>PDWJ01000001.1_pt1 | contig 567320 bp, 576 predicted proteins | sample 1430881 | NCBI WGS metagenome assembly PDWJ01 (sample SAMN01162460, study PRJNA174530) | Oral metagenome, whole genome shotgun sequencing project. | biome: Marine environment; feature: Marine mammal; material: Swab sample of the gingival sulcus; isolation source: swab sample of gingival sulcus...
GGCGAAGTCGACCTGCGGCGCGGCGCCCGCCACGCCCGGCCCGCCCTGACGCACAGCATGGGCCGCATGGGCCGCCGACAGCAGCGCCTTGGACGGCACGCAGCCGGTGTTCAGGCAATCGCCCCCCATGTCGCCCGCTTCGATCAGCACCACGCGCGCGCCCATCTGGACCGCCCCCGACGCCACGGACAACCCGCCGGACCCGGCGCCGATCACGCAGATATCGGTTTCAATCATAGCAGTCCTTTCCGGCCCCGCAGGGCCTTGAGCAACAAAGGCAGCGCCGCCAGCAGGCACAGGCCAAGGATGGGCAACAGGATGTGCGGCGCCAGAATGATCCCCAGATCGGGCGCCTCGCCCCGGTCGAAGGTCTCGCCCAGCCCGGCCCCCACAGAGGTATAGACCAGCCCGCCGGGAATGATGCCCAGGAAGGTCGAGATCGCGAAGCGGCGCAGCGGCACGCCCACGAAGGCAGGGATCAGATTGGCGGCAAAGAACGGCACCACGGGCACCAGCCGGATCAGGAACAGCATGGACCACTGGTTCTCATCAATGCCGTCCTTGATGCGCTTGACCATGCCCTCCCCGGCCTCCATCCGCGCGGCCAGCCGCTCTCCCAGTCCCCAGCGGGCGGCGAGAAAGATCGCGATTGCCCCGATCGTGGCGCCCGTGACGTTGAGCAGAACGCCCGGGAAGATGCCAAACAGGAACCCACCGGTGAGCGTCGCGGCCAGGGCTCCGGGCAGGGAAAACGCAACAATGGCCACATAGGCGGCAACGAATAGCAGCAGCGCCGCAGTGTAGTGCGAATCCCGAAACGCCAGAAGCTGGGCTCTGTTCTCGCGCAGCGTCTCAAAGCTGAGCCAATCGCGCAGAAAGATGGCGCCCAGGATCGCCGCGAGCGCAATGGCGATGATCGGCAGGCGGCGCAAGATGGGGTGTGACGACATGGGTGGGCTCCTTCCCTGCCTCACATAGCGGGTTGCACGGCGCTGCCCAGCCCTGTGACAGAACGTTCACGCTTGCTTGAACAGAGGTGAGCCCGCGCTATGCGAACTGGTGGCCTGCATCGCGCAGAAGCTGCTCTGCCCGCGCCGCGTCCGACTGCGGATAGAGCAGATGCTCCCCGTCGAAGGTGCACAGGACAAAGACCCCGATCCCGTTCTCGCTGAGCGGGCCGATCAGCTTGTGCACGATCCCGGCCGCATCAAAAGGAAACGGACCGATGGTGCGCAAACAGGCCCAGCCGCGCTCGGCCTGCACGTCTTGGGGCACGCGCGATTCGGGGCAGACCACGGTCAGCTCATCCTGCGCGCGGACCATCGCGTTCAGGCCGCCACCTTCCAGCCAATCCGGGAGCGGATCCTCGGCAGGAAGCCGCGCAACAGCGTAGGTTTCGGGGAGTTTGCGAAGGGTCAGTTTCATTGTCATGTTCATTGTCATGCCGATGACGCTACACCGCCTCAGAAGCCGTTGACAGCCCCGCGGGGCTTGTCTATCCACCGGCATTCCAGAGATTCCCGCCGGTCTGCCCGGCAACCGACGACCGGAGACGCAAGATGAAACGGACTTTCCAGCCCTCGAACCTGGTGCGCACTCGCCGCCACGGCTTCCGCGCGCGCATGGCCACCAAGGCCGGCCGCAAGATCCTGAACGCCCGCCGCGCCAAGGGCCGCAAGCGCCTGAGCGCCTGAGCCCTGCGGTTTTCGCGATGATGACGCCCCCCGCAGAGGATGCTCCGCGGGGGGCTTTCTTGCGACTGAAGGCGCGCGCCGATTTCCTGCGCGCGGCCTCGGCGCACTCCAAAGGGACGACCGGATTTCATCTTCAGGCGCGCAATCGCGGGGATGACGGTCCGATACGGGTCGGCTTCACCTGCTCCAAGAAGGTCGGCAATGCGGTCGCCCGCAACCGCGCCAAGCGCCGCCTGCGCGAGATCGCCCGGCTGGAGCTGCCCGATCTGGGGCGTCCCGGATGGGACTACGTGCTGATCGGCCGCCGCGAAGTGACCGCCGACCTGCCCTTTGACCAGCTGCGCACCGACCTGCGCCGCGCGCTGCGCGCCATCCATGGGGATCGCCCATGACCCCGGCGGCCTGGGTCCTGTCCCTGCCCGTGCGCGCCTACCGCGCGGTGTTCAGCCCGTGGGTGGGGCACAACTGCCGCTATCACCCGACCTGCTCTGCCTATGCCCTGGAAGCGCTGCGCAAGCACGGCGCGCTCAAGGGCGGCTGGCTGGCGGCCCGGCGGATCGGGCGCTGTCACCCCTGGGGCGGCTCCGGCATCGACAACGTCCCGGATTAACCGAAAACTCAATTGCAAGCGGCGCGCTCAGAACGCGGGTTTCAAGGTCTTCCCGCAGGGTTATGAACGCGAAAACCGTCCTTCGCGAAGGCGCGCTGACCGTCGAAGTGAAGGTTAAGGTCTTGGACCTGCCCGCTCCGACGAAACAGTCTTACGATCCATTCCCACATTGTCGGCCTCACACGCTTGGGCTACGAGGCGCAGCATGCAGGACGAGACCGACGACATCCATCCGCTTTTTCACGGCGCCCCCTCCACCACGGAGTTCCGCAAGCTGCGAAAACGCATCGTGCGCGACACGCGCGAAGCGATCGAGCAATACGGCATGATCGAACGCCGCTCACCGGACGCGCCGCGCCCGAAATGGCTGGTCTGCCTGTCGGGCGGTAAGGACAGCTACACGCTGCTGGCGGTGCTGCACGAGCTGCAATGGCGCGGGCTGCTGCCGGTCGATCTGCTGGCCTGCAACCTGGATCAGGGGCAACCTGGCTTTCCCGCGACCGTCCTTCCCGCGTTCCTCGAAAAGATGGGGGTGCCTCACCGGATCGAATACCAGGACACCTACTCCATCGTCATGGACAAGGTGCCCGAGGGCCGAACCTTTTGCGCGCTGTGTTCCCGGCTGCGGCGCGGCAATCTCTATCGCATCGCCCGCGAGGAAGGATGCAGCGCCGTCGTGTTGGGCCACCACCGCGACGACATCCTGGAAACCTTCATGATGAACCTGTTCCACGGATCCCGGCTGGCGACCATGCCGCCCAAACTGGTGAACGAAGAAGGGGATCTTTTCGTCTATCGCCCCCTCGCCCATGTGGCGGAAGCCGATTGCGAACGATTCGCCCGCGCTATGGACTACCCGATCATCCCCTGCGATTTGTGTGGCTCTCAGGATGGGCTGCAACGCCAACAGGTTAAGGCGATGCTGGATGGCTGGGAGAAAAATCACCCCGGTCGTCGCCAAAAGATGTTCCGGGCCCTGATGAACACCCGCCCCTCGCACCTTCTTGATCCAAAGATATTCGATTTCATGGGGTTATCAACAAACCCTGACAAATTGATCTAATTGAGGCGGCGCCATTAACGCTTCGCTCACGTTGCGGCTCCTAGCCTGGCGGCATCCTGATCAAAACCGGATGCATTCATGGCCTCGCTCCTCGCGCACCGCTCCAACACCCCGCTTATGGCCCGGGTCGGCTTGCCGGTTGTTCTGGCCGCAAGCGGGGCGTCACTCTGGGTAGCAGGCGCTGCGCGACCCGCCATCGCGGTGCTGGTCGGACTGGCCCTGCTGCTGACTCAACGCGCCGGACAACATGCCAGCCCGCTTGTCGCAAGCTGGATTGCGCTGCGCCGTGGGATGCTAACCGGACGCACAACCGGAGTCCTGATGGTGGAGATCGACAATTTCGGAGACGGAACCGCCCCGCAAGCCGTTCGCCCGCAAGTCCACCTGAGCGTTTACCGACGGCTGCACGCCGCGTTGCTACACGATGAGCACGTCTTTTCCCTACGCCCCGGTTGTTTCGCCATAGTGCTAAGCGCCACGCGCGATCTAGGGCTGGAGCAAGCAATCCAACTGTGTGGACAGCTCCAACACGCAGCCGAAGCACCCGTTATCACGATGCAGGGGCGCAGCTTCCCGACGATTTCGGTTGGGTTGTGCCTGTCCAGCCGAATCGCCCACCCCACGGGTGCCAAACTGCTCAGCGGCGCGCGCGCCGCGCTAGACGAAGCACGGCAACGCGCGCCTGCGGCGATCCGCAGCTATTCCGACTTGATGCAAGGCCGCATCGACGCCCGCAGCCGGATGACACTGCAGTTGTCAAAGGCCTTCGATAGCAACGAGATCCGCCCCTATTTCCAACCGCAGATTTGCACCCAAACAGGCGCGCTGACTGGCTTCGAAGCGCTCGCCCGCTGGGAACATCCCCAACGGGGTTTGATCCCGCCTGCCGAATTCATGCCAGCATTGGAGGGCGCAGGTCTACTGAGCCGACTTGGCGCGCATATGGTCGCACAATCGCTAAGCGCCCTCGCCCATTGGGATCGGCGCGGCATCAAAATCCCGCGCATCGGCGTAAACTTCTCCACCGAAGAGCTGCGCGATCCCTCCCTCGTCGAGAAGGTCGCCTTCGAGCTCGATCGCCATAAGCTGGAAGGTCATCGGCTTGCCGTCGAAGTGCTTGAAACCGTGGTTGCCGACGGCACCGGCAATGTCATCTGCGCCAACCTCGCAGGTTTGGCGAAGTTGGGCTGCTGCATTGACCTCGACGATTTTGGCACGGGGCATGCCTCCATCACGAATGTGCGCCGGTTCTCAATCCAGAGGATCAAGATCGACCGATCCTTCGTCAGCGGCATTGATCACAATACCGAACAACAGAACATGGTGTCCGCAATCCTGACGATGGCGGAGCGGCTGGGCCTTGAGACCTTGGCAGAGGGTGTGGAAACCGAAGCAGAGCGGCACTTCCTCGACGCTCTCGGCTGCGGCCACCTTCAAGGGTTTGCAATCGCGCGCCCGATGTCATCCGAGGACTGCGAGGAGTGGCTCACTCAGCGCGCCGCAAGGATGGATTCGCGCGTGGCAGAGCTTCCTCGCCGGGCGGTGTGAGGCCACGCCCCCTTGACCTTTGCAGGCGCGCCCTGTTGAACGCCCCGGTGATCTTCGACTGATGTCAGGGGGGCCGATCCGCATGGACGACCAGAACAAGAACCTCATTCTCGCGACAGTGCTCAGCTTTCTCGTGATCCTCGTATGGTTCCTGATGTTCCCACCAGAACAGACCGACCCCGCTCTTCAGCCGGATGCGGTGGCCGCCACCGATGGTGCACCCGCCATCACCCCGGAGGCCGCACCCGCAGCTGTCCAGGCCACCGACGCCGCGCCCGAAGCGACTGCCGTCGCCAGTGCTCTGCGCATCCCGGTCGCGACGCCCAGCCTGTCTGGCTCCATCTCTCTGGCCGGGGGGCGGATCGACGATCTGCTGCTGACCGGCTATCACGAGACCATTGATCCCAGCTCTCCGAATGTTCGGCTGCTCTCGCCCGTCGGCGGTGAGGCCAAGCCCTACTACACCCTTCACGGCTGGGTGCCCTCTGCCGGGCTGACCGCCGATCAGGTCCCCGGACCGGACACGCTGTGGACCCTGGCGGAGGGCGACACCCTGACGCCCGACAGCCCGGTCACGATCGCCTGGGACAACGGCACGGGGCTCAGTTTCCGCCGGACGATCTCCGTCGATGACAAATTCATGTTCACCATCCGCCAGGAAGTGACCAACTCTGGCGCGGCGCCGGTGACGCTGACCCCTTACGGGCTTGTGGCCCGCCACGGCGATCCCGATACGGTCAACTTCTTCATCCTCCACGAGGGTGTGGTGCGGATGTCCGACGGAACGCTGGAAGAGATCGAGTATGACGATCTGCCCGATCTGGACCGCGACGACAGCCGAGTGGAAGTCCAGGAAACCGGCTGGACCGGCTTCACCGACAAATACTGGATGACGACCCTGATCCCGGATGCGGGCGCGTTCCGCTCCGTTGCGCGTCACGCGGCGGATATCTACCGGATCGAAACGCTGCGGCCCTCCGTCACCGTTGCGCCCGGCGAAACCGCCAGCAGCTCCGAGCGGGTCTTTGCCGGCGCCAAGGAATGGGAAACCATCCGCGCCTATGAAAACCAGGGCGGCGTTGCGAAGTTCATCGACAGCATCGACTGGGGCTGGTTCTTCTTCCTGACCAAGCCGATCTTCGCGGTGCTTCACTGGCTGCACGGGTTCATCGGCAATATGGGCTGGTCGATCATCGCCCTGACCTTCCTGCTCAAGGCGGTCCTGTTCCCGCTGGCCTATAAGTCCTACGCCTCCATGGCAAAAATGCGCGAGCTGCAACCGCAGATGGAGAAGCTGAAGGAAGCGGCCGGGGACGATCGCGAGAAACTGCAGAAGAACATGATGGAGCTCTACAAGAAGGAAAAGGTGAACCCCGCCTCCGGCTGTCTGCCGATCCTTCTGCAGATCCCGATCTTCTTCTCGCTCTACAAGGTGATCTTTGTCACGATCGAGCTGCGCCACGCCCCCTGGATCGGCTGGATCAAAGACCTCTCCGCGCCTGATCCGTCGTCGATCCTGAACCTCTTTGGCCTGCTGCCCTGGGCGCCCGAACCGGCTGGCTTCTTGTCGATCATCGCGCTTGGCATCCTGCCGATCCTGCTGGGCATCTCGATGTATCTGCAGCAGAAACTTAACCCGGCGCCGCCGGATCCGACCCAGCGGATGATCTTTGCCTGGATGCCTTGGGTGTTCATGTTCATGCTCGGCGGTTTTGCCAGCGGGCTTGTGATCTACTGGATCACGAACAACACGATCACCTTCATCCAGCAGTTCACCATCATGCGGATGCATGGGTATCATCCCGATATCTTGGGGAACATCCGGGGCAACCCGCATGAACACATGGACAAGAAGACGAAATGACCGGACATCTTGTTCAAATCTGGCGCCACCCCATCAAGGCCATCGGCCGCGAGCGGGTGGCGTCCGCGCATCTGGAGCCCGGCCAATCCCTGCCCTTCGACCGGTTCTGGGCCGTCGCCCACGACGCCGCCCGGCTGGAAGATGGTCCCTGGCACCACTGCCGAAACTTCATCCGCGCAGCGGGGTCTCCGGCCCTGATGGCGGTTGAGGCCCGGCTGGACGAGCGCGCCGAAACCGTCACGCTCCGCCACCCTGATCGCCCGCAGATCACCCTGCACCCGGAGCGCGACGCCGACGCTTTGATCGACTGGGTGCGCCCGCTGGTAGCCGAAGGCCGCCCCGGCCCTGCGCAGGTGCTGCGCGCCGGTCCTCGCGGGATGACCGATAGCGGCACGGCAGGCGTGACCATCGCCAATCTGGCCTCTCACCGCGCGATTGAACAGAAACTGGGCCGCCCGCTGTCGATCCACCGCTGGCGGGCCAACCTGTGGATCGACGGGCTCGCCCCGTGGGAAGAGTTCGACTGGATCGACAAGGAGATCACCATCGGCTCTACTAGGTTCGAGGTGTATGGCCGAACGGGGCGCTGCCGCGCCACGGAATCGAACCCGGAAACCGGCCTGCGCGACGCCGATACCCTCGGCACGCTAAAGAGCTGGGATCACCAGGATTTCTCCGTCAAGGCGCGCGTGGTCACGGCCGGAGACATCCGAGAAGAGGACATCGTGCAATGACCCCGCTGCCCTTCCCCATCGCGGACGAGCCCGATGCCGCTTCTCTGGAAGTGGGCCGCAAGCTGTTCGCGGGCCAGACCGAATTTCTCAAAGGCGTCGTGGCCATGGACGGCCTGCCACCCGACGACCGCGTCGAAATCTGTTTCGCCGGGCGCTCCAATGTCGGCAAATCCAGCCTGATCAACGCGCTCACCGGCCATGGGATCGCCCGCGCGTCGAACACGCCCGGCCGCACGCAGGAGATCAACTTTTTCACCCAGGGGCCGGAGCTCTACCTCGTAGACCTGCCCGGCTACGGCTTTGCCAATGCGCCGGTGGCCACCGTCGCCAAATGGCAGGCCCTTTTGAAGCGCTACCTGTCCGGCCGTGCAAGCCTGCGCCGCGCCTTTGTGCTGATCGACATGCGCCACGGCCCCAAGCCTGTCGACGAAGAGATCATGTCTCTGCTCGACAGCGCCGCCGTCACCTTCCAATGCATCCTGACCAAGGAAGACAAAGTGAAGGATAAGGACCGCGCCACTGCGCTCGACCGCACGCGCGCTGCGCTCGCCAAACACCCCGCCGCCTATCCCGAGATCATCGTGACCTCGTCCGAAAAAGGCTGGGGCATTCCGACGCTGCGCGCGACCATTGCCGGTATCGACTAAATCATGATCTGATAGAGGCCCGAGGCCAGGATGAAGACCCGCGAGATGAACAAGGACTGGATTGCCACCGCCCGCACGCTCAGTGAGGCGCTCCCCTATCTGCAACGCTATTCCGGCGCCATCGTGGTGATCAAGCTGGGCGGGCACGCCATGGGCTCGGATGCCGCCATGGCGGAATTCGCCCGTGATGTCGTGCTGATGCGTCAAGTCGGGGTGAACCCCGTCGTGGTCCATGGCGGTGGCCCGATGATCAACGCCATGCTCGACAGGCTGGGCGTGGAGAGCCGGTTCGAAGGCGGCAAGCGGGTCACCGACGCGGCCACCGTCGAGGTGGTCGAGATGGTCCTGTCCGGCAGCGTCGGCAAGCGCATCGTTCAGGCGATCCACGATCAGGGCGGCAAGGCCGCGGGGCTGTCCGGCAAGGATGGCGGAATGATCCGCTGCCGCCAGGACAACCCGGCGCTCGGGCTGGTCGGCACGCCGGATCAGGTCGATGCCGCGATGCTGCACACACTGTTCGACAGCGGGGTAATTCCCGTGATCGCGCCCCTCGGTGCGGGCCCCGACGGGCAGACCTATAACATCAACGGCGACACCGCCGCCGGTGCCATTGCCGCGGCGCTCAAGGCGGATCGGCTGTTGCTGCTGACGGATGTCGCGGGCGTGAAGGACGGGGACGGCAACGTGGTAACCGAACTCACCCCCGGTCAGGTGCGCCAGCTGACCGAGGAGGGCGTGATTGCGGGCGGCATGATTCCCAAGACGCAGACCGCGCTCGATGCGATCGACGGCGGCGTGCGCGCGGTGGTCATCCTCGATGGGCGCGCGCCCAATGCCTGCCTGTTGGAGCTGTTCACCGATCACGGTGCGGGCAGCCTGATCCGCCCGCCGAATCTGGCCGCGCAGACGCGCCCCTGATCACACCGGGACCATCGTCCCCTGTAAGATCGCGACCAGTTTGTCGGTCCCGTCGGCCTGTTCGGCATGGACCTCTCCGGTCACGACAATCAGCCGACGCCCGGCCCTGACCACGTGGCCAGTGGCGCGCAGACGCTCCCCCACGGCAAGGGTCAGAAGGTTGATCTTGATCTCGGATGTCACGACATCCGCCCCCTCAGGCAGCACCGTCAGCGCTGCGTAGCCGCAGGCGCTGTCCCCCAGCGAAAAGGCCAGCCCGGCATGGGCCGCCCCCTGCTGCTGGCTCACCTCAGGGCGGATCGGCGCGGCGATCACGGCCACGCCTTCCCCCGAAGAGACCAGCTCCGCGCCTAGGGTGTTCATCAATCCCTGACGGGCAAAATTCTCGGCAATTTCGGGCTTAATCTTCATCCCAAGATCAGGCACTTCCGCCGCGGCCCTGTCAAGCCGCCCCGCAGTGCCCAACGAAAAAGGGCCCGCCAAAGGCGAGCCCTTTCCCGTAGATGCTCGGGGGCAGTTTACATCATGCCGCCCATGCCGCCCATGCCACCCATGTCGGGCATGCCGCCGCCAGCCGCGCCGTCTTTGGCGGGCTTGTCAGCGACCATGGCTTCGGTGGTGATCAGCAGGCCAGCAACCGAGGCCGCGTCTTCCAGAGCGGTACGGACCACTTTGGCCGGGTCGATCACACCGAAGGCGAACATGTCGCCATATTCTTCGGCTTGAGCGTTGAAACCAAAGCTCTTGTCGTCGCTCTCGCGGACCTTACCGGCCACGACAGCGCCGTCCACACCGGCGTTCTCGGCGATCTGGCGCAGCGGCGCTTCCAGAGCGCGGCGCACCAGGGCAACACCGGCGTTCTGGTCAGCGTTTGCGCCTTCCAGACCTTCCAGAACCTTGGCGCCCTGAACCAGAGCGACACCGCCGCCGACGACAACGCCTTCCTGAACAGCAGCGCGGGTCGCGTTCAGAGCATCGTCCACACGGTCCTTACGCTCTTTCACTTCCACTTCGGTCATGCCGCCGACCTTGATCACGGCAACACCGCCAGCCAGCTTGGCCACGCGCTCTTGCAGCTTCTCACGGTCGTAGTCGGAGGAGGTTTCTTCGATCTGCTGGCGGATCTGGGTCACGCGCGCTTCGATCTCGGCCTTGTCACCGGCGCCGTCCACGATGGTGGTTTCGTCCTTGGTGATCTTGATGGTCTTGGCGGTGCCGAGCATGTCCATGGTGACATTTTCCAGCTTCATGCCCAGATCTTCAGAGATGACCTGACCGCCGGTCAGGATCGCGATGTCCTGCAGCATGGCCTTGCGGCGATCGCCGAAGCCCGGAGCCTTGACGGCTGCGATCTTCAGACCGCCGCGCAGCTTGTTGACGACCAGCGTGGCCAGGGCTTCGCCTTCGACGTCTTCGGCAATGATCAGCAGCGGCTTTTGCGACTGGATCACCTGCTCGAGCAGCGGAACCATCGGCTGAAGCGAGGAGAGCTTCTTCTCGTGCAGCAGCACCAGGCAGTCGTCCAGCTCGGCAGTCATCTTGTCAGCGTTGGTGACGAAGTAGGGCGACAGGTAGCCGCGGTCGAACTGCATGCCTTCGACAACGTCGGTCTCGGTTTCGAGGCCTTTGTTCTCTTCGACGGTGATGACGCCTTCGTTGCCGACTTTCTGCATCGCGTCCGCGATCTGACGGCCGATTTCAGCTTCGCCGTTGGCGGAGATCGTGCCGACCTGAGCAACTTCGTCGCTGTCGCTGACCGGACGGGCAGCGGCTTTGATCGCCTCAACGACTTTGGCGGTGGCCATGTCGATGCCGCGCTTCAGATCCATCGGGTTCAGGCCAGCAGCAACCTGCTTGAGACCTTCACGCACGATGGCCTGGGCCAGAACGGTGGCGGTGGTGGTGCCGTCACCGGCTTCGTCGTTGGTGCGGGAAGCGACTTCCTTCACCATCTGGGCGCCCATGTTCTCGAACTTGTCTTCCAGCTCGATCTCTTTGGCGACGGACACGCCGTCCTTGGTGATGCGGGGGGCACCGAAGCTCTTCTCCAGAACCACGTTGCGGCCTTTCGGGCCCAGCGTGACCTTCACAGCATCGGCGAGAATGTTCACGCCGCGCAGCATCGCGTCACGGGCGGAGGTGTCGAATTTAACGTCCTTAGCAGCCATTGGCTCTTGCTCCTTGGATATCTTTGATTGGGGAAAACGAAAGGGATCAGCGGATTAGCTGATGATCCCCATGATGTCGCTTTCCTTCATGATCAGCAGCTCTTCGCCGTCCAGCGTGATCTCGGTGCCGGACCACTTGCCGAACAGGATGCGGTCGCCAGCTTTGACGTCCATGGCGATGCGATCGCCGTCTTCGTCACGGGCACCGGCGCCAACGGCGACGACTTCGCCTTCGGCGGGCTTTTCCTTGGCGCTGTCGGGGATGATCAGGCCGCCAGCAGTCTTTTCATCGGATTCGACGCGGCGGACCAGAACGCGGTCATGAAGCGGGGTGAAGGCCATGTGATAAGCTCCCAAGCTTAATGGTTCATCTCTCTTAGCACTCACCGGTCGCGAGTGCTAACGTAGGGGATCTAGGCGGAGCATTTTCCCCTGTCAAGAAAGCCGCGCGTCATTTTCGCAACGCCCAGGCGTGTCCTGCAAAAAAGAGGCTGCGCAAGGGGCCGCCCGTGCTAAGCAGCCCGCACATCATGAACGAAGCCCGCATGCCGGGCAGGAGGCTGACATGTATCAGGAGCATCTCTTCTCGCGATTCTAATCGCTGTCAGCCGTGGCGCGGCGTGATCCGCCCGCCTTTCGTTCACTTTCCCACATTCTGAAGCGACCGCATGCCCGGCCTCCATGAGGCTTTCGCGTGCTCCGCACTCCGTCCGGCGCTGCGCCGGATCACAATAATCATGAAGAAGGAGCATTCTCATGCATCCCCATTTCTTTGACCTGCCTCGCGGTCTGGACGACGATCTGCGCACCGCGCCCAAGCGCCGGGGCGAGACGCCGCAGCGGCTGGAGCTGATCCCTCCCGCCTATCCGGCCGTCAACGCGATGCTGCGTCATCCTCCACCCGGCCCCAAGCCTACGGAGCAGAAGGCCAAGGCCCCCAAAGGCGGCTTCAACCTGCGCAAACTGCTGCCGCGCCGGGGCGGGATGATGCCCGCATAAGACCTTACCCTGCGCCCTCGGCGGGCGCAGGGATCACATCGTCATGGTCTGTTTACGTTCGTCTTTGTAAAAACGCGCCATGATCGCCGTCTTTGCCACCATTATCATTGCCTCCGGCGCGCTCGTCCTGGGGGCGATCTGGGGCGCGGTCTGGGGCATGTCCCAGCGGGTCGAAGGCTTCATGATCGCGCTTGCGGGCGGGGCCCTGATCGTCGGCGCCATGGACCAGATGGTGGCCCCCGCGATGGAGCATCTCCCGCTCTGGGCCGTTTGCGCCGCGCTTGGCGTCGGCGCGTTCACCTTCTGGCGCGCGGACCGTTTCGTGGAAAAGCGTGTCGGTCAGGACAGTGGCGAAGGGCTGGCGCTTGCCGTGACCGTCGATGGCGTGCCGGAAAACCTGGCGCTTGGCGCCGCGCTGATCGGCTCCACGCCGAGCGAGGTCTCCGCGCTTGCTGCCGCGATCCTGCTGTCAAACCTTCCCGAAAGCGCGGGCGGGGCCAAGATCATGGCAAAGCGCGGGCAATCCACCCGCCGGATCATCGGGCTTTGGGCCATGGTGGCCCTTCTGCTCGCCGCATCGGGGATCGGCGGGCACCTCATCTTTGAACATATGCCGCACACGCCCATGGCCCTCATTCACGGCTTTGCCGCTGGGGCCGTGATCTCTTCGCTGGCGACCGAAGTTTTCCCCGCCGCCTACCGCGACAACGCCCATGACGCGGGCATTGCCGTCGCCTTGGGCGTGATCCTGGCGCTGATGCTCAGCGGGCTGGGTTAATCCTCCAGGAGCGGCTCGTAGCGTGCGTCGGTCAGCGTTTTTAGGAACGCAACCAAGGCATCGACCCGCTGATCGTTAAGCGCAGGGCCGTGCTCCAGCTCGACGGTCGAGAGAGTCCCGGCCACCTCAGGATCGGCCCAGAGCGCGTCAGTCTCTGGGTTGATCTGCCGGGTCGGATCGACGCTGTTATATTTGTTGTAGAACAAGATCACGGTGCGCAGATCTTCAAAGACGCCGTTATGCATATAGGGTCCGGTCACCGCGACATTGCGCAAGGTCGGCACTTTGAACCGGCCATCCATCGCCGGATCGTCCACCAACGGATTCGCCAAAAGCCCGTGGTCGATCAGATCGGGCGCAGAGCCGTTCCCGGCCCGCACCGCGACATTCACCGGCACGCCAATGTTGTGATATTGGTAGTTCGAGAACGTCTCCTGCGGATCAAGTGCCGAGGTCCCTTTGAGGTGACACAAAGAGCAGTTGGTGAACTGCTCCGAGAAGAACAGCGTGCGGCCCAGCTCTTCCTCGTCGGTCAGGGCGACTTCGCCGCGCAGGTAGCGGTCGTATTTGCTGTCGAAGGGCGCGAATTCCTCGGTCGATTCATAGGCGGAGATCGCCTCGGTCATGGCGAGATAGGCCGCATCGGCATCAGACGTCGACACGCCGAACAGAGCCTCAAGCGCGACGAGATAGTCGGGATTCTCTGCCAGCCGTTCCACCACGGCTTCTTTCGACGGCATCCCCATTTCGATCGGGTTCAAAGGCGGCCCCCCCGCCTGCCCCGCCAGGTTCGGCTCGCGCCCGTCCAGGAACTGCCCGCCCGTCCAGATGCCGTCCTTGTCCTGCCCGAAGGGCGGAGAGAACGCGGCGTAGGACGCCGTGGGCGCATTGCGATCCCCGAGCGAATGACCATCGTCGCCCAGCGATACCGCCTTACCCAAGGCAGTCGGACGCGGATCGGCAAAACCGCTCGCCGGGTCATGGCAGGTCGCGCAGGCCATGCTGCGGTTGGCGGACAGGTTTACATCGAAGAACAGCGCCTCGCCCAATTCTTCCTTGGTGGCAAACGGCTCCGCCGCCGCCCCGCCTGCTGCCACGATCAAAGCCAGCCCAAACAGTCGCATTCCATCCTCCGATGGCAAAAGCCGATTAAATAGATAAGGTATTGTAACTCTATCAACCAAGCCTCACAAGCGAATGACGCACCCCGAGGCATCGCGCCGCATCGCAGCACGTGACTCCGCGGCAGAGCCCCCCTATAAGCGCGGCAAATCTTATAGGAGACCGCCATGACCACCCTCGTTTTCGGCCACAAATCCCCCGATACCGACAGCACCGGCTCGCCGCTGATCTGGGCCTGGTATCTGAAGGACGTGATGGGCATCGACGCCGAAGCCCGCCTGCTGGGCACCCCCAACACCGAAGCTCTGTTTGTCGCCGAACGTTGGGGCTTTGAGCTGCCCGCGATCATCGACGACGTGGCTGACGACCAGCCCTGTGTGATCGTGGACACCAACAACCCGGCCGAGCTGCCCGCCAACATCAACAATGCCGATGTCCGCGCGATCATCGACCACCACAAGCTGACCGGCGGGCTGGAAACCAAGGGTCCGATCCACATCCACATGAAGCCGGTCGCCTGCACCGCGACCATCCTGCATGACGCGATGGGCGCCGACGCCGCCAAGATGCCCGAAGGCATCAAGGGCCTGATGCTGTCCTGCATCCTCTCCGACACGCTGGAATTCCGCTCGCCCACCACCACGGACGAAGACCGCAAGCTGGCCGAAGCTCTGGCCGCCGATCTCGGCCTGTCGATCCCCGATTTCGCGGGCGAAATGTTCGCCGCCAAATCCGACGTGTCGGCGTTCTCGGATGCCGAACTGCTGCGCATGGACAGCAAGGAATACGCCGTGGACGGCACGAAGTTCCGCGTCTCCGTTCTGGAAACCACCGCGCCCAAGATGGTGCTGGACCGCAAGGACAGCCTGGCCGAGGCCATGACCACCGTCGCGGCTGAGGACGGCGTGGATCAGGTGCTCCTGTTCGTCGTGGACATCCTCAACGAAGAAGCCACCATGCTCACCCCGAACGATCTGACCAAATCCGTGGCCGAGAAGAGCTTTGGCGCCACCGTCTCCGGTGACACCGTGGTCCTGCCGGGCGTCATGTCCCGCAAAAAGCAGATCATCCCGGCGCTGAAGGTCTAAACGGCCTCGCCAGACATGCGAAAGGGGCGCCCGGATCGGGCGCCCCTTTTTCGTTCGGGCCTGTTTGCGTTCGAACCTAGATGGCAGAGATGCCCCCGGTGACGGAAATCACCTGCCCCGTGACCCGCGCCGATCCCGGCCCGGCCAAATAGGCGACGGTTTCCGCGATGTCTTCGGCGGTCGCCACGCCCAGATCGGCCAGGGTTTCGGCCTTCGAAAACAGCTTGCCCGCAAAGGAGTCGGCCATCAGCTTGTCGTAGAGCGGCGTGCCGCGCACGATAGATGGCGTGATGCAGTTGACCCGCACCCCCTGCCGCTTGGCCTCATAGGCCATGGCGCGGGCGAACATGGCGATCCCGGCCATCGCGGCGCCGATGGCGACCTCGCCCGGCGTGGCCAGCTTACCCGCATCCGACGCGATCAGGATCACGGACCCTGCGCCCTGCTCCGCCATCACCGGCAGCACCGCGCGGGCAGGCAGAAGCACCGGCGCCAGCGTGCCGGTGATGTCGCCCATCAGCTCATCCGTGGGGATCTTGTGCAGCAGCCGCGGCATGGGATCCCCCCCGCCGCAGGACAGCAGCACGTCGATCCCGCCCATATTGGCCGCCGCCCGCGCGACCAGCTCTTCGCATTGCGCCGGATCGGTCGCGTCGCATTGCTGATAGGACGCCTCGCCATAGGGCTTGAGCGCGGCGACCGCCTCTGCTCCGCGCGCCTCCGTGCGGCCTGCGACTGTCACCACCGCGGCACCGCCCTCCAGCAGGCGCCTGGCCGAGGCCAGCCCGATCCCAGCAGTACCGCCGACGATCAGGGCGCGCATCAGTCCGGCTTCTTCATCATCAGGGCGGCGCGTTCACAGGTGCCGACCAAAACGTCGTCCTGGTTGAAGCATTCGTGCCGCATATTTACGATCCCCTGACCCGGGCGGGACTTGCTCTCGCGCTTGCCCAGAACGGTGGTGCGCATGCGGATCGTGTCGCCTTCGAACAGCGGGTGCGGGAACTTCACCGCCTCCATGCCCAGATTGGCAATCGTAGTGTTCAAGGTCGTGTCATTGACCGTCATCCCCACCATGCAGCCCAGCGTAAACAGGCTGTTGACCAGAGGCTTGCCGAACTCCGTCTTGGCGGATTTGTGCACATCGATATGGAGCGGCTGCGGGTTCATCGTCAGCAGCGAAAACCACTGGTTGTCGGCCTGGCTGATGGTGCGGGTCCATTCGTGATCAATCACCTGACCTTCTTCAAATTCCTCGAAATACATGCCGGGCATGGGGCTCTCCTCCTTTAGTTTCGCGCCACGTTAGGGCTGGCTCTGGCCCTTGTCCACGGGCGCGCCTATGGTTGCGCCAACAGTCACAACGGGGGCCGCCAATGCGCGAAGACGTGAACCGCCTGATGGGCATCCTTGAGCTGGAGCCGCTGGAAGAGAACCTGTATCGCGGCACCGGTGCGGGCGGTGAGACATCACAGCGAATCTTTGGCGGGCAGGTGATCGCCCAGGCCCTGCGCGCGGCCTATCACACCGTGCCCGAGGACCGGTTTTGCCATTCGCTGCACGCCTATTTCATCCGCGCCGGAGACCTGACCCGCCCGGTGATCTACGAGGTGGACCGCGCCCGCGACGGCGGCAGCTTCACCACGCGGCGGGTGGTGGCGATCCAGCACGGCAAGCAGATCCTCAACCTCTCGGCCTCGTTCCACAAGGATGAAGAAGGCCACAGCCATCAGACCCCGATGCCCGCCAACATGCCCGACCCCGAGACGCTGGAGACCCGGGACGCCTACCGCGCCCGCATCGCGGCCCAGCTTCCCGAAAAGGTGCGCGCGGAGGTCACCCGATCTTCCCCGATTGAACTGCGCGAGACCGACCCGGGCGATCCCCTCAACCCCGAGAAAATGGGCGCGACCAACGCGGTGTGGTTCCGTCTGTCCGATCCCGTTGAGGCCGACCGCAGGCTGCAGCACTGCCTTTTGGCCTATGCCAGCGATCTTTACCTTCTGGGCACCTCGGTCCGCGCCGTCGGCGAAAGCTTCCTGACCGGGCGAATCATGGTGGCCAGCATCGACCACGCGATGTGGTTCCACCGCCCCTTCGATTTCTCGAACTGGCATCTTTACGCGATGGAAAGTCATTCTGTGGGCGGCGGGCGTGGTTTCAACCGCGGCGCCATCTATGCGCAGGATGGAACGCTTGTCGCATCCTCGACGCAGGAAGGGCTGATGCGGCCGGTGACGCAAAAGGCGTAGCGTTCGGACTTGACCTGCTCTTCCCGCGCCGCAAGTATCGCATAGTGAAACGGCGTTTCGCAAAACGGATCGGGAGGGGCGCATGAGCGACCAAGTCAACGAAGTCGTACGGATCGAAACGATAGGACGGGTCGGGCTCATCGTGCTCGACAATCCGCCGGTGAACGCGGCCAGCCTCGCCCTGCGGCAGGGCATCCTGGGCGGATTGGAGCGGCTGGAGGGCACGGTGGATGTCATCGCGCTTTACGCCGAAGGGCGCACCTTCGTCGCGGGGGCCGACATTCGCGAATTTGGCGGCAAGCTCGAGGAGCCCTTGCTCCCCGCGCTGATCGCCCGGATCGAGGCCAGCGAAACCCCTGTTGTCGCCGTGATCCACGGCACCGCGCTTGGTGGCGGGCTTGAACTCGCCCTGGGCTGTCACGCCCGCGTGGCGGTGCCCGCGGCCCGGATGGGGCTGCCGGAAATCCACCTTGGGATCTTCCCCGGTGCCGGCGGCACTCGGCGTGCGCCCCGGCTGGCGGGGATCAAGGCGACGCTCGATCTGATCTTGTCCGGGCGCCAGATCACCGCGCCCGAAGCGCTTGACCTGGGGCTGGTGGACCAGCTGATCGACGCGGCCCCGCGCGACGCGGCGCTTCACGCTGCGCAGGCTGTTCTGGACGGCGATCTGAAGACCCGCCGCACCGGCGATCTGACCGTGACGCCCGACGAAGAGGCGCTTGCCGCCGCACGTGCGCAGGCCGCGCGCACCCCCGCCTTGATCGCGCCGCCCAAGGCGATCGACGCCATCGCGGCCTCCCCCGGGCCGATGGCGGACGGGCTGGCCCGGGAATGGGATCTGTTCCTGGAATGCCTTGCCCATCCGCAAAGCCGCGCGCTGATCCACGCATTCTTCGCGGAACGTCAGGTCAGCCGGGTGCCCGAGAGCCACGCCGTCCCCCGCGAGATCAACGCCTGCGGCGTAATCGGCGGCGGCACCATGGGCTCCGGCATTGCCACGGCGATGCTTCTGGCCGGGCTGCCCGTCACCTTGATCGAACAAAACCCCGAAGCAGCCAACCGCGCGCGCAAGGTGATCGCGGACAATCTTGATGGCGCCGTGCGGCGCGGCAAGATGAGCCCCGAAAAGCGCAAGCAGGTCAGCCTTGCCACCGCCGCCGATCTGGACGCTCTGGACCGCGTGGACCTGATCGTCGAAGCCGTGTTCGAAGAGATGGACGTCAAGAAGTCCATCTTCCGCGCGCTTGACCAGATTGCAAAACCAGGGGCCGTTCTGGCCAGCAACACCTCCTATCTCGACATTGACGAGATCGCAGCGGAAACCACACGGCCCCAAGATGTGATCGGCCTGCATTTCTTTTCCCCGGCCCATGTGATGCGGCTGCTGGAGGTCGTCGTCGCGGACAAGACCGCGCCCGAAGTGACCGCCACGGGGTTTGCACTCGCCAAGCGACTGCGCAAGATCGCGGTGCGCGCCGGGGTCTGCGACGGGTTCATCGGCAACCGCATCCTGCGGGCCTATGGGGCCGCCTGCGAAGGGCTGCTGCTGGATGGCGCAACGCCGCAGCAAGTGGACCGCGCGCTCGAAGCCTGGGGCTTTGCCATGGGGCCGTTCTCCGTCTTTGATCTGGCGGGGCTGGACATCGGCTGGGCCACGCGCAAACGGCGCGCCGCAACGCGCGATCCCGCCGCCCGGCAGCTCGACCTGCCCGACCGCATCTGCGAGGCGGGGCGTTTCGGACGCAAGACCGGGCGGGGATACTACCTCTACGAGGACGGCCAGCAGAGCGAAGACCCGGAGGTCATCGCCTGGCTCGAGGAAGAGCGCGCCGCCAAGGGGATCACCCCCCGCCCCTTCACCGACGAAGAGATCCAGGATCGCGCCCTGACGGCGATGATCGCAGAAGGCGCTCGCGTGATCGACGATGGCGTCGCGCTCGCCCCGGTCGATATCGATGCGGTCTATCTCTTTGGGTATGGCTTCCCGCGCCATCGCGGCGGGCCGATGTACCAGGCCGATCTGATCGGCCCTGACACGCTTGCCGCCCGCATTCGCAGCTACGCGCCTGGCGATCCCGCCTTCTGGCGCGTGCCCCCCGTCGTCGATGACATGGCCCGCACGGGCCGCAGCTTTGCCGATCTGAACAAGGAACGTGCCTGATGGATCTGACCTACACCCAAGAAGAGCAAGCCTTCCGCGAGGAGGTGCGCCGTTTCTTCGCTGAGAAAATGCCCAAGGACATCGCGGAGAAGGTACGCACACGCCGGACAACCAACCGCGAGGATATGCTCCGCTACCACGCGCTTCTGAACGAACAGGGCTGGCTGGCTCAGACCTGGCCCAAGGAGTACGGCGGCGCCGAATGGAGCCCCGTGCAGCGGCACATCTTCGAAGAAGAGGCCTGCGCCGCCCACGGCCCCCGCGTGGTGCCGTTCGGGCTCTATATGCTGGGCCCGGTGCTGTTGAAGTTCGGCACCGAAGAACAGCGGCAGGCGATCCTGCCCCGGATCCTCTCGGGCGAGGACTGGTGGTGCCAGGGCTATTCCGAACCGGGCGCAGGTTCGGATTTGGCAAGTCTCAAGACCAAAGCGGTGCGTGAGGGTGATCACTACATCGTAAATGGTCAAAAGACCTGGACGACCCTGGGCCAGCACGCCGACAAGATCTTCTGCCTTGTGCGCACAAAGAGCGATGGCAAGCCGCAAGAAGGGATCTCCTTCCTGCTGATGGATATGGACATGCCGGGGGTCGAGCTGCGCCCGATCAAGCTGATCGAAGGCGGGCATGAGGTGAACGAGGTCTTCTTCACCGATGTGAAGGTGCCGGTCGAAAACCTCGTGGGCGAGGAAAACCAAGGCTGGACCATCGCGAAATTCCTGCTGGGCCATGAGCGCACGAACATCGCCGGGGTCGGCTTTTCGATGGAAGCCTTTGAGCAGACCGTCGCCCTGGCGCGCTCCACCATGCGCGATGGCCGCCGCCTGATCGACGATCCGCTCTTTGCGGCGCGTCTGGCGCGGGTCCAGATCGATCTGGAGGCCATGAAGATCACCAATCTTCGGATGCTGGCCAATGCCGCGAAAGGCGGCGCGCCCGGTGCGGAAGCGTCGATGATGAAGATCAAGGGCACCATCGTGCGGCAGGAGATCAACGATCTCGCCCGCCGCGCGCTTGGCCCCGCAGCGGCGCCGTTCCCGCTCGATGAGCTGGCCAACACCCTGCCCGCGCCCGACGCCCATCAGCGCAACACCGCGAGCTATTTCAACAATCGCAAGATTTCGATCTTTGGCGGATCGAATGAAATTCAGCGCAATATCCTGACGAAAACCCTGATGGGAGGCCGCTAACATGGACTTCACCCCCACCGAAGACCGCCGGATGCTGGCGGACAGCCTCTCGCGTTTTCTGGCCGACACCTGCCCGCTCGATGCGCGCAAGTCCAAGGCCTATGACGCGCCGTTCCACGATCCGGCCGCCTTTGCCGGACTGGCTGAGCTGGGCGCTCTCATGGCGCTTGCTCCGGAATCGGCAGGCGGCATGGGCGGCGCCGGTTTCGACATCGCCACCGTGTTCGAAGAGCTGGGCCGCGTGGTCTGCCCCGAGCCGATCCTGCCCGTCGCCATGGCGGTGCCGCTGTTCCTGGCCGGTGATGCCGATCTGGACCCCGTGTTCTCGGGCGAGACCCGCCTCGCCATCGCCATCGGAGAGCCCGAGGCCCCCTGGTCGCTCGATCACCTCGCCACTGCGGCGGTGAAGGGCGCTGAGGGCTGGCAGCTCACGGGCCGCAAATCGCTGGTCTATGGCGCCAATGATGCCGATACGATCCTGGTCGTGGCCCGTGTGCCGGACGGGTTGGCCACGTTCAGCGTGAAGGCCACTGATGCCGAGCTGACCGGCTATGGGCTCATGGATGGCGGCGGCGCGGCGGAGCTGTTCCTCGACAACACTCCCGCCACGCTGCTTTGCACCGGGGACGGGCCGGTGAAGGACGCGCTTGCCCGCGGCCGTCTGGCGCTCTGCGCCGAGGCGCTTGGCGCGATGCAGACGGCGCAGGCTTACACCATGGACTATCTCGGTGCGCGCAAGCAGTTCGGCGTGCCCATCGGCAGCTTTCAGGCGCTTCAGCACCGCATGATCGACATGATGATCGAGATCGAACAGGTCCGCTCCATCGTGACGCTCGCCGCCGACCGGCTGGATACGGAGGCCCGCGATCACACGATTGCCATGGCCAAATCCCTGACCGGGCGGGTGTGCCGCCATGTGGCCGAAGAAAGCATTCAGATGCATGGCGGGATCGGCATGACCTGGGAGGCCGATATCAGCCACGTGGCCAAGCGGCTCACGCTGATCGACGCCCAGCTCGGGGACGAGGATTTCCACCTCTCCACGGTGATGACCGCGCTTCAGGCGTGATCTTGAGGGGCGGCGCCCGGCGCGCCGCCCGCTCTCTTAGGCTTGCCGGGACAGTTCCTGCGCGGCGGCCATCATGCGCGGGGCATATTGCTCCATCAGCTCATCGGGGCTCAGCAGGAACCCCGGCCCCCCGACATTGAGCCCATAGATCCGGTCACCGTTGAGCGATCGGATCGGCACGGCGATGCCGTTGATTTCGGGGCGCCAGGCGCCAAAATCACGCGTCACGCCATATTCGGCAAATTCCGCCCGCGCTCTCTCGATCTGGGCGTTGGCCTCATCCAGCGTCTCCGGCGCCTCTGCCCGGACCACCTCGCGCAGGTATTCCAGCTCCATGTCGTTCATCCCGCAGATGAGCGCGCGGCCCAGCGACGAGGTGAACATGGGCACCCGCGCGCCCACCCGCACCGTCAGCGATACCGCCTCTTTCGAGCTGCGCACGGCCATGCAGACCGCATCGAGCTTGTGGCGCTCACCCAGGCTGCAGGTGACATGGGTGTTGGGGCCTTCGCACAAGCGGATCATCGCCTCCGCCGCGCGTTCCGCGATGTCGAGCCCGGACAGCACGCCGTAGCCCAAGGCCAAAACCCCCGGCCCCAGCCGATACGCGCCCGAGGCCTTCACCAGCACCAGATAATCGAGCCGGCACAGCGTATAGGTCAGGCGGCTGACCGTCGGCTTGGGCAGCCCGGTGCGCGCCGCGATCTCGGTGTTGGAGAGCTCAACCTCGTTGGGCCGAAAACAGCGCAGCACATCCAAACCCCGTGCCAGAGCGGTCACGAAATTGCGGTCTTCGGTGTCTTCCATCACGCTTACCCTTGCGCAGCCTCAAGCCCGCCCGCCGCCAGCACGGGCACGAACGCGCCCAGTTCCATGCCCCGCTTGGGATCAGAAGCATTCCCGTCCAGGGCCCGCTTCTTCACCCCTTGCAGGATGGCCGCCATACGGAAGGCGCAGAAAGCTACGTAAAACCCGAAATTCGCCGGAAGCGCCAGCCCGCTTTCGCGCGCATAGGTCTCAAGGAACGCGCCATCGGACATGAGCCCTTCGGCCTTGCGGTCCACCCCCGCGAGCCCGCGCCCCTGCCGCCCCGGAGGCATCTGCCACTGCATGATGACCCCCGCCAGATCGGCATAGGGATGGCCCAGGGTGGACAGCTCCCAATCCAGCACCGCCGCACAGCGAGGGCCGTCGGGGGTGAAGATCATATTATCGATCCGGTAGTCGCCGTGAACCAGCGTGACCCGCCCGTCATCCTCGGGACAGTCCGCATCCATGACGGAGATCAGCTCTTCCATGGGCGCGACGGTCTCGGTCTCACTGGCGCGGTATTGCTTGATCCAACGATCAATCTGGCGCCGGAAATAATTGCCCTGAGGGCCGTAATCCGACAGGCCAAGCGTTTCCAGATCGACAGCGTGGATCGCGGCCAGCACCCGCGCCATCTCGGCCTGGATGGCTTGGCGGTCGTCCCGCGCCAGTTCAGGCAGGCGCGGATCGTCGAAATTGCGGCCCTCCACGGCATCCATCAGATAGAAAGACGAGCCGATCACGGCATCGTCCTCGCACAGAAGATGCACTTGGGCGACCGGCACATCGGTCCCGGCCAAGGCACGCTGCACGCGAAATTCCCGGTCCACCGCATGGGCGGATTTCAAAAGCGCCCCCGGCGGCTTGCGGCGCAGAACATAGTCCCCCGCCGCCGAGGTGATGCGATAGGTCGGATTGGACTGCCCGCCTGCGAATTTCTCCGCCGACAGCGCGCCGTCAAAGCCGGGAAGCCGCCCGTCCACCCAGGCGGCAACCGCGTTCAGATCCAGTGGCAGCGCTCCCATCACGCGGGCTTCCGGTTGCCGCGATACTTGCGCAGCTCGGCCCGCGCCACCTGGCGGCGGTGCACGGCATCGGGACCGTCGGCAAAGCGCAAAGTCCGCAGGTTGGTATACATCCGCCACAGCGGCGTGTCCTGACTGATCCCGCTGCCGCCATGGACCTGCATCGCCTCGTCCACGACCTTGCAGGCCATCAGGGGCGCCACGACCTTGATCTGGCTGATCCAGGGCTGTGCCTCGCGCACACCTGCGGTGTCCATCATCCAGGCGGCCTTCAGGCACAACAGCCGCGCCTGCTCGATCTCCATCCGGGCATTGGCGATGATGTCGTAATTCGCGCCCAGCTCGGCCAGCGGCTTGCCAAAGGCGGTGCGGCTGACGGCGCGTTCACAAAACAGCGTGAGCGCCTTTTCCGCAAGCCCGATGGCGCGCATGCAGTGGTGGATGCGCCCGGGTCCAAGCCGCCCCTGCGCGACTTCAAAGCCCCGGCCCACGCCGAGGATCACGGCGCTATCGGGGACCCGCACATCGGTGAACCGCATATGCATATGCCCGTGCGGAGCGTCGTCCTGACCGAACACGTGCATGGGGCGCAGAATCTCGATCCCCGGCGTGTCGGCGCCCATCACGAACATCGTGTGCTGCGCGTGCTTGTCGGCCTCGGGATCGGTCTGGGCCATGACGATATAGACCTTGCAGCGCGGATCGCCCGCGCCGCTGATCCAGAACTTTTCGCCATTGAGCACCCAGTCATCGCCCTCCTTGCGCGCCTCAAGCGCAATATTGGTGGCGTCGGAGGAGGCAACCCCCGGCTCCGTCATCACATAGGCGGAACGGATGTCGCCTTCGAGAAGGCCGGGCAGCCATTCGGCCTTGTGCGCGTCCGATCCGTAGCGTTCCAGCACCTCCATATTACCCGTATCGGGAGCCGAGCAGTTGAACACTTCTGCCGCGAGAGGCTCCTTGCCCATTTCCTCGGCCAGATAGGCGTATTCGACCGTGCTCAGGCCAAAGCCGCGCTCACTGTCGGTCAGCCAGAAATTCCACAGGCCGCGCTCCTTGGCCTTCGCCTTGAGCCCGTTGAGAATTTCGAGCTGCCGCTCCGTGTGCTGGAAGCGGTCGCCCGAGGGATGCTTGCCCACCTCTTCCTCGAATTCGTCGCAGACCGGTGCGATGTCTTCTTCGATCATCTGGCGCACATCGGCCAGAAGCGGCTCAAGCCGCGCGGTGATCCCCAGATCCATGCTCATGTCTTGTTCCTCACGATAGGCGCCATGCGGGCGCAGGCTTCACGGTATTCTCGGTCCAGGCGTGCCACAACATCGGCGGCGGGGCCGACGGATGTGACCGCGCCGATCCCCTGCCCGGCGCCCCAGATCTGGCTCCAGGCCTTGGGTTTTTCGCGGTCGGGGCCAAAGCTCATCGAGGAGGCATCCGCCGATGCAAGCGCCTCAGGGTCCAGCCCCGCGGCGCGGATCGACGGCGCCAGATAGTTCCCCGACACCCCGGTAAAGAGCGACGAGGTCACGATGTCCTCTGCGCTGCTATCCGCGATCATCTGCTTGTAATCGGGCAGCGCGTTGGCCTCATCGGTGGCGATGAAGGGCGATCCGCAATAGCCCAGATCGGCGCCCAGCACCTGCGCGGCCAGCAATGCCTCGCCGGTTGAGATCGCGCCCGACAAAAGCAGCGGCCCGTCGAACCATGTGCGGATCTCGCGGATCAGGGCGAAGGGCGATTGCGGCCCCGCGTGGCCGCCCGCCCCCGCCGCCACGGCGATGAGCCCATCGGCGCCCTTTTCGATCGCCTTGCGGGCAAAGCGGTTGTTGATGACATCATGCAGCGCAATGCCGCCGCAGCTATGAGCGGCGTCGTTCACCTCTTCGCGCGCGCCCAGGGACGTGATCCAGATCGGAACCTTGTGGCGGGCGCAGATCTCAAGATCGCGCTCCAGCCGGGTGTTGGACCGATGCACGATCTGGTTCACCGCAAAAGGCGCGGCGGGGCTGTCGGGATGGGCCTGATTGTGGCGGTCCAGCTCTTCGGTGATCCGCGTGAGCCACAGATCGAGCTGGACCGGATCCCCATCGGATTCGCGCGCATTGAGCGCGGGGAAAGAGCCGATGATCCCCGCCTTGCACTGGGCAATGACCAGCTCGGGCCCCGACACGATGAACATGGGCGAGCCGACCAGAGGCAGGCGCACGCGGGTCAGGGCTTCGGGAAGGTTGGCGGCAAAACGCATCACAGGACCTCAAACAGGCCAGCGGCGCCCATGCCGCCGCCCACGCACATGGTGCAGACGACATAGCGCGCGCCGCGCCGTTTGCCTTCGATCAGCGCATGCCCCACCATCCGCGCGCCCGACATCCCATAAGGATGGCCGACGGAGATCGCTCCGCCGTTCACATTCAGCAGATCGCCCGGAATGCCCAGATAGTCCCGGCAATAGAGCACCTGCACCGCAAAGGCCTCATTGAGCTCCCACAGGCCGATATCGTCCATCGTCAGCCCGTGCTGCTTCAGCAGCTTCGGCACTGCATGGATTGGGCCGATCCCCATCTCTTCGGGGGCGAGCCCCGCAACCGCCATGCCGACATAGCGCCCCAAAGGCGCCAGCCCCCGGCGTTCGGCTTCACCGGCCTCCATGACCACGCAGGCAGAGGCGCCGTCGGACAACTGGCTGGCATTGCCCGCCGTGATCGCCGCGCCCTGGGCGATCAGCGCGCCACCCTTGAACACGGGTTGCAGCGATTGCAGCCCCTCAAGCGTCGTGCCGGGCCGGTTGCCCTCGTCCTTTTCCAACGTCACGGGCTGGTCCGACACCTCTCCGCTGGCCTTGTCTTGCACTTTTTTGACCGTGGGCAGGGGGACGATCTCATCGTCGAACTTGCCGGCCTCCTGCGCGGCAGCAGTGCGCTGCTGGCTTTGCAGAGCGTAATCGTCCTGCGCCTCACGGCTGATACCATAGCGCTGCGCGACGACCTCGGCGGTCTCAAGCATCGACATGTAGATATGGGGCACTTGTTCCAGCAGCTTGGCGTCCGCGGCGCGGTGCAGGTTCATGTGGGCGTTCTGGACAAGGCTCACGCTTTCCACGCCGCCCCCGACAGCGATCTGCATCCCGTCCACGATCACCTGCTTGGCGGCGGTGGCGATCGCCATCATGCCCGACGCACATTGCCGATCGACGCTCATGCCCGACACGCTCACCGGCAGCCCAGCCGCCAGAGCCCCCTGCCGCGCGATGTTGCTGCCGGTCGATCCCTGCTGAAGCGCGGCGCCTACGATCACGTCCTCGACCTCGGCGCCCTCCAGCCCCGCACGGGACACGGCATGTTTGATCGCATGGCCGATCAGCTGCTGGGCCTGGGTGTCATTGAAAGCCCCGCGATAGGCGCGGCCAATCGGAGTGCGGGCAGTCGAAACAATTACGGCATCACGCATAGGTTAGCTCCAGTTCAGATCAGCGCCAGCGGCCTTTGCCGCCTTTTGCGCAAAGCGTTTCGTTTGATCGAAGGCCTGGGTCAGCCCCACGGCGCCTTCGGGATCGGTCAGGCGCGCGGCATGGGCGGCCACGGCTTCGGGGGTCAGGTCATCGCCGCTCAGGCAGATGCCGTCCGTTTCGGTGATCTGCGTGGTGGCAAAGCACCCCGCCCCGGCGCACAGGATGGTGCGCGAGGGCGCGTCTTCGCTGACCAACCACAAAAGGCCGGGCGTGATCGCCTCGGGCGCGAGAAGCTGCGCGGCATCCTCGGGCAACAGATCCTCGGTCATGGCCGTCGTCGCCGTCGGCGCCAGCATGTTCACCCGGATGTCATCGCGCGCGCCCTCCAGGTGGAGCACATTCATCAGGCCCAGCATCCCGGCCTTGGCGGCGCCGTAATTGGCCTGCCCGAAATTGCCGTAGAGCCCGGAAGCGGAGCTGGTGAACACCACACGCCCATAGCCCGCCGCCCGCATATGGGGCCACACCGCATGGGTGACGAGCGCAGAGCCCACCAGATGCACATCCAGCACCTTGCGGAAATCGTCGAACGGCATCTTGGCAAAGCTCTTGTCGCGCAGGATGCCCGCGTTGTTCACCAGGATATCGATGCGCCCCAGTCGGGCGATCACGTCGGCAACCAGCCCGCGCACCGCAGCCTCGTCCGAGATGTCGATGCCATGCGCCTCGGCCGTGCCGCCTTGCGCTTTGATCTGCGCCACCACGTCGTCGGCACCGCCAGGATCGGCGATCACCACATGGGCGCCGCGCTCCGCCAGCCCTATGGCATGGGCCCGGCCCAGACCGGCGGCACCTCCGGTGACGATCGCCACCCTGTTGTCAAACCGAATGCTCATGCGACCTCCAGATAGCGCCGTTGCAGCCAGATTGCGGCCAGGGCGGGCTTTGCCGCGCCCTCGATCTCCATCGTCACGCCCCAGGTCAGCGCCAGCTCTCCGGCTCCGCGCTGCTCAAACGCATCGAGCGTGAACACCGCCCGGATCCGTGCGCCCGCCGCAACCGGGGACAGGAACCGCACCCGGTCAAAGCCGTAGTTCACCGCATGGGTTTCGCCGTCGATCTCGGGCTGAGCGTCATAGGCCATGGCCGACAGCATCGACAGGGTCAGGAACCCATGCGCAATCGTGCCGCCAAAGGGCGAGGCCGCCGCGCGCTCGGGATCCACATGGATGAACTGTTCATCTTCGGTGAGGCGCGCGAAATCGTCGATCATTCCCTGCGGGATCGCAAACCACCGGGAGCGCCCCACGACGCTCCCAACCTTCGCTTGGAGCGCCTCCGGCGTCATATCTTCGCCGCCTCATCGAACAGGGCCGGACCCGACATCACATTGATCCCCCCGGATACCGGCAGCACCGCGCCAGTGATGTAAGCGCCCCCGCGCCCACAGAGGAACCCCATGCAGCCCGCGATATCTTCGGGCCGTCCGACCCGGCCCAGGGGCACACCCTGCCCCACCACGTCACGCTGTTCTTCGCGGCCCGTGGCAAAAGCGGTCATCTTGGATACGAACGGCCCCGGCGCGATCGCGTTGACGGTGATCCGCCGCCCGGCCAGCTCCTTGCCCAGAATGCGGGTCATGTGATGCACCGCCGCTTTCGACGCCGCATAGGAATAGGCGCCATCCCCCAGGGCCGCCTGCCCCATGACCGATCCGGTGTTGACCACGCGCGCCGGATCATCGTCGCTCGCCGCGGCCTCCAGCAGGGGCAGCAGCGCCTGGGTCAGCTGGAACGGCCCCGCGACATTGAGCGCCATGACCGGCTGCCAGGCTTCGAACGGGAACTGCTCCAGGGGGGCGCCCCAGCTGCGGCCCGCATTGTTCATCAGGATGTGCAGCTTGTCCGTGCGCGCGCCCACTTCGGCGGCAAGCGCCGCGACCCCGTCAGCCGAGGACACATCGCCCGCGAGCCCTTCGGCCGATCCCGGCGCGTCCAACGCGTTGAGCCGCGCCGCCACCGCTGCGCAGGCGTCGCCCTTGCGGCTGGCGATCAGCACGCGGGCGCCCGCACGGACCAGCCCTTCGGCGGCCATCTCTCCGATTCCGCTGGATCCCCCCGTGACCAAAGCCACCTTCCCCGAAAGCCCGAACAGCGTCTCTGGCGTCATGGTTATCCTCCCCGAAAACCCTGGCCTCATGTTTCGCATTGCAGACTAGGGTTCCGCATTGCGGATGGCAAGCGTGGCGTAGGGTCGGAAAATGCGGCGGGCAGATCGACTGTAGCGGCGTACCCCTTGAACACAAGGCGCGCGCCCGCCGGGCTCAGAAGAAGCTTTGCGGATCTATGTCGATCTGAAGCCGCAGATCGCGCGGCAGGGTCAGGCCTCCGGTCCACTCCGCAAGGGCGGCCTGCAACGGCGCGCTGCGCGGCGCCTTGATCAACAGGCGCACCCGGTGCCGCCCCCGGATCCGGGCGATCGGCGCGGGCGCGGGGCCAAACACCTGCGCTCCCACGCGGCGTAGCGGCAGATCGTTGCGCGCCAGATGCTGGCCCAGATCCATCACCTGCGCCATGTCAGGACCCGACAGAATGATCCCGGCCAGACGGCCAAAGGGCGGCATCCCCGCCTGTTCGCGCGCGGTGGCCTCGGCGGCCCAGAATGCTTCTTCGTCGCCCGCGATGATCGCATGCATCACCGGGTGTTCAGGCTGATGGGTCTGGATCAGGGCCACGCCGGGCGCCTCCGCCCGGCCCGCGCGGCCTGCGACCTGCCGGATCAGCTGGAACGTCCGCTCTGCCGCGCGCAGATCCCCGCCCTGAAGCCCCAGATCGGCGTCGATCACGCCCACCAGCGTCAGCTTCGGGAAGTTGTGGCCCTTGGCAACAAGCTGCGTTCCGATGACGATATCGGCCTCCCCCGACGCGATCTGCGCGATCTGCTCTTTCAGCGCGCGGGCCGATCCGAACAGATCCGATGACAGCACCGCGATGCGGGCATCCGGAAAGGTCGCCTGCGCCTCCTCGGCCAGCCGCTCCACCCCGGGACCGACCGGAGCCAGCCGGTCTTCGGCCTCGCAATTGGGGCAGATCGTCGGGATCGGGCGCGATTCGCCGCATTGGTGGCACATGAGCCGCTTGAGGAACCGGTGCTCCACCATCGACGCATCGCAATGCTCGCAATGAATCTGGTGCCCGCAGGCCCTGCACACCGTCACCGGCGCGTAGCCGCGGCGGTTGAGGAACAAGAGGCTCTGTTCTCCTCGGGCAAGCCGCTGCCGCACGGCATCCGCAAGGGTGGGGGAAATCCATCCTCCCGGCATCTGCTCGCTGCGCAGGTCCACCGGCGCCATACGGGGCAGAACGGAGCCACCGTAGCGCGCGGTCAGGTCCACGCGATCATATTTCCCGCTTTGCGCATTGACCCAAGTCTCCAGGCTGGGCGTGGCCGAGGCCAGCACCACCCGCGCCCCGCACAGCGAGGCGCGCAGCACGGCCATGTCGCGGGCATGGTAATGCGCGCCCTCTTCCTGCTTGTAGGAGCCATCATGTTCCTCATCGACCACGATCAGGCCAAGATCCTGAAACGGAAGGAAAAGGGCGGAGCGCGCGCCCACGACAAGCTGCGCGCCGCCAACCCCGACCATGTGCCAACAACGGCGGCGTTCGGCCCGTGTCACACCGGAATGCCACTCCGCCGGCATCGCGCCGAAACGCGCCCGCACGCGGGTCAGAAACTCTGACGTGAGCGCGATCTCGGGCAATAGCACCAAAGCCTGCCGCCCCGCCTCCAGACAGGCCCGCACGGCCTCCAGATAGACTTCGGTCTTGCCAGAGCCGGTGACGCCCTTCAGCAGAACCGCGCCATACTTTCCGGTATGGACGCCGTTCGCGACGGTATGGGCCGCCTGCGCCTGCTCATCATTGAGCGCCTTGCCCGGCAAAGAAGGGTCCAGCGGCGGATAAGCCGTCATGCGCGGCGCATCCTCTTCGGCCACCGCGCCTTGCGCCACGAGCCCCTTGATCACCGACGAGGACACCCCCGCAGCCTCCGCCAGTTCGCCAAGCGCAAAGACCTGACCGGCCATCTCCTCCAGAAGGGCCAGAACCTTTTCCCGCGCAGCGGTCATACGGTCCGGCCGCGCGGTGCCAAGGCTGTAGACCTTGCGCGATCCCGGCGGCGCGCCCAGATCGGGCACCCGCGTCGCCAGCCGCAGCATCAGCGGCAGCGGCGTCATCGTATAGGCTCCGGCACGGGTCAGAAACTCACGCAGCTCGCCGCGCATGGGGGCCGCATCAAGCACCCGGATCACCGGGCGCAGCTTGGCCAGCGGGAAGTCGCTCTCTCCCGCGCCCCAGACCACGCCCAGCACCTTGCGCGGTCCCAGCGGCACTTCGACGAAGGCGCCCAGCCAGCAGCCACCTTCGGGCGCGCGGTAATCCAGCGGCCCGTCCAGTGGCTGGGCCGTCAACACCGCGATGCGCGCGCCCTTGTCGAAGAACTCCTGCATTCACATCCTCCGCGCGGGCTTCCGGCCCGGCCTCATGCGGGGTATAGCCTGCGCCAGACAACGCCAACCCCGGAGCGCATCCCATGAAGTTTTTCGTCGACACCGCCGACACCGCCGCCATCGCCGAGCTGAACGATCTTGGCATGGTGGATGGTGTGACCACCAACCCCTCTCTGATCCTGAAATCGGGCCGTGACATCAAGGAAGTCACCAAGGAAATCTGCGACATGGTTGACGGCCCGGTCAGCGCCGAATGCGTCGCGCTCGATGCCGAGGGCATGATCGCGGAGGGCCGCGAGCTGGCCAAGATCGCAAGCAACATCGCCATCAAGCTGCCCCTCACCTGGGACGGGCTGAAAGCCTGCAAGGTGCTGTCCGGCGAAGGCCACATGATCAACGTGACGCTGTGTTTCTCTGCGAACCAGGCGCTGCTGGCCGCCAAAGCGGGAGCGACCTTCATCAGCCCCTTCATCGGTCGTCTCGATGACATCAACATCGACGGGGTCGAGCTGATCGAAGAAATCCGCACGATCTACGACAATTACGGGTTCGAGACGCAGATCCTCGCGGCGTCGATCCGCTCGGTGAACCACATGAAAGAGGTCGCCCTGATCGGCGCCGATGTCGCCACCGCCCCGCCAAACGTGATCCAGGCCATGGCCAAGCACGTGCTGACCGACAAGGGGCTCGACGCGTTCATGGCCGACTGGGCCAAGACCGGCCAGTCGATCCTCTAAGGTGAAAACCATCGGCATCCTGGGAGGCATGTCTGCTGCCTCGACCGCGCTCTATGTCGCACGCCTTCACGAGGGTGTGCGGCAGGCGCGCGGCGGGTTGCATTCCGCCGACCTGCTGGTCCGCCTGCTCGATTTCGCGCCCATCGCGCAGCAGCAGGCGGACGGCGACTGGGACGGTCTGGGCGCGCTGATGGCTGCCGAATCGCGGGCCCTGGAGCGCGGCGGGGCAGAGCTGCTCCTGCTGGCGACCAACACGATGCACAAGCTCGCGCCTCAGATCGAAGCCGCCGTTTCGATCCCCTTCCTGCACCTGGCCGATGCGACAGCTGCCGCAATCGCAGCTGCCGGTTACACGCGCCCCGCGCTCATGGCCACCGCCTTCACCATGGAGCAGGACTTCTACCTCGCGCGCCTGCGTGCCGCCGGGCTCGACCCGATCGTGCCGAACGCCGCCGACCGGGCCGAGACACACCGCATCATCTATGACGAGCTGTGCCGCGACGTGGTCCGGGACGACAGCCGCAGAAGCTATGAACAGATCGCGCAGCGCCTCAAAGAGGCGGGGGCCGATTGCCTGATCCTCGGCTGCACCGAGGTCTGCATGCTGCTGGGCGAAGACAACGCGCCCCTGCCCGTCTTTGACACCGTGGCAATCCATTGCGATGCGGCGCTGCAACTGGCGCTGACAGGTTCGGAAAAACAGTAGCCGCCCGGCGCGCCGATCTGCTAAGGTCCTGCCCAAACGACCCGTAGAGGCGAAAACATGAGCAGCACCCCCGCGATCGACGCCGGGATCCGCAACCGGATCCTGTCCAACCCCGAATCCATTCTCGAAGACCAGGACGTGATGCGCGCCCTCGTGGCGGCAAATGAACGCTCCATGGGCACCAATATCGTCGATCTGCGCGGCATCGCGATGGAGCGACTCGAGGCCCGGCTCGACCGGCTCGAAGACACCCATCGCAGCGTGATTGCCGCCGCCTATGAGAACCTCGCCGGAACCAACCAGGTCCACCGCGCCGTGCTGCGCCTGCTGGACGCCGAGGATTTCCGCGGCTTCCTGGCCGATCTGTCGGGCGAGGTTGCGGACATCCTGCGCGTCGATGCGATCCGGCTCGTGCTGGAAAGCCGCGAGGTCACCGAAGCCCCGGAATTCAGCACGCTCGAAGACGTTCTTGTCCCCGTGCCCGAGGGCTTCACCGAAACCTTCCTCACCCGCGGCAAGAAGCTCCCGCTCCGCCAGGTCGCGCTGCGCCAATGCGCCGAAGATGACGCCGGACTGTTCGGAGACACCGGCCCGCAGATCCGCTCCGAAGCCTGCCTGCGCCTCAACCTGGGCGAAGGCCGCCTGCCCGGCATGCTGGTGCTGGGCGCCGAAGACCCGCACCTGTTCTCCCCGCAGCACGGCACCGATCTTCTGGCCTTCTTCGCGGGCGTGTTTGAACGGCTCATGCGCCGCTGGCTGGGATGATTGCCCCGGCACTTTCAGACGCGCTGAGCTCCTGGATCGACCATCAGCGCGGCGTGGCCGGGCGCTCCGCCGCCACGCTGGACGCCTACCTCAAAGATGTCAGCCGATTCCTGCTATTCCAAACCGAACATGCGGGCGGTGATTTCGGGCCCAAAGCCCTCGCCGACTTGACGATTTCCGACATGCGCGCGTGGATGGCCCGTGAACGCGCGCGCGGCCTGTCGGCCCGCTCGCTGGCCCGCGCTCTCTCCGCCGTCAAAAGCTTCACCCGCTGGCAATCCGATCGCGCCGGGTTCGATGCCACCGCGATCTTGTCGATGCGCGCCCCCAAATTCACCCACAAGCTCCCCCGCCCGCTGGCCCAGGACGCCGCCAAAGAGGTGCTCGCACGCAGCGAAACGCTCTCGCTCACCCCGTGGATCGCGGCCCGCGACACGGCAGTCATCACGCTGCTCTACGGCTGCGGGCTGCGCATCTCCGAAGCCCTGTCCCTTCGCGGCGCCGACGCCCCTCTGGCCGAAGTGCTGCGCATTCACGGCAAAGGCGACAAAGAACGGCTGGTCCCCGTCATCGCCCCGGCCCGCGAGGCCGTGGAAACCTATCGCCGCGCCTGCCCGTTCGATCTCTCCGATGACCAACCCCTGTTTAGGGGCGCCCGCGGCGGCGCACTCTCCCCGCGCATCATCCAGAAAACCATGCAAACGATCCGCGCGCAGCTCGGCCTGCCCGCCTCGGCCACGCCGCACGCCCTGCGCCACAGCTTCGCCACTCACCTATTGGGCGCAGGCGGAGATCTGCGCGCCATTCAGGAGCTGCTCGGCCACGCCTCGCTCTCCACCACGCAGACCTACACGGCGGTCGACAGCGCTCGTCTGATGGAAGTCTACGAGACCGCCCACCCCCGCGCGAAATCCTGATCTTCTTATTTGTAAAAATACCTCGTGAGGGGGTTTGGGGGAGAGCAGAGCTCTCCCCCAACCGGTCGCGCGCACAGCGCGCGAAACCGCTTAGACGCCCAGGCAATACCGCATGATCGCCTTTTGTGCGTGCAGGCGGTTCTCGGCCTCATCAAAGATCACCGATTGCGGCCCGTCCATCACCTCGGACGTGATCTCGTCCCCGCGATGCGCAGGAAGGCAGTGCATAACCAGGGCCTCGGGGTTCGCCCGCGCCATCAGCCCAGCATCCACCCGATAGGGCAGCAGCATGTTATGGCGCCGCTCACGGGCCGAAACCGGGTCGTGCATCGACACCCAGGTATCGGTCACCACCAGATCGGCCCCCTCCACCGCTTTGTTTGGATCGCGCTCGATCGACACGTTCACCCCCTGGGCGCGCGCCTCCTCAAGGAACACCGCCTCCGGGTCCAAGGGCTCCGGCCCGGTAAACACCAGATCGAACCCGAACTGCCCTGCGGCATGGGCAAAGCTGTGGAACGTGTTGTTCCCGTCGCCCGACCAGACGACCTTCTTGCCCTTGATCGGGCCGCGATGCTCTTCGAACGTCTGGATGTCCGCCATGATCTGACACGGGTGCGAGCGGTTGGTCAGCCCGTTGATCACCGGCACCGAAGAATGCTCCGCCATCTCCAGAAGCGTCGCCTCCTCGAAGGTGCGGATCATGATCAGATCGACATAGCGGCTCACCACGCGGGCGGTGTCAGCGATGGTTTCGCCATGGCCCAGCTGCATATCCGCCCCCGAGAGCACCATGACCTCGCCGCCCATCTGGCGCACGCCCACATCGAAAGAGATGCGCGTCCGGGTCGAAGGCTTCTCAAAGATCAGCGCGACCATGTGTCCGCGCAGCGGCTGATCGTCATCGGGAAGCCCCTTCAGCCGGTCCTTGCGCGCCGCCTTCATGGCGTGGGCCTGATCTATGATCCCCCGCAGATCGCCTTCGGGGGTTTTGTTGATGTCCAGAAAATGGGGCATGTGTCTTGTCTCCTCTTAACCCGCGATCCGCGCGGCGGCGCGGTCCAGCCGGGATAGTGCCTCGGTCATTTCGTCTTCGGTGATGGTCAGCGGGGGCAGGATCCGCACCACGTTATCGGCGGCGGGCACGATCAGCATCTGCTCATCAACGGCCGCCGCGATCACGTCGGCGGGGGCCACCTTGCAGCGCAAGCCCAGCATCAGGCCCTCCCCGCGCACCGCCTCGAACACGTCGGGATGGGAGGCCACGAGGCCCTCCAGCCCCTGACGCAGCCGCGCGCCCTTGCGCCCCACTTCGGCCAGGAAGGCGGGATCGGACACGATCTCCATGACCTTCACGCCGACCGCGCAGGCCAGAGGGTTGCCGCCATAGGTCGAGCCATGCGAGCCGACCCCCATCTGGGCCGCCGCTGCCTCCGTGGCCAGAACGGCCCCCAGGGGGAAGCCGCCGCCAATGCCCTTGGCGACCATCATGATGTCGGGCGTGATCTCCGCCGCCTGATGGGCGAACATGTGGCCGGTCCGTGCAACGCCGCACTGGACCTCATCAAGGACCAGCAGCACACCGTGCCGGTCGCAGATCTCGCGCAGCGCGCGCAGATCCTCGCGCGGCATCACGCGGATACCGCCTTCACCCTGGATGGGCTCGACCATGACGGCGGCCACATCGTCGCCCATCGCGGCCTCGACCGCGTCCAGATCTCCCCAGGGAAGCTGGGTGAACCCCGGCAGGAGCGGCCCGAACCCCTTGGAGAGCTTCTCGCTCCCCGCCGCCGAAATCGCCGCGATGGAGCGACCGTGGAACGCGCCCTCAAAGGTCAGGATGCGGCTGCGTCCGGTGCCGTCGAAATGGCGGCGGGCCATCTTGATGGCCAGCTCGGCGGCCTCGGTGCCCGAGTTGGTCACAAACACCGTGTCGGCAAAGCTATGCTCCACCAGAAGCTCCGCCAGCCGCTGCTGTGCCGGGATCTGATAGAGGTTCGACGTGTGCCAGAGCTTGCCCGCCTGTTCGGTGAGCGCCTCGATCAAAGCGGGATGGGCATGGCCCAACGCATTCACCGCGATCCCCGCGCCCAGATCCAGAAAACGTCGCCCGTCCGCTTCCTCAAGCCAGACGCCAGAGCCGCTGGCGAAGCTGAGCGGCGCGCGCGAATAAGTCGGCAAAAGTGCTGGGATCATGGGCGTAAACCTTTGTTGAAATCAGACCCGCAAGATGGGCGCATCACGCGCTAGGGGTCAACAGTGTCGGGGATGGATGAGGCGCAAAGACGCAAGAGGCCCAAGGGCCGGGGACGCAGGTTCAGCGTCGGCGTCGGATTTGGATGCGCGTAATCATGGCGCCAGAAAGAAACATCGCACACGGTTTGTCCAGCCCCAAACGACGCCCCACCGAAATCACGCCTTGAGCCGATAGCCCGTCCGCAGCCAGTGCCAGCATAGCCCCAGAACAAAAATGCCCGCCAACAGGCACACGCCCAGCCCGATCCAGGGGGCGCTGTCGGACACCCCGATCATCCCGTATCGGGCGCCGTCGATCATGTAGAAGATCGGATTGGCGTGAGACATGGCCTGCATCACCGGCGGCAGAGCTTCGATCGAATAGAACGTGCCGGACAGGAAGGCGAGCGGCGTCACCAGGAAATTGGTGATCGCGGCGAGCTGGTCGAATTTCTGCGCGATGATCCCGGCTATCAGGCCAAGCCCGCCCATCACCACGCCGCCCAGCACGACAAAGACCAGCACCCACAGCGGATGCGCCGGCACAATCCCGAGCCCCAGCCAGACCCCCAGGGCAATCACCAGCCCGACAAGGATCCCGCGCACCACCGCTCCGGCGATATAGCCGGTCATGATCTCGGCGGCGGACAAGGGCGGCATCAGCGTGTCCACGATATTGCCCTGCATCTTGGAGGAGGTGATCGAAGACGAGCTGTTGGCAAAAGCCTGCTGGATCACGGTCATCATCATGATCCCCGGCGCCAGGAAGGTCATGAAGGGCACGCCCATCACATCGCCCCGGCGCGATCCGACCGCGATGGTGAAAATCATCAGGAACAGCCCGGCATTGATCAGCGGCGCCATCAGGGTCTGCGCCCAGACGGTCAGGAACCGCTTCACCTCGCGCTCGGCCAGGGTGTAGGTGCCCAGCCAGTTCACACGGCCAAAACGCCGCACACCCATTTCCATGTCTTTGGCCATTTCGTCCCCGCCGGTCTTTTCATCCCCTTGCACGGTGCTTAGAATAGCACCCTGACCAATTACTCAAGGCCGCGCGGGCGGGTAAACGCTGCGCGGCCTTGTCTTTGACCAAAGAGGATGCGTCATGTCGTGGACCGATGAAAGGGTCGAAACGCTCAAGCGGATGTGGGGCGAAGGCCAATCCGCCAGCCAGATCGCCAAGGAACTGGGCGGCGTGACCCGCAACGCGGTGATCGGCAAGGTCCATCGCCTGGGCCTGTCCAACCGCACCGCCGCCGCTCCCGCCAAGGCGGAACCGGAAGCCAAACCGGCCCCGGCCAAGGCAGAACCTGCCCAGGCCGAAAAGCCCGCCGCAGATACGCCTCCGCCGCCGAGCCCGGCGCGCAAGGCGATCATCCCGGCAGGTCAGCCGCTGCCGCCGCAGCCCTCGGCCAATGAAATCCCCGCCGAAAGCCTCGCCAAGGCCGAGGCGGTGGAAAAGAAAGCCAAGAAGATCAGCCTGATGGAGCTGACCGAGCGGACCTGCAAATGGCCAATCGGCGATCCGGCGACGGATGATTTCTACTTCTGCGGCCTGCCCGCGCAGCAGGGGAAACCCTATTGCGAGGCCCATGTCGGCGTGGCGTTCCAGCCCATGTCCTCCCGGCGCGACCGGAAACGCTAATCGCGCCGCCCGACAAGACCCGTCACCGCCGCCGCCGAGACGGCGGTGATGATCCAGCCGAGCATCTGCGTCAGCCACCCGGTTGCAAAGCCAATCCAGCCCCACGTGCCCCGCACCGGTGAGGGCGCCCAGGCGTCCTCCTGCCCGAGCGCGTCGAGCGGGATGAACAGGTCAAACGCATAGAGCGGCGCCGAAAAGGTCGTGTAATCCTGCGCATCGGGGCTGTTCAGCCAGGTCTCCAGCGGCATCGGCCCGCCCTGATCGTGGCGCGCGACCGCCGCGATCCAGTGGGGCGACGCCATCACCACATCGGAGTCCGGGGCCATCTGGCGGCTGTCATAGGCCCGTGCATACAACATCCAGTTCAGCGCGACGATGGCGGCCACCCAAAGCAGCGCCTTGCCCGGGCGCTGCCCATAGCCGAACACCCGCCCGAACAGCCAGTCCAGCGGACGGCGCGCATCGGCCACCAGAGACCGCCAGCCCGCCCCGAAGGAGCCATCCACCTGCGCCTGCGCCCGGCGATGCGCGGCGGCCAGGATCATGCCTTCGCGGCGCTCCAGCACCCGCGCTGCGGAATGCGGCGCGCCCTGCTGGCGATAGACCTGGGCAAGCTGCGTATAGGGCTGCGGGTCGAAATCGGGGGCATAGGCGTGGCGGATGAAGGGCAGCGGTCGTTTGCGCACGTGCCCGCCGATGGCCACGCGCGCCCCGACGGCCGGGGGCACGCGGGCCTCAGGCTTCCGGCCCAGCCAGTCGAGCCGCTGCGCCACCGACATCGCACCGCTGAGCCGGTCATAGCGGAAACCGCCAAGGATCGGCTGCATGACCTTCGCCCAGCTTTCCGCATCGTCGTGAAGCCGACCAACATGACAATCGGTGAGATCGAGCGGACCTTCGAACTCCGTCACATTCTTCCAGAAAAAGCTGGCCCCGATACTGGCGGATTCGAAATCCAGCCCGTCCCGGAAAACTGCACCCTGGCACTGAACAGTCCCGGTGATATGCGTCCGAATGAATAGGACATTTCCGGTGGCCTTGAACCCGTCGCGCAGGAAAACATCCGCGCCAACGCTCAGCGCATCCGCGGTCAGCGCATCCCCGCCCGCGCCATCGAAAGTGCCGCCGCTGCAAGACAGTTGCCCCCCGATCTGCGCGCGCCTGAGGTTCACACATCCCTTGGCCTCGAACCCGCCCCTCAGGAAGACATCCGCGCCAACGCTCAGCGCACTCGCGTTCAGCGCCCCCCCGCCCGCGCCGTCGAAAGAGCCACCGTCGCAAGCCAGTTGCCCCCCGATCTGCCCGCCCCTGAGGTTCACACTTCCCTTGGCCTCAAACCCGTCGCTCATGAAGACATTTGCGCCAACGCTCAGCGCATCCGCGGTCAGCGCATCCCCGCCCGCGCCATCGAAAGAACCGCCGTTGCACGCCAGTTGCCCGCCAATCGAGGCCCCGCGCAGATCGACGGTTCCGACAGATTGGAACTGATCCCTCAAATGAACGTCTCGGTCCACTCGCGCTCTTTGGGCCTTGAGCCCCGGCAGGTGGCAGCCGGGCAGCAGGATGGCGCCAAGATGGGAATCGGTCAGATCGGGTCGCGCCTCAAAACCGCATTTCCCAAGACACAGATCATGTGGGCTCTCACAGCCCTGCAGGTCCAGGACCCCGGTGATCCACGCGCCCGCGACTATAACACCAGCCGCAGCAACTGGCATCTGATCGCAGCCGCCCAGAACCACGTGGCGGATCAGCTCTGCGCGGATCTCCACCGCATCGCTGGCCGTCTCGGGCACTTGGCTCCCAAGGATCACAAATCCCGTTCGCGCATACTCCAACAGCGTTTGTTCCGCCGTGGTCCAGGGCTTTTCAGCCTCCATCTCGGCAAGCGTATTGCGATAAACGGCCATCCTGCTCTCCTCGTGCTCACACTAAGCAAAGCACGGCGGATGGCCAGACCCTACCCGCAGACGGACCGCACCTCCGTGGCGCGCAGCCCGGTTTCGACCAGCATGCAGCGGTCGCGTGCCTCGTAGTAGTAGCCGCGCGCATAGAGCTGGACGGCGCGGGTCTCGCTCCCGTCGGCCAGAAGCCACGCGCCGCGCAGGTATTTCACCGCCCAACGCAGATTGGTATCCGCGTCCAGCAGCGCCGAGGACGGCCCCTGGAACCCGATCCCGCGGGCGGTTTCGGGCAGGATCTGCATCATGCCGTAATAGGGCCCGTTGCGGGCTTCGGCGCGGTAGTCGCTCTCCCGCTGGATCACGCGGTGCACCAGCGTGCGCGGCACCTGATAGGTGTCCGCCCATTTGTTGACCAACTGCCGGATCTCGGGCGTCTCTCCGGGGTGGAGCGGCGTGGCGGGGGCAAAGCTCACCGCCTCCGGCACCTCGACATCCGGGGTGCGGCTGCCGCAGGCGCTCAGGGCAAGGATCAGGGTCAAGGCCAAAATACGCATGAGGCCACCTTGGCACGGCGCGCCCCGCCGCGCCAGCCGGGCAACCCTCCGCTCGGCAAAGCTCCGCCGCTGCGCGCGGGCTTCCCACGGCGGCGCGAAGGCTCTATTGCCGCGCCATGGCCCAGAATCCCCCAGACCTCCGCCCCGACCTGTCCCGCGCGCGCCTGCGCGAAGACCGCCGCGACGGCCAGCCGACCATAGGCATGGTGTCGCTCGGCTGCCCCAAGGCTTTGGTGGATAGCGAACGTATCCTGACCCGGCTGCGCGCCGAAGGCTACGGGATCAGCGCCGATTACGCCGGCGCGGATGCGGTGATCGTGAACACCTGCGGGTTTCTCGACAGTGCCAAGGCCGAAAGCCTTGAGGCCATCGGAGAGGCGCTCAATGAGAACGGCCGCGTGATCGTCACCGGCTGCCTGGGGGCAGAGCCCGACTATATCACCGGAGCCCATCCGCGCGTTCTGGCGGTGACCGGCCCCCATCAATACGAACAGGTCCTGGACGCCGTGCACGGCGCCGTGCCGCCCAGCCCGGATCCGTTCGTTGATCTTTTGCCACCTTCAGGCGTGAGACTGACCCCTCGGCACTACAGCTACTTGAAGATTTCCGAGGGCTGCAATCACCACTGCAAGTTCTGCATCATCCCCGACATGCGCGGGCGGCTCGCCTCGCGTCCGGCCCATGCGGTACTGCGCGAAGCCGAAAAGCTGGTCGAAAACGGCGTGAACGAGCTGCTGGTTATCAGCCAGGACACCTCCGCCTACGGGGTCGATCTGAAACACGCGACCGACCGGGGCCACCGCGCCCACATCACCGATCTGGCCCGCGACCTGGGGAGCCTGGGCGCCTGGGTGCGCCTGCACTATGTCTACCCCTACCCCCATGTGCGCGACCTGATCCCTCTCATGGCCGAAGGGCTGATCCTGCCTTACCTGGATATCCCCTTCCAGCACGCCCACCCGGACACGCTCAAACGCATGGCCCGACCCGCCGCGAGCGCAAAGACCCTGGACGAGATCGCCGCCTGGCGCGCGGCCTGCCCTGACATCACCCTGCGCTCGACCTTCATCGTCGGCTATCCCGGCGAGACGGAAGAAGAATTCCAAACGCTGCTCGACTGGCTGGATGAAGCTCAGCTCGACCGGGTGGGGTGCTTCCAATACGAGAATGTCGAAGGCGCGCGATCGAACGATCTGCCGGATCACGTGCCCGAAGACGTCAAACAGGACCGCTGGGATCGCTTCATGGCCAAAGCACAGGCGATCTCTGAGGCGAAACTTGCCGCGAAGGTTGGAAAAGTGCTGGACGTCATCGTGGATGATATCGACGAAGACGGCATCGCCACCTGCCGCACCAAAGCCGATGCGCCCGAGATCGACGGAAACCTCTTCATTGACGAGGGGACCGAGTCGCTCAGCCCCGGCGATATCGTCACGGTCGATGTGGACGAGGCGAGCGAATACGATCTGTGGGGGCAGATCCGCCCCAAAGTCTGAAAACACCAGACTGAAATGCTCAATTTCTTGACCTGCGTCAAAGCGCCTCTGCCCGCGCGCCGCTAAGGATATTCCAAATTCCTAGCAACCAGTAGAGACGCCATGACGACACCTGCCAAGCCCGCCGCCCGCGCCACCACTCGCACTGCCGCCGCTCCTGCGGCTGCTTCGGCCTCGACCGCAGCGAAGCCTGCGGCTCCGCAGCCTAAACCGGAAAAGATCATCGAAGCGACTGGCCTGCCGAAACTGGGCCGCGTCGCCTATGAGAAGGAAAAGGCAGCGCTTCAGGCAGAACTCTTGAAGGTACAGCACTGGGCTCTTGAGACCGGTCAGAAATTCGTTCTGTTGTTCGAAGGCCGCGACGCGGCTGGTAAGGGTGGCACGATCAAGCGTTTCACCGAACACCTGAACCCCCGCCATGCTCGCGTGGTCGCACTCAACAAGCCGACCGAAGAGGAAAAGGGCCAGTGGTTCTTTCAGCGCTACATCGACCACCTGCCGACCGCCGGTGAAATCGTGCTCTATGACCGCTCTTGGTATAACCGCGCCGGTGTGGAACGCGTGATGGGCTTTTGCGAACCCAATGAGTATCTCGAATTCATGCGCCAAACCCCTGATCTGGAACGGATGTTCACCCGCTCCGGCATCCGGCTCTACAAGTACTGGTTCTCTGTCACCCAGGAAGAACAGCGCCGCCGCTTTGCCTCCCGCGCGACCGACCCGCTCAAGCAGTGGAAGCTGTCGCCCATCGACAAGGCGTCGCTGGACAAGTGGGACGACTACACCGAAGCAAAAGAAGCGATGTTCTTCTACACCGATACGGCCGACGCGCCTTGGACGGTGATCAAATCGGACGACAAGAAGCGCGCGCGGCTCAACACCATCCGCCACTTCCTGTGGACGCTGGACTATCCCGGCAAGGACGACACCATCGCCCTGCCGCCGCAGCCCGAAGTGGTGTCGAGCGCAGCCAAGGTGATCCACACCGCCGATCATATCCTGGGCAAGTCGCTGCATCCCGACCAACGGCGCAGCTAAGTCCTGAACGGAACCTCCCTGACTGGGCGCGGGCATCCCCCGCGCCCTTCTTTCTTGCGCGGCCCCGCGTGGCGGGCTACGCCCGGCTCATGAAGATCCTGCGCGCAACCAGCACCACTGATCCGGCCCTTCGCGGTGCCGCGACCGCTATCGGCAATTTTGACGGCGTCCATCTGGGCCACCAGTCGGTGATCGAGCTCGCCCGCAAGGAGGCCGCACGGCTCGGCGCCCCGCTGGGGGTCATGACGTTCGAACCCCACCCTCGCGAAATCTTCGTCCCCGACGCGCCGCCCTTCCGGCTGATGAACGCGCAAGCCCGCGCGCACCGGCTGGAAAAGCTGGGCGTCGATGTGCTCTATGAGCTCCCCTTTTCGCGCGATTTGGCCGATCTGACGGCCAGTGCCTTTGCCGAAGAGATCATCGCGCGGGGGCTAGGGCTTAGCCATGTCGTGGTGGGGGCCGATTTCCGGTTCGGCCGCGATCGCGGCGGCAACGCCGCCAGCCTGCGCGCCTGCGGTGACAAGCTGGGATTTGGCGTGACCATGGCCGACCTTCTCGCCGCCGGAGAGATGGAAATCTCCTCCACCGCCATCCGCCGTGCGCTCTCCGAGGGTCGTCCCGGCGACGCTGCGCAGATGCTGGGCCACTGGCACCGCATCGAAGGCCCCGTGATCCACGGCGAAAAGCGCGGGCGCGAGCTGGGCTACCCGACCGCAAACATCGCCATCGACGGGCTCCACCCGCCGCGCTTTGGCGTCTACGCGGTGACGGTCGATATTCTGGATGGCGCCCATGCCGGATCGTATATCGGCGCGGCCTCCATTGGCGTTCGCCCCATGTTTGATGGGGACACGCCGAATTGCGAAGTTTTCCTGTTCGATTTTGACGGCGATCTCTACGGCGCGCGCCTGTCGGTCGGGCTGGTCTCTTATCTGCGCGGCGAAGAGACCTTTGATAGCCTGGACGCCCTGATCGACCAGATGGGCCGCGACTGCGCCCGCGCCCGAGAGATTTTGAGAGATGCGTGAGCGGTTCTGGGAGCGCATCGCGCTCAAGGACATGACCCGCGACGAGTGGGAAGCGCTCTGCGACGGCTGCGGCAAATGCTGCCTGAACAAGCTGGAAGATGAAGACACGCAAGAGGTCGCCCTGACCCGCGTCGCCTGCAAGCTGTTCGAAGACAACACCTGCCTGTGCCGCCACTACGAGACTCGCCATGACCACGTGCCGGAATGCATCGTGCTCACCTATGACACGCTGCCAAATCACATGTATTGGCTGCCGCAGACCTGCGCCTATCGCCTGATGTATCAGGGCGATCCATTGCCCTTCTGGCACCATCTGGTGTCAGGCGACCGCGAGGCCGTTCACAATCAGGGCCAGTCCGCGCAGGGTCTCACGGTCAGCGAAGACGAAATCGCCTTCGAGGACTGGGAAGACTACATCATTGAGGAGCCCAGCTGATGCATTTCGCCTCCGACAACGCCGGCCCAGTTCATCCGCAGGCACTGGAAGCGATGGCCCGCGCCAATAGCGGCCATCAGCTGTCCTACGGGGCGGAGCCCCTGATGGACACGGTGCGCAATCAAATCCGCACGCTGTTTGAGGCCCCGGATGCTGCGGTGTATCTTGTCACCACAGGGACCGCAGCGAACGCCTTGGCCCTGTCCTGCCTGGCGAACCCGTGGGATGCCATCTTTTGTTCGCGCGTCGCCCATATCGAAGAGGACGAATGCAACGCGCCCGAATTCTACACCGGCGGTGCAAAGCTGACGCTGGTGGAGACCCGGAACGGCAAAATGGTGCCCGAGGCGCTCGCGGCGGCCATGGACGCGCTGAGCGGCTCCGTCCACCAGGCGCAGCCCGGCCCGGTGTCGATCACCAATGTGACCGAGCTCGGAACCGTCCATAGCTGCGAAGAGATTGCGGCCCTGGCCCAGATCGCCAAAGCGCGGGGCAGCCGCGTCCATCTGGACGGTGCCCGTTTCGCGAATGCCATTGCCGCTCTGGGCTGCACGCCCGCCGAGATGACGTGGAAAGCCGGGGTCGATGCCGTCAGCTTTGGCGGGACCAAGAACGGGCTGATGGGCGTCGAGGCCGTCATCCTGTTCGACCCGGCCAAGGCCCGCGAGTTTGAGCTGCGCCGCAAACGCGGGGCGCATCTGATGTCGAAGCACCGCTACCTCGCCGCCCAGATGGAAGCTTATCTGACGGAGGATCTCTGGCTGGACAGCGCGCGCCGCGCCAATGCGCTTGGCCAACGTCTCGCCGCAGGGATCGCGGCGCAGCCCGGCGCAAGGCTGCTTCACACGCCGGATGCAAACTTGATGTTCGCCCGGTGGTCGCGCGCGGCTCACAAGCGCCTGTTTGATGCGGGGGCCGTGTATCACCTCACCGACGGAACCCTGGAGGGCCCCGGTGAGGAAGACATCACCTGTCGGCTCGTCTGCGACTGGTCCATCGGAGAAGACGCCGTGGACGCCTTCCTCAAGGTTCTGGCGGGTTAGTAGCCCATCGCTTTGCCGACCTCTCCCGGATGGGTGATCGGCACCATGTGGCCCGCGCCCTCAATGACCACGCTGCGGGCGTTCGGCAACCGCTCCGCAAGAGCGGCATGAATATCCGCGATCACCGGGTGGCTCTGCGCCCCGGCGATCAACGTCACCGGAATGTCGAGCGCCTCCAGTCGTCCCGGCGCCAGAAGGCCCGGCCCATCGTGATGCAGCGCCGGGGCGCTGTCGGGCACGTAGTGAAAGCCCCGCAAGGCCTCGCGCTGCAACCGCTCCGGCATCGCCTCCCACGGGACGCCCATCCCCCAGGTGTCCAGAAAGGCGCGCGCAGCGGCCTCCGTGTCCCCGGCGGCGATCGCGGCCTCAACAGGGGCATAATCTCCGCCGTGCTGGATATAGCCCGGCGCCCCCACCGCCGCTGAAAACAGCACCGGCTCGATCAGGGTCAGGGCGCTGACCCGCTGCTGCTCAAGCGCCAGTCGCAGCGCCACCGTCGCGCCAAAGGAATGGCCGACGATATGGGCGCCGTCCTCCAGCAGATCCGCAGCGATGGCGGTGCAGTGGTCGTGCAGATCGCGCCCCTCGGGCGGATCCTCGCTGCGCCCGTGGCTGGGCCAGTCGAACAAGGTCACATGCCCCGGCAACATCCCCGCCAGCCTAAGCAGCGCCTCATGCCGCGCCAACGTGCAGTGCAGCATCAGCCATTCGGGAGGGCCCTCCCCGCGGCGCGCCACATTCACCGCCTGCCCCTGCAACCGCTCCACGGCCATCAAAGCGCCTCCAGATGGGCGTCAAGCTGCGCGAGCCGGTCCTGCCCCCAGAACTTCGCCCCATCCTCGGTGATGAAGAAGGGAGCACCAAAGACGCCCGCGCTCACCGCGTCTTCCAGATTCGCGGCATAGGTCTCCGCCCCGCTGACCATCCCGGTCAGCGTCAGCATGGAGGAAAACCCGGCCTCCTCGAGGCACGCGCCGATCACGCTGTCCTCCGCGATGTCCTTGCCCTCGGCCCAGACGGCGCGCATCACGCCCCGCGCCAGCCGCCCCAGATCGCCGCCGCCCGCCTGCTGCGCCGCGATGATCGCGTAGGACGCCGGGGCCGGGTTCGTCGGCCAGTGGGCGGGGCGCGGATCCAGCGGCATATCCAGATCGCGGGACCACCGGGTTAGCTCCTGCGCGCGGTAGTCTAGCCGCGACGGGTGCCGGTCCGCAAAGGATACGCCCCCCGTCCGCGCCAGCAGCGCGTTTATGTCCAAAGGCTTGTAGACGATCTGCGCGCCGTGCCGTTGCGCGATCTCCTCGGGGCGGCTCCCGCACAGGTAGCACCAGGGGCTCAGAACAGAGAGATAGTAGGTGATCTGGGTCATCTGCGGCTCCTTGGGTGGTTGGGGGGACCTTAGGCCCGTGGTAAGGCAAGTCAATCAAGACCGAATCCCAGGACCCCCGACATGCCCAGCCTCACCGAACCCAAGCTGATCTCCGGCAATGCCAACCGCACCCTCGCGCAGGCCGTCGCCAAACGGATGTCCATGCATCGCGGGATGAGCGTCGGCCTGGTCGACGCCCGCGTAGAGCGGTTCAACGACCAGGAAGTGTTTGTCGAAGTGTTCGAAAACGTGCGCGGCGAGGACATGTTCGTCTTCCAGCCGACCTCGAACCCCGCCAATGACAACCTCATGGAGCTGCTCATCATCACCGATGCGCTGCGCCGCTCCTCCGCCTCGCGGATCACCGCCGTGATCCCCTATTTCGGCTACGCCCGCCAGGACCGCCGCGCGAAAGCACGCACGCCGATCTCGGCCAAGCTGGTGGCGAACCTGATCGCCGAAGCCGGGGTTGAGCGGGTGCTGACCATGGATCTCCATGCCGCGCAGATTCAGGGCTTCTTCGATATCCCGGTGGACAACCTCTACGCCTCGCCGGTCTTTGCGCTCGACGTGAAACACACGTTCCGCGACCGGATGGACGACCTGATGGTCATCTCCCCCGACGTGGGCGGCGTGGCCCGCGCGCGCGAACTGGCCAAGCGCATTGGCGCTCCGCTCGCCATCGTGGACAAGCGCCGCGAAAAGGCCGGGGAAGTGGCCGAGATGACCGTGATCGGGGACGTGGCCGGTAAAACCTGCCTGATCGTCGACGATATCTGCGACACCGCCGGAACGCTGTGCAAGGCCGCTGAGGTTCTGATCGAAAACGGCGCGACCGAGGTGCATTCCTACATCACCCACGGCGTGCTCTCCGGCCCGGCCGTCGAGCGGATCGAGAAATCCGTGATGAAGAACCTCGTCATCACCGACAGCATCGAAGCGACGCCCGAAGTCGCCGCCGCCGAGAAGATCCGCGTCGTTCCGACCGCGCCGATCTTTGCGCAGGCGATCCTGAACATCTGGAATGGCACCAGCGTGTCGTCGCTGTTCGATGACGCGACGCTCGGGCCGATCTACGAAGGGCTTTACCCCGGGCTCTGATCGCTCAGTAAAGCTGCCAGTTCTCGGCGTGCTCCAACTCACCAAGGGCACGCCAGTTCACCCGGACGCGGGCGATCTTGCTGTCGCCCCAGGTGCGAAAAGCGATGCGGAACTGGTCTTCGGTGATGTCTTCTGCCCGCACATCCATCCGCGCCGTGGCCGCGTTGGAAATGTCCCACATGGAGAAGCCGACCTGAACCGAAGGCGGGCGCAGGAACGGCTCCGAGAACGTCACGACGCGCCGCGCAATGCGCGGGCCCTCGCCCGCCCACATCGGGCCGTTATGTTCGAAATCCGAGAAGAGGACCTCCTCCCCTTCGTCGATCCCGATAAGATGGTTCTCCAGCCGCTTCATAGGCGGTCCCAATCAGTCCAGCTCAAATCGTTGGATCGGGTTGTGACCTATGATCGCGCCGGTTTCAAGAAAACCACAGGGTGAAAAAAAGGCGGCCCGGCGCAAAACCGCCGGGCCGCCCCATTATTGAATGCCTGTCAGGCTCAGAGATTCGCGGCGCTCGAGTCCAGACCGATATGGTCGCCCATGGCCACCATGTCCGCCAGAAGCTTCGCAGCATCGTCCACGATGCCCGGCTCATTCGACTGTTCCTGCACCTTCTTGTAGCGGCTCTTGGCCTCTTCGATGAAGGCGTTGAACGTCTCCTGGTCCATCTCCTCACGCTTCACGGCGCGCTCCGCCAGAACCGAAACGGTGCTGGCAGAGATCTCCGCGAAACCGCCGGACACGACATATTCATCCGTCGTGCCGCCATTGGTCACCCGCAGCATGCCGGGGCGCAGCGAGGTGATGGTGGGCGCATGGTCGGGCATGGCCGTCATCATGCCGTCGGCGCCGGGGATCTCCACCGCCGAGGCTTCATGGCTGGCCAGCCGCCGTTCGGGGCTGACCAGGTCAAAGGTGAATGTGTCGGCCATAATGCCTCCTTACGCCGCGTCCGCGGCCATCTTCTCGGCCTTGGCGATCACTTCGTCGATGCCGCCGACCATATAGAAGGCGCCTTCGGGCAGGTGATCGTATTCGCCGGCCACAACCGCCTTGAACGAGCGGATGGTGTCTTCCAGCGGGACCTGCACACCGTCAGAGCCGGTGAACACTTTCGCCACGTCGAACGGCTGGGAGAGGAAACGCTGGATTTTCCGGGCGCGGGCCACGGTCAGCTTATCCTCTTCGGACAGTTCGTCCATGCCGAGAATGGCGATGATGTCCTGAAGCGACTTGTAGCGCTGCAGGATGCCCTGCACGTCACGGGCCACCTGGTAGTGCTCTTCGCCGACGACGGCCGGGTCAAGGATCCGCGAGGTGGAGTCCAGCGGGTCCACAGCCGGGTAAATGCCAAGCTCGGAGATCGCACGCGACAGAACGGTGGTGGCGTCGAGGTGCGCGAACGAAGTCGCAGGCGCCGGGTCGGTAAGGTCATCCGCGGGCACGTAGATGGCCTGCACCGAGGTGATCGAGCCCTTCTTCGTGGAGGTAATCCGTTCCTGCATGGCGCCCATGTCGGTGGCCAGGGTCGGCTGATAGCCCACAGCGGAAGGAATACGGCCCAGCAGAGCGGACACTTCGGAGCCAGCCTGCGTGAAGCGGAAGATGTTGTCGACGAAGAACAGAACGTCGGTGCCGGACTGGTCACGGAACTGCTCGGCCAGGGTCAGGCCGGTCAGCGCGACGCGCATACGGGCGCCCGGAGGCTCGTTCATCTGACCGTAAACCAGGGCCACCTGGCTTTCGGACAGGTTTTCGGCGTTGATAACGCCGGATTCGATCATCTCGTGGTAGAGGTCGTTCCCTTCTCGGGTCCGCTCGCCCACACCGGCGAAAACGGAGTAGCCCGAGTGCACCTTCGCGATGTTATTGATCAGTTCCATGATGAGAACCGTCTTGCCCACACCGGCGCCGCCGAACAGGCCGATCTTACCACCCTTGGAATAGGGGGCCAGAAGGTCCACGACCTTGATGCCGGTCACGAGGATCTCGGACGAGGTTGCCTGCGCCTCGAAGGACGGGGCTTCGTTGTGGATGGAACGCTTTTCGGTCGCTTCGACCGGGCCCTGCTCGTCCACCGGCTCGCCGACGACGTTCAGGATGCGGCCCAGGGTGGCATCGCCCACCGGGATGGAGATCGGGCCAGCGGTGTCCGCGACGTCCTGACCACGGACCAGACCTTCGGTCGCGTCCATGGCGATGGTGCGGACGGTGTTTTCGCCCAGGTGCTGCGCGACCTCAAGGACCAGCGTCTTGCCGTTGTTGTCCGTGGTCAGCGCGTTCAGAATTGCAGGCAGGTGGTCGTCGAACTGCACGTCCACGACGGCGCCAATCACCTGCGTGATCTTGCCCTTTTCGTTTGCCATATTGGTGTCTCCGGTTCGTTAGAGCGCTTCGGCGCCCGAAATGATTTCGATCAGCTCGTTGGTGATGACGGCCTGGCGGGTGCGGTTGAATTCGATCGTCAGCTTGTCGATCATCTCGCCCGCGTTCCGGGTCGCGTTGTCCATCGCGGACATCCGCGCGCCCTGTTCCGATGCGCCGTTCTCCAGCAGAGCCGTGAACACTTGCGTGGCCACGCCGCGCGGCAGCAGGTCGGAGAGGATCTCCTCCTCGCCGGGCTCGTAGTCATACAGCGCCTCGGCGTCGTCACCGGCGGTTTCCTCGTAAGAGGCCGGGATGATCTGCTTGGCTTTCGGCGTCTGGCTGACGACGTTCTCGAACTCCGAATAGAAGATCGTGGCAACGTCGAACTCACCCGCGTCAAAGCGGCTCAGGATGCCTTGTGCGATGTCCTGCGCGTTGCCGTAGCCGACACGCTTGACCTCGCTCAGATCGACATGAGCGTCCTTGATGAACAGCTCGCCATGGCTGCGGCGCAGGGCGTCGCGGCCTTTCTTGCCGACGGTCAGGATCTTCACCGACTTGCCTTCGGCAGCCAGCTTGTCCGCGTGCTGCTTGGCCAGCTTGGCGATGTTGGCGTTGAAGCCCCCGCACAGGCCCCGCTCGGCGGTCATGACCACCAGCAGGTGCACCTGGTCCTGCCCGGTGCCGGACAGGAGACGGGGCGCGCTGTCGCCATCGCCGACGGAGGCCGCCAGCGACGCCATGACCGCGTTGAACCGCTCGGCATAGGGCCGGGCCTGTTCAGCCGCTTCCTGGGCGCGGCGGAGCTTTGCCGCCGCGACCATCTGCATGGCTTTCGTGATCTTCCGCGTGGATTTCACGCTTTCGATCCGTGTTTTTAGGTCCTTGAGGCTGGGCACTTATCGTCCCCCCTTACGCGAAGTCTTTGGCGAACTCGTCCACGACCTTGCGGATACGGTCCTCGGCTTCGCCCTTGATCTTGGGGTCGTCCTTGGTGATCCAGTCGAGAAGATCGGAATGCTTGCCACGCAGGTGGTTCAGCAGGCCCTGCTCGAAGGCGCCGACGCGCTTCACCGGGTGCTTGTCCAGGTAGCCGTTGGTGCCCGCCCAGATGACGCAGACGATCTCGGCGTTGGTCAGCGGCGAATACTGCGGCTGCTTCATCAGCTCGGTCAGGCGCGCACCACGGTTCAGCAGCTGCTGGGTGGCGGCATCCAGATCGGAGCCGAACTGCGCGAACGCGGCCATCTCGCGGTACTGGGCCAGTTCCAGTTTCACCGGACCGGCGACCGACTTCATGGCGTTGGTCTGAGCCGAGGAGCCCACGCGGGACACGGACAGACCGGTGTTCACGGCGGGGCGGATACCCTGATAGAACAGGTCGGTTTCCAGGAAGATCTGACCGTCGGTGATCGAGATCACGTTGGTCGGAATAAAGGCCGACACGTCGCCGCCCTGGGTCTCAATGACCGGCAGAGCCGTCAGCGAGCCCGCGCCATGCTCTTCGTTGAGCTTCGCGGAACGCTCCAGCAGGCGCGAGTGGAGGTAGAACACGTCGCCCGGGTAAGCTTCACGCCCCGGCGGGCGACGCAGCAGCAGGGACATCTGACGGTAGGCGACGGCCTGCTTGGACAGGTCATCATAGATGATCAGAGCGTGCTTGCCGTTGTCGCGGAAATACTCGGCCATGGCGGTGGCGGAGTACGGCGCCAGGTACTGCAGCGGAGCCGGCTCGGACGCGGTCGCGGCCACAACGATGGAGTAGGCCATCGCGCCGGTCTCTTCGAGCTTCTGCACCAGCTGAGCCACGGTGGACCGCTTCTGGCCGACGGCAACGTAGACGCAGAACAGGTTCTTCGGATCGTCCATGTTGGACAGATCGTTGTAGTTGGCCTGGTTCAGGATGGTGTCGAGCGCAACAGCGGTCTTACCGGTCTGACGGTCACCAATGATCAGCTCCCGCTGGCCGCGGCCAACCGGGATCATGGCGTCCACGGATTTCAGGCCGGTGGCCATCGGCTCGTGCACGGATTTACGCGGGATGATGCCCGGAGCCTTCACGTCCGCGATGCGGGATTCGGAAGCGCCGATCGGGCCCTTGCCGTCCAGCGGGTTGCCCAGGGCGTCCACGACGCGGCCCAGCAGCTCGGGGCCAGCGGGGACGGACACGATGGATTTCGTGCGCTTGACGGTGTCGCCTTCTTTGATGTCCCGGTCGGAACCGAAGATCACGACGCCGACGTTGTCGGCTTCGAGGTTCAGAGCCATGCCCTGAATGCCGCCGGGGAATTCGACCATCTCACCGGCCTGGATGCTGTCCAGACCGTAGACGCGGGCGATCCCGTCACCAACGCTCAGCACACGGCCGACCTCGGCCACTTCGGCTTCCTGGCCGAAGTTCTGGATCTGGTCCTTAAGGACCTTAGAGATTTCGGATGCTTGAAGCGCCATTCTATCCAGCCTCTTTCATGGTGTTCGAGAGGGCCGCCAGTTTCGAGCGGATCGACGTGTCGATCATCTTGGAGCCCAGTTTTACGATCAGACCGCCGATGAGGCTCTCATCCACGGTCGTGTTGATTTCAACGTCCTGACCGACTTTGCCTTTCAGCACCGCAGCCAGCTTTTCGGACTGCGTCTTGGTCAGGGCTTTCGCCGAGGTCACCTCTGCGGTGACGATACCTTTTTCCTCGGCGATGCGCTCTTTCAGAGCGGCCAGAAACTGCGGCACCACGAACAGGCGCCGTTTCTGGGCCATCAGCCGCAGGGTGTTGGTCACGGTCACGCTCAGCCCGGCCTTTTCGGCCACGGCTGTGATCCCGGCTTCCTGAGCGTCGCGCTTGTAGAGCGGCGAATGCAGCAGGTCGCGCAGATCAGCGCTGCCCTTGACCATCTCGGTCAGGGTGGCCACGTCCTTTTGAAGGCCGTCGATGGAGCCGCCCTCACGGCTCAGCTCGAACAGGGCGGTGGCGTAACGGTCGGCAATGCCGGAGGAGATCGAAGCGGTTTCGGACACGTCCATCCTTTCGACGTCTGGGCCCGGCCCCGGCGCCCCCATGAGGCGGATGCGCGGATTCGGGCAGCTTCGGTGGGCGCCTGCCGCGCAGCGGGCACCAAAATCAGGGGCGATGTAGCAGAGGGTTCCGCGCGCCGCAACTGCCTTGACCCCGCGAAAAGGGCTCCGCGCGCATCGGTTGCGCTAACGCCGCGCTGTTCGCGCAACCGGCGGCGCAAACACTGCTCCGGGCCCAAGGGCACTGGGCGCCTTGGCCACCGCTCATGAGCCGCGTATCGTGCCAGGGCCGGACCAAACCGCGAAAGGCCACGCCATGCATATCGCCCTCGGTGCGATCGCCAAGAACGAAGGCCCCTACCTGTTGGAATGGATCGCCTGGCACCGGCGAATCGGCTTCGATGAAATCCTGATTTGCGACAATGACAGCGATGACGGCTCCTCCGATCTGCTGGCCGCCCTCGACCGGGCCGGGATCATCACGCACATCCCCTTCCCCGACACGCCCGGCCAGCGTCCCCAGATGTATGCCTATCAGGAGCTCCTGTCCCGCACGCGCGGCACGGCCGACTGGCTCGCCCTGTTCGATCTGGACGAATTTCTGGTCCCCACAGGGGCGCAAAGCCTGCGCGACTGCCTCGCAGCGCAGCCCGCCAATTCCGGCGGCGTTTTGGTCAACTGGGCGATGTTCGGATCCAGCGGGCAGCGCGAGCCGGACGATCCCGTCGCCCCGTCGCCGACGCTGGAGCGGTTCACCCGCCGGGCCGAGATAACCGCGGGCCACAATACCTGCGTCAAACCCATCTTGCGCCCGCAGACCGCATCGTCCCGCCCCGAGCTGCGCAACCCCCATGCACTTACGCTGGATGAGGGCTTTGTTTACACGGATCCCGGTGGCACGCAGATCGACATCTCGACGCGCGGGGACTGGGGGCAATCGCCCTCGGTCAACTGGACCGGGTTGCGGTTGAATCACTACGCAACTCGCAGCCGGTCGGAATACATGACCTGCAAAAGCGCCAGGGGCGATGCCATCAACACCCGGGCGCGCCCTCCCGTGGCGTTTTCGTCGCTGGACCAGAACGCCGTCGCCGACCCGATGCCGCCCGATGAGATCGCCGCGCTGCGCGCTCAGATCGCCCGGCTCCGCGACATCGCGGTGACGAAGGGCGGACTTGCACCGGACTGGGCGCCGACGCCGCTAGAGACCGCCCCGCCCCCATCGCTTGAAGATCGAATGAAGGTGGACGGGCTCTATTACTGTGCTGGGCAGGACAGTTTCCTGCTCGACGCGGCCTTTGTGGACGATTTGGGATCGCCCGGTATCGCCACGACGGATCTGACACTGGTTACAGGTGACAGGGAACTCCCGGCGCAACGGATCGAGCAATATTACCGGAGCGATCTGCCCTCCCAGTGGGCATTGGCCCATCCGATGTGCGGAGCAAGGGTGTGGTTTGCCGCCGCTGCGGCCCGCACGACCGGTCCGGTCGATCTGGTGGCAGGTTTTGATCCCGTGGCCGTCGGCCTCTCGGTCACTGAGATCCCGGCAGGCGGCACGCTCCCGCCGCTGCCGCACGAAGCGCCGCCGCCGCGCTAGCCCCCGGCCCGTCCGCGCGAGCTGGCGCCCTTGGCGCTCGGCTCCGGCACGCCGATGCCTTCGAGCACCTGAAGCGGGCGCCGGACCCGCTCCACCATACCGTCGGGGCGCGACGGGCGCGGCACCTGTTTGGACACCTCGACCATCAGAACGCCGCCTGCCTTGAACACCGGGATGTGCCGCCCAGCCGATTCCATCAGCCCCGCCGAGCGGCGCCAAAGCCGTTTCGATGAGGGCGGCTGGAACAGGGTGGACAGGTCATGCTCCACGTTGAACCCGTGATCGCGAAGCTGCTGCTCCAGCTGGCTGGCGCTGTAAGGCCGCCCGTAGCCGAACGGGGTCGCATCGCTGCGCGACCACATGCCGGATCGGTTCGGCACGACGAACACCGCCCGCCCGCCGGGGCCAAGCACGCGGTAGCATTCCTCCAGCACCGCCGCCGGATGCAGCGAGGTCTCAAGCCCGTGCATCACCACCAGCTTGTCCACCGATCCGGTCTCCAGCGGCCACAGGGTTTCTTCGCACAGCACGCTGACATTGGGCCGCCCGGCGGGCCAGGGCATCACGCCCTGCGGGCCCGGCATCAACCCGATCACCCGCCGGGCGCTGTCCAGGTAGGGGCGCAGCAAGGGCACGGCGAAACCGTAGCCCACCACGGTCTGCGCCGCCGCTTCGGGCCACAGCGCGACCAGTTCGGCCCGGATCACCTTCTGCGCCGCCCGCCCCAGGGCCGAGCGGTAGTAGAAAGCACGCAGGTCTAGAACGTCGAGATGCATTGCACACAGGCTCCGTCTGGGCGAGGCTCGCGCGAACCATAGCGCAAGCACAGGTGAACGCCATGCCTCTCGATCTGCTCATTGTCCCCTGCCTCGTGCACAACTATGCCTACCTGCTGCACGATCCAGCCAGCGGCGACACCGCCCTGATCGACGCGCCGGACGATGACGTGATCGCGGCCACCCTTACCAAAAAGGGCTGGACCCTGACCGACATCGCGCTGACCCACCACCACTGGGACCACATCGACGGGCTGGAGAAGCTGCGCGGGCAGGCCCGCGTCACCGGCGGCGCCGATGATGCAGAACGCCTGCCCCGGCTCGATCGTGCTGTGCGCGAAGGCGACAGCTTTGTGCTGTGCGGCACCCCCGTGCAGGTGTTTGATGTCCCCGGTCATACCCTTGGCCACATTGCCTTCTACCTGCCGGGCGAATCGCTGCTCTTCAGTGCCGACAGCCTGATGACCATGGGCTGCGGGCGGCTCTTCGAAGGCGACCCGGCGATGATGTGGGCCAGCCTGCAGAAACTCCGCGCACTGCCTGCTGACACGAGGGTGATGACCGGCCACGAATACGGCCAGACGAATATCGACTTCGCCTTGTCGCTGGGAGAGGACAACCCCGCGCTCGCCCGCCGCGCCGCCGATGTGAAAGCGGCCCGCGATCAGGGCCTGCCCACCACCGGCGCGACCCTCGCCACAGAAGCCGCCACCAACCCGTTCCTGCGCGCAGATGCCCCCGCGCTTGCCGCCGCGATCGGGATGGAGGGCGCAGATCCGGTCGCCGTCTTCACCGAAATCCGCAAACGCCGCGATAATTGGTGATATCGGACGCAAATCCGACGCAAGAAAACGTGAAAAGGGCTTGAAGATCGGCGCCAGAGACCGAACCTTAAGGAAGAGCAGGATAGGGTGAACGCACCGCTCGCCCCTTCCCAAGGCCCAAACATCACAAGGAGCCGCCCCTATGCCGTCTTTCTCGTCCACGCTGGAGCAAGCGATCCACGCGGCCCTCGCCTATGCGAATGGCCACCGTCACGAACTCGCCACGCTCGAACATCTCCTTCTCGCCCTCATCGAAGAACCCGACGCCGCGCGGGTGATGAAGGCGTGCTCTGTCGATCTGGACCGCCTGCGCCAGGATCTCGAAGACTACATTGAGGACGATCTGTCCTCGCTGGTCACGGATGTGGAAGGCTCCGAAGCCGTGCCCACCGCCGCGTTCCAGCGGGTGATCCAGCGGGCCGCGATCCATGTGCAATCCTCCGGCCGCACCGAAGTGACCGGCGCGAATGTGCTGGTTGCGATCTTTGCCGAACGCGAAAGCAACGCGGCCTATTTCCTTCAGGAACAGGACATGACCCGCTATGACGCGGTGAACTTCATTGCCCATGGTGTCGCCAAGGATCCCGCCTTTGGCGAAGCACGCCCGGTGACCGGCGCCGACGATCCCGAAGAGCCGCAGATGACCCAGGAACCCGGCGAGGTCGAAAAAGGCGAAAGCGCGCTTGCGAAATACTGCGTCGATCTGAACGAAAAGGCCCGCCAGGGCGATGTCGATCCCCTGATCGGTCGCGCCGCCGAGGTGGAACGCTGCATCCAGGTGCTCTGCCGCCGCCGCAAGAACAACCCGCTGCTGGTGGGCGATCCCGGCGTGGGCAAGACCGCCATCGCCGAAGGGCTCGCCAAGAAGATCGTGGAAGGCCAGACGCCCGAGGTGCTTGCCGGCTCGACGATCTTCTCGCTCGACATGGGCGCGCTGCTGGCCGGCACGCGCTATCGCGGCGATTTCGAAGAACGGCTCAAGGCCGTCGTGACGGAGCTGGAAAAGCACCCCGATGCGGTGCTGTTCATTGATGAAATCCACACCGTGATCGGCGCCGGGGCGACCTCGGGCGGGGCCATGGATGCCTCCAACCTTCTCAAGCCCGCGCTTCAGGGCGGCAAGCTGCGCTGCATGGGCTCCACGACCTACAAGGAATTCCGCCAGCACTTCGAGAAAGACCGCGCCCTGTCACGCCGGTTCCAGAAGATTGACGTGGTCGAACCTTCGGTCGAAGATTCGGTGAAGATCCTCAAAGGGCTCAAGCCGTATTTCGAAGAACACCATTCGGTGAAATACACCTCCGACGCGATCAAAACCGCGGTGGAGCTGTCCGCCCGTTACATCAACGACCGCAAACTGCCCGACAAGGCCATCGACGTGATCGACGAAGCCGGGGCGGCGCAGCACCTCGTTGCCGCCTCCAAGCGGCGCAAGAGCATCGGCACGAAAGAGATCGAAGAGGTCGTGGCCAAGATCGCCCGTATCCCTCCGAAAAACGTGTCGAAAGACGATGCCGAGGTGCTCAAGGATCTGGAAACCTCGCTCAAGCGGGTGGTGTTCGGCCAGGACCCGGCGATCGAGGCGCTCTCCTCCGCGATCAAGCTGTCGCGCGCCGGGCTGCGTGAGCCCGAAAAGCCCATCGGCAACTATCTCTTCGCGGGGCCCACCGGGGTCGGCAAGACCGAAGTGGCCAAGCAGCTCGCCGATACCCTCGGGGTGGAGCTGCTGCGCTTTGACATGTCCGAATACATGGAAAAGCACGCGGTGAGCCGCCTGATCGGTGCGCCTCCGGGCTATGTCGGTTTTGACCAGGGCGGGCTGCTGACCGATGGCGTCGACCAGCACCCGCATTGCGTCCTGCTGCTGGACGAGATCGAAAAAGCCCACCCCGATGTCTACAACATCCTGCTTCAGGTGATGGATCACGGGCAGCTCACCGATCACAACGGCCGCACGGTGGATTTCCGCAATGTCGTGCTGATCATGACCTCGAACGCGGGCGCCTCCGAACTGGCGAAAGCCGCCGTGGGCTTTGGCCGCGACCGGCGCGAGGGCGAAGACACCGCCGCGATTGAGCGGATGTTCACCCCCGAATTCCGCAACCGCCTGGATGCGGTGATCTCCTTCGGGCCGCTCCCGAAAGAAGTGATCTTGCAGGTGGTCGAGAAATTCGTGCTGCAGCTCGAAGCGCAGCTTCTGGATCGCGGCGTGACCATCGAACTGACCACGCCCGCCGCCGAATGGCTGGCCGACAAGGGCTATGATGACAAGATGGGCGCGCGCCCTCTGGGCCGCGTCATCCAGGAGCACATCAAAAAGCCCCTCGCGGAAGAGCTTCTCTTTGGCAAGCTCGCCAAGGGCGGCAACGTCAAGGTGGCGGTCAAGGATGGCAACCTCGATCTGCGGATCGAGCCGCCCGAAAAACGCCGCATCACCGGCTCGGGGGACAAGCCCCCGCTGCTGACGGCAGACTGACCCAGAACGCCCCGGCCTCACCGCCGGGGCGTTTTCGTTATGGCCACGAAAAAGGGCGCCCGTCAGGCGCCCTTGTCATGTTGTGGAGTCGTGCGGTGAAGGAACGCTCAGTGCGTCCAGGCCTTGCGGCGCGAATAGGCGAAATTGTCGCCATAGCCGCCCTGACGGATGTTCGGCTTGCGGCGCGTGGGCTCAACGGCGATCACCTCGATGCCGTGCTCACGGGCGTAGTCCTCTGCCGCCGCGCGGGTCTCAAAGCGCAGCTTCACCTGGCGATGCATATCGCTCGATCCGGTCCAGCCCATCAGCGGATCGACAACCTTCTCCCCGTCCGGCTCGAAATCCAGAACCCAGCCATGGGTTTTGGCCATGCCGGACGACATGGCGGTCTTTGCGGGGCTGTAAAGGCGTGCGCGCATTGCTCGAAACCTCTTTGATGTTCACCGCTTTCCTACCCCGCCGCCTGTCGCGGGGCAAGATCGCCCCTGCCCTCTTGCACAAGAACAAAATAAGATCATCTTAACAGGCGAAGGAGACCCCCATGGCCCATGTCCATTCCGATCAGATGCCCGTGCGCAACGCCGCCGAAATCCGCGCCCGCAAGAAGCTCGAAGGCGGCAAACGATTCGTGATGGAGACGGAGTTCTCCGCCGCCGGGGATCAGCCCACCGCCATCGCCGAGCTGTCGCAAGCCGTGCGCGACGGGGAACGCGATCAGGTCCTGCTGGGCGCGACCGGCACCGGCAAGACCTTCACCATGGCCAAGGTGATCGAAGAAACCCAGCGTCCGGCGATCATCCTCGCCCCGAACAAGACGCTGGCCGCGCAGCTCTACGGAGAGATGAAGGGCTTCTTCCCCGAGAATGCCGTGGAATATTTCGTCAGCTACTATGACTACTACCAGCCCGAAGCCTATGTGCCGCGCTCGGACACCTATATCGAAAAAGAAAGCCAGATTAACGAACAGATCGACCGGATGCGCCACTCCGCGACCCGCGCGCTGCTGGAGCGGGACGACGTCATCATCGTGGCCTCTGTGTCCTGCATCTACGGCATCGGCAGCGTGGAAACCTACGGCGCGATGACCCAGGATCTGAAGGCCGGGGAAACCTATGACCAGCGCGCCGTGATCGCGGATCTGGTCGCCCAGCAATATCGCCGCAACGATCAGGCGTTCCAGCGCGGCTGCTTCCGGGTGCGGGGCGATTCGCTGGAAATCTTTCCCGCCCACCTCGAAGACCGCGCCTGGAAGCTGTCCTTCTTTGGCGAAGAGCTGGAAAGCATCACGGAATTCGACCCGCTCACCGGGGCCAAGACCGGCGCCATGGATCACATCCGGGTCTACGCCAATTCGCACTACGTCACCCCCAAGCCGACCATGCAGCAGGCGATGCAGTCGATCCGCAAGGAACTGCGCCAGCGGCTCGACCAGCTCGTCGCGGATGGCAAGCTGCTAGAGGCCCAGCGGCTGGAACAGCGCACCAATTTCGATCTTGAGATGCTCGAAGCCACCGGCGTGTGCAACGGGATCGAAAACTACTCGCGCTACCTCACTGGCCGCGCGCCGGGTGAGCCGCCCCCGACCCTCTTCGAATTCATCCCCGACAACGCCATCGTCTTTGCCGATGAATCCCACGTCTCGGTCCCCCAGATCGGCGCCATGTATCGGGGCGACTACCGGCGCAAATTCACCCTCGCGGAGCACGGCTTCCGCCTGCCCTCCTGCATGGATAACCGCCCGCTCAAATTCGAAGAATGGGACGCGATGCGCCCCCAATCCGTGTTCGTCTCGGCTACCCCCGCCGCGTGGGAACTGGAGCAAACCGGCGGCGTCTTTACCGAACAGGTGATCCGCCCCACCGGGCTGCTGGATCCCCAGATCGAAATCCGCCCCGTGGACACGCAGGTCGATGACCTTCTGGACGAGATCCGCCGCGTGGCCGATCTGGGCCAGAGGGTGCTGGCCACGGTCCTGACCAAACGGATGGCCGAGGATTTGACGGAATACCTCCACGAGCAAGGCATTCGTGTGCGGTATATGCATTCCGACATCGACACGATCGAACGGATCGAGATTCTGCGCGATCTGCGCCTGGGCGCGTTCGACGTTCTGGTTGGCATCAACCTCCTGCGCGAAGGGCTCGACATCCCCGAATGCGGGCTGGTCGCCATTCTGGACGCGGACAAGGAAGGCTTCCTGCGCTCGGAAACCTCGCTGATCCAGACCATCGGCCGGGCTGCGCGCAACGCCGAGGGCACCGTCATCATGTATGCCGACAAGGTCACCGGCTCCATGCAGCGCGCGATTGACGAAACCGAACGCCGCCGGGCCAAGCAGATGGCCTATAACGAAGAGCACGGGATCACACCCGCCACGGTCAAGAAGAACGTCGAAGACGTGCTCGCCGGGCTCTATCAGGGCGACACCGACATGTCCCGCGTCACCGCCACGATTGAGGCGCCCTCGGGATCGAACTTCCAGGCCGTGCTGGAAGGCCTGCGCGAGGACATGCGCAAGGCCGCCGAGAACCTCGAATTCGAAGAGGCCGCCCGCCTGCGCGACGAGATCAAGCGCCTGGAGCAGGTCGATCTGGCCGTGGCCGACGACCCCTTCGCGCGCCAACAGGCGATCGAGGCCGCCAGCTCCGCCAGTGGCCGCTCCACCGCCGGGCGCCCCGGCCAACGCGGCGGGGTCAAGAAACGGCGGCACTGACGGCGGCGGCCCATCAGTCACCAGATGATGGGCCGCTCAGCCCCTGTCGCAGGCCTTGAAAAACCGGCGCTCAATAAGCGCAGTATAATAGTTGACTCTTTTAGTTGGGTTCTTTCATAACTCATCATGCGCGTCTGAGCGCTAAGATATGGAGCACTGTTATGACCCTTCGAAATGCCGTTTTTCGCGGCCTGCTTGCGGCCACTTTCCTTGCAGCCCCTCTGGCTGCAAACGCGCATGATAGCTATTTTGAGAAGCGCTTTGGCGACTGGGCGCTCGTCAATGGCCACGCCGGAGGTTCCGACGACAGCTACGAGCCCGAAAGCGTGGCGAATGCGGCCGCCCATGGCGCCGATGGATCGAGCGTCGAGATCGAAACCGTCGCCAAGATGGACTACACGGCCTTCGTCCCGGCCGAAGACGCTGCCGTGATCACCGCCACTTTCCTGTCCGGCTTCTGGACGAAGGATAGCGATGGCAACTGGCACAACAAACCGAAATCCGAAGTGGAAAACGCGGAACGCTCCGGCGAATACGAGCGCTACGCCATCGCCATCGTGGGCGACGCGGAGACCTTCGCTCCGTTCGACCTGCCCCTGGAGATCGTCCCCTCCGCAAACCCGACGCACATGGAACCGGGTGATAAGCTCACCGTGACCGTGCTGGCCGATGGCAGCCCGCTGGAAGGCGTCGAAGTCGGCTCCGCATATCCGGGGATTGAGCCCGTCAAAACCGCGGCGGACGGCACCGCAGAGGTGGAGCTTCAGGTGGGGCACAACATTCTTGTGGTCTCCCACAGCGTGCCTCACTCCGATCAGACCCAGGCCGACCGGCTGAACCACAAGGCCTCGCTCTCCTTCGTGTCTCATGACGACCACGGCCACTAAGGCCGATCATGCCACCAAAGGCGCGATCTGGCTCCCGTGAACGGGTCGCAGCCAAAGACATACAGCCAGCCCGCATATCTTAACGCATGCCCGCGTCCGAGCCCGCCCCAACCGGCGGGCTCATTCATACGGCGCACAGGCAGGGAAGCGCCCTCCAGAGGCAGGTGACTGGCCTCCCATCGCGGCAATCGGAACGGATGATATCTGGCGACCCCTGAAGGACTCGAACCCTCAACCTGGCGATTAGAAGTCGCCTGCTCTATCCAGTTGAGCTAAGGGGCCAACCAGAGCCTTCCCTACCGCGCACAGGCGGCTTTGAAAACCGGTTTCAGCCGATCCCGTGGCTGCGGTCGTAAAGGTTCGCCTCGGGCTCCACATGGGCGGCCAGCGCCTTTTTCTTGGGCTTGAGACACTCCATCAGCAGTGGGTGACACTCGGCCGTGTCGCTCGAATGCTCCGCGCCGCAATCGCCGCCGGGACAGGCGGACAGAACGGCGATCAGGTCGATCTCTGCCAGCAGGTCGATGTGATCCCCGGCCCGCGCCGGGCTGGCCTTCATGAAATACTGCCCGGTATCGGCGGTGAACCCCGTGCACATGAACACGTTCAGCACGTCATGCACATGCATCTCGGCCTCGCTCAGCGACAGGTCGGCGAACTCCGCCAGAGCGCGGGTCAGGTTCGAATGGCAGCAGTGGTGATAGTCGCCCCCCGACAACAGCGCGTTGGTGTAGGGATCGCAGCGCGTGCCGATCACGTCATGCACCCGCCCGCCATGCTCATCTGTGCCGTACCAAGCCAGGCTATCGCCCACGATGGTTGCCATGGGCCGAAGATACGGGAACCGAGACCACAGCCGATCCCCTGCGCTCACATGGGTGCCATGGAGCGCGCGGGTCTTGCCGGAATAGAACGCCTCAGACAAGTCTGCGGCGTGAAACAGGTTCAGATCCCCGACCTGTGCGCCCTCCGGGCAGGAGATCCGCAGAAAATGCCCGGCGGGCACCAGCATCGCCCGCGCATCACGCGGCGGCACCATCCGGCTCTTGGTCACGCTCGCCTTGCGCAAAGCCTTTTGCAGCGGCTCCAGATCGACGGGCGGCAGATCATCGACCGGATAGCAAATCACGGGGGCAATGGCGCGCCGCGCCTCGGCATCTTTGGGTGAAGTCATCCTGTCCTCCTAAGCGCCAGTCTGGCGCAGCCAGCGGTCGGCCCGCAAGCCCTAGCCGCGCCGCACACAGCCCTTGGGCCGCACCCCATCCGTCAGGCAGCTCCCCCCGCAATAGTCGCAGGTCCAAAACTCCTGCCCGCCGGCGTTGCGGCTCCGGTCCCGCCGCCACCGGCACAGCCGCGTCGCCGGATCGTGGGTCAGCATCACGTAGCCCACAACAATAACCAGACCGATAAGATAAACCACGCAAAGCCTCTCTTTTGGCCCCAAATATCCCGGGGGAATTGGCCCGCATGGGCCAAGCGGCCAGAGCCCCACGGAAAAGGGGCGCGGAGGCGTCAGCCTCCGCGCCCCGCCCGGCGCCCCGCATAGGGCGCAAAACCTTATACCGCGCGCTCGACCATCAGCTTCTTGATCTTGGCAATCGCCCGCGCCGGGTTCAGCCCCTTCGGGCAGGTCTTGGCGCAGTTCATGATCGTGTGGCAGCGATACAGCCGGAACGGATCTTCCAGGTAATCCAGACGCTCCGCCGTCGCCTCGTCGCGCGAATCGATGATCCAGCGATAGGCGTGCAGCAGGGCGGCAGGGCCCAGATACCGATCGCCATTCCACCAGTAGCTCGGGCACGAGGTCGAGCAGCTCGCGCACATCACGCATTCATAGAGCCCGTCGAGCTCCTTGCGGTCCTCGATGGACTGGCGCCACTCTTTCGCGGGACGGTTGGTCTTGGTCTCAAGCCACGGCATGATCGACGCGTGCTGCGCATAGAAATGCGTCAGATCCGGGATCAGATCCTTCACCACCGGCATATGCGGCAGCGGGTAGATCTTGATCGCGCCGTTCACCTCATCGGCGCCAAAGATGCAGGCCAGCGTGTTGATCCCGTCGATGTTCATCGCGCAGGATCCACAGATCCCCTCGCGGCAGGACCGGCGGAAGGTCAGGGTCGGGTCGATCTCGTTCTTGATCTTGATCAGAACGTCCAGAACCATCGGCCCACAGCTGTCCATGTCCACGAAATACGTGTCCAGGCGCGGGTTTTCGCCGCTGTCGGGATCAAAGCGATAGATCTGCACCTCGCGCAGATTGGTGGCACCTTGCGGCTTGGGCCAGGTCTTGCCCACCGTCATGCGGGAGTTCTTGGGAAGTCTCAGTTCAACCATGGTCCAATCTCCTCAGAACGTCCGCGCCTTGGGCGCGATCTTCTTGAGCGCGATGCCGCCCTCGTCTTCCGTGGTCAGCGGGTCGGTGATGACCGGGCGGTAGCTCAGGTCGACAGCATTGCCCTCGACGCGGGCGATGGTGTGGACACGCCACTTGTCGTCGTCGCGCTCCGGGTAATCCTCATGCGCGTGGGCGCCGCGGCTTTCCTGCCGCGCCTCGGCCCCGGTGATCGTGGCCAGAGCGTTGGGCATCAGGTTGGTCAGCTCCAGCGTCTCCATCAGGTCGGAGTTCCAGACCAGAGACCGGTCGGTGACCTTCAGATCGCCCAGCTTGGCGGCGATGGCGGTCATCTTCTCGACGCCCTCTTTCAGGGTCTTGTCGGTGCGGAACACGGCGGCGTCGGCCTGCATCGTCTTTTGCATCTCAAGCCGCAGCTCGGCGGTCGAGACGGCCCCATCCGCGTGGCGCAGCCCGTCGAAGCGGTCCAGAGCCTTGTCGATCTGCGCTTGCGGCGCGACCGGCACGGCGCTGTCCTTGTCCACGACCTGACCGGCGCGGATCGCGGCGGCGCGGCCAAAGACCACAAGGTCGATCAGAGAGTTGGAGCCCAGACGGTTCGCCCCGTGCACCGAGGCACAGCCCGCCTCGCCCACGGCCATCAGGCCGGGCACGACCGCGGTCGGATCGTCTGCGGTCGGGTTCAGAACCTCGCCCCAGTAGTTGGTCGGAATGCCGCCCATGTTGTAGTGCACCGTCGGCAGAACCGGGATCGGCTCTTTGTTGACGTCGACACCGGCGAAGATCTTGGCGCTTTCGGAAATGCCCGGCAGGCGCTCGGCCAGCGTTTCCGGCGGCAGGTGGTTCAGGTGCAGGTGGATGTGATCGCCATCCTTGCCCACGCCCCGGCCCTCGCGGATCTCCATGGTCATGGAGCGGGACACGTAGTCACGCGGCGCGAGGTCTTTGTACTGGGGCGCGTAACGCTCCATGAAGCGCTCGCCTTCGGAGTTGGTGAGGTACCCACCTTCGCCGCGCGCGCCTTCGGTGATCAGGCAGCCTGCGCCGTAGATGCCGGTGGGGTGGAACTGCACGAACTCCATATCCTGAAGCGGCAGGCCCGCACGGGCCACCATGCCGCCGCCGTCACCGGTGCAGGTATGGGCCGAGGTGGCGCTGAAATAGGCGCGGCCATAGCCGCCGGTGGCCAGCACGACCATCTTCGCGTTGAAGACATGCAGCGTGCCGTCGTCGAGCTTCCAGCAGATCACGCCGTTGCAGGCGCCGTCTTCGCCCATCAGCAGGTCGATGGCGAAATATTCGATGTAGAATTCGGCCTTCTGCTTCAGGCTCTGCCCGTAGAGCGTGTGCAGGATGGCGTGGCCGGTCCGGTCGGCGGCAGCGCAGGTGCGCTGCACTGCGGGGCCTTCCCCGAACTCGGTGGTGTGGCCGCCGAACGGGCGCTGATAGATCTTGCCCTCTTCGGTGCGCGAGAACGGCACGCCGTAATGCTCCAGCTCATAGACCGCCTTCGGGGCGGAGCGGGCCAGATATTCCATCGCATCCGTGTCGCCCAGCCAGTCCGAGCCCTTCACGGTGTCATACATGTGCCACTGCCAGTGGTCGGGGCCCATGTTCGACAGGGATGCGGCAATGCCGCCCTGCGCCGCCACGGTGTGCGAGCGGGTCGGGAACACCTTGGTCACACAAGCGGTGCGCAGACCTTGTTCGGCCATGCCCAGCGTGGCGCGCAGACCGGCACCGCCGGCACCCACAACGACCACATCATAATCATGGGTTTCGTATTCGTAAGAAGCCATGGTTTCAGTCCTTGGTCAGAGCGCGAGGCGGATGATCGAAAAGGCAGCAACGCCCATCAGGAAATAGCTCAGCAGCGTCGTGCCGATGATGGCGATACGCCCCGCCGCGCCGTGAACATAGTCCTCGATCATGGTCTGAACCCCGCCCTTGTAATGGACGAAACCGACGATGATCGTCAGCAGCGCCACGATCGCCGGGAACGGCCGGGCGTAGACGGCGCGCGCTTCTTCATAGCTGCTGCCCAGCGTGGTGCCGAAGGAGTAGACAAAGAAGAAGATCAGGCCGATCAGTGCCACGGCGCTGACCATCATATGCCAGTGATGCATGGTGCCGGAATGGGCGGCCCCAAGGCCGGTGGCGCGTTTGCGGTCGGTAAGATAGCTCATGGCGGCCTCCCTCAGACGATGACTGCGGTGAAGATGGTGAGGATCACGGCGCCGATCACCATGATATAGGCAAAGCGCTCGCTCTCGCCGACGCCCAGCATCCGGCCCGAAGCCCAGATCAGGTGCCGGATCCCGGCCAGCATGTGGTAGTAAAGCCCGGCCAGCGACAGGAACATCACCAGATCACCAAACCAGCAGGTCAGAACCCCGTTCGCGCGGGCATAGGCTTCGGGCCCATGGGCCAGAGCGGCAAACCACCACACGATCAGGATCGCGGTGACGATCAGGGCGTTGCCGGTGATGCGGGTAAAGATCGATGTCACCGACGTCCATTGCGGGCGGTAAATCGAAAGATGCGGGCTAAGTGGGCGGTCGCCGCGATTCACATCGGCCATAGTGATCCCTCCTGGCTGGGCGTTTGGCCCCTTCTAGACCCGTTTGCCGTTCGCTGTCACGCAGCGGAATGGGAAAAACCGGGGAAAGGGCGCTAACACAGGCGGGATTTTTCGTTTTGTGATCACGGAAAAATATCCGTGATCACAAATGGGCCGTCTATTTGGCCATTTCGCGGATATGGTCTTCGAACTCGGTGCACATGATGATCTCCGTGGTTTCGGGATCATAAAAGGCATTCGCCTCACCGCAGCTTTCCAGCGTCACCGTCAAAGGCGCGCTCAGGCTGAACACCGCGTTCAGATCCCGGATCTCCTGAGCAAGCAACTGCGCGGTCAGGCTGCCATCCTCGCCCTCCAGAGAAAGCGTCTTGCCGGCACCACGCTCCGCCATCTCGTCCAGAACCGCGCCCCAGCTATGGGCGGCCTGATCGTATTCGTCCGGGCAGTATTCGGCGCGGTCCTCGGGCAGGCCCAGCTCTTCGGCCAGATCGGCGCGCTTGTCCGGGTCGGCGCCGTAGAAGATGCAGACCGTGTTGTAATAGCGCTGCTCATCGGGGCCGTGCACATCCCACCAGGCGACCTCTTCGCCCGCCTGCTCGCGCATCTCGACCTCTCCGGCAAAGCCGAAGGCCGCGTCATAGGCGATGGATTGCGCGGCATCCTCTTCGAACAGCGCATCAATCAGGAAAATGGAAAACACGTCCGCCGCGTCTTCCTCCTGACCAAAGATCGGCACGCCTTCGATATCGATCAGCGCGTGCCCCAGCTCGTGATAGAAGATGCCCAGCACATTGGCTTCGACGAACATCTCGTCGGCCTGGGCGGCCCCCGCGCACAGCAGCGCGGCAGTCAGAGCAGTGCGGATCATGGTAAACCTCCCTGATGTCGGACTTGCAATAAGACCGCGCCCGATGCGCCGTCCAGAGAAAAAGCTGGGCAGCACGAGCTGATCTGCCCCCCTTTTTTTCACATTATTTTGAGGCCCCGCGCCACAGCGCGGCGCGGTTTGACCGCTTATCTCGGATATTCGGTCATTTCGGCGACGCGCGCCCTGAAAGGCCTGAAAATGCCGTCCGGCCTGAGCCGTCCAATTTGACCGAAAATCGCGGAGTTTCGGTCAATGCGCGGCGCTCGCACAGACGCGGCACCGCCGCGCAGAGCGTTGGTAAACGCCCCGCGCGGTCTGTTCATTCACGCGGGAATCAGCGCCCAGTAGTCGAGATCAAGCAGCACATGCGGCAGGTATTTCCCATCCTCGCCCTTCAGCTCTCCGGGCGTGCCGCCCTTCGTCGCCACCAGACGCAGCCGCATGGCCCCCACGCCGTCGGTCGAAGTTTCAGCGGTATCAATGACTTCCGACCAGGCCCGCACCGTGTCTCCCGCAAAGCACGGGTTGGCATGAGCACCGGCGTTCAGCCCCACGATCATCTGAGCATTGGCGAGCCCGTTGAAGCTCAGCGCCCGCGCCATGGAGATCACATGTCCCCCATAAATCAAACGCTTACCGTCCTCGCGATGGGTCGCATCGAAATGCACCTTGGCCGTGTTCTGCCACAGCCGGGTGGCCATCATATGCTCGGCTTCCTCGATGGTCACACCGTCCACATGGTCGATGATCTCACCGATCTTGTAGTCCTCCATCCGGTGCGGCTCCCCGGAGAGGGCAAAATTGTAATCGTCGAAATGGAGCCCCTCGGGCACGAAAAGATCCCCATATTCAACGTTCTCCGCCAGTTCCGGGATCACCGTATCGGGCGTCGGAGCATCCAGATCGCGCTTACGCACCATGACCCAGCGGACATAGCTCAGAACGTCTTCGCCCTTATCGTTGACACCCGTGGTATGGACCCAGACAACGCCGCTCTTACCGCTGGAGTTCTCTTTCAAACCAATGACTTCCGACGTCGAATGCAGTGTCTCTCCGGCATAGACAGGCCGGATCCAGCGGCCCTCGGCATAGCCCAGATTGGCCACCGCGTTCAGCGATACATCCGGCACCGTCTTGCCAAACACCGTGTGGAACACCGCCAGATCGTCCATCGGAGACGACGGCAACCCGCAATTCCGCGCGAAGGCATCGGACGAATAAAGCGCATGCCGCGCCGGGTAGAGCGCGTGATACAGCGCCCGCTCTCCTGCACCGATGGTGCGGGGCACGGCATGGTGGATCACCTGACCCAGTTGATAATCTTCGAAAAAATGGCCCGGGTTCGTCTTCATCACAGCTCTCCCAGCTTCAAATTGCGCGAATAGTCGACATCCACATCTTTCACCACGGCCTGTCCGCAGCGCATGACGCCTTTTGCCGCATCGAAGCCGTAAGAGGGGCTGCCGTGAAGGCGCCATCCCTTGGACAGGGCCTCAGTGACGCGGTGGCAGAAATCGGACGTGTCGTCCTCGGTGATAAAGCGGTAGATCATGGCTCAGCTCGGGAAGGGGTAGTAGCCCAAAAGGCTGTGAATCCAGGCCGCTACGCCAAAAACGACGATGGTCGCGACGGGGAAGGTGAACTCCTTGCGGCGCACCGCCGGAGCGGGGGCGGTCCATTCCGGCTCCGCGCGGTTGATCAAGATGACCTCGACGACCGCCCAAGCCATCAGCCCGCCAAACAGGATCATCGTCACCAAATCGCCGTTCACCAGAAGATGCGCGAGCGCAAAGGTCTTCATCCCGGTCAGCATCGTGTGCCGGATCTTGCGATCCAGCCAGACGCCCTGCCCGGCGATAGCGAACAGGTAAAATGCAATCAAAACCAGAAGGTTATTGATATGCGTCATGAACGCAGGTGGGGTCCAGACCGCAATGAAGGGCGCCCCGCGCACACCGATCACCATCAGCACGACCGCCAGCACCAGAGCGAGCGCAACCGCGCCCTTGCCCGGATCGCCCAGACGCGCGCGCGCCTCCGGGGCCACACGTTTGAACAAGTGGGCAGCGCTCCACAGCGCGAGCCCCAGAATGAGCCAGATCATTTATCCCTCCAGGGCCGCAATGGCGTCCGCTTTTGCAAGTGTAGCACGGGCGGTTTCGACATGCAGGTTCTCGACAATCTTGCCGTCCACAACGGCGACGCCGAGCCCTTCGGCCTCGGCGGCTTCGAACGCCTCGATCTGGCGGCGGGCCAGGTCGATCTCCGCCTCGGTCGGCGCAAAAGCGGCGTTGGCGATCTCTAGCTGCGCGGGGTGAATCAGGGTCTTGCCGTCAAAGCCCATGTCGCGGCCCTGGTCGCATTCGACCTTGAGCCCGTCATCATCCTTGAACGCATTGTAAACGCCGTCCAGAGCGGCGACGCCATGCGCCTTGGCAGCCATCAGGCAGGCCTGCAATGCGTAGAGCAACGGCTCGCGATCAGAGCGGAATCGGGTATTCATATCCTTGGCCAAGTCATTGGTTCCCAAAACAAAACCTTCGACCTTCGGATGCGCCGCGATAGCTGCAGCGTTGAGCACGCCAAGCGGCGTCTCCATCATGCACCACACCGGCAGGTCACCGGTGATCGCCGCGAGCGCGTCGATGTCTTCGGGGCCGTTCACCTTGGGCAGAAGCACCGCATCGCACTCCATTCCGGCAACGGCCTCGGCGTCCGCTTTGCCCCATTCGGTGTCCAGCCCGTTGATCCGCACGATCCGCGCGCGATTGCCATACCCGCCGGTCGCCAGCTCGGCCGCGAGCGTGTCGCGCGCAGCGGGTTTTTCGGCGGGCGCAACGGCATCTTCAAGATCGAACAGAATCGCATCGCAGGCGAGGCCCCGCGCCTTGTCGAGAGCCCGCGTTTTGGAGCCCGGGATGTAGAGCGCAGAGCGGTAAGGACGGTGAGCCATGGGAGCCTCCTTGAAACAATCTTGCGCAACAGGTCGCAAAATTGACGCGATGCTTCAAGCGCAATCTGCCGCGCCGCAGAAAGGCGTGACGTTAACCCGATCTTTGGGGACGCAGCACCAGGGTCATCCCGGAAAGGAGACATAATGCGAATCGCACCGATCGACCTTCTTGGAATACTGGCCTTTACGCTGCTCGCCGCGACGGGACGTCAACCCGACCGCCCCCCAGAACCGTGGCGTTCCAGCCCGCAGGAGCGCAGCGAAGTCGGATCCCGTCTGGCCGCCAGCTCGCCTGCAGCCAACAGGTGGGCCATCACACCAAGCGCTAGCCCGCCACGGCCACCCAAAGCAACCGCACCCCTGTGAGGCTAAGCAGCAGATAGGTCAGCGCGAAGAAGGCACGTTCCGGGATGATGCGATGTGCCACCACGCCCAGCCATGCGCCGACAAGGGCCACGGGAATCAAGACCGTGCCGGTCAGCAGCACGGGGCGGGTGAATACGCCCATCGCGCCATAGATCGCCAATTTGACGATATTGATCGCAAAGAACACCAGTACCGTGGTGGCCTGAAACCGGGTCTTCGTGAAGCCCCGAAGAAGGAGAATCACAGTCACCGCCGGACCGCCCGCATGACTGACAAAGGACGCAAAACCCGCCATCCCTCCGGCGACCGGGACAGCCCATCGCGGCAGGTTGGCAGAGAGCGGCACCCGCCGCGACACGATCTGCCAGCCGCGCCAGGCGACAAACAGAAGGCACATCAGACCGATGAGGGCGCGGATGACGTTTTCAGGCCGGGCGGCCAGGATCACCCACCCCAAAGCGATGCCCGGCAGCGCCCACCCGACGAGCTGCCAAGCCATGCTTGCATCCCATTTCCCCCAATAGGGACGCAATGTTGCAAGATCGACCACGACAAGCAGGGGCAGCATCAGAGCGAGCGCCTCGATCGGCGGAAGCACAAGCGCCAGAAGGGCCGAGGAGAGGAACGCCGCTCCGGACCCGAACCCCGCTTTCGACACCGACGCAAACAGCGTGGCCAGGATCAGCAAGGCCCACATCCCGGCCGTCTCCGCGATCATTGCAACGCCCTCCTCTCACCCCATCCCTGCGCAGCAGCCTTGCACCGGATGCCAAGCGGCGCTACCCAAACGCCGAGATTTCAGGACCAGAAAAGGATCTATGATCATGGCCAGACCCAAGATTGCCCTGATCGGCGCCGGACAGATTGGCGGCACGCTCGCCCATCTCGCCGCTCTGAAAGAACTGGGCGACGTCGTTCTGTTCGACATCGCCGAAGGCACCCCGGAAGGCAAAGCGCTCGATATCGCCGAATCGGGCCCGTCCGAAGGCTTCGACGCCAAGCTGCGGGGCACGCAGGACTACGCCGATATCGCGGGCGCCGATGTGTGCATCGTGACGGCTGGCGTTCCGCGCAAGCCGGGCATGAGCCGCGACGACCTTCTGGGCATCAACCTCAAGGTGATGAAATCCGTCGGTGAAGGCATCCGCGACAACGCCCCGAATGCGTTCGTGATCTGCATCACCAACCCGCTCGACGCGATGGTCTGGGCCCTGCGCGAATTCAGCGGCCTGCCCCATGAAAAAGTCTGCGGCATGGCCGGTGTTCTCGACAGCGCCCGCTTCCGCCACTTCCTGGCCGAAGAGTTCGACGTGTCCATGAAGGACGTGACCGCCTTCGTTCTGGGCGGCCATGGCGACACGATGGTCCCGCTGACCCGCTATTCCACCGTCGCGGGCATCCCGCTCCCCGATCTGGTCGAAATGGGCTGGACCACTCAGGACAAGCTGGACGCCATCGTGCAGCGCACCCGTGACGGCGGCGCCGAAATCGTTGGCCTGCTGAAAACCGGCTCCGCGTTCTACGCCCCGGCGACCTCCGCGATCGAAATGGCCGAAGCCTATCTCAAGGATCAAAAGCGCGTCCTGCCGTCCGCCGCCTATGTCGATGGCGCCTATGGCCTGGACGGGTTCTATGTCGGCGTGCCGACCGTGATCGGCGCCGGCGGCATCGAGCGCGTGGTCGAGATTTCGATGAACAAGGACGAAAAAGCGATGTTCGACAAATCCGTCGACGCCGTGAAAGGCCTTGTCGAAGCCTGCAAAGGCATCGACGAAACGCTCGCCTAAGAGCCATTCAAGGCGCCTCCCGGAGGTTTCCGGGGGGCGCTCTACAGGCCTGGAAACGGGCGCAGGTGCTGCGAAAGGCTTTCGACCCCGCGATAGCGCAGCGAAATATCGCTCCGCGGCGATTTCTCAAGATCCAAGTCCCGATAGTGCCGCGCGCCATCTGCGTGCTGCCCGCGCTGCGCGATATAGGCGACCCCTTCGGCGCCGCGCGTGAACGGGAAGTGCAAAACTCCGGCGACCCCGGCGCTGATCGGGAACGGGTCGCGCAGCTCATGGGGCCCTTTCGCGAACCGGGCGCCGGTGCGCCATTTCACCAGCCCGATCTTGTTCATCACCAACGCCCGCCGCCACCGCGACTTGGTCAGCTTCGAGACCACCCAACGCACCCCGCCGCGCGGCGGGTCGAGCGGCGCATCCACGCCCTCGAAGCGCCAGATCAGGGCACGCTGCCACCATGGCGCCTTGGTCGGATCCGAATGAAACAGACGATGGCGCATCCCGCCATAGGCCGTGACCGGCGGCGTGGGGCGTTCCGTCAGCATCCGCTTGGACTTGCGCCGGATCGTGTAGCTTTGGAAGCCGTCCAACCAACGGAACGCCTCCGTCAACGGGCGATCACCTTTGTAGACCTGATCCGCAAGTGCGGCATCGGCATACATGTCGATCATCAGCGTGAACACGGCCTCCGCGCCCTCGTCGTCAAGCGCGGCGCAGAGCCGGTTCAGCCCCGCCTCCATCCCCAGCCACACGAAGAGCTCATCCACATCCGGCAGCAGCACCCAACGCCCGGCGCAGCGCGCATCCAGGATCTCTTGACGCCAGAGCGCCTTGTCTTGCGCATAGCTGGACCCATCGACGGGCTCATAGAGATCCACGTCTGCTGCGGCCCGCAGCAGATCGCGGCTTCCATCCGTGGAGCGATCATCGACAATCATGAAGCGCGGGGTGCAAATGGACCGGTAGTGATCCAGAAACGCGGGCAGCAGGTTCGCTTCGTTATGCACCAGGGCGATGACGGGCGTTTCGTCATCGCGCAGGGGTCGGTGCGACTCGACCGGGATCAGTTTGGGTTCCATCTCGCCCTCGTCATTACCGAGCCGGACGGTAAGCCCGCACCACCGGCTTGACCAGATCCCTGTTTGTGATCACACAGAATATTTGCGTGATCACAAATGCGCGGTTTTGCGATAACCGGATCAGTTTGCGGTTCTTTTCGTTGGGCCTGTATGGTTCAAAGAACCGAAGTCACCAGACGAAAGGGGTTCTGCGATGAACATCCATGAATACCAGGCCAAGGCCCTGCTGCGCCAGTACGGCGCGCCAGTCAGCGACGGCCGCGTGGTTTTCAAGGCCGATGAGGCCAAATCCAAAGCCGGCGAGATGGACGGCCCGCTCTGGGTCGTGAAGGCTCAGATCCATGCGGGGGGCCGCGGCGCGGGCCACTTCAAGGAAGCCGACGCGGGCGATAAAGGCGGTGTGCGCCTGGCCAAATCGGTCGAAGAGGCCGCGGAAGAAGCTCAGAAGATGCTCGGCCGCACCCTGGTGACCAAGCAGACCGGCGAAGCGGGCAAGCAGGTCAACCGTATCTACATCGAAGATGGCTCCGACATTGAGCGCGAGCTGTATCTGGCTCTGCTGATCGACCGTCAGACCAGCCGCGTGGGCTTTGTCTGCTCCACCGAAGGCGGGATGGATATTGAGACCGTCGCGGAAGAGACCCCGGACAAGATCCTGTCCTTCTCTGTCGATCCGGCCACGGGCTACCAGCCCTATCACGGCCGCCGCATCGCGTTTATGCTGGGCCTCGAAGGCCAGCAGGTGAAGCAGTGCGTCAAGCTGATGGGCATCCTCTACAAGATGTTCGTCGAGAAAGACATGGAGATGCTGGAGATCAACCCGCTGATCGTGACCGACAGCGGCGATCTGAAATGCCTCGACGCCAAGATGGGCTTTGACGGCAACGCGATCTACCGCCAGCCCGACATCGCCGAACTGCGCGACGAGACCGAGGAAGACCCCAAGGAGCTCGAAGCCTCCAAGTATGACCTGAACTACATCGCTCTGGACGGTGAGATCGGCTGCATGGTGAACGGCGCGGGTCTAGCCATGGCGACCATGGACATCATCAAGCTCTACGGCGCGGAGCCTGCCAACTTCCTCGATGTGGGCGGCGGCGCGACCAAAGAGAAAGTGACCGAAGCCTTCAAGATCATCACCTCGGACCCGAACGTGAAGGGCATCCTGGTGAACATCTTCGGCGGCATCATGCGTTGCGACATCATCGCGGAAGGCGTCATCGCCGCCGTGAAAGAAATGGGCCTGAAAGTGCCGCTGGTCGTGCGGCTGGAAGGCACCAATGTCGAGCAGGGCAAGGAGATTATCAACACCTCCGGCCTAGACGTGATCGCGGCGGACAACCTGTCCGACGGCGCCGAGAAGATCGTGAAAGCGGTGAAGGGGTAAGCACAATGGCCATTCTCGTAGATGAAAACACCAAAGTGATCTGTCAGGGCTTCACCGGCTCTCAGGGCACGTTCCACTCCGAACAGGCAATCGCCTACGGCACCAAGATGGTTGGCGGCGTGACCCCCGGCAAAGGCGGGATGGATCACCTGGGCCTGCCGGTCTTCAACTCCGTGCACGAAGCCAAGGCCGTGACCGAGGCCAACGCCTCCGTGATCTACGTCCCGCCCCCCTTCGCGGCGGACTCGATCCTCGAAGCCATCGACGCCGAGATGGAGCTGATCGTCTGCATCACCGAAGGCATCCCGGTGCTGGACATGATGAAGGTCAAGCGCGCTCTGGAAGGCTCTTCCTCCCGTCTGATCGGGCCGAACTGCCCCGGTGTCATCACCCCTGACGCCTGCAAGATCGGCATCATGCCGGGCCACATCCACAAGCGCGGCTCCGTCGGCGTTGTGTCCCGTTCCGGCACCCTGACCTATGAGGCCGTCAAGCAGACCGCCGATATCGGTCTGGGCCAGTCCACCGCTGTCGGCATCGGCGGCGACCCGATCAAAGGGACCGAGCATATCGACGTGCTCGACATGTTCCTGGACGACGATGAGACCCAGTCCATCATCATGATCGGTGAAATCGGCGGCACCGCCGAAGAGGAGGCCGCCGAGTTCCTCGCCGAGCAGAAGAAGAAAGGCCGCTGGAAGCCCGTCGCTGGCTTCATCGCAGGCCGCACGGCGCCTCCGGGCCGCCGGATGGGTCACGCAGGTGCCATCGTCGCAGGCGGCAAGGGCGATGCGGAGAGCAAGATCGAGGCGATGAAATCCGCCGGGATCGTGGTCGCCGACAGCCCCGCCACCCTGGGCGAAGCGGTCGTCAAGGCGATCGGTTAAGGATCTGCCGCGCCGGGCATCTGTCCCGGCGCGGCGTCGGAATGCTGCAATGGCTCTTGGATATCACAACATGTCGCGGTCCGATGCCGCGTTTGCGCTTTTGGGGCAGAATCGCGCCTCTGGCCCTTGTCGTGATCGCCGGGGCCGTTTGCGTGTCGCAGATCTGGGGACCGCTCAGGCTTTCCACCGGGTCAGGCACACTTACCTATCTCTGGGCCCCGCAGCTTTTCATGCTGCTGGCCCTGCCGCTGATGTGGGGTCGGCTGGCGGATGCCGGGCTATCCCGCTGGATCAGCATCGCTCTGCTCGGTGCGCTGACGCTGGTGCCAAGCGCAATGTGGCTCCACGGCGCCGCCGAGGCGCAAAGATTTGGAAGCGCGACACAGGGCTTGATCGACGGAGTGGGCAGCGAACCGGCGGGGCTTCCAGCCGTCGTGGCCCTGGCGCCTGTCACGGCAACGGTCGACGTTATTTCGGCCTTCAGCGCAAGCTTATTTGTCATCTTGATCTGGATGGCCGTTGGGCTCGCCTTAACTCTGATATTATTCGTGCTGTTGCTGTTACCAACGGCCCCCCGTCCACCCAGCCCAAGGGCTGACAACGTAAGAGGTTCGGTATGAAAGACCAGCCCAGCAACGACGACCTTCACGGCACGTCCTTCCTGCAAGGACATAACGCCGAATATGTCGAACAGCTTTATGCCCGCTACGCGGACAACCCTTCGGCAGTGGATGAAAGCTGGCAAGCGTTTTTCAAGTCTTTGGGCGATCCGACCGGCGATGCCAAAGCCGAAGCGGCAGGCCCGAGCTGGGGCCGGGGCGACTGGCCTCCGGTGCCGCAGGACGATCTGACCGCCGCCCTGGACGGCCAGTGGCCCGCCGACCCGAAAGAGGCCAAGGCAGCCGCAGCGAAGATCACCGAGAAGGCCGCGGAAAAGGGCGTCGAGCTGACGGCTGAGCAGACCCGCGCTGCCGTTCTGGACAGTATCCGCGCGCTGATGATCATCCGCGCCTACCGGATTCGCGGGCACCTTGTGGCCGATCTGGACCCGCTGGGCATGCGCGATCAGACCCCGCACCCAGAGCTGGAGCCCGCCTCCTATGGCTTCACCGAAGCCGACATGGATCGCCCGATCTTCATCGACAATGTGCTCGGTCTCGAAATCGCCACCATGCGCGAGATCATGGCCATCGTCCGCCGCACCTATTGCGGCACGTTTGCCCTGCAATACATGCACATCTCCAACCCCGAAGAAGCGGGCTGGCTGAAGGAGCGCATCGAAGGTCTGGGCAAGGAAATCCAGTTCACGGATATGGGCCGCAAGGCGATCCTGAACAAAATGGTCGAAGCGGAGGGCTTTGAGAAATTCCTCCATGTCAAATACATGGGCACCAAGCGGTTCGGCCTGGATGGCGGCGAAAGCCTCATCCCCGCGATGGAGCAGATCATCAAACGCGGCGGCGCGCTTGGCATCGAAGAGATTGTCGTCGGCATGCCTCACCGGGGCCGCCTGTCGGTTCTGGCCAACGTGATGGGCAAGCCCTACCGCGCGATCTTCAACGAATTCCAGGGCGGCAGCTTCAAGCCCGAAGACGTGGACGGCTCGGGCGATGTGAAATACCACCTCGGCGCCTCCTCCGACCGCGAATTCGACGGCAACAAGGTCCACTTGTCGCTCACCGCGAACCCCTCGCACCTTGAGGCGGTGAACCCCGTCGTTCTGGGCAAGGCCCGCGCCAAGCAGGACCAGCTGCACGACGCGGAACGCACCAAAGTATTGCCGATCCTGCTGCACGGCGATGCCGCCTTTGCAGGTCAGGGTGTCGTGGCCGAGTGCCTTCAGCTCTCGGGCATCCGCGGGCACCGCACCGGCGGCTGCATCCATATCGTTGTGAACAACCAGATCGGCTTCACGACCGCCCCGCATTTCAGCCGCACCTCGCCCTATCCGACGGACATCGCGCTGATGGTGGAGGCTCCGATCTTCCACGTGAACGGCGACGATCCAGAAGCCGTGGTCCACGCGGCCAAGGTCGCGACGGAGTTCCGTCAGAAGTTCCACAAGGACGTCGTCATCGACATGTTCTGCTATCGCCGCTTCGGTCACAACGAAGGCGATGAGCCGATGTTCACCAACCCGGTGATGTACAAGAAGATCAAAGGTCAGAAGACGACCCTGTCACTCTATACTGATCGCCTGATCAAGGACGGCCTGATCCCCGAAGGTGAAATCGAGGACATGAAAGCCGCTTTCCAGGCCCACCTGAACGAAGAGTTCGAGGCCGGCAAGGAATACCGCCCCAACAAGGCGGACTGGCTCGACGGTCGCTGGGCGCACCTGGAGAAGAACGACAAGTATCAGCGCGGCAAGACCGCCATCAGCGATGAGACCATGGCCCAGATCGGCCGGTCTCTGACCCAGGCACCAGCCGATCACACGCTGCACAAGACGGTGACGCGGCTTCTCGACGCCAAGAAAGAGATGTTCGACACCGGCCAGGGCTTTGACTGGGCCACGGCCGAGGCGCTCGCCTTTGGATCATTGCTGACGGAAGGCTACCCGGTGCGTCTGGCCGGTCAGGACAGCACGCGCGGGACGTTCTCGCAGCGCCATTCCGGTCTGGTCGATCAGAAATCCGAAGAGCGGTACTACCCGCTCAACCACATCCGCGACGGGCAGGCACGCTATGAGGTGCACGATTCGATGCTCTCCGAATATGCGGTGCTGGGCTTTGAATACGGCTACTCGCTGGCGGAGCCGAACGCGCTGACCATGTGGGAAGCGCAGTTTGGCGATTTCGCCAACGGCGCGCAGATCATGTTCGACCAGTTCATCAGTTCGGGCGAAAGCAAGTGGCTGCGCATGTCCGGCCTTGTCTGCCTTCTGCCCCACGGCTTCGAAGGCCAGGGGCCGGAGCACTCCTCCGCCCGTCTGGAGCGGTTCTTGCAGATGTGCGGCCAGGACAACTGGATCGTAGCGAACTGTTCGACCCCGGCGAACTACTTCCACATCCTGCGTCGGCAGCTCCACCGTAGCTACCGCAAGCCGCTGATCCTGATGACGCCGAAATCTCTGCTGCGGCACAAATCGGCCGTGTCGAGCGCCGATGAGTTCCTCAGCGGATCGTCCTTCCACCGCGTGCTGGAAGACGACGCGGAACGGGGCAAGTCGGACACCAAGCTGGTTGCTGACAGCAAGATCAAGCGCGTCGTGATGTGTTCGGGCAAGGTCTATTACGACCTTCTGGCCGAACGCGACGCGCGCGGCCTCACCGATGTCTATCTGCTGCGCCTTGAGCAGTTCTATCCGTTCCCGGCGCAATCCATGGTGAAGGAGCTGGAACGCTTCAAGCAGGCCGAGATCGTCTGGTGCCAGGAAGAGCCCAAGAACCAGGGCGCCTGGTTCTTTGTCGAGCCGAACATCGAATGGGTGCTGGGCCGGATCAAGGCCAAGCATGGCCGCCCAACCTATGCCGGTCGCCCGGCCTCTGCCTCGCCGGCCACGGGTCTGGCGAGCGCCCACAAGCAACAACAGGAAGAGCTGGTTAACGACGCTCTGACGATCAAGGAGTAACCCAGATGACCGAAGTACGTGTGCCCACGCTGGGCGAATCCGTGACCGAAGCCACCGTCGCCACCTGGTTCAAGAAGGTGGGCGATCAGGTCGCAGCCGATGAGATGCTCTGCGAGCTGGAGACCGACAAAGTCACCGTCGAAGTGCCCTCCCCCGCGAGCGGCACCCTGACCGAGATCGTCGCCAAGGAAGGCGACACGGTTGGCGTCGATGCGCTTCTGGCGCAGCTGGGCGAGGCCGGAGATCAGCCCGCACCGAAGGCCGCCGTGAAAACCGAAGCCGCGCCTGCGGGCGGCGACCTGATGGACGTGATGGTCCCCACCCTGGGCGAAAGCGTCACCGAAGCCACCGTGGCGAGCTGGTTCAAGCAGCCCGGCGAAGCCTTCGCAGCCGATGAAATCCTGTGCGAGCTGGAAACCGACAAGGTCTCCGTCGAAGTGCCCGCCCCCGCTGCCGGCACCCTGACCGAGATCATCGCCAAAGACGGCGAAACCGTTCAGGCGGGCGGTAAGCTGGCCGTGATGACGACCGGCGCGGGCGCGGCACAGGCCGCATCTGCGCCTGCCCCGCAGGCCACCACCGCCCCAACCGCACAAGGCGGCAAGGACGTGGAAGACGCCCCTTCTGCCAAAAAGCTGATGGCCGAAAAGGGCCTGTCGCGCGATGACGTGCAGGGCTCGGGCCGCGATGGCCGGATCATGAAGGAAGACGTACAAAACGCCTCCGCCAAAGCCGCCGCGCCCGCCCCGGCCCCGGCAGCCCCGCGCGAAACGGGCCCGCGCGAAGAGCGCGTGCGCATGACGCGTCTGCGCCAGACCATCGCCCGCCGCCTGAAAGAGGCGCAGAACACCGCCGCGATGCTAACCACCTACAATGAAGTGGACATGACCGGCGTCATGGAGATCCGCAATGAATACAAGGATCTGTTCCTCAAGAAGCACGGTGTGAAACTGGGCTTCATGTCCTTCTTCGTCAAAGCCTGCTGCCACGCGCTCAACGAAGTGCCGGACGTGAACGCCGAAATCGACGGCACCGACGTGGTCTACAAGAACTACGTCAACATGGGCGTCGCCGTGGGCACCCCCACTGGTCTGGTCGTGCCGGTGGTTCGCGATGCGCAGGACAAGAGCTTCGCCACCATCGAAAAAGAGATCGCCGAGCTCGGCACCCGCGCCCGCGATGGCAAGCTCTCCATGGATGACATGCAGGGCGGCTCCTTCACCATCTCCAATGGTGGTGTCTATGGCTCCCTGATGTCCTCCCCGATCCTGAACCCTCCGCAGTCCGGCATCCTCGGCATGCACAAGATCCAGGAGCGCCCCATGGCCATCGGAGGCCAGGTGGTGATCCGCCCGATGATGTATCTGGCGCTGTCCTATGACCACCGGATCGTCGACGGCAAAGGCGCGGTGACCTTCCTGGTGCGCGTGAAAGAGGCTCTGGAGGACCCGCGGCGTCTGCTGATGGATCTGTAACTCCCAACGCTCACAAGAAAACATGAGAGGCCGCGCCCACCATGTCGCGGCCTCAGTCAATCCACGAACGACAGCACGGCCCAGATGGGGCTTGAGCCCCTCTCCCCTGCACTGGCCCTGATGCTGATCGACTTGGTCTTTCGCTCACTGCGGTGGCTTTCACGCCATTGTGCGTTTGTGGTGATCGTCATCGCGTTCAAAACGCTGTCGGTGATCTTGCCCTTCCTCCTGGGCGGAGTGCTTCTCGTGATTGTGACGCTGTTTGCCGCCGCCGCAGTCGACAAACGTGCCGCACCAAACGATGATAAACCTCCCAAGGGAAAGAACCCCTCCGACCGGGACGAACCGCCAATGACATCGAACGAGCACATGACCCCCGAACTCACCGCCCTCACCGTCGCCGCCCTCCTCCAGGCGATCCAGTTCGTACTCTACTCCGCGAGCGCTCAAAAACAGGTCGGCACCGATTACGCCGCCGGGCCCCGCGATGAGCAGCGCCAGTTGACCGGCACCGCCGGGCGGCTGCAGCGTGCGCTCCAGAACCATTTCGAGGGCCTGATCCTCTTCACCATCGCCGTGCTCGTCGTCACCCTCTCGGCTCAGGCCACCCCCTTCACCGCCGGTTGCGCCTACGCTTACTTGGGCGCACGGGTGCTCTACGTCCCCGCCTACGCCTTCGGTTGGACGCCCGGGCGGTCGCTGATCTGGTTCGTTGGCTTTTTCGCCACCCTCGCCATGCTGGTCAGCGCACTGATCTGACCTTCTTATTTGCGGCAAATACCTCGGGGTGAATGGAGCCGCAGGCTCCAGAGGGGCAGCGCCCCTAAACCCGTCCCGCCGCGAGAGCCTCCCGCACCTCACTGTTGCGCGACGCCTTGAGCGCATAGCCATGATGCCGCGCGTTCCCCTGCCCCGTTACGGGCAGCAACCGGTAGCCCTGCGCCTGACAGCACACTCCCAAAAGCCGCTCAATCGCGTGGGCCGTGGTGCCGTCCAGTTGTCCGGCCTCGGGCGGGAAGTGCTCTGGCCGCAACCGAAGATCCAGGAGCGGACGCAGCGCCGCCGTGCGCGCCCACATCATCGAGCCGACGGGAAAGCGCAGGGCATCGTTGCCCGGCAGCCCGGTCATGATCCCCATCCGTGCCGCCAGTTCTTCCGCGATGGGGCGATTGTCGCCCCAATGGGCCGCGCTCAGCAGCGTCTTATGCACCAGTGGTGAGACGATCCCCAAATCGGGGACCGTCTGGAACAGAGACAGGATACGATTGATCTCATCGCGGGACGGGAGCAGGCTATCAAAGATGTCCTCTAGCCAGCCGTCCAGCTGCGCGGAATGGCGCGATTTCTTACCGTGAAGGTGCAGCACGAGGTCATGCCGGTCGTAGACATCGGCGAACCCGTAGAGCTTGGGATAGACGTCGCGACCGCGGTTCTCCATCATCCGGATGTCGGCCTCTGGAAAGGTCTCCCGCAGCTCCGCCGCCTTCTGTGGCGCATCCGTTGAGATATAGACCTGAACCGGCGCATCGATCATCGCCAAACGGTCGCGAAAGGCCGGCGCCAAATCGGCATAGTAGAGATGCAGGAACACCCCCAAGGGCCGCTCCACCTGTACGCGTGCCTTCCGGGGCCACAGACGCAGATGAGGCTTAGCGGCGTTGCGGTCGTGCCCCTCGCGATCATGGGCGAACAGGGGATCGCCCGAAACCGCCCGCAGGACCGCTGTGCGGCGGATATGGCCGCCAAGCGACAGAGGATAGGGACCATGAGAGGCGCCAAGCACCTCTATCACGCGCCGGGCCGTCTCCGCATGCGCGCCGATCACTGTGGCGGCGCGCTCGGTCAGCGGGAAGCTCAACGCCTCCCGGCATTCCCGCAGCGCACTCATAAGCGGATGAATGGGCAGGAGACCGGGCGGCGCGGGCGTTGCGAGCGTGACGACCCCGAGCCGTCCACGCCGCTCCGCAAGCGCGGCCATGCGCAGGATGGCCCAAGCCGCACGGGCCGTGGCCTTTTCCAGGGCCGGATCGTCTGGCAGCAGCGCTTCGGCCGGTCGCTCAAGCAACAGATCGGGCCGGACATCTTCAGGCAGATGGTCAAGCAAGGCAGGATCCGACAACCAAGCCGGCCCTTGCTCGCCCCCGGCCCAATCGATGACCTGTTCTGGCGTTGTCAGCAAGGCAGCCCCATCGGGCGGCTGCTCATCCGGGAGGTCCGACAAGGAAAGCTTTGACGCGGACGGACGGGCGCCCGGGATTTGCCTTGCCCCCTCTGCCCCCGCGAACGCGGGCGCGCAGTAAGCCTCCTGCGCCAGAATGCTGTCGGCGGCTTCTACGAAGGTCTCCGCCCTTTGGGCGAGGCTGAACCGTTCCCGGATCAGATCATGGCGTCGCGCTCGTTCCTCGGCATCCGGCGGCGGCCCTTTGAGCGCCCGTGTCAGAGCGGCGCGCAGCTCATCGGGCGTGCGTACCTGCTCAACATAGGGCAGATCGTCGAGAGCCAGGACCTCGTCCGAGATCACCGTCGCACCGGAGGCAATTGCGTCGAAACTTCGGTTGCTCATCATACCCGCCCGCGCCATGTGCGGCATGTGATCGTTGAGGATCACGCGCGCCCGCGCATAGGCGTCCGCAAGCCCCTCATAATCGAGATACTCTCCACCCAGCATCTCGTCGGGCAGCACGCCTTTCCAGCCCCGCCCCCAGACTTTCAGATCAAACCCCATCTGCGCGACGGTCGCGACGAGCCCGCGCGGCGCCCGCGAGGCCCGGCTTCCAACGAAAAGGACCGGAATATCTGGCGGCCCGGTCCAGCGATCGGGGCGGAAATGGTGGATGTCCGTACCCTGCATCATGGTTTGCGCGGGGATACCGCAATCCCGCAGCCTCCGCGTCAGGAGCGGGGCACAGGTGAACACCGCCTGATACCGGGCGAGCGTCGCAAGCGGTGCAAGGTTCGGCGGGCTGATGATCCACAAGATGTTCGGCAGCCCCGGCACGGGATCATCCAGATGCGGACCGATGATGCGCAATACCACATCGCGCTGCCCGCTCGGCTTGGGAGCCTCGCCCCTATAGAAGAGCCGCACCTGGTGACCGCGCGCTTCAAGATCGCGCGCCAACCCTTCCGAGAACTGCGTATCCCCCCACCCCGCCCGCGCAGAGCGGCGGGCGTTGGTGCTGATGTGGAAACAGATCGGATCGGGCATGAGGGCTCTTTGCGGCTGTGCCGCAGCCTAGGCGGAGACACGCGGCGGGGACAAGCGCCCCCGCCAAACCACGTCAGTTTGTGATGATCTCGGGCCCCATCAAGGTCGTGGGCAGCCATGTGGAGATCCACGGCACATAGGTCACCAGGATCAGGAACACGAAGAGCACCGCCAGGAACGGCAGCGCCGCGCGCACGACGGCCATCATCGGCATTTGCGCCACGCCCGAGGTCACGAACAGGTTGAGCCCCACGGGCGGGGTGATCATCCCGATCTCCATGTTGACGACCATGATGATGCCCAGATGGATCGGATCCACGCCCAGCTCAATCGCGATCGGGAACACCAGGGGCGCGACGATCACGAGAAGGCCCGAGGGCTCCATGAACTGGCCGCCGATCAGCAGGATCACATTGACCACGACCAGGAACATGATCTTGCCAAAGCCCGCGGACAGCATCGCTTCGGCCACCTTTTGCGGGATTTGCTCATCGGTCAGAACGTGTTTGAGGATCAGCGCGTTGGCGATGATGAACATCAGCGTGATCGTCAGCTTGCCCGCCTCGAAAAGGGTCTCACGGGTATCGCGGTGGAACAACCCGGTGATCAGGGCCTGAGGTTTGCGCATAAGCGAGATCGGCGCGCCCTCGCCCGCCAGAGGCCCCATGTCGCGATAGACAAAGGTCGCCACGATGAACGCGTAGACAGAGGCCACGGCAGCCGCTTCGGTGGGGGTGAAGATGGCGCCGGTCAGGCCGGGGATGCCGTAGATGCCGATCATGATGATCGCAATCAGCATGAGGCCCCAGAAGGCGTCGCGGAAGCTCGACCAGACCTCGCCCCAGCCCGCCCAATCGCCCTTGGGCATATTGCGGATGCGCGCGATCACCCAGATCGACACCATCAGCATCGAGCCCGCCAGAAGGCCCGGGATGACCCCGGCCAGGAACATGCGGCCCACGGACACATCGGTTGCGGAGGCATAGACCACCATTACGATGGAGGGCGGGATCAGAATGCCCAGCGTGCCCGCGTTGCAGATCACCCCGGCGGCGAAATCGCGGGTATAGCCGACCTCGCGCATGGCGGCGATCACGATGGAGCCGATGGCCACCACCGTCGCCGGGCTGGAGCCCGACAGCGCCGCGAACAGCATACAGGCAAAGACGCCCGCAATCGCCAAGCCGCCGCGCAGATGGCCGACGCAGGCAATGGCAAAACGGATGATCCTCTTGGCCACGCCGCCGGTGGACATGAAGCTGGACGCAAGGATGAAGAACGGGATCGCCAGAAGCGTATAGTGCCCCGCCATGGCCTGATAGAGCGACTGCGCCACGCTCGCGAGCGAGGTGTCGGAGAAGGCCAGCAGGAACAGGGTCGAGCTGAGCCCAAGCGCCACGGCAATCGGCACGCCCAGCAGGAGCAGGCCAATGATAACGACAAACAGCAGAACAACTTCCATGGATCAGCGCTCGCGGTGATAGGGATCGGGATTGGCGGAGAGCTCCGCCACGGCGGCCTCGGCCACGGCCTCTTCGGCCTCGTGGCTGACGATCAGGCTATCGCGCACCCCGCGGATCACGGCGATCAGAGCCTGCACACAGCGCAACAGGAACAGGCCCGCGCCAAAGGGCAGCACGAGATAGGGGACGACGCGGGGAAGCTTTTCATATTCCTCGCCGTAGTTGATCGCACCCTCCAGCCAGCGGAGAATACCCGGCATGGGCACCTGATCGGTGACATAGAACGCCCGATCCCGCACGCCTTCGGTGAAAACGCCTTCGGCCAGCTTGAACCCCTCCGTGCCTCCTATGCTCTCGATCCCCGGAATGAAACGGCCGGTGGTCGGCTGCAGCCCGGCAAACGGCGCCCAATAGTCCCACGCGCCTTTCATCAGCAGAGCCGCGTAGAGCACGCAGGCAAGGCCCGCGATCACCGCCACCACCCGGCGCGGCGAAGGCGCCAGCAGCGATGTGATCGCATCCACGCCCAGATGCGCCGTCTTCTTCATCGCGTAGGACATGCCCAGCAGCACCAGCCAGGCGAACAGGATCAAAACGACCTCAAGCCCCCAGATGAGGCTCTCATTGAACAGGTAGCGCAGGACAACGTTGACGAAGGTGACAAGCGTCATCAGCCCCAAGATTGCGGCGATCAGGGTCTCTTCGATCCCGTCGATCCAGTTCTGACTGGTGTGATTTGACATGGTCCCCCCTGGCGCCGGGTTGTCCCGGTCGATTCATTTAGATTGAGGCAGGCAGGTCAGACAAGTTTCTCAGACCGCCCGAAGCGCTTTGTCCGAAGATGTGTCCGCAAGGCGTCTTTTCCCGCCGCGGGCCTGGGCCGGGAAAAGCCCTCCGGGGGCGAGACGCGCGCGCCGCCCCCGGAGACCATCGCTTAGTGCTCGGCGTTGATCGCCTGCGCGGTGTCGATGTTCTCTTGCCCCACATCGCCTGCGAATTGGGCCCAGACGGGCTTCATCGCATCGACCCAGGCCTGACGCTGCTCGGCGCTCAGCTCGCGCACCACGCCGCCGGCGTCGATCACGGACTGACGGGCGGCCTTGTCGACCTCACCCACAGCGGCGTTCCGCTCGGCGGTCACCTCAGCCAGGATGGTCAGCAGCTGATCGCGCGTTCCGGCGTCGAGCTCATCGAGCCAGTCAACGGAGGCAACCACCATGTAGTCCAGCAGGCCGTGGTTGGTTTCGGTGATGCCGTCCTGCACTTCAAAGAACTTCTGGCCGTAGATGTTCGACCAGGTGTTTTCCTGACCGTCCACAACGCCGGTCTGAAGCGCGCCGTAGACTTCGGAGAAGGCCATCGGCTGGGGCGAGGCATCGAGCGCCTCCATCTGCGCAACCAGCACGTCGGACGGCTGCACGCGGAACTTCAGACCCGCAGCATCGCCCGGCGCCATCAGCGGCTTGTTGGCCGAGAACTGCTTGAGCCCATTGTGCCAGAAGGCCAGCCCCTGCAGGCCCCGGCGCTGCATGGTGTCCATCATCGCCTGACCCGTCTCGGAGGTCTGGAACGCGTCCACGGCTTCCATGTTCTTGAACATGAAGGGCAGATCGAAAATGCGGAACTGCTTGGTGAAGGCTTCGAATTTGGACAGGGACGGCGCGGCCAACTGCACGTCGCCGTTCAGCATCGCCTCCAGCACCTGATCGTCATTGTAGAGCGTGGAGTTCGGATAGACCTCCATGCAGGCGACGCCGTTCATCTCTGCGTTCACGCGCTCTTGCAGGAGCGAGGCCGCGATGCCCTTGGGGTGTTTGTCGGTGTTGGTGACGTGGCTGAACTTGATAACCATTTCACCATCGTCACACTCCGCCAGAGCCGCTGCAGCAGGCAAAGCGAGGGCAAGCGCCGTGGCGGCGGTGGTAAGCAGTTTCATGGGTGTACCTCCTCTGATGTGCGGTCGTTGCCGCACCATGACTCCCGGCGCATATGGGACCGCCTCTCTTCGCAACTGTCAATCCTACGACATGTCGCGATGGCGAGTCGTCGCCGGGGACGTTATTTACAAGGGCGTGGCCGCCTCATCCGGTCGCGCCTTCCCGGATCAGCGCAGCAGCGGCAGCACCGGCAGCCGCTCGCGTTTGCGCATCAGCTCCATATGGCCCAGCGGGGTCCAACCGACAAAGGAGGTCTCCACCGGATCGGTCTTGAGCGCCGCGCGCAGGGCGCTTTCCACCTGGCGCCGCTGGCCTTTGGGCAAGGGTGCCATATCGACGGTGATCTGCCCGCCCAGACCGCGCAGGCGCAGTGCGCGCGGCAAGGCTTTGACGGCGGCGAGGTTGGCTTTCAGCCCGGCCGCCGGGCTGGTGTCGCCGCCGGTGTTCACATCCACGGCAACCAGTGCGCGGGTCGGCTCCACCGCCATCCAGCCCGCGTCAAGCCGCTCCACCGGGTCGTGCAGGGCGTCGATCTGATCCATAGCCCCCTCGCGCTCCAACCCGCCGGGATCGGTCACGATATCTGCGGGCTCAGTCCATTCGCGCCAGGCGAGCGCGTGCGGGCCGTCGCCTTCGGTCAGCGCCTCGGGCTCTGTCCCGACGGCATCGTCCTGAATGGCGGCGCACAGATCAGCCATGGCGGCGATGTCCTCCGCGATCTCCTCATCGGGGGCGCCCGCGCAGGAGGAGCGCAAAATGAGCCCTTCGACCCCGGCCTCCTCCGCCAGAGCGCGCAGGCGCAGGCGTTCGTCTTCGTCCTTGATCGCGCGCGAGATGTTCAGCCCCGGCGCGCCAGGCGTGACAATGGCATAGCGGCTCTTGAACAGGACACGATCGGTGCAGGGCGTGGCCTTGCCGTCTTCGGCATAGCCCGTGACCTGCACGAGAAGCGGCTGACCGGGCGCAAGCCCTTTGCCCTGCCGCAAAAAGCCGCTTCCGCCGGGCAAGCGCAGCATCATGCCCCCCTGCCCCTTCATGGGCCGGTCGCAGATCGCCCGGAAGATCGCACCAGGGCGCGGCTGGCTCTCGTCGTCGATCAACAGATCTTCGAGCCGTCCGCGTTCCAGCCGCGCGGCAACCTCGCGGTCACCGATATGGTCGAGAATGATCGTAGGGCGCATCATGGGCTGGCCTTCGCGTAGAGAATGGATCGGTTCGGGCTAGTTTACGCAGAAGACGCCGGAGCGCCATCAAGCATAAGCCCCGCCGCGCTCAGCAGGTTGGCCGTCTCGGCGAGCGGCAGCCCGACCACGCCGGTGAACGAGCCTTCGATCCACGGAATCAGCCGTCCGGCCGGACCCTGGATGGCGTAACCGCCCGCTTTGCCCCGCCAGTCGTCGGTGGCGAGATAGCCCGCAAGCTCCGCCGCGCTGAGCGCCTTCATCTTCACCGTCGTAATCACGGTCTTTTCCCAAAGACGATCCCCGCGCCGCACGGCGATCGCCGTGGCCACCTTGTGGCGCCGCCCGGAGAGCATCCGCAAGAACGCCTCTGCCTCAGCGGCATCCGCCGGTTTGCCCATGATCCGCCGCCCGACATAGACCGTCGTATCGGCCGACAGAGTGACTTCGCCCTCCGAAAGGGGCACGGCCTGCGCCTTCTCACGCGCCATACGGGCCACGTAAGCTGCGGGAAGCTCAGCCTTTTCAGGGGTCTCGTCGATATCAGGCGGGCGCACATCATCCGGGACAAGCCCGATCTGCGCCAAAAGCTCCAGCCGCCGGGGCGAACCAGAGCCAAGCACGAGTTTCAGCCCGGTATCGGGCTGCATCGCCGTCACTTGAAGCGGTAGTTGATCCGACCCTTGGTCAGATCATAGGGGGTCATTTCGACCTGAACCTTGTCGCCGGCCAGAACCCGGATGCGGTTCTTGCGCATCTTGCCTGCCGTGTGTGCGATGATCTCATGGCCGTTTTCCAGCTCGACCCTGAACGTCGCATTCGGCAGGAGTTCCTTCACGACGCCGGGAAATTCGAGCAGTTCTTCCTTGGCCATGGTGTCTCCTGATTTAGCACCCGCAACCGCGCGGGCATGGCGCTAGATGCTCCTGCGGCACAGAAAAATCAAGGGTTCATAATGCCCGCCGTCAGTCACGTCGCGGTTTTTTGGACCGCTGTGGCGGTTCCACGTCTCTTCGCGCGATCACGAGCTCTCGGCAAGCGGCGGGCCGAAACGGCTCACGAGCCGCTCGCGGATCTGGTCGCGCGCCTGGCGATAAGCCGCCAGCTTGGCCTCGCGCCCGTCCCCAAGGCCAGTGGGATCCAGGATCGGCCAGTATTCGACATCCAGATGATAGACCCGCGTCAATTCGAGAGCCTGCCGCTGCGAGGCCGGGGTCAGGGCGATCACAAGATCGAACGAGCCCAGATCATCCCCCCATTCGCGCATCTCATCAAAGGACCGGACGCGGTGGCGGTGCAGCTCCACCCCGATTTCTTCGCAAACGGTGATGGCGAATCCGTCGATCTCCCGATCGCTCTTCACTCCGGCGGACTGCACATAGCAGGCCGTGCCGTAGAGCTGTTTCATCATGCCCTCCGCCATGGGCGAGCGCACGGAGTTGTAATCGCAGCAGAAGAGAACCGAATGGGGGAAAGCCATCGGCTTAGCCCCCGAAATGCAAAACGCAGATCAAGGTAAACAGGCGCCTTGCGGTGGCATCATCGACCTCGGCCTTGCCATCGAGCCGCTCTTGCAGCACCCGCGCCCCTTCATTGTGGATGCCGCGCCGCGCCATGTCGATGGTTTCGATCTGGGCCGGGGGCATATGCTTCACCGCGTCGAAATAGCTTTCACAGATCTGGAAGTAATCCTTCACGACCTGTCGGAACGGCCCGAGCGAAAGGTGAAACTCCCCCGCAGGCTCATCGTTTTCGGTCGAGAGCGCAAAGACCAGCCGACGATCGCGAATCGCGATCTCCATCTTGTAGGGACCGGCGGGCACCGAACGATCATCCCGCTTGGGCAGATCAAAGCTGTTTTCTTCCAGAAGATCGAACATCGCCACGCGGCGCTCTTGCTCGATCTCGGGCGTGGGCGGCGGCAGCGCCGCGTCGTCCAGGGTGATGTCAGTGATATGGCTCATGGCTTACCCGTAGATCAGCTTCGCAATGACGATGGAACCCACCAGGGTCACCGATATCGTATTGCCTGCGATGATAGGAAGAGACCCGATCAACACGCCATAGATCAACCAAAGAAGCAGCGTGACCAGGATCAGCACATGCCCGGTCAGCGACAAATCGCCCGTATGCCGAGACCGCCAGGTCTTTGCGACCTGAGGAAGCCAGCACAAAATGCCCAAGATGGCCGCGGCGGACCCGATCCAGTTAGCCATTCAATCTCTCCAATCGGGCGGTCACCGACAGGCCATGCGCTTCAAGGCTCTCCGATTGCGCCAATGTCTCTGCCGCCGGTCCGATCGCCTTGAGCGCTTCGGGGGTCATGCGCGACAGCGTTGTGCGTTTGAGGAAATCCATGACGGACAATCCAGACGAAAAGCGGGCCGAGCGCGCCGTGGGAAGCACGTGGTTCGGGCCACCCACGTAATCGCCGATGGCCTCGGGCGTGTAGCCGCCCAGGAAAATCGCTCCGGCATGGCGGATCTTGGCCGCCAGAGCATCGGGATCTTGCGTGCAGATCTCCAGGTGCTCGGCCGCAATGCGATTGGCCAGATCGGCAGCTTCATCCCAGTCCCGGACCACGATGACCGCGCCATAATCCGCCCAGCTCGCCCCAGCGATCTCTCGGCGGGTGAGCGTCTTCAGACGGGCTTCCACGGCGGCCTCCACCTTGTCCGCAAAGGCGCGCTCATCGGTGATCAGAATGGACTGAGCACTGGCGTCGTGCTCGGCCTGGCTCATCAGGTCGAGCGCGATCCAATCGGGGTCATTCTCGGCATCTGCGATCACGAGGATCTCAGACGGGCCCGCGATCATGTCGATCCCGACCTTGCCGAACACCCGCCGCTTGGCCGCCGCCACAAAGGCGTTTCCGGGCCCGGTGATCTTGTCCACCGGCGCGATGGCCTCCGTACCGTAAGCCAGGGCCGCAATCGCCTGCGCCCCGCCCACGCGGTAGATCTCGTCGACCCCGGCAATCCGGCAGGCCAGCAGCACCAGCGGGTTGATCACCCCGTCCGGCGTCGGCACCGTTACAGCCAGCCGCCCGACCCCCGCAACCTTGGCCGGAACCGCGTTCATCAGAACAGAGGACGGATAGCTCGCCAGCCCGCCGGGCACATAGAGCCCCGCCGCATCGACAGCACCCCACCGCCATCCCAGCTGCGCACCCGTCTCATCTGTCCAGAGCGCGTCCTCCGGCATCTGCCGCGCGTGGTAAGCGCGGATCCGCTCCGCCGCGAGTTCAAGCGCCGCGCGCTCCTTAGGGCTGACCTGCGCGCAGGCGGCGTCGATCTCCGCCTCGGAGAACCGAAGCCCCTCCGCATCGAGCGTAAGCCGGTCAAACTGCGCCGTCAGCGCGATCAGGGCCGCATCGCCCTCCGCACGCACGCGGGCAATGATCTCGGCCACGATGTCATCCACCTCGGGCGCGTCTTCACGCTTGGCGGACAGCAGCGCCGCGAACGCGTCTTCGAATCCCTCGTCACTGGTTTCCAGCCGCTGAACCATCTGGCCCGCCCTCACTTTCTTATTTGTCAAAATACCTCCGCCGGAGGCATTGAAATCTCAGGCGCCGTGATCGGGCACCTGTCCCGACGGCGCCACATAGGGCCGCGTCACGTCGCGCAGCACCGCCTCGAGCGTTTCGACCTTCGCCTCAATCTCGCCGTCCCCGGCAAAGATTAGACGAACGGTACCCGTACCATCTTCGCCCGGTTCAAATCCGATATCGAGCAGCGAAAGCACCTCATCGCCATCTCCGGGCGCAAGCCCCTGAGACCGAACGGCCTCGACATCATCAAAGACCAGCGTGGCCCGCACCCGCTCCACCCCATGATCGCCGCCATCTTCGCGGCGCAACCGGTTAAGCAGCAGCGCAAACCGGCGCTCCTTGCGGCGAAAGGTCAGATCGGCTCCGGTCAGGACAGCGTCCTGACACAGGCTGGCGATCACCGTCAGATCGTCCGCATCCCGCGCGACCAGACGAAGCGGCCGCTCCGCCCCATCCTCGAAACTTGCATCCCGGCTCATGACCCCGGCACCCGCTGAATGCGCGCGCCCACAGCGCCCAGCTTTTGCTCCAGCTGCTCATAGCCGCGATCCAGGTGGTAAACGCGGTTCACCTGCGTCTCCCCTTCTGCGGCCAGACCGGCCAGGATCAGGGACACCGAGGCCCGCAGGTCCGTCGCCATGACCGGCGCGCCCTTAAGCCGTTCGACCCCATGCACCTTGGCGATGCCGCCATGCACGTCGATCGACGCCCCCATGCGCAGCAGCTCCGGCGCGTGCATGAAGCGGTTCTCAAAGATGCGCTCTTCCAGAACGCTGGTGCCATCGGCCAGGCACAGCGCCGCCATCATCTGCGCCTGCAGATCGGTCGGAAAACCGGGATAGACCTCGGTCACGACATCCACGGGGCGCAGCCGGTTCCCGTTATTGGTTACGCGCAGGCCCTCGCCCGTCTCTTCGATGGCGACGCCGGTCGCCTCGAGCTTCTCGATGAACGCTGCAAGATGATCGCGCCGCCCGCCGACACATTCGACAGAGCCCCCGGCAAGCGCCGGTGCCAGCATATAGGTTCCGGTTTCGATCCGGTCCGCCACCACGGCGTGGGTCGCGGCATGGAGCCGATCCACCCCCTCAATCGTGATGGTCGAGGTGCCCGCCCCGTCGATATGAGCGCCCATGGCGATCAGGCAATCGGCCAGATCGACGATCTCGGGCTCGCGGGCGGCGTTTTCGATCACGGTCGTGCCCTTGGCCAGCGTCGCGGCCATCAACGCGTTCTCAGTCGCGCCGACGGAGGCAAACCGCATCTCGATCCGCCCACCTTTGAGCCCGCCGGGCGCGGAGGCGTAAAGATAGCCGTCCCGCAGTTCCACCTCGGCGCCGAGCGCCTCCATGGCGGAGATATGGATATCCATCGGGCGCGCCCCGATCGCGCAGCCCCCCGGAAGCGAAACGACCGCCTCGCCGGTGCGGGCCAGAAGCGGGCCCAGCACAAGGTTCGAGGCGCGCATCTTCCGCACGATCTCATAATCGGCACGGGTGCTTTCCAGGTTGTGCGTGGACAAAACGACGGTCTGACCGTCATTGAGCGCCTTCGCCTCGGTGCCCAGAGACTGCAGCAGCCGGGTCATGGTGCGGATGTCGCTCAGACGCGGGACATTGGTCAGCGTCAGCGGTTCTTCGCTGAGCAGCGTGGCCGGCATGAGCGCAAGCGCGGCGTTCTTTGCACCGGCGATGCGAATCTTTCCGTTCAGGGGCCGCCCGCCCGTCACAATGATCGAATCCATTCTACTCTTCCTCATCCTTGCCCGGCGCATCGTCGGCTTGCGCCCGCGCCCTGGCCTGCGCCTTCCGGCGCGCCATGTTCTTTTTCAGCGCCTCTTTCAGGCGCATTTCACGATCATCCTTGGGGGAACGCGTCTCTTTCATGGGTCGGTCCTACCAAGCCGGGCAAAAACCGTCCAGCCGGGGCTTGCACCCCGCCGCGACAATCGCTATTGCCCCGCTCCACAGGCGCTGCTGTAGCTCAGAGGTAGAGCACTCCCTTGGTAAGGGAGAGGTCGAGAGTTCAATTCTCTCCAGCAGCACCACTTCCCTCCCCGCACAGAATGCATCGCCCGGCCCCCGGATTATTGCTGCGTAGCTTTTGCGCCTGGCTTCAAACACCACCGAATGACCCAATCGAATCGCAGAGGGGACGAGGGCGGCTTTGTTGAGGCCCTTTCAGAGTTTCACGTCGAGCGGGCCAGCCCCACTATCCGGCAAAGCTGATCGTCGCGGCAACGGCCCGTTTCCAGGCGGAGTATCGGGCATCTTGCCAGATCTCATCCCGGAGCGGCTCGAAGCGCGCCTCCCTGGACCAGGACTTTGCAAAAGCGTCCATGTCGGGAAGCAGCCCTGCCCCGTGCCCGGCCAACCAGGCGGCGCCCATGGCCGTGGTCTCTAGGACACGCGGCCTCTCGACGGGGGCGCCCAGGATGTCCGCCAGGAACTGCATCGCCCAGTCCGAGCCGCTCATCCCGCCATCAACCCGCAAGGCGCAGCCGGAGGGGGCATCCCAGTCAGCGCGCATCGCCTCCAGCAGATCGCGGGTCTGGAACCCCACGCTCTCGAGCGCCGCGCGGGCCAGCTCTTCGGGGCCCGAATTGCGGGTCAGCCCGTAGATCGCCCCCCGGCACTCCGCATTCCAATAGGGCGCCCCGAGCCCGGTGAAGGCTGGCACCAGAACCAGCTCCTGCGCGGGATCGGCAGCATCGGCGAGCGGCTGCGTTTCTGCGGCGTTGCGGATGATCCTGAGCCCGTCGCGCAACCATTGGACAACAGCCCCGGCGATAAAGATCGACCCTTCCAGGGCATAGGTCGGCGCGCCGTCGAGCTGATAGGCGATGGTGGTCAAGAGCCGGTTCCGGGACCGCACCGGGGTGCCCCCCGTGTTCAGCAGCGCGAAACACCCCGTCCCGTAGGTCGATTTCATCATGCCCGGTTCGAAACAGGCCTGCCCAATCGTGGCCGCCTGCTGATCCCCGGCAATACCTAAAATCGGGATCGGGCGACCGAACAGATCCGGGCGCGTTTCGCCAAAAGCGGCGGCACAGTCCCGGACTTCGGGCAAAAGCGCCATGGGGATGTTCAGCCGGTCACACATGGTGCGCGACCATCGGCCTTTGACGATATCATAGAGCATCGTGCGCGCGGCGTTGGTGGCATCCGTGACATGCGCGGCGCCTCCGGTCAGCTTCCAGACCAACCAGCTGTCGACGGTCCCGAACGCCAGCTCCCCCGCTTCGGCCCGCGCGCGGGCGCCGTCCACATGATCGAGGATCCAGGCCAGCTTCGTTGCGGAGAAATAGGGATCGAGCAGCAGCCCCGTGCGCTCGGCCACCGTCTCTTCGAAGCCCTCGGCCTTCAGGGCCTTGCACCGGCCAGAGGTGCGGCGGTCCTGCCAGACGATGGCATTGTGGATCGGCTTGCCGGTCTTGCGATCCCAGACGATGGTCGTCTCTCTTTGATTGGTGATGCCGATGGCGGCGATCTGCCCGGCGCCAAGCCCCGCCTTTTCGATCGCAGCACGGCATGTCGCCGCGGTGGTGGACCAAAGGTCCATCGGGTCATGTTCGACCCATCCCGAAGCGGGGTAGTGCTGCGCAAATTCCTCCTGCGCGGTTGCGACAACACAAAGCGATTCGTCGAACAGGATGGCGCGGCTGGAAGTCGTGCCCTGATCAATGGCCAGGATATGGGTCATCACTCTTCTCCCTGTCTGGCGGTCAGTCTGCGGCAGCCTGCGCGCCCTGTCGATGCTCCACCATCCACTGCGCGACCTCATCGGCCTGCTCTGGCGTCAGACGCAGACCCAGCTTGCCGCGCCGCCACAGCACATCTTCGCCGCTGCGGGCAAATTCGCGATCGCGCAGCCAGACCAGCTCCGCTTCGGTCAGGGTTCCTCCGAAATCATGCCCCAGATCGCCGCGCCGCTGCGCCGCGCCCAGCATGGTGCGGGCCTCGATGCCGTAGGCGCGCACCAGGCGCTGTGCCCATGGCACCGTGAGAAACGGATAGTCGTCGCACAGCGTGGCGACCAGCTCCGGCACACCATCGACGGGGAAATCCCCGCCCGGCAGCGGCGCCGCACCCGTCCAGGCCGCCCCCCGCGGGCCAAGCGCCGATCCGATCCGATCAAGCGCCGCCTCCGCCAGCTTGCGATAGGTCGTGATCTTGCCCCCGAACACACTGAGCACCGGCGCTCCGCCTTCTTCGTCAAATCCGAACACATAGTCGCGAGTCGTGGCCGACGCGTTACTGGCCCCATCATCATAGAGAGACCGCACGCCGGAATAGCTCCAGACCACATCTTCTTCACTGATCGGCGCGGCCAGGTAGCCATTTACGAAGTCGATGAGATAGCGACGCTCCTCTTCAGAGCAGCGCGGGGTCTGATCGGGGGACGCGTGATCTGCATCCGTGGTGCCGATCAAGGTGAAGTCGGCCTCATAGGGGATGGCAAAGGCAATCCGCCCGTCCGTCCCCTGGAAAAAATAGCTCTTGTCGTGATCAAACAGCCGCCGCGTGACGATGTGACTGCCACGGACCAGCCGCACAGATTCGCGCCCTGCGATCCCGATCCGACCGCGCACGACCTCTTCCACCCACGGCCCGGCCGCATTCACCAGGAGCCGGGCGTGGTGCACCGCGCGCGCGCCGGTATCGGTGTCTTGGGTCTCAATTTTCCAAAGATCCCCTTCCCGCCGCGCCGCGACCACTTCGCTTCGTGTGAGAATGCGCGCGCCCCGGGCGGCCGCATCGCGGGCGTTGAGCACGACCAGACGCGAATCGTCGACCCAGCAATCGGAATATTCAAAGGCCCGGGCAAAACGATCATCCAGCGGCGCGCCCTCGGGCGCATTGTGCAGATCGACGCGGGTGGTGCCCGGCAGCAGCTCGCGCGCGCCCAGATGATCGTAGAAGAACAACCCAAGCCGGACGATCCAAGCCGGGCGGCGCCCTTTGGTCCATGGCATCACGATCCGCAACAGACGCGAGACAGGCGTGTCGGTCTCGAACCTCATATCCTTATGATACGGAAGGACAAACCGCATCGGCCAGCTGATATGCGGCATCGCTTTCAACAGCGCCTCGCGCTCGCGCAGCGCGGAGCGAACCAGCGAAACCTCAAGATATTCCAGATAGCGCAGCCCGCCGTGGAACAGCTTGGTTGACGCCGAAGACGTGGCCGATGCGAGATCGCCCTTTTCAGCCAGCATCACCGAATAGCCCCGCCCGACAGCGTCACGGGCAATGCCGCAGCCATTGATGCCCCCGCCAATGACGAAGACATCGGTGATCTCATGGTCTGGTCTGGTCATGGCCCGTCCGATCGCGCGTGAGACTCCGTATAACGGTGCCCTGTGCCGCACCGTATCGCAATCGAAAGCCGCCGGTCAGAGTTTGACCAGCGTCTTTCCGAAGTTCCCGCCCTTAAGCATCCGTATGAACGCGTCCGGGGCGTTGGCCAGCCCTTCGGTGACGTCCTCGGGGATCGTCACTTTGCCCTGAGCGGCCAGAGGCGCAACCTCGCCCAGGAAGGCCCCCAGCTTGTCCCAATGGTCCGAAATGATGAAGCCCTGGACCGTCAGCCGCTGCACCAAAGCCATCCGCCAGGCCAGCGGCAGGCGGTCGGCGCCCGTGGGCGCTGCGTCCAGATCATACCACGCGACCATGCCGCAAAGAGGGATACGGCCAAACGTGTTCATGCAGGGCAAGACGGCCTCCAGCACGGTGCCGCCGACATTCTCAAAATAGATGTCGATCCCGGCCGGGCAGGCCTCGTGCAGCCCGGCCCGCAGGGTCTTCGCATCCGCCCCCCGGTGGTCAAGGCAGGCGTCGAACCCCAGCGTTTCTACTGCATAGGCGCATTTCTCGGGGCCGCCCGCGATGCCAACGGCCCGCAAACCACGCGCTTTCGCGATCTGGCCGACCATGGCCCCAACCGGACCCGTGGCGGCGCCAACCACGACGGTTTCGCCTTCTTTCGGCTGACCGATCTCTGTCAGCCCGTACCAACCGGTGAACCCCGGCATGCCCAGAACGCCAAGCGCCCACTGGGGCGGCAACCCGTTCATCATGTCGAGCTTGCGCAGCTCCTTTGCGGGCAGCGCCGCGTGGGTGGCCCATCCGCTTTCGCTTAGCACCAGATCGCCCGGAGCAAATCCGTCAGCGCGGCTTTCCAGAACGCGCCCGACCGTCGCGCCAGCCATGGGCGCACCGATCTCAACCGCCGCCGTGTACGACGGACCGGCATCCATCTTCCCGCGCTGATACGGGTCGAGCGAGAGCCAGTCAGCCTCGATCAGAACCTCGCCCTGCGCCGGCGAAGGGCGATCCGCATCCTCCAGCCGAAAGCACTCCGCCCGCACCGCGCCCTCAGGACGTTGCGCCAAAACGATCCGCTGCATGTTTTTTTCGCTCATTTCCCACGCGTCCTCTCTTGCACCGCTACCCGAATTTGAAACACTCTTCCGCAGGGCAAAACAAGAGGGCCGTCGGGGAAGTCGCTGACGGCATGACCGGGAGGGTAAGACATGAAAGCCATGATGATGAAACGCGCGCTGCGCGTATCCGATATTCTCGACTATGCCGCCGAGGTGCATCCGACGGCGGGCATCGTATCGGCGCGCACCGAAGGTGACATCCACCACCAGACCTATCCCGAAACGCGGGCGCGGGTCGCACAACTGACCCATGCGCTCAAGAAGCTGGGCGTGGCGGATGGGCAGCGCGTCGCCACCCTGGCCTGGAATACCCACCGCCACTTCGAGCTCTACTACGCCATCCCCGCCGCAGGCGGCGTGTGCCACACGATCAACCCCCGCCTGTCCGCGGAGCAGATGGTTTACATCACGCACCACGCCGATGATCGGCTCCTGTTCACCGACACGACCTTCGTGCCCGTTCTCGAGGCGCTCTACAGCGAACTGCCAGCGGGTCTGCGCATCGTTGTCATGACCGACCGCGCGCACATGCCCGACAGCAAGCTGGAGCTTCTGTGCTACGAAGAGCTTCTGGACGGCGAGCCAGAAACCTTCGACTGGCCCGAGATCGACGAAAACGATGCGATGGGGCTGTGCTACACCTCTGGCACCACGGGGCACCCGAAAGGCGCGCTTTACTCCCACCGCTCGACGGTGCTGCACGCGATGATGATCGCCGTCGCCCTGCCCGACGCCCTGCAGGAAGGCCGCAAGGTGCTCCCGGTCGTTCCGATGTTCCACGTCAATGCCTGGGGGCTCCCCTATGCCGGGCCGCTGACCGGGGTTACTCTGGTGATGCCGGGCCCCAACCTGGATGGCGAAAAGCTGTGGCATCTCATGGACAGCGAAGACGTTTATTCTGCCTGGGGCGTGCCGACCGTGTGGCTGTCGCTTCTCGCAGCCATCAAGGAACACGGACGCAAGCCGCACAGCTTCCACGACGTGGTGATTGGCGGATCGGCCGCGCCGCGCTCCATGATCGAGACCTTCGAGGACATGGGCGTCAATGTCTGCCACGCTTGGGGCATGACGGAGATGAGCCCGCTCGGAACCCAGTCCAATCTGCCGATCTACATGTGGGACGCCCCCCATGATGAAAAGATGGCCGCGAAAGCGAAACAGGGCCGGCGGGTGTTCGGTGTCGATCTCAAGATCGTCGATGCAAACGGCAACCGCCTGCCCCATGACGGCGAAACCCAGGGCGCGCTCCATGTGCGCGGGAATTCGATCGTGTCCGGCTACTTCAACAACGAAGAAGCAACCCGCGAAGCGATGGATGCCGAGGGTTGGTTTGCCACCGGCGATATCGCCCTGATCGACAAACGCGGCTACCTGACCCTGACCGACCGCGCCAAGGATTTGATCAAGTCGGGCGGCGAATGGATCAGCTCCATCGACCTTGAAAACGTCGTGATGGCGCATCCGAAAGTGGCCAACTGTGCCGCCATCGCCGTGCCCCACCCGAAATGGGACGAGCGCCCCGTGATTGTCATCGTGCCCACCGAAGACGGCACCCCGGAGCGCGCGGAAATCATGGAGATGCTGTCGGAGCATTTCGCCAAGTGGCAGCTTCCCGATGACATCGTGTTCACCGATACGCTCCCCATGACCGCGACGGGCAAAGTGTCCAAGCTGACTCTGCGCCAGCGGTATCAGGATCACGTTCTGCCCAGCGTGGAGTGATGCAGATCGATGGCAAAATCGCCTGCGTCACCGGCGCGGGCGGAGGCATTGGGCGCGCGCTTGCCTGCGCTTTGTCGCAGGCGGGCGCGGCTCATGTGATCTGCACCGATATCGACGCAGACGGGGCCGCCGAAACGGCATCGCTCTGCGGCGGAGAGGCGCATGTGCTCGATGTCCGCGACCGCGCTGCGCTTGCCGCTTTGGTCGATGATGTCGAAACCCGGCTTGGCCCGATCGACATCTTCTGCGCCAATGCGGGGGTTCTGACCCTGGGCGGCATCGACACACCCGAGCCCGACTGGCAGCGGACCTGGGAGATCAACGTGATGGCCCATGTCCATGCTGCGGAGGTCATGGTGCCGCGCATGGCGGCGCGGGGCGGCGGGACAATCCTGACCACGGCGTCGGCGGCGGGGCTTCTCAGCCAGGTTGGATCGGCGCCCTATTCGGTCACGAAACACGCCGCGGTTGGCTTCGCTGAATGGCTCCATTTCTCGCATTATGATGACGGCATCCGCGTCTCGTGCCTGTGCCCGCAGGCGGTGCAAACGGACATGATCGCGGGGCACGAGGACGGCGTGGCGTCCATCGACGGCATTCGCACCCCCGATGAGGTGGCAACCGCCTGCCTTGAGGCGATCCGGGAGGAACGGTTCCTCATCCTGCCGCATCCACAGGTCGCGGGCTACGTGAAGCTCAAAGCCTCGGACCCGGAGAAATGGCTGGGCGGCATGCGGATGCTGCATCGTCAGTTTTCAGTCGAGAAGACCTGAGACTCCTTGCCGCAGAGCGGGCCTGAGACACAAATTCGTTACATGCACGTCACGCTTCCGTGACCCGCGGCGCCTAGCCAGAGCGACGGCTCTCGCCCCCCGATTCCCGGGGGCGACCCCTGTGGACCAAAACCCAATTAGGAAGCTACCCATGCAAAAGAAGCTCGCTCTGCTGCTGGCCGCCACCGCAATGACTCCCGTTGCTGCCCTGGCCGACACCCTGACCCGCGTTGCCACCGTCCCGCTCGGCGGCGAAATCACCGGCATCTTCCAAAATGGCGATGACCTGTTCTTCAACGTCCAGCACCCGGACAGCGACATCGGCACCGATTTCGCCCTGGCCACCGTCGGCATCGTCGCCAACGCCAACCTGGGCGCCGAAGAACTGGCCCCGGCCATGACCGACGAAGAGAAGCGCGTTGTCCGCACTTCGCTGGGCGACTACCAGATCCTGCTGCAGGAAGGCGTGAACGGCGCCGGCGTGATCAAATCCGCTGACGGCTCCAAAGAGCTGCTGATCTCCAACGACCCCGACTTCAACGGCTTTGTTCCGACCGAAGACGGCAAGGGCCTGCTGTTCACCAACTGGGAAAACCGTCCCGGCGCCATGTCCAAGGCCGCTCTGACCCGCGCTGAAGACGGCACCTACTCCGTCGACAGCATCGACATGGTCGACTTCTCCGGCGTCAAAGGCACCTGGGTGAACTGCTTCGGCACCGTGTCCCCCTGGGGCACCCCGCTGACCTCCGAAGAGCTGTATTTCGACAACTCCGCCGACTGGAACAACCCGGAATACAAGTACATCGACGACAACAAGGTGCTGGCCGAGTACCTGGGCGAGTATCCGAACCCCTACAACTACGGCTACATCGTCGAAATCACCGACCCGACGGGCACCGCCACCCCGGTCAAGCAGATGGCCATCGGCCGTATGTCCCACGAAAACTCCGTCGTGATGCCCGACCAGACCACCGTCTACACCACCTCCGACGGCACCGGTCAGGCGTTCTTCAAGTTCGTCGCTGACACCGCTGGTGATCTGACCTCCGGCACGCTCTACGCCGCCAAGGTCACCCAGATGGGCGACGCTGGCGCCGATGCGGCCACCACCGCCTTCGGTCTGGAGTGGGTCGAGCTGGGCCACGCCTCCAACGACGAGATCGCCGCCTGGGTCGCCGACTATGACGGCATCACCCTGGACGACTACAAAGCCGGTGAGAACAACTACATCACCGACGAAGAGATCGCCGACTGGGCCGCTGGCAACGCCGCCGACAACCGCGTCGCGTTCCTGGAATCCAACAAGGCCGCTGCCGCCAAAGGCGCGTCCGCTGAATTCCGCAAGATGGAAGGCGTCAACATCAACGTCGCCGGTCTGGAAGCTGGCACCGCCCCGCACATGTATGTGGCGATGTCTGCTGTCGAGAAGACCATGTCCGACGGCGAAGGCGACATCGACGTGGCCGAGAACAAGTGCGGCGTGGTCTATGAGTTCGAGATGGACGGCTACAACGCCACCAAGATGACCCCGGTCATCGCGGGTCACGGCTACAATGGCGATGCGGAAGTCAACCAGTGCCCGCTGGACAGCATCTCCAACCCGGACAACCTGGTGGTTCTGGAAGACGGCCGCGTGATCGTCGGTGAAGACACCGGCAAGCACGAGAACAACGCGCTCTACATCTGGACCAAGGGCTAAGCCCACCCCGGATATGATCGCGAAGGAGGGCCGTTTCGGCCCTCCTTTTCATTTGTTGACTAATTCAATCGGATTTTTCGGTTGTCCAACCTTTTAAGTCAGGTTAAATGGGCGCATCCAAGGAGGGCCATCGTGACCGAATCCCTGACAAGCCCCGGAGCCGCCCCTGTCGGCCATCTGCAGGACCTCAGCGCAACCGGACAGCTCGCAGTATTGTGCCTGCGCGGCCTTGGCCGTCGTGAAAGCGAGCTTTCCAAAGGCCTGTCCGCCCATTTCCCGTCCAGCACGGTCGCTGCGCTGATCGCGCGCTGCGATGATCTGATGCAGTTCCTCGCCCGCTATGCGCGGCGGCCCTTCATGCGGCACCAACCCGATTGTCCCTGCTTGGGCGCCGACGAGGCCGCGTTTGCGCATCTGATTGATCTCACCGAGACCGGAGAACGCGAAGACGTTCTGATGTTCGCTATGATGTTGACGCGGCCGGACATGGCCCCTTGCCTCCTGCCGCTCGCGGAAGCCTTTACGCTCACCCTCCATCGCGCCCTGGCCCAGAGCCGCCGCACGATGGGGTGCCCGTATCACCAATCCACTCACGTTCACTAAGGATAGAATGATGAAAAATCTCCTGCTGACAACCACGGCCGCGCTTGGCCTCGCTTCGATGGCGAGCGCAGAAGTGGACATTGCCGCAGTCACCGCAAATTACGGCGACATCGCGCTTGCCGGGTATGAGGACAGCCTCGTGCTGGCGAAAGATCTGCGTGTCGCACTGGGCGAGCTGGTCGAGAGCCCCAGCGACGCGACCCTGAACGCTGCGAAAGCCGCCTGGCTGCGCGCCCGCGTTCCCTATCAGCAAACCGAGGCCTTCCGTTTCGGCAACCCGACCGTCGACGATTGGGAAGGCAAAGTGAACGCATGGCCTCTGGATGAGGGCCTGATCGACTATGTCGAAGGCGATGCGGGCGTGAACCCGGAAAACCCCTATGCGAGCGCCAATGTCGTCGCGAACACCACGCTCACCGTCGCGGGTGAAACCGTCGACGCCTCCGCCATCACCCCCGAGCTGCTGGAAAGCCTGCACGAGGTCGAGGGCATCGAAGCCAACGTCGCCACCGGCTACCACGCCATCGAATTCCTGCTCTGGGGCCAGGACCTCAATGGCACCGACGCTGGCAACGGCGCGCGCACGGCGTCCGACTACGACACCGAAAACTGCACGAACGGCAACTGCGATCGTCGCGGCGAATACCTTCTGGCCGCGTCTGATCTGCTGATCTCTGATCTGGAAGACGCCGTGGCCAACTGGTCCGAAGGCGGTCAGGGCCGTCTTGATCTGGCTGAGGGCGACCCGCTGGTCATGGCCTTCACCGGGCTGGGATCGCTGTCCTACGGCGAACAGGCGGGTGAGCGGATGAAGCTTGGCCTTCTCCTCCACGATCCGGAAGAGACCCACGACTGCTTCGCGGACAACTCCTCGATGAGCCACTATTATGACGGGCTGGGCATCCGGAACGTCTACACCGGTCGCTATGTGCGCATCGACGGCTCCGTCGTCGAAGGCCCGTCCTTGATGGATGTGGTTGCCGAAAAAGACGAGGCTCTGGCCATCAATCTGCTGGCCGACATGAACCACACCATGTCCGCGCTTGGCGCGCTCAAGACCGCTCAGGAAGCCGGCACCGCGTTTGACCAGCTGATCGGCGTTGGCCACCCCGGCAATGAGCTGACCCAGAACGCCATCGACGGGCTCGTCGCTCAGACCCGCAATATCGAGCGTGCGGTGACCGTGGTCGGCCTGGAAGGCGTGGCCATCGAAGGCTCCGATTCGCTGGACAACCAGTCGGCCGTCTTCGAGTAATAGACTATGACACGGCTCCTTCCCTTGGCATTTTGTGCTGTGGCCGGATCGGCCATGGCGCAGGGGGGGGAGCCACACCTTTCCCCGGCTCCCCGTACGCCCGACGAGACGGCTCGCGTGGCTGCGGTCACGGCCCCCTCCCCCGACAGCCCCGAAAAGTTCGAAGCCCTCCCCGGCGGCGCGACAACGCCCCGAGGGCATTCCATCAGGATCATCACCAACGGGCTCGCGCCATCGGCCAACCTCGATGACGACGCGGCGCTCGACTTTATCACCGGGCAGCAGGTGTTCGAACGGCTGTGGGTGTCTGCCCCGTCCTCGACTCATGCCAGTGACGGGCTCGGCCCCCTCTACAATGCGCGCTCCTGTGCGACCTGCCACCCCGGCGGCGGGCGCGGCGCGGCACCGGGAGAGGGGATCGGGACCGCTCTCAGACTGTCCCTGCCCGATCTGCCCGATACCGACCTGGCAGAGCTCTCCGCCTATCTGGAGGGGCAACCGGAGCCGACATATGGCGTCCAGTTGCAGGATCGCTCCATCTCTGGCGTCGCAGCCGAAGGGTCGATGGCGGTCACATATGACCCCCAAGAGGTCACGCTCGCGGATGGAACGGTCGTCACGCTTCATGCGCCGCGCTACGCAATCGCGGATGCGCGCTATGGCGCGCCTGATCCCGATGTCCTGATCTCTGCCCGCACCGCGCCCACGCTGATCGGCATGGGGCTGCTGGACGCGATTCCCGAGGCCGACATCCTGGCGCTCGCTGATCCCGATGACGCGGACGGAGACGGCATTTCCGGCCGCCCGAACTGGGTGGTTTCCCGCGCCCATGGCACCGTGATGCTGGGGCGCTTTGGGCACAAGGCCAGCGAGCCCACCGTGCTGGATCAAAGCGCCGCCGCCTTCCACCGCGATATGGGGCTGTCCACACGGCTCTATCCCAATGGCGCCGGCGAGTGCACCGAAGCGCAGGCCGCCTGCCTTGACGCCCCCGATGGCAACACCGACCGGCTCGACGGGGTCGAGGTGGCCGATGCCATGCTCGATCTCACCGTACACTACGCTGCAAACCTCGCACCTGAGCGTCGCGAGGGACTGGATGACCCGCAGGTGATGCGCGGCAAAACTCTCTTCCACGAGACCCGCTGCACGTCCTGCCACACGCCCAAACACGTCACCCACCGCCTGCCCGACCGGCCCGAGCATTCCTTCCAGCTGATCTGGCCGATGACCGATCTGTTGCTGCATGACATGGGCGAAGGGCTGGCGGATCACCGGCGTGAATTCGGTGCGAACGGGACGGAATGGCGGACTGCGCCACTTTGGGGTCTTGGCGCACGCGAACCGGAGCGTTACCTCCATGATAGCCGGGCCCGCTCGGTGCTGGAGGCCATCTTGTGGCATGGCGGCGAAGCCGCACCCCACGCAGCGGCAGTCCAGCAAATGACGACCGAAGACCGCAATGCCCTGATCGCCTATCTGGAGTCGCTATGATCCGCCTGACCCTGACCGCTCTGAGCCTGACGCTCGCCCTTCCCGCCACGGCCCAGGAGGTCACCCGCGAAGGGCTGGGCTACAACGCCGCAACCGGCCTGCCCTATGAGGCCCCCGGGCGCGGCATTGTCGATTACGACGCGCTCGTGCGGCGCGAGCTGGAAGTGTTGAAGCACCAATTTGGAGCGTTCCGCGACGCAAGCGCTCAGATGGAGAGTACGGCGCGCGCCTATTGCGCCGGGGACACCGATGCCGACGCCGTCAAGGCCGCCACCCGCGCCGCCTGGATCGCCTGGGCTCCGCTCGACAGCTACCAGTTCGGCCCGATGGAGCATACCGGCGCCGCGCTGACCGTGAATTTCTGGCCCGACAAGCGGGGCTTCGTGAATGCCGGGGTCGCGCAGATCTACACCCTCCCCGAAGCCGAGCAGGGCACGCCCGAGGGCATCGCGAAGGTTTCTGCCGCTGGGCAGGGCTTCCCGGCTCTGGCCGAAGTGCTGACCAATGACGATCTGGCCGACTGCCCCGCCGTGATTGGGCTCTCGGCCAATCTGGCGGGGCTTGGCGAGCGCCTTGACGCGGAATGGTTCGGCCCACAGGGCTGGGCAGAGATCGCGGGCAGCGCAGGCCCCGACAACCCCGTCTACCTCGCTCCGTTCGAGTTCACCAAAGAGATTTACTCTTCCGTGATGTTCGGACTGATCCGCGCCGGAGAGCAGCGCATCGCGCGCCCAATGGGGACGGAACGTGGCGGCATTCCTGCCCGCGTCGACGGCCACCGGCTGGCGATCGGCAGCGACCTGATCAAAGCGCAGCTCGCCGGTGCCGCTGAAATGCTACAGCTTGGTTTTGCGGGCGACGTCACCGAACCGGACCGCGCCTGGGTCATCGACGTGTTCGAACAGGCCGAAGCCCGCATTGATCGGATCGGCATGCCCCTTGCCGAGGCCGTGGTCGATCCCGACGCCCGCTGGCGCGTTGGCGAGGCGCTGAACAAAATCACCTATCTGAAAGAACAGATGGACCGCGACATCGGTCCCGAGCTGGGCGTGGATACCGGGTTTTCCCCGGCGGATGGCGACTGATGCACCGCCGCCACTTCCTGTCCCTGAGCGCCGCGCTTGCCGCCCTGCCCTCCGGGGCGGCATGGGCGGAAGTCGGTCGCCCGGACTACCTGACCGCCGCCAATGACGCAGACAACGCAACCTATCTGCTCGGGCTGACCCGCAGCGGAGAGGTCCGCTTTGCCTTGCCCATCCCGGCGCGTGGTCATGCGGCAGCGGCTCACCCGACCCGCGCCGAAGCGGTCGCTTTCTCGCGGCGCCCCGGCCGCTACGCAACGGTCATCGACTGCGCCCAAGGTCGCGAGATCGCCCGCCTGGAAAGCCCCGAGGGCCGCCATTTCTACGGGCACGGCGCGTATACGGCCGATGGCGCCTTCCTTCTGACCACTGAAAACGATTTCGAAACCCCGGCCGGGGTATTGAGCGTTTATGATGTGGCCGCTGGATATAGGCGTATTGACGAGCTCCCCTCCGGCGGGATCGGCCCGCATGAGATCATCCGGCTCGCCTCGGGCGGCTTTGCCGTGGCCAATGGCGGGATTCAGACCCACCCATCCAACGACAGGGCGCGGCTGAACCTGCCGACCATGCGCCCCAACCTGACCTGGCTGGACGCCGACGGCGCGATCACCGATCAAACCGCCCCCCCGGACGCGCAGCGGCTGAACTCCATCCGACATATCGCGGCAGCGCCCGACGGCACCATTGTCGCCGCGCTGCAATGGCAGGGCTACCCGCTGGACCGGGTGCCGCTGATGGCGCGGATCACGGCGGGCGGGATCAGCTATCACGACCATCCCGACACGGCCCGGCTGAAGAACTATGGCGGCTCAGTCGCAGTGTCTGCCGATGGCGGCACCATTGCCGTGACGGGCCCCAAGGGCGGGCATGTGATTTATTTCGACGGAGCGACCGGAGCACCCAACGGATCCGAAGCGCTCGATCTGGCAAGCGGAGCGGCCCCGGACGGGCAGAGCGGGATCGTGCTCACCTGTGCGGATGGGCTTGCGCATCGCGGCGCAGCATCGGGCGCTACGCGGCTGGATGTCGTGGATGGCGGCTGGGTGTTCGACAACCACCTTGTCCCGGTGTGAGACGCACGGAGATCAGATAACTCAGATGAGCTTGTGCTTGACCCAAGTCACTTGAGACGCCAGCCAAAGCGACACGCGATCCGGCGCCGCGATCTGAGCGACCGGGATCGCAGGTTCGGGCAGGGCCGAAGTCAGCCGGTCCAGCCGGAGCCCGTAGCCTTCACCGCCTAGCGCCACAAGCGCCGCCGTCTTGGCGCCCAAGGCGAAGGCGGTTGCCATCAGGGTCAATCGCACTCCCGCGCCGACACGGCGCCGCAGGTGCAGCATCGACCGTCCCCGCGCGCGCTGTGCCTCAACTTGACCATGCTGCGCTGAAATGCGCGCCAGGCGCTCTTCAAAACGGGTGTTCGATACGGGCATGCCGGGGCTCCTTGGCGTTCGTGCTGCCGACAGAGTCGCCCCCAATCTTGGCCACAACATGGCGCGTTCGGAGCGCCGGAGTGACCCTTATCTGGCGTTCTCCACAACGAGGCAGCACCACTCGCCAATGTCTTCCCGATCGACCAAGGCCATGCCATGCGCGGCATAGACCGATGCGACTTCTTCGCCCTGCTCGCGCAGCAGCCCCGACAGGATCGCCCGCCCGCCCGGCGCCACATGCGCCGCCATGGACGGCGCCAGATCGACCAGCGGCGCCATGAGGATATTGGCAAAGACCAGATCAAAGGGCGCCGCCTCGGCAAAGGCGGGCGCATCGAAGCCCGCAGCTTCGACGCAGGCAATGCGCCCCGCCATGTCATTGGCGGCGAGGTTGGCTTCGGCCACGTCAACAGCCACCTGATCCAGATCGCCCGCCACAACCACCGCGTCGCTGGTGGCCGCCGCCGCCATGGCCAGAACCGCGGTGCCGCATCCGACATCGGCCACGCGGGTCGGCACACGCCCGGCATCCAGCTCACGATCATAGGCGCGCAGGCAGCCCAAGGTGGTGCCGTGATGGCCGGTGCCAAACGCCATGGCCGCTTCGATCAGGAGCGCAACGCGCCCCTCGGGCACCTTTTCGGCATCGTGGCTGCCATAGACAAAGAACCGCCCCGCCTCGACGGGTTTCAGCTCACGCCGGACTTTGGCGACCCAGTCGGTCTCGGGCAGTTTGCTCACCGCGAACGGCTTGGCGCCAAACGCGGCCGCCAGCACGGCCAGTTCCGCCTCGGAGGGCGATTCCTCGAAATAGCCGCCGACTTCCCAAAGGCCGGAGCCGTCTTCGATCTCGAACACGCCCACGCCCATCGGCGCCGGGTCCATGCCCTCCATGGCCTCGCCCAGGCTTTCGGCGGGCGCCTTGCCCTCCAACGTCGTCAATGCGGTAAACGTGGTCATGCCGGTCTCCTCAAGAGCGCATCCGCCCCATTTCTTTTGGCCCCAAATATCCCGGGGTGTGGGGGCAGAGCCCCCACGCGGGTCGCGCGCATCCGCGCGCTAAACCCCTCACATATGCGGCGCGTAAATCTCCGCGATCTTCGCGACAGCCGCTTCGGGGCTCAGTTCCTCGCTCTCACCGGTCCGGCGCGATGTCAGCTCGACCACGCCGTTCTTGAGCCCACGCGGCCCAACCGTGATACGCCACGGCACCCCGATCAGATCCATGGTGGCAAACTTCGCCCCGGCCCGCTCATCGCGGTCGTCATAGAGCGGCTCCAGCCCGTGCGCGATCAGCCCCGCTTCCAGAGCTTCGCAGGCCGCATCCGCCGCCTCATCGCCCTGACGCAGGTTCACGATCCCAGCGTGGAACGGGGTCACGCCTTCGGGCCAGATGATGCCGTTGTCGTCGTGGTTCGCCTCGATCAAGGCGCCAAGAAGGCGGCTGACCCCGATCCCGTGCGAGCCCATATGCACCGGCACCTGGTTGCCATCGCGGTCCGTCACGGTGGCGCCCAAAGGCTCCGAATAGGTCGTGCCGAAATAGAAGATCTGCCCAACCTCGATCCCGCGCGCCACGCGCTTGCGGTCTTCGGGCACATCGGCCCAGACGGCTTCGTCATGGGTTTCATCGGTCCGCGCATAGAGCGAGGTGAACTCGTCCATCACGCCCTGGCACTGCGCCACATCGTCAAAGTCGATGTCCCGCTGACCCAGCGAAATGTCGGTGACCTGCGCGTCGTAGAACACTTCGCTCTCGCCGGTTTCAGCCAGCACAAGGAACTCGTGGGTGTAATCCCCCCCGATCGGCCCGCTGTCGGCGCGCATCGGGATCGCCTGAAGCCCCATCCGCTCGTAGGTGCGCAGATAGCTGACCAGATGGCGGTTATACGCGTGCAGCGCGTCTTCCTTGGTCAGGTCGAAATTGTAGCCGTCCTTCATGAGGAACTCGCGGCCCCGCATCACGCCGAAGCGGGGGCGGATTTCATCGCGGAACTTCCACTGGATCTGGTAGAGCGTCAGCGGCAGGTCTTTGTAGCTCTTTACGTAGGTGCGGAACGTGTCGGTGAACATCTCCTCCGCTGTGGGGCTGTAGAGCATGTCCCGCCCGTGGCGGTCCTGCATGCGCAGCATCTCTTCGCCATAGCCGTCATAGCGTCCGCTCTCGCGCCACAGATCCGCCGATTGCAGGGTCGGCATGAGCATCGGGATATGCCCGGCCTTCTGCTGCTCTTCATGGACGATCTGTTCGATCCGGCGCAGCACCTTAAGCCCGAGCGGCAACCAGGAATAGATCCCCGCGCTGCACTGGCGGATCATCCCGGCGCGCAGCATCAGCCGGTGGCTGACGATTTGCGCATCGGCGGGCGTCTCCTTGAGAACGGGCAGGAAGTAGCGGGACAGGCGCATGGGCGAGCCTTTCGGAAAAGCGGTTTCACGTCAGGATCGGGTCTAGTCCCGGCTGCGGATGCAGGCAAGGCGCCTCAGCCATCGCGGAAAAAACGGCCAGCGACGGCGGCACTGCCCCTGATCGTGAGCACTCTTCGCCATTTTTGCAAAGATAGCGCGCTCTTCCTCAATCGAAGACGGCGCCTCATCGGGCGGAATGCCCCAATATTCTTTGATCCATGGCCTCTTCATTCTATGATTATCTCGTGCGCGCGGCAGTGCTTCACAGTCATGAAAAGCGAAAGCATCGTTTCAAAAATGAAAGATCAGATCCTTTGGACAGCCCTTCCCGCTTTTCTTGCCATCGCTGATCATGGAGGGCTCACGGCGGCGGCCCAGCATAGCGGGCACAGCGCCGCAACCTTGTCGCGGCATATCTCCCGGCTTGAGCAGCATCTGGGCAAGCGCCTGTTTCTGCGCGGTGCGCAAGGGTATCAACTCAGCCCCGAGGGCCGGGCCTTGCTCCCCCTCGCGCGGCGTATGGCCCATGACGCGGACCAGATCGAGCGATGGACCGCGGATGCCCCCGCCCCGCCGAGCCTGCGGATCTCGGCCGGGCCATGGACGGCGCGGTGGCTGGCGCAGGCGATTGCCCCGCAAGACATCTCGTGGCGGCCCAGTTTCGTCAGCGCCATCACTCGCACGGATATCGCCCGCAGGGCTGTCGATATCGGCATCCGGAATGCGCGCCCGACGCAAAGCTGGCTGGCGGGCCAAAAGATCGGCACGCTGCGCTACGCCGTTTTCGCCCGAGACCCAGATGTGCCGGGCTGGATCACCATGACGGAAGACGCCGCGCGGCTTCCTAGTGCGCAATGGGTTGCCACCCATGTGACACGCAGCGGGGCACCCGTTTCTGCCCGGACCAACTGCCCGATCCTGGGCGCGACTCTGGCTGCGCAGGGGCATGGGCGCATCGTGCTGCCCCTGTTTGCGGGGGCGCTCACCTCTGGCCTGACGCGGATCGGAGCCCCGATCGACGCGCTCACCAGCGAGGAATGGCTGGTCAGCCACCACGAGGCCCGTTTTGATCCACAGATCCGGCAGGCGCTCACTGATGTCCGCGCCGCGTTAAAAGGCAAACCGGCTTGAACGCCCGGGCGGCTTAAGCCATCTGAAAGGAAAGCTGAGGAGACGCCCATGGCCCTGCCCGCCAAACAACAAGCGACCTATTGGGGCGCCGCCGCCGCCGTGACCTTCATTGCGCTCTGGACGCTCGGAGACGTGCTCATGCCGTTCATCCTGGGGGGCGCAATCGCCTATCTGCTGGATCCGGTGGCCGACCGGCTGGAGGCTTGGGGGCTGTCGCGAGCCCTCGCCGTCACGCTGATCTCGCTCACGGCGCTGCTGCTCTTCGTGATGGCGCTGCTGATCGTGATCCCGGCCTTGATCGGGCAATTTGCCGACCTGCGCGCGAACTGGTCTTCGATCATCGACGGGCTGACCGGACGGGTGCGAGACATGATCGTAGGTACCCCGCTTGAGCGCTTTTTGGTCGATCAACAGACCTTCCAGAGCTACATGGCTGACCTGACCACCTGGCTTCAGAACCGGGCGGGTTCCCTGGCCGAAAAGGTGCTCGGATCGTTCCGCGGCGTGGTGAATATCGTCATGCTGCTGCTGATCGTGCCGGTCGTGACCATCTACCTGCTGGTCGATTGGGACCGGATGATTGCCGGGATCGACGATCTTCTGCCGCGCGATCACGCGCCCATCGTGCGCAAAATTGCGGGCGATATCGACAAGACCCTCTCCGGGTTCGTGCGCGGCCAAGGGTTGGTCTGCGTCATCATCGGCACGTTCTATTCCGTCGCGCTGAGCATCGTCGGGCTCAACTTCGCCCTGGTGGTCGGCTTCATTGCGGGGCTGGTGAGCTTCATTCCCTTCGTCGGCGCCATCATCGGGGGTGTGCTCGCCATCGGGCTCGCGCTCGTGCAGTTCTGGGGCGACTGGTGGATGATCTTGGCCGTGGCCGCGATCTTTCAGGCCGGACAGTTTCTGGAAGGCAATATCCTCACCCCCAAGCTGGTAGGGAACTCCGTGGGGCTTCACCCGGTCATGCTGCTGGTCGCCTTGTCGGTGTTCGGCGCGCTGTTTGGCTTTGCCGGGCTGCTTGTCGCGGTTCCGCTTGCCGCGATGCTGGGGGTGCTGTTCCGCTTCGGTGTGTCGCAATACAAGGAAAGCCGGCTCTACAAGGGGCACGCGGGTCAGGAAGAAGGCGCGGAATGACCCGGCAGCTCAGCTTTGACTGGCCACGTGACACCGCCATGGGCGAAGGCGATTTCTTCGTCAGCGGCCCCAATGCGGAGGCCCGCGCGCAGCTCGATGCGCCGCAGGCCTGGCCACGGGGCAAGCTGTGCCTGACCGGTCCCAAGGGCTGCGGCAAGAGCCATCTCGCCCAGATCTTCGCGGCGCGCCACGGGGCAACCGTGCTCAACACCGCCGACCTGACCCCCGACACGCACAGGCCCGAAGGCCCGACCGTCATCGAAGACGCCGACCTTTTGCCGCAGGACTGCGAAGAATGGCTGTTCCATCTTCACAACGCGCTTGCCCTGCGCGCGCCGCTGCTTTTGACCGCGCGGACAGAGCCCGCCCGCTGGCATATCCGGCTGCCCGACCTGGCCAGCCGGATGCAAGCGACGACCGTGGCCCGGATCGGAGAGCCAGACGAAGCCCTGCTGGCCGCCATCATGGTCAAGCTGTTCACCGACCGCCAGATTGCCCCGGCGCCCGACCTGACGGACTATCTGCTGCCGCGCATTGAGCGCAGCTACCAGGCCGTGCAAACGATTGTCTCGCGCCTGGACCGCGCCGGGCTGGCCCATGGCCGCCCCGTGACCAAGCAGCTCGCCGTGGATCTTCTGAACCACCGCCTGCCAACGCCGTCACAAGCGCGTCACGTCAATGTTGCAGGGCAAGAGAAACGCAGGAGGAATGCATGACCAATCCGATCCCCACCGCAGATTTCCTCAACGCCAAGTTCCCGGACGCGATCACCGTCGAAGAAGACCTGTCCGGTCCGGCCCGGTTCTTCAACCGCGAGCTGTCCTGGCTGGCCTTCAACTGGCGCGTCCTTGAAGAGGCCGAAAACCCGCGCGTGCCCCTGTTGGAACGGATGCGGTTCCTGTCCATCTCGGCCACCAACCTCGATGAATTCTACACCGTCCGCGTGGCGGGCCTGCGCGAGCTGGCGATGGAGGGTCATACCACCCCCGCCGCCGACGGGCTGACCCCGGAAGAGCAACTGGTCAAGATCAGCGTCAACGCGCGCGAACTGATGGGGCGGCAGCAGAAGGTGTTCAACGAATTGCGCGCCCTGATGGAGACGCAGGGCCTGCACATCCTCAGCCGTCATGACCTGATGGATGAGGACAAAGAGCATCTTCAGGACGTCTTCCTCGACAGCGTGTTCCCGGTTCTGTCGCCGCTGGCCATCGACCCGGCGCACCCGTTCCCGTTCATCCCGAACGAAGGCATTTCGCTCGCGCTCGAGCTGGAGCGCAACAAGGACAAGGCCCCGTTGCGGGCCCTGCTGCCCATTCCGCTCCAACTGGATCGGTTCATCCGGCTTCAGGGCGGCGAAGGGATCCGCTTCCTGCCGCTCGAAGAGCTCCTGCTGGAATACATCTCTGCGCTGTTCCCCGGATACAAGGTCAAGGGCCACTGCACCTTCCGCGTGCTGCGCGACAGCGATCTGGAGGTCGAGGAAGAGGCCGAAGATCTGGTGCGCGAGTTTGAAACCGCGCTCAAGCGTCGCCGCCGCGGCGAGGTTGTCCGGCTCAAGATGACCGAGAACGCCCCCAAGGGCCTGCGCCGGATGATCATGGAAGAGCTTCGCGTGGGTGACGAAGAGCTGATCCCCGTCAACGGCTTTATCGGCGTCGGGCAGCTTTCGGAACTGGTCGTGGATGACCGGCCCGACCTGCTCTGGACGCCGTTCAGCCCCCGCGTACCGGAGCGCGTTCAGGACCATGATGGCGATCTTTTCGCGGCGATCCGTCAAAAAGACATGCTCCTGCACCACCCCTATGAGACCTTCGATATGGTGGTGCGCTTCCTCAAACAGGCCGCGGCCGATCCGAATGTCGTGGCGATCAAGCAATCGCTCTACCGCACGTCCAAACAGTCCCCGATTGTCGAGGCCCTGTGCGAAGCGGCGGAAGACGGCAAATCCGTCACCGCCCTGGTGGAGCTGAAGGCCCGCTTCGACGAGGCCGCAAATATCCGCCAGTCCCGCCGCCTGGAGCGCGCGGGCGCCCATGTGATCTACGGCTTCATGAACTGGAAGACCCACGCCAAGATCGCCACCGTGGTCCGGCGCGAGGGCGACAAGCTGGTGACCTACACCCATTACGGCACCGGCAACTACCACCCGATCACAGCTAAGATTTACACCGACCTGAGCTTCTTCACCTGCGACGCGGCCTTCGGGCGCGATGCCACCAAGGTGTTCAACTATGTCGGGGGCTATGCCCATCCTGACAAGCTGGAGAAGCTCTCCATCAGCCCGACTCTGATGAAGCCGCGCCTGATCGAGCTTCTGGAGCGCGAGGCAGAGCACGCCAAGGCCGGACGGCCCGCCGAGGTCTGGGCGAAGATGAACTCGCTCATCGAGCCCGAGATCATGGATGCGCTCTACAAGGCATCGCAGGCCGGGGTGAAGATCAGCCTCGTGATCCGGGGCATCTGCGGCATCCGTCCGGGGATCAAGGGCCTGTCGGAAAACATCCGCATCAAGTCGATCGTCGGCCGGTTCCTCGAACACTCGCGCATCGTCTGTTTTGGCAATGGCGGCGGGCTGCCCTCGAAGGATGCGCTTGTCTATTTCGGCTCTGCCGACTGGATGGGCCGCAACCTGAACCGCCGGGTGGAAACTCTGGTGCCGGTCGAAAACGCCACGGTGAAAGCCCAGATCGTCGAACAGATCATGGCGGCGAACATGGCCGACACGGCGCAAAGCTGGATCATGGACGGCATGGGCGGCTGGACCCGGACCCCGCTTCCCGAAGGGGCGTTCTCGTTCAACTGCCACAAGTTCTTCATGGAAAACCCGTCGCTGTCCGGCCGGGGCAGCGCGGGCGCGAAGGATGTGCCGAAGCTGACCCATACCGACGACTGATAGACCCGGGGCACCGCGCCCCGCGGTTCAGTCGATGCGAAACTGCTTGTCGCGCGCGGTGTCGCCCCGGATCAGGGTCAGGCGCGATTTCGGCACACCCAAAGCCTTGGCCAGCAGCTTCGTGACCGCCGCATTGGCCTTCCCCTTGTCCGGCGGCGCCGTGACATAGACCCGAAGCGGCGTGCCCTCTTCGATCCGCTCGCGGGAGGCTTTGGGCGTTGCCTTGACGGCCACGACAGCACCGGGCTGGACAAGATAAGAGAGATCGGGAAGCGCCATGGCGCCACCCTATCGCCGCCCCCAGCCCCCCGCAATCTGGCACTTCGCCCGGCGCGCCCCTATGTGTTGCAGGAAAGGAAACACCATGTCTGATCACGCTCCGCTGCGCTCTCCTGAAACGCTCGACTTCCTGCTTGCCCGGCGCTCACGCCCGCCCAAGTTCCTGACCGCCCCCGGCCCGGACCGCGAGGAGCTGGAGACGCTGCTGACCGCCGCCCTGCGTGTGCCCGATCACGGCAAGCTGGAGCCCTGGCGGATCGTCGTTCTGGGCCCGAATTCCCGCGCGGAGTTGGCCGCCACGGCCCGCGAGACCGGCCCCGACCTGGGGCAGCCCGAGGACAAGGTCGAAAAAGGGGCTGCTCAGTTCGAGAGCCCCTGCACCGTGGTCGTGATCGCCTCCCCCCACAGCACGGATCGCATCCCCGAGGTCGAACAGACCCTCTCTGCGGGCGCGGTGTGCGTGAGCCTCGTCAACGCGGCGCTAGCTGCGGGCTGGGGGGCAAGCTGGCTCACCGGCTGGATCGCCCATGACCCCCGATTCGCCGCGCCCGCCTATGGGTTGGCCGATCACGAATGGGTGGCGGGTCTGATCCATATCGGAACCGAAAAGGCCGCCCCGCCCGATCGCCCCCGCCCGGACCGCGACGCAAAGACCGAATGGCGCCCCTGATGGACCTGATCTTTCGATCCGTCTCCCGCGCCCTTGACCAGATCGGTGATCCGCGATTCCGCTCTGTCATGCTGCGCGGGATCGGCATCACGCTGGCCGCACTGATCGGACTCTACGCGCTCACCTTCTGGGGTGTCGGCGCGCTGATCGGGGACGGGATCACCCTGCCCTGGATCGGAACGCTGACCTGGGTCGATACCGTCGCTTCCTGGGGCTCTTTGGTGCTCATGCTGGGGCTGTCCGTGTTCCTGATGGTGCCGATTGCGCAGGCGGTGCAGTCGCTGTTTCTCGAAGACATCGCAGACGCGGTCGAATCCCGTCACTACCCCCATCTGCCCCCCGCGCAGTCGGTCCCGCTGGCCGATGCGCTGCTGGACGGGCTGCGTGCATTTGCCGTGCTGGTCGGAGCCAACATCCTCGCGCTCGCGCTCTATGTGATGCTCGCCCCGCTGGCGCCGGTGATATTCTACGGGCTGAACGGCTTTCTTCTGGGGCGCGAGTATTTCCAGGTCGCGGCCCTGCGCCGGGTGGGCGCGCGTGAGGCCAGACGCCTGCGCCGCCGCCACATCGCAACGATCTGGGCGGCGGGGGTTCTCATGGCATTGCCGCTGACGATCCCGGTCTTGAACCTGCTGATCCCGGTGCTGGGTGCTGCGTCATTCACCCATATCTATCATGGGCTTACCGCCGCGACGGCGCGATCAGCCGGTGCAGGTTCTCCAGATCCTCGATGGTGACCCATCCCGACAGGATCACCGCCGCGCAGATCCCCCAGATGACCACGGCCACGAGCGTGGTCATCTTCGCCTTCCGGCCAAGTTGAGGATCGGACGGCGCCGAGGAATGGGTCCCCGGCACCACATCTCCGGATTCGCCCTGCGTCGTGAGCCGCAGCGGCAGCATCACGAAGAACACCATGAACCAGATCACGGAAAACAGGACGAGCCCGGAGGTGATGTCCATCAGACCTGCTCCAGCTCAATCAGGCAGCCGTTGAAATCCTTCGGGTGCAGGAACAGCACCGGCTTGCCATGGGCGCCGATCTTGGGCTCTCCGGTGCCCAGAACGCGGGCGCCTTCGGCCTTGAGCTTGTCGCGCGCGGCGATGATATCTTCGACCTCATAGCACATGTGGTGGATGCCGCCCGACGGGTTCTTTTCCAGGAAGCCGTTGATCGGGCTGTCGTCGCCGAGGGGGTAGAGCAGTTCGATCTTGGTGTTGGGCAGGGTGATGAACACCACCGTCACGCCGTGATCGGGTTCATCCTGGGGGGCGCCGACATCCGCGCCCAGAGTGTCGCGATACTGGGCCGAAGCCGCCTCCAGGTCGGGCACTGCGATTGCCACATGGTTCAACCGTCCGATCATCCTTGCCTCCATCCTTGATCTCACGCCCTTGTGCCGCCCCCGCGCGACTTTGCCAAGGGGATCGGGGCGCCGTTAATGGCCGGTTTACCCTTCTGCGCTCCAAATGGCGTGACGCTGCCGAACGGAGATAGATCATGACCAGCCTGGATGACCTGCTTGAACACCGCCCGCCCACGCCTGAGCGGCCCTTGCTGGGGCTGACGATGCTCCTCGTCGAAGACAGCCGGTTCACATGTGAAGCGCTGCGCCTGATGTGCCTACGCTCGGGCGCACGCCTGCGGCGGGCCGGATCGCTCCACCATGCCCGGCGGCACCTGTCCACGTATCGTCCCGGCGCGGTCCTGATCGACCTTGGGCTGCCTGACGGGGATGGCGCCTCGCTGATCCAGGAACTGGCAAGCGCGGCCCCCCGTGTCGGCGCCGTGCTGGCGACCAGCGGCGATCCTGATGGTCGTGAGCGGGCGGAAGCCGCGGGCGCGGATGCGTTCATGCCCAAGCCGGTCACCAGCCTCGCCATGTTCCAGAACACGGTGCTAAGCGCCCTGCCCCGTGATCGCCGCCCTCCGGGGCCGCGCCTGCTCCCGCAGGAGGAGATCGCCCCCGATCCAATCGCTCTGCGAGACGACCTCTCCCATGCCGCCGCGCTGCTCGCCCCCGGAGGCACCGGGATCGAGCTGGAGTATGCCGCGCAGTTCCTCGCTAGTCTTGGCAAGGCGGCGGGCGATGGTGTGCTGCGACGCGCCGGGGAGGAGCTCAGCGAACGCCTGGTGACGGGTCGGCCGGTCGGCAATGCGCTGTCGCGGCTCAACACCATGGTCACCCAGATGCTGAGCGAGACACGGTGCCCGATGGACGCCTAACGAACGAAAATCCTGTCACGGGTCGATCCGCGAGCGGGAGCAATTTCGGCAGACGGGTGAGCAATTGAGCTGACGCCGAACTCCTCCGAAATAGGAAGCCAAACGCTAACAACTCACATCAGCAAGGAATAACCGCCTAGTCCCCTATCAAACGCAAACGGGCCGCCCCGAAGGACGGCCCGCGCGATCTCATTCAAGCGATCTTAGTGGAGCTTCGCGTCCACGACGCCGATCGCTTCATCAATCATCTTGTTGGCGCTCGTTGCGGTGGTCTGTTCAGCCACCACCTTGCGCGCCGCTTGCACGGCGAGCGAAACAGCACTGTCCTTGACCTCGCGCTCGGCCGCCTCACGGGCGTTCTTGAGCTGGTCTTCGGCAGCTTCCATGCGCCGCGCCACGGAGCGACGGATGTCCTCCTTGGCCTCTTCGGCGGCGCGTTCGGCTTCTTCGCGCGCATTGGCAACGATACGATCCGCCTGCTCCTGCACATCCTTCTGCTTGCGCTCATAAGAGGCGAGCAGCGTCTGCGCCTCTTCGCGCAGCGCCTTGGCTTCGTCCAGTTCCGACTGGATGCCCGCGGCGCGGTCATCCAGCATCTTGGTCATCATGCCGGGGACCTTGAAGTAGATCAGGATGGCGATGAACAGCAGGAAGGCCAGCAGCACCACGAAGTTGGTGTTGTGCAGCGAGAAGAACGGACCCGAGGCAGCAAGGGCCGGTTGGGCCGAAAGCGTCAGCGCGGCGGCTGTGAGTGCAATACGGCTCATCCCTTGATCCTTTCATCGACAGCGGCGGTCAGCGCAGCCTGATCGGCGGAGCCGCCCAGGGCCGCAACAAGAGCGCCAGCGGTGTCAATCGCGGCCTCACGCGCCGTGCTGGCCGCCTGGTCGCGAATGTCCGCGATTGCCTTTTCGGCTTCGGCGGTCTGCTCGGCGATCTGAGCGTCGGCACGGGCCAGTTCGGCATCCAGGTCCTTCTGGATGTCGGCGCGGGCCTTTTCGACGATCTGGTTCGCCTCGGCGCGGGCATCGGCAAGCGCCTGATCATAGGCGGCTTCGGCCTCGACGGCCTTTTGCTTCAGCTCCTCGGCACTGGCGAGGTCATTGGTGATCGTCCCCTGACGCTCGGCCAGAACGCCACCGATGCGCGGCAGCGCAACGCGGGTCAGGATGAAGTAAATCGCCAGAAGGGCGACGATCAGCCAGAAAATCTGGTTCGGGAAGGTCGAGAAATCGAGCTGCGGCATACCCGCACCGCTTTCGGCAGCGTGCTCCATTTCGGCGGCGACCGATTCCACGTGGGTGGTGTTAGCCATGGCGGACCCCTTTGATCTCTGATGCGGCCCCAGGCCGGAACGCGTGTGGCGCCCCGGCCCGGCCGTAAGGATGGATCAGAGGTCGCTTAGACGGCGAACATCAGCAGCAGAGCAACGAGGAACGAGAAGATCCCCAGAGCTTCTGCGAACGCGATGCCGATGAAGAGCGTCGCGGTCTGGCCACCGGCAGCCGACGGGTTGCGCAGGGCACCCGACAGGAAGTTGCCAGCCACGGAACCCACACCAACAGCGGCGGTGCCGGAACCGATGGCAGCCAGACCGGCGCCGATGAACTGACCCATTTGTGCGATATCGCCTTCCATATCCTTGTCTCCTTACGATGGAATTGAGGGAAGTAGTTTTCAGACCTTAGTGCGAGGGGTGCAGCGCATCCTTCAGATACACGCAGGTCAGAATGGTGAACACGTAGGCCTGGATGAAGGCCACCATGACCTCCAGACCGTAGATTGCAGTGATGGCCACGATGGACAGGGGCGCAATCGCCGCAATGGCAGCAAAGCCAGCGAACACTTTCATCACCGCGTGACCGGCCATGATGTTGCCGGCAAGACGGATGGAGTGGCTGACAGGCCGCACGAAATAAGAGATAAGCTCGATCACAGCAAGGATCGGGCGCAGCGCCAGCGGCGCCGACTTGACCCAGAACAGCTCAAGGAACTTGGCGCCGTTCTTCACGAAGCCCAGCACCGTCACGGTGAGGAACACCGCCAGAGCCAACACCGCCGTCACAGCAATGTGCGAGGTCGGGGTGAAGGAGGTCGGGATCAGGCCCAGCATGTTGGCCATGACGATGAAGAGGAACAGCGTCATGATATAAGGGAAGTATTTCACCCCATCTTTGCCTGCCACGTCTTCGACCATCTTGTAGACAAAGCCATAGGCCAGTTCGGCCAGGGACTGGCTGCGGCTCGGCACCATGGCGCGCTTGCGGGTGCCGATCACCAGCAGCAGGACAACGGCCAGAACGGCAATGCCCATCCACAGGGTCGCATTGGTGATCGTGTAGAAGCTGATCGGACCGTCGCCAAAGAGCGGCTTGATCTCGAACTGATCGAGTGGGTGGAAAACCAGACCACCGCCTTCGCCATGCGCGGCGTCGGCAGCGTGGGTGGCGGCGTCGTGTGCTTCGGTCGTCGTGTTGGCCACGTCAGTCTTCCTCGTCCTCGTCCGCCTTGGGCGGCATGTCCTGCCCGATATCGGGCCCGTGTATCTGCTGCACCTCTTGCGCGGTGCGCATCAAGGTCTTCACTCCGGCCGCGAGGCCCAGGAAAATGAAAACCACCATCAAAAACGGCTTGGTGCCAAACAAGGCATCCAGCCCAAAACCGATGGCGAACCCGATCCCGAGCCCGGCCACCAGCTCGACCACCATGCGCCAGGCGATCTGCGCCTGGGAATAGTGCTCTTCGGAGTGGTGCTTTTGCGCCTCCGGCCCTTTCGCCGCGGCGATCCGCTCTTCCAGAGCTTTGAGCCGCTCGGCATCCGTTTCGGGCATTGCAGTCGCACCAGTTCCGTTCACCGCAGGAGGTACGGCGCAGGGCGAACCGAGTCAAGCGCACAGACGCGAAAGCCATCCGATTGAAAAATATAACGATTTACCAGCGAAAGCCTTTCAACATGCACTGTTGGCGCTCACAACGATATTCAACCAGATGGTTGACCAACCTGCCGGGATGGCGTTGAAGCAGCGCCATGGCTGACACGCTCGACACCACCTTCGCCGCCCTTGCGGACCCAACCCGAAGAGCGATTCTGGCGATGTTGTTAGAGGACGACATGGCCGTGACGGATGTCGCGACGCCGTTCCAGATGTCTCTGGCCGCGATTTCCAAGCACCTGAACGTGCTGACGGCGGCGGGCCTCATCAGTCAGGAGAAACGCGGCCGCGTGAAATGGTGCAAGCTGGAGCCCGACGCCCTGCGCGCGGCAAGCACGTGGATGCTGGGCTTCGGGCAGTTCAACCCCGAAGACCTGGACGCCCTGGAGGACGTCTTGCTGCGACTGGGATCAGAGAGCGAACTGGACGACGGCCAGAACGATCACGATGAGGCCGACAAGATAGATGATGGCACGCATGGGACTTCCCTCCAGTTGTGAGGCGTTCAGATAGCGCCTTAGGGCGTCATTGTCAGGGGGCCTTGGCTGGCCCATAGTCGCCCCACTGTAACCGAAACTCGGTGAGTTCGCGCCATGAAAGTTGTTCGCCACCATCCCGCACAGCTGATCTTGGCCGAGCGGCCCCTTGTTTGGGCCGCGTTTGGGTTTTTCGGGACCATGGCTTTTGCGACGGCCGCGGTGCTGACTTTCGGAGAAGGTGTGTTCGTCAGTCTCGCTCTTGCTGCGGGCGCGATCTTTTGGGCGCTGATCTCATCGCTCATCATTCAGCGGGTCCAGGTCATCTTTAACCGGGAGACGGGAAAAGTGCGGCTGCGGCGGCGCTCTGCCTGGTCCTATCAGGAACAGATCCTTCCTCTGGCCGAAGTCGCCTCGGTTCTGCGTGTGGGCGACAGATCGGATGGGACGACCGTCTACCGCTATGAGCTGGTGATGACCGACGGGCGCCAGCTCCCCATTGAGGAAAGCTTCACCAATGTCGGGCGCCCGCAATCCGTCGCCGACACAGTGAACGCCTGGCTTGACTCGCGTGGGCCCGCCGCCTAAATCCGGCCCAACACCCGGAAGCCCTGTCTTCCGGTCCTGCGCTCATGCAGGATCGCCCCCCGTCAGCGCGATGCGCCCACGGGGGCATTTTTGATATTCGGCGCTGCGTGCCCATCTAGGACACAGGCGCAACAACACCGGAGGCGACGGCCCCATGTTTGAAAATCTGTCCGACCGCCTTGGCGGTGTCTTTGACCGGCTGACCAAACAGGGCGCCCTGAGCGAAGACGATGTGCGCACCGCGATGCGCGAAGTGCGTGTGGCCCTGCTGGAGGCCGACGTGTCCCTGCCCGTCGCACGGCAGTTCATCAAGCGGGTGACCGACAAGGCCACCGGCGCCGCCGTCACCAAATCCATCACCCCCGGCCAGCAGGTCATCAAGATCGTCCATGACGAGCTGATCTCGGTGCTGACCGGCGATGAAGACCCCGGCAAGCTGAAGGTCGACAACCCGCCCGCGCCGATCCTGATGGTCGGCCTGCAGGGCTCGGGTAAGACCACCACCACCGCCAAGCTCGCCAAGCGCCTGAAGGAGCGCGAGGGCAAGAAGGTGCTGATGGCGTCGCTCGACGTGAACCGCCCCGCCGCGATGGAGCAGCTCGCCATCCTGGGCACCCAGATCGGCGTTGACACCCTGCCCATCGTCAAGGGCGAAGACCCGGTGACCATCGCCAAACGCGCCAAGACCCAAGCCGCGATGGGCGGCTATGATGTTTACATGCTCGACACCGCCGGTCGTCTGCACATTGACGAAGAACTGATCCAGCAGGCCGCCGATGTCCGCGACGTGGCCAACCCGCGCGAGACGCTTCTGGTCGTCGATGGCCTGACCGGTCAGGACGCCGTCAACGTCGCGACCGAGTTCGACGACAAGATCGGTGTCTCTGGCGTGGTGCTGACCCGGATGGACGGCGACGGGCGCGGCGGTGCGGCGCTTTCGATGCGCGCGGTGACCGGCAAGCCGATCCGCTTTGTCGGTCTGGGCGAAAAGATGGACGCGGTCGAAGAGTTCCACCCGGAACGCATCGCGGGCCGCATTCTGGGCATGGGCGACATTGTCAGCCTCGTCGAAAAGGCCCAGCAGACCCTTGAAGCCGAACAGGCCGAGCGCATGGTGCGCCGTCTGCAAAAGGGCCAGTTCAATATGAACGACCTGCGCGGCCAGCTTGAGCAGATGCTCAAGATGGGCGGGATGCAGGGGATGATGGGCATGATGCCCGGCATGGGCAAAATGGCCAAACAGATCGAACAGGCGGGCATGGATGACAGCGTGCTGCGCCGCCAGATCGCTCTGATCAACTCCATGACCAAGCGCGAGCGCGCCAACCCGCAGCTTCTTCAGGCCAGCCGCAAGAAGCGGATCGCCAAGGGCGCGGGGCTTGAGGTTTCCGAACTGAACCAGCTTCTCAAGATGCACCGCCAGATGGCCGACATGATGAAGAAGCTCGGCCAGAAGGGCGGCAAGGGGATGCTGAAACAGGCCATGAAGGGCCTGCTGGGCAAGGGCGGCGCCATGCCGGAGATGCCCGCGGGTATGGACCCGTCGCAGATGGACCCCAAGCAACTTGAAGCCGCAGCCAAGCAGATGGGCCTGGGTGGCAAGCTCCCCGGTCTGGGCGGCATGGGGCTGCCGGGCAATCTGTCCGGCTTCGGGAAGAAGAAGTAATCCCCGTGACGCCGATCATCCCTGAAACCCTGCGCACCGCGCGCCTGACACTGCGAATGCCCGTCGAATCCGATCTGGAGCCGATGGTGGAATTCTACGCGTCCGAACGCTCGGCCATGGCCATGGGGCCCCTGACCCGCGCAAAAGCCTTTACCGGCTTTTGCGTTGAGGTCGCGCATTGGCACCAGAAGGGATTTGGCAACTACACGATCACGTTGGGGGACACCTCCATCGGCCAGTGTGGCATCTGGCAGCCCGAAGGCTGGGACGAAGCCGAGGTAGGCTGGTTGCTGTGGGATGGCTTTGAGGGCAACGGCTACGCAACCGAAGCGGCTCAAGCGGTGCTGGACATGGTGGCGGAGAAAGGCAGGCAGCCGCCCGTCAGCTACATCACCCGTGAGAACGCCGCCTCCAAAGCCGTCGCGACCCGGCTGGGCGCCGCCTTTGAGGCCCCGCACCCCCGCTGGGCAGACATGGAAATCTGGCGCCACCGGGGGGCTGCGTGATGCGCATTCTCATCACCGGCCTGGAGGCGCAACGATGACCGGCCAGACGCTTCACACCCCGGTCCTGGAGACCGAGCGCCTGACGCTGCGCGCGCCCGGGGCAGCCGATATGGATGCCATGCTGGGCTTTCTGAAATCGGATTTCGCTGTCTTCTATGGCGGACCGATGAGCGATTCGGATGCCTGGAACAAATTTGCCAGCTATGCCGGACAGTGGCTGCTGCGCGGATACGGCTTCTTTGCGGTCACGCTGAAATCCACCGGCGAAACCGTGGGCATGGCGGGCCCGCACCACCCCGCGCACTTCCCCGAGCCAGAAATGTCCTGGCTGCTGACCGACCCGCGCCATGAGGGCAAAGGCTATGCCACCGAGGCCTGCCGCGCGGTGCTCAGCCACCTGTTCCAGGATCTCGGTTGGACCTCCGTGGTCAGCTATATCGACACGGCCAACGCGGCCTCGCGGGCTCTGGCCCTGCGGCTTGGTGCGCGGCTGGATGCAGATGCGCAAAGCCCGCTGCCCGGCTGCGACGCCTATCGGCATCACCCGCAGGAGGGTGCCGCATGACGACCCTCTCGGTTACGATCCCCACGTTGCAGACCGAACGCCTGACGCTGCGCGCGCAGTCCGAAGCCGACGTGCCCGCGATGGAGGCGTTCTTCTCATCGGACCGGTCGCGGTTTGTCGGCGGCCCGGTGGAGCCGTCTCAAGTTTGGGGCAAGATGGCTGGGGCGCTCGGCCACTGGGCCCTGCGCGGCTATGGCATCTGGGCGATTGAAGTCGAAGGCCAAACCGCAGGCTGGACCGGCGTCATTTGCCCCCCCGACTGGCCCGAGCCCGAACTGGGCTGGGGCGTCTATGAGGGGTTCGAGGGCAAAGGGCTGGCCTATGAAGCCGCTCTGACCGCGCGCCGCTATGCCGCGAAAGAATGGGGCCTCACGCCGATCATTTCGCTGATCGACCCGGCCAACACCCGCTCCGCCAAGCTGGCAGAGCGGCTGGGCGCCGTGCCCGAAGACGACACGATCATTCGAGGCACCCCGTGCCGGATCTGGCGTCACCCGGCGGAGGTTTCGGCATGATCCCCGTGATCGCAACCGAGCGCCTGATCCTGCGCGGCCCCAGCGTTGAGGATTTCGACGTGATCGCCCGGTTCATGGGCTCGGAGCGGGCACGCTTTGTCGGCGGGCCGCTGGAGCGCGATGCGGCCTGGAACGGCCTGGCCGCAAATGCCGGACAATGGCACCTGCGCGGCTATGGCATCTGGCAGATCGAGCGCCGTGAGGACGGCGCTCTGATCGGGCGCACCGGGATCTATCACCCCGAAAACTGGCCCGGGCCAGAGCTGACATGGGCGCTCTACGATGCCGCGTTCGAGGGGCATGGGTATGCCGAAGAGGCCGCCCGCGCGGCCCGCAAAGCCGCTGAGGCCTTTGGGCTGACCCGCCTTGCGTCACACGTGATCCCCGGAAATGCCGCCTCCCAGGCGCTCGCCGTGCAGCTGGGCGCACAAGACGAAGGCGTGCAGGACACGCCCCACGGCCCGATGCAGCGCTTCCGGCACCCCGCGCCCGACGCGCCCATCGTCCCCGAGGAGATCGAGACCGGTCGCCTGATCCTGCGCCGCCCGCAGGACGCAGATCGCGCCGCCTATGTGGCGTTCTACACGTCGGATCGCTCGGCCATGGCGCTTGGTCCGTTCGATGCGGCCGGAGCGAGCCGGTTCTTTGATCAGGAAAAGGCCCTTTGGGCCGACAAAGGATTCGGCATGCACACGCTTTTCGCCAAGAGCGCGCCCGACCAGCCCATCGGCCTGGTCGGTGTCTGGCAGCCCGACGCCTGGCCGGAGCCCGAGCTCGGCTGGCTGCTGTGGGACGGCGCCGAAGGCAAAGGCTACGCGCAAGAAGCCGCCCGCGCCGTGCGCGATATCGTGTTTGCGGAAGGCTGGCCGACGCTCATCAGCTATATTGCCGATGACAATGCCCCCTCCATCGCGCTCGCGCGCCGTCTTGGCGCTGTGCGCGCAGCCGATCACCCGCGCACGCCCGACGCATCCGTCTGGCGCCACCGCCCGGAGCTTGCCGCATGAGCCCGATCCTGATCTCCGAGCGGCTCGTCATCCGCCGCCCCAAATCGAGCGACTGGCCCACTGTGCGCGAATTCCTGCTGTCGCCGCGCTCTGCCGCTGTCGGCATTCCGCGCAATGAGCGCGACGCATGGCTGTTTTTCTGCACCATTCTGGGCCACTGGGAGATGTGCGGCTTTGGCCTGTTCTCGGCCCTGTCCCGCGAAGACCAGACGCCGCTCGCCTTTGTCGGCCCGTGGTTCCCCGCCACCTGGCCCAAGCCCGAACTGGCCATCCACCTGTTCACCGAAAACGACGAAGGCCGCGGTCTGGGCAGCGAAGCGCTTCTCGCGACGCTGGCCCATCTCTTCGACGATCTGGGATGGTCTTCCATCGCGTCCTTCGCCGCCCGCGATAACATCCGGCAGCGCCGGTTGCTCGAGCGGCTCGGCGCGGTTCCCAAGCCGACCATCAAACCACCGCAAGACCCGCTGCGGGACGATCTGATCGCCTATTGCTTTGAACGCGCCGCCTTTAAGGCCATCGTACAAGAGGATGCAGCCCATGACTGACGCCACCACCCGCGCCGCCGAGGTTCTGGCCGAGCATCGCGACAGCATCGATCGGCTGGACGCGATCCTCGTCTACACGCTGGGCGAGCGGTTCAAACACACCCAGGCCGTGGGGAAACTCAAGGCCGAACACGACCTTCCGCCCAGTGATCCGGCCCGCGAAAGCAGCCAGATCGCGCGGCTTGAAGATTTGGCGCGCCGGGCCGATCTGGACCCGGAATTCGCCAAGGCCTTCCTGCAATTCATCATTCAGGAAGTCATCAAACACCACGAAAAACACCAATCCTGAGCCATTCAAAGGAGATTAACCCATGGCTATGAAAATCCGTCTCGCCCGCGGCGGCTCCAAAAAGCGCCCCTTCTATCGCATCGTCGCCGCCGATTCGCGCATGCCGCGCGATGGCCGCTACATCGAAAAGCTCGGCACCTATAACCCGCTTCTGCCCAAGGACAGCGAAGACCGCGTCAAGATGGACATGGAGCGCGTGCAGTACTGGCTGAACGAAGGCGCTCAGCCGACCGACCGTATCTCGCGGATGCTGGAAGCTGCCGGCGTTCTGGAGAAAAAAGAGCGTAACAACCCGAAGAAGGCCCAGCCTGGCCAAAAAGCCCAGGACCGCGCTGCCGAGAAAGCTGAAAAGGCGGCCGCCGCTGAAGAAGCTGCCAAGGAAGCCGAAGCGGCTCCGGCGGAAGAAGCTGAAGAGTCCTCCGAGGGCTAAGCTGTTAGGGGGAGGGTTCGCGCCCTCCCCCCTCATCAAGGAGCGCAGATCATGCGTTTTCTGTTTATCCTCGCTGTCTTGGCCGCCGGGTTCTTTGGCGGCATGATGTGGGAAAGCTTCGCCGCGTCCGATGCCTGCCTCGATTCGGGCGGCACGATGGTCGACGGTCTGTGTGAGCACGACTGATGGCTGAGGATCGCATCACCCTGGGCCAGATCGGCGGCGCATTCGGCGTGCGCGGAGAACTGCGGCTCAAGAGCTTTTGCGCCGACCCCGACGCAATCGCGGATTACGGCCCGTTCCAGTTGGATAACGGGCGCGAGGTTGCGACGCTTGTCCTGACCGGACGCATCAAGGGCGGCTTTTCGGCCCGGATGGATGGCGTGACCACCAAAGAGGAAGCCGACGCGCTCAAGGGCGTGCGCCTGTCGGTGCCGCGCAGCGTGCTGCCCGAGCTTCCCGATGACGAATTCTATCACTCCGATCTGATCGGGCTGGAGATCATGGACGCAGGCGGGGCCCTTCTGGGCCGCGTCAAGGCCGTCCACGATCACGGCGCCGGAGATCTGCTGGAAGTGATCCCGCAAAACGGCAGCGCGACCGTGCTGCTGCCCTTCACCAAAGAGGCCGTTCCAACCGTCGATCTGAGCGCAGGACGGCTCATCGCTGATCCGCCCGAAGGCCTGTTCCCGTGAGCAAAACGCCCGCTTCCCGTGCGCTTGGCCGCAAGACCGTGACGGTCAGTGCCAAGCCGCGCGATCTGATGGCCGAGGACCGCCTGGCCGGGGTGTGGACGGCGCGAATCGTGACGCTTTTTCCCGATGCCTTCCCCGGCATCCTGGGCGAAAGCCTGACCGGCCGCGCCCTGCGCGAGGGTCTTTGGCAGCTTGAAACCACCGATCTACGTGCCCATGGCGTAGGCAAGCACCGCAATGTCGATGATACCCCCGCTGGCGGCGGCGCGGGTATGGTGCTGCGCGCTGATGTCGTGGCCGATGCCCTACGCGCCGGACCAATGCCGGGGCCGCTCCTGTATCTGAGCCCGCGCGGGCGCGTTTTCGATCAGGCCATGGCACGCGATCTGGCCGCGGGGCCGGGCTGCACGCTGCTCTGCGGGCGCTTCGAGGGCGTGGATCAGCGGGTTCTGGACGCCTTCGGCGCGACCGAAGTGTCGATCGGGGATTATGTGCTCACCGGCGGCGAGCTGGCCGCGCAGGTCCTGATCGACGCAACGGTGCGCCTGTTGCCCGGCGTGCTGGGCAATGAGGCTTCGACCGAAGAGGAAAGCCACTCCGCCGGGCTGTTGGAGCACCCGCAATACACCCGCCCCCCCGAATGGGAGGGCCGCGCGATTCCCGAGGTGCTGCTTTCGGGGCATCACGGAAAGATCGAGGCATGGCGCCGCGAGCAGGCTGAAAAGCTGACCCAGGAACGCCGCCCGGATCTGTGGGCACGGCGCACGGCACATAACGCCAAAGACTGACCCGCTTGGCGCGAAATCTCTTGCGCTTTGGGCCGGGATCTGGTTTTTCCCGCCTGTTCCCTGGGCGATTCCGCTTCGGGGCCATTTGTGCTTCGCATCTGGTCCGGCGCTGCCTTGGTGCAAAACGACAAACGACGACCTGAACTCTCCTGCGGGCTAGGACCCGAACGAAGACATGGAGCTCTGGGGCCGCATCACCTTCGCGGAACAACCGCGAGCAGATAGGAGAGATCAGATGAACCTGATCGAACAGCTGGAGGCCGAACAGATTGCCTCCCTCGGGAAAGACATTCCCGATTTCAAAGCCGGTGACACCCTGCGCGTCGGCTTCAAGGTGACCGAAGGTAGCCGGTCCCGTGTGCAGAATTACGAAGGCGTGTGCATCGCGCGCAAGGGCGGCTCCGGCATCGGCGCGTCCTTCACCGTGCGCAAGATCTCCTTCGGCGAAGGCGTGGAACGTGTGTTCCCGCTCTACTCGACCAACATCGACAGCATCGAAGTCGTGCGCCGCGGTAAAGTCCGCCGTGCGAAGCTGTACTATCTCCGCTCGCGTCGCGGCAAATCGGCCCGGATCGTGGAGAAAACCAACTACAAGCCGCTGAACGCGGGCAAGTAAGGAGACGCTGCGATGAAAAAGGACATCCATCCCGATTATCACATCATCGACGTCAAGCTGACCGATGGTTCCGTGATCCAGATGAAATCGACCTGGGGCAAAGAGGGCGAACAGCTCGCGCTCGACATCGACCCCTCCGCGCACCCGGCCTGGACCGGCGGCTCGTCCCGCCTGATGGACACCGGTGGCCGCGTGTCGAAGTTCAAGAACAAATATGCTGGCCTGGGCTTCTAAGCCTGACCGCATCGCGATTGAAACGCCGCTCCTTTCAGGGCGGCGTTTTGCTTTTGGGAGGTTGACCGGTCACGACTCTGGCGCCGCGCTCTGACGCGGATGGCCCTGCCCCAATCTCCCTCCCGGGATATTTGACGCCAAAAGAAGCTGGGATCTCTTGTGGAGCATCGCCCGCGCGCTTAGGTCAAAGCGTGGCGGGGTCTGCCTTTCTCGTGAACGGGGAAGTTCCGGTGGCCTTAAGCAACTCCGAGGGAGCTGGCTCTGGCCGGATCGTGGTCCGGCTATCTGGTGCCCACCTGTATATACAGGTCCTCGGGAACTCAGCACCCCACGGCTGTGGTGGTCCCCCGCCGCTTTTCTAAGCGCCGACAGCCCGGATCAGGGCGAGAAAGCCGACCCCGGTGGTCAGCAGGTTCAGGCCGACAAAGAGGCCAATCGCCCACATCGCCGTGCCCGGAAGCCCCCAGAGCAGCATCGCGCCCAGAACGCCCGATGCAAAGGCCGAAAGCGCCAGCCATCGCCAGCCGGACAGATCCTTGTTGCGGAGCGCAATCGCCAGTTCCGCCCCACCTTGTATAAGCAAGGCCACGCCCAGAAGAACGGTCAGCCCCACCAGCCCGGTGAGCGCGAAGAAGGCAAGGTAGACCCCCACGGCCAAGTGCAGCACGGCGATCAGCCCCGCCCAAAGCGCAGGCGCCCAGGCGCGGCTCTGGAACGCCTGCCACAGAAGCACGGCGCCGGAGAGCAGGAAAAACCACCCGATCAGCGATTTGAACAAGATGGAAGATGCGAGCGGAAACAGAACGGCGATCATGCCGAGCACGATCATCACCCAAGCCACGGTCTTGAACCGCTGCGCCCCGACGCGGATCGCTTCGCGAAACCGGGCGTCGTCCTCCATCAGTGCTTCACCGGGATCGCGACAGGTTCGGACAGGTGCACGGCATCGCGGTGGCCCTTGTCGTCGTCATCGTCGTCATCGTCAGCCATCAGCATGATCGCAACCGCGAACTGCACGCCGGAAAAGACCAACCCGTTGAACATGAACAAAAGTCCGATGGCGATCCAGCCGCCCTGGGTGCCGGAGGCAAGACTCCACAGCCCCATGACGTCCTTCCACAGCAGCACACCCACAAATGCCGCCGACAGGACGAAGCCAATCGCGACATTGCGCAGGTAGAGCTTGATGAGGTCGGGTAGCTGGGGCTGCATAAGGCGACTCCTTTGCTCAAAGAGTAAGCATTCGCCCCCTGATTGCCAAGCGTGTCAGAACGCCTCGGGTTTGGCCTCGCGCGCCATATGGTCAAGGACGGCGTTGACGAAGGCCGGCTCGCGCCCTTCGGGGAAGAACGCGCGCGCGACGTCAACATACTCCACGATCACCACCTTGGGCGGGGCGACGCCTTCGGTCAGCTCCGCGCCCGCGGCCCGGAACAGGGCGCGCAAAGTCGGGTCGATCCGGTCGATAGGCCATTTCGCGACCAGAGCGCGGTCGGTCATCTTGTCGATCTTCGCCTGCCAGTTGACGGCATCCTCGACCGTCTTGGCGAAAAGCTCCGGATCGCCTTCGTTGAATTCCACCCCGTCGATGGTTGCGCCCATCCGGTGGTCCAGAAACTGCTGCACCACGCGCGTGGTGGATTCGTCGGACTGCTCCATCTGGAACAGCGCCTGCACGGCATAGAGCCGCGCGGCCGACCGCATCTGACGTTTCTGATTGCCCGACAGGGTCATACCGTTTCTCCACCTTTGGCCAGAAGAAGATCCGAGGTGAAACCGATCGACCCCGGATGTCCGCCCCATTTGCGCCCAAGCGCGATCAGGTGCAAGGCCGCGGCAGCCGCGCCGCCCCCTTTATTCTGCCCATCGGGCTCCGCGCGCGCAGTGGCCTGGTCATGGTTTTCGACGGTCAGGATGCCGTTCCCAATGCACAGCCCCTGAAGCCCCAACAGCGTGAGCCCGCGCGAGCTATCATTGCACACCGTGTCGTAATGGGTCGTCTCGCCCCGGATCACGCAGCCAAGAGCGACGAACCCGTCATAATCGGCCAGCCGACCGGCGGCCGCGATGGCAGAGGGGATCTCCAGAGCGCCGGGGACTTCCACGGTCTCGTGGGTCGCGCCTGCGGCCTCGATCTCGGCCCGGGCTCCGGCCAGAAGGCCATCCGCGATGTCCTTGTAATAAGGCGAGATGACGATCAGCAGCTTCGGCGGATCATCGAATTGCGGGCGTTCCAGCTGGTGATGGGTCGGTCCGGCCATGTGTCAGCCCTCCGGCGATTGAATGTTGCGGGTGCCGCAGATCTCCAGCCCGTAGGCGTCGAGCCCGACGACCTTGGGCTTGGGCGAATTCGTCAGAAGCGTGATCTTAGACAGACCAAGCGCCGACAGAATCTGAGCACCGACGCCATACTGCCGCAAAGTCTGCGGTGTCGCACCCTCGGGCGACAGTTTCATCTGAAGATCGCGCAGCAGCACGATGACCCCGCGTCCTTCACCGGCGATCACCTGCATGGCGTGGGCGAATTCGTCCCGGCGTCCGGGACGGCCCGCGCCCACCAGATCCAACATGGGGTCGAGCGCATGCATCCGCACCAGCACCGGCTCATCGCCGGACAGATCGCCCTTGGACAGGACCAGATGCTCCGCGCCCTGGGTTTCATCGGCAAAGATGCGCATCTGCCATGTGCCGCCGATCTCGCTCTCGATCTCGGCGCTGCGCGCTTCGCGGACCAGATTGTCGTGGCGGCGCCGGTACGAAATCAGATCGCTGATCGTGCCGATGCGCAGCCCGTGCTTTTGCGCAAAGCTGACCAGATCGGGTAGCCGTGCCATGGAGCCGTCTTCGTTCATGATCTCGCAGATCACGCCCGCCGGGGTCAGCCCGGCCAGCCGCGCGATATCGACGCTGGCTTCGGTGTGACCGGCACGGACCAGCACCCCGCCATTGCGGGCGCGCAGCGGAAATACATGGCCCGGCGTCGCGATATCGGCCGCCCCCTTCAGGGGGTCGATCGCCGTGCGGACCGTATGCGCACGGTCATGCGCCGAAATCCCTGTCGACACTCCCTCACGCGCTTCAATGGAGGTGGTGAAGGCCGTCTCATGGCGCGACGAATTGCTCGCTGACATCAGCGGTAGCCCCAGAGCGTCGATCCGCTCTCCGGGCAGGGCCAGGCAGATCAGCCCGCGCCCATGGGTTGCCATAAAGTTGATCGCATCCGGGGTCGCCATCTGGGCGGGGATCACCAGATCGCCCTCGTTCTCGCGGTCCTCGTGATCGACCAGAATGAACATGCGCCCGTTGCGCGCATCTTCCAGGATCTCCTCGACCGAGGAAATCGCATCCGACCAATCCCGCTCGACGGGCCCCGGGTTTTCATAGCTCTGGCTCATACGCGCCGCTCCGCTTGTTCACCGGGCGCAAATACCCGAGCCGGTCCCAAGGATAAAGCCCCTGCACGCTGCGGCACCTTGCACAACGGGATATCGCTTTCTTTGCGATCCGGAAGGTCCGGCAGGCGCGTGAAGAGCCCCTACCCGGCCTCCGCCAGCCGCGCGACGTAGCGCGCGAGCGTGTCGATCTCCAGGTTGATCCGGTCGCCGACCTTCGCATCGCCCCAGGTGGTGACGTCCTGCGTGTGGGGGATCAGGTTCACGCCGAACCGCGCGCCTTCAACTTCGTTGACCGTCAGCGAGGTGCCATTGAGCGCAACCGACCCTTTGGGAGCGATGAAGCGCGCCAGATCGGCGGGGGCTTCGAACACGATCCGGGTACTGTCGCCCTCGTCCCGCATCTCAACGATGCGGGCGACGCCATCCACATGGCCAGACACGATGTGCCCGCCCAGCTCGTCCCCCAGCCGCAAGGCCCGCTCCAGGTTCAGGCGATTGCCAACAGCCCAGTCGGCGCAGGTGGTCAGGTCACGCGATTCCGCCGAGACATCGACATCGAACCAGCCGCGCCCGTCCTGATCGCCCATCGCGATCACGGTCAGGCACACCCCGTCGCAGGCGATCGAGGCACCGATCTCCACGGTGGACAGGTCGTACCCCGTCCCGATCCGCGCTCGCAGATCGCCCCGTTCCTCCAGGGCCAGAATGTTGCCGATGTCGGTGATGATGCCTGTGAACATGGCGCGCCTCCGTTGTCGGTTCTGGCTCTACTGGGGCCGCCCGCGCCGCGCAAGCCCGGCTTTTCCCCGCACACGCAGTCTTAATTCAGCCTCGTTTTGCTGCTATGGCCGTGCTTATCATTGTAAAGTTCCCGATCTATGTCGCTTGCCCGCCCGCGCCACTTCCTCTTTCTCCAAGGCCCGCATGGGCCCTTCTTTGATCGGCTGGCCCGGATGCTCCGCCGCGCGGAGACCCGCTGCACCCGCATCGGATTCAACGCAGGCGACGCCGCTTTTTGGCGCGACCGCGACAGCTACATCCCGTTTGATGCCCCCGCGACCGAATGGCCGGACTTTGTCGCCGCCCGGCTTGATGATCTCGCCATCACCGATCTGGTGATCTACGGCGACACGCGCCCGATCCATGCTCAAGCGATCATAGCCGCCACCGCGCGCGGCATTACCGTACATGTCTTCGAAGAAGGCTATCTGCGCCCCTACTGGGTCACCTATGAGCGCGGCGGAGCAAATGGCCACTCACGGCTGATGGAGCTCTCCGTTGCGCGGATGCGCAGCGCGCTCAGCGCTGCCGATCACGCAATGCCCGAGCCCCCGGCCCATTGGGGCGACATGCGCCAGCACGTGGCTTACGGCGCGCTCTACCACTGGTTCGTGCTGTTTCGGAACGGGCGCTATCGCCATTTCCAGCCACACCGCCCGCGCCCGCTCCTGCGGGAGACGCTGGATTACACCGCCCGGCTGTTCCTGATGCCCGCGCACGCCGTGCAGCGGGCCTTAGCCACGGCGCAGATTCGGCGGGGCGGTTATCCCTACCATCTTGCTTTGCTGCAACTGGATCACGACGCGAATTTTCGCAGCCACTCCCCGTTCCCGGACAACGCCGCCTTTATCCGCACCGTCATCGACGGGTTCGCGCGCGGCGCCCCGGGGCACCATCACCTCGTGTTCAAGGCGCACCCTCTCGAACCGGGCCGCGCGGTCTTGCGCCGCGCCATCGCGCGGGCTGCACAGGACGCCGGGATCGCCAAGCGGGTGCATTTCGTGCGCGGGGGCAAACTGGCTCAGGTGCTCGATCACGCGCGCACCGCAGTCACGGTCAATTCGACCGCAGCCCAGCAGGTGCTGTGGCGCGGCATCCCTCTGCGCATCTTCGGAGACGCCGTCTACGATAAACCCGAATTCGTCTCCCGTGCGCCACTGGCCGATTTCTTCGCGCAACCCAGTCGACCCGATCTGAAGGCCTACCACATCTATCGCCACTACTTACTGGAAAGCAGCCAGGTGACCGGCGGTTTCTACTCCCGGCGCGGGCGGCGGCAGCTTCTGCGGCAGATCGTGGACATGATGCTTGCACCGCACGACCCATATGAGGCGCTCGACGCGGGGACGGCCCTGCCGCGCCACCACCTCCGCCTCCTGCCGTAAGGATCGGGCGAGACCTTCGTGCCACAGACAAACAGCCTCAGCCGCTAAGGCTATGCAAAGCGGGTAAAATCAGCTAGATTGGGCAAAAAGCAGGCAGATAAACATAAGGTCGAGGAGACCGGAGCAGTGACTTTCCCGATGAAACGCGCCATGCGCGTGCTGTCCCTCGTTGCATGTGCCGGTATTGTTGCAAGCTGCGGCTTGCCCCGTGTCGGCCCCAACAAACGCGAGGTTTTCGCAGGATCCGTAATGCGTGAGGGCGATGCGTTCGTGCTCACAGTGACCGACCGAGTAAACGGCATAGCCGGGGTGACCCCGGCTCTCGGCTTCTCTGAAAGCATGCGCAACGCTGGCGTTCTTGGCCCTGACACGATCCGCCCAGGAGACCGGCTGGGCCTGACGATCTGGGAAAACGTCGATGACGGGATCGTCGTGGCCTCGGGCCAGAACGCGACCGTTCTGGACGAGATACAGGTGGACGCACAGGGCTTCATCTTCGTGCCTTATGCGGGCCGTATCCGTGCAGCAGGCAACAGCCCCGAAGCCGTGCGCCGGATCATCACGGAAAAGCTGTCCGAACAGACCCCCGATCCGCAGGTGCAAGTGCGCCGCGTCGCCGGTGACGGCGCCTCCGTCACCTTGATCGGTCAGGGCGGCGCGCAGGGCGTGCACCCGATCGAACGTCCGACCCGCACACTCTCTGCGATGATTGCCTCTGCAGGCGGCATCTCGGGCAAACCCTCGGCCACCCGCGTCACCGTCGTGCGCGGCGGCCAGCGAGGCACGATCTTCGTCGAAGACCTGTTCGATCACCCGGGCCATGACATCGCCTTGCGGGACGGAGACACGATCATCCTGGAACAGGACGACCGGTCATTCACCGCGCTTGGCGCCACCGGAGGCCAACGGCTCGTGAAATTCGAGACCCAGGCAATCTCCGCCATCGAGGCCATTGCACAGGTCGGCGGCCTAAACCCGTCTCTGGCGGACCCGACCGGCGTTTTCGTCTTCCGCAACGAACCCGAGGAGATCGCCGAGCGGCTCACCGGATTGGACCTGACCGGCACGCAGCGGATGGTTTACGTGCTTGATCTGACCGTGCCCAACGGCATGTTCATGGCCCGCGATTTCGCGATCCGGGACGGAGACACCGTCTACGTGACCGAAGCCCCATTCGTGCAATTTAACAAGACCATCGCCGCACTGACCGGCGGTCTGGGTCAGGTCAATGCGGCGTCGAACCTGGCACAGAGCGTCGCAAACAGCGCGAACTGACATGCGCGGGCCATCGCCCGTCTCAGCCGCCGCACCGGAGCCATCCGGGCGGCGGCTCTTCGTTTTCTCGGGCGGGTTCCTGTGGCAGCGGCGGGTACGGCGCATTCTGTCTTTGGCCGGATACCGGATTACACTGGGCCGCCCCGGTGCGGATGACCTGGTCAGTGTCTGGGGAAACACCCCCGTTTCAGCCCGCGGCAGACGCGTGGCCGAAGCCACCGGGGCGCGGATCGTCACGGTTGAGGATGCCTTCCTGCGCTCGCTCCACCCCGGTCGCAGCGGCGCGCCGCCGCTCGGTCTGCTGATCGACGATCAGGGCCTGCATTTCGACGGCAGCGGGCCTTCACGGCTGGAGACGATCCTGGCCACGCACCCGCTGGACGACACCGCCCTTTTGAACCGCGCCCGCGAAGGGATCTGGCGCGGGCGGGCCGCACATCTGAGCAAATACAGCGCCACGGACCCGGACGCGCCGGTCCCTGATCCGGGCTATGTGCTGGTGATCGACCAGACCGAAGGAGACGCCTCGGTGCGGGCCTCGGGCGGCAACAAGGCCCGCTTTGCGGAGATGCTGACCGAAGCCCGGCTGGAGCACCCCGGCGCCCGGATCGTCATCAAGACCCACCCGGAAACCGTACGCGGCCTGCGCGGCGGGCATTTTGGCGATGCGCTGCCCGACGGCGTGAGCCTCTACTCCGGGCCCGCCTCACCCTGGGTGCTGCTGGAGGGGGCCGTGGCGGTCTATACGCTATCGTCCCAGATGGGGTTCGAAGCGATCCTGGCCGGGCACCGCCCTGTCGTGTTCGGGCAGCCGTTCTACGCGGGCTGGGGGCTGACGGACGACCGCGCCCCGGTGGACAGACGGCAACGGCGCCTGACCCGCGCCCAGCTTTTTGCGGGCGCCATGATCCTCGCGCCGACCTGGTATGATCCCTACCGCGACCGGCTGGGCACCTTCGAAGACGCCCTTGGCGCCATGGAAGCGCAAGCCCGTGCCTGGCGCGAAGACCGCGCGGGCTGGATCGCCTCTGGAATGCGGCTCTGGAAACGCCCGGCCCTGCGCCGGTTCTACGGACAGGCCAAGGGAGTGCGCTTTGCGCAAGCCCCCCGCGCAGACCTGCTTGCCGCCCGCAGCGGCGCGCAGCGGATGGGCTGGGCATCAAAGGCAGAGCCCGACGCGATCCAGGTCGAGGATGGGCTGCTGCGCTCGAACGGGCTGGGCGCGCAATTGGTTCCACCGCTCTCGCTCGTCGCGGACGATCTCGGCATCTACTATGACCCGACCCGCGAAAGCCGTCTGGAGCGGCTCATCATCAGCGCGGCGGGCCTGCCCGACACCGCGCTTGAGCGGGCAGACAGGCTGATCAGCCTGCTCAACCGGGCGGGGCTAAGCAAATACAACCTCCCCGAAGGCGCGCTCCCGAAGATGCCCGAAGGCCGCCGCGTTCTGGTCGTGGGACAGGTGGAAGACGACGCCTCCATCCGGCTCGGAGCCGAACGGGTCGCCACCAATCGCGGGCTGCTCGAAGCCGCGCGGGCGGCCCTTCCCGGCGCGGTCCTGCTATGGAAGCCGCATCCGGACGTAGAAGCGGGGCTCAGGCCCGGCGCCGTTGAGGATGCCGCCGCGCTCTGCGACGTCGTGCTGTCCAACGTGAACGCCAGCCAGGCCATTACCATGGCGGATGAGGTCTGGACAATGACCTCTTCTTTGGGGTTCGAGGCGCTGCTGCGCGGGCGCAAGGTGACCTGCCTGGGCGCGCCGTTCTATGCGGGGTGGGGCCTGACCACCGATCTGGACCCGACACCTGATCGCCGCCGCGCGGCACGGCCCAGTCTCGCCGCTCTGACCCACGCGGTACTGATCGCCTACCCGCGCTATCACGACCCGGTGTCGAATCTGCCCTGCCCTGTTGAAATCGCCGTGGCACGGTTGTCCAAGGGAACACCGTCCCCGCGCGGCGCCGGGCTGCGACTTTTGGCCAAAGCTCAGGGCGTGCTGGCCAGCCAACCCTGGCTGTGGCGGTGATCCTTTAGAGAGCGCCCTGCGGCACCCATTCATGAAGAAGATCGGCCCCGATCGGGCGGGTCCCCACCAGCCGGAACCGAGGCGCTTCGGCCAATCGGTCCAGCCCCATGGCGCCAAGCGCAGGCACGCCCTCGGCCCCAAGCGCCAGCCCTGCGGTCATGCCCACCAGACGATCCACCAGCCCGGCCCCGATCAGGGCAGAGGCCAGCGTTCCGCCGCCTTCGCAGAACACCCGCGTGAGGCCCGCTGCACCAAGCGCGCGCAGCGCGGAGGGCAAGTCGATCTGGCGTCCCTGCGCGGGGCATTCGATCAGGCGAGCGCCGACCTGTTCCCAGCTTTGCCGGGCCTCATCGCTCGCATCCGCTCCATGGATCAGCCAGACCGGCTGTTCATGCGCCGTCACGAAGAGCTTTCCATCCCGAGGAACATCCAGTTTACGCGAGAGCACCACCCGGACCGGATTTGGCCGAGCGCCCTGCCCTCGCACGTCCAGCATGGGATCATCAGCCCGCGCGGTCCCCGCCCCGACCATCACCGCATCGTGCCCGGCGCGCAGCGCATGGACATGGGCCCGCGCGTCGGGCCCGGTGATCCACCGGCTCTCACCGGTCGCGGTTGCGATCCGCCCGTCAAACGAGCTGGCCAGCTTGAGCGTCACCATCGGCCGCCCCTGCGTGATCCGGGTCAGGAACCCTGCCAGATCCTGCCGCGCCTGATCCGCCATAAGGCCGGTTTCGACCATCACCCCGGCGGCACGCAACATGGCATGGCCGCGTCCGCCGACACGGGGGTCGGGGTCTTCAAGTGCTGTGACCACTCGGCCGATGCCCGCGTCGATCAAGGTCTGCGCGCAAGGCGGCGTCTGGCCGTGATGGGCGCAGGGCTCAAGGGTGACATAGGCCGTGGCGCCGCGCGCCGCCTGCCCGGCCTGCGCCAGAGCCTGCGGCTCTGCATGGGGGCGACCGCCGGGGGCCGTGCGGCCGCGGCCCAGAACGCGGCCATCGCGCACGATCACACAGCCCACGGCGGGGTTCGGCCAACACTGCCCAAGCCCACGCCGCCCAAGCGCGAGCGCATGGGTCATATGGGCACGGTCCTGATCGGTCATTCTTCCGGGGCTGGCTCGTCGGGGCGCAGTTCGCTCACGAACTTGTCGAAATCATCCGCCGCCTGGAAGTTCTTGTAGACCGACGCGAAGCGCACATAGGCTACCGTGTCGATCCGAGCGAGGCTCTCCATGACGATCTCACCGATCACCTTGGAGGGAATGTCGGTCTCGCCCATGCTTTCAAGCCGACGCACAATGCCCGAAATCATCTGGTCGATGCGCTCGGGCTCGACGGGGCGCTTCTGCATCGAAATGCGGATCGAGCGTTCCAGCTTGTCCCGGTCGAAATCTTCGCGCTTGCCGTTGGATTTGATCACCACAAGGTCGCGCAGCTGCACGCGCTCATAGGTCGTGAACCGCCCGCCGCAAGCCGGGCAAAACCGGCGCCGACGGATCGCGACATGATCTTCAGCCGGGCGGCTGTCTTTCACCTGGGTATCGACATTTCCACAAAACGGGCAACGCATGTTCGTCCTCGCTCAAATCCTGCTCGTGTGGGGGTATGGCTCCACTTATCCACAGCGACTATAGGCGCGACGCGAGGTCTTGGGTAGGGCGTAAATCCAAAGGGCCGATATTGTGGCGGACGAAGCGCGTTTGCGCGTTACTCCTCTGCGTGCTCGTCCAGATACTCGCGGATGAACCGCCGGATCTCGCGCGCGGCACTGGTGTCCATGTCCTTGCACAGCGCCACAAAGGCGTCGCGATCTTCCTTATCCAGCCGCAAAATGAGCTGACTATCCTTCTTCGCCGACTTCTTGTCGGACTTTTTCTTCGGCATTGCGTGAACCCGCTCTTGAAAACTGGATAGCATATGTATATACATTAGCTATCGCTATCATATAGCGAAGAGCCCTATCGAAGCAACAAGGAGAAGACAATGCTTGTCCAAGCCCGATCCATCTTGACCCGGCAACGCCTGGACTGGAACCGCCCGCGCCTGAGCTGGGTGTCCGACACGTTCTATCGTCTGCGCCGCGAAGCCCGCTAAACGCTTGCTTTAGCGGGTCAAGCACGCCATGAGAGTCCCGGCCTGAAAAGGAGCCCGGACAATGGCGCATACTGCCCCCCGCCTCGAAGACCTGATCCGCACGATCCCCGATTTCCCTAAGCCGGGGGTCATGTTCCGCGACGTCACAACCCTGTTCGCGGATGCGCGCGGTTTTCGCATCGCCGTTGATCGGCTTCTTGCCCCCTATGCCGGACAAAGGATCGACAAGGTCGCCGCGCTCGAAGCGCGCGGCTTCATCATGGGCGGCGCCATGGCACACCAGCTGGGCTGCGGCTTTGTTCCGATCCGCAAGGCCGGAAAACTGCCCGGCGCCACCATCAGCGAACGCTATGAGCTGGAATACGGTGAGGCCGTGGTGGAACTCCACGACGACGCGATCAGTGCTGGCGAACATGTTCTGCTGGTCGATGACCTGCTGGCCACGGGCGGCACTGCCGAAGCCGGGATCAAACTGATCGAAAGGCTGGGCGGACAAATCGTCGGCTGCGCCTTCTTCGTCGATCTGCCCGATCTGGGCGGGCGCGCAAAGCTCGAAGCCATGGGGTTCGAACTGCACACGCTGATCAGCTACGAAGGCGACTGAAGCACCGCGCCGGGGTTCAGAATCCCCTTGGGGTCCAAAGCCGTCTTGATCGCCCGCATCATCGCCAGTTTCACCGGATCACCATAGCGCTCTAGGTCTCCGGCCTTGAGCCGCCCCACCCCGTGTTCGGCGCTAAAACTGCCTCCCATCTGCATCACCAGATCGTGGATCGCCCGGCTGACCTCAGCCCGCACGGGATCGTACACTGTCCGCGCCTCTCCCACACGCGGGAAGACATTATAGTGCAGGTTGCCATCCCCCAGATGGCCAAAACAGTTGATCCGCAGGGGCGCGATTTCCGCCACAATCGCAGGGGCCCGCGCAATAAAGTCCGGCACCCGCGCCACCGGCAGCGCAATGTCATGAGAGGCCACCGCCCCCACCCGGCGATTGGCCGCCGGGATGTTTTCCCGCAGGGCCCAGATCGCCTGTCGCTGCGCCTCGGATTGCGCGATCACGCCATCGTCGCACAGCCCGGCCTCCATCGCCTCGGCAAAAAGAGCCTCCAGCACCGCGTCTGGCGCCAGCCCTTCGGGCAGGCCCAGCTCGATCAGGACCATCCAGTCTGGCACCGGGTCCAAAGGCATCGCCACCTCCGGGCCAACCTCGTGCAGGAAGGCCGCGCCTTGGGCTGAGATCAGCTCAAAGGCCGAGACCGCCTCACCAACCCGCGCCTGCGCCCGCGCCAAAAGATCCAGCGCAGCTTCCGGGCTTTCCACAGCCAGCAATGCCGTGCCCACTCCGCGCGGGCGCGGGAACAGGCGCAGACTGGCCGCGGTGATAATGCCGAGCGTGCCCTCGGATCCGATCAGCAGATCGCGCAGATCATAGCCGGTGTTGTCCTTCCGAAGACCGCTCAGCCCCCGATAGACGGACCCATCGGCCAGGACTGCCTCCACTCCCAGACACAGCGCCCGCGCATTGCCATAGCGCAGAACGTTCACCCCGCCCGCATTGGTCGCAAGCAACCCGCCGATCTGGGCAGAGCCCTCCGACGCCAACGAGAGCGGGAAAAGCCGGTCCTGCGCCTCTGCCGCCGCCTGAATGCTCGCCAGAACCGCCCCCGCCTGAGCCTCAATCACATCCGCTCCAACCGCGCGGATGCCGGCCATGCGGTGCAGCGACAAAACGACCGGAGGCGTGTCACTCGGCTTGATCTGCCCCCCGACGAGCCCCGTCCCCCCGCCATAAGGCACCACGGGCACGCTCGCATCATGGCACAGCCGCAAGACCGCACTCACCTCTTCGCGCGATCCGGGCGCGACCACTTTGCCCTGACCGCGAAACCGCCCGCGCGGCTCGGTTAGAAACGGGGCCGGATCGGGAAATGCCGCAGGCGGAAGCTCATCGCGCAGCCGTGCTAGCACATCATCGGCATCCATGCGGTCATCCCTTCTTATTTGTTCAAATACCTTCTGGGGGAGCGCGAGGGGGGCGAAGCGCCCCCTCGCCCCGGTCGCCCGAAGGGCGAAATCATCGCCGATCACCCGAAGGCCGAAACGCTCAGCTCACTTTCCCCCGCCGATCACTCCGCAGATTGGCATAGAGCACGTGGTTCCGCCACCGCCCGTTGATCTGAAGATAGCTCTGCGCGACGCCCTCATATTTGTAGCCGCAGCTTTCCAGCAGGCGGCGCGAAGGCGCGTTCTCGGGCAGGCAGCCGCTTTCGATCCGGCTCAGATCCAGCCGGTGGAACGCGTGATGCACCACCGCCAAAAGCGCCTCGCGCATATAGCCCTGACGGGCGTGGCGCTGCCCGGTCCAGTAGCCGGTCGTGCCCGCCTGAGCAGGCCCGCGCCGGATGTTGTCCAGGGTAATGCCCCCGACCAACGTCTCATCCGACCGCCGGATCAGGAACAGCGGCATGGCGCTGCCGCGGGCGATGGATTTCTGCGCCCAGTAAACACGGTTCGTAAACGCCCGGCGCGACAGGTGATCTTCGGCCCAAGATGGCTCCCACGGCTGCAAGAACCCCTGGCTTTCCAGCCGCAGCTCGGCCCATTGCCGATGATCGCCGTGCTCGGGCGGGCGGAGCGTCAGACGCTCCGTCTCGATCTTGAGCTTGCGGCGCCCGCGCAGCATCAGGCGGCGAGCCGTTCGCGCAGGGCTTCGAGCGGCGGCAGCGCTTGTCCCGGCCCATAGACCGCTAGCGCCATGCCCGAGCGCGCCATGGAACCCGCGAAATCGCGCACCATCTCGACGCTCACCGCGTCGATCTTCTCGACCGTCTCGTCCAAAGACGGAACGCGGCCCCAGATCGACACCATCCGCGCCAGCCGCTCGGCCCGGTTCGACGGGCTCTCCAGCCCCATCAGCATCCCGGCTTTCATCTGCGCACGGGCACGGGCCAGCTCCGCCTCGGTCATGTCCGACGCCGCGCGGCGCAGCTCGTCCATTGTGACGTTGGCCAGCTCTTCGACCTGCCCGGCGGAGGTGCCGGCATAGATCGTGGTCATGCCCGTATCCCAATAGGCTCCGGCCTGAGCGAAGGTCGTGTAGCACAGCCCCCGCTTTTCGCGCAGCTCCTGGAACAGGCGCGACGACATGCCTCCGCCCAGGGCGGAAGCCAGGATCTGCGCCGTAAAGATCGCCGGGTCGCGATAGTCCGGCCCCTCGAAGGCCATCGCCAGATGGACCTGCTCAAGCGTCTTGAGCTCGCGCCATTCTCCGCCCGCGAACCGGGCGGGCGCCGCATCCGGCCGCGCGCAGGAGCGCGGCAGGTGGCCAAAGAGGGCCTCAGCCTCGCGGCAGAGCGCTTCGTGATCGACCGCCCCGGCCGCCGCCAGGATCATCTGCCCGGGTCCGTAATGCTGCCCGACAAAGGCGCGCAGATCCCCCTGCCCAAAGGCCTTCACCCGCTCCGCCGGGCCCAGGATCGACCGGCCAAGCGGCTGATCGGGGAAGGCGGCCTCTTGCAGCCAGTCGAATACGATGTCGTCCGGCGTATCCAGAGCCTGACCGATCTCTTGCAAGATCACCCCGCGCTCTACCTCGATCTCATGGGGATCGAAGACGGGGTTCAGCAGAATATCAGCCAGAAGATCGAGCGCGAGCCCAGTGTCTTCCTCCAGAACGCGCGCGTAGTAGGCCGTCATCTCGCGCGAGGTGTAGGCGTTGATGTACCCCCCCACGTCTTCGATCTCTTCCGCGATCTGCAGGGCACTGCGCCGCTTGGTGCCCTTGAAGGCCATATGCTCAAGGAAATGGGCGATGCCGTTTTGCGCTGCGTCTTCGTGACGCCCGCCCGCCTCGACCCAGATGCCGAGCGAGGCGCTTTTCATGGACGGCATCCGCTCTGTCACGATGCGAAAGCCGTTGGGCAGGGTATGGGTCTGAACAGTCACGCGCGCGCGGCCTCCTTGATGAGCGCCTTGAGCGCCTCCAGATCGTTGTCCACCCGCTGCACCCGCTCGGGCCGCTCATAGAGATCGGCCATATGCGGCGGAAGCGGCGCGTGCACGCCGGTGGCGTCCTCGACCGCTTGCGGGAACTTCGCCGGGTGCGCGGTGGCCAGCGTGACCATGGGCACCGTGCCCTCATGTTCGCGCGCGACCTTCACGCCGACGGCGGTGTGCGGACAGATCAAAAGCCCGGTGCTGGCGCGCTCGGCTTTGATCGTCGCCATGGTTTCCTCTTCCGAGGCACGACCGCTGTCGAACACCTCGCGCAGCGCGTCGATCCCGCCCTGAGATACGGAGAACCCGCCCGCCTTGAGCGCGTCCATATCCTTGCGCACCGCCTCGGCATCCCGGCCATAGGCATCAAAGAGCGCGCGCTCAAAGTTGCTGGAGACCTGGATATCCATGGAGGGCGAGATCGTCGGCTCCACGCCTTCCTTGGTGTAGGCGCCCGATTGCAGGGTCCGGTGCAGGATGTCGTTGCGGTTGGTCGCAATCACCAGCCGGTCGATGGGCAGCCCCCTGCGCTTGGCGATCTGGCCTGCGTAGATGTCCCCGAAATTGCCCGTGGGCACGGTGAAGCTGATCTTGCGGTGCGGCGCCCCCAAAGCCGTCGCGGCGGTGAAGTAATACACCACCTGCGCCAGCACCCGGCCCCAGTTGATCGAATTGACCGCCGCCAGCCCGACGCCATCGCGGAAGTCGTGATCGGCAAACATCGCCTTCACCGCCGCCTGGCAATCGTCGAAATCCCCGGCAAGTGCGAGCGCGTGGACGTTGGACTCGGACGGGGTGGTCATCTGGCGCCGCTGCACTTCGGACACGCGGCCATGGGGGAAGAGGATGAACACATCCACATTGTCCAGGCCCCGGAAGGCCTCGATCGCCGCCGATCCGGTGTCGCCGGACGTGGCGCCGACGATGGTGATCCGCTTGCCCGACCGCTCAAGCGCGATCTGGAACAGCTGGCCGATCAGCTGCATGGCGAAATCTTTGAAGGCCAGCGTGGGGCCGTGGAACAGCTCCAACAGGAAATCATGCGCACCGATCTGCACCAGAGGCGCCCGCGCCGGGTGATCGAAGCTGGCATAGGCCCGCGCAATGGCGCCGCGCAGCTCATCCTCGGAGAAGCTCTCCTCGGTGAAGGGGCGCATCACGCGGAAGGCAACCTCTTCGTAGGGAAGCCCGGCCAGAGCGGCGATCTCTTGCGGGCTGAACTCCGGCACGGCATCGGGCACATAGAGCCCGCCATCGCTGGCCAGCCCGGTTAGCATGGCCTCTTCGAAGGACAGCGCGGGGGCCTGCCCGCGGGTCGAGACATATTTCATATGCGGCGCCTTTCTTCGGTCAAAGTGCGTCGGATCAGATAGAGCGACATGATCGCCCAGATAAGGGCCAGTCCAAACCATGTCGCGGCATAGGACAGATGGTCATTCGGAATGCCAGAGGTGGTCACCGGCTGCGGCAACGTGGGGGGACCGCCCTCGATCTGCCGAGCGATGATCAGCAGCGGCTCGGTGTTCAGATGCGCGGCCATGGCGGGCACGTCGCGGGCGAACCAGATGTTGGCCTCCAGATCGGGCGCAGGGGTCCAGCGGTCGGCTTCCTGCGGCCAGTGCAGGTTGCCCTCAATGGTGGCGGGCATGGCGGAGCGCGCGGCCTCCTTCGCCTCTTCGGAGATATAGCCCAGATCGGCCAGAATGCGGCGCCCGCCGGTTTCGAACGGGACGATCAGGCGGAAACCGGGGCCTTCGTCCTTGACCGTGGTCAGCACGTGGATTTCGCCCGCGTCGATCATACCCTCCGCCCGCACGGGGGTGTAGCGCAGGCTGTCCTGCACGGTGGGGTCCGTGACATCGCCGGTCGGCAGCGCCTCGGGCGTCCCACTGATGCGCGCCTCGATGGCGTCCAGCACGCCCTGCTTCCAGTGCAGCCGCTGCACCTGCCAGACGCCGAGGCTGACCAGCACGGCGCAGCCGACAAGGCCCATGAGGATGGGAAAGATCAGGCGGCGCATCAGGAAGGGTCCTTCAAAAGCATAAGGCGGGGTTACCCCCGCCCTATCCTGATTTGCAAGTGGTCAGACGATCAGCCGCCCCAGATGTAGACCGCCATGAACAGGAACAACCACACCACGTCGACGAAATGCCAGTACCAGGCGGCCGCTTCGAAGCCGATATGGCTATCGGGGGTAAAGTGCCCCTTGAGCAGGCGGATAAGGCAGATCGTCAGGAAGATCGTGCCGATGATCACATGGAACCCGTGGAAGCCGGTCGCCATGAAGAAGTTGGCGCCGTAGATGTTGCCCGCCAGACCAAAGGCCGCGTGGCTGTATTCATAGGCCTGCAGCACGGTGAAGATCGCACCCAGAGCGACGCCAATGATCAGGCCCCACTTGGTGTCTTGGCGGTTGTTTTCATGAACCAGGGCATGGTGCGCCCAGGTCACGGCCATGCCGGAACACAGCAGGATCAGCGTGTTGATCAGCGGCAGGTGCCACGGATCAAAGGTTTCGATCCCGGCCGGGGGCCAGACGCCATCGACGATCGGGCTTTGCTCCCCCATCGGGTACATGGCGTGCTTGAAGAAGCTCCAGAACCAGGCGGCGAAGAACATTACTTCGGAGATGATGAACAGAATAAAGCCGTAGCGCAGGCCGATCATCACGACCGGCGTGTGATCGCCCGCCTGGTTTTCGGCGACGGTATCGGCCCACCACGCGTACATGGTGTAGAGCACGCCGGCGAGCCCGACAAAGAAGATGATCGGCGTAACGCCGTGCATCCAGAAAACAGCGCCCACCAGCATGACGAAGGCAGCGACCGACCCGACAAAGGGCCAGACGGACGGGGGCAGAATGTGATAGTCGTGATCTTTCGCGTGCGCCATGGCGGTTCTTGTCCCTCGCAACTGTCGTTAGTTTGTTTCTATGGCCGCTGACGGGGCCTGTGTCAAAGCGTCGCGCGACAAATTTGCCGCGATATCGCTTGGCAGTTCGGTCTCGTAGAACGTGTAGCCCAGCGTGATCGTGTGGACGCGCTTCGCATCACGGTCGGTCACGATCTCGGGATCCACGAAGAAGGTCACCGGCATCTGTGCGGTTTCGCCAGGCTGTAGCACCTGCTGTTCAAAGCAGAAGCAATCAATCTTGGTGAAGAAGCCGCCCGCCTCGTAGGGGGTGACGTTGTAGCTGGCCGTGCCCGCAATCGGATGATCCGTGGGATTGTGTGCCTCATAAAAGGCGAGCCCGGTCTCTCCGATACGGAGCTCCATCTCCCGCTGCGCAGGCTTAAACTCCCACGGCATCTCACGATCGACGGAGGCATCGAAGCGGATCTTGATGGTCTGGTCGAGAATCACATCCGATCCGGCATCCGCCACATCGGTCACGCCGCCAAAGCCCGTGACGCGGCAAAACCAGTCGTAGAAGGGCACAGAGGCCCAGGCCATGGCCCCCATGAAAATCACGAGGCCAACGGTGCCCAGAAGCGTCTTGCGCTCCCCGGTCATTGGCCGCCCTCGGGTGCGATGTAGTCCGGATCCGGCACGCTGGTGGACGGGCGATCCATGCGATTGCCGACCCCCAGATCACCAAGCTGCATCACCTTCACCACGGTCAGGGCGAAAATCATCGCGATGAATAGCAGCAAAAGCAGCAGCACCCCGATATTGCGCCCCTTGCGACGCGCGTGAAGCTCGTGCTCGACCTTCAAAGCCATCCCCAGCCTCCATAGCCAAAGCGCGTCAGCATCGATTCAGCCATGATCGCGCCGAAATGCAGGAACAGGTAGGCCAGCGACACCTTGAACGCGCGGCGCTCTGCCAGGTGTTTGTCAGCCTCGCTATCCGCGTCGCTGCGGCGCCAGACCTTCCAGCACGCGTGCAGGAACTGCGCGTTCAGGATCAGCGCAACCACCAGGTAAAGCGGCCCACCGATGGGGGTGAAAGCGATGCCGATGGCCACCACAGCAAGCGCGAGCGCATAGCCGAAGATATGCGCGCGGGTGGCGGAACGTCCGTGGGTTTCCGTCAGCATCGGCACCCCGGCATTGCCGTAGTCCGATTTGACGAACAGCGCGAGCGACCAAAAATGCGGCGGCGTCCACATGAAGGTAAGCGAGAACATCAGCACCGATTCAAGAGAGACGCCCCCGGTCGCCGCAGCCCAGCCGATCATCGGCGGGAACGCCCCGGCTGCGCCGCCGATCACGATATTCTGGGGCGTCGAGCGCTTGAGGATCATCGTGTAGATCACGACATAGAAGAAGATGGTGAAGGCCAGCAGCCCCGCCGCGACCCAGTTGGTCGCCAGCCCCAGGAACACGACAGAGAACCCCGACAGCGCCAGCCCCAGGTTCAGCGCATCGGCGCCCTCCAGGCGGCCCGCAGGGATCGGGCGATCCTGGGTGCGCTTCATCACGGCGTCGATATCCGCGTCCCACCACATGTTCAGAGCGCCCGACGCGCCGCCACCAAGCGCGATGCACAGCACTGCGACAAAGGCTTCGAACGGATGCAGCGGCACCGGCGCGGCGATCAGCCCGACCAGGGCCGTAAACACGACAAGCGACATCACGCGCGGCTTGAGCAGCGCGAAATAGTCGCGCATCTGCGGCTCTTGGGCGTGGGAATTCAGGGTCGCGTCGGTCATCGTGGGTCCTTTTGAACGAAGGGCGGGGACCAGCCCCGCCCGTCCATCACATCTTTCCGGTCAGCTCGGATCAGGCGGCGAATTCGTCTTTCGCCTGCGCCAGCCAGGCTTCATAGGCCTCCGGGCTCACCACTTTGACGGTGATCGGCATGTAGGCATGAGCGATCCCGCACAGCTCAGAACACTGGCCGAAATAGATGCCTTCCTGATCGGCCTTGAACCACAGCTGAGCAAGACGGCCCGGCACGGCATCCTGCTTCACGCCGAAGGCGGGCACGGTCCAGGAATGGATCACGTCGGCGCCGGTGACAGTCATCACCACGGTCGCGCCGGTCGGCACCACGACGGCGGTGTCGGTGGCCAGCTTGAATTCATCGTCGGAATACCCGGCTTCGGCCAGCTTGGCCGAAACATCCGGGGTCAGCATGTTGTCATCGCCGGTATAGGTGGAGCCGATCATGTAGCTGTCAAAGGCGACGGCTTCGTCGGTGTACTCATAGCCCCAGTACCACTGGTAGCCGGTCACCTTGATATTGATGTCGGCCTCCGGGATTTCCTGCTGGTTGAACAGCACCGGCAGAGAGAAGGAGCCAATGAACACCAGCACCAGAATCGGCACGATGGTCCAAGCCACTTCCAGCGGGGAGTTGTGGGTAAAGGTGCCCGGGGTCGGGTTGGCCTTCTTGTTGTAGCGCAAGATGACATAGGCCAGCAGCGCAGTGACGAAGAGCGTGATCGCCGTGATGATGACCATGATCATGCCATCGAGCCACTGCAGATCCTGCGCGATGGAGGTCGCGGCAGGCTGGAAACCCATACCACCGTCCGTCGGCGCGCCCACAATAGCCAGCCCTTCGGTCGCATCTTGTGCGGAGGCGGCTCCGGCAAGGCTCACGGCGGAAAGGGCTGCGATAGCTTTGGTCAGTCTCATTACGTCATGTCCCGTCAGATAGGCCGACCTGCGGCCATTTGTCTCCCTCCCGACCGGAATCGAAAGGGGTCCCGTTGTCGTTCCGGGTGTTATTCCCATATCCTGAGCCTCATCTCAAGACGAACCGATGCACTTCCGTGCATTTGTTTGATCTATATCAAAGACTGGACCCGCCACGCCATGACTGCCGACCCGTTTCGCCCGTTCGATACTCATCTGGACCAAAATGCCGCATTGACGGCCCTGAAGCAGGCCGTCGCTGGCGCCGATGACGGGGAGCTATTCCTGGAACGCCGCCGTGCCGAGATGCTCGGCTTCGATGACGGGCGGCTCAAAACCGCGACGCTCGACGCCTCCGAAGGGTTCGGCCTGCGCGCCGTGCGCGGAGAAGTCACCGGCTACGCCCACTCTTCGACGCTGGATCAGGCGGCGCTGTCGCGCGCTGTGGAAACGGCCCGACTGGCGGTCGGGGATGGCGGCGGCATCATGGCCCCGCCCCCGGCGGGCACCAACAGCAAGCTTTACACCGACGAAGACCCGCTCGCCCTGCCGGGGTTCGGGACGAAATCAGACCTCCTGCGCGAGATCGACGCCTGGGTCCGCGATCGCGATCCGCGCGTGGTGCAGGTGTCAGCAAGCCTGTCCGCCAGCCTTCAGGAGGTCACGATCCTGCGCCCCGAAGGCGGGCTGGTGACTGATACCCGGCCCATGTCCCGGATCAATATCTCTGTCATCCTCGAAGAGAACGGCCGCCGCGAGGGCGGCCACGCGGGCGGCGGCGGCCGCGTCAGCCTGATCGGGCTCATCGCCCCCGAAGACTGGCAGGCCGTCGCGAATGAGGCGTTGCGCATCGCCCATGTGAACCTTTCCGCCCAGCCCGCCCCGGCCGGGGTGATGGATGTCGTGCTGGGCGCGGGATGGCCCGGCATCCTGCTCCACGAGGCAGTCGGCCACGGGCTGGAGGGCGATTTCAACCGCAAAGGCACATCGGCCTTTGCCGGGCTGATGGGGCAGCAGGTGGCCGCGAAGGGAGTGACGGTGATCGACGATGGCACCCTGCCCGACCGGCGCGGCTCGCTCACCGTGGATGACGAAGGCACGCCTTCGGCCCGCAATGTGCTGATCGAAGACGGCATCCTGACCGGCTACATGCAGGACCGCCAGAACGCCCGCCTGATGGGGGTCGCCCCCACCGGCAATGGCCGCCGCGAGAGTTTCGCCCACGCGCCCATGCCCCGGATGACAAACACCTATATGCTGGGCGGAAACACCGATCCCGCCGATCTGGTCGCGGATATGGGCGATGGCCTCCACGCCGTGGGTTTTGGCGGCGGGCAGGTGGACATCACATCGGGCAAGTTCGTCTTCTCCTGCACCGAAGCCTACCTGGTGAAAGACGGCAAGCGCGGTGTCCCGATCAAGGGCGCAACCCTGATCGGAGACGGCCCAACCGCCCTGCGCCATATCCGCGGGCTGGGCAACGACATGGAGCTGGACCCCGGCGTTGGAACCTGCGGCAAAGCCGGGCAACAGGTTCCGGTCGGGGTTGGCCAGCCGTCGGTGCTGATCGGCGGGTTAACCGTGGGCGGATCCGCCACGTGATCTGGCTCTGGCGCACCCCCCGTGGGCTTGAGCGCATGAGCTGGCGCCGGGCGGGACTGCTGTGCCTTGCCGCCTTCATCACCGTCCCGGCGATCGGATTCGCGTTGAGCGGATTTTCCGAACCCTTGCTGGCGCTCGACACGCGTTTCACCTGGCTCACGTTCATGCTTCTGGCGCTCGCCTATTCCCCTCTGCTTAGTTGGTCGGGCTTTCTGCTGAGCGTTGCGCCCGCCCGCGCCATGATGCGCAGAGGATGGGGCGGCGCGGGCCCGATCTCGGGCCTTGGCGCGGTCATGGGCCTGCTGACAGGGCTGATCCGCAGTTGGGAATGGGAGCCTTTCTTTCTGTCGCTCTGCGCCGCTGCGGGCGCCGTCTGCATGGCGGTCTGGTGGGGATGGGCCATCCTGACCGCGCCGCGCGAGGCGCTCTGATTCACCTCCTGTTAACCACCGCTCTCTAGGACTGGGAATCGCAACAGGCGAGGGTCTCATGGACGGCAGCAGACAGGCTTCCCTGAATTTTCCGGCTCCCCAACCGGCGGAAGACGATCCGTTCGACCGGCTCCGGCTGTTGCGCTCCCGCCGGGTGGGAATCGCGACCTACCGCCGCCTGCTGGCGGAATACGGCACCGCCCGGGCCGCGCTCGACGCGCTGCCGGAGATCGCCAAAGCCGCGGGAGACAACAGCTACCGCCCCTGCCCTCTGGGCGTGGTCGCGGCGGAACTGAAGGCGGGGCGCACTTCCGGCGCGCGGATGATCTGGGAGAGCGATCCCGACTATCCGCGCGAGCTCACGGACCTGGAAGATGCCCCGCCCATGCTCTGGATGATCGGCGATGCGGACCACCTGAATCGCCCGATGATTGCCCTGATCGGTGCGCGCAACGCCTCCTCCCTGGGGACCCGGATGGCGCGCCTGCTGGCGGCCGAACTGGGGGAGGCCGGGTATACCGTCGTCTCGGGCCTCGCGCGCGGCATCGACGCGGCCGCCCATGATGAAGCGCTCCCCTCCGGCACGGTGGCCGTCGTCGGCGGCGGGGTCGATGTCGTCTATCCGCGTGAAAACGCCGCCCTGCGGGACCGCATTGCCAAGGACGGGGTCATCCTTTCGGAACAACCCGTCGGCCTACAGCCGATGGCCCGTCATTTCCCGCGCCGAAACCGGCTCATCTCGGGGCTCGCGCGCGCCGTGGTCGTCGTGGAAGCCGCCGCACGGTCGGGCAGCCTGATGACCGCGCGCATCGCGCTTGATCAAGGACGAGAGGTGATGGCCGTTCCCGGCCATCCGCTGGACGGGCGCGCATCGGGCACCAACCAGTTGATCCGCGATGGCGCCGTTTTGGTGCGCGGGGCCCAGGATGTGCTCTCTGCCCTGCCGCCGGTCGAAGGCGCCGCGAGCCCCCCGGCGCCAAGCCCCGCCATCACCGACATTCCACACTCACCCGAGACGCCCCTCGCACGCCGGTTTGCCCTGAACCGCCGGAAGCTGGCCGAACCCGGCCCGGGGACGGGCGACCGCCTGCGCAGAAAGCTGCTTGAGCGGCTCTCGTCGGCCCCCATCTCCGAAGACGCTCTACTGGCCGATCTGGGCCTCTCCCCAAGCGAAGCCGCCCCGCTCCTGACGGAGCTTGAGCTCTCTGGCGACGTGGTCCGCCACCCCGGCGGAGCCCTGTCGCGGGTGACCTAACCCTTGCGCGAAGAACGCCCATGCCGCCGCAATATCTGCCCCAGCATCAGGCCCGCCATGGTCGCATTCTCGCAAGGGCAGCGGCAAAACGCACGGTAAGCCTGCATTGACATCCCCCCCGATCGTCCCACATCTAGCGCCGCCAGAGCCCTAAAGGATGTCCCATGCCCGTCGTTGTCGTCGAAAGCCCCGCCAAAGCGAAGACCATCAACAAATACCTGGGCAAGGATTACACCGTGCTCGCCTCATATGGTCATGTCCGCGACCTGCCCGCCAAGAACGGGTCGGTCGATCCGGAGAACGCCTTTGACATGACCTGGGAGGTCGGCGCCGACAGCCGCAAACACGTCAAAGCGATTGCCGACGCGCTCAAGGGCGATGACAAACTGATCCTCGCCACCGACCCCGACCGCGAGGGGGAAGCGATCAGCTGGCATCTGGAAGAAGCCCTGCGCAAACGCCGCGCGATCAAGAAGTCCACCGAAGTCAGCCGCGTGGTATTCAACCAGATCACCAAGAAAGCCGTCACCGACGCCATGGCCAACCCGCGCGAGATCGACGCGCCCCTGGTCGAAGCGTATCTCGCGCGCCGCGCGCTTGATTATCTCGTCGGGTTCAACCTGTCCCCCGTGCTGTGGCGCAAGCTGCCCGGCGCGCGTTCGGCCGGGCGGGTGCAATCCGTTTGCCTGCGCCTGATCGTTGAGCGCGAGATGGAGATCGAGGCGTTCGATCCGCAGGAATACTGGTCCGTCCGCGCCATGCTGGAGACCCCGCGCGGCCAGACCTTTGAAGCCCGGCTCACCACGCTTTCGGGCAAGAGGCTCGACAAGTTCGATCTGGCCAGCCGCGTATCGGCGGAGATGGCGGTGCAGGCCGTGTCCTCCCGCGCGCTCACCGTGGCCAGCGTCGAAGCCAAACCCGCCAGCCGCAACCCTGCGGCGCCGTTCATGACCTCGACCCTGCAGCAGGAAGCCAGCCGCAAATTCGGCATGGGCGCGCGCGCCTGCATGGCCACGGCGCAGCGCCTCTATGAGGCCGGGCACATCACCTATATGCGGACGGACGGCATCGACATGGCACCCGAAGCGGTCATGGCCACGCGCGATGCGATCAAGGATCGCTACGGTGAGGATTACGTCCCCAAATCTCCGCGCATGTATAAGAACAAGGCGAAGAACGCCCAGGAAGCGCACGAATGCATCCGCCCCACCGACGTGACCCGCGACACCGCCAGCCTCAAGCTGACCGATGCGGATCAGCGCAAGCTCTATGATCTGATCTGGAAGCGCACCATCGCCTGCCAGATGGAGGCCGCCCGTCTGGAGCGCACCACCGTCGACATCGAGAGCACCGACCGCGAAGTCACCCTGCGCGCCACCGGCCAGGTCGTGAAGTTCGACGGCTTCCTCAAAGTCTACGAGGAAGGCCGCGACGACGCCAAGGACGATGACGACGCCCGCCTGCCCGCCATCATGGAAGGGGAGCCCGCCAAGCTGCACAAGGGCGGGCTCGCTGCGGCCTATGCCAAGCTGACCGACGATGCGGTGATCGAAGCGGACCACCCCGCCGCCGTTGCTGGCGGGGACGCCGCCGTTCTGGGCCAGCAGCACTTCACCGCGCCGCCGCCGCGCTACACCGAAGCAACGCTCGTCAAGCGCATGGAAGAGCTGGGGATCGGACGCCCGTCCACCTATGCCTCCATCGTCACGACGATCCAGGACCGCGAATATGTCCGCAAGGAACAAAACCGCCTGATCCCCGAGGATAAAGGCCGGATCGTGACCGTGTTCCTGAAGAACTACTTCCGCAAATACGTGGAATACGACTTCACCGCAGAGCTCGAAGACGAGCTTGACGAAGTGTCCGCCGGGGACCGCGACTGGAAAGAGCTGCTGGGCAATTTCTGGACCGACTTCCACAAGGCGATCGAAGAGACCAGCGATCTGCGCATCTCGGAGGTGCTGGATCACCTTGATGACGTCCTGGCCCCGCAGCTCTACCCGCCGCGTGAGGATGGCTCCGATCCGCGGGTGTGCCCGCTCTGCGGCGAAGGTGCGCTGCACCTGAAAACCTCGCGCACTGGCGGCTTCGTGGGCTGCTCGCGCTATCCCGAATGCCGCTACACCCGGCCTATCGGCGGCGACGCGCCCGAAAACGAAGACCGCGTGCTGGGCGAAGATGACGGCGATGAGATCTCCCTGCGCACCGGGCGCTACGGCCCCTATGTGCAGCGCGGCGAGGCCACGCCCGACAACAAGAAGCCGCCGCGCGCGTCCCTGCCCAAGGGCTGGGATGCGGCCCAGATGGATCTGGAGAAAGCCCTGAGGCTTTTGAGCCTGCCCCGCGAGATCGGCCAGCACCCCGACGGCGGCGAGATCAAAGCCAATTTCGGCCGCTTCGGCCCGTATCTGATGCACCAGGCGCCCGAAGAGGCGAAGCCGGTCTATGCCAACCTCAAGGATCCGAACGACGTGTTCGAGATCGGCATGAACCGCGCGGTGGAGCTGCTGGCCGCCAAGCGCGCCAATCCCGGCGGGCGCGGACGTGCCGCCGCCAAACCCCTGAAGGAGCTGGGCGAGCATCCCGATGGCGGTGAGGTGCAGGTTCTGGACGGTCGCTACGGGCCCTACGTGAAGTATAAGCGCACCAACGCGACCCTGCCCAAGGACGTCAAACCCGAAGACGTGACGCTTGAAATGGCGGTCGAGCTTATCAAGGAAAAGGCCGCAAAGAAGAAGACGCGGAAGAAGTAAGCCCCCCGGGGCGCCGCGCCCGGACAGGAGAAAGCCCGTGCCGCAGCGCTCCCCGCTCCTACGCCACGCGCTTGCGCTCTGTGCGGCTCTGTTCGCGGCGGACCTGGCCGCGCCCTTTGTGCTCGGTGCGTTCTATCCGGGCTATTCCCAGCTGCACGACACGCTCAGCACGCTTGGTCATCGCCAAAGCCCCGTCTCCGCAATCACCGCCGCCTGGCTGATCGCCTTCGGGTTCGGCCTTGGCGTGGCTGCGATTCTGTGCTGGCGCCGGTCATCGCCCGGATGGCGACACTCGGCGTTCTTTTCGGGGCTGCTGGCCTTTGCACTCGGCGCGGGCGTTGTTTCTGGCCTGTTCCCCGAGGATTTGCCGTCCGAGGCAGAAACGCTCCACGGAAAGCTGCACGGGATTGGCGCCGGATTGGGAAGCATCGGGCTTCTGATCGGGCTGCTGTGCGGGGCGCCCCTGGCGCGCCGGGTGGCGCTCGGGCTGACCTGGCTGTCCTGTGCGGGCTTTGCAGCGTTCCTCGCCTCCAAGGCGCCAGAGTCCTACGCCGGGCTGTGGCAGAAGCTCTTTCTGGCCCCGGCCTACCTGTCGGCCCTGCTGATTTTGGGAACGCGGGGTGACCAAGAGAGCCGCACGGACCGCGACAGCCGTTCGCGCTAAACGCCCCGCGCCGCGTTGACTTCCCGCCACGTAAGGCGGCATGTTCGCCGCGATGCAACATGAGAGGGGAGAGCCATGAGCAAGGTTTATGGGTCGGCGCAGGAGGCTCTGGAGGGCCTTTTGCACGACGACATGCTGATCGCGGCGGGCGGATTTGGCCTGTGCGGGATCCCGGAGCTGCTATTGCAGGCCATCAAGGAAAGCGGCGTGAAGGGGCTCACCTTTGCCTCCAACAACGCGGGCGTCGATGATTTCGGGATCGGCATCCTGCTTCAGACCCGTCAGGTGAAGAAGATGATGTCGTCCTATGTGGGCGAAAACGCCGAGTTCATGCGCCAGTATCTGGAAGGCGAGCTGGAGGTGGAATTCAACCCGCAAGGCACCCTGGCCGAGCGGATGCGCGCCGGGGGCGCGGGCATTCCGGGCTTTTACACCCGCACCGGCGTCGGCACTCAAATCGCCGAGGGCAAAGAGCACAAAGATTTCGACGGCCAGACCTACATCATGGAGAAAGGCATCTTTGCCGATCTGTCCATCGTGAAGGCCTGGAAAGCCGACGAGACCGGCAACGCGATCTTCCGCAAGACTGCGCGCAACTTCAACCACCCGGCCGCCACCTGCGGCAAGGTCTGCGTGATGGAAGTCGAAGAGATCGTGCCCGTAGGCTCGCTCGATCCCGACAACATCCACCTGCCGGGCATCTATGTGCACCGTCTGGTGCAGGGCGATCACGAAAAGCGCATTGAGCAGCGCACGACACGGGAGGCTTGATCGATGGCTTGGGACCGCAATCAAATGGCCGCCCGCGCGGCGAAAGAGCTTGAAGACGGCATGTATGTGAACCTTGGCATCGGGATCCCGACGCTGGTGTCCAACTACATCCCCGAGGGCGTGCATGTGACGCTTCAGTCCGAAAACGGGATGCTGGGCATGGGCCCCTTCCCCACCGAGGACGAGATCGACGCCGATCTGATCAATGCAGGCAAGCAAACCATCACCGAACTGCCCCACTCCGCCTATTTCGACAGCGCCACGTCCTTTGGGATGATCCGCGGCGGCAAGATCGCCATGGCGATCCTGGGCGCGATGGAAGTGGCCGAAAACGGCGATCTGGCGAACTGGATGATTCCGGGCAAGCTGGTGAAGGGCATGGGCGGCGCCATGGACCTTGTGGCCGGTGTGGGCCGTGTGGTGGTGGTCATGGACCACACCAACAAGCATGGCGACAGCAAGGTTCTGAAATCCTGCACCCTGCCGCTGACCGGCGCCGGTGTGGTGGATCGGATCATCACCAATCTGGGCGTGCTGGATGTGACCCATAAGGGTCTTCACATCGTCGAACTGGCCGATGGTGTGACGCGTGAAGAGATGATCGCCGCGACCGAGGCGACCATCGTCTGAAGGTTTCGCCCCTGACGGGGCGACCCGCGGGGGGCTCTGCCCCCCGCACCCCCCGAGGTATTTTCACAAATAAGAAAAGCTATCCGCTGATGAAGACGCAGCCGTCGCTCATCAGGACCGGCGGGGTCAGGCACAAGCCCTTGGCCACCGACCAGGCGGCGAGCACTTTGGGCACATAGGCGCGGGTTTCGGGATAGGGGGGAATGCCCTTGTGATCGCGCAGCGCGCCCTCTCCGGCGTTGTAGGCGGCAAGCGCCAGGATCGTGTCCCCGTCGAAATGACCGATCAGCCAGTCCAGATAGGCGATGCCGCCACGGATGTTCTGCGCGGGATCGAGGGGGTCCGCCACGTCGAAACGGCTGGCTGTATCCGGCATCAACTGCATGAGCCCCTGAGCCCCGGCGCCGCTTTGGGCTTCTGCCGCTCCGCCGCTTTCCACCGAAATAACGGCAAGAGCGAGCGCAGGGGAGACCTTTGTCCCCACCGATGCCGCGAGCAGATCGCGCCCATATTGACCCGCCACCGCCTGCACCGCCTGGAGCCTGGGGGTGGGCACGTTGCGGGCCTCGTCCGCGACGCTCATCTGGTGCAGCGCCGCCTGCACGCGCGTGGCGGCCGGGGCATTTAGGTCATCGGGCACGACATTCCAGAACCACTCGGCCCCGCCGGAACCGCCCCGCGCAATTGCGGCACTGGCCGGAAGCGGATCGGCGCCCGAGAGCGGCGCGGGCTGCGCCTGAGGGGTGATCTGGACTGTAATGCGCGGACCGCTGTGATTGGCCGAAGGGGGCTTCACACGGCGAAAGGTGAAATCGGGTTGCAGGCGATCCTGTTCCGCCCCTGCGCTATGCGCAACGAAAAGCGCGGCGATCATGCCGCCCCACAGAGTTTTGCTCATCTGCCCTGCCTCCGGGTCCTTTTGACCGCAGTGTAGAGCGCATGAGGGGCTTGATCCATTGATTTCGCAACAATGCGTACTGGCTGTGTCGATTGCACACGTTCAGAGCACGCTGAAAGCTCCAGCCACTCAAAATCGCAAAAAAATATTGATTGATATCAATGTTTTATATGGATTATTCCGATTGTCGGCCGATAACCTGAAAAGGCTTTTTTACCGCCCCAATCCCGCCCGATTTTGACGGGAAAACGTAGTCATCCCAGCCGGGGAGCGCACCAAGACGAGGCCGGTGCACAAGCGAACCGCAAGGGACTGTATCAAAGCGAACCACTCATTGGAGGGATCTCAAATGCAAAACTTCATCAAGAACTTCTTCGCCGACGAATCTGGCGCCGTGACCGTTGACTGGGTCGTGCTGACCGCTGCCATCGTGGGCCTGGGCGTTGCCGCCATCGGCTACGTGTCGCAAGGTGTGAACAGCATCGGCAACAACATCGCTGCGGACCTGCATGGCAAGTCCATCGGCTCCGGTGTCAAAGACACCCTGTACACCCCGTAATCGGGTGGGACATCTGCGGGTCGGCTTATCGGCTCGCGCGAAAACACCGCTCCTTCGTGAGCGGTGTTTTTGTTTGCCCCAACCACTCCCCTGCGGCGCCGCATTTCCGCCATTACTGGAGGTCAGGTTGCCGGTGACACCATTCCTTTAAGGAGAGTTCAATGCGTATTGTATTCGCCGTCATGCTGGTTGCCGGGCTGGGCCTTGCTGCCTTCGCCGCGAACCTTGTGCAGGGCTACATGAGCCAGCAGCAGGCTGTGCTGCACGCAGAGCGCGAGGCCGCCGCTCAGCGCGTCGAGGTCGTCGGCGTCGTTGCCCCGAACCGCTCCATTGGCTACGGGGAGCCGATCACCCCCGACGATGTCGAGGTGGTCGGCTACGCCAAGCCCTACCTGCCCGAGGGCACGTTCGGCTCCATGGAGGAGTTCTTCCCACAGGGCACGGACGTGCTCCGCATGGCGGTTCGTCCGATGGAGCCGCTGGAGCCCATTCTGGCCGTGAAGGTCACCGCTCCAGGGGATGATGCCGGGCTCGTGACCCGTTTGGGCAAGGGGATGCGCGCCTTTGCGATCCGCACCGATGTGAGCGCGGGGGTATCTGGCTTCCTGAGGCCCGGGGATCGCGTAGATGTCTATTGGACCGGCACGGCGCCGGGCCGTTCGGGCGAGTTTACCAAGCTGATCCTGCCCGCCATGGAGATCATGGCCGTTGACCAGACTTCGGACGCCAACCTGACCGGCGCCATGGTCGCGCGCACAGTGACCGTGAAAGCCGATCCTCAGCAGGTCGCCCAACTCGCCCAAGCTCAAACGACGGGCACGCTGTCCCTGTCTCTCGTCGGTGTGGGCGATGACGCGGTGGCAGAGGTGGTCCAGGTAGATCAACGCGGGCTTTTGGGGATCGTCGAAGAAGCCCCCGAACCCGAAGTGGTGGCTCAGGCTCCCGCTCCGGCGCCGGTCTGCACCGTACGCAACCGCCGTGGCGCTGAGATCATCATCACCGAGGTGCCGTGTCTGGACTAAGGCCGGACACTGCCCGACAGGCACGCGAAAGACACAGGTCAGGGGGCGATTCGTCCCCTGATTCTCTTTGAATCTTGCGCATTTACTCCGCAACGTGCATGCTGTGCAAAAATTAGGGGCAATAAGACCCCGTCAAGACATGATCAGAGCAGTGATCTAAGAGGCAGGCGCATGAACATTATCGGAGCATTGCGGGCAGCAGCCATCGGAGTCGCGGTTTGCGCAAATTTTGGCGCCCCGCCTGTTCAGGCTGAAACTCTGCGCGTCATCAACGGCGCGCCGTCCACAGCGTTGAATGTCCCCATGAACCGGGCCGTTGTGGTGGAAAGCGACCGTAGCTTTGCAGAATTGTCCATCGCCAACAGCGGCATCGCGGACATCTCTTCCCTGTCGGAACGCACGATCTATGTGCTGGGCAAAGAGCCGGGCCGCACGACCCTGACCCTGATCGACGAGAATGGGCGCCTGATCACCAACGTGGAAATCCACGTCACCCCCGACATAGCGGAGTTCAAAGAGCGTCTGCGCCAGATCCTTCCCGGTGAGCAGATCGAAGTGCGCACCGCCAATAACGGGATCGTCCTGTCCGGCATCGTCAGCTCGACCGCCAAGCTCGACGCCGCTCTTGAGCTGGCCAACCGCTATGCCCCTGAACGTGTGTCGAATCTGATGAGCGTCGGCGGCACGCAGCAGGTCATGCTCAAGGTCCGCTTTGCGGAGATGCAGCGGTCTGTGTCGAAATCCCTGTCCAGCTCGCTGAGCGTGATGAGCCCGGCCTTTGACAGCGGCCGCACCGTCAGTGGAGGCACGCAGCGCCTTGTCGGATCGGAAGCCCGCACCAACTCTCAAGGCGGCATAACTCCATCCACCTCTGCGGCTGGATCGGTCCTGTTCGGCTTTGGCGCCGGCGGAGTCGAGGTTGGCTTGTTGCTTGAAGCGCTCGAAAGCAAGGGCGCCGTGCGCACCCTCGCAGAGCCGAATCTGACGGCGCTATCCGGGCAGGAAGCTAGCTTCTTGGCGGGCGGCGAATACCCGGTCCCAACCATTGGAGACAGCGGCGCCGTCGCCGTGGCCTATCGCCCGTTCGGGGTGGAGATGAAATTCGTGCCCCGCGTTATCGACGGAGACCGGATCAATCTTGAGCTCAACGCCGCAGTTTCATCCATCGACGCTGCGAACGGCATCACCGCCGAAGGGATCCAGGTCGATGCATTCTCGACCCGGAAGACCTCGACCACTGTGGAAATGCGCGACGGCGAAAGCTTCGCTATCGCGGGCCTACTCAAGGACGATTTCCGAGACGTGAACGGTCAGGTGCCGTGGCTGGGTGACATCCCCGTGCTGGGCGCCCTTTTCCGGTCCACGGAATATCAGCGAAGCCAGACGGAGCTGGTCATCATCGTGACCCCGCATCTGGTAACGCCGACCCGAGGCGAAGCTCTCGCTCTCCCCGGAGATCGGATGACCTTGCCGACCGAACGTGAGCTGTTTCTTAACGGCCAGGTGCTGGGCGGCCGCGCCCCGACGCGTGGTCCTGCGGCCGAAGTGGCCAGCCAGGATTTCACCGGCTCCTATGGCTATGTGATGGATTGACCCAATGGCACATTCCCGCTTGATCCCTGCCCTTGTCATCGCCGCCGCCACGGCGAGCTGCACCGAAGGTCCCGTTGGCGGCCAGTTCCTAAATGAGGCCGGAGCGGGCACGCTTCATGACGGGCAATTTGGCCAGGCCACGATGAACAACACGCTCGTCATGACGGGCGCTGCCGACTACCGGATCAGCCTCGCACGGCGCTTCGATTCCGAAGTACCCTCGATGGTGACGTTCGCCTTCAACTCCACCGCGCTGAATGAAGAGGCCCGCGCCACGCTGCGCGCCCAGGCCCATTGGATCAAACAATTCCCCGAGGTCCGGTTCCGCGTCTACGGCCACACGGACCTGGTCGGTTCACAGTCCTATAACCGTCGGCTTGGCCTGCGCCGCGCTCAGGCTGTGGTGCTGTATCTGCAAAGCCAAGGTGTTGGCCGCGAGCGGCTTGAGGCGGTGGTCAGCCATGGGGAAACCCAGCCGCTGATCGTTACCGAAGGACGCGAGCGCCGCAATCGCCGCACCGTCACCGAAGTCAGTGGCTTTGTGCGCAATCACCCGATGGTGCTCAACGGCAAATACGCCGAAGTCATCTTCCGCGAATACGTCTCGAGCGCGATCCCCGCCAGCACCGTGGCTGGGGGCGTCATCGACGGCGGCGGCGACGGTGGCTCGGGCGGCGGAGAGTAATCGCCCCGTTCAGTCCCGGCGCATCCTGCGCAGGAAGGCCTTCCACCCTCCGGGTGCAACCAGGATCGCCGCGATCCCGCCAAAGATGAACCCGGCCAAATCCGCCGTCCAGCTTGGATCCGATCCAAACAGCATGGCAAAGGTCAGCTGAAGCCCCATCAGGACGCCGATCAGGCGAAACGCCTTGGCCGGGCTGTCTCCGATCTGCCCCAGCCGCAGCCACATCAGGTAGGTATAGGCGCCGATCAGGCCGTAAACCGCCGGATAGGCCCCAACCAGAGCCATGTTCCGCCCGATGAGGCTCCCGTAGACCCCATAGACCACCGCGCCGCCAATCACCGCCGCGAGGGTGATCACCGCCAGAGCCAGCGGGCGGTAAAGCTCTCCGACGAATTTCCCCAAGGCCAGCCACAGCGCGCATGCAAAAGCCGCATGGGTGAAGCTGACATGGACCAGCGGGTAGCTGACATAGCGCGCCAGCAGCTGTGGCTCCCAATTGCCGCGCCAGACCAGCTCCTGCACCCGTGGGGCGAAAGCGAGCCGGTCAATCAGCGCCACACGCCAACCCACGGCCTCAGCCCCGCCCAGAACCCCGGCGCTTCCCAGGCTCAGAGCCGCTTCGATCAGCGCCAGCACGATAAAAACGGCCAGCACCAGCGGCGGAAGAGGGTTCACGGGGCGATCATTCATGGCAGGCTCTGTCGTTGACGCGTCGGCGGCCCAGCGGTAAGCGAGCCAGGACCATCCGTCCAGACCCGAGGCTCCCATGACCGATACGTCCTTTACCCCCCGTGTTTTCTCTGGCGTCAAGCCGTCCGGCGGGCTGACGCTGGGCAACTACCTGGGCGCGATCAAGCGTTTCGTCGATATGCAAGAGGCCGGTCAGGAGGCGCTCTACTGCGTCGTGGACCTGCATGCGATCACCGTCTGGCAGGACCCGGCAGAGCTGCGCCAGACCACCTACGAAGTTGCCGCAGGGTATCTGGCCGCCGGAATCGACCCGGAAAAATCCATCCTTTTCAATCAGGCCCGTGTGCCCGCCCATGCGGAGCTCGGCTGGATCCTCAACTGCGTCGCGCGTCTGGGCTGGATGAACCGCATGACCCAGTTCAAGGAAAAGGCGGGCAAGAACGCCGAAAAGCAATCGCTTGGCCTTTACGCTTACCCGTCGCTGATGGCCGCCGACATCCTGCTCTACCACGCGACCCACGTCCCCGTCGGCGAGGATCAGAAACAGCATGTCGAGCTGACCCGCGACATCGCGGCAAAGTTCAACCACGACTACGGCGTGGATTTCTTCCCGATGACCGAGCCGGTCATCGACGGACCGGCCATGCGCGTGATGAACCTGCGCGATGGCTCCAAGAAAATGTCCAAATCCGGCGAAAGCGACATGGAGCGGATCAACATGCTCGATGACGCGGACACGATCGCGAAGAAATTCAAGAAGGCCCGCACCGATCCCGAGCCCCTGCCCGAAACGCTCGACGGTCTCGAAGGCCGCCCCGAAGCGCGCAACCTCGTCAACATCTACGCTGGCCTGTCCGGGCAAAGCAGCGAGTCGGTGATCACCGAATACGCGGGCGCCGGTTGGGGCCAGTTCAAGCCCGCCCTCGCAGAGCTCGCGGTCGAAAAGCTCGCGCCCATCTCCGGTGAGATGCGCCGCCTGATGAACGAGCGCAGCGAGATCGACCGCATTATGGCCCGCGGCGCCGATCGCGCCCGCGAAATCGCGGACCCGATCCTTGCGCGGACCTACGATATCGTGGGGCTGCTCCGCTGAGCGCCCTGCCCCATATCGATACGCTTGGCGGCAAGCGGGTGCTGTTCATGATGGCAGCCGATGCCGAGTACGGCCCCAATCTGCGCGCGCGCATCACCCCGCTGATGACCGGCGTCGGCCCGGCGGAAGCCGGGGTGGTCGCGGCGGGCGCGCTCGCGCGGCTGGAACTGACCGAAAATCGGCCGGATCTGGTCATTTGCCTGGGCTCGGCCGGATCGGCGCGGCTTGATCAAGGGGCTGTCTACCAGGTCTCTTCGGTCAGCTACCGCGACATGGATGCAAGCCCCCTGGGCTTCCCCAAGGGCGTCACCCCGCTCTCCGACCTGCCGCCCGAGATCGCTCTGCCGCAGGTGCCGGGCCTGCCCGCCGGACGGCTCGCAACCGGCGCGTCCGTGGTCAGCGGGGACGCCTATCGCGGCATCGACGCGGACATGGTGGACATGGAAACCTGGGCCATCCTGCGCGCTTGCCAGCAGCACGACCTGCCCCTGATCGGTCTGCGCGGCATCTCGGACGGCGCGGCGCCGCTCAAGGGGATCACCTGCTGGACGGACCTCCTGCCGGTGCTCGACGCCCATCTCGCCACGGCGCTCGATACGGTGGCCGGGGCGCTACAGGCAGATCAGATCGCTCTTTGATCTTCTTATTTGTTCAAACACCTCGGGGTCTGGGGCAGAGCCCCAGTCCGCCTCTGGACCTCTCTCGCCCCGCCACCTAGTCTCGCGCCAAAGGAGACCTGCAATGGCCGTCGGCACCCAAATTCGCACCTATTTCAACGGCACCTGGCATGACGGAGACGTTCCGATCATGCGCGCCGCCGATCACGGCAGTTGGCTGGGCACGACCGTCTTTGACGGCGCCCGCTTCGCCCGCGGCCTGACGCCCGATCTGAACAAACACTGCGCCCGCGTGAACCGCTCCGCCGAAGCGTTGGGGATCCGCCCGACGGTCAGTGCCGACGACATGGTCCAGATCACCCGCGAGGGGCTCAAGGCCTATGACGACGGCACCGCCGTCTACATTCGCCCCATGTATTGGGGCATCCATGGCGGCCCGATGGGGGTCGATATCGACCCGTCGGAAACCGGCTTCGCCATCTGCCTGGAAGCCATCCCGATGGCTCCCGAAACCGCCTCGGCCACGCTGACGACCACCCGTTTCCGCCGCCCAGTGCTGGAGACTGCCGTGTGCAACGCCAAGGCCGGGTGCCTTTACCCGAACAACGCACGGATGCTGGCGGAAGCGAAATCCAAAGGCTTCTCCAACGCGCTTGTGGCGGATGCCATGGGCAACGTCGCCGAGACGGCCACCGCCAACGTGTTCATGGTCAAGGACGGCGTCGCCATGACCCCGATCGCCAACGGCACGTTCCTGAGCGGCATCACCCGCGCCCGCCATATCGACAACCTGCGCAAGGACGGGATCGAAGTCGTCGAAACGGTCCTGACCTTCGACGATTTCCGCGCGGCGGACGAGGTGTTCCTGTCCGGCAATATGACCAAGGTCACGCCCGTCACGGCCTTTGACGACCGCCAATACCAGATCGGCCCGGTGACCCGCCGTGCGCGCGAGCTGTATTGGGACTGGGCCGCGACGCAAAAGTGAGCCTGCCGCTGACCCTCGCCGTCGGCGCTCTTGGGGCGCTTGCGGCTCAGGCAGCGGGGGTTCCCCTGGCGCCGCTCACCGGGTCTGCGCTTGCCGTTGCCGCGCTTGCTCTGGCGGGGCGGGCGGCGTCCATTCCCGTCCCTTTCCGCAACGGGCTCTTCTTGCTCGCGGGGCTGGGGATCGGCACGGGCGTGACCCCCGAAGCGTTCGACGCCTTTCTGATCTGGCCCGCCGGTTTTGCCATGCTCGCGCTATCGCTTCTGGCGACCATGGGGCTTGGCACCTGGATGATGTCGCGGCTGTTTGGAATGAACCGGCGCGCGGCGTTCCTGGCTTCCACACCGGGGCATCTGAGCTTCGTGCTCGCCATCGCGGAGGATCGAGGCGACGACAGCGGAGCCATTGCTGTCATCCAAACCTTGCGCGTGCTGATCCTGACGCTGGCGGTGCCCTTTGCGGTCCACCTGGCAGGGCTGGACGGGATCGCCCCTGCGCCCCGCGCCGATCTGCCGCTGCGCTATCTCGTTCTGGCCGCCGGGCTGGCGCTGATCTTGTGGCCTTTGTGCCAACGGCTGCGCATCCCCGCGCCGTCGCTCATGGCGGCACTGTTCGCCGCCGCGCTCTTGACCGGCACCGGCTTTGCCGAAGGCCGCGCCCCCGACTGGATCACGCAGCCCGCCCTTGCCGGGATCGGCACGCTGATCGGCGCACGTCTGGCCAGCCTGCCACCCCGGATGATCCTGCGCCACGCGGGCGCGGGGCTCGCCTCCACGGCGCTTGCGGCGGGCATCGCGACCCTGGCCGCGATTGCCGTTCATCGCCTGCTGAACATGACCCTGCCCCATGTGCTGACCGCCTTCGCGCCCGGCGGGCTGGAGACGATGTTGGCCATCGGTGCGGCCATGGGGGCCAATCCCGGCTTCACCGCCGCCGCCCATGTCGCCCGGCTGCTCATGCTGTCCGCCCTGGTCCCCGTCGTGATCGCGCGGCTGTGACCCATTGCGCCGATGGCCGCCGCCATGCACACTCCCCCCGAAAGGGAGACCCCCATGCGCAAGTTTCTCGTCGTGCTCGATGACAGCCGCGAATGCCTTAATGCCATGCGCTTTGCCGCCATGCGCGCCGCCAGCACCGGCGGCGGTGTGACCATCCTGTCGGTGATCGCCCCCGAGGAGTTCAACCACTGGATCGGCGTGGGCAACATCATGCGCGAAGAGGCCCGCGAGCGGATCGAGGCCCATTTCGAAGTCTTCGCCAAGTGGATGCGCGACCGCCAGAACGTCTCCCCTGAACTGGTGATCCGCGAAGGGGATGCCGTACCGCAGATCCTCGCTCAGATCCGGGAGGACCCCGAAATCGGCGTTCTGGTGCTGGGCGCCTCCAGCGAAGGCAAGGATCCCGGCCCGCTGATCAAGGAAATGTCCCGCAATGCCGGCTCTTTGCCGGTGCCGCTGACCATCGTGCCCGGCGGGATCTCCAAAGAACGGCTGGAGGCGATCACCTGACCCGCCGCATTGGGCTCATCACTCTGGTTGTGTCGGACTATGACGCCGCGCTCGCGTTTTATGTCGGCCTGCTGGGCTTCGATCTGATCGAAGACACACCGCAGCCGGGCAAACGCTGGGTGGTGGTGTCTCCGGGGGACGGCGGCGCCGCGCTGCTGCTGGCGCAGGCCCGTGGCCCTGCCCAAGAGGCCGCCATCGGAAACCAAACCGGCGGGCGCGTCGCGCTGTTCCTGGAAACCGACGATTTCACCGGCGATCACGCGCGGATGCTGGCTGCGGGCGTCACCTTCGAAGAAGCCCCCCGCGCGGAGCCCTATGGCCGCGTTGCCGTCTGGCGCGACCCGTTCGGGAACCGCTGGGATTTGCTGGAACGCCGCCCCGCGTCTTGACGCTGGCCCATGCGGAGCGCATATCGAAGGCAAGCTACAAAAGGGGCGTCCTCGATGTTCATTCAAACCGAATCCACCCCGAACCCCGCCACGCTGAAGTTCCTTCCGGGCCAGACCGTGCTGGAAACGGGCACCGCCGATTTTCCTTCTGCGGAAAGCTCGGGCAGCTCTCCGCTGGCCGCGCGGCTGTTCGCGGTGGACGGCGTTGCGGGCGTGTTCCTGGGCCATGACTTCATCACCGTGACCAAGGCCGAGGCCCGCGATTGGGATCATCTCAAACCCGCGATCCTTGGAGCCATCCTGGAGCATCTGCAATCCGGCGCGCCCGCGCTTGCCGATGGCTCGGGCCAGGCGGGCGGTCATGCCGATCACGAAGGCGACGGCGAAAACGCCGAGATCATCGCCCAGATCAAAGAGCTGCTGGACACCCGCGTGCGCCCGGCTGTCGCGCAAGATGGCGGGGATATCACCTTCCACGGCTTTGACCGCGGCGTCGTCTATCTGCACATGCAAGGCGCCTGCGCGGGCTGCCCGTCTTCGACGCTGACGCTGAAGATGGGGATCGAAAACCTGCTGCGCCACTTCATCCCCGAAGTGACCGAGGTCCGCCCCATTGCCGTCTGAGCCCACCGTTCTGGCGTTTGACACATCGGCCGCGCATTGCGCGGCCGCTTTGCTGCGCGCAGGGCGGATCGTGGCCACCCGGGTTGAGCCCATGACCCGCGGGCAGGCCGAACGCCTGATGCCGCTACTGGAAGAGCTTCTGGCCGAAACCGATACCACCTGGGCCGATCTGAGCGCCATCGGCGTGGGCACGGGGCCCGGCAATTTCACGGGCATCCGCATCTCTGTTGCCGCTGCGCGGGGGCTGGCTCTGGGGCTCGACATCCCCGCCATAGGCATCACCAGTTTCGAGGCGCTCAGCGAAACCACCGAGGACCGCTTCACCCTGCCCGCCCCGCGCGGGCGGCGCTATGTGCAAACCCTGCGCCACGCGGCCCCTCTGTCTGACATCGTGTTGGAAGACGGAGAGGCCGAACCGTTTGACGCGGCCGCAGCGGTCGCCGCCATGGCACGTCTGGCCGCCCTGCGGGTCGGCACGCCGCAGCCCGCCCCGGCGCCGGTGTATCTGCGCCCGGCAGATGCCGCGCCGCCGTCGGATCCACCGCCGGTGATTCTCCCGTGACGCCCGACGCGCTCGCCGCACTGCATCGCGCCGCCTTCGGAGACGCCCATGGATGGCGCACCGCCGATTTCGAAGAGCTGCTTCCCCAGCCCGGCACCTTCCTGATCACCGCGCCGGGTGGCTTTGCGCTTGGCCGCGCCATCGCCGGGGAGGCGGAGCTGCTGACCATCTGCACCGATCCTGCGCAGCGCAGACAGGGCATCGCGGCCCATGTTTTGCAGGGCTTTGCCGCCAAGGCGCGCGATTTAGGTGCCAGGGAGGCCTTCCTCGAAGTGGCCGAAGACAACGCCCCCGCGCAGGCGCTCTACGCGCGCGACGGATGGCGCGAGGTGGCCCGGCGCAAGGGCTATTATCGACGCGAAGGTGCCGTTGCGGCAGATGCGCTGATCCTGCGGCGCGGGCTTTAGGCCGCAGCAATTCTCCTTGACCCCAGACGTGGCAAACGGCCTAATCTGGCCCGTAACGCCTGGCGGGGTTTCCTGCCCAGACGATGCTGCCACGGCCCGGTCCGGCCATGGATCCCAGCAGACCAAGGACCAGGGAGAAATGAACACATGACCCTCAAGCAGAGCTTTTTTGGCGCCGCTGCCCTGTGCGCCCTGACCGCAGGCACCGCCATGGCCGACCCGGCCGTGATCTTCGATCTGGGTGGCAAGTTCGACAAGAGCTTCAACGAGAGCGCTTTCAACGGTGCCCAGCGTTGGGCCGAGGAAACCGGCGGTACCTATCTGGAGATCGAGCTGAAATCCGAAGCGCAGCGCGAGCAGGCCCTGCGCCGCTTTGCCGAAACCGGCGCCAACCCGATCGTGACCACCGGCTTTGCCATGTCCGACCCGATCGCCGAAGTCGCCCCGGACTACCCCGACACCAAGTTCGTGACCATCGACGGCTATGTCGAAGCGCCGAACGTGCTGACCATCTCCTTCTCTGAGCACGAAGGCTCGTATCTGGTCGGGATGCTGGCCGCGATGGCCTCCGAATCCGGCACCGTCGGCTTCATCGGCGGCATGGATGTTCCGCTGATCCGCAAATTCGGCTGCGGCTATGCCGAAGGCGTTCTGGCCGTGAACCCCGATGCGACCGTGATCGCCAACATGACCGGCTCCACCCCGTCGGCCTGGAACGATCCGGTGAAGGGCTCCGAGCTGACCCGCGCCCAGATCAGCCAGGGCGCCGACGTGGTTTATGCCGCAGCGGGCGGCACCGGCGTGGGCGTGCTGCAAACCGCCGCTGACGAAGGCATCCTGTCGGTCGGCGTGGACAGCAACCAGAACTACCTGCACCCGGGCAAGGTCCTGACCTCCATGCTCAAGCGCGTGGACGTGGCGGTTTACGACCTGCTGATGCAGGGCGATGACCTGGAAACCGGCTTCCAGACGGTCGACCTGGCCACCAACGGTGTTGGCTATGCTCTGGACGAGTATAACGCCGATCTGATCACCGAAGAGATGATCGCCGCGGTCGAAGAAGCCAAAGGCAAAATCATCGCCGGTGAGATCGAAGTGCACAACTACTTCGACGACGACAGCTGCCCGGTTCTGGACTTCTAAGGCCGTTTTAGGACAAAAAAGACGGGCCGTGCTGTTCCGCGCGGCCCGTTTTTGCAAAGAGGCACAGCTTATGGGCGATGCGATCACCGGCTTTTTCCAAGCCTGGAGCGAAGAGGACGCATCCGCGCGCGAAGCCGCTCTGGATGGTGCTATGGCCGCGCCCTTTCGCTACTGCGATCCCAACACCCCCCATCCCATCGAAGACCTGGGCACGCTGACCGACTATATCGGCGCCTTTACCGCCCGCATGCCCGGCGCGCAGGCGCAGATCGTGTCCCGCGATCTCCATCATGGGGCAGCGCGTGCCGTGATCGACTTCACGGTGGACGGTCGCGCCTTGATGCGGGGCCAGTATTTCGCGCTTCTCGATGAACGCGGCAGGATCGAACACATGGCCGGGTTCAACGGCACCGGAGAGACAACATGAGCGACACCCCCGCCATTGAGCTGAAGGGCATTTCCAAAAGCTTTGGGCCGGTGCAGGCCAACAAGGATATTTCCATCCGCGTGATGCCCGGCACGATCCATGGGATCATCGGGGAAAACGGCGCCGGGAAATCGACCCTGATGTCGATCCTTTACGGGTTCTACAAAGCCGATGCCGGAGAGATTTTCATCCACGGCCAAAAGGTCTCCATCCCGGACAGCCAGGCGGCGATCAGCCATGGCATCGGCATGGTGTTCCAGCATTTCAAGCTGGTGCAGAACTTCACCGTTCTCGAAAACGTCGTGCTGGGCGCGGAGGACGGCGCTCTGCTGCGGCCCAGCCTCGCCAAGGCCCGCAAGGAGCTCAAGGCGCTTGCCGAGGAATACGAGCTGAACGTGGACCCGGACGCGCTGATCCAGGACATTGGCGTGGGGATGCAGCAGCGGGTAGAGATCCTCAAGGCGCTCTATCGCGCGGCGGACATCCTCATCCTTGATGAGCCCACGGGCGTGCTGACCCCGGCCGAGGCCGATCACCTGTTCCGCATCCTCGAGAACCTCAAGCGCGAGGGGAAGACGATTATCCTCATCACCCACAAGCTGCGCGAGATCATGGAGATCACCGACAGCGTGTCCGTGATGCGGCGGGGCAAAATGACGGATACGGTCCAGACCGCCGACACAAGCCCGTCCGAACTGGCGGAGCTGATGGTCGGGCGCAAGGTGCTTTTGCGGGTGGACAAGAAACCTGCCACCCCCGGCGACGTTGTGCTGGAAGTGCGCGATCTGAAGGTGACCGACGACAAGGGCGTGCAGAAGCTGCGCGGCATTGATCTGGACATTCGCGCCGGGGAAATCCTCGGCATTGCCGGGGTTGCCGGGAACGGACAATCGGAGCTTCTCGAAGTGCTAGGGGGCTATCAGACGGCCAAGGGGTCGGTGCGGCTCAACGGGCAGCAGATCGACCTGACCGGGCGCCATTCCAACGGTCAGAGCCGCCGCGCCCGGGGCATCGCCCATGTGCCCGAAGACCGGCAGCGCGAGGGGCTCATCATGGAGTACCACGCCTGGGAGAACATTGCCTTTGGCTACCACCATGACGACATGTGGGGCAGTGGCGTTCTGATGAACAACGCCCGCATGAAGGAAGAGACCGCCGCCAAGATGGAGCGGTTCGACGTGCGCCCCCCGGATCCGAATCTGACCGCCAAGAGCTTCTCCGGCGGCAACCAGCAAAAGATCGTCCTGGCCCGCGAGATCGAGCGCAACCCCGATCTGCTGCTGGTCGGCCAGCCCACGCGCGGGGTCGATATCGGCGCCATCGAATTCATTCACCAACGGATCGTGGAGCTGCGCGATGCCGGGAAGGCGATCTTGCTGGTTTCCGTGGAGCTCGAAGAGATCCTTGGGCTGTCGGACCGCATCGCCGTCATGTTCGACGGCCGGATCATGGGCGAACGCCTGCCCTCGGAGACCGACGAGAAAGAGCTGGGCCTGTTGATGGCTGGCATGAACGAAGCGACGCAAGGCGACGCGCGCAAGGCGGTCGAGGCCGATCAGGCCCGCGCAGGCAAGGAGAGCTGAGCCATGAACCGTTTGCCGAACTGGGCCGATGTGGTCCTGATCCCTCTTATCTCGCTGGTGCTGGCCGCGCTGATTTCCGTTCTGGTCATCATGGGGATCAACGAAGACCCCTGGCTGGCGATCCGCACCATGGTGACCGGCGCCTTCGGAACAAGCGCGGGTTGGGGCTACACGCTGTTCTACACCACGAATTTCATCTTCACCGGGCTGGCCGTGGCGGTCGCGTTCCACGCGCGGATGTTCAACATCGGCGGCGAAGGTCAGGCGATGATCGGGGGCCTGGGCGTGGCGCTCGTGTGTCTCTACATCCCCTTCCCGCATTGGTCGCTGGCGCTGATCGGCGCTTCCATCGGCGGGGCGTTGTTCGGCGCAGCCTGGGCGGCGATCCCGGCGTGGCTGCAGGCCAAGCGCGGCAGCCATATCGTGATCACCACGATCATGTTCAACTTCGTCGCGGCGGCGCTGCTGAACTACCTGCTGGTCAATCAGCTCAAGCCGCGCGGCGCCTCCGACCCGGCTTCGGCGCGCTTCCCCGAGACGACCAACCTGCCCAGCTTCCAGGACATGTTCTCCTTCGGGGAAACGCCCCTGTTCCGCGGCGCGCCCGCCAATATCACCTTCTTCCTGGCGCTCGCCGCCTGCGTGGTGGTGTGGCTGCTGATCTGGCGCACCCGGCTGGGTTATGAGACCCGCGCCTTCGGTCAATCCGAACCCGCCGCCCGCTATGCCGGGATCGGCGCGACCAAGATCATCATGATCTCCATGCTGATCTCGGGCGCGCTTGCCGGGCTGATGGCCGTGAACAACACCATGGGTGACGCCGAAAAGCTGACCCTGAACGCCGTCAATCAGGCCGGGTTCATCGGCATCGCCGTCGCCTTGATGGGCCGCAACCACCCGTTCGGGGTGGTGCTTGCGGCGCTGCTGTTCGGTTTCCTCTATCAGGGCGGGGCCGAGCTGGACCTCTGGACCTCGATCCCCAGCGACATCGTTGTCGTGCTTCAGGCGCTCGTGATCCTGTTCACCGGCGCGCTCGACAATATGGTGCGCATGGCGGTGGAGCCCTTCTTCTCGCCCAAGCGCAACCTGCCGGCTTCGGAGTAACACCATGACCCTGTTCGAACTCGTCGACCTGGAGCTCCTGTCCTCCGCCATCCGCCTGGCAACGCCGCTGCTGCTGGCATGCCTGGCCGGGCTTTTCTCTGAACGCTCGGGCATCTTCGACATCGGCCTTGAAGGCAAGATGCTCGCTTCTGCGTTCCTGACCGCCGCCGTGGCCTACAGCACCGGATCGGCCTGGATCGGGCTTGCTGCCGGGATCGCCGCCGCGATGGCGCTGTCGGTGATCCATGGCGTGGCCTCGATCACGTTCCGGGGCAACCAGCTTATCTCGGGCGTGGCGCTGAACTTCCTGGCGTCGGGCATGACGATCGTGATCGCGCAGGCCTGGTTCGCCCAAGGCGGGCGCACCCCGGCCCTGAGCGACAGCGCCCGTTTCGGGCCCAGGCATCTGCCCGGAGCCTCCGAGGAGGCCACCGGGCTCGGTGCGATCTATTCCGGCGTGATCTCGGGCCACTCCGTCCTGGTCTACCTGTCCCTCTTCATGGTGCCGCTGACCTGGTGGATCCTGTTCCGCACCCGCTTTGGCCTGCGCCTGCGGGCGGTCGGGGAGAACCCCGCCGCCGTGGACACCGCCGGGGTCAACGTGGTGCGCTTGCGCTATGCGGCGGTGCTGATCTGCGGCGTGCTGTGCGGGATCGCGGGGGCGTATATGTCGACCTCTCTGCAGGCCGGGTTCGTCAAGGAAATGACCGCCGGGCGAGGCTACATTGCCCTTGCCGCGCTGATCTTCGCAAAATGGCGCCCCTTCTGGGCGCTCGCGGCCTGCTACCTGTTCGGCTACCTTCAGGCACTCGCCCTGCGCCCCGACATCATTCAGGACGTGCTGGGCTTCAAGGTGCAGGTGCAACTGCTCGACGCGCTGCCCTACATCCTGACGGTGGTGATCCTGGCGGGCTTTGTCGGCAAGGCCATCCCGCCGCGCGCGGGCGGCGAGCCCTATGTGAAGGAACGGTAGGGGGCGCGGCCCCCGGCCCCTTTGGGGGCTCGTTCGTGATACCTCTCTGATACCTCCAACTCGAGGAGGCGGGTTTTGTATCACCATGCCCGTTCTCGATACGAAAAATCGGTGAAGCGTCGCGCGCCTATGACCAAGATGCGCGATATTTCGAAGCCGTTCTCCGAAACTGCGCGAAAAGCCGCTCTTCAGGAATAGGCTAATGGTCAGAAATACCCCTCGCGCCTATTGTCAGCTTAAGGCAGGCAGTTTGAGCAGGCAGTAGAGATGAAGCGATCTGAAGCCTCCTCCCCTCGCTCACCACCGCGTTTTCAGGCGAACAGCAACGGAGGCTCCTTATGAAGCGCAGAGACCTGATTTTCGGAAGCCTTGCCGCTGGCATGCTCAGCCGCGCAGCCCGTGCCGATACAAGGGCGGAACTGGAAAGCATTGAGCAAAGACTATCCGCTAGAATTGGGGTCTACGCCGAAAATCTCAGAACTGGACAGGCTTTTGAGCACCGTCCTGACGAACGGTTTGCCATGTGTTCGACATTCAAGGCGTCGCTGGCGGCACTTTGCCTGTCTCGGTCTGATCAAGGGCAACTTGATCTTGATGAGCGGCTGGCCTTCGGGGGGACAGAGATACTGCCGACGTCACCCGTCACCCAGAATAATCTCGCTGCCGGAAGCATGAGCATCAGCGATCTATGTCAGGCCATTATCGAATACAGCGACAACACCGCTGCTAACCTTCTGCTGACGCATATTGGTGGACCCGCGGCCATGACGCAGTTTTTCCGGGACATTGGAGACACAACCAGTCGTCTTGACCGCGTAGAGTTGGCGCTCAACTCCAATACTGAAGGCGATGAGCGTGACACCACAAGCCCAAGGGCCATGGCCCGGACGCTCAGTCAATTGACGATGTCCGCCAACGTCCTGTCGGACCAGTCCCGCGCACGACTGATCCAATGGATGCGCAATGAGCAAAATGGCCGGAACAGGATAAGAGCCGCCGTATCCGGCGATTGGACGGTTGGAAACAAGCCCGGCACCTCATCGAATGGCGCGGCAAACGACATTGCGGTCCTATGGTCGCCCGACGGCATTCCATTCGTCGTCACAGTATTCATTGACGCAGAACGCGGTCGAACGCGCGAGGCTGTTGGCTCTATTCGTGAGGTCGCGGGGCTGGCGTTGGATATGGTCGCGTGACGAACGTCCAGTGCTAGGGCTCCGCAGAGCCGCCATAGGTATTGGCTCGGACCTTCGCGGCTCTGCCGTAACCGTCGGGCTCCTCGGGACCGGGCCCGTTTCTGACGCAATAGCCAAGACCGTCTGACATTCAGCAAACTAAGCGCGTTCTTCGTGCGCCGCCCTTGGCCTCGCAACCTGTCCGCCGCGCCACCCCTGCGAGCGCGGGGTGGTGCATCGTCCAAAGCAATCCGCTCAGAGCAGCCCGGCGGTCTCGAACACGGCGCGCATGTCGCTTTGCGGACGCGCGCCAATATGGCGGATCACCTCTGCGGCGGCGAGGTTGCCCATGCGTCCGCAGGTGAGCAGGTCGCGCCCTTGGGACAGACCGAACAGGAAGCCTGCAGCGAACTGATCGCCTGCTCCGGTGGCGTCTACGGGCGTGACCCGCGTCACCGGTGCGATGGCCGTCTCGTCCCCCCGGCGCAGCAGCACGTCTTCCCCGGAGCGGGTGCAGACGACAACACCCGTCGCCGCCGCCGCGCGGTCGAGCGCGGTGTCGATGTCGCTCTCATAGAGCGACTCCCACTCGTGGACATTGCCGATGACGAAGTCGAGCTGCGCGACGAGGGCCTGGAAATCTGCCCGGTGCCGGTCCACGCAAAACGGGTCGGACAGGCTGATCCCCGCAATGCCACCGCCCTCGTGGCACAGGCGCGCAGCCTGTTCGAACGCAGCTTTCCCGCCCGGCTTGTCGTAGAGATAGCCCTCAAGGAACAGCAGCTGCGCGCCACGCGCAACGGCGTCCGGCACATCACCGGCATCGAGGTCGGCACCAAACCCGAGATAGGTGTTCATCGACCGCTCCCCGTCCGGGGAGACGAAGATCATCGAGCGCGAGGTCGGCACGTCGCCCGGCAGCGGCGGGTTCACAAAGGCGGTCCCGGCCTGTTCCATGGCCTGAGCATAGAACCGCCCCAAAGCGTCATCGCGCACGCGGCCAATGAAAGCCGTCGACACCCCCATGGCGCCGATCCCGGCGAGGGTGTTGGCAACCGATCCGCCCGGCGCCTGGGTCCGGTCCTGCATGGCGGCGTAGAGCACTTCGGCCCGTTCACGCTCCACCAGTTGCATGATGCCCTTTTCGATCCCCATGAGATCAAGGAAGCTATCATCCGCATGGGAAATCACATCGACGATTGCGTTGCCGATGCCGACGATCTCATAGGTGGTCACAGGGTTTTCTCCTCAAAGGTGCACAGGTCGCGGATCAGGCAGGCGGCGCATTTCGGTTTGCGGGCGACGCAGGTGTAGCGCCCGTGCAAGATCAGCCAGTGATGGGCATGGCGTTGGAATTCAACGGGCACGTTGTCTTCGATAGCTCTTTCGACGGCGTTAACGTCCTTACCCGGCGCGATGCCAGAGCGGTTCCCGACCCGAAAGATGTGGGTATCCACGGCCTGCGCCGGGTGTCCCCACCACATGTTCAGGACGACATTGGCCGTCTTGCGCCCCACCCCCGGCAGCGATGTCAGCGCCGCGCGGGAAGACGGCACCTGCCCGCTATATTCGTCGACCAGCTTGCGGGACAGGGCGATCACGTTCTTGGCCTTATTCCGGTAAAGGCCGATGGTCTTGATGTGGGCGATGACGCCCTCTTCGCCCAACTCCAGCATCTTTTCCGGCGTATCCGCCACGGCGAACAGCCCGCGCGTGGCCTTGTTGACTCCGGCGTCGGTGGCCTGTGCCGAAAGCGCGACCGCCACGACTAGGGTGAAAGCATTGGTATGCTCCAGCTCGCCCTTGGGCTCGGCTTCGGCGTCCTGGAAGCGGGTGAAGATCTCTTGCAGGACAGGGTATGAGAGCTGCTTGGCCATGGGGCTCCCTATCGCGCGGCGCGGCGCAATGCGCAAGCTTCGGGTCGCCCGGACGACGCGCCCGCGCTAAGGTCGTTGCATGGAAGACAGCTATCACTATCAAACCATCCGCCGCGCCATCCATGAGATCGACGCCGCCCAAGGGCCGCTCTCACTGGATGATCTGGCCACCCGTATGGGGATGAGCCCGGCGCATTTCCAACGGGTGTTCTCCCGCTGGGCCGGGGTGTCCCCGAAGCGCTATCAGCAATACCTGACGCTGGCGCAGGCCAAGGCGATGCTGGCGGCGGACCTGCCCCTGTTGCAGGCCGCCCAGAGCGTCGGCCTGTCGGGCACGTCGCGGCTGCACGATCTGTTTGTGACCTGGGAGGCGATGACCCCCGGCACCTGGGCGTCGAAAGGGCGCGGGCTGGTCATTCGCGAAGCGGAGGGCGAAAGCCCCTACGGCCCGTTCGTCGCCATGGCGACCGAACGCGGGCTCTGCGCGCTTGGCTTTGCCGGGGAGACGGGGATCGACCAGACCCGCGCCGATCTGCGCGCCCGCTGGCCCGCGGCCTTGTTTCAAACCGATCCGTCGGTGGTGCAACTGGCCCAGGACGCGCTGTCCGGGCGCGGCCCCGTTCACGCCATGGGCGGCCCGTTCCAGATCAAGGTCTGGGAGGCGCTTCTGACCATCCCAGAAGGCACCACAACCAGCTACGGAGCGGTGGCCCGCCAGATCGGCCAGGACGGCGCATCGCGCGCGGTTGGCACGGCGGTCGGACGCAACCCGCTTTCGGGGGTCATCCCGTGTCACCGGGTGCTGCGACAGGGCGGCGGGATCGGCGGATACCACTGGGGCCTGCCGGTGAAACGCGCGCTGCTTGCCCGCGAAGCTGCCCGGACAGAGGCCGGATAGGCGGAAGAGCGGCGTGATCACGCAGCCGGGCGGTTCGCTATTGCATAGCAGGGCCTCCAGAGCCCATTCTCCCGCCAGATCCCGTCGATCATTCGGGACCAACACTATTTGATACAGGACATGCCATGAGCACCTCGAAGCTTTCCCTTGCCGTCGCCACTTCCGCCCTGTTCCTGGGCGGCTGCGTGTCGACGCTGCAGGACCCGAACAACCCGAACCGCAACACCCAGACCGGCGCTCTCACCGGCGCGGCTGCGGGTGCCTTGATCGGGATCGCCACGGGCGACAACGCCCAGGAACGCCGCCGGGGCGCAGTTCTGGGCGCCGCGCTTGGCGCTGCCGGGGGCGGGCTGATCGGCCAGCAGCTGGACAAACAGGAAGCCGAGCTGCGCGCGCAGATGGGCTCCAATGTGGGCATCGTAAACACCGGCGATCAGCTGATCGTGACCATGCCGCAAGACATCCTGTTCGCCACCGACAGTGCCGCGCTGACCGGCTCCCTGACCGCTGACCTGCAAACGCTGGCCGCGTCGCTGAACCGCTACCCGTCCTCCACCGTCAATGTCGTCGGTCACACCGACAATGTGGGCGAGGCCAGCTACAACCAGCAGCTTTCCATGCGCCGCGCGCAGGCCGTGGCCGCCGTGCTGACCGGCTCGGGCGTGGCCCCGTCCCGCGTGCGCTCCATCGGTCGCGGCGAAGACGCACCGGTCGCGGATAACCTCACCGACGCAGGCCGTGCGCAGAACCGCCGGGTTGAGATCATCATCACCCCCAACGCCTGATCCGACAGCAAGATCGCACAGAAGGGCCGTCCCTCCGGGGCGGCCCTTTCGCGTGGGGGTTGAGGGATGCACGAGGCGGTCATATGGTTTTACCAATTTGCAGGGGACGCCGATGCCATTCGAAAAGATCACGCCCGAAAAGCTAAGCCACGGTGTGACGCGCCAGATCGAGCAGCTCATCTTACGCGGCGTCCTGCGCCCCGGTGAGCGCCTGCCCTCCGAGCGTGAGCTATCCGAACGGCTGGGCGTGTCGCGCCCGTCCCTGCGCGAGGCCCTGGCGGACCTCTCGGATCGCGGGCTTCTGGTCAGCCGCGCCGGGGCCGGCGTCCACATCAGCAGCGATCTGGAAAGCGCCTTCCCCCCTGCCCTGATCAGCCTTCTGGCCAGCCATCACGAGGCGGTGTTCGACTACCTGTCCTTCCGCCGCGACATCGAAGGGCTGGCCGCCGAACGGGCTGCCCGGCTGGCCTCGGACACCGATCTGAAGGTGATCGACGCGATCTGGAAGAAGATGGAAGACCAGCACAACCGCCGAAATCCCGCCGAAGAGGCGCGGCTGGACGCGAATTTCCACCTCTCGATCGTTGAGGCCTCGCACAATGTGGTCATGCTGCACATGATGCGCTCCATGTTCGGGCTGTTGACCGAAGGCGTGTTCTACAACCGCCAGCAGATGTTCCGGCAGCGCTTCATGCGCGATGAGATCCTGCACCAGCACCGCCGCATCAACGAGGCCCTGCAAGAGCGCGACCCCGCCGAGGCGCGGCGCGCGGTCGAGGCCCACATGAATTTCGTGGAAACCGCTCTGCGGAACCAGAAACAGCAGGACGACCACGAAGAGATTGCGCGCAAACGCTACCGGCACGAGACCGGCGAGGCCTAGCGGCTCAGCGCGTCCTTGAAGGCGTGATAGGAGGCTTTCGGGCTGCGCTCCAGCGTGTCGAAATCGACATGGATAAGGCCAAAGCGGCGTTCATAGCCGAAGGCCCATTCGTAATTGTCCAGCAGCGACCAGTAGAAGAACCCTTGCAGGTTCACGCCCTGGGCCATGGCCTGCCGCGCCGCCTCCAAGTGGCGCGCGATGAAGTCCACCCGCTCCGGGTCGGAGTGGCTGCCATCATCGGCCCAGGCCATCCCGTTTTCGGTCACGAAGATCGGCAGATCGCCCACATGATCGCGCGCCATGCGCACCAACAGATCGCGCAGCCCCTCGGGGTAGATCTCCCAGCCCATCTGCGTCTTGGGCAGCGGACCATCGACCGCCCGCGTCGCGGGCCACGGAGTATCTGGATCGGCTTCAACTCGCGTGCGGGTGTAGTAGTTGACGCCCAGCCAGTCGATCGGCGCACCGATCAAGGCCATGTCGTCCTGCCAGCCCTGCGGGAGATGCGGCTCCAGCCCTTCGAGAGCCGGTTCGGGATAGGTGCCATGCGCGATGCTTTCGATAAACCAGCGGTTGGCGATGGCGTCGGTGCGGGCCACGGCCACAGCATCCCCGGCCCCGGCGGGCTGCACATCGGTGAAGTTCAGCACCACGCCCAGCCCGTCATGCCCATCGGCCCGGAGCCGCTCCACCGCCAGCCCATGGGCGAGCTGAATGTGGTGCATGGCGCGGGCCGCCGCGCGGATGTCGCGCAGGCCGGGCGCGTGGTGACCTTCGAAATGCGACAGCCAGGACACGCACCAGGGCTCGTTGATCGTGGCGGTGCGGGTGATGCGATCCCCGAGACGCGCCATCACAACCTGCGCAAAATCGGCAAAGGCCTGGGGCGTTGCCCGATTGGTCCAGCCGCCCTCATCGGCAAGCACCGACGGCAGATCCCAATGATAGAGCGTCAGGAAAGGCGCAAGGCCGCGCGCCAGCATCCCGTCCACCAGCCGGTCGTAGAAATCCAGACCTTCGGGGTTCACGGTCCGGCCATCGGGCATGACCCGCGCCCAGGAGGTCGAAAACCGATAGGCATCAAAGCCCGCCTGCTGCATCAGATCCAGATCTTCGGGCCAGCGGTGATAATGATCGCAGGCGCGCGCGCCGTCTTCTGCCCGCAGAACGTTCCGGCCCGTGGCGGCGAAACTGTCCCAATGGCACGGCCCCGCGCCGCCGAAGGCATGGCCTTCGATCTGATAGGCCGCCGTGGCTGCACCAAAGGTGAACCCGTCAGGAAAATCTGAGCGTTTGAACATCAGGAGCCCCCTCAAGCCGCCGGACGGCGCAACGACCGTCCGGCAGATGTTGGCGTTAACACCGCCTGATCGCAATGGCCCGTCAGCCGATCACTGCGTCGAACGCAACGGCAAGCTTGTCGACGATCTCTCCGATCTGAGCGTCTTCGAGGATGAAAGGCGGCGCGAGCAAAACGTGATCGCCATGCTGGCCGTCAATGGTGCCGCCCATCGGATAGCACATCAGCCCGGCCTCCATCGCGGTTGCTTTCACCGCTTTCGCGACGCCGCGCGCGGGGTCAAAGGGCGCTTTCGTGTCCCGATCTGCAACCAGCTCCAGCCCGAGGAACAGCCCGCGCCCGCGGATGTCACCGACATGGGGGTGATCGGCGAACCGGTCCTCAAGCGCCGCGCGCAGGGCCGCGCCCATGGGGCCGACCCGATCCACCAGCCCGTCATCGACGAGCCGCGACAGCACCGCCCCGGCCGCCGCTGCGACAACCGGATGACCGATATAGGTGTGCCCGTGCTGGAAGAACCCGCTGCCTTGGGCGATCTCTTGGTAGAGGCTTTCGCGGCAGAGCATCGCGCCCGCAGGCTGATACCCCGCCCCCAGCCCCTTGGCGATGGCCATGATATCCGGCACCACCCCCTCTTGCTCGCAGGCAAAGAGCGTGCCGGTGCGGCCCATCCCGCACATGACCTCATCCAGGATCAAGATCACGCCGTAGCGGTCGCAGATCTCCCGGATCCGTTTGAAATAGCCGGGCGCGGGAGGGACGGCCCCCAGGGTCGCGCCGACAACGGGCTCTGCCACGAAGGCGATCACCGTTTCGGGGCCGACGCGCAGGAGCTCGGCCTCAAGCTCATCGGCCATGCGCAGGCCGTACGCCTCCAGGCTCTCTCCCTCCTGCTGGCCACGATAGGCATAGCAGGGCGCGATATGGCTGGTTTCGATCATGAGCGGCGCAAAGGGCGCGCGGCGCCATGCATTTCCGCCAGTGGCAAGAGCGCCCAGCGTGTTGCCGTGATAGCTCTGACGGCGGGCGATGAAGCGGGTGCGCTGCGATTCGCCGCGCTCGATCATCACCTGGCGGGCCAGCTTCAACGCGGCCTCCATCGCCTCCGATCCGCCAGAGACCAGATAGGCCCGGCCCAGATCGCCCGGCGCAAGCGCGGTCAGGCGCTCGCCCAGGGCCTCCGCGGGCTCTGACGTGAAGAAGCCCGTGTGCGCAAAGGCGATCTTGTCGAACTGCGCCTTGGCAACTGCGCTGACACGCGCATCGGAATGGCCCAGACAGGACACCGCCGCGCCGCCGCAGGCGTCCAGGTAGCGTTTGCCATCGGCGTCGATGATGTAGGCGCCCTCACCACGAACGGCGACGGGCTGCTGAAGCCGAGCATGACGGGGAAAAAGATGTGACATGGGAAAATCCTCGAAAGACCGTCAAATCTGAAACAGATGATTCATTCATTGACAATACATGAAACACACGAAACACTCCTCCAAAGCGATGTAAAAACGCACCAAGGGGGAATCGCGTGTCGACGGAGTTCGAGGAACGCCTGGCAAAATCCTATGAAGGCCTGAGCGATCAGCTCCGGCGTGCTGGCGATTTCGTGGCAACCCATCCGTTTGACACCGCGTCGCGTTCCATGCGCAGCGTTGCCCGCGAGGCGGAGGTGGCTCCGGCCAGCTTCACCCGGCTGGCAAAGGCGCTTGGCTATGACGGGTTCGAAAGCCTGCGCGACAGCCTGAGGGCGCAGATCGGGGATCAGGTCCGCAGCTTTGCCGACCGCGCCGAAGCCATCGGAGAAAGCGTGCAATTCGCCACCGCCCATCTGGAAGCCTGCCGGTCCAATCTGGATGCTCTGAGCCACGGGCTTGATCCGCAGGCGCTCACTGAGGCGGCCGATCTTCTGTCCGGGGCGCGGCGCGTCTACCTGTTCGGTGCGCTCGGGGCGACGGGGATCGTCGAATACCTGAGCTACCTGGCCCATTACTGCACCGACAACTGGCACCTGATCGGCCGTCAGGGCGGATCGCTCGGCGGCGGGCTGGCGGCGGTGACCGAAGACGATGTCCTGATCGTCGTTACCAAGCCGCCGTTTTCGTCCCGCGCGATTCGCGCTGCCCGCTTTGCCGAAGAGTCGGGCGCGCATGTCATGGTGCTGACCGACAGCCATACCTGCCCCGCCTTGCGATACGCGCAAAGCTCCTTCATCCTTCCAACCGAGAGCCCGCATTTCTACTCGTCCTATGTGGCGACTCTCACGCTGATTGAGATTCTGATCGGCATGGTTGTCGGTCGCAGCGGCCCCGCCGCCCGCGATCGCATCGCCCGTGTCGAGCAGAGCAACCGCCGTCTGGACGAATTGCTGGACGGCTAAGGCCAAGAAAAGACATCAAGACAAGGGAGTACCCAGATGTTTTCCAAGTTCAAGTTCACCGCTGCCGCCGTAGCGGTCGCCATGGCCGCTCCGGCTGTTGCGGAAGACTTCATCACCATCGGCACCGGGGGCGTGACCGGGGTATACTATCCCACCGGCGGCGCGATCTGCCGTCTGGTCAACAAGGGCCGCAAAGAGCATGGCATCCGCTGCTCCGTCGAATCCACCGGCGGGTCGATCTACAACATCAACACCATCCGCGAAGGCGAACTGGAGTTCGGTGTTGCTCAGTCCGACTGGCAGTACCACGCCTATAACGGCACCTCGAAATTCGAAGACCAGGGCGCGTTCGAAGACCTGCGTGCCGTGTTCTCGATCCACGCCGAGCCGCTGACCGTTGTGGCCCGCGCCGATAGCGGCATCACCACCTTCGACGACATGAAGGGCAAGCGCGTCAACCTTGGCAACCCCGGCTCCGGCGCCCGCGCCACGTTTGAAGTGCTGCTGGACGCCATGGGCTGGACCACCGACGACTTCAGCCTCGCTGCCGAACTGAAGCCCGCCGAACAGTCCGCCGCGCTGTGCGACAACCAGGTGGATGCGATCGTATTCACCGTCGGCCACCCCTCGGGCACCATCCAGGAAGCCACCACCGCGTGTGACAGCGTCATCGTGGCCGTGGAAGGCGAAGCCGTCGATAAGCTGATCGAAGAGAACAGCTACTACCGCGCGGCCTCCGTGCCCGGCGGCATGTATCGCGGCACCGACGCGGACGTGAACACCTACGGTGTGGGCGCGACCTTCGTCACCTCGGCCAACGTGTCTGACGAAGCCGTCTACGAAGTCGTGAAAGCGGTCTTCGACAATTTCGACGACTTCAAGAACCTGCACCCGGCCTTCGCCAACCTGACGCCCCAAGACATGGCCACCGCTGGCCTGTCCGCCCCGCTGCATGACGGCGCGGCCAAATACTACCGCGAACAGGGCTGGATCGAATAAGCGATCCCTCACAGCCTTTGGCCGGGGCGGCACCGCGCCCGCCCCGGCGCCTTTTAGGACCTTTTCACAACGACAAGCCGGATAACCGGCATTTCCAGGGAGAGTGAGTCATGGCGGAGCCGCAAGTGGCCGGACAGGGTTTGTCCGAAGAAGAACTTCAGGAGCTGGTCTCCTCATCGGACGCGGGCGCGCGCAACCCAGTTGGCCCGGTGGGCACGATGCTGGCCATCATCGCGGTGGTCTGGTCGCTGTTCCAGGTGCTGCTGGCGAGCCCTTGGGCGCCCTACATCCTGCCCGGAGACATCATCAACAACTCGCGTCAGATCCACCTGGCCTTCGCGATCTTCCTGGCCTTCATGGCCTACCCCGCGTTCAAATCGAGCCCGCGTGGCTATGTGCCGATCCAGGACTGGATCATGGCCCTGCTGGGCGCGTTCATCGCGCTTTACGGCTATTTCTTCTATCAGAAGATCGTCGATGCTGGCGGGCTAGCAGACAACACCGACAAATGGGTCGCTCTTGCCGGGCTCGTCCTGCTGTTCGAGGCCGCGCGCCGCGCACTTGGCCCGGCCATGGCGATCATCGCAACGATCTTCCTGGCCTATGTGTTCTTTGGCGCCTCCGAAGCCGTGCCCGAAGTCATCCGCTGGAAAGGCGCGTCGCTGAAGAAGGCGATGTCCCATATGTGGATCACCTCTGAGGGCGTGTTCGGCATCGCCCTGGGCGTGTCGACGAAATTCGTCTTCCTCTTCGTGCTGTTCGGCGCGCTTTTGGATAAGGCGGGCGCGGGCAACTACTTCATCAAGATGGCGTTCGGAGCTCTGGGCCACCTGCGCGGCGGCCCGGCGAAGGCGGCGGTTGTCGGCTCGGCCGCGACCGGGCTGATCTCGGGCTCCTCCATCGCCAATGTGGTCACCACCGGCACCTTCACCATCCCGCTGATGAAGCGGGTCGGTTTCTCGTCCGAGAAAGCGGGCGCGGTTGAGGTCGCCTCGTCGGTGAATGGCCAGATCATGCCGCCCGTGATGGGCGCAGCCGCGTTCCTGATGGTCGAATATGTGGGCATCTCCTACGTGGAGGTCATCACCCACGCCTTCCTGCCCGCCGCGATCTCCTACATCGCGCTTGTCTATATCGTTCACCTCGAAGCGGTGAAGAACAACATGCCGACCCTGGGCAACCGCGTCGTGTCGATGGGCAAGACCATCGGCGGGATGGCCGCGTTCTTCGTCGGCTTTGCCGGTCTGTGCTATGGCATCCAGTACCCGGTGAAGTGGATCGCGGGTGCGACCCCGGCGGCTGGGATCATCCTGCCGACTCTGCTGGTGCTCGCCTATCTGGTGCTGCTGTGGTTCGCCGCCCAGCACCCTGATCTGGAGCCCGACGATCCGAACGCCGAAGAGGTGGAGCTGCCCGTCGTGGGCGACATCTTCGCCACCGGGCTCTACTACCTGCTGCCGATCATCGTGCTGGTCTACTTCCTGATGATCGAGCAGAAATCGCCCGGCCTGTCGGCCTTCTGGGCGACCATGCTGCTGTTCGTGATCCTGCTCACGCAGCGGCCGATGAAGGCGGTCTTCCGCGGCGAGAGCGACATGGCCAATGCCCTGATGGGCGGCGTGCGCGATCTCTGGGAGGGCCTGATCGACGGTGCCCGCAACATGATCGGCATCGGCCTTGCCACCGCCACGGCGGGCGTGATCGTCGGCACGGTGACGCTGACCGGTGTCGGCCAGGTGATGGCCGATCTGGTGGAGTTCCTGTCGGGCGGCAACCTGATCCTGATGCTGGTGATGGTCGGGCTCTTGTCCCTCATCCTTGGCATGGGGCTGCCGACCACGGCCAACTATATCGTGGTGTCGTCCCTGATGGCCGCCGTCGTGGTCGAACTGGGCGCGCAGTCCGGGTTGATCGTGCCGCTGATCGCGGTGCACCTGTTCGTGTTCTACTTCGGCATCATGGCCGATGTGACCCCACCCGTTGGCCTGGCGTCCTTCGCCGCAGCCGCTGTGTCGGGGGGCGATGCGATCCGCACCGGCTTCACCGCGTTCTTCTACAGCCTGCGCACCGTGGCCCTGCCGTTTGTGTTCATCTTCAACACCGATCTGCTGCTGATCGACGTGACCTGGACGCAAGGCATCATCGTCTTCGTGATGTCCACGATCGCGATCCTTGTCTTCACGGCGGGCACCATGGGCTATTTCCTCACCCGCAGCCGCATCTATGAGAGCATCGCGCTCGTGCTCATCGCGTTCGCGATGTTCCGGCCCGATTTCTTCATGGACCGCATCAGCCCGCCGTTCCAGGACGTGGCCCCGGCGCAGGTGGCTGCGGCGCTCGATAGCGCGGAACCCGGTCAGGAGCTTCGCTTCCGCGTGGCTGGGCCCGATTTCGACACGCTGGAGATGAAGGAACTGGCCATGGTCGTCCCCGTCGGCGACGGCGCCACCGGTGCGGAGCGGCTTGAGGCCATGGGCTTCCTTGCCACGGAAACCGATGGGATGATGACCTTGGAGGAGCCGATGTTCGGCACGCCTGTGTCTGACAGCATGTCCAGCTTCGACTTCTACGGGGACGATCCCGTGCGCCTGACCGCCGTTAAGATCCCGCATAAGCAGCTCCCGCAGGAGCTGATCTACCTCCCGGCGCTTGTGCTGCTGGGCCTCGTGGTGCTGCTGCAACGCGCCCGCATGACAAAGGAAGGAGTCCCGGCATGAGCACCGTTCTCTGCGCTGTCGATATCAGCAACAAGCACCGCGACGACAAGGTTCTCAAACAGGCGGCCCAGCTCGCCACGCTGGAAAACGCCCAGCTTGACGTGATCACGGTTGTGCCCGATTTCGGGATGACCATGGTGGGCATGTTCTTTGAGGAAGGTCATCAGAAGAAGGCCCTCGTCGAAGCCAAGTCCCGGCTGAAGGCACTGGTCACCGAGGTTCTTGGTGCGGAGGCGGATACGAAAATCCGCCATATCGTCACCACCGGCAACGCCTATGAGGAGATCCTCAAGGTTGCCAAGAAGGACGGCGCCTACCTGATCGTGATCGGAGCCCACAAGGACAGCGTGTCCGACTACCTTCTGGGCCCGAACGCGGCCCGCGTGGTCCGACATTCGAACTGTTCAGTTTACGTGGTGCGCTAAGCGGCGCGCCACCCCCAAGGGGCGGCCTTTGCGCCGCCCCTTTTCATTGAGAGAAAGACATGACCTCCCCCTGCATTATCTGCGTCGCCATCACCGGCTCTGTCGCCACCAAAGACAACAACCCCGCCGTGCCGATCACCGTCACGGAACAGGTGGAAAGCATCCACGAAAGCTTTGAGGCCGGCGCGGCCATCGCCCATTGCCACGTGCGCAATGACGACGGCACGCCCTCCTCCGACCCCGAGAAATTCGCCCGGCTCATGGAGGGCATCAAAGCTCACTGCCCCGGCATGGTGATCCAGCTCTCCACCGGCGGGCGCTCGGGCGCCGGCCAGGCACGCGGCGGGATGCTACCCCTGCGGCCCGACATGGCGTCGCTCTCGGTCGGGTCGAACAATTTTCCGACCCGCGTCTATGAGAACCCGCCCGATCTGGTCGACTGGCTCGCCAGCGAGATGCGTACCTACGACATCACGCCCGAGATCGAAGCTTTCGATCTGAGTCATATCCACCAGGCCGTCGCCATGCACCGCGACGGGCGCCTGCCCAAGCCGCTCTATGTGCAATTCGTGATGGGCGTGAAAAACGCCATGCCCGTGGATCGCGACGTGTTCGACTACTACGTCCGCACGATGGAGCGCCTGGCCCCGGAAGCGAACTGGTGCGCCGCCGGAATCGGGCGCCATCAGATCGAGGTCAATGAATGGGCCATCGCAGCCGGGGGCCACACCCGCACCGGGCTTGAAGACAATGTCCGGCTCGACAAGGACACGTTGGCGCCGTCGAACGCCGCGCTCGTCGCCCGCGCGGCGGAGCTCTGCGCCAAGCATGACCGCCCCGTCGCCACCCCGGCGCAAGCACGCGAAATCCTGGGCCTGCGCCCGGCCTAACGCCCCGAGGCCAAGCGCTGCTCCCGGTCTCTACCGCGCGCCCCGCTTACCCCAAGAAAGGTCTGGGGGAGGGCAAAGCCCTCCCCCAGCGAACCGCACCTAAAGGGCGGGAGCCTTACCCGCGCGCCTTGCGGATCAGGCCCAGGATATCCTCAGCCGCCGCCGGGATATTCGTGCCGGGGCCAAAGATCGCGGCCACACCTGCCTCTTTGAGGAACTCGTAATCCTGCTGCGGGATCACGCCGCCGCAGATCACGATGATGTCCTCCGCGCCCTGCTCCTTCAGGGCGGCGATCAGTTTGGGCGCCAGCGTCTTGTGCCCGGCAGCCTGAGACGAAATCCCCACCACATGCACGTCATTGTCGATGGCGTCCTGAGCGGCCTCTTCCGGGGTCTGGAACAGCGGGCCCACATCGACGTCAAAGCCGATATCGGCAAAGGCCGTGGCGATGACCTTGGCACCGCGGTCATGGCCGTCCTGCCCCATCTTGACGACGAGCATCCGGGGGCGGCGGCCCTCTTCTGCGGCGAAGTCCTCGACGGATTTCTGAATGGCGGCGAAGCCCTCATCGCCCTCATAAGCGGCGCCGTAGACCCCGGCGAGCGTTTTCACTTCGGCACGGTGACGGCCGAACTCTTTCTCCATGGCCATGGAAATCTCCCCCACTGATGCCCGGGCGCGGGCGGCCTCAACGGCGGCTTCCAGCAGGTTGCCACCCTCTTGCGTGCGGCGGGTGATCTCCGCCAGAGCGGCCTGGCACGCCGCCTCGTCGCGGGTGGCCCGCATCTTCTCAAGACGCGCGACCTGCGCTTCGCGGACGGCGACGTTGTCCACATCGAGAATGTCGATCGGGTCTTCGCTTTCCTTGCGGTACTTGTTCACGCCGACAATCACATCGTCGCCCTTGTCGATCAGAGCCTGCCGCGTCGCCGCCGTCTCTTCGATCCGCAGCTTGGGCATGCCAGAGGCGACGGCCTTGGTCATGCCGCCCATTTCTTCGACCTCTTCCATCAGCTTCCAGGCGGCATCCGCCAGCTCATGGGTCAGGCTTTCGACGTAGTAGGAGCCCGCCAGCGGATCGACCACGTTCGTCACGCCCGTCTCTTCCTGAAGCACCAGCTGGGTGTTCCGGGCAATGCGGGCGCTGAACTCGGTGGGCAGCGCAATCGCCTCATCCAGAGCGTTGGTGTGCAGCGACTGCGTGCCGCCCAGCACTGCGCTCATCGCCTCATAGGCGGTGCGGATCACGTTGTTATAGGGGTCCTGCTCTTGCAGCGACACGCCCGAGGTCTGGCAGTGCGTGCGCAGCATCATGGAGCGCGGGTTCTTGGGTTCGAACTCGCTCATCACGCGGTGCCATAGCAGACGGGCGGCGCGCAGCTTGGCCGCCTCCATGAAGAAGTTCATGCCGATGGCAAAGAAGAAGCTCAGACGGCCCGCGAATTTATCCACGTCCATGCCCGCATTGATCGCCGTGCGCACATATTCGCGCCCATCGGCCAGGGTGAAGGCCAGCTCCTGCACCAGGTTCGCGCCCGCCTCCTGCATGTGGTAGCCCGAGATCGAGATGCTGTTGAACTTCGGCATCTCATTCGAGGTGTATTCGATGATATCCGCAATGATCCGCATCGAGGGCTCGGGCGGATAGATATAGGTGTTGCGGACCATGAACTCCTTGAGGATGTCATTCTGAATGGTCCCGGCCAGCAGGGATCTGTCGTGGCCCTGCTCTTCGCCCGTCACGATGAAGTTCGCGAGGATCGGGATCACCGCGCCGTTCATGGTCATCGACACCGACACCTGATCCAGCGGGATCCCGTCAAAGAGGATCTTCATATCCTCAACGCTGTCGATGGCCACACCGGCCTTGCCGACATCGCCCACCACGCGCGGGTGGTCGCTGTCATAGCCCCGATGCGTCGCCAGATCGAAGGCGACGGACACGCCCTGCTGACCGGCGGCCAGAGCCTTGCGGTAGAACGCGTTGGATTCCTCAGCCGTCGAAAAGCCCGCATATTGCCGGATCGTCCACGGACGGCCCGCATACATCGTTGCCTTCACGCCGCGCGTGAAAGGCGCGGCGCCCGGGATGGTGCCCAGGTGATCGACCTTTTCCAGATCGTCTTCGGTATAGAGCGGCTTGACGCGAATGCCTTCGAGCGTCTCCCAATCCAGCCCTTCCAGAGGCTTGCCGCGCAGTTCTTTCTCAGCGATCTCTTTCCACTTACCGGTGTCGGCCATGGTGGCGTTCTCCTCGTCTCTAGGCCCGTGAGGGCAGGTTCTTCTTGTCGCCCGCAGGCGGCTCAACTTGAAAAATAGCTTGGGGGGTGGTATCTGTTGGGCACAGATATCGGGGCGCGCTGCCCCGGCAGAGGTGCTTGACCATGAACGATGAAGCCACGATTCCGCTCACGCCGACCCCGCTTCCGGGCCGGTCCGGCCCGCTTCCGGGTTACTGATAGGCGCGACCGCGCCTTCAGCTAGGTTCATGTTTTCATCCACAAATTCTCGAGCAGCGGCTTTGCCCTTCTCGGAATAGATCTGGATCACCTTCAGCACAAATACCCCCGCCCAATAGGCGCGCAGGCGCATTTCGGCATAGCTGCGATACATGGCCGTGCGCCGCTTATTATCCATCGCATTGCGAAATTCCGGCGCCCGCATGTCTTCGCTAAGCGCCCGGATCGACCGGATCACCCCGTAGTAGAACGTAATCGCGCCGATGGTTTCGCGCGGGAGGATGTCGATCTTGTCCTGGATCGTGGCATGGAACGCGTCATGCACCTCCAGAGGGATCATCGGCACGAAGGGATCACCATCGCTGCTGCGCTCCATCCTCGAGATGAGATCGAGCGCGCCCGGGCCCAGTGACTGGACCCCGGTATCGGGATCCAGGATCCCCGGATCGAAGCCGCTGATCGTGCTTTGCACTTCGGCGAAAATCGCCTTGTGGTAATCGCGCAGCTTTTCATCCTTGTCCCGCGCCGCATCCAGATGCCGGAAGATCGCGGAGGTCAGCCAGCCGGATGCCACCACAAGACCGGCAATCGTCGCCTGCCAGATCGGCGCCGGAAGCGCGGGGAAGAGCAACGCGATGATCCCGCACAAAAGGCCGAAGATCACCAGCAGCGGCGCAAGCGCGAGCCAGATGAAATCCCCATAGACCCGGCGCCCGATCACCGCATCGCCGCGCAACCAGAACACCACGCCCAGCACAGCGCCTGCTGCAAGCAGCAAGATCATCCAATACTGGCCGAGCGCGGCATTCATGGGATCACTCGAACTCCATGATGATCTCGTCCACGGCCAGGCTGTCACCCGGGGCCGCGTTGATCTTGCTCACCACGGCTTTCTTCTCGGCGCGCAGGATGTTTTCCATCTTCATCGCCTCGACCGTGCACAGCGCCTGGCCCTCCTGAACCTCTTGGCCGACTTCCACGTCGATCTTCACGATCAGACCGGGCATCGGGCACAGGAGCAGCTTGGAGGTGTCGGCCTCTTCCTTTTCAGGCATCAGCGCAGCCAGTTCCGCAGCGCGCGGGCTGCGCACGTTCACGGCCAGATCGGCGCCACGGGTGCGCAGACGGAACCCATTGGTGATCTTGCCCACCTTCATGACGAGCGGAGCGCCGTCGATCTCCATATCGGCCAGGCTGTCGCCGGGCGTCCAGGCGCCGGTCACGCGCATCTCCTGACCGTCCTCGAAGCGAACGGTGGCACCGTCCTTGTCGGCGGCGATGGTGACCGGGAGCGCGATGTCCTGAAGGGACACGACCCAATCGGTTCCCACCTTGCGCTCATGGTTGCCCATCCGGCCCGAGACGCGGGTGCGGCGGATTTCGGCGACGCGGTACATGGCACAAGCCGCCGCCGCGACACGGCGCAGATCGGCCTCGGGCAGGCTCACGCCTTCGAAGCCCTCGGGGTATTCTTCCGCGATAAAGGCCGTGGTCATGTCACCGCTGGTGAATTTCGCATGATCCATCACCGCCGACAGGAACGGCAGGTTGTGCCCGATGCCTTCGACCTCGAACCGGTCCAGAGCCTCGCGCATCGCCTCGATGGCGGTCGCGCGGTCTTTGCCCCAGGTGCAGAGCTTGGCGATCATCGGATCGTAGAACATCGAAATCTCACCGCCGTCATAGACGCCGGTATCGTTGCGCACGGCAGTCTCCCCCGACGGCGCATCGCCCTGCCACTTGCCAGTGTCCAGCAGCGGCCCGGCGGCCACTTCGGCAGGCGGGTTATAGGCCGTCAGCCGCCCGATGGAGGGCAGGAAGTTGCGATAGGGATCTTCCGCATAAAGGCGGCTTTCCATCGCCCAGCCGGTGAGGGTCACATCGGCCTGCGCCATCTCCAGCTTTTCGCCAGCGGCCACACGGATCATCTGCTCCACCAGATCGACGCCGGTGATCAGCTCGGTCACCGGATGCTCCACCTGAAGGCGGGTGTTCATCTCGAGGAAGTAGAAATTCCGATCGCCATCGACGATGAATTCGACGGTGCCCGCGCTTGCGTAATCCACGGCCTTGGCCAGGGCGACGGCCTGTTCGCCCATCGCCTTGCGGGTGGCTTCGTCGAGGAAGGGCGACGGCGCCTCTTCGATCACCTTCTGGTTCCGCCGCTGGATCGAGCATTCCCGCTCGCCCAGGTAGATCGCGTTGCCGTGGCTGTCGGCCAGAACCTGAATCTCGATGTGGCGGGGCTGGGTCACGAATTTCTCGATGAAAATCCGGTCATCGCCAAAGCTGTTGGCAGCCTCGTTCTTGGAGGACTGGAAGCCTTCGCGCGCCTCTTCGTCGTTCCACGCGATCCGCATGCCCTTGCCGCCGCCCCCGGCAGAGGCCTTGATCATCACCGGATAGCCGATGTCATTGGAGATCTTCACCGCCTCGTCAGCATCTTCGATCAGGCCCATATAGCCCGGCACGGTGCTCACGCCTGCGTCCTGCGCGATCTTCTTGGAGGTGATCTTGTCGCCCATGCTCTCGATGGCGCCGACCGGGGGGCCGATGAAGGCCACGCCCTCGGCCTCAAGCGCCTCAGCGAATTTGCTGTTCTCGGACAGGAAGCCATAGCCGGGATGGACGGCTTCGGCACCGGTCTGGCGGATGGCGTCCATGATCTTGTCGATCACGATATAGGACTGGTTCGCGGGCGGCGGGCCGATATGGACGGCTTCATCCGCCATCTGCACATGCAGCGCCTTGGCATCGGCATCCGAATAGACGGCGACCGTCTTGATGCCCATCTTGCGGGCCGTCTTGATGACCCGGCAGGCGATTTCCCCACGGTTGGCGATCAGGATCTTTTTGAACATTTCAGCCCTTTCAGACGCAAACGACCGGACAAAGCCGCAGCTTTGCCCGGTCGGGTTTTTGATTACTTGTGAAGGCGCGTGCGTTAGTTGCACACCCCGGCATTGTCGCACAGAACGCCAGCCGTGCCGCCGATGGCAGCACCGATAAGCGGGTCGTTGCCCGTCGCGTCCGCGACGACCGCACCGCCGGCCGCGCCGACGAGGCCACGCTCGGTGTCGGACATCTGGCAGGCACCAAGGACGAAGAGCCCGGCACCGACGAGAAGAACTTTGGTGAATTGCATTGCACTGCTCCGTGATTATTGGACGAGGGCATGCGCCCTCCGATCCCAAGATCGGCGTTACAAGAGGCAAAAGCAAGAGAAAGAGGGCCGCCAGCCCTGGGGACGGCGTCAAAACCGGCCAGCGACCCGGAGCTACCGTTGCAGGCCGCGCGTTGACGCGAAAGTGGCAGTCTTTGCAGGGCGCTCAGGTGAGCCAGCCCCCGCCGATATTCGGATCCGATCGGCATATCTTCGCCCATCATCCCCAGCTCCCGTCGAAGGCGCCGGGGAAGGACGCGCGCGCGCGCACCTCGTCGATCCGCAGCAAGGCGTCATAGCTCTCCGGGTCGAACGGCTCTTCCGCGGCGAGCACTTCGCGGCCAAAGACCCAGGACAGCCGCCCCGCATCCAGATTGCCGCGCGGGAAGGGATCGGAGCCGAAATGGGCCCAGAGCGCCCACATGAAGGCTTCGTCCGCGCGCCGGTCCGCCGGGCGGCGGTCGGCATAGCGCTCCCGTTCGATCAGCTTGACCGGGCCGGACTTGTTCGCCCTGCGGATCGTGAACTGATAGTCCGTGCCCGGCTGGCGCGAAGGGAAGCCGCGATGTTTCTCCATCAGAAATACTCCCACTTGCAGGAATAGCCGTCGACGGCGAAGGCCTCAAAGAACTGCGGGATCTCCGTCGGTTCTCCGAACGGCACCGGCTCGGGGCTGACTGAGATCACGACGTGATCATGGGTGAGCCGAGCCTCCAGCAGCACTCGCGCGGCGATCGTCTCGCACAGCCAGGGGAAGACCGGCTCCAGCGTGTCGAAATTCTGCTCGGGCCCTTGATAGGTGAAGCGAAATCGCACCTGCCCGGCTTCGATCCGCATGTCGTACAGATCAAACGACAGCTCCGGCACACCCGGAGGGCTCAGGAGCTGGTTCGCCTGTGCCGGGCACGCCAGCATCACTGCAGAGGCCAAAAGCGCACGCATCACACCCGCCCCCCATGGGCAACCCAGCGGGCTCGGCAAACGGGGTCTTCCAGCAGATCAGCGATCCGCCCCTTCGTGCCCGGAGGGACCGCGCCAGCGACCTCTCCCCCAGCCTCAACGATCAGACCGCCGGCATCGCGGGTCACCGTCACCACGGGCGCAAAACCCCGCAGCGATTGCAGCGCCCGCCACAGGTCCTGACGGACCTGATGCGCCACCCGGCCCCGCCGCGCATCGGGCAGTCGGGTGGTCGCGCTCACGTCCATCTTCGCGGGCAGGCGCCGCGCCAACGTGAGGGTGTCGCCCTCACGGGTGATATGCCAGCGGCGGTTGGTCACAGCGGAATGTTGTCGTGCTTCTTCCAGGGGTTGGTCAGCTTCTTCGTCCGCAGGGACGCGAACGCCCGGCAGATCCGCTTGCGGGTGGAGCGGGGCTGGATCACCTCGTCGATGAAGCCCTTCTCTGCCGCGACGAACGGGTTTGCGAAGCGGTCCTCATAGTCCTTGGTGTGGGCCGCGATCTTATCGGCATCCCCCAGATCGGAGCGGTGCAGGATCTCAACCGCGCCCTTGGCGCCCATTACCGCGATTTCAGCGGTGGGCCAGGCATAGTTGAAATCGCCGCGCAGGTGCTTGGACGCCATCACGTCATAGGCGCCGCCATAGGCTTTGCGGGTGATGACCGTGACCTTCGGCACCGTCGCTTCGCCATAGGCAAAGAGCAGCTTGGCGCCGTGCTTGATGACCCCGCCATATTCCTGGCTGGTGCCGGGCAGGAAGCCGGGCACATCGACCAGCGTCAGGATCGGGATTTCAAACGCATCGCAGAACCGCACAAACCGCGCCGCCTTGCGCGAGCTGTCGATATCCAGGCACCCGGCCAGAACCATCGGCTGGTTCGCCACGACGCCCACGGTCTGGCCTTCGAGACGGATGAAGCCGGTCAGGATGTTCTTGGCGTAGTCTTCCTGGATCTCGTAGAAGTCGCCCTCATCGGCCAGTTTCACGATCAGCTCTTTCATGTCGTAAGGGCTGTTCGGGTTGGCGGGCACGAGGGTGTCGAGGCTGTCTTCGATCCGGTCCACATCGTCAAAGAAGGGCCGCACCGGCGCCTTGTCGCGGTTGTTGAGCGGCAGGAAATCGACCAGGCGGCGCACTTCGGCGAGCGCCTCCACATCGTTTTCGAACGCGCCATCGGCGACAGAGGATTTCTTGGTGTGGGTCGACGCCCCGCCCAGCTCTTCGGCGGTGACATGTTCGTTGGTGACGGTCTTCACAACGTCAGGACCGGTGACGAACATGTAGGACGTGTCCTTCACCATGAAGATGAAGTCCGTCATCGCCGGGGAATAGACCGCGCCGCCCGCACAGGGACCCATGATCACGCTGATCTGCGGCACCACGCCCGAGGCCATGATGTTGCGCTGAAACACCTCGGCATACCCGGCCAGAGAGGCAACGCCCTCTTGGATCCGGGCCCCGCCACTATCGTTCAGGCCGATGACCGGCGCGCCGTTCTGCATGGCCATATCCATGATCTTGCAGATCTTTTCAGCATGGGTTTCCGAGAGAGAGCCGCCGAACACGGTGAAATCCTGGCTGAACACATAGACCATGCGGCCGTTGATCGTGCCCCAACCGGTCACCACGCCGTCGCCATAGGGGCGACTTTCGTCCATCCCGAAATCGGTGCAGCGGTGCGCCTTGAACATGTCAAACTCTTCAAAAGAGCCCTCATCCAGGAGCAGCTCGATCCGCTCGCGGGCGGTGAGCTTGCCTTTGCCGTGCTGACTTTCGATCCGCTTTTCGCCCCCGCCCAGCCGGGCAGCTTCGCGGCGCATCTCAAGCTCTTGCAGAATGTCGTTCATTGCAGCCTCGCTATCCATTTGCGGCGGACCCTAGGGGGAACCTGTCCACGGGGAAAGGAGGATTGCGCAAATTTGCAAATTTCACATACGCGCAGACACCGCGTTTGCAAATTTGCAAATTCACCGCCCTGACGGCAATGCTGGCTTTCCACCGGAAGGCTCGACGGATAAGCCGGTATCATGACCCCGCGCTTCCTCGACCGGCGGAGCCCTCCGCATATCGCGACGCTGATCCTTCTGTCGGGGATCTCGGCGCTGAACATGTCCGTATTCTTGCCCTCCCTGTCCGACATGGCAGAGCATTTCGAGGTCAGCTACGGGCTCATGCAATTGGCTGTTCCGCTCTATCTCGCGGCCACGACGGTCGTGCAGATCGTTGCGGGGCCGCTGTCCGACCGCTACGGTCGTCGGCCTTTGCTGATGGTCACGCTGGTGATCTTCATCCTGGCCACGGTCGGGTGCATCTTTGCGCCGTCGATCACCGTTTTCCTCGTCTGCCGCGTCATTCAGGCCGCCGTTGCCACGGCGATGGTCCTGAGCCGCGCGATCGTGCGCGATCTGTTCGACGCGGACAAAGCGGCATCCATGCTGGGCTATGTCATCATGGGGATGTCCATCGTCCCGATGATCGGCCCGATGCTGGGCGGCGTGCTGGACGAGCTTTTCGGCTGGCAAGCCAGTTTTGTCCTTCTGATCCTGTGCGGGCTGCTGATGTTGGCCGTGGTTCAGTTCGACCTGTCCGAGACCTCCGAGCGCAGCGATACGAGCCTGTTCGGCCAGCTCCGCGCAACGCCCGAGCTGCTGCGCGCACAACGGTTCTGGGCCTATGTGCTGACGGCGGGATTCACGTCGGGCACCTATTTCGCCCTGCTGGGCGGCGCCTCCCACGTCGCCGGAGAGATGTTCGGCCTGTCGCCCAAGATGACGGGACTTGCCCTTGGCGCACCCGCGATCGGGTACATGGCCGGGAACTTCATCTCGGGTCGGCTGGCCATGCGCATGGGACTGGACCGGCTGATCCTCTGGGGAACCGCGATCACGCTGGTGCCGATGGGGTTGTCCCTGGGCCTAGGCCTGATGGGCCACCAGTCGCCCTGGACCCTGTTCGGGCTGTGCACCCTGCTAGGGCTTGGCAACGGTTTGGTGATGCCCAACGCCATGTCGGGGATGCTGTCCGTGCGGCCAAAACTGGCGGGCACTGCCAGCGGCATCGGCGGCGCATTTCAGATCGGCGGCGGCGCCATCGTGGCGGCTGCGGCGGGGTTCTTGCTCGAAGACGCGGCGACGCCGCTCCCGCTGCAAGCGATCATGGCGCTCTGCGCCGTGCTCGCCTTGCTCTCCGCGCTCTGGGCGGCGTGGCGCAACCGGCAGCTTGCGCTTCAGGGCTGATCCCTGCAAACTCCGGCTGCAAAGCTGCAAACCGGAGCCCGCCATGGCCGTTCAGAAACTCTATGCCGGGGCCAAGCTGCGGGAAATCCGCACCCGTCTATCCCTGACCCAGAAGGCCTTCGCGGAGCGCATCGGCGTGTCGCTCCCCTATCTGAACCAGATGGAGAACAACAACCGCCCGGTCTCCACCGCCGTGGTGCTGGCGCTTGCCTCTGAATTCGGGCTGGACGTGACCGAGCTTCAGGCCGGGGACGAAGCCCGGCTGGTCAGCGACATGCGCGAAGCTCTGGCCGATCCGCTCTTTGGCGCGCCGCCCCCGCTGGCCGATCTGCGCCTTGCGGCCTCCAACGCGCCCGCGCTCGCCCACGCGTTCCTCAAGCTGCACGCGGCTTACGCCCGCACCCAGGAACGGCTCGCCGCCCTGGACGAGACACTGGATCGCGAAGACGCCCGGCTCGCTCCGACACCATGGGAGGAGGTGCGCGATTTCTTCCACTACTGCGACAACTACATCGATGCCGTAGACCGGGCTGCCGAAGGCATTGGTGCGTCCTCTCTTGGTGCGGTCGCTTTCGTGCGCCAACAGTTCGACGCGCAAGGGATCCGTATCCGCGAGGCCGACACCCCCGAGCTGCGGCGCTATGACCACGATGCCCGCTGCATCACCCTGTCCACCCGCGCCAGCCAGGCGACGCGGGATTTCCAGCTTCTCACGCAGTTCGCGCTGCTCATGCGGGGAGATCTTCTGGAAGCGACGCTTGATCTGGCGCGCTTCGCAACGCCCGAAGCCCGCGCGATCGCCAAGATCGGGCTGGCCAATTACTTTGCCGGGGCCGCAGTGCTGCCTTATCACAGCTTCCTGACCGCCGCGCGCGAGACACGGCACGATCTGGAGCGCCTGTCGGACCGCTTCGGCGCCTCGCTCGAACAGGTCGCGCACCGGCTCTCGACCCTGCAACGCCCCGGCGCAAAGGGGATCCCGTTCTACTTCGTGCGGGTGGATCCCGCCGGAACGATCACCAAGCGGCACTCCGCGACTCATCTGCAGTTTGCCCGCTACGGCGGCGCGTGCCCACTGTGGAACGTGCACCGCGCATTTGAGACGCCGGGCCGCTGGCTGCGGCAGCTGGCCCAGACCCCGGACGGCGTGCGCTACCTGTGCCTCGCCCGCGACGTGAGCAAACCTGCAGGGGCGTTCGACGCGCCGACCCGCCGCTACGCCATCGGGCTGGGCTGCGAGATCCGCCACGCGGGCGATCTGGTCTATGCCGACACCCTACCCACAGACGCCCCCGGCGCCTATGAGCCCATCGGCATCTCGTGCCGTATCTGCGAGCGCCCGGACTGCCACCAGCGCGCCGTGCCGCCGCTGGAGCGACGGCTGGACGTGGACCCGGATCGCCGCGGCGCCCTGCCCTATAAGATCGGTTAACACGCCGACGAATCGCAAAGCATGGTAGGATGGGGCTGTTATCCACAGCCCCTTTTCCAACTCTGGTCATACCATGAAGACATTTCCCATTGGGCTCGCTGCTCTGCTCTGCGCAGGCGTCGCCGCCGCGCAGGACGCTCCACCACAAAACGCTCCCGCCCTTGCCTGCTGCTCAGGCGAGCTCTGCTGTGTCTTGCCATCAGGCAAGGTTGTCTGCTCTCGCCCCTGCGGCGCGCCGCTGCCGGGCGTGCCCAACACGCCGACCATCGGGCCGACGATCATGGAGGCCCCGGACCTCATGCGCACGATGGATATTCGCGATTTGCAGAGCGTCCTCAGCGGTGACAGCGCAATACGGAATTTAGGCACAGCGCAGGATTTGCGGCAGCTTCAAAGGGAGATGGATCAATGACCTATTTCAGCGCTCTATTCTCCACGCTTTGGCAGCATTTCACCATCAGCCTCGGGTTCGGGCTTGTGCCGGTGCTGATGATCGCCCTGATCTGTGCGGTCCTGGCCTGCCTGACATGGCGGCGTGAACTGATCCTTTTTGCCTTCAGCTTCGGCGTTCTGGGCGCCGCGACAGGGCTGCTGACGGGCAACAGCCGGGAACCCGTGGTTGCAGCGGTTCTGCCCGCCATACTTGCCCTGATCGGCGCGGTGATCGTCTATGCCTTCCCCAAGGTGCAGCCGAGCCTTCTGGGCGTCACCCAAAGCAAGGCTGACGCGCACCCCGAATACAAACGGGATGTCATCATCGTGTCCATCCTCGCACTGATGGTCTCGGCCTCCATGGGCGCCAGCTTCGGCGCGTCGATCCGAGAGGCCAACGAAGCCGCAGCCTTTGCCCGCACCCGCGAAGATTATCTGTTCCAAAACGTCGAAGTGCCTTTCATGATCGACAAGCTAAAGAATGACCTTGCAAACCAGCGGGCCGGATCGGCAAACTAGCCGTCACGCATAAGGGGGGCAAAGGGCATGGAACTTGAAGGCAGCCGCATGATCGCGGCAGACAGGCAGACGGTCTGGCACCATCTGAACGACGCTGAAACGCTCAAGGCGTGCATTCCCGGCTGTGAGGAGCTGACCGGCTCTGCCGAGGAGGGGTTCGAAGCCGTGGTGAAGCAGAAGGTCGGCCCGGTGAAGGCCACGTTCAAAGGCGCCGTTCGGATCGAAGATGCCAATGCGCCCGAAAGCTACCGTCTGGTCGGAGAGGGCAAGGGCGGCGTCGCCGGCTTTGCCAAGGGGGCGGCCGGTGTGACGCTGGCCGAAACGGGCGACGGCACGGAGCTGTCCTACACCGTCGACGCACAGGTCGGCGGCAAGCTGGCGCAGCTAGGCAACCGCATCATCGGCGGCTTTGCCCGCAATATGGCCGAGAAGTTTTTCGAGAATTTCGAAGCGCAGGTCACGGGCGAGGCCGAGCCTGACTCCTAAGGTGGGCATGGGGCGGCCTCACAAAGCCGCCCGTCCCGTTATCACTGCGCCAAGATCAGGCGTCCTGGATCATCGACCAGATTTCATCCTTGAGAGCCAGACGCTGCTTGCGCAGCTCGGCCATGTGCAGATCGTCGGTCGGCTCCACGTCGGTTTCAGCGCGGTGAACGGCACGGTTGATCTCGTGATAGTCATCCGACAGCTTCGCAAAATGCGCATTGTCCGCGCGCAGCTTGTGCATCAGCTCGACGTGATCCGGGAACTCTTCGTGCAGCTCGTGGGGGGTGTTGGACATCGGGTTCTCTCTCCTCCGGTGCTTGGGGTGCCCAGCCTCGGCGGCTTGGGATGATTTCGCATTGACCTACGTCAATATCTCGGGCGCCGCTACCCGTTCAATGCGCGAATATCAACCCCGCAGCGATGGCCCACATGGTCAAACCGATCACGATGTCCAGCACGCGCCACGCCACCGGCCGCGCGAAGAGGGGTCTTAGCAGGGCTGCCCCGTAGCCAAGCGCGAAAAAGAAGACGAAGGAGGCCGACACGGCCCCGGCCCCGAACGCCGCGCGCGCGCCTTCGAATTTGGTGCTGACCGATCCGATCAGCAGAACCGTGTCCAGATAGACATGCGGGTTCAGCCAGGTCAGCGCCAAGACCACCGCAAGTGTCCGCGCCAAGCTTTGCGGCGGATGATCGTCGGGCGCGAGCGCCGCCCCCCCGCGCCAGGCCGCGCGCAGGTTCAGCGCGCCATAGGCGATCAGGAACGCCGCGCCCAGATAGCGCATCACCGGCGCCAGCTGCGGCAGCCAGCCTGACAGGGTCGCAAATCCGGCAACCCCGGCCGAGATCAGCAGAGCATCCGAGAGCGCGCAGGTCAGCACCACCCAGAGGACATGTTCGCCCCGCAATCCCTGGCGCAGAACAAAAGCGTTCTGGGCACCGATCGCGAGGATCAGACTGATGGAGAGCAGGAAACCATTGATGAAAGCAGAAGTCATGACCGCTTGACTAAGCGTCCGCCATACGTAAGCCAAGTTAATGATTTAACCTCTAATGTAGATTCTCTAATGATCGACCGTGCCGCTCTCGCCACCCTTGCCGCCGTGCTGCGCAGCGGCTCTTTCGACCGGGCAAGCGCCCGGCTGGGGGTCACGCCCTCCGCCGTGTCGCAGAGGATCAAAGCCCTGGAGGAGCAGATGGGCGCCGCCCTGATCTTGCGGGGAACGCCCTGCACGGCAACGCCCCTGGGCGCGCGGCTGCTGCGCCATGCCGATGCGGTCGGCGCGCTCGAAGCGCAGCTTCTGGGAGAGATCGGTGAAAGCGGCGGAGCGATGCCCACCCTGCGGATCGCGGTTACGGCAGACAGCCTCGCGACCTGGCTGATGCCCGCGCTCGCCTCTGTCAAAGACGTGCTGTTCGATCTGGTGATCGACGATCAGGACCACAGCGCCGACTGGCTCCGGCGCGGTGAGGTCGCAGGCGCCCTGACCGCCCGCGCGCGCCCGGTGCAGGGCTGCGACGCGGTTCAGCTGGGCGCTCTTCGCTATCACGCCGCAGCCAGCCCCAGCTACCTGGCCCGGTGGTTCCCCAAGGGCCTGACCCCAGAGGCTGCCAGCACCGCCCCCATGCTGCAATTCAATGCAAAGGACGCGCTGCAACATCAGTGGCTGCGCGGGCAGCTCGGGGCCGAGATCGCGCCGCTCGCGCATCAGATCGCGTCCGCTCAGGGCTTTCGCGACGCAGCGTTCGCGGGGCTGGGCTGGGGCATGATCCCCGCCGGGCTGATCGAAGACGACTTGTCCCGGGGCAGGCTCGCCCTGCTCGCCCCCGATCCGCTGGATCAGCCGCTGACCTGGCAAACCCCGCGCGCCACGAAAGCCACCACCACGGCGTTGACCGCCGCTATCCGCCACGCGGCGCGGACGGGATTGGTGGCGGTCTAAGGATTCTGTCCGATGGCCCCGGTCAGCGCGACGCGGCAGCTCCGCAGCACAGCGCACCACTACGGGACAGGATCATAATGTCCCCAAGCCGGCGAGCGGGGACCGCTGTAAGGCTGCAGATCGACGCAGAACTGATAGATCGTCTGGCCGCCTTTCTCAAAGACGACATGCTTGGTCGCAAAGACGAGATAACGGATGGGGGCTTCGGGCGTCCCGATCTTGCCGACCCCATCAAGGCGGTCCCACCCGTGATCGTCAAAGCGTTCGCCCACGTGAAGCGGCATGAACGGGCTGGCCGAGCGGAACACCGCCACGGGTTTATGTTCACCGGAGATGTCGCACAAAACGAGCTCATAGATATCGGGCATCGGGCCAGCCTCTTCCTCAACGTGCAACGACCCTAGTCCGGCAAGCGTCTCTTGGCGAGGCGGACACGCGCGGGCTACTGGCGGCATACCCCGAAACGCAAAACGGCGCCCCGGTGGGGACGCCGCCTGCAAGGATCCGTTCGAAATCAGCTGTTGGCGTAAGCTTCCATGGCTTCGTCGCTGGCTTCGACATTGGTGGTCACGGTCTGGATGTCGTCATCGTCTTCCAGGGCCTCGACCAGCTTCATCAGCTTGGCAAACCCATCGGCATCGACAGGCGCGGTTGTGCTCGGGCGCCAGACCAGCTTGGTGCTTTGGGATTCGCCCAGATCAGCTTCCAGAGCATTGGACACCTCGTTCAGGTCGGTGTCGGCGCACCAGACGACATGGCCGTCCTCGTCGCTCTCCACGTCCTCGGCGCCCGCCTCAATGGCGGCCATCATCACGTCATCGGCATCCCCGGCTTCGGCGGTGTAAACCACCTGGCCTTTGCGCTCGAACATGAACTGGACGGAGCCGGTTTCCCCGAGGTTGCCGCCATTCTTGCCGAAGGTGGAGCGCACGGTGGAAGCGGTGCGGTTGCGGTTGTCGGTCATCGCCTCGACGATCACCGCCACGCCATCGGGGCCGTAGCCCTCATAGCGGATCTCTTCGTAATTCTCGGCGTCTCCGCCCATGGATTTCTTGATCGCGCGATCAATCACGTCCTTGGGCACGGAGCTGGACTTGGCTTCCTTCACCGCCATGCGCAGGCGCGGGTTCTTGTCCGGGTCCGGGTCGCCCATCTTGGCGGCCACGGTGATCTCCTTGGCCAGTTTGGAAAACAGCTTCGAGCGCGCGGCATCCTGACGCCCCTTGCGGTGCTGGATATTCGCCCATTTGGAATGGCCGGCCATGTCGGTCCTCATCGTTTTAGCGTTTTCCCGTCTATACGCGCCCCCGCCCTGCGCCCGCAAGCGCCATTGGCACCCGCGCCGCTTCGCGTTAATCCGATGGCATGAAGCCGTTCCTTATTCTCCAGCTCCGCCCCGAAACCGAAGCCGCCGATGGCGAATACCACGCCTTTCTCGACAAAGGGGGCCTGCGCGAGGAGGACACCCATCGCATCCGGCTCGATCAGGAGGATCTCCCCGAGGGTCTGGACCTGTCAGCCTATTCCGGCGTGATCGTCGGCGGCGGCCCCGGCTGCGTGAGCGATGCCCCCGAAGACAAACCCGCGGATGAAGCCCGGATCGAAGCCGAAATCCTTGGACTGATGCCGCAGATCACGGGTGGCGACATTCCCTTCATGGGCTGCTGCTATGGCATGGGCATTCTGGGCGCGCATCTGGGCGCCGAGGTCGGCAAAGGCCGCTATGGCGAGCCGGTCCGGGCCACCGGCTGCACGCTGACAGAGGCGGGCACGCAGGATCCGCTGACGACCGGACTGCCCGCCGGGTTCGGAGCCTTTGTCGGTCATAAGGAAGCGCTGCACGAGCTGCCCAAGGGCTGCGCCCACCTGGTGGGATCCGATCCCTGCCCTTTCCAAATGGTGCGCTACGGCCAGAACGTCTACGCGACTCAGTTCCACCCCGAAGCCGACGCCCACGTGTTTGAGGAACGGATCAAGATCTACCGGCACAAAGGGTATTTCCACCCCGACGAGGCCGACGCGCTGATCGACATGTGTCATGCAGCCGACGTGCAATGGCCGGAAATCATCCTGAAGCGGTTCGTGGAGCGCTACCGCCAAGCCTAATATCGGGGCGTTCTTGCCACTTTTGTACGAAATACGACCGGATTGAGGACATCCGGGCTCTCGGCATGCGATTTTCGCACAACCGATGCGGGATCTGCCGTAGGGTTAGCAAACGGTAAACGTATCGCGTTCGACGTCAGCAGCGTGAGGCAGCCATGCCCTCGATCTACGACATCTACGCGACCGAGGTCGTGAATGGCGTCGCATCCGGCGATTCCGTCCTGATCCAGTTCGCGCTCTACGCTCCCGGAGAGCCAATCGACCCCAATGATGGGGCCGAGTTGCGGATCATCGACAGCGATGGCGACGGGCTGATCAGCCGGTCCGAATTCCGAAATGCCACGGGCGGCGGCGGGTTCGGGCTCAATGGCGGGTCAGAGCAACTTCTCTTCGACGGCGACCGAGGCGGAGACAACGGCACGCTCTACAGCCCCAGCCCCGTGGCGGACGGCACGGACCTGACCCCGTTCCTCGACGACCTTGACCAGAATTTCACCCCGGTCTCGCCAGACAAGGTTGATGCCGTGCCCGGCAACCCGACTCCGGATGACAATCCCCTATGCCTACGCGCGGGCACACTAATGATGACGCCAGACGGTCTGCGCCCGGTCGAAACCCTCACCTCCGGAGATCTTGTCTACACCCTGAACGCCGGTCATCAGCCGATCTTGTGGATGTCCCGTCGCAATCACCGCACATGCCCGCGCACCGCGCCCGTTAGGATTGCCAAAGGGGCGCTCGGCCACGGCCGCCCGGAGCGTGACATGTGGGTCTCCCCTCAGCACCGGCTCCTGCTGTGCTCGCGCGCGCTGCGCAATCTGACGGGCATTCCCTGCGCCCTGGCCGCGGCGAAGCATCTGGTCGGCCTACCGGGCATTGCGGGGACCGATGCGGGGGCGCAGGTCTCGTATTTTCATATGCTACTGCCGCAGCACAGCGTGGTGGTCGCGGAAGGTGCGCCGGTCGAGAGCCTCTATCCCGGAGGCACCGGGCTTGGCTTCCTGTCTGCCCGCCAGAGGGAAGAGCTGCTTCACGCCCTGCCGATCCTGCGCGATCCGGATCACACCCCCGCACCGTGCCTGCCGCTGATGCGGGCGCGCGATCTCAAGGCGTGGCGGAGCCGCATGATCCGCACAGGTCGCACACCGCTGGAGGATCTGCCCACACTCAACCCGCTCGCCCCGCTCCCCCCGTTGGGTCAGCGACGCCGCGCGGACAGGGCCAGCCACAGGTTGGACGCCAGCAACGTCAGCAGGATGACCGCGCCGCCGGTCAGCGTGGGGGCGCCCGGCTGCTCTCCGATGAACCACCACACCAGAAGCGGACCGAAGACGGCCTCCAGCAGCAGCAAAAGGCCGACATCGGCCGCAGTGATATGGCGTGGACCGATGGTCAGGCAGATGAACGCCAGCGGCGATACGATCAGCCCCATCCCCAGGATCGGCGCCCAATCCCCGGGCTGAGGCATCAGCTCCGGCGCCAGCAGCAGCCCGAACAGCGCCCCCGCCCAGGCGCCCAGCCCCATGGCGGGCACGGTGCTGCGGGTCTTGCGGGCCCGCGCGATGGAAAACGACGCCGCCATCGACGCCGCCGCTGCAATCGCGGCCAGATCGCCGTCCAGACTGCCCTGCCCCTCGCCCAGCGATCCCGATGCGATGATGCCGATCCCGCTCAGGGTCATCGCAATGGTGATCCAGGTCCGCCGGGACACGGTCTCTCCCAGGATAAACCGCGCGATGAGCGCCGCGAAGACCGGAGAGGTCGAGACCAGAAACAGCGTGTTCGCCACAAGCGTATGGGTCGCGGCGTAGAGAAACAGAACGTTCCCCGCCGCAAAGGTCATGACGGCGGACCATCCCAGCACCCCCATCTTGGGCACATGGGCCAGCTCGCGGGGCTCGAACAGGGCGCACCATGCGATCACGACCACGCCGGTGAAGAACCCGCGCCAGATCATCATGGTCCACGGATCGGCCTCCACCAGCCGGATCAGCAGCGTGTCAGGCGAAATGATCAGCACGCCCAGCAGCGTGATCAGAACGCCGCGCAGATAGGGACTGACGGTCATAGCGGCCACAGGATCGGGATCAGAGCCGACGCGACAAGCGCCAGAGTCAGGTTCAGCGGCACCCCGACACGGATGAAATCCGCGAACTTGTAGCCGCCCGGGCCGTAAACCAGCGTGTTGGTCTGATAGCCGATCGGGGTCGCGAAACAGGCCGAGGCCGCGACCATCACCGTCACCACCAACGGGCGGGGATCCACCCCCACGGCCTGGGCCAGCCCAATGGCAATCGGGGTCATGATGACCGCAATGGCGTTGTTCGTGACCAGCTCGGTCATCGTCGTCGTCAGCACGTAGAGCGACAAGATCAGGAAGAAGGGCGGCATGTTCTGCATCCAGGGCGCGATGCCCGACACGACAAGCTGCACAGCTCCGGTGTGATCTAGCGCCGCGCCCACGGCCAACATCGCGAAGATCAGCGACAAGAGCCGTCCATCCACGAAGGAAAACGCCTCCTCCGCGTCGATGCAGCCCGTGGTCAGCACGACCACCGCCGCGATCACCGTGAGCGCAAAGATCGGTGCCAGCCCGAGCGCCCCCAGCCCGACGATGGACAAAAGCGCGATCACCGCAATCGGCGCGTGGGAGCGCCGGAACGCCCGTGCCGAAGGCTGGGTCACATCCACAAGGTCCATGTCAGTGGCCAGACGTTTGATGTCATCGGGCGATCCTTCCAGCAGAAGGGTGTCCCCCACGCGCACGACCAGCTCGTCGAGCTGTCGTCCGATATTCTGGTTCCGCCGATGCACGGCCAGCGGATAGACCCCGTAGCGCCGCCGAAGCCGCATGTTGCCCAGGCGGCGCCCCACCATCTTGCAGTCGGGCGAAATCAGGACTTCAACGGTCGTCGTCTCCACGGCGCTCACCTGGTCGACACGGCGCAGGGACTTGTTGCGCTGAAGGCTCAAAAGCTCGGTCATCTGGGTCCGCAGGACCACGCGGTCGCCGACCTCCAGCATCACGCCCTTAAGGTCGCGCCGCAGGGACACGTCTCCGCGGATCACATCGATCAGCCGCACGCCCTCGCGCTTGAAAAGCTGCACGCCAGACACTTCGCGCCCGATCAGGTTGCTGTCCGGCGGGATCACCGCTTCGGTGAAAAACCGCATGCGGGATCGGTCTGACAGCATGTCCGCCATGCTGTCCCGTTCGGGCAAAAGCCGGGGCGCGACGAACATCAGGTAGAGCATCCCGACCGCCGACAGCGTCAGGCCAAGCGGCGAGACCTCGAAGATGGTAAACGGCTCCAGCCCAGCACCGCGCGCGACCCCGTCCACCAGAAGGTTGGTCGATGTCCCGATGAGCGTGATCGTGCCCCCCATGATCGCCGCATAGGACAGCGGGATCAGCAGCTTGGATGCCGAAGTGCCCAGCGAGCGCGCCAGCTGCACAAAGATCGGGATCATGACCACCACGACCGGCGTGTTGTTGACGATGGCCGACGCGATCAGCACGAATAGCATCATGCCAATATAGCCCAGCACCGGGCGATCCTTGGCCCGCGCGATGATGAAGCTCATCAGCGCATCCAAAGCCCCGGTGCGCACGAGCGCGCCCATCACGATGAACATCGCCGCAATGGTCCAGGGCGCCGTATTGGACAGCACCCCAACGGCAGCGTCATAGGGCAGCAGGCCCAGCACGAACAGGAGCGCAACACCCGCCATGGCCACGACTTCGGTGGGGAAGGTTTCGCGCAGGAACAGCACGAACATGAACCCCACCACGGCAAGGGTCAGGATCGCGTCCCAAACTGGTGGCAAGGAAAGCAGGTCGGTCATCGCATGTCCCGTCATGGCTCGCGAAGAGTGACCATGACGAAGCTCCCCCTCTCTGGCAAGGGTTTAGCGCAAGGAGCGCAGGGTCACGCGGGACCGGATGGCGACAGCCGCCCGCCCTGCCGGACCATCTCGATCCGGGTGGCCGCGCCAGTGCGATCATCGGTTTCCACATAGATCCCGGACAGGGTCGCCTCACCATTCGCGGGCTGGAAGCGGCCCTTGGCCATGCCGGTGATAAAACGTCGCAGGGGCTCGTCCTTGGTCATACCGATGACGGAGTTGTAATCGCCGCACATCCCGGCATCGGACTGAAACGCCGTGCCGCCCGGCAGGATCATTGCATCCCCGGTCGGCACGTGGGTGTGGGTGCCCACCACGATGCTGGCGCGGCCATCGCAGAAATGCCCCATGGCCATCTTCTCGCTCGTGGCTTCGCAATGCACGTCGATCAGCGCCGCCTGCACCGCCCCGCCGCGCGGGTGGGTGCGCAGCACCTGATCGACAGCCGAGAACGGATCGTCGAAGGGCCGCTTCATGAACACCTGCCCCAGCACCTGCGCCACCAGCACCTTGCGGCCGCCCGGCGCGCTGAACACCGCAGCCCCCCGGCCCGGCGCGGCTTTGGAATAGTTGAGCGGGCGGATGATGCGCGGCTCGGCCTCGCAAAACTGCATCATGTCTTTCTGGTCAAAGGCGTGATCGCCTAGGGTGATCACATCCGCCCCGGCATCCAGCAGCGTCTTGGCATGGGCGGCGGACAGCCCGTGCCCCGAGGTCGCGTTCTCCCCGTTGACCACGACGAAATCCAAACGCCAAGCGTCGCGCAGACGCGGCAGATGCTCGGTGATGGCGGCACGCCCCGCGCGCCCCATCACGTCTCCCAAAAACATGATCTTCATGGACCATGGCCTACGCCACGCAGCCCTTCTCGGCAAGCGGGCTAGAAGCGGATCACACCGGCATCCGTCACCATCAGGTCAAGCGGCTGATCGGTCTCTTCGATCGGAACCTCTGCCACCTCCTGCGCGGCAAAGGCAAAGCCGACGGCCATCACCGCCCCCTGAACGCGCAGGGCCTCCAGCGTCCGGTCATAGAACCCGCCGCCATAGCCCAGCCGCCCGCCCCGCGCATCCCACGCCACCAGCGGCACAATCACGATCTGCGGCACGATCCATGTGCCGTCTTGCGGGATCATGGCGCCGAAGGTGCCCCGCACCAGGGGACAGCCCGGCTCCCAACTGCGGAACTTCAGCGGAGCGGCTTTCTGCTCGATCACCGGCACGCCAACGGGCCCGTAGGCGCTTGCTTCCTCCATGGCAGGCTGGGGATCCACCTCGCCGCGCATCGCCATGTAGCCCGCGAGCGGCACCCCGCGATGCCCCGCCAGAACCGACGACAAATGCCCCGCCGCCGCCTCTTGCGCCCCGACCGGAGCGCGCCCCCGCGCGGCGATCCCCTCCGCACGGCACGCAGCTTTCTTGTCCGAAATAGCCATGTGCCCTCACTTTCCCTGCGATCTCAGCTCTGTGATCCCAACGCCCCGGACACGCGCCACAGGCTCGGGGGACAGAGCCCCTAGAGCAACAGCATCCCCGCAAGCCCGAGAAAGGCGAAGAACCCGACGATATCCGTCACCGTTGTCACGAACGCCCCCGAGGCAAGCGCCGGGTCCACCCCGAACCGCTCCAGGATGATCGGCACCCCGGTCCCGGCCAGCCCCGCAACCACCAGGTTGATGACCATCGCTATCGCGATCACCCCGCCGAGCATGGGCGATCCGAACCAGACGATTCCAATGATCCCCATCACCACGGCAAAGATCAGCCCGTTGATGAGCCCCACCAGGACCTCACGCCGGATGACGCGCCAGACGTTCGATCCGGTCAGGTCTTTCGTGGCCAGAGCGCGCACCGCCACCGTCAGAGACTGTGTGCCCGCATTCCCCCCCATGGAGGCCACGATGGGCATCAGCACCGCAAGCGCGACCAGCCCGGAAATCACGTCCTCGAACAGCGAAATGACCAGCGAGGCAAGGATCGCCGTCACAAGGTTCACCGCCAGCCACGGAAAGCGGCGCTTCGTGGTCTCGATGGTGCGGTCGGTGATCTCACTTTCCTCGCCAACACCGGCGAGGCGCAGGATGTCTTCCTCGTGCTCGTCATCCAGAACCGCCATGGCATCGTCGATGGTGATGACGCCGACCAGCCGGTCATCCTCGTCCACCACCGGGGCCGAGATCAGGTGATACTGGTTGAACGCATAGGCGACCTCACCTTCGTCCTGATCGACGGGGATGGTGCGAAAGCTGTCCTCAACGATGTCGAGCAGCTTCACCTCGCGCCGCGCGCCCAGAAGGCGCCCAAGCGTGACATAGCCCACCGGCTTCATGCGGGGATCGACAAGGATCACGTGGTAGAACTGTTCTGGCAGATCGTCATGGCTGCGCAGGAAATCAATCGTCTCGCCCACGGTCCAGTGGCGCGGAGCGCGCACCACTTCGACCTGCATCAGGCGCCCGGCACTGTCCTCGGGATAGTTCAGCGCGCGCTCAATGGCGAGGCGGTCCGAAGGGTCGAGCGCCTCAAGCACCGCCTCTTGCTGTTCTTCCTCAAGGTACTCGACCAGATCGACGACATCGTCGCTTTCGAGATCGCGCACGGCCTCGGCCAGTTGCTCGGGCGCCAGATCTTCGATGACCTCTTCGCGCACCGCATCCGAGAGTTCGGACAGCACGTCGCCATCCAGCTCCGTGCCCCACAGACGCAGCAGCGCGTCCCGGTCGCGGGAGTCAATCTGTTCCAGAAGGTCGGCGATGTCCGCCGGGTGCAGCGGATCAAGCGCCGCGATCAGGGAGTCTTGCGAGCCGCGCGCCACAGCGTTGAGGATCGTCTCAACAACCTCGGGCTTGAGCGCATAGGCGTCGTCATCGTCGATCTCGGTCACGATCTGAGTTTCGGCCATGGCGAGTCTCCGGCTGAGAGGTCGGGTTGCCCGGAAAATAGGGACATTCCCCGCCACGGCAAGACGCAGCGGGGCCTGCCTTGAAAAAGATCAGAACGGAAGCGGGTGGGTCTGGTGGATGGCGTCGATCTCGCTCAGCACGTCATCCGAGAGCACCAGATCGCTGCCCTCGATGATCCGCTCCAACTGGGCCAGTGTCGTGGCCCCGAAAATCGGGATCGACGGGAAAGGCCGCTGCGCCACAAAGGCGAGCGCCATGGCGACCGGGTCCAGCCCGTGCTTTTCGGCCAGCATGTGATAGCCCGCCACGGCGTCGTCCACCCGCGGGGTCAGACGCCCGCCCAGATCGCCGTTGATCGCTCCGCGCGACCCTTCAGGCAGTGCACCATTTGCATATTTGCCCGTCAGCAGCCCCGCGGCCAAAGGCGAATAGGCCAGAAGCGTCACGTCTTCGTTCACCGCCATTTCGGCCATATCGGTGTCATAGAGCCGGCACAGCAGCGAATATTCGTTCTGCATGGCCACCGGTCCCGGAACGCCCATCCGCGCGGCGGTGTCGATCCAGCGGCAGGTGCCCCAGGCGGTTTCATTGGAGAGGCCAAAGGCACGGACTTTGCCCGCCTGCCTTGCCTCTTCCAGAACGCCCAGCACCTCTTCCATGTGGGCCAGCGTTTCGGCCTTGTTCTGACCGGACGGATCGTAAGACCACATCTGGCGGAAATGGTAGCTGCCGCGTTCAGGCCAGTGGAGCTGATAGAGGTCGATCACATCGGTCTGGAGACGCTCAAGCGACGCGTCGATGGTCTGCCGGATTGTCGGACCATCAAACCCCGCGCCGTCGCGCACGAAGCCACCGTTGCGGCCCGACACTTTGGTCGCGATCTGCACCTTGTCGCGCCGCCCGCCCTGCGCCAGCCAGCGGCCGATCATGCGCTCGCTGTCTCCGACCGTTTCGGCCCGCACGGGGGCCACGGGGTACATCTCGGCGCAGTCAAAGAAGGTGATCCCGGCGTCCACCGCGCGATCCATCTGGGCGAACGCGTCCTCTTGCCCGGTCTGGTTGCCATAGGTCATGGTGCCGAGACACCAAGCACTCACGTCAAGGCCGCTTTGGCCCAATGTCCGTCTCTTCATCGTCCTGCACTCCTTGAAAAAAAGAAGCGCCCACGCCGAATGGCATGGGCGCCTTATTCCGACATTTGCTGGATCAGAATTCGACCACGGCGCGAATGCTTTCGCCCTTGTGCATCAGATCGAACCCTTCGTTGATCTGATCCAGGGTCAGCTTGTGGGTGATCATCGGGTCGATCTCGATCTTCCCGTCCATGTACCAATCGACGATCTTGGGCACATCCGTCCGCCCCCGCGCCCCGCCAAAGGCGGTGCCGCGCCAGACGCGGCCCGTCACAAGCTGGAACGGACGGGTGGAGATTTCGGCCCCTGCCGGCGCCACGCCGATGATAACGCTCTCACCCCACCCCTTGTGGGCGCATTCCAGAGCGTCGCGCATCACCTTGGTGTTGCCCGTGGCATCAAAGGAGTAATCCGCGCCGCCGCCGGTCAGCTCGACCAGATGCGCGACCAGGTCTCCGTCGATCTTGGACGGGTTCACGAAATCCGTCATCCCGAAATGGCGGCCCATCTCGGCCTTGTCGTCGTTCAGATCGACGCCGACGATCTGACTGGCACCCGCCATGCGGAGGCCCTGGATCACATTCAGCCCGATCCCGCCAAGCCCGAACACCACACCGCGTGATCCAATCTCGACCTTGGCCGTGTTGATGACCGCGCCGATCCCAGTGGTGACGCCGCACCCGATGTAGCAAATCTTGTCGAAGGGCGCGTCCTTGCGCACCTTGGCCAGGGCGATCTCGGGCACCACGGTGTGGTTGGCGAAGGTCGAGCAGCCCATATAGTGATGGATCGGCGTGCCATCGAGCATCGAGAACCGCGTGGTGCCATCCGGCAGCAGGCCCTGCCCCTGCGTGGAACGGATCGACTGGCACAGGTTGGTCTTCGGGTTCAGGCAGTATTCGCACTCGCGGCATTCGGGCGTGTAGAGCGGGATGACGTGATCGCCCGGCTCCAGCGTGGTGACACCCTCGCCCACTTCCAGAACGATACCTGCGCCTTCATGGCCGAGGATCGCGGGAAAGATGCCTTCGGGATCGTCACCCGAGCGGGTGAATTCATCCGTGTGGCACAGGCCGGTGGCCTTGATCTCCACCAGAACCTCGCCCGCCTTCGGGCCTTCGAGGTTCACCTCCATGATCTCTAGCGGTTTGCCGGGGGCAAGCGCAACGGCGGCGCGGGTTTTCATCATGGTCGTCCTCCCTGATAGGCGATGTTGGTATCCTCTCGATCACAAGCCTAGGCGCCCCGATGTGCAGGCGCAAAGCGAAACTTCACATTCGGCTTTGCGAATGTCGCATTGACAAGGCATCATGGCCGCAAAGGGAGACACATCATGAAACTGACCCGCCGCACGCTTATCACCTCGGCCATGGCCACCGGAGCCACCGCCGCGCTTGGCCAACGGCTCTGGGCCAATACCACGCTCGAAGCTGGAACCACCCGGATCGACACCCTGTCGGACGGCAACCTGGTGCTGCCCGGCGATTTCATCCTGGGACCCATGCCCGAAGAGGAAGCCGCCGCGATCCTGGCCGATTACGGACTGGGCACCGATGAGCTGACCCCCGATTGCAACCTAACGCTTCTGCGCGACGGCACCAACACCGTGGTGTTTGACGCGGGATCGGGCGCCAATTTCCAGCCGACCGCCGGGCGCATCTGGGATGCGCTCGACGCCATCGGGCTGGACCCCGGCGACGTCACGCATGTCGTCTTCACCCACGCCCATCCCGACCACCTGTGGGGCGTGCTGGACGATTTCGACGAGCCGGTTTTCTTCAACGCCACACATATGATGGGCGCGGCGGAGCACGCCTACTGGACCGATCCCGCCACCGTGGACACGATTGGGCAGGAACGGCTCGCCTTTGCCGCAGGCGCCGCCCGCTATCTGGAGGCCATCGCGAATGGGCTGGTGCTGTTTGAGGATGGCGATGAGGTGCTGCCGGGCGTGACCGCGCGGATGACACCGGGCCATACGCCGGGGCACATGTCCTTTGACGTGACCGTTGGGGACGGGATCGTGACCGTCATCGGGGATGCCATCGGCAACCACCATGTCGCCTTCGCCCGCCCTCAATGGCCCTCAGGGTCGGATCAGGATCAACCGCTTGCCGCGCAAACCCGCGTGGCCCTGATGGAGGATTTCGCGGCCTCGGGGCGCTCCTTCGTGGGGTTCCACCTGCCCGCACCGGGGATCGGCACGGCGGAAAAGGACGGCGAAGGCTACCGTTTCGTCCCCGCCACCTGAGCGCTACCCAAACGCCGCCCCCCGCGCTAGAGTGCGCGAAAATCGCGTGAGGCGGGGAGCGGATGACAGCACTGACGGAGTTTGAGCGCCTGGAGAGCGACGGGCTCTGGCGCGAGTCGCTTGAAGCGCAGCGCCGGGACGTGGTGCTGTCCTTTGGCGAGGCGACGTTGGTTCTGGCCGACAAGGCCGGGCGCCCTCTGACCCACTGGTCCCTCCCGGCGATTGCACGGCTCAACCCCGGTCAGCGCCCGGCTCTGTTTTCCCCCGATCCCGATGGCGGCGAACAGATCGAGGTCGAAGACGACCTGATGATCGACGCTATTGAAAAGGTGCGTAAAACCATCGCCCGGCGCCGCGCGCATCCGGGGCGGCTGCGGCTTTGGATCGGTCTCGGGATCGCGGCGGGGGTTGCGGCGGTTGCGGTACTCTGGCTGCCCGGCGCCGCGCGCGAACAGGTGCTGCGCACCGTGCCGTCTTCGACCCGCGACGCCATCGACACCCGCCTGACCGCCCAGATCGAAGCCCTGACCGGCCGCGCCTGCACGAGCCCGCGCGGCACCCGCGCGCTCGGACGGCTAAACCTGCGGGTGGGCGGCTCTGACCCCATCCGCGTCGTCCCCGGAGAGCTGGCGGCGCCCCTGGCCCTGCCCGGCGGGGCTGTCTTGCTGGATCGCGCCATGGTCGCCCTGCCCGAAGACCCGGCGGCCCCTGCAGGTCACATCCTCACCGCCCGGATGCAGGCGCAGGCACATGACCCGCTCCGCGGTCTGCTGGAGCGTGCCGGGCCCGGCGCCCTGTTCGAACTGATCGGATCGGGCACCCTGAGCGACGACACCCTGGCCCAGGAAGCCGCCACGCTGATCAGTCAGACGTTGCCGCTCCCAGATGTTGAAACGGTGATCGAAGGTTTCAGAACCGCCGATGTGCCGGTCTCCGCATGGGCTCGGGATGTGGATGTCACCGGCGAAACGGTGCTGCCCTATCTGGAAGCGGACCCGTTCAGCCCAGGACAAAACGCCCCCCTGATCGGAGACGGCGATTGGCTGGCCTTGCAGTCTATCTGCGAAGGCTGAAGGAGCCGCCAGAAAGCTCGGGCTTTTACTGCGTCATCACCCGGATCACCGCCACCCCGCGATGGGGGTTAAGCCGACCGTCATCCCAAACCGGGCGATACCCCGGAGGCGGCCCCGACGCGATCCGGCGCTTTTCGATCGGCGCCGCATAGGGCTGCGGCGCGCCTGGGATCAGGTTCGACTGCTGACCAATGAACCCAGTTGAGGGAGACTGGCTCTGCGGCGCGCAGCGGATCGTGCGCCCATCGCCGGTCACGTAGAAGCCCTGCCCCGACATGATGGCCTGAAGACAGCTCGACGCACGCAGGGCAGACGGTCGCACCGCCGGAGCCGTTGCACGGGGCATGGCCGGGACCGGCGCAATCCCCGCAGCAGGCGGCGTCGTGACCCGAACGGGCGCAGCAACCCGCGCCGGAGCCGCGACAGCACTGCGGCCAGACACCACCGGCGTGATCGGTTCGGTCTGAGGACCGCAGCGCACGGCCCGCGCGCCGTTTCCGGACCGGCCAAAGGCGCCAGAGGCAATGGCAGTCAGACAGGCACTGGCGTTGACGCTGCTGCCCGTATTGACGGTGCTGGGCTGCACCGTAGCAGCAACCCGCTCCACGACCGCGTCACCGCAATCGAGCGGTTTGCCCGTGGCGCGCGAGATCAAATGAGGCTGCACGCCAGTGCGACCGGCGCAGGCCTCTGCGCGAGTCATGGTCTGGGGCTTGGGAGGCTCCACCACGCGCGGCGCGACCGGCAGGACCGACGCCGCCGCAATCGGCGCCCGCGCAACCCGAACGGGCGCCGGGGGCTGTGAAGCCTGCGCGGCCCGCGTCTGTGGCTGCGTTTGCGGCACGGGAGCGGGGGTCGGAGTGGGGGTAAGCTCGGGCGCAGCCGCCGGAAGGCTGGGCTGGAAGCCGCAAAGAAGATCTCTCGACCGGCTCACGCGAGGGATCCAGTTGACCACACCCGCAACGCCTGCCCGCACAAACGCGCATCCTTTACTGTCCACGTATTGCGCTGCCGTGTAGCTCGATGGGGGGTATTCCGCCGGTTGCGGGGCATCGGAGAGCGATTGCGCGCCCGCTGCCGTTGAAACCAAACCAAAACACCCCACCGCCGCCATCTGGCGCCAGATCGTCTTCATGTCGATACCCCCACAATATCTGGTGGGAGCATGCCGCAGGAGACCCATCAAGTAAAGCGCAATCCCTTGGAATCGGGCGATATGTCGCCTCTATAGGGCCTATTTCGTGCCAAACATCCGATCCCCGGCATCACCAAGGCCGGGCGTGATGTAGCCGCTTTCGGTCAGCCTGTCGTCCACAGCGGCGGTCACGATCGGCACATCGGGGTGGGCCTCCGCCATCCGGGCAAGCCCTTCAGGCGCCGCCAGAAGGCACAGGAACCGAACATCCCGCGCGCCGTGCTGCTTGATCAGATCAATCGCCGCAGCGGAGGAGTTCCCCGTCGCCAACATGGGATCGACAGCAATCACGGGCCGGTCTTCCAGATCTTCCGGCAGCTTGCAGTAATACTGCACCGGCTGGAGCGTTTCTTCATCGCGGTAGAGCCCAACAAAGCCGACGCGGGCAGAGGGGATCAGCTCCAGAACGCCGTCCAGCAGCCCGTTCCCAGCCCGCAGGATCGACACGAGCGCCAGCTTCTTGCCTGCCAGCACGGGCGCGTCCATCTCGGTCAGGGGCGTGTCGATCCGGGACGTCGTCAGCGGCAGATCGCGCGTAACCTCATAGGCCAGCAACTGACTGATTTCGCGCAAGAGCCGCCGGAACCCGGCGGTCGAGGTCGCCTTGTCGCGCATCAAGGTCAGCTTGTGCTGGACCAGCGGGTGGGTGACGTGAGTCAGGTTCGGGTGCAGGCTCATGGCGTGGGCTCCAGTCGTTTCGCGATCTTGTCCTTGGTCGCGTCATCGCAAAAAGCGGCGTCGAGCGCAGCCCCATTCAACGCGGCAAAATCACCTTCGTCCCAGCCGAAGGTGGCCGCCAGGCGCTCCGCTTCGCGCGGCATGGTCGTGTGGAAGAACGGCGGATCGTCCGTGGAGACCGAAACCGGCACCCCCGCATCGCGCAGTCGGGCAATCGGGTGCGTGCCCCAGCCCGAGACCGCGCCAAGCACCACGTTGGATCCGGGGCAGACCTCCAGATGGATGCCTTCGCGGGCCAGGCGCGCCATGAGCTCGCGATCTTCGGCCGCACCGATGCCGTGGCCGATCCGTTCGGGCGCCAATTGATCCAGGGTTTCGCACACCATCGCTGCGCCTCCCCATTCACCGGCGTGGCAGGTGATCCGTAGCCCCGCCTCGCGCGCGCAGTCGAAGGCCCAGGCGAAATCGCCCGGCGCGTGCATCAGCTCGGCCCCGCCCATGCCCCAGCCTGTCACGAAGCCCCCCGCTGTTTCCGCCGCGCAGCGCGCTGCCTGCTTGGCCTGTTCACCGCCAAAATGACGGATGCAGGTGGGGATCGTGCGATGAATGATGCCGAAATCGCGCTCCGCCTCGGCGCTCGCCTCTTCAATCGCAGCGAGGTAATCGCGCCAGTCCGCGACCTGTGCGCCCCCGCAGAAATCCGGGCTGGTGAAGCTTTCGGTGTAGAGTATCCCATGCTCCGCGCTGCGCTCCAGCACAGCGCGCGTGAGGCGATAGAAATCCTGTGGGGTCTGAAGGACCTCGCAGGCCTGCTCGTAGGCTTTCAGAAAGTGATCGAACCCGGCAAACACATAATTTCCGGCATCATCGAACAACCCTGTCAAATCCACATGCTTCTCATGGGCGAGCTGCCGGATGAACTCCGGCGGAGCCGCCCCTTCCAGATGCAGGTGGAGCTCGACCTTGAGCGCGGTCATAGCAGCGGCTTTCCCGGCCCCTGTGGCGGGATACCCAGCCACGCCGCAACCGTGGCCGCCACATCGACAAAGTCGATGACACCGAGATCACGTGCCCCTGCGCCATGGATCAGCACCGGCACCCGTTCACGGGTGTGATCCGTGCCGACCCAGGTCGGGTCATTCCCATGATCGGCAGTGATGACGATCAGATCCCCTTCGCGGGCTGCGCCGATCAGCTTGCCCAGCTCGGCGTCGAACCACTCCAAGTGGCGCGCATAGCCCGACACGTCGCGGCGGTGACCGTAAAGGCTGTCGAACTCGACCAGGTTGGCAAAGGTGAGGCTGCCCTCCTCCGCGGTCTGGATCAGATCGTGCAGCGCGGCCATCAGGTCGCGATCGGGGCCTTTGACCTTCGTGTGGATCCCACGCATGGAGAAGATGTCCGCGATCTTGCCGACCGAATGGACCTTGCGGCCCGCATCAAATGCCCAATCGCAAAGCGTTGGTTTTGGCGGCTCTACGGCAAAATCGTGACGGTTGGTGGTTCGCGTCCATCCCTGCTGCGCATCTCCGACGAAGGGCCGGGCAATCACCCGCCCCACGCGCATCGCGTGAAGCATCGGCGCAAGCGCCTCGCAGAGCGCAAGCAGCCGGTCCAGCCCAAAATGCTCCTCGTGGGCGGCGATCTGAAGCACGCTGTCCGCAGAGGTGTAGACAATCGGCCAGCCGGTCTCGATATGGCGGAGGGCCTGCTCTTCGATGATCTGCGTGCCCGAGGCATGGCAATTGCCCAAAATGCCGTCTGTGCCCGCCTTGGCGCAGATTTCCGCGACCAGATCGGCCGGGAAACTGGGCACCGTGTCGGGGAACACATGCCAATCCCATTCGAGCGGAACACCAGTCAGCTCCCAGTGGCCTGTTGGCGTGTCTTTGCCCGCGCTATGTTCCGTCGCAGCCGCAAACGCGCCGGTCGGTGCCGCCTCCAGCCCCGGAGCAGCTTCGCCGGACGCGGCACGGATTGCGGCGCCCATGCCAAGCGCGTCCATCACAGGGATCCGCAACGGGCCGGATCGCCCCTCCTCGGCCCGCCCTTCGGCGCAGGCCTGGGCGATGTGGGCCACGGTATTGGCGCCGGTATCGGGATGATCGCCGTTGAAGAACCGCTCGGCGTCCGGCGCCCCTCCGATTCCGACACTGTCGATCACGATCAAGAAAGCACGCGACATCGGGCGCTCCTTATATTTTATGCAAAATCAGCGGAGACGGGCTCACCGAGCCCTCTTCGATCACGATGGCGCCGCGCACCGCTCGGGCCGCCGCCTGGGCACTATCTTCGCCGCCCGCATGCACGGTGGCAAGCGGATCGCCTTTGCGAACCGTCGCCCCCAGCGGGATCACGCCGGACAGGCCGACAGCCGGGTCGATCTTGTCGGTTTCCACCCGGCGTCCGCCCCCCAAAGCGACCACGGCCAGACCAAGAGCCTCTCCGTCGATGGCGGTGACGACCCCGTCGCGCGGCGCGGGCACATCGCCCACCACTGGCGCGACCGGCAGGTGGGTGCGCCAATCCTGCGCCATGTCGGGCGGGCCGCCAAGCGCGTGGATCATGCGGGCGAAAATCTCCATGGCCTGACCGGACGCGAGCACCTGTTCGGCGCGCGCCGGGTCCAGATCGGCCTGCTCCAACGCGGCACGGCACAGATCCAGCGTCAGATCGCGCATCCGATCGGCACCCGGCTCCCCGGCCAGCACCTCCATGCACACGGCCACTTCGAGCGCGTTGCCCAAGGCAGGCGCGAGCGGCTGACTCATATCCGTGATCAGCGCCGATGTCCGACAACCCGCGCCATTGGCGGTGTCGCACAGCGCCCGCGCCAGGGCGAGCGCGTCTTCTTCGGTCTTCATAAAGGCGCCCGATCCGCATTTGACGTCCAGCACCAGACCTTCGAGCCCGGCGGCCAGCTTCTTGGACAGGATCGACGCGGTGATCAGGTCGATGCTCTCGACCGTGCCCGACACATCGCGCACGGCATAGAGCCGCCGGTCCGCCGGAGCCATGTCGCCCGAGGCCGACACGATGGCACAGCCCAGATCCCGCACCATACTGCGGAACCGCCGTTCGCTGACCTGGGTCACAACGCCGGGGATCGCCTCAAGCTTGTCCAGCGTGCCGCCCGTATGCCCCAGCCCCCGGCCCGAGATCATCGGCACATAGGCGCCGCAGGCCGCCAGAATCGGCGCGAGGATCAGCGATGTGCAATCCCCGACCCCGCCCGTCGAATGTTTGTCGATCACCGGGCCGGGCAGATCCCAATCGAGCACCTTGCCGGAATCGCGCATGGATTCGGTGAGCGCAACGCGCCCCTCATCTCCCAGCCCGCGCAAGCACACGCCCATGGCAAAGGCCCCGGCCTGCGCGTCGGATACGGTGCCGTCAGCCAGACCGGCGGCAAAGGCCCTGAGGTCATTTGGGTCGGGACGTTCGCCCTTACGCAGGGCGCCCAGTAGGACACGCGGCTCCATCGTTCAGGTCTCCATGTGCTGCGCGGAGAAGGCGCCGGGCAGAAGCGCGCCGATGGTCGTGGAGAGCCGCTTGCCCCCCGTGGTGGCCAGCGTTACCGGCGTATCCGCGGCTCCGAACTCGGCCAGCTTTTGCCGGCAGCCACCGCAGGGGGGCACCGGTTCGGGGCTGTCGGCGATCACGGCGACTTCGGTCAGGCGGGTCTCTCCGCTCGCCACCATGGCGGCGATCGCCCCGGCCTCGGCGCAGGTGCCTTCCGGGTAGGCGACGTTTTCCACGTTGCAGCCCCGGTGCACCGCGCCAGAAGCCCCGCGCACGGCGGCCCCGACGGCAAAATTCGAATAGGGCGCATAGGCGTTCTCACGCACTGCTTGCGCCGCCTCCATCAGGTCATCCGACATCGCTTCCTCCGATCTGGGTGCGGGGAGTGTGCGGCGCGCAGAGATCACGCGCAAGGGGCGCCCTTCGTCTTCCGGTCGCCACAAATGGGCGCTAACGTAGCGGCAAAGCCTCACGGAGAATAAGATGAGTGAAGACGGTCCCCAGGACAGCCCGCTGAGCGCGCCGCTCTACTACCACCGCTACCCCAAACCCGGAAAACTTGAGATCCGCGCCACCAAGCCTTTGGCCAACGGGCGTGATCTGGCGCGCGCCTATTCGCCGGGTGTGGCGGAGGCCTGCGAAGAGATCGTCAAGGATGACGGCGCCGCCCGCGACTATACCGCGCGGGGTAACCTGGTGGGCGTGGTCACCAACGGCTCGGCCGTGCTGGGGCTGGGCAATATCGGCGCGCGGGCGTCGAAGCCGGTGATGGAAGGCAAGGCCGTCCTGTTCAAGAAATTCGCCAATATCGACTGTTTCGACATCGAACTGGATGAGCCCGACCCGGAAAAGCTGGTGGACATCATCTGCGCGATGGAACCCACCTTCGGCGCAATCAACCTCGAAGACATCAAGGCGCCCGATTGCTTCATCGTCGAGAAGCTCTGCCGCGAGCGGATGGGCATTCCCGTCTTCCATGACGATCAACACGGCACCGCCATCGTTGTCGGCGCAGCCGCCGTCAACGCGTTGAAGCTGGTCGGTAAGAAGCCCGAAGACATCAAGATCGTCTCCACCGGCGGCGGCGCGGCGGGGATCGCCTGCCTGAACATGCTGCTCAAGCTGGGCGTGAAGCGCGAGAACGTGTGGCTCTGCGACATTGCCGGGCTGGTCTACAAAGGCCGCTCCGAAGAGATGACACCCCAGAAAGAGGACTACGCCCAGGACAGCGCTCTGCGCACGCTCGATCAGGTGATCGAAGGGGCGGATATGTTCCTTGGCCTGTCGGGCCCTGGCGTCTTGAAACCCGAGATGGTCGCAAAGATGGTGGAGCGCCCGATCATCTTCGCGCTCGCTAACCCGACGCCTGAGATCATGCCCGACCAGGTGCGCGAGGTCGCGCCCAAGGCGATCATCGCCACCGGCCGGTCTGACTTTCCGAACCAGGTCAACAACGTGCTGTGTTTCCCGTTCATCTTCCGGGGTGCGCTCGATGTGGGGGCCACCACGATCAACGACGACATGCAGCTGGGCTGCATCGAAGGCATCGCCGCCCTGGCCCGCGCCACGACAAGCGCCGAAGCCGCCGCCGCCTATCGCGGGGAGCAGCTGAGCTTTGGGCCCGATTACCTGATCCCCAAGCCGTTCGATCCGCGACTGATGGGGGTGGTGGCCTCAGCCGTGGCCAAGGCCGCGATGGCCAGCGGCGTGGCCGCGCGGCCTCTGGACAGCCTGGAGGCCTATAAGACGCGGCTGGACGGGTCGGTGTTCAAATCTGCCATGATCATGCGCCCGGTCTTCGATGCCGCTGCGACAGCCACCCGGCGGATTGTCTTTGCCGAAGGCGAGGACGAACGCGTGCTGCGCGCCGCCCAGGCGATGCACGAGGAGACCACCGACAACCCGATCCTGATCGGGCGCCCGGACGTCATCGAAGCCCGTTGCGAGCGGGCCGGGCTGACCATCCAGCCTGGGGTCGACGTCGAGATTGTGAACCCCGAGAACGATCCGCGCTACGTGGATTACTGGCAGGCCTACCACGCCCGCATGTGCCGCAAAGGCGTGACCCCCGATCTAGCCAAGGCGATCTTGCGCACCAATACCACGGCCATTGCCGCAACGGCGGTGCACCTGGGCCACGCCGACAGCATGATCTGCGGCACCTTCGGGCAGTATCTGTGGCACCTCAACTACATCCGTCAGGTTCTGGAAACCGAGGAGCTGCACCCGGAAGGCGCGCTCAGCCTGCTGATCATGGAGGACGGCCCCGTCTGGATCGCGGACACGCAGGTGCATGTGGACCCGTCCCCGGTTCAGATCGCTTCGACCGTGATGGCCGCCGCGCGCCATGTCCGGCGCTTCGGGGTGGAGCCAAAGATCGCAATCTGCAGCCACTCGCAGTTTGGCAATCTCAACAGCGCGGGCGCGCACCGCGTGCGCGAGGCGCTTGAGATCCTCGACGCCTCAAAGCGCGACTTCGCCTATGAGGGCGAGATGCACGTGGATGCCGCCTTCGACCCCGATCTGCGGGAGCGGATGATGCCCGGCGGGCGCCTGAAAGGCCCGGCGAACACGCTGATCTTTGGCTCCGTCGATACCGCGTCGGCGGTGCGCAATGCGCTGAAATCGAAAGCGGGCGGGCTCGAAGTCGGGCCGATCCTGATGGGGATGGGCAACCGCGCCCATATCGTGACGCCCTCCATCACGGCGCGGGGGCTTTTGAACATCTCCGCGCTCGCCGGAACGCCGGTGGCGCATTACGGTTAGGCTCTGGTCCTTGGCGATGGGCGGGTCTAGAATCCGCCCATGAGTCACCAACACCCCAAGGGCCTGTGGGTCCGCGTTCACGACCGGGAAAGCGCGCTCTATACCGTGCGCGGCTCCGGTTTCCCGTTCTTCCTGATCGGCTTTCTGGGCCTGATCGCGGCGCTGATGATCGCCGGGCCCGACACGGCCCTGCGCGCGGGCGTGATCGCGCTCGCCTCGCTCGGGCTTATGGGGCTGGGCTATGCCCTGCGCTCTGGCGTCGGGCACCCCGCGCTGATCCCCGCCGTTTGGGCCATCTTCGCCGCCTTGCTGATCGCGGAGTGGTCGGCCGCCTCCTCCGCGCTGATGCTGGCGCAAGGCATCGTCGCACTGATCGCGGCATCGGGCGTGCGTGGCTGGCTCTGGCTGCGGCGGCGGTAAGATCATCCGCACCATCAGGGTGGCTTTAGCGCCATCATGTCGCAGGTCCCTTGCGTCAACCTGACGCGCCGTCATACCCTCTCCTGCAGGAGCAAGAGGGAGGCATACCATGGGATACCGCGCAACCTACGACCGCTGGAAGGCGGACCCGGAGGCATATTGGATGGAGCAGGCCGAAGCCATCGACTGGGATCGCAAACCCAGCAAGGCCCTGTTCGATGACAAAGCCCCGATCTTCGAATGGTTCGCGGATGGCATGGTCAACACCTGCTGGAACGCCGTCGATCGTCATGTCGAGGCAGGGCGCGGCGATCAGGTCGCGATCATCCATGACAGCCCCGTCACCGGTGTCACCCGCCGCATCACCTATGTGAACCTGCGCAACCGGGTGGCCCAGCTCGCGGGCGCTCTGCGCGCCAAGGGGGTCGAGAAGGGCGATCGGGTCATCATCTACATGCCCATGATCCCCGAAGCTCTGGAAGCCATGCTGGCCTGTTCCCGCCTGGGGGCCATCCACTCCGTCGTGTTCGGCGGGTTCGCGTCCCATGAGCTGGCCGTGCGGATCGACGACTGCAAACCCAAAGCGATCATCGCGGCCTCCTGCGGGATCGAGCCGGGCCGCATCGTGCACTACAAACCGCTGCTGGACGGCGCGCTTGAACAGTCCGACCACCAGCCCGATTTTTGCGTCATCTTCCAGCGGGAACAAGAGGTCGCCCATCTTGAAGAAGGCCGCGACTACAACTGGCACGGCTTCCAATATGGCGTCGAGCCCGCCGAATGCGTCCCCGTTGAGGGCAACCACCCGGCCTATATCCTCTATACATCGGGCACGACCGGCCAGCCCAAGGGCGTCGTGCGCCCCACCGGAGGCCACCTCGTCGCGCTGAACTGGACGATGAAGAACATCTATCAGGTCGATCCCGGAGATGTCTTCTGGGCCGCCTCGGATGTGGGCTGGGTCGTGGGGCACTCCTACATCTGCTACGCGCCGCTGATCCACGGCAACACCACCATCGTGTTCGAAGGCAAGCCCATCGGCACCCCCGACGCCGGGACGTTCTGGCGGGTCATCAGCGAACACAACGTGCGCAGCTTCTTCACCGCGCCCACCGCTCTGCGGGCCATTAAGCGCGAAGACCCGAATGCGGAGTTTTTGAAGAAATACGACATCAGCGGGCTGCGCGCGCTCTACCTGGCCGGTGAGCGGGCCGATCCCGACACGATCACATGGGCCCAGGAAAAGATGGGCGTGCCGGTCTATGACCATTGGTGGCAGACCGAAACCGGCTACACCATCGCGGGCTACCCGGCCGGGCTGGAATCGCTGCCGGTCAAGATCGGCTCCCCCGCCGTGCCGATGCCGGGCTATGAGGTGCATATCCTCGATGAAGCAGGCCACGAGGTCGCCGCCGGAGAGCTGGGCTCTATCGCGATCAAGCTGCCCCTGCCCCCCGGCACCCTGCCGACCCTGTGGAACGCCGAAGAGAGGTTCAAGAAGAGCTATCTTGAGCACTTCCCGGGCTACTATGAAACCGGTGATGCGGGGATGATGGACGAGGACGGCTACCTCTACATCATGGCCCGGACCGATGACGTGATTAACGTTGCAGGCCACCGGCTTTCGACCGGCGGCATGGAGGAGGTTCTGGCCTCTCACCCCGACGTCGCCGAATGCGCGGTGATCGGTGTCTCGGACGATTTCAAGGGCCAGCTGCCCATGGGGTTCGTGTGCCTGACAACCGGCGTTGACCGGCCCCATGAGGAGATCGCAAAGGAATGCGCCGCCTTGGTGCGCGATCAGATCGGACCGGTTGCGGCCTACAAGATGACCGTCGTTGTGGACCGCCTGCCCAAGACTCGGTCGGGCAAGATCCTGCGCGGCACGATGGTGAAAATCTGCGACGGGGCCGAGTTCAAGATGCCCGCCACCATCGACGATCCCGCAATCCTGGATGAAATCCGCGAGGCGGTGAAACCGATCGGGTATCCGAAGGCCTAAAGCAAAGCCGCCGCAGCGATCTGCGGCGGCTTTCCCACCCTGGGGCGCGTGCCCCGTGGGCCGCTCGATTGACGGTTACGCCTTGTCAGCCAGTTCCTTGCACCAGGCTTCCATCGCCTCGGTCGCGGGCTTCATCGGCGGCTCAAGGAACGTGACGTGGAAATGGTCGCCCATATCCGCCACCCCGATGGAGCGCGGACGCACCGACAGCACATGCGGGTTCGGCAGCGCGATGCCAAAGCAGAAAACGATGTTCTGCGCCTCGGTGATCTCGGGCGCGATGTCGCCGTCGATGCTGCGCGTGTGGGCGTGGTGATCAAAGGTCGCGATATAGGCGACCTTTGGGTGCGCGTCGATCTGGGCCTTGAGCCGGGCGACCACGTCGCTGACGCTGGCACAGGTGGTTTCGGACTTGGCGATCTTCAGGTCAAAGACCGGATATTTATCCATAAGAAGAGATTGCTGCATGAGAGCCTCCGCGGTGTTTGCAAGAGCCTCATGCGCGATATATCTCGCATACGACATGCGTCATAATATCACCGGCGGGGCGAAGGGGAGCCCCTAGGCAAACTGCTCGCGGATCAGGCGCTCTTCCAGCCCATGGCCGGGATCGAAGAGCAGCCGGTGTTCGATATGGGCTTCGGTCTGCACCTCGACGCTGGCGACATTGCGCACGCAATCCGAATCCGCCGTCGCCATGACCGGGCGCTTGCGGGGCTCGGCCACGTCGAAACGCACCCGCGCCCGCGCGTTCAACACGGCGCCGCGCCACCGGCGGGGCCGGAATGCTGCCACGGCCGTCACGGCCAACACATCCGCACCGATGGGCAGGATCGGGCCATGGGCCGAATAGTTGTAGGCCGTCGATCCGGCGGGCGTCGCGACAAGGGCCCCGTCGCAGATCAGCTCGGACATGCGCTCCTTGCCATCGACCGAAATGCGCAGCTTGGCCGCCTGCGCGTCCATGCGCAGCAGCGACACTTCGTTGATCGCAAGCGCGCGGTGGACCTCTCCGCCCACAGTGATCGCAGTCATGGCCAGCGGGTTGACGACGGCTTCCTCCGCCGCCGCCAGCCGCGCGGTGAGCCCATCTGGCTGGAACTCGTTCATCAGGAAGCCGACCGTGCCCCGGTTCATCCCATAGACGGGTGCGGGCAAGTGCTGCGTGCCGTGGAGCGTGTCGAGCATGAACCCGTCCCCGCCTAGGGCGACAATCACCTCCGCCTCTTCCATGGGCACATTGCCATAGCGTTCCACCAGCCCGCGCAGGGCGGATTGCGCCGCAGGGGCGTTGGACGCCACGAAGGACAGGCGAAGATCGGTGGACATGACTGTATTCCTTTCCGTCCTGTTCTCCGCCACGGGCCCGCGATTGACAACCCGCCCGTCGGTTGTTTGCGCCAAAGGGAGCGATTGGCGTCTTTCACACGGGGCCAATGCCCCTTAGAAGAAGGCGATCACAAAGGAGACGCCCCCCATGTCCACCCACGAAGGCTTCTTCACCGAAGCGCTTGCCAAGACCGACCCGGAAATCGCCAAGGTTGTCGGCCAGGAACTGACCCGCCAACGCGACGAGATCGAGCTGATCGCCAGCGAGAACATCGTCAGCGCCGCCGTTATGGAAGCGCAGGGCTCCGTGCTGACCAACAAATACGCCGAAGGTTACCCGGGTCGCCGCTACTACGGTGGGTGCCAGTATGTGGACATCGCCGAAGACCTGGCCCGCGACCGGGCCAAGCAGCTCTTTGGCTGTGAGTTCGCCAATGTGCAGCCCAACTCCGGCTCGCAGGCCAACCAGGGCGTGTTCACCGCGCTGCTCAAGCCGGGCGACACGATCCTGGGGATGAGCCTCGATGCCGGTGGCCACCTGACCCACGGCGCGCGCCCGAACCAGTCGGGCAAGTGGTTCAACGCCGTGCAATACGGCGTGAAGCGGGACGACATGCTGCCCGACTACGACCAGATCGAAGCCCTGGCCAAAGAGCACCAGCCCAAGATGATCATCGCCGGGGGCTCTGCCATCCCGCGCGTCATCGACTTTGCCCGCATGCGCGAGATCGCGGATATGGTCGGCGCCATCCTGCTGGTCGATATGGCCCATTTCGCCGGGCTGGTTGCTGCGGGTCTCTACCCGTCGCCCTTCCCCCACGCCCATGTGGCCACCACGACCACGCACAAGACCCTGCGCGGCCCGCGCGGCGGCATGATCCTGACCAACGATGCCGACATCGCGAAGAAGCTGAACTCTGCCATCTTCCCCGGCATTCAGGGCGGCCCGCTGATGCACGTGATCGCCGCCAAGGCCGTCGCCTTCGGTGAAGCCCTGCGCCCCGAATTCAAGGACTATCAGGCCCAGGTGATCGCCAATGCGAAAGCCCTGGCCGATGAGCTGCAAAAAGGCGGTCTGGACATCGTGACCGGCGGCACCGACAGCCATCTTCTGCTGGTGGATCTGCGTCCCAAAGGCGTGAAAGGCAACGCGACCGAAGACGCTCTGGGCCGCGCCCACATCACCTGCAACAAGAACGGCATCCCCTTCGACGACGAAAAGCCGACCATCACCAGCGGCATCCGTCTGGGCAGCCCCGCCGGGACCACCCGCGGCTTTGGCGAGGAAGAGTTCCGCCAGATCGGCCGCTGGATCACCCGCGTGGTCGATGGTCTTGCTGCAGGCGGTGACAACACCGCCGTCGAAGACGCCGTGCGCGCCGAAGTCGCGGAGCTCTGCGCCCGCTTCCCGCTCTACCCCGGCAAGTGAGCGCACCGACACGGCTGCGCCGCGAGCGCGCGCTCGGAGACTGGCTCCGGGCGCGGCTTCCCTCCGGGGTCGCGGTGCTTGCGCTGTTCATCGTCAAACAAGGATGGAGCGCGCTGTTTGGCGGGCTCCTCCTCATTGGGTTGATTGCATCGGACCGCTACTGGCCCGACGCAGCCCCGCTTACGCGCTATGACGCGCTGCTGATCTACGCGATTTCCCTTCAGGCTCTGTTCCTGGCGCTCCGGCTTGAGAGCTGGCGCGAGGTCAAGGTGATCTTCCTTTTCCACCTGACCGGCACCGCCATGGAGATCTTCAAGACCCATATGGGAAGCTGGGCCTACCCCGAGCCGTCGCTGATCCGCGTCGGAGATGTGCCGCTGTTCTCAGGCTTCATGTATGGCGCCGTGGGCAGCTACATGGCGCGGGTCATGCGGGTGTTCGATATGCGGTTCGACCCCTATCCGCCCTACTGGGTGTCGGTCGCGCTTGCGGGTGCGATCTATGTGAATTTCTTCTCGCATCACTATGTCTGGGACGCCCGCTGGCTCTTGATCGCCGGAACTTTGCTGATCTTTGGCCGCACGCGCGTGTCCTTCGCCGTGGACCGGGGGCGCTACTGGATGCCGATGCCTCTGGCAGGCGTGCTCACCGCGTTCTTCCTGTGGGTGGCAGAAAACGTCGGAACCAGCACGAACACATGGCTCTACAACGGGCAAAGCGTGTTTGACGCCGTGTCGCTGTCGAAGATGGGCTCGTGGTATCTGTTGCTCTGGGTCAGCTTCGCGACGGTCACACTGGTGATCCGGGAGCCGCTGATCACGCCAGACCGCGCCACCGCAAAACGGCCAGCAAAAGCAACACGATCACGAGCAGGTTGAAGGCCATCCCGCCGACCCGGTGCAGCAAAACCCCGACGCGGCGATCTGCGGCGTCGACTCCTTTGAGGTAGGCAGAGAGCGTCTCGGCATCTTTACTGAGCGCTCCGCCATCCAGTCTCCGCGCCAGCTTGGGATGGGACAGCTGCGGCTCCGCCACCGCAAGAGCCCGTGCCGCACCGCGCACCCGGCGCGGCAACATCCGCCCGGCCTTGTCCACCTGCCGCGCCAGCGTGGGGCCGCCGATGCCCAGCCGCTCCCGCATTAGGCCGCGCAGGGCCGTGATCTCACTTGATAAGGCATCCATATCCATGGCGGCGGTGATAGAGCGCGTCGGCGCCTCTGGCAATTGCGCGCGCGCCTGCCTAGGGTCGCCACCATGCTGAATTCCATCACCGAAGGCATGCCAGAGCTGCCGCCCCTTCTGATTGCCCACGGGCTCTATGGTCAGGCCCGCAACTGGGGCCAGATCGCGCGTGATCTCTCCGATATCCGCCACAGCACTCTGGTGGATATGCGCAACCATGGGGACAGCCCGTGGTTTGACACCCATGGCTATGAGGAGATGGCCGAAGACCTGGCCGGGATGATCGACGGATCAAGCGACGTGCTGGGCCATTCCATGGGCGGCAAAGCGGCGATGACCCTGGCCCTGAGCCATCCCGAAAAGGTCCGCCGCCTGATCGTCGCGGACATCGCGCCGGTGCCTTACGATCACGATCAGCAGAGCATCATGGACGCCATGCGCCGCCTGGACCTCTCCCAGATCAGCCGCCGTACAGAGGCCGCCAAGGCCCTGAACCTGACGCCGGATGTGGCGGGGTTTCTGAGCCAGAGCATCGACCTGAAAGAGCGCGCGTGGAAGATGAACCTGGACGTGCTGGAGGCCGAACTGCCCCGCATCCTGTCCTTCCCGACCTTCCACACACCCTTCGATGGACCCGCGCTATTTCTCGCCGGAGCAGAGAGCGACTACGTCCAGCCCGAACACCGGGCGGAGATCAAGCGCCTGTTTCCAAAGGCACATATCGCGCGCATTCCCCAGACCGGGCACTGGCTGCATGCACAGCGCCCAGATGCCGTCACGGCGGCGATCCGCGCGTTTCTGACGGCCTAGGCCGTCAGCTTCTTGGCCACGACAAGCGCCAGCGGGATCGCAGCGACAAAGCCGAGAACCGCTGAAATGATGATCGGGCGTGCGGTGTCCTGCCCAATGACCAGAGCCACGATCATGAACGTCCCCGCAAGGGACGCACCGAGGATCGAATACAGCAACATGGCAACGCGAAGCATGGCGTTCTCCTTTATGGCCTGACGCGGAAACTTAAGACACATCGAAAAGGCTGCATCTTTGATCTGGATCACTCTTGCCGCTCCGGCGGGAGGCTGGTCTAACAGCCCGTGAGGAGGAGACCAGATGCAAGAACTTGAATACCTGAAAGTCACCCGAGACGGCCCCGTCGCCATCGTCACCATGGACCGCGCGGACAAGCGCAACGCGCTTGCGCTGCCGGTGATCGAAGAGTTCGTCACCGTGTTCACGGAGCTGCCCAAGACCGACGCCCGCGCCGTCGTTCTGCGCGGTGAGGGGGACCATTTTTCCGCCGGTCTGGACCTTGTGGAACACCTGAAGGCCAAGAGATCCGCCAGTGATTTCATGCATGTATGCCTTCGCTGGCACGAGGCGTTCAACAAGATGGAATATGGCGGGCTGCCGATCATCGCGGCGCTCAAGGGAGCGACTGTCGGGGGCGGTCTGGAGCTGGCTTCGTCGGCGCATATCCGGGTGGCCGATCACAGCACCTATTTCGCCCTGCCCGAGGGACAGCGCGGCCTGTTCACCGGCGGCGGCGCGACGATCCGGGTGGCCGATCTGATCGGTAAGGACAAGATGATCGACATGATGCTGACCGGTCGCCAATACACCGGAGACGAAGCGATCCGCGTCGGTTTGGCGCAGTATCTGGTGGACGATTCCGAGGCCAAGGCGATGGAGCTGGCGCATCGCTGCGCCGAGAACCCGGAGCTGTCGAACTTTGCCGTCTGTTCGGGCATTTCCCATATGCAGAACATGTCGGGGATGGACGCAGCCTATGCCGAGGCGGTTCTGGCCGGGGTGGTCAACACCCAGGAGGCCGCTCAGGCGCGGCTGGAAGCCTTTGCCGCCGGTAAGGCAAAAGTGGCCAAGAGCTGACCCGGCCGCGCGGGGCGTTAACCCCGCGAACGGCACGATCTGCGACGCTCAGTTTGACCGGAATGCGCGACGTTTCGGTCAAACCACTGGGGTCTTATCCCCCCGCATCCGTTTCCACCCGGTTAACACCGGGGCGATTCGGGCGCTGTCGCCGGGCCCTTTCCCGGCGAGACCACGGCGCGGCGGGCCGGTTTGACCGAACTTCGGGGATTTGTGGTCATTTCGACCCAGAACCGCCCGAGGAAACCGTTAATGCTCCCCGATTTTCGCACCCGCTCCGTCACAGAATTTCGCACGCAGATCAGTGAAGAGATCCGCTGGATCGACCGCCACGGCGCTCACCTGTGGCTGACCCGGCACGGACGCAAGATCGCGGCGGTGGTGCCTCCGCATCACATGGCGGTGCTGGAGGCCGCCTTGGGCAAACCGCTGGATCAGCACCGCCTGACCATGGAAGAGCGCCTGCGCCAGCTGGAGCGGGCTGCTGCGGCCCGGCGCACGTTGGAGGAAACGGGCCGCTGGCGCTAGCTGTGCACCATCACGACAACGGTCGCATATTCCGACCAGCCGGGCCCGCGTTCGATCTGCCGCAGTTCGCGCAAGACCGCAGCGCGCGCATTCGGCGGCGTGCGGGCGATGTCCCACAGCGCCGTGAGCGTGCCCGGGTCTTCATCCGCGACGGCCTGCGCATTGGCCTGCAGGTAGGTTTTCACCTGCGTCCGGCGCGCGGCATAGGCGGCGTCGTCCACGGCCGTGGTGACCAAAGAGGCCGGGTTCACCGCGAGGTGGTTGGCTTCGCCCGTGCAGGCGGCGAGGAGGAGAAGCATAGTCAGACGCATGGCGCGACCGTAGGGCGCCCGCGCAGAGCTGTCACCCATAGGGCGCCGCTGGACGCGGTTTCCGGCGGAGAGGCGCCGTATGCGCGAACGCTGGGCGCGGGCGCCGCCCGCCGAAACGAGGCCGCTGTCAGGCGGAATGGGCGGGTTCGGCTGGCTCGGGCGATCCGAGAGCCCCTTAGCCCATTGACCGGCCCCCGAAAGCCCAGCATATCACCGCAATGGCTGACCTGTCTCACATCCGCAATTTCTCCATCGTGGCGCATATCGACCACGGTAAATCCACGCTGGCCGACCGGCTGATCCAGGCGACCAACACGGTCGCCGATCGCGACATGAAGGAACAGCTCCTCGACGCGATGGATATTGAGCGCGAGCGCGGCATCACGATCAAGGCCAACACCGTGCGCATCGAATACGATGCGCTCGACGGGGAGCATTATGTGCTCAACCTGATCGACACCCCCGGACACGTAGATTTCGCCTATGAGGTCTCCCGCTCCATGCGCGCGGTTGAAGGCTCTCTTCTGGTGGTGGACAGCACTCAAGGGGTCGAAGCCCAGACGCTGGCTAATGTCTATCAGGCCATCGACGCGGATCATGAGATCGTCCCCGTGTTCAACAAGATCGACCTGCCCGCGTCGGATATCGACCGCGTGGCAGAGCAGGTCGAAGACGTGATCGGCATCGACGCCTCTGGCGCGATCGCTGTGTCGGCCAAGACCGGCGAAGGCATCCGCGAGGTGCTGGAAAGCATCGTTCAGCATCTGCCCGCGCCCACAGGCACGCGCGACGCGCCGCTCAAGGCGATGCTGGTGGACAGCTGGTATGACGCCTATCTGGGCGTCATCGTTCTGGTCCGCATCATGGATGGAGAGCTGCGCAAGGGCGACCGGGTCAAGATGATGCAGACCGGTTCCGTGCATCAGGTCGACCGGATCGGCGTGTTCCGGCCCCAAATGGAGTCGGTCGATGTGCTCGGTCCCGGAGAGATCGGCTTCCTCACCGCCTCCATCAAACAGGTCCGCGACACCAAGGTGGGCGACACGATCACCCATGACAAGAAACCTTGCGATGCGCCGCTGCCGGGGTTCAAACCCTCTCAGCCGGTCGTGTTCTGCGGCCTGTTCCCGGTGGATTCGGCGGAGTTCGAAGACCTCCGCGACGCCATCGAAAAGCTGGCGCTTAACGATGCCTCCTTCTCCTATGAGATGGAGACCTCTGCCGCGCTTGGCTTTGGCTTCCGCTGCGGGTTCCTTGGCCTGCTGCACCTCGAAGTCATCCGCGACCGGATCGAGCGTGAATATGACATTGAGCTCATCACCACCGCGCCCTCGGTTGTCTATCATCTCTACATGAAGGACGGCGAAAAGCGCGAGCTGCACAACCCCGCCGACATGCCCGACCTGACCCATGTGGATCACCTGGAGGAGCCGCGGATCAAGGCCACCATTATGGTGCCCGACGAGTATCTGGGCGATGTGCTGAAGCTGTGTCAGGACCGGCGGGGCATTCAGCTGGACATGTCCCACGCGGGTGCCCGCGCCATGGTCGTCTATGACCTGCCCCTGAACGAGGTGGTGTTCGACTTCTACGACCGGCTCAAATCCGTGACCAAGGGCTATGCGTCCTTTGACTACCAGATGGAGGGCTACCGCGAGGATAACCTCGTGAAGATGTCCATCCTGGTGAATGACGAACCCGTGGACGCGCTGTCGATCATGGTCCACCGCGACCGGGCCGAAATGCGCGGCCGCGCGATGGTCGAAAAGCTCAAGGACCTGATCCCGCGCCATATGTTCAAAATCCCGATCCAGGCGGCCATCGGCGGCAAGGTCATCGCCCGCGAGACGCTGTCGGCCATGCGCAAGGACGTGACCGCCAAATGCTATGGTGGCGACGCGACCCGGAAGAAAAAGCTGCTGGAGAAGCAGAAGGCCGGTAAGAAGAAGATGCGCCAGTTCGGGAAAGTGGAGATCCCCCAACAGGCGTTTATTTCGGCGCTGAAGATGGATGATTGACATAACTACCTAACAACGGAATCCTCTCCGGGATTCTATTTTTTGTTCAGGTATGACATTGCGTTACACTCTCTATGTCGACGAAAGTGGTGACCTTGGTTTATCTAACGTTAGGGTTAGAATTGACGACAAAGGAGCCAGCCCATTCTTTTCGCTGGGCGCTGCCCTAATCCCAGATTCTGTCAGAGTAGACTTGCGTTCTGAACTGAATGGGATCTCGAAGGATTTTTCGAAGTTTCTTCACTGCACCAAGCTAAACCACCTCCAGAAAGCGTATTATTCACACCGTGTTGGTAGTATGCGGGTCAAGCTATTTGGCGTACTGTCAAAGAAAGCAACTCTTGGAGCTTATGCAGAAGACTTGGACGAGAATGCTAAGTCTCAAGAGTACTACAACAAGAACATTCACTATCTACTCGAAATGGTCGGGGGATTTTGCCATGAGTTTGATATTCCATCGAGTAATCTGAGTGTCATCTTTGAAGAACAGCGCGGACATAGCTATCAAAGACTTCGGAATTATCTCTCCAGAATAAGGGCGGCTCCTATCGATTCACGCGCATCCCGTCTTCGATACATTGATCCCCTTTCGGTCACGACGCTCCAGAAAAAAGATGACACTTTGATGTGTCTCGCGGACTTGGTCGCGCATTCAATTTCTACAGCATTCACCGAGACAAAAACGAACTACGGCCTACCGGAGCAAAGATACTTGAGAGAACTACTGCCCCGCTTTCACCGCGAGACAGAGAGCGGTTGTATCGCCAACTCAGGAATAAAACTTGTAAAGGGGCCGTTCGCAATGAAACTCCAAGGCGTTTCAAAGGACCTGGCGTTGAAACTGTATCACCGAAATCAAACGATCACCTCTTAACACTTTCACCGCGCAGCCACGGCCGTTCCGAACGCCCACCCAAAGGTCGGGCGCTGCCCTCCGCGCGGGCCCCGCGCACTGCGACACCCCGCCCCGGAGACATGGCACATTTGAGATGCGACATATGACGCGGACCCACAACCGGAGATGTTCCATGATCCGCAAAACCGCTCTTGCCGCCGCTCTTGTCTGCGCCACGCCCCTGCTGGCCGACGATGCCGCGCCCCATGTCACCGTTGTCACCAGCGGCGACGCTCAGACCCAGCTCATGTCGATGGTGCTGACCGGTCAGGCCATGGCCAAGGGCCATCCGACCCGCGTTCTGCTGTGCGGTCCGGGCGGCGATCTGGCCCTGAAAGAAGCGCCCGAGGCCGCCACCGCGCCGCAGCCGCCCAAGGGCGCCAGCCCGCAGGGTCTGCTGAAGATGATGCTCGACAACGGCGCGACCGTCGAAGTCTGTGCCATCTACCTGCCCGGCAAGGGCGCAGGCCCCGAAGTTCTGATGGACGGCGTGAGCGTCGCCGCCCCGCCCGCCATGGCCGACGCGCTTTTGGCTGAGGACGGCACCGTCTGGTCCTTCTGAGCCCGATTGCGAGCGGGGCCGTGCTCCGTTAAACTGACCCCGAAGGCGACAGACCCGGCAAACCGGGCGGGCCTTCGGGACGATCAGAGCACGAGACCAAACACAGGCGGCCCCATGCGCATTCTTCTTTTGACCCTTTCGCTGGCCGTTCTGGCCTCATGCGGTGCGCGCGGCACCATCGGGAAAGCGTGCAGCGGGTCGGACCGTTCGGCCGCCAATCCGCGCCTGTGCAACTGCATCCAGTCGGTCGCGAATCGCACCCTGTCCCGCGCCGATCAACGCCGCGCCGCGCCGTTTTTCGAAGACCCCGACAAAGCGCAGGAAATGCGTGCCCGCGATGATGCTGGATCGGAGGCGTTCTGGCGCCGCTACAAGGATTTCGCTGAGGCCGCCGAGCGGTCCTGCCGCTAGGCGCTCTCCAATCGCCGCGCGATGTGGGCGGCGTGATCCTGGATCAGGTCCAGGCACCCGTCAAAATCGCGGGTGTAATACGGGTCGGGCACGTCCGATCCATCAACACAGAACATCTCAAGCGTGGCGGGGCCCGCCAGTGACGCGCAATCGCGCAGAACGGAGGCATCCATGGCAAAGATGTGGTCGAACCGTTCGGCATCGCGCGCGGTGATCTGACGCGCTCGCAGTCCCGAAAGGTCCAGCCCCCGCGCCTGTGCGGCCCGCTGCATGGGGCCATAGGGGGGCTCTCCGACATGCCAGGCGCCCGTGCCTGCGCTGTCGATCTGCCAATCGGGCCGCAGCGCCCTGAGCGCGCCTTCCGCCGCCGGAGACCGGCAGATATTTCCAAGGCAGACGAAGAGGATGCGAGGGCGCAGGATCTGTGACATGCTGGCCTCATACCGGAGGGACGCGGCATGAACATCACCATTCTGAGCGGGGCGGGCCTGTCCGCCGAAAGCGGGCTTGGCACCTTTCGCGACAAGGATGGTCTGTGGACCAAATACGACCTGTCCGAGGTCGCCACCCCCGAAGGGTTCGCCCGCAATCCCAAGCTGGTGCAGGATTTCTACAATGCCCGCCGCAAGAACTGCGTTGAGGCCGCGCCGAACGCCGCCCATGACGCCTTGGCGCGGCTGTCGACCCGCCCGGGGGTGACGCTGATCACGCAGAACATCGACGATCTTCTGGAACGGGCTGGCGCGCAGAGCGTGATCCACATGCACGGAGAGCTGATGCGCGCCCTGTGCGGCGCCTGCGGGCATCGCTGGGACGCGCCCGCCGTCATGCAGGTATCGGACCCCTGCCCCGCCTGCGGCGCCCCCGCGACGCGGCCTGACGTCGTCTGGTTCGGAGAGATGCCCTACCGGATGGAAGACTGCGAAGCCGCGCTGTGGGAGGCCGATCTGTTCGTCTCCATCGGCACCTCGGCCGAGGTCTATCCGGCGGCAGGGTTTGTCGATCTGGCAAAACAGGCCGGGGCCCGCACATTGGAGATCAACCTGGAGCCGTCGGGCCGGTCCCACATCTTTGACGAGGTTCTGACCGGCCCGGCCAGCGAAGTCGTGCCCGCCTGGGTGGCGGAGCTCAGCTAGGTCAGTTGCTGCTGGTGGCCGGAGCCGTTTGCATCTGGCCGTGGTCCATTTTGCTGTGGTCCATTTCGCCGTGGTTCATAGTGCTATGGTCCATCGGCGCCATATCGCCTTCTTTGCGCTCCAGATCGACGGGAACGTCGATTTCCACCTCGCCGCCATGTTCGAACACCAGCGTCAGGTCGATCATATCGCCTTGCTCGAAAGGCTCGGTGATGCCGAGGAACATCACGTGCAGGCCGCCGCGCTTGAGCTCGGTCATGCCATGGGCGGGCACGGGAATGCCGCCTTCGACTTCACGCATCTGCATCACGCCGTTTTCGTCTTCGATATGGGTGTGCAGTTCGATCCGTTCCGCCACGCCATCGGCGCGGGCAGCGATCAGCGTGTCGTCTGTATCGGTGTCGTTGTGCAGCACCATGAAGGCCGCACCGGAGGTCGACATCATGGCCGAGGCCCGGGCGTAAGGATCGGTGACAGACAGCCCGTCAGCAAAAGCGACGGAGGCGAAGGTCAGCGCAACAGCGGCGCCAAAAAGAGACGTTTTCATGGAGGTATCCTTGAAGTGTTTGAGTTGAAGAAGGGAAACTCAGACGCTTGCAGGCGGATCCCGGGCCGATGGCGCGATGAGCGGGGCTGGCGCGACGGGCGGCACCACGAGCGGATCCCAGGCGACGAAACGAAGGGAAAAAGGTCGCGCAAGAGCCGGTTCGTCCATGCTGCCTGCAACCAGCAGGGTCATCGCACAATCGGGACAGAAATGCGGAGGGCCGACAGGATTGCCATCGGCATCGACCTGAACGGTCACAACCGCCCCGCCGGAACAGATCACCATCTCGCCCGCGACGCTGGCCTGCCCCCGCGCCATACCGACGATCTGCGCAGTGGCGAGCACCGCGAGGATCAAGGTCAGATGGATGGCGCGACGCAGGCGGGTCATGGGGGCGTGAGTGGCTCCGGTTGGGGTGAGCGCACAGTCGGAAAAGACTGCAGCACGGTCAAGGGGTAGCAGGATCGCAGCGCCGCGCCTTGAGCAAGGTCAAGCCTGTTGGCCGGCGGAAGATCGCGAAGGCGCCGCACCCCGGCCCCCCCAAACGCAACAAGGCCCGGAACGCAGTGTCCGGGCCTTGCGAAATCTTGGGGTGCCTGAGCGGCGATCAGGCTTCGGCCTGGGCCTTCAGGATCGCCTTTTTCACCTTCAGGGCAGCGGCGGACAGTTCAGCGTCCTTGGCTTTGGCCATGAAGCCGTCCAGACCACCACGGTGGTCGACGGTGCGCAGGGCGGCGTTGGAGATGCGGAAGCGGAAGCTCCGGCCCAGCACGTCCGACTGCAGAGTGACGTCTTGCAGGTTCGGCAGGTAACGGCGGCGGGTCTTGTTGTTGGCGTGGGAAACGTTGTTGCCCGTCATGGGGCCTTTCCCGGTCAGTTCGCAGCGACGCGACATTGGCAGTATCCTTTGTTGTTGCCCCGGCCCCCAGGGCCGGCTTTTTTTGCGCCCGCCTTTTGGCGGACCGGCGCCTCATGCCCCAATCTGGACCATCGGTCAACCCTTGGCGGGCTCAGCCCTTGGAAAACAGGGGTGCGATGGCCTGCGCCGCTGCCGCTGCGGGCGCCGCATCGCCCCCCGCCACCGCGTCTTCGAGCGCGGACAGACGCGCGCGCGTCTCGGCGTCGCGGGTGAGCTGCGCCATGAGCGCCTGGCGGACTTCCTCGCGGAACCAGTAGCGGGCCTGATCGGCGCGGGCAGCGTCCCAAACGCCGCTGTCCTTGCGCCAGTCGGACAGGGTGCGCATCGCCTCCCAGGCCGCGTCGATCCCATCGCCGGTCTCCGCCGAGACGGTCATCGCCTTGGGGTAGCCTTCCGGGTCCTGCGGGCGTTTGCGCAGCAGCCGCAGCGCCCCGGCATAGTCGGCGCAGGTGCGCATGGCCTGGGGTTTGAGGTCTCCATCCGCCTTGTTGACAAGGATGATGTCCGCGATCTCCATGATCCCGCGCTTGACGCCTTGCAGCTCATCCCCTCCGGCGGGCGCCAGCAGCAGCAGGAACAGATCGGCCATTTCCGCCACCATGGTTTCGGATTGGCCCACGCCCACGGTTTCAATCAGCACCAGATCGAACCCCGCCGCCTCGCACAGGGCCACGGCCTCGCGGGTGCGGCGGGCGACGCCGCCCAGCTCTGCCCGGCTGGGCGAGGGGCGGATGAAGGCGTTTGGATCGCGCGAGAGCCGCTCCATCCGGGTCTTGTCCCCCAGGATCGACCCGCCCGAGCGCGCCGAGGACGGGTCCACCGCCAGCACCGCCACCCGCAGCCCCTGCCCGGTCAGCATCAGCCCGAACCGCTCGATGAAGCTCGATTTGCCCACGCCCGGCGTGCCCGAAAGCCCGACCCGCAGCGCCTGCCGTCCGCCCACGCGGCCCAGCAGGTCAAGCGCCTGCGCCCGGTGATCCTCGCGCACGCTTTCCACCAGCGTGATCGCGCGGGCCAGGGCGCGGCGGTCCCCGGCGACAAGGCGCTCGGCAAGCTGAGCGATATCCATGGGCAGCCCTCCTTTTGCGGTCCCCTTTGAACCGTCCCCGCGCGGCAAAGTCCACACCCGGTCTTTTCCTTGGGCCCCGCCGCGCCCATAACGCGGGGATGAACCTGCCCATCGACCCGCTATTGCCCGACATCAAGGCCGCCCTGCTGGACCACGGCCGCGCCGTGCTGCAGGCCCCGCCGGGCGCGGGGAAGACGACGCGGGTGCCGCTGGCCTTGATGGATGCCTTCCCCGGCAAGATCGTCATGCTGGAGCCCCGCCGCATCGCCGCCCGTGCCGCAGCTGAGCGGCTGGCCTCGCAACTGGGTGAGGCCCCCGGCACCCGCGTGGGCTACCGCATGCGCGGCGAGTCGGTCGCGGGCAGCCGAATCGAGGTCGTCACCGAAGGCATCCTGACCCGGATGCTGCAATCCGACCCGGAGCTGCCTGGCATCAGCGTCGTCATCTTCGACGAATTTCACGAACGCTCGCTCAATGCCGATCTGGGCCTCGCGCTGACCGTCGAGGCCCGCGCGGCCCTGCGCGAAGACTTGGCCCTGCTGGTCATGTCCGCCACGCTGGACGCGGGCCCCGTGGCCGATCTGCTGGACGGCGCGCCGGTGCTCACCAGTGACGGGCGCAGCTATCCGGTCGATATCCGCCACCTGCCCCGCCCGATGCGGCGCGGCACAAGGCTGGCCCCGGCCATGGCCGATCTGATCGTGCAGGCCGCGCAGGAGACCGACGGCGGCATCCTCGCCTTCCTGCCGGGAGAGCGCGAGATCCGCGACTGTGCCGCCCGGCTGGCGCCGCGCCTGCCCGAGGGCTGCGTCATCCGGCCCCTCTACGGCGCGCTGCCATTCGCCGCCCAGCAAGAGGCGATCCGCCCCGAGCGCGGCGCGCGCAAGGTGGTGCTGGCCACGTCGATCGCGGAAACTTCGCTGACCATCGAAGACATCCGCGTGGTCGTGGATGCCGGTAAGGCCCGGCGCGCGCGGTTCGACCCGGCCACCGGCATGTCCCGCCTGGTGACGGAGCCCGCCAGCCGCGCCGAAATCACGCAGCGCGCAGGCCGCGCCGGGCGGATGGCGCCGGGGCAGTGCTACCGGCTTTGGGCCGCCGCCGAAGAGGGCGCCCTGCCCGCCCATGCTCCGCCAGAGATCGCGGTCGCGGACCTGACCGGGCTCGCGCTTGAGCTGGCGCAATGGGGGGCGAGCGATCTGCCCTTTCTGACCCCGCCGCCAGAGGGCGCGCTGTCAGAGGCGCGGGCGTTGCTGACCGATCTGGGCGCGCTGTCAGGCGGAGCGATCACCGCCCATGGCCGGGCCATGGCGAAGGTGCCGCTGCACCCGCGTCTGGCCCATATGCTGATCACCGGCGGCGGCGCCGATCTGGCCGCGCTCTTGTCCGAGCGCGACCCGCTGCGCGGGGCGGGGGCCGACCTGACCTTGCGCCTCAAGGCCATGCAAGGCCGCTATACCGGCCCCGGAGAGGTCCACGCCCAAACGATCAAGCGCCTGAAAGGCGAAGCAAAACGCCTCTCGCGCTTTGCCAAGGCCACCGATCTGAGCCCAGGCGCCCGCGCCGCGCTCGCCTATCCCGACCGGATCGGCCTGCGCCGCAAGGGGGACGCCCCCCGCTGGCTGCTGTCCGGCGGGCGTGGCGCAGAGATGGACGCGGGAGATGCGCTTGCCGGGATGCGGATGATCGTCGCGACAGAGCTGGACGGCGCGGGGCGGGAGGCCCGGATCCGCCACGCCCTGCCCATCTCGGAGCCGGAGCTGCGCGATCTGATGCCGGGCCAGATCACCTGGCGCGAGACCTGCTACTGGTCCCGCCGCGAGGGCAAGGTGCTTGCCCGCCGTCAGGAGATGCTCGGCCAGCTTGTGCTGCAGGACACCAAATGGGACGCCCCGCCCGAGGCCATGGCACACGCCATGCTGGACGGCGTGCGCGAAGCTGGCCTGCGCCCCTCCCCCGCGGCGGAGCGCCTGCGCGCCCGCGTCGCGCTGACCCGCGCGGCGGGGCACGACCTGCCCGACATGTCCGACGCCGCCCTGATGGAGACCCTCGACACCTGGCTGTTGCCGCACCTCACCGGCATCACCACCGCCGCGCAGTGGCGCACCTTTGACCTGCTGCCCGCCTTGCAGGCGATGCTCGACTGGGGGCAGACCCAGACCCTGAACCGCGAGGCCCCGGCCCATTTCACCACCCCTTTGGGCCGCAAGGTGCCCATAGACTACGCGGGCGATCACCCCGAGATTGCCCTGCGCCTGCAAGAGCTGTTTGGCACCACCACCCACCCCACCGTGGCGGGGCGCCCGCTGAGGCTCGTGCTACTGTCCCCGGCGCAGCGCCCGATTCAGGTGACAATGGACCTGCCCGGCTTCTGGACCAGCTCCTATGCCGATCTGCGCAAGGACATGCGCGGGCAATATCCCAAACACCCCTGGCCCGAAGACCCGCGCGAGGCCGATCCCACGACGCGGGCGAAACCGCGCAAGGGCTGAGCCGCGCGTCAGCTCCGCGCCTCTCCTGGCTTAAATGTGCCGGGGGTCTGGGGGCGGAGCCCCCAGCCGGTCGCGCCCAACGGGCGCGAAACACCAAACCAACGTGTCACTCGAACTTCGGCGCGCGCTTTTGCATATTGGCCGCGATGACCTCCATCTGATGCGGCTTGCCGATCAGATCGGCCTGCTCGCGGCTCTCGGCCCACAGCACCGCCTCGGCGTCATCGGTCTCGGCCACAGCGATCAGCCGCTTGGCCGCGCGGATGGCAGACGGGCTCTTGCCCGCGATCTCTTCGGCCAGGGCCACGGCGGCGGCGTGGGGATCGTCGGCCAGCTCTGTCACCAGCCCCCAGCGTTCGGCCTGATCGGCCTGGATCGGCGCGGCGGTGTAGGTCATGCGGCGGATCACATCGGTGCGCGCAAGCTGCGGCAGAAGCACCATGCCGCCCATGTCGGGGATCAGGCCCCATTTCATCTCCATGATGGCCAGTTTCGTATCGGGCGCCGCGATGCGGATATCGGCCCCCAGAGCGATCTGGAACCCCGCCCCGAACACCACCCCATGCAGCGCGGCGATCACCGGCACCGGCAGCTTGCGCCAGACCATGGCGACCTCCTGGTAGTCATTGGCCGGGCCGTGGGTGCGGGTCATCACCATCTCTTCGGGGTCGCTCCCGGCGAGGGCGGCAAAGCTCATCACGTCGAGCCCGGCGCAAAACGCCTTGCCCTCGCCCGAGAGCACGACCGCGCGAATGTCGGCCTCCATCAGGCTGTGACCCGTCTCGATCAGCGCAGCGACCATGGCCGGATCGACGGCATTCATCTTGTCGCTCCGGGTCAGAGTGACATGGGCAATGTGATCTTTGATTTCGGTTGTAACGCGGCTCATCCTAAGCTCCTCCTCAAATCCTCGCGCGACTGTTCCAGAGCAGCGCGGCCCCGTCCAGATTGACGAGGCGGCATTGCCTTTCCCCGCGCGGCGGGCCAAGGGAAGAAGATGACTCCGTTTACCAAAGCAATCGCCGTTCATCTTCTCACCGCATCAGGTGCGATTTTCGCCATGCTCGCCATGCTGGAGGCCGCCAACCAGGATTGGCGCGCCATGGTCGGCTGGCTCGTCGTCGCCTTTGCCGTAGATGGAATCGACGGCCCGCTGGCGCGGCGCTACAACGTCAAAAAGCACGCCGCGATGATCGACGGGGTACTGCTGGATCTCATCATCGACTACCTGACCTATGTCTTTGTCCCGGCCTTTGCGCTGTTCCATTCGGGGCTGCTGGATGGCTGGACCGGATGGGTCGCGATTCTGGTCATCACCTATTCAAGCGCGCTCTACTTCGCGGATACCCGCATGAAGACGGATGACAATTCCTTCCGCGGCTTCCCCGGCTGCTGGAACATGCTGGTGCTGGTGCTGTTCGCGACCAGCCCCCGCTGGGAGGTGATCTTGCTGCTCGTCATCACGCTGGCCGTGGCGATGTTCCTGCCGGTGAAATTCATCCACCCCGTGCGCACCAAACGCTGGCGGGCGGTGTCATTGCCCATGGCGGTGATCTGGACGATCTGCTGCGGCTGCGCGGCCTGGGTCGGCTTTGACGCCCAACGCTGGGAGATTTGGGGGCTGGTGATCAGCTCTGCCTATCTGCTGGGCGCGGGCGCCGCGCAGCAGCTGATCCCGGAGCGCGGCGCACAGGCCTGAGGCCCGCACCCCGAAACGTCATGAGCGCCCGCCTGAGCAAGCGTTCATAGCGGAGCAGGCCGCAGCCCGCCCCGCGAGGGGCCGTTACCCCAAAGCGCCGTCGCAGCGTTTGCACACGCCGTCATGGCTGTGCTGGCCGACATCGGGCAGGATCTTCCAGCAGCGGGCGCATTTGGCGCCCTCGGCCTTTTCGAACACCACACCGATGTCGTCGATGCCTTCGGCGCGGAACGCCTCGGACGGCATCGGATCGTCCGAGACCTGCACCGCAGAGGTGATGCACAGATCCGCAAAATCGACCGTTTGCAGCACGGCTTTCACATCCGCAGGCACATGCACGACCGGAGCGGCTTCGAGGCTCGCGCCGATCACCTTCTCGCGCCGCTGCACTTCCAGAGCACCGGTCACCGCGCGGCGGGCGCGGCGGATGGTGGCCCACTTCGCAGCCAGATCATCGTTGCGCCAGTCCGCAGGCGTTTCCGGGAAGTCCTGAAGATGCACGGAGCTGTCATCGCCCGGACGTTGGTCCAGCCACACGTCTTCCATGGTGAAGGGCAAGATCGGCGCCAGCCAGGTGGTCAGGCGTTCAAAAAGCAGCCCAAGCACGGTGCGCGCGGCACGGCGGCGCAGGGTGTCCCCGTCGCAGTAAAGCGCGTCCTTGCGGATGTCGAAATAGAAGGCCGACAGGTCCAGCGTGGCGAAATCGAACACGGAGCGGAACACCGACTGGAAGTCGAAGGCGCGGTAGCTGGCGCGAACCTGCGCGTCCAGTTCGGCCAGACGGTGCAGCACCCATTGCTCCAGCTCGGGCATGTCCTCGCGGGCGGTCTGATCCGCCTCGGTCACATCGCCCAGCGAGCCGAGCATGAAGCGCATCGTGTTGCGCAAGCGGCGGTAGCTGTCGGCCACGCCCTTCAGGATCTCGGGCCCGATCCGCTGATCGGCGGTGTAATCCGTCTGCGCCACCCAGAGCCGCAGGATGTCGGCGCCGTATTGCTTGATGACCTCTTCGGGGACGATGGTGTTGCCCAGCGATTTGGACATCTTCATGCCCTTCTCATCGAGCGTGAAGCCATGGGTCACCACGTGGCGGTAAGGCGCGCGGCCCTTGGTCCCGCAGGCCTGCAGGAGCGAGCTGTGGAACCAGCCGCGGTGCTGGTCGGTGCCTTCCAGATAGACATCCGCGATGCCGTCTTCGGTCCCGTCCTCGCGGTCGCGCAGAACGAAGGCGTGGGTCGATCCTGAATCGAACCACACGTCGAGAATGTCGAACACCTGTACGTAATCGTCGGGGTTGACGGTATCGCCCAGGAACCGCTCTTTCGCGCCGTCCTTGTACCAGGCATCCGCGCCCTCGACCTCGAACGCCTCAACGATCCGGGCGTTGACCTCTTCCGATCTGAGCAGGAAGTCAGGGTCCGTGGGCAGCGCCCCCGCTTTCACAAAGCAGGTCAGCGGCACGCCCCAGGCCCGCTGGCGCGAGAGCACCCAGTCGGGGCGCGACTCGATCATCGAATAGAGCCGGTTGCGCCCGGTCTTGGGCGTCCAGGAGACCAGCTCGTCGATGGAGGTCAGCGCCCGCTCGCGGATCGTGTCGCCATACTGGCCCATGCCATCGTCCAGCGTGGCATCCACGGCGGCGAACCATTGCGGCGTGTTGCGGTAGATCACCGGCGCTTTGGAGCGCCAGGAATGCGGGTAGGAGTGCTTGATCTTGCCACGGGCGAGCAGCCCGCCGACCTCGGCCAGCTTGGCGATGACAGCGGCATTGGCGTCGCCCTCCCAATCGCCCTTCTTGGCTTTCTCGCGCAAGATGCGCTTGCCGCCAAAGAACGGCAGGTCCTCGCGGAACGACCCGTCATCCATCACGTTATAGGTGATGACCTGGCTGAGCATCCCGAGGTCGCGGTAGAGCTCGTATTCCTCCATCCCGTGGGACGGGGCGCAGTGGACAAAGCCGGTGCCTTCGGTGTCGGTCACGAACTCCGCCGCGCGGAAATCGCGCAGATCGTCCCATTCGCCATTGCCGCCTTCGGCGCCCGAAAGAGGGTGGCGCAGGGCGATGCCGTCCAGCTCGGACACGGGCACATCGCGCACGCGGGTCCACATGCTATCCTCCAGCCGCGCGCGAGCCATGACATCGCTCGCGCGATCATCGGCCAGCAGATAGCGGTCGCCCACCTTGGCCCAGCTTTCCTCGGGCGTGCCGGTGACCTCGTAGAGGCCATAAGAGATCCCCGCGCCATACACGACCGCCTTGTTGGACGGCATGGTCCAGGGCGTGGTGGTCCAGATCACAACGAAAGCGCCATCCAGATCGCCGCCGTTTTCCACCGCGAATTTCACCCAGATCGTGAAGCTTTCCTTATCGTGGTATTCCACCTCGGCCTCGGCCAGAGCGGTCTTTTCCACCGGCGACCACATCACGGGTTTGGAGCCCTGATAGAGCGTGCCGTTCATGAGGAAGGTCATGAACTCTTCCGCAATCACGCGCTCCGCGTGGTAGTTCATCGTCAGGTAGGGATCGGCCCAGTTGCCATAGACGCCCAGCCGCTTGAACTCCTCGCGTTGGATGTCCACCCAGCCGCTCGCGAAATCGCGGCACTCCTGGCGGAACTCCAGCACCGGCACATCGTCCTTATCCTGGCCCTTGAGGCGATACTGCTCTTCGATCTTCCATTCGATCGGCAGCCCGTGACAGTCCCAGCCCGGCACGTAGCGCGCATCATGGCCCATCATCTGGTGAGACCGCACGATCATGTCCTTGATCGTCTTGTTCAGCGCGTGACCGATATGCAGGTGCCCGTTGGCATAGGGCGGACCATCGTGGAGCGTGAAGGGCGTGCGGCCCTCTTTCTCGCGCAGGCGGTCATAGATGCCGATCCGTGCCCACCGCTCCAGCCATTCGGGTTCGCGCTTGGGCAGGCCCGCGCGCATGGGGAAATCGGTTTCGGGCAGGTTCAGGGTGTCTTTGTAGTCGGGCATATCAGCGGACATGAGAAAATCCTTGGATCTTTCGGGAATATCTGGGGCGCGCCGCGCGACATGCGGCGTCTTGGCCCGGCGCCGCTGAGGGGTCAGCGTGCCGGGGTGCTAATTCGTATGAAGCCCGTCCCGAACATGCAGGCTCTTTAGCTGCCGCAGCGCAGCGGGTAAAGAGAGCGCGACCAAGGAGCCCGTCCCATGTCCCTGCCGCCCCGTTTCGAGATCACCGAAGACCAGATCGCGCAGGTTGTCGCCGCCTTCTATGAGGCGGTGCGCCATCACCCGGGCCTGGGCCCCGTTTTTGCCGTGCATGTCACCGACTGGCCGGCACACGAAGCCAAGGTCGCCGCCTTCTGGGCCAATGCGATCCTTTATGCGCCGGGCTATGACGGCAACCCGTTCGCGGTGCACCGCGATGCGGGCAATGTCCGACCGGGTATGTTCGATCCCTGGCTGGCGCTGTTCGATGCGACCTTGCGCCGCGAGCTGCCGAGCGACACCGCCGCCGCCTGGTCCGCGCTTGCCCACAAGATCGGCCGGTCGCTGCGCGCCGGTGTGTCAGAGGTGCCCAAACGCGGCCAGCCGCCGATCCTGCGTTGACGCTTTCTGTGGTCTGAGGATCGTGAGGGGAGGCGCAGCCGGGCGGGCCGTCTCACCCTTTCCCGAACAGCCCCGTGAGCGCCCGGCGCACGAGCGCCGTCACGGAAGGCCGCGCGCGGCGGGCGAAGGGCAGCGGGCGGCAGACCTCCATCGCAGCGACGCCGACCCGCGCTGTCAGGGCGCCATTGATGACCCCTTCCCCGAAGCGGCGCGAGACCTTGGCCAGAACCCCGCCCCCCGCGACCGATCCGATCAGGTCGTCCCCGACCGCCACGGCACCGGTGGCGACCAAATGCGCAAAGACGGAGCGGGTCAGGCGCCAGCTCTCCAAAGTGCCGGAGCGCCCGCCATATACCTCCGCGATGCGGCGGATCATCCGCAGGTTCGAGGTGAGCGCCACGAACACATCGGCCAGAGCCAGCGGCACCACCGCCGTCACCGTGGCCACCTGCCGCGCGGCGGCTTCGACTTCGCGGATGGCGCGCGCATCAAGCGGCGCGATCAGGCTGTCTTCGGCCAGGCCCAGCAGGTCCTCGGCCTCCATGATTTCAGAGGCTGCCCGCTCCATCCGCGCGCGGCCTTCCGCCAGTTCGGGGCGCCCGCGATAGAGCGACGAGAGCTGCCCGGCGACGGCGCGGGCGCGGGTCAGGTCGTTGTCCGTGGCGGCCTGCGATGCCTCGTGCTGGATCTTGTCGATCCGGCGCAGCCGGGCAAAGCCCGCCGCCTCGCGCAGGGCAATCAGCGCAAGCACCAAGATCAGCAGCCCGAACAGCGCCGCCGCCATGGCGCCCAGCACCGGGTTGCGCTGCAGGAGACCGGTCACGAAGTTCCACGCGGCGATCGAGGCCATGAAGGAGATGAGCGTGCCCAGCAGCGCCCAGAACCAGCGGGCCAGCGGGCTGGGCTTGCGCGCGGAGAACGCCGCAACCCGCGTCATGGCCGCCCCGGTCGGCAGGTCCGTGTCAGGCACAGGCGGGGCTTCGGCGGGGGATGGCGCCGCCTCTTCTAGGTCGATCAGCACGGGGCCTTTGGGCACATCAGTCATGGTCGGCCTTCCGTCCCTGATATTTGCTTAACGTTAAACAATCTCACAACCGGTCCCCCAGGAGGAACTGCGCCGCCTTGTCGAGCCGGATATGCGGCGGGCCGTCTCCGGGCCGCAGGGTCAGGGGCGCGGGGGCGAAATTCATCACCGCGTAATCCGCACCCAGCCATTCCTGAGCGCCGCTGCGCGCAGGATTGAGAAGCTGCGAGGGGTCTTCGGGCAGATCGCCCGGATAGAACGCCGCCTGCTTTCCCGTCATCAGCCGCCCGCGCACAACATCAAGCGTGGCACCGCCATGATCCATGCTATCTTCGGTGGTGGCACGCAGCGCGGCGATGGACAGGGCCGCCGTCTTCGCCCCGGCGAAATCGGCACGGTCCTTGGCGTCGCGCAGCAGGGCTTCGGTGATCGCAGTCAGGCGGCCGTGCTGACTATGGTGCAGGTGATCGGCCTTGGTGGCGGCAAAGAGGATCTTCTCCACCCGCCGCCCCTGGAACAGCCGCGTGAGCCACGCATTGCGCCCCGGCCGGAACGCGCCAAGGATGTCGCTCATCGCGCGGCGCAGGTCTTCGACGGCCTGCGGCCCGGCGTGGATCGCGCCCAGCACATCGACCAGCACGACCTGCCGGTCGATCTTGGCGAAATGATCGCGGAAGAAGGGCCGCACGACCTGCCGCTTGTAGCTTTCGAACCGGCGCTCGAACTCGCGCCAGAGACTGCGGCGCCCCGGCGCGACAGGCTCGGGCAGCGGGGCAAAGGTCAGCACTGGAGAGCCTTCCATTTCGCCGGGCAGCAGGAACCGCCCCGGCGTGCAATCGGACCACCCGGCCTCCTGCGCGCCTTGCAGCGCGAGCGTATAGGCCGCGGCAAGCGCCTTGGCGGCGGGCTCATCATGGTTGGCGGCGGGGTCGGTGGCCTCGAGCGCCGACAGGAACGGCGCATATTCGGCGCGCAGCGCGGCGCGGTCGATCACCTCACGGGACCATTGGGCGTAGCTCTTGTCCAAAAGCCCCAGATCCAGCAGCCATTCGCCGGGATAATCGACGATATCCAGATGCACGGTGCGCGGCCCCGAAAGGCCCGACAAAAGCCCGGTCGGCTGCACCTTGAGCGACAGGCGCAGCTCGCTCACCCGGCGGGTGCCTTCGGGCCAGTGGGGATCCGAAGAGGTCAGCGCGGCGAGGTGGCGTTCATAGTCAAAGCGCGGCACGGTGTCGTCGGGCTGCGGCTGAAGCCAGGCCGAGGTGATCCCCCCGCGCGCGGCGGCCTCCAGCGCGGGCATCCGCCCCCGGTCCATCAGGTTGGCCACAAGCGAGGTGATGAACACCGTCTTCCCGGCGCGCGACAGCCCGGTCACCCCCAGCCGGATCACCGGATCGGTGAAGGGGGCTGTGGCGGTGTCCACCACGGTCTCGACGCTGCGCATCACGCCGTCTGCGATCCTGTCGATGACCAAACCCGTCTCCTGAAGTTGCCTGTGGCAAGATAGGGAGGCCGGCACGGGATGTGTAGGGGCCTTTACGCCACGGGGAGACGCAGACGGACCTTAAGCCCCTCGGGGTTCCAGTCGAAGTCGATCTCGCCTCCGACCCCGGCCAGCACGCGCGCGATGATCCGTGATCCGCCCGGCTGCGAGGGCGCCTGGACCATGGGGCCGCCTGCCTCCTGCCACGTCATGGTGGCGCGGTCGCCATCACGGCTCCACTGCACATCGACCGTGCCGCCGGACGCACCGAACGCGCCGTATTTCACAGAGTTGGTCGCCAGCTCGTGCAGGGACAGCGCAAGCGGGGTGACCACGCGGTTGCCGATGCCGAAATCCTCCGCAACCGTGACCTTCAGCTGACCCATTGGCCCTCCGGCATAGTGCCCCACGATCGCGGTGGTCAGCGTGGCCGCGAAAACGCGGGCCTCCAGATCGTCGGTGAGCGTGCGCAGATGCGCCTCGCCCAGGGCATGAAGCCGCCCGGTGATCGCGCCGACAAACGCCTCCCGGTCGTCGAACTCGCGCGAGGTCAGCTTGATCATGGAGGACATGACGCCAATGACGTTGCGCAACCGATGCAGGAACTCAGCCCGGGCCAGGCGCTGCGCCTCGTCTTCGGCGGCCCGCTGCGCGGTCACGTCCAGTTGAGAGCCGAACTGCAGCACGGTGTTGCCATTGTCATCCTTGACCGGCCCGATCTGCAGCGCATTGATGAAGGTCGAGCCATCCTTGCGATAATTCACGATCTCGACCGTGCCGACATCGCCGCTGGCAATGATCGCCCGGACCTGTTGCAGGCTCTCTTCGGTTGTGGCGGGGCCTTGCAGGAACCGGCAGTTGCGCCCCACCACCTCGGAGCGCTCAAAGCCCGTCAGCGCCAGAAAGGCATCATTGGCGAAGATGATCGGGGCATCCGCGACCGTCGGATCGCTGATGACCAGGGGCAGCCGCACCCTTTCGAGCAGCGTGTCGAGCGCCAGGTTGCCCATCTTGCGGCGCTTGAGGATGTCAGACAGCCGGTCGCCCATGCTGGTCCTTCCAGTAGAGTATTCGCGGGCGATTATCGGCCAAACCTGCGGCGCGGCAATCTCCTATGCACCACCAGTAGCACAGTTTTTTCGGGTTCAAACTCCCCCTCGGCGCGCCAGGCACGGCACTGCGCATCGGCGCGACCGTCGGCGCGCCCGCGCCCCGCACAGGACCACGGGGATTGATTTCCCCGCCCGCCGCCCGTACCCCGCGCGCCATGCCCCGTTTTGCATTCCGCGTCGAATATGATGGCCGCCCCTATGTGGGCTGGCAACGCCAGACCGCCCTGCCCTCCGTGCAGGGCGCGATCGAGACCGCTTTGGCCCGTCTGGAGCCCGGCCCCCACACCATCGCCGCCGCCGGACGGACGGATGCGGGCGTGCACGCCACGGGGCAAGTGGCACAGGCCGATCTGCAAAAGGACTGGGATCCCTTCCGCCTGTCAGAGGCGCTAAATTTCCATCTCAAGCCCGAGCCGGTGGCGATCACCGCCTGCGCGCGGGTTCCCGATGACTGGCACGCGCGGTTTTCCGCCGTGGAGCGGTCCTATCGGTTTCGCCTGATCGCCCGGCGCGCGCCGCTGACGGTGGACAAGGGCCTGGCCTGGCGGGTGCCGTTCCATCTGGACCTTGCGCGGATGCGCGCGGGGGCAGAGAGGCTGCTGGGGCGGCATGACTTCACCACCTTCCGCTCCTCCATCTGCCAGGCTGACAGCCCGGTGCGCACGCTCGATCAGCTCGACATCGAAGAGCGCCCCACGCCGGGCGGGCAGGAATTCCTGTTCCACGTCCGGGCACGGTCCTTCCTGCACAACCAAGTGCGCTCCATGGTCGGCACGCTGGAGCGGGTGGGCGCGGGCACCTGGAGCGCCGATGACGTGACAGCGGCGCTCGAAGCCTGCGATCGCGCGGCCTGCGGCCCGGTAAGCCCACCGGATGGCCTGTCGCTGGTCGGTGTGCGCTATCCGGAGCCCCCTTTCCCGGACGCTTGACGCCGCTGCCCGGCCACATGGCGTGGCGACTGCGCGACTTTTCGCAATATCTGGCATGCGCGCGCCATCTTGCCCATTTTCATGCCCCCCCGCAGCCTATAGGGTTCGGGCAGAAACCTCCGAGGGCGGGAGATCATGCATCGCAGCTTATCAGCACGCATCGTAGGCGCCGCGCTCGGCCTGATGATCCTGGGCCCCTGGGCGGTGGTCTCACGCGGGCAGGATGTCACGCTCACCCTGCCCGAGGGCGACGGCGGGCTGAGAGATACGCTCAACGCCGCCTCGCTGATCCTCGCGCTTGATGACGAAGGGCCGCAGACGGCGCAGGACTTCACCGCCGCCGCGCGCGCCGATTACCGGCGCCTTCTGACCGGGCTCTACCGCGAGGGCTATTTCGGCGGCACCGTGTCGATCAAGCTGGACGGGCGCGAAGCGGCGGCGATCCCGCCACTGGATGCGCCATCGCGCATCGACGCGATCAATATCGACGTCGATCCGGGGCCGGTGTTTTCCTTCGGCTCTCTTGCCGTGTCCCCCCTGCCCCCCGGCACCGCCCTGCCCGCAGGCTTCGCCGCCGGAGAGCCCGCCCGCGCCCGCCTGGTGCAGGACGCAGCAGAAACAGGCGTGAAGGCCTGGCGGTCCCATGGCCACGCCAAGGCGAAAGTCGGCAGCCAGGACATCATCGCCCGCCATGCCGAGCGCGCCCTGGACGTGCAGCTGGCATTGGACCCAGGCCCCCGCTTGTCGTTCGGGCCGCTCATCATCACCGGCAATGAAGCGGTGCGCACCGAGCGCATCCGCGCCATCGCCGGCCTGCCCGAGGGCGAGACTTTCGATCCCGAAATCCTCAAGCTGGTGTCAAACCGGCTGCGCCGCACTGGCACGTTCCGGTCCGTGTCGCTGGTGGAGGCCGACCAATACACCCCCGATCTGCGCCTGCCGATCGAAGTCCAGATCGAAGAGCGCGCCCCCCGCCGGATCGGGGCAGGGCTGGAGTATTCGAACACCGAAGGGCTTAACCTGTCGGCCTACTGGCTGCACCGCAACCTTCTGGGCGGCGCGGAGCGGTTCCGCGTCGAAGGCGAGATCAGCCAGATCACGTCGTCGGGGGACGGGATCGACTACGCTCTGGGCACCAGCTTTGAACGCCCGGCCACCTTCGGCCCTGAAAACACGCTGAAAGTCGCGCTAGAGGCCTCCTATCTGGACGATCCGGGCTACAAGCTGAAAGTGCTGGACCTTGAGGCCGGGCTGTCGCGGATCGTGGATGAGGATTTCACCATCTCTGCGGGTGTCGGGCTTCTTTGGGGTGAGGTCGAGGACGATCTGGGCAAGCGCGACTACGCGCTTTTGACGCTGCCAGTGGAATCGTCCCTGGACAAGCGCGATGACCAGATGGATCCGACGCGCGGATATTACCTGCAGGCCCGCGTGGTGCCCTTCGTGGGACTGTCCGGCAGCCAGAGCGGGATGCAGGCCAAGGGCGATTTTCGCGCCTATCGCAGCTTTGGCACGACCCGCACCGTGACGCTGGCCGGGCGGCTGCAACTGGGCACGCTGATTGGCCCCGATGCCACGGATGCGCCTGCGGATTTCCTGTTCTTCTCGGGCGGCGGCGGAACCGTGCGGGGGCGCGCCTATCAGTCGCTGGGCCAGACCCTTCCGGGCGGAGAGAAAATCGGCGGGCGATCCTTTGTCGGCGGCTCGGTCGAGGCGCGGGTGCAGGTGCGTGACAAGATCGGGGTCGTGGGGTTCTACGATGTCGGCGTGATCAGCGACGATCCCGTGCCGGGCCGAAACGGCGCAAGCCATGCGGGTGCCGGGATCGGTGTGCGCTATGACACCCGGCTGGGCCCGATCCGTCTGGACGTGGCGACCCCGGTGGGTGACGACGATGCGTTCAGCGATGTCCAGTTCTACATCGGCATAGGGCAAGCGTTTTGAACCGGCTTCGCTCCTCTTTGATGTGCGCCGCTTTGGCGGCGCCGCTGCCGTCCGCTGTGATCGCGCAAGACAGCGCGCAGATCGCGGAAGACAAGGGCCTCATCACCAGTTTCCTGGAAGACAAGCTGAGCAATGTCAGCCGCTCGGTCACCATCGAAGGGTTTGAGGGCGCACTGTCGTCCGAGGCCAGCATCGACCGGCTGACCATCGCCGACCGCGAGGGCGATTGGCTGGTGATGGAGGATCTGGTGCTGTCTTGGACCCGGTCGGCGCTCCTGCGCGGGCGCGTCGATGTGGAGCAGCTCTCGGCCGGGCGCATCGCACTCCTGCGTCCGCCGGTGCCCGACCCGTCGGCGCCTGCCGCCGAAGCCCGGGCTCTCAAATTGCCAGAGCTGCCCGTCTCCATCGAGATCGGAGACATCGCTGCGGACCGGATCGAGCTGGGCCCCGATTTCCTCGGAGAGCCCGTGACGGTGCAGGTCTATGGCGATGTGTCGCTCAAAAGCGGCGCGCTCGACACCACGGTCAACGCGATCCGGCTGGACGACAAAACCGGGCAGTTCATCATTGATCTGGATTTTGCCGAAAGCGACGGCGTGCTCGCGCTGACCGTTCTGGCGGATGAGGGCCCCGATGGGATCGCCGCGCGGGTGCTGGACCTGCCGGGTCGCCCTTCGGTGCGGCTGTCGCTGGACGGGCTGGCGCCGATCAACGATTTCACCGCCGATATTTCACTGGAGACAGACGACACGCCCCGCTTGTCCGGCGCGGTGACCCTTCAGCGGTCCGAGCCAGTCGGCGACGCCCCCGCCGCCCAGCGGGTGGAGCTGGATCTGGGCGGGGATATCAGCCCGCTCTTCGCCGGAGAGTATGGCGCGTTTTTCGGGGATGACACGCGGCTTCGGGCCAGTGCCGGGCAGCGCGCGGATGGCAGCCTTTCTCTGGATCGCCTCAGCCTCAGCTCGCAGGCGCTGAACCTGACCGGCACAGCGCTGATTGGCGCGGATGGCTGGCCGGAGCGATTCTCGGCCACGGGCGCGATCACCCCGCGTGAGGGCGCGCCGGTGCTGCTGCCGATCAAGGGCCAGCCCACCACCGTGGACGGGATGGACTTCGCCGTTGGTTATGACAGCGCGCAATCGCCGGATTGGACCGCCGATTTCGCCCTGGAGGGGCTGGCGCGCGAAGGGCTGCGGATCCCGCAGACCAAGATCACCGGCGGCGGGCAGATCACGCCCCCGGCAGAGGGCGCCACAGCCCGCTGGTCGCTGGGGCTGGACTACGCCGCCACGGGGATCGAGCTGGCCAAGGACGGGCTGGCCGAGGCTTTGGGCGATGCCGTATCGGGCCGGATCGAGGCGCATGGCGCCGAGCAGACACCAACCAAGATCGACCGGATCACACTACAGGGCCCCGGTCTCGAGGCCGAGGCCCGCGCCACCATCCAAGGCGCCGATGGCGGATATGAAACCCACGCCGAAGCCCGCCTGAGCGCGCAGACCTTAAGCCGCTTTTCCGGGCTGGCCGGGCGCGATCTGCGCGGGAGCGCGGAGCTCGACATCACGGCGAATATCGCCCCGCAGGCCCCCCGCACGGAGCTGATCGTGTCCGGCTCCACCCGCGATCTTGGCCTTGGGCTGGACGATTTGGACAAGCTGCTGACCGGAGACGGCCTGATCCGCATTGAGGCGGAGCGCGACGATACCGGCACGCGGCTGACCACCCTCGATATCCACACCGACCACGCTAAGATCGACGCCCGCGCCAATCTGGAGGAGGGCAGCACCGAAGCCCTCCTGATCGCCGCCATCCCGAACGCCGCGCTGCTCTCCCCCGATCTGGAGGGCGAGGCGCGGATCACCGCGACGCTGGCCAAGGGAGAGACGCAAGTCACCGTTGTCGATGTCGCGGCCAACCTGCCCGACGGCACGGCCCGCATCGGCGCCAATATCGGCCCGGTGGAGCGCGATTATCAAACCGCGCTTGAGGCGGAGCTCGATCTGCACGATCTGGCCAGCTACGCCGATCTTCTGGGCCGCGACCTGAACGGAAGCGCCAAGGGCACGCTCAGTGGCAGCATCGGCCCCCTGACCAAGGCGGGCGATCTGACCCTGAAGTTCGCCACGAAGGACCTGACCATCGGAGAGGCGCGGATCGACCCGCTGCTCCACGGCGCGGGGCAGCTTGATACGCGCGTTCAGCGCGACGAGGCGGGCGCGATCACCGTTGAACGGTTCAGCCTGACCACCGACGAAGTCAGCGCAAGCGGCGCGGGCCAAGTCGCCAAGGGCGCCGCCGTGGCGCGGTTTGACGCCCGGCTGCGCGACGCCGCCGTGCTGGCGCCAGAGCTGTCCGGTCCGATGACCCTCTCTGGCACGGCCGATCAGGATGCCGATGGCCGCACCGTGGTCGATATGCGCGCCTCGGGGCCCGGGTTTAATCTGACGGGCAACGCTATAGCGCCCCGGAACGTGACCGAGGCGCCCACGCAGTTCGATCTGAGTGCGCGGGTGGATGATCTGTCCGATTACAGCGCCCTGGCCGGGCGCGATCTGGCTGGCGCGGCGCGTGCCGACCTCAAGGGCTCTGTCACGCCGGGCACAGGCGTGTTCGACGCCACCGTCGAGGCCAAGACCCGCGATCTGCGGCTGGAGATCGACAAGATCGACGCCCTTTTAGCCGGTGCGAGCGCCATCAACGGACAGGTGCAGCGCCGCGCCAATGGCGATCTGCTGATCGAGGGACTGGACGTGGAAACGCCCCAGGCCCGCGCGCAAGGCCGGGCCGAGTTGGCGCAGGGCAATGTCTTTGCCGATCTGTCGGCCCGGGTGGAGCAGATGGCGCTCCTTGTGCCCGGGTTGAACGGCCCGGCAGAAGCGACGCTGACCAGCGAAGACAAGGGCGAGGGCAAGACCGACCTGATCCTGTCGGGCCGCGGGCCCGGAATGACGGTCCAGGGCCGCGCGCAGGTGGACAGCGGCGATGCCGCCCTGCCCGCGGCGTTCAATGTCACCGCCGTGGCCGGGCGTCTATCGGATCTGCGCAGCCTGATCGGGCAGCCGGTGTCGGGCAGCCTGCGGGTGGATGCGGTGGGCACCGCGTCCCTGCGGGACGCCACCGGTGCGGCGGATGTCACCGCCAGCACATCCGATCTGGGCATCGGCACCCCGATCGCGGACCGCATCCTGCGCGGCGCCGGGCGGCTGACGGGCCGTGTGGCCCGTGACGGCAGCGGCAAGATCACGGCGCGCGGGCTGGATCTTCTGTTCCCCAATCTGCGCGGCAGCGGCAATGGGACGGTGGCGCCCGGCGGCGGCGTATCAGCGGATTTCGAAGCCCGGCTGGCGGATATTGCTCTTATCAATGACAAGCTGACCGGCCCGCTCACCGCGACAGGAACGGCCCGGCAAAGCGGGAACGGCAGCGACGTGAATGTGACCCTGGGCGGCCCGGGCGACAGCTCTGCCCGCATTGTGGGGCGGATCGGAAACAACGGTCAGATGGCCCTGACCGCAGATGGACAACTGCCCCTGGCAGCGGCCAACCCCTACATCGCACCGCGCTCTGTCGAAGGGCCATTGCGCTTCGATCTGGCGGTGAATGGTCCGGCGGCGTTGTCCTCGGTGACCGGGACATTGTCGGTCGAAGACGCCCGTTTCGCGGAACCCCAAAGCGGCGAGGCGCTTGAAGGGATCTCCGGGCAGGCGCGCCTGGCAGCGGGGCGCCTTGCTGTTGATCTGAGGGCCGCGCCACCGCGCGGCGGCACCATAGCGCTGACCGGCGGCATTGGGCTCTCCGGTAACCTGCCCGCCGACCTGGCGTTGAACGCCGACGACATCGTGCTTCGTGATCCGACACTCTACGAGACGACCGTGGACGGCGCGCTGACCATGCGCGGCCCGCTGCGCGGCGGCGCGTTGATCGCCGGGCAGATCGACCTGGACCGGACGGAAATCCGCGTTCCATCCTCGGCGATCGGATCGCTGGGCGCGCTGCCCGAAGTGCGACACGTCGGCTCCCCGCCACCCGTGCGGCTAACGCTGGATCGGGCGGGCCTGTCCACCGGTGGCATCGACAAACGCCGGGGCGGCGACGCCAATGGCGACGGTGCCAGACGGGCCACTGTCTTCCCGCTCGACATCACTGTGTCGGCCCCGGCGCGGGTCTTCGTGCGCGGACGCGGGCTGGATGCCGAGCTGGGCGGCTCCATGCGGCTGGGCGGCACCAGCCGGAACGTGATCCCCTCTGGCCGGTTCGAACTGGTCCGGGGCCGGATCGACATCTTGCAACAGCGGTTCGACCTGACCGAAGGCTACGCCACGCTGGAGGGCGATTTTTCACCCTATATCCGGCTGGTCGCCACCACAGACACCGATAGCGGCAGCGCGTCGATCATCCTGGAGGGCGACGCCTCGGAGCCCGAGATCAGCTTTGCCTCACAGCCGGAGCTGCCCGAGGACGAGGTTCTGTCCCGCCTGATCTTCGGCCGCGATCTGTCTGCGCTGACGCCGCTTCAGGCGGTGCAACTGGCGGCGGCGGTGAACACACTGGCCGGGCGGGGCAATGGCGGGCTTGTCGGCCAGCTGCGCGACAGCGTTGGACTGGACGATCTGGACATCACCACGAGCGAGACAGGCAACACATCCCTGCGCGCGGGCAAATACCTGACCGATAATCTCTACACCGACGTCACCGTGGAGAGCGACGGCACCAGCCGGATCGACCTGAACCTGGACGTGAGCAAGAACCTGACCGTGCGGGGCGGATCATCGACGGATGGCGAAAGCAGCGTCGGGATCTTCTTCGAAAGGGATTACTGAGAGGCCCGCCTCAGCCGCGCTTCACCCCTGGCAGGGCACACAGCATCTCATAGAGATAGTTCGCCGCGATCACGGCGGTGTTGCCAGTGGGATCATAAGGCGGAGAGACCTCAACAAGGTCGGCTCCAACAAGGTTGAGCCCTGCGCAGCCGCGAATGATCTCGAGCCCCTGCAAAGTCGTCAGCCCGCCGACCTCGACCGTGCCGGTGCCGGGGGCGAAGCCGGGGTCAAGGCTGTCGATGTCGAAGCTCAGATAGACCGGCGCCTCCCCGATTTGGGCGCGGATGTCGTCCATCAGCGGCGCAAGCGAGCGGTGCCAGCACTCTTCGGCCTGGATGCAGGTCCAACCCTGCTTGCGGCCCCAGTCGAAATCGTCGGGGCTGTAACCGGTCCCGCGGATGCCGATCTGGAACACCTTGTCGTTTTGCAAAGCGCCCTCTTCCCAGGCCCGGCGGAACGGGCAGCCATGGGCTTCGGCTTCTCCGAACATGTGCTCATTGGTGTCAGAATGGGCGTCCACATGGATCAGAGCCACGGGGCCATGCGCTTCAGCCATGGCGCGCAGGATCGGCCAGGTCAGCGTGTGGTCTCCGCCGAGCGTGAGTGGGATCGCCCCGTGGGCCAAGATGCCCCGGTAGTGATCCGCGATAATGGCGACCGATTTCTTCAGATCGAAGAGATTGATCGGCACATCGCCAATATCCGCCACCTGAAGGCTCTCAAACGGCGCCGCGCGCGTGGCCATATTGTAGGGCCGCAGCATCCGGCTTTCGTCCCGGATCTGGCGCGGCCCCAGCCGGGTGCCGGGCCGGTTGGAGGTGCCGATATCCATGGGGATGCCGACAAAGCAGGCGTCCAGCCCTTCGGCGGATGCCGCTTCGGGCAAGCGCATCATCGTCGCCGGCCCGCCGGTGCGGGGCATGGCATTGCCGCCAAGCGGCTGGTTGAACCCGTTCGTTGCCATGCCCTGCCCCTTTTCGTGCTCAGGTTTCGCCCGGCGCGCGCAGCCCTTCGGTGCCCAGCACCTCGTCATGCTCCGCGACCCAATGGCCCGAGGCGACCTCGACAAGCTGGGGCCGGTATTGGTCGGCCATCGGATCGTCGATCACCTTGGACTTCATGAAACGCAGCGCGGCGCGGCTGTCCATCGGGCTGGGCAGATCGCCTTCGAGCTTGGTCCGCTCGCGGGCGCGCTCCACCTTCGGGTCGGGATAGGGCACGGCCGAGATCAGCGCCTTGGTGTAGGGATGGCGGGCATCGTTATAGATGGCATCCCGGTCCGCCAGTTCGACCACACGGCCCAGATACAGCACCATGATCCGGTGGCTGATTTCGCGCACGACGGAAAGGTCGTGGCTGATGAAGATCATCGCCATGCCCATTTCCTTTTGCAGCTCGATCAGAAGATCGACCACCTGCGCCTGCACCGACACGTCCAGAGCAGAGACCGCCTCATCGCAGACCACCAGCTTGGGCTTGAGGATCATCGCCCGCGCGATGCCAACCCGCTGGTTCTGCCCGCCCGACAGCTCGTGCGGGTAGCGGTTGATCATATTCGGATCGAGCCCGACCTTGGTCAGCATCTCGCGCACCATATTGTTGCGCTCGCGCCGGGTCATGCCGGGTTTGTGCACCGTGAGCGGTTCCGCAATGGAGCCGCCGATGGTCATGCGCGGGTTGAGCGAGGCCAGCGGATCCTGGAACACGATCTGAAGATCGTCGCGATACTGGCGCATCTCGTTGCGGGTCGCATCCGAAATGTCGGTGCCCAGCCAGGTCACCACGCCATCGGTCGGCGGGATCAGCTTGAGCACGGCACGCGCCAGCGTGGACTTGCCGCAGCCGGATTCGCCCACGACGCCCAGCGTCTCACGCGGGTAGAGATCGAAGCTCACGCCATCGACCGCCTTGAGGATCCGGTTATGGCCGAACAGCCCGCCCTTCATGCGGATCGGGAACTGCACCTTCACGTCATGCGCCCGAAGCACGGGCTCCACGCCCTCCATCGGCACCGGATCCGGGGTCGGGCGGCCCTTGCGGTCCAACCGGTCCAGACGCGGAACCGCGTTCAGGAGCATTTTAGTGTAGTCCTCCTGCGGGTTGTAGAAGATGTCTTCGGCGGTGCCGTGTTCAACGATCTCACCCTTGTTCATGACGATGATGCGGTCGCACATCCGCGCCACCACGCCCATGTCATGGGTGATCAGGATGATCCCGGTGTTGGTGTCGCGTTTGAGATCGTCCATCAGCTCCAGCACCTGCGCCTGAACGGTCACGTCCAGAGCGGTGGTGGGCTCATCCGCCAAAAGCACCTCGGGCCCGCAGATCATGGCGATGGCGATCATCACCCGCTGGCGCATCCCGCCGGACAATTCGTGCGGATACTGGCGCATGCGGCGCGCGGCCTCGGGGATGCGGACCTTTTCGAGCCACTCGACACAGAGCCGGTCGGCCTCGGCGCCGGTGATGCCCTGGTGGATGGCCAGAGCCTCGCGCATTTGCTCGCCCACCCGCATCTGCGGGGTCAGAGAGGTCAGCGGATCCTGAAAGATCATCGACATCCGGTTGCCCCGAATGTCGCGCAGAACCTTGTCCGAGGCGCCGATGACTTCGGTGCCGTCAAAGGTGATCGACCCGCGCGCCGCACCGTTCCGGGCCAGAAGGCCAAGCGCGGCAAGCGCCGACTGGCTCTTGCCCGAGCCGCTTTCGCCCACGATGCCCAGGCATTCGCCCCGGCACAGATCGAAATCGATCCCGCGCACTGCGTTGACCTGCCCATCGGGCGTCTCAAAATCCACCGACAGATCGCGGACGGACAAAATAGGTTTGTTCATGTCGCTCATGTCAGCGGTCCTTCGGATCGAGTGCATCGCGCAGGCCATCGCCCAGGAAGAAGAAGGCAAACAGCGTCACCAGGAAGAAGGCGAGCGGATAGCCCAGCTGCCACAGCGTGCCATAGCGCAACTGCTTTGCCCCTTCGTTGATGAGCGCGCCCCAGGAGGTCAGAGGTTCCTGCACGCCAAGGCCGAGGAAGCTGATGAAGCTCTCGAAGATGATCATCGAAGGCACCAGCAGCGTCGCATAGACGATCACGATGCCCAGAAGGTTCGGCACGATATGGCGGGTGATGATGCGGAAGGTGGGAACGCCGGTGGCAATCGCCGCCTCCACGAATTCCTTGTTCTTGATGGTCAGCGTCTGCCCCCGCGCGATCCGCGCCATGTCCAGCCACGAGATCATCCCGATCCCGACGAACAGCATGAAGATCGACCGGCCGAACACGACCAGCAGCAGGATCAGGACGAACATGTAGGGGATCGCCATGAGCACATCGACGATCCGCATCATGATATTGTCCACACGCCCGCCGATATAGCCCGCCGTGGCGCCATAGAGCGTCCCCACGACCACGGAAATCAACGCGCCCACGACCCCGACCATGAGCGAGATCTGTGTGCCCTGCACGACCCGCGCGTAAAGATCACGCGCCTGTTCATCGACCCCGAAATAGTGGCCGTTTTCCAGCGAAGGTCCGCCGTTTTGCTTGACCTGGCCCAGCAGGCCCCAGTCGATTTCTTCGTTGGACCATTGCGCGATCACGTTGCCGAACATGGCGAACAGGAAGATCAGCGCAAGGATCACCAGCGACACAACGGCGGCCCGGTTGCGGAAGAACCGCCCGCGCGCGTCCTGCCACAGCGAGCGGCCGCGCACAGGCTGGTGCGGGGTGTCTCCGATCATCTCGCCAGCTTCGACGAGCGCTTCGGTGCTTGAGGCTCTTTGTCCCATGGACCCCTCCTCAGTAACGGATGCGCGGGTCGATCCAGGCGTAGAGGATATCGACCAGCAGGTTGAAAAGGATGGTCAGGGCGCCCACCAGAATGGTGATCCCCATGATGACCGAATAGTCGCGATTGAGCGCCGACTGCACGAAGAACTGCCCCATGCCGCCGGTGGAGAAGAACATATCCACCACGACCGATCCGGTGATCATCCCCACGAAAGCGGGGCCCAGATAGGACAAAACCGGGAGCAAGGCAGGCTTGAGCGCGTGTTTCGTCACGACCTGCCGTTCGCTCAGCCCTTTGGCGCGGGCGGTGCGGATGAAGTTGGAGTTGAGCACTTCAAGCATGGAAGACCGCGTGATCCGCGCGATGGAGGCCATGTAGGAGGTGGAGAGCGCGATCACCGGCATCACCCACATCTCCCAGCCGCCGCCAGGGGTCATCCCGCCGGGCAACCAGCCCAGCCAGAGCGTGAAGACCAGCACCAGGATCGGTGCCATCACGAAATTCGGCAGGGTCTGCGCGCCGATGGTGAAGCCCACAGCCAGATAGTCCAGCCAGGAGTTGTGCTTGAGCGCGGCCATGATGCCGAGCACGCCGCCCACCAGAACAGCGACGACGAAGGACCAGAACCCGTAGGTCAGCGTGACGGGGAAGCCGTTGGCAATCACCTCGTTCACGGTGCGATCCTTGTAGACAAAGGACGGACCGAAATCGAATTGGGTCACGATCCCGACGATGTAACGCCAGATCTGGACGATGAATGGCTGATCGAGCCCGTATTTGGCGTTCACGTTGCGCAGCACTTCGGGTGGCAGCGCGCGTTCTTGGGTGAACGGTCCGCCTGGCGCCGAATGCATCAGCACGAACGAGAACACGATCAAAATAAGAAGGAGCGGGATGGCCATGGCCAACCGCTTGATGATGTAACCCAGCATGTCGATTTGATCCCGGAAAATGGGTGAGCGCGCCCCGTGGGGGGCGCGCTCTGTCAAGCGGCCTTATTCGGCGGTCTTGTAGAGTTCGCGCGAATAGACGTTCTGCATCAGGTCACCAAACGGCCAGCCTTTCAGCGTCGGTTTGACCATGATGACACCGGTGTACTGGTAGATCGGCGTGAACGGCAGATCGGCGGCCAGCATGGCTTCCATCTCCGGATAGAGCGCCGTCGGGTCTTCCACGGTTTTGGATTCGTCCACGAGCGCGTCATACTCCGGGTTGTTGTATTTCGCGTTGTTGTGGCCCGACGTGGAATACCAGAAATCGGTATAGGTCGAAGGCTCGTTGTAGTCGCCGCACCAGGCATAACGAGCGATTTCAAAATCGCCGGCCTGCATCTGGTCGGTGTGCACCTTCCATTCGTAGTTGTTCAGCGTGGCCTTCACGCCCAGCGTCTGCTTCCACATCTGGCCAACGGCGATGGCGATCTTCCGGTGACCTTCGGAGGTGTTGTAGTTCACCGTCACTTCCAGCGGGTTGTCCGGGCCATACCCGGCTTCGGCCAGCAGCTCTTTCGCCTTGGCGTCACGCTCGGCCTGGGTCCAGCCCGCATAGTCGATCTCGGGCATCACGAAGCCCGCGGTCGCCTGATGGGTCCAGTTGTAGGACGGGAACTGACCGCCCTGCAGGATGCCGTCCACAACCACATCGCGGTTGATGGCGTAGGTCAGGGCCTGACGGACGCGCAGGTCCTTCAGGTATTCCGGGCCGTTTTCGCCCAGGTTGAACATGTAGATGTAGGAGCAGGAGCGCGGGAAGGAGTGGGTTTCGTCCGGGCGCTCGGCTTCGAGAGCCGGGTACTGGCCAGCAGGCACTTCGGTCTTGTCCAGCTCACCGGCGTCGTAGCGGGTCAGGGCGATGTTTTCGTCGTTGATGACGAGGGCCGTGACCTTTTCGAGAATGGTCTCGTCGTTGTTCCAGTACATCGGGTTGCGCTCGCGCACGACCTGCACACCCTGCTGGTAATCGGTCAGCACATAGGCGCCGTTGCCGACGATGTTTTCCGGCTTGGTCCACTGGTCACCAAATCCTTCGACGACCTTCTGGTTCACCGGGAAGGTGGAGGGGTGGGTGAGCATGGAGGTGAAATACGGACGGCGAGCGTCGATCTTCACTTCGAGCGTGTGATCGTCGATCGCGGTCACGCCGAGGGTGTCGGGCTCCGCTTCGCCAGCGGTGATTTCAGTCGCGTTCAGAACGCCCATCAGCTCCATGTACCAGGCGTATTCCGAAGCGGTCGCCGGGTCGGCCAGGCGGCGCCAGGCATAGACGAAATCGCCCGCGGTGACCGGCTCGCCGTTGGACCATTTGGAATCGTCGCGCAGCTTGAAGGTGTAGGTCATCCCGTCTTCGGAGACCTCCCAGCTTTCCGCAACGCCCGGCGCGTCGGAGCCATCAGGGTTGGAGTTCACGAGACCTTCAAACAGGTCGCGCAGGACCATCGAGCCTTCCACATCGGTGCTGATCTGCGGATCGAAGGACTTGATGTCATCGAGCAGGCGGTAGGTATACTCTTGGGTGTCGGCGAGCGTGTCGCCTTCGGCCACGGTCGCAGCCCAAGCAGAGCCGCCCATGGTCACGAGCGCAGCGGCGGTGGTCGCCTTGAGAAGGGTCTTGAAGGTCATGAAGATCTCCCTGTTCTAAGCTGGGCGCCTCACGGGCCCCGAGCGTTATGGGGCGCGGAATAATCCACGCTAGTGGTGCAATCCAAGGCGAAGCAAAGGGCTTTGGCAAGGGGGTTTTACGCCACCGTCATATGCTGCATCCGCAGCATTACCCCAAAGCGCTAACATCTTGCGCATTATGTCCAATTCGGATCCACTTTCGGAAGACTGTTGCGTAGTGCGGCGAGACGCTGCGTCGCATAGCCTCAGCCGAGAGGCGCGAATCTCCCAGCCGGATGCGGGCTCACGGCGTGCCGGTCACGCCACCGGCGCCGCGAGCCAAGACCGCAGCGCGGCGAGAACCGCTTCGGGCTGCTCTAGCAAAGGCGCATGGCCCGCGTCGTCGATAAGTTCCAGATGCGCGTTGCGCATCAGACCGGCAATGAATTGGTGGCGGCGCGGCGGATAGATGTCATCGTGAGCGCCGCACATGACCAGGCCTGCCCCCCGCCATTCGCGCAGCACCCTTTGCTGATCGCGGCGGCGTTGCAGGGCGCGGGTCTGGTCCGCGAAAACGGCCGGACCCAGATCGTTGGCCATCTCACGCAGCTGCGCCACAACGGGAAGCCGCGCGGGGCCGGGCGCGAAGGATCCGGCGGGGTGCAGCATGTCCATGACCTCGTCCAGCCGCCCGGCGCGGGCGCGCACGATCAAAGGCTCGCGCGCTGCGGCATGGTCCGGGTTCTCCGGCAGCGGCGTCGTGGACAAAAGCGCCACGCGGCGCACCCGTTCGGGCGCCCGGCGCATGACCTCCATCGCGACCATGCCGCCCAGCTCGGCCCCCAGCAGGGCGAAGCGCTGCGGCGCACTGTCCAGGATGGCGCTCGCCATCTCCTCGATACGCTGCCCCATCAGGGGTGCAACCTGGACGGCCCTTTCCCGCGCCAGGGCGGGCAGGATCGGGGCAAACAGCCGCGCATCGGTCATCATCGCCGGGAGGAGCACCAGAGGATCGGGGGTCATTTTTCTTTGCCTGTCTCGGACTTGTGTCGCGGCTGCTGCGCAATCGTTACCCGGCCCGGCCCTGAGTGACCAGACGACCCATGCGCGATCCTGCGGAATTTGCGCATCCCCGCGCAGCGGCAGCCTGGTCCAGTGGCGGGCACTGCCCCAAACGAAAGCATGGGTGCGCGCGGATTTTCACACCCTCAGGCCGCTTAGCCTGACGTGCCGCGACACGGTGGCGCACGCAGATGGCATCGCCGCGCCCATGCCGGGACGGATCGCACGGCTCTAGCCGCCGCTGACCTCCGCCACCGCCTGTTCGATCAGCGCAAGGCATTCGGCATCCGAGAACCGGTGATCCGCGTCCTTCACCAGCATCAGGCGCATGTCGGGGCTGGCGGCGTGTTCCAGCAGCTTCACGGCCTGGCTCACCGGCACCGCCGTGTCTGCCGTGCCCTGCAGCAGGCGCACGGGAAAGGGCAGATCGAGCGGATCTCGCAGCACCAGCCGGTCCCGCCCGTCTTCGATCAGGCGGCGGGTTATGATGTAGTCCTCATCGTAGTCCGACGGGATGCGCACGGCCCCATCGCGCGCCATCTCGGCGCGCTGCTCATCGGTGAAGCTCTGCTCATAGCCGTCCAGCGTGAAATCCGGCGCGGCGGCGATGCCGACCATTCCCTTGATCCGCTCGGGCCGGGCCTTGGCCAGCAGCAGCGCCTGCCAGCCGCCCATGGACGATCCCACCACGACCTGCGGTCCCTCGGTCAGAGCGTCGAACGCGGCCAGCGTGTCTTCGTGCCAATCGCCGATGCAGCCTTCGGTAAACACGCCGGAGCTTTCGCCATGGCCGGAATAGTCGAACCGCAAGAAGGCCCGCCCATGCGCCTTGGCCCAGGCTTCCAGATGGACGGCCTTGGTGCCTTCCTTGTCGGATTTGAGCCCGGACAGGAACACGATACCGGGCCCCGCGCCCTCGGTGCGGTCATAGGCGATGCGGCGCCCCTGCGGGCTGGTCAGAAACTGGGTCATGCGGCCTCCCTCATGCGATACGCGGCGGCGCCCGCCGCAGACAGGCCCGCGAAGACGCTGATCTTCGGGGGCCATGTCCACCAGATAGGTCGAACGTCCCTGCCGGACCCCGTGATAGGCGATCATCGCGCCAAAGAGAACCGCCGGAGGACGAGCGCCCCTCTAGCGATCCGCCGCGCGGGCCAGCTCGCGGAACATGGACAGGTTCTGATCCATCACCCCGTCTTCCCGAAACGCCCGATCCGCCGCGTTGGTGGCAATCACCACCCCGCGCGGCAGGTCGAAATAGAGGAACTGGCCATAGATCCCGCGGGCGAAGAACTCTCCGGGCTGGGCCTCTGCCGGGATCCACCACTGATAGCCGTATTGCGTCTCTCCGGGGGCGGTCGGCGCCGACGGGGCCGTGCTTTGCGCGATCCAATCGGCGGGGACGATCTGCTGCCCCTGCCACTGCCCGCCCTGCGCGATCATCTGCGCAAACCGCGCATAGTCGCGCGTGGTCAGGTTGAGCCCGCCCAACACAAAGGCAACGCCCTTGCCATCGGTCACGTAGAGCGCGTCGCGCTCCAGCCCCAGCGGGCGGATGATCTTTTCTTTCATCAGGTCGGGGATGGACCGCCCGGTGGCGCCTCGGATCACCATGCCCAGCACATGGGTGTCGATGGAGACGTATTCCCACTGCGCCCCGGGTTCGGCAAAGCTGTTCTTCTGGCTGGCCGCGAAGGCGTCCATCGACCCGCCCAGAGCCAGAACCCGACCCATTTTATTGATGTCGCTTGAGAACTTCAGATAGTCCTCATCGAACAACACGCCCGAGGCCATGTTCAGCACATTGCGGATGCTCGCGCCGTCATAGGCCGATCCCGCCAGCTCGGGCGCGTAGCGCGTCACCGGATCGTCGAGGCTGGCGATCGCGCCCTCCTCCATCACGATCCCCATCAGCGCCGAAAGGAAGCTCTTGGCGACGGACCAGCTGATGCGGCGATCCTCGGGCGTGGTGCCCTGGTGATAGCTCTCATGGACGATCTCTCCGTCGTCCATCACGATCAGAGCGGTCACGACCCTTTGGTCAATCCAGCCTTGCGTGGATTGGGGCAGCTCCATCGCCGGGCCCTCGGCCAAAGCGACCGCCGGGCCGTCTCCGTGATCCATCGGCGTGGTGAGGAACGCATCCTCCATATGGGAGAAGTTGCCAACGATGCGGTCCTCGTCGAACAGCGACAACACCGCCCGCAGCCGCCCGATTTTCTCGCGCTGCGTCAGCGCGGCAACGGCCAGCACGGCCACCAGCACCAATAGCCCACGTCCGATCCATTTCATGGCAAACCCTCCCTGTTTGGAAGGCAGCTTAGCCGCATCCGCCCTTCCGTCCACAAGTGACGCAGGGTCAGGTTTGGTGGCGGAGCCCTGGCTGGCCCCGCTCGCGCCTTAGCGCCGCAGCTCCAGGATATCGAAATCCGACTCCAGCATCGGCTGGGGGAACAGCAGCCGGGCATGGATCGGAGACATCATCTCAAACCGGGCGGGATCGGCGGTGCGCTGCGGGCTGGCGCGGGTGTCGATCACCGGGGGCAGATCGGCATAGCCGGGCGGGCTGTCCCCCGCGATATAGCCGACGCCGGACAAGATCAGATCGCCCCCCCAAGGCACGATCTTCCCCCGCACCCGCTGCGAGCCAGAGACCTTTTCGAACCACAGCGCGCCGTCCGCGGTTTTGATCTTGCATTCGAACCAGCCATAGACAACCAGCGGCAAGGTATCGCCCAGCTTCATGGTGCGGCAGGACCAGGTGCCTTCGGCTTCGCGCCAGAGCGTGCCGTCATGGACCCCGGCCAGAGCATCCGTCAAAGCGGCCACGTCATCGGGGCTGCCTCCCGAAAAAGCCTGGTTCAGCGCATGGGTCAGCGCCCGGTCCAGATCATTGACCCGGTGCCAGTCCTCCTCGCGCAGCTGCGGCTCTGCGCAGGCGAGCGCGGGGATCAGCATCAGGGCGGCGATCAGGCGTTTCATGAGGCGCTCCAGTCGATCCAGCGGCCGTGAAAATCCACGCGGGCCAGCGGGACGGGCACGCCGTCTCCGGGCCAGAGCCGCACCGTCAGGGCCGCGCCGGGGGGCGTTTTGTCATTCTCCATCTGGACGAAGGCCAGCGGGCTGTCTTCGGTGGCGCGGGCACCTTCGGCTTCGATCAGGGCCAGGCCCTCGGCCTGTTTGTCCGCCGGAAAATACTGCCACGCGATGGTGGAGTAGATCATCCGCAGATGGCCGGGGCGCGGCGCGATCTGCCCGGCCAGCCATGTCACGGCGTCGCCGCGATCCACCTCGCGGTGCTCAATGTCGCCAATCGCGGCACGGGTCAGGGCCAGCCGCGCGGGCTGATCGGGCCACAGATAGGCCGTCAGGCGCTGCGCATCGGCCGGATCGGTCGCATCGAGAGGGTTCAGATCCACGCCCCGCCGATCCACCACGCGCGGCGCCGGGCCCGTGGGAACGCCCCCGCGCCATTCCGGCGTCAGGGTCAGCACCGGATCGGGCGCGCCCAGCCGGGGGCCCGTCGTGTCCACCGCGTAGTGATCCCAGTGCAGGTTCAGCCCGCCGCTCGCCCCCAGCTCGCGGGTGATGATCGGCAGATCATACCGCGCGGTCAGCCAGTGCCCGGCGGCGATCAGCGCGACGGAGCGCCGAACTTCGTTCGTCTGCGGGGCGCTGTCGATGAAGCGCATGACCTGCGCCTCGTGGATGATCAGCGCCTCGTCCACGGCGGCCCATAGCGCATCATCGCTGACCTGCGCGGGCGGATAGACCGGCCCCAGCACCGCGCAGCCCTCCAGTTTGAGCGCATGAAGCGCGCCGCACAGCCGCAGGGGCACGCTCTCCCCCGCCGGGGTCAGATCGCCCTGCCAGGCAAAGAGCCGGTCGGTCAGCGCCGTGCCGGGCTCCAGCCGCTCCGCCAGCAGGCGGCAGAGCTGGCCCATGAAGGGTGATCCGAGGCTTTCGCAGGCCTCGGCCTGAGAACGGAACGCGGCGCGCAGATCGGTCATTTGAAATGATCCTTCAGCTTCTCCAGCGGTGAGCGGGTGTCTTCCGTCGGCGCGGGGGCGGTGTCGGGCTTGGCCTTGGCGGCCTTGGGCGCCGTCGTCGAAGACCGGGGCGGCGCCACACGCAGCGCCACGGCGTTGAGGAACTTTGGCCCCTCCCCCGCCGCCAGCGAAGGCGCACCATCGGAAATCCCGCGCAACAGATCGTCCAGCCAGTCTCCATCCGCCTTGGCGAAATCGTGCAGCACATAGCCCGAAACGCGGTCCTTGTGGCCCGGATGGCCGATGCCCAGCCGCACGCGGTCATAATCGGCCCCGACATGGGCATGGATCGAGCGCAGCCCGTTATGCCCGGCATGGCCTCCGCCGGTTTTCAGGCGGCATTTGCCGGGGGCAAGGTCCAGCTCATCGTGGAACACGGTCAGATCGGCGGGGGTCAGCTTGTGAAAGCGCAGCGCCTCCCCGACGCTTTGCCCCGAGAGGTTCATGAAGGTCTGCGGCTTAAGCAGCAGCACCTTTTCCCCGCCCAGCCGGCCTTCGGAAACGAGCCCCTGGAACTTGCTCCGCCACGGGGAGAATCCGTGATCCTCCGCGATCCGGTCCACGGCCATGAAGCCGATATTGTGCCGCGTGCGGGCGTATTTATCGCCCGGATTTCCAAGACCAGCAAAGAGTTTCATGCCGCCACTCTAGCCGCAGCGCGGCATCGGCGGAAGAGGCCTTTCCGCCCTTGCCCGCGCGCGCTAACAAGGGACGATCTGCAAGGAGGCTCCCCCATCATGTCCGGCCACGGCACCCCCATTCCCATGACCGCCCGCGCCAGCGGCCCCCTGTCGGGGCGCGCCGAAGTGCCGGGGGACAAATCCATCAGCCACCGCGCCCTGATCCTGGGCGCCATGTGCGTGGGCGAAACCCGCATCACCGGCCTCTTGGAGGGCGAAGACGTGCTGGCCACCGCCGAAGCCATGCGCACCTTTGGCGCCGATGTGGAGCGGCTGGCGGACGGCGAATGGCGCGTGCACGGCGTGGGCGTGGGCGGCTTTGCCGAGCCCGATCACGTGATCGACTGTGGCAATTCGGGCACCGGTGTGCGGCTGATCATGGGGGCAATGGCCACCTGCCCGATCAGCGCGACCTTCACCGGGGATGCGTCCCTGAACGGGCGGCCCATGGCGCGGGTGACGGACCCTCTGGCGCTGTTCGGAACGCAGGCCGTGGGCCGCGCGGGTGGGCGGCTGCCGATGACCATCGTTGGGGCGCACGACCCGGTGCCGGTGCGCTATGAGGTGCCCGTGCCCTCAGCGCAGGTGAAATCGGCGGTGCTGCTGGCCGGGCTGAACGCCCCCGGAGACACCGTGGTGATCGAAAAGGAAGCCACCCGCGATCACACCGAACGCATGCTGGCGGGCTTTGGCGCGACCATCCGCACCGAGGTGACGGACGAAGGCCGCGTCATCACCCTGACCGGCCAGCCCGAGCTGGAGCCGCAGGAGATCGCGGTGCCGCGCGATCCGTCTTCGGCGGCCTTCCCGGTCTGCGCCGCGCTGATCGTGCCGGGATCGGATGTTCTGGTGCCGGGGATCGGGCTCAACCCGACCCGCGCCGGGCTCTATGAGACCCTGCGCGAGATGGGCGCCGATCTGACCTATGAGAACCCACGCACCGAGGGCGGAGAGCCCGTCGCGGATCTGCGCGCGCGCTATTCGCCCGACATGAAAGGCATCACCGTCCCGCCCGAACGGGCCGCGAGCATGATCGACGAATACCCGGTGCTGTCGGTGGTGGCCGCCTTTGCGGACGGCACCACCCACATGCCCGGCGTGGCAGAGCTGCGGGTGAAGGAAAGCGACCGGATCGACGCCATGGCCCAGGGCCTGCGCGCGGCGGGCGTGAGCGTGGACGAGGGCCCCGACTGGTGGGCTGTCACCGGCGGCGGCGCGAAAGGCGGCTGCACGGTGGAAAGCCGTCTCGATCACCGCATCGCGATGTCCTTCCTGATCCTCGGCATGGCCAGCGACGCCCCCGTGAGCGTCGACGATGGCGGGCCGATCGCCACGTCCTTCCCGATTTTCGAATCGCTGATGGCCGGGCTGGGTGCACGGATCGAACGCTCGAACCGCTGAGACGGGGCCATGGGGGCGGCGCCCCCTTGCCTTTCCGGCCGATCCCCTCAGGATGTCGGGACCACAAAACGGGGATAGGCCATGGCCAGTGGAAGCTGCCTGTGCGGCGCGGTGCAATTCAACGTCAACGGCCCATTGCGGCCCGTGGTGGCGTGCCATTGCCAGCAATGCCGCAAGACGAGCGGGAATTACGTGACCGCCACCTCCTGCCCACGCGATGCGATTTCGGTGACAGGAGAGGTCCGTTGGTTCCAATCCTCTCCGCAAGCGCGGCGCGGGTTCTGCCCGACCTGTGGCAGCAACCTGTTCTGGGACGGGCCGGGCGCGCATCTGTCGATCATGGCTGGGGTTCTGGAGGCCCCCACGGGGCTGTCTCTGGCCGGGCATATCTTCTGCGCGGACAAGGGCGACTATTACGAGATCAAAGACGGGCTGCCGCAGGCCGCTCAGGATGACCCTGTACTGACGACGCAGGTTCTGTAATCCGGGCACGGCTGATCCTCGGGATTGCGGGGCTGACCGCCCCTGACCGGCGGGAGCGACGTTATGGGGACACTGCTACACCTAGCGCCGTCACGGCGCAGCGCGGGGCCACGGGCGTCCGGCTGGCTGCCGCGCGCATCGGGGGCGTGGGCAAACCGGAGCGCGGGCGCTAGGGTGGCGGGCAAAGAAGGAGACATTTCATGAGCCTCTGCATCGCCATCGACGGGCCCGCCGCATCGGGCAAGGGCACGATTTCGCGCGCCATCGCCGCGCATTTCGGCTTTGCGCATCTGGATACCGGGCTGCTCTATCGCGGGGTGGGCCTGCGGGTTCTGGGCGGGGAGGACCCCCTGGCCGCCGCGCAATCGCTCACTGCGGGCGACCTGGAGGCGCCCGAGCTGCGCACCGACCGCGTGGCGCAGGCGGCCTCCAAGGTGGCGGTCCTGCCCGAGGTGCGCGCCGCCCTGATCGACTTCCAGAGGGCCTTTGCCGCGCGTGCCGGCGGCGCCGTTCTGGACGGGCGTGATATCGGCACGGTAATCTGCCCCGATGCGCCGGTGAAACTGTTCGTCACCGCCAGCCCTGATGTGCGCGCGCAGCGCCGCCTGAAAGAGCTGCTGGAGCGCGGTCAGGACACCGATTTCGCCACCGTCCTGGCCGATGTGAAAGCCCGCGATGCCCGCGACAGCTCCCGCGCGGAGGCGCCTTTGAAGTCCGCCGCGGACGCGGTGATGATCGACACGTCAGAGCTGGATATCGACGCCGCCGTGGCGCGGGCCATCGCGGCGGTAGACGCCGTCAGGACTTGAACAGCCGGAACACCGCCGAGGCCGCCCAGCCCGCCGCAATGGCAATCGCCAGCGACAGCAGCCCGTAGATCAGCGGCCGATCATAGGCCAGCCGGTAGAGGAACTTCTCCAGCCCGACCTTCGTGACGGGGATGGAGGTCTCATACAGGTCGATCACCCGGCCCTCGCGCGTCAGGAAGATGCGCGTGGCATAATCGCCCTCCGTCAGGTTCGCGGGCAGCGCGATGCGGGTGCGAAACAGGGTCTGTTCATCCACGGCCACGGCACCGTCGAGCCGCTGATAGATGCCATCTTCGCTCTGGATGCGGATCAGCGCGTCAATGAAGGCGTCGGCATCCTCGACAGTATCGCCCACCGACCAGATGGCACGGGGGATCGACACGCGGTGCCGCTGATCTTCTAGATCGCTGATGGCCTCCGTCAGCACCGTCGAGCTCGCGACGGCGTAGAAGGTCGGGGCCAGCTCGACCTCCACGGTGTCGGTGTTCACCCAGATGACAGTGCGCTGTTCCTTGCGCCGGACGGTAATGGGGCGCAGCGGGCCCGACACGGTGATGACGACCTCCAGCGGGCCGCCCTCGGGCGGGGGCGTCTCCCGTTTGACCGCGCCAAAGATTAGAAGGTCCGACCCGTCGAAGGTTGCGGTGATCGCGACCTCGTCCTGGCTCAAGCCCAGCACGACCTTCTCTTCGGCCGCGGCGCCAGTGGCCAGCACCAGCAGGAGAGCAAGCAGCCGGATCAATGCCCGCCCGCCCCGAGCGAGTAGAGCTCCGAGGGCTCAAGAACCAGATCGAGGGCCAGCTTGCCGCAGACAAGCAGCACCATCCCGGCCAGCAGCACGCGAAGCTGTTCGGCCTTCATGCCCATCCCGATGCGGGTGCCGACCTGAGCGCCGATCACGCCGCCCACCAGCAAAAGCACCGCCAGAGGCATATCTACGGTCTGGTTGGTGGTCGCGTGCAGCAGCGTGGTGAACGCCGTGACAAAGATGATCTGGAACAGCGACGTGCCGACCACGACCTTGGTCGGCATCCCCAAAAGGTAGATCATCGCAGGCACCATGATGAAGCCGCCGCCCACGCCCATGATCGCGACCAGAATGCCGACAAACACCCCCACCGCCACGGGCGGGATCACCGAGATATAGAGCCCCGAGATGCGGAACTTCATCTTGAAGGGCAGCGCGTGGATCCAGTTGTGGCGAGGGCGCCGGGACACCACGCCGGACTTGCTCTTGCGCAGGGCGGAGAGGCTCTCGATGAACATCAGCCCACCGATGCTGCCCAGGAAGATCACGTAGGACAGCTGCACCAGCAGATCGACCTGCCCCAGCGATCTGAGATAGTTGAACAGCATCACGCCAAGCGCCGATCCAACCAGCCCGCCGATCAGCAAGACGCCCCCCATGCGCAGATCCACGGTCTTTCGCTTCAGATGGGCCAGAACACCCGAAAAGGACGACGCGACGATCTGGTTGGCCTGAGTCGCAACGGCAACCGCCGGGGGAATGCCGATAAAGAACAGCAGCGGCGTCATCAGAAACCCGCCGCCCACGCCGAACATGCCTGACAGAATGCCGACAATACCGCCCAGCCCCAGAAGCAGGAAGGCGTTGACCGACACTTCAGCGATGGGGAGGTAAATCTGCATGCTGGCTCCGAAAGGTCATCCTCAGAAAAGCACGGAATCGGCGGGTTTGGCCAGACCCGCCGGGGCTTTGATCGGCCAGTGCGGAGCTTACGGCACAGGATCAATCAGGATTGCCCGGAAATCGTTCACATTGGTGAGCGTCGGGCCGGTCACGACCTGCCCCTGCGCGCGGGCAAAGAAGCTGTGGGCATCATTGGCGGCCAGGGCCTCGGCCGCGCCGGGGGTGTCGAGCGTATGCGGTCCGATCACTGCGCCCGCGACCTCTGCCGCGCCGTCCACACCGTCGGTGTCACAGGCGATCGCGTGGATGCCCGGGGCGCCCTTCAGTGCCAGAGCAAGGGCGAGCGCGTATTCCGCATTCGGCCCGCCGATGCCGTCGCCCTTGCGCGTCACGGTCAGCTCTCCGCCCGACAGAAGAAGCCGCCGCTGCCCGTCTTGCCGAGACAAAGCCAGAGCGGCGTGGGCGCGGGCCACGGCGCGGGCCTCGCCCTCAACGCTGTCGCCCAGCAGATCGACTTGAATGCCCTGCCCGCGCGCCAGATCCGCCGCCGCCTGCAAGGACCGGCTGGGCGCGATCACAACGCGGTTGTCCACCCGCGACAGGCGCGCCGCGCCGGGGGGCAGCACGCCGCTTTGCGCCAAAGCGGCCTCCAGCCGGGGGGTGAGCGCGCCGATCCGGTGCAGGATGGCGCGGGCGGCCTCCGGGCCTTGCGCTTCCCCGACGGTGGGGCCCGATCCGATGGCCGCCGGGTCGTCTCCCGGCACGTCCGAGATCATCAGCGCCAGCATCCGCGCCGGATAGGCCATGGCGGCCAACTGCCCGCCCTTCACGCGGCTCAGATGTTTGCGCACGGTGTTCATCGCACCGATGGCCTCGCCCGAGGCGAGAAGCGCGGCGCCCGCCGCCTGCTTGTCCCCCAGCGTCAGCCCCGGCCCCGGCGCCACCAGCAGGGACGACGCCCCGCCCGAGATCAGCGCCAGCACGAAGTCGTCCTCGCCCAACCCCTCCAGCAGGGCCAGCATCCGCGCCGTGGCGCGTTCCCCGGCGGCGTCGGGCACGGGATGCGCGGCCTCCACGATCTCGACGCCCGCGCAGGGGCGCGCATAGCCGTAGCGCGTGATGACCAGCCCCTCGCAGGGGCCCCAGGCGTGCTCCACCGCCTCCGCCATGCGGGCCGAGGCCTTCCCGGCGCCGATCACGACCACCCGGCCATCGGGGCGCGGAGGCAGCACCTGCGGGATCACGGCCATGGGGTCGGCCACGCGAACGGCCTCATCGAAAAGCTGGCGCAGCAGGCGGATCGGCAAAAGGACGCTCCTTGGCATTCCGGGGGCGCGACAGGCGCGCGGCTTGCCCCTAGAGTGGCCGCGATCCCAACCGAAGGCCAGAGCCATGATCCGCCTGATCCTCCTCCTGATGCTCCTGCCACTGAGCGCGAGCGCCCGCGATTTCGCAAGCTGGCTGGAGGCCGATCTCTGGCCCGCCGCCCGCGCCGCCGGGGTCAGCCGAAGCACGTTCGATGGCGCCTTGCGCGGGGTCGCGCCCGATTGGTCCCTGCCGGGCGTGGCTCGCCCCGGCACCACCCCGCCCCGCGCGCAGCATCAGGCCGAATTCGGCGCCCCCGCGCGCTATTTCCGCCATGTAACCAGCTCCGCCCGCACGGGCCGCGACATGGCCGCGCGCCACGCCTCTGCCCTGCGCCGGGCCGAAGCGGCAACCGGCGTGCCCGGTCACATCGTGCTCGCTATCTGGGGCCGCGAAAGCGCCTATGGCGCCGCCGCCCTGCCCCATGACGCGGTGCAGGTGCTGGCCACCAACAGCTTTGCCGGAGGCCCCCGCGCCGCCTATTTCAAAGATGAACTGGTCGCCGCCCTGCGGATCATCGAAGCAGGCCACGCCGCCCCGCGCGGGCTGCGCAGCAGCTGGGCCGGAGCGCTTGGCCAGCCGCAATTCATGCCGTCCAGCTTTCTGGAGCACGCCGTGGACGGCACCGGCGACGGGCGCGCGGATATCTGGGGCTCGGACACCGACACCATCGCCTCCATCGCCAGCTTCCTGGCCCATCACGGCTGGGTCAAAGGCCGCGACTGGGGGTTCGAGGTGCGCGTCCCCGCCTCGGTGAGCTGTTCGCTGGAGGGCCCCGATCAAGGCCGCGCGATCCGTGACTGGGAGGCCATGGGCATCACCCGCGTGAGCGGAAAGCCCTTCCCCGCCCATGAGCGATCAGGCGTGGGCTATCTGATGATGCCCGCCGGGCGGCTTGGCCCGGCCTTTATCGTGACGCCCAATTTCTATGTCCTGAAGGACTACAATATGAGCGATCTCTACGCGCTGTTCGTCGGCCATGCCGGGGACCGGATCGCCTATGGCGGCGGAGATTTCGCAGCGCCCTGGCAGCGGGTGGATACCATGCTGCGCTCGGACGTGGCGGCGATGCAGCGGGGGCTCGAAGCTCTGGGCCACGATGTGGGCGGTGCGGACGGGCTGGCCGGGTTCCGCACCCGCCGCTCCATCGGCCGGTGGCAGGACGCGACCGGGCGGGCCGCGACCTGTTTCCCGGATGCGCAGGTGATCAACGCGTTGAGGCGGTAGCCCGGCGGGCGCTCAGCCCCGCCCGATGCACCAGCATCGGGCACGTATGCGCCCGCCCCATGGCGAGTGCGTGCCGCGACAAAGCCACCTCTTACCCGACGCGGACCCCGCTTTCCGGGTCAAAGTAGGACACTTTGCTCAGGTCGAACGCCAGGTCGAGCATCTCGCCCGGACGGGCCTGAGTCTCCGCATGGAGCCGCGCCGTCACCGCCTTGCCGCCAAGGTTCGACACGACATAGGTGTCGGCCCCCGCGGGCTCCACCATGTCGACCTTCACGCCCGCTTCCTGCACGTCCTCACCGGCGCGGAAGCCCGCCTCCGCGATGTCTTCGGGGCGCAGGCCTACGATCACATCGGCGGGAAGGTTCGCGCGGTGGGTGTCGGTCAGCACCATCGGCGCCGCGCCGTCGCGGTCGATCTCGATGCGGGTGGTGGCCCCGTCGGTCTGCGCACGGGCCGGGATCAGGTTCATCGCCGGGCTGCCCATGAAATCGGCCACGAACAGGTTGGCGGGTTTGTTGTAGATCTCGGCCGGGGTGCCGATCTGCTGCACCACGCCGCCCTTCATCACCACGATCTTGGTGGCCAGCGTCATCGCTTCGATCTGGTCATGGGTCACATAGACCATGGTGGCGCCCAGATTGTGGTGGAGCTTCTTGATCTCGGTCCGCATCTCGACCCGTAGCTTGGCGTCGAGATTGGACAGCGGTTCGTCGAACAGGAACAGCTTCGGATCGCGCACCAGGGCACGGCCCATGGCGACCCGCTGCCGCTGACCGCCCGAAAGCTGGCCCGGACGGCGGTTCAAAAGCGGCTCGATCTGAAGCTGCTGCGCCACCTCGTGGAGCTTGCGCTCCTGCGTGGCAGCATCCACCCCGCGCACCTTCATGCCAAAGGTGATGTTCTTGGCCACGCTCATCGTCGGGTAGAGCGCGTAGGACTGGAACACCATGGCGATGTCGCGATCCTTGGGCGACACGTGCGTCATGTCGCGCCCGTCGATGGAGATGCTGCCCGAGGTGATCGGCTCCAGCCCCGCGATACAGTTGAGCAGCGTGGACTTGCCGCAGCCGGACGGGCCGACCAGCACCAGGAAATCGCCGGGATCAATCGCCACGTTGATATCCTTGAGGATCTCAAGCTGGCCGTAGTTCTTGTAGAGGTTCTTGATGTAGAGAATCGGGTCCATTGGCTTATCCCTTGACCGAGCCAGCGGTGAGACCGCGGATGAAATACTTCCCCGCCACGACGTAGACGAGCAGCGTGGGCAGGGCGGCGATGATCGCCGCGGCCATGTCCACGTTGTATTCCTTCACGCCGGTGGTGGAGTTGACGATATTGTTCAAAGCAACCGTGACCGGCTGCGTCCCCGCCTGGCTGAAGCTCACGCCGAACAGGAAATCGTTCCAGATCTGGGTGAACTGCCAGATCACGGTGACGACGATGATCGGCAGCGACAGCGGCAGAAAGATCGACCAGAAGATGCGGAAGAACCCCGCCCCGTCTACCTTTGCGGCTTTCACCAGCTCGGCCGGGATCGTCACGTAGTAGTTGCGGAAGAACAGGGTGGTGAAGCCGATCCCGTAGATCACGTGGACAAAGATCAGCCCCGGAATGGTCCCCGCCATCCCCAGGATACCCAGCGTCCGCGCCATCGGCAGCAGCACGACCTGGAACGGGATGAAGCAGCCAAACAGCATCAGCGAGAAGATCAGGTTGGCGCCTTTGAACTTCCACTGGGCGATCACGTAGCCGTTCATCGCGCCCAGGATCAGCGAAAACGCCACCGCGGGCACCGCCAGCAGGACGGAGTTCCAGAAATAGGGCTGGAGCCCTTCGCATTTCACCCCGGTGCAGGCGCCCGACCAGGCGGTCTTCCACGCCTCGAACGTGACCTCTCGGGGGAAGGCGACCAGCGATCCGGTGCGGATCTCTTCGAGCGATTTGAGCGACGTCGTCACCATCACGAAGAGCGGCATCAGGTAGAACAGGGCGAACAGGCCCAGGATGAGGAACAGCAGCCACCGCAAAGCGATCTGGCCCGGGCTCCGGCCCCGGCGGGGCATCGGCATGTCAGTCATTTTTCGCCCTCAGCTCGGAATAGAGATACGGCACGACAATCGCGAAGACGACGGCCATCATGACCATGGCAGAGGACGCCGCCTGGCCGATATCGCCGCGCGAAAACGCCATCGCGTACATGTAGGTTGCAGGCAGATCGGTGGCGTAGCCGGGGCCTCCGCCGGTCAGTGCGATCACCAGATCGAAGCTCTTGATCGCCAGATGCGCCAGCACGATGAAGGCCGACAGGAAGATCGGCGCCATCGACGGGATGATGATCGCGGAATAGATGCGCCAGTTGGGAATGCCATCGACCTGAGCGGCCTTGATGATCTCTCCGTCGACGCCGCGCAGACCGGCCAGGAACAGCGCCATGACAAAGCCCGACGCCTGCCAGACCCCGGCGATAACCACGGCATAGATCGCCATTTTCGGATCGACCAGCCAGCCGAATGAGAACTCCTCAAACCCCCATCCGCGCACCATGGCTTCGATGCCAAGGCCCGGGTTCATGATCCATTTCCACGCCGTGCCGGTGACGATCATGGAAAGCGCCATGGGGTAGAGGTAGATCGTGCGCAACACGCCTTCGGTGCGGATCTTCTGATCCAGCAGGATCGCGATCACCAGCCCCAGCACCATCGAAATGCCGATGAACAGCGCGCCGAAGATGAACAGGTTGTTCATCGCCGTGTCCCAGCGGGGTGCCGCGAACAACCGGTCGTATTGGATGAAGCCCTCGATCTCGTATTTCGGCAGCAGCTTCGATCGCGTCAAAGACACCCAGGCCGTCCAGGCGATGAAGCCATAGACGAAGATGAGGATGGCGACGAAGGACGGTGCCAGAACGATCTTGGGGACATGGCGTTGGAGCCATTCGGTCATGACAGATACCCCCTGGATACAAAAAGCCCCGCGCCAGGAATGATCCGGCGCGGGGCGCTGTCAGGTTACATGGAGTTGGCGACGGCCTCGGTCAGCATTTTCACCGCGTCCTCGGAGGACATGTCGGAGTTGAAATGCGCCGTCACAACATCGGTGATCGCGCCCGACTGAGCCCCGCGCAGCGCCATGCCATGGGCATAGGACGGCAGCAGGGAGCCGCCTTCCGCGCTTGCCGCCATGTCTTGGGCGGAGAGGTTCGCGCAGGCGTCGAACTCGTCCAGGGCGACGTCGGTGCGCGCCGGGATGGAGCCTTTGTTCAGGTTGAACACTTTCTGGAAGTTCGGGCCCATGATCAGTTTCGCCAACAGCGCCTGACCGTCCTGTTTGTCCTCGCCGTCCACTTCGAACATGGCAAAGCTGTCGACGTTGTAGAGGAAGCCCTCACCCGGCACGGAGGCGCACAGGAAGTCTTCGCCCGGCGTCTTGCCTGCAGCCAGGAATTCACCCTTGGCCCAGTCGCCCATGATCTGGAACGCCGCTTCGCCGTTCATCACCATGGCCGTGGCCAGGTTCCAGTCGCGGCCCGAGAAGTTGTCGTCCACATAGCCGCGCATCTTGGCCATCTGGTCGAACACGGCTTTCATCTCGTCAGAGCCCAGCGTGTCGGCGTCCAGCTCGACAAAGGCTTTGCGGAAGCCTTCGGCGCCCAGAACGCCCAGGGCCACGGCTTCGAACACGGTCGCGTCCTGCCAGGCCTGACCGCCATGGGCCAGCGGGATGATCCCGGCCTCTTGCAGCTTCTCGGCGGCGGCGTTGAACTCGTCCCAGGTGGTCGGCATCTCGATGCCATTGGCCTTCAGAACATCGGCGTTGGCCCAGATCCAGTCCACGCGGTGCACATTGACCGGCGCGGCGCACCAGTGGCCGTCACACTTCATGTGACCGGCGATGCTTTCGGGCAGCACATCGGCCCAGCCTTCCGCATCGGCGGTGGCAGAGATGTCGGCCAGAACGCCTTCTTCGTACCATTCCTGGATCGCCGGACCCTTGAGCTGAACGGCGGTCGGCGCGTTGCCGGAAAGGACGCGCGCGCGCAGAGCGGTCATGGCCGCGTCACCGCCGCCGCCCGCCACGGGCATGTCGGTCCAGGTGCCGCCATTGGCCGCGAATTCTTCCTGCAGCACGGCCACCGACTTGGCTTCACCGCCCGAGGTCCACCAGTGCAGAACCTCAGCCTGCGGCTCTGCGAAAGCGCCGGAGGCAGCGGAAATGGCGACAGCGGAAACTGCCGCGATTGCGGATGTCTTCATCGTGTTTCCCTCCCAAGGAAGGCCGCCCGACGGGACGGCTCTGGGCGCAGCATCCCGCCCGCCCCCGCCCCCACGCAAGAGGTAACGCGCCGCGCATTCCGTCACAGGGCGCAGAAAAATCCGGCTTCTGTTACACTCTGTTACCCAAGGCGCTTTGGATGCCCCGGCTTTGACAACGCCTCCGTTTCCCGGCACCCCTGCCGGCCTGACAGGACAAGGAAAGGAACACGCGGTGATTCCCCGACTGCTGGTTGTGGATGACGATGCGGAGACCCGCAGCATGTTGACCGAGTTTCTCCAGGTCAACGGCTTCATCGCCCTGCCCGCCTGCTGCGAATCAGAGATCGACGCCCATCTGGACGCGGGCCGGATCGACCTGATCTTGCTCGACGTCATGCTGGGCGACGAAAACGGCGTGGAGATCTGCGCCCGTCTGCGGGCCGATCAGGATGTGCCGATCATCCTCGTCTCCGCGCTCTCGGCCGACCATCAGCGCATGGCGGGCTATGAGGTCGGCGCGGATGATTACATCGCCAAGCCGTTCAATCCCGATCTGCTGCTCGCCCGCGTGCGGGCGGTGCTGGCGCGGGCGCATCGCAGCGCCTCGCTCAGCTATCGCCGCCGGGTCGCCACCTTCCGCTTCGCGGGCTGGACCTATGACGGGAAACGGGACGAGTTGCGCGCGCCCGGCGGGGTGCAGGTCGCCCTGTCCCGGCGCGAGACCGCGTTTCTCAAGGTGCTGCTGGCCAATCCGCATATCCCCCTGACCCGGGACGAGATCGCCCAGGCGCTCGACGTGACCCAGGAAGGCACCGGCGAAGGCTCGGGGCGCGCCATCGACGTGCTGGTCGGGCGGCTGCGCTCAAAGATCGAGGCCAACCCCAAGGCGCCCGCGCTGCTGCGCACCGAACGGGGCGTGGGCTATGTGCTGGCGGTCGATGTCGATACCGGGGACGCCTCTTGACCCCGCCCAGCCTGCGCTCGCTGGGCACCGGGCTCATTGCGGTGAGCTTCCTGTGCGGGCTGGTCAGCGCGGGGCTGTGGAGCAGCTCCACCGCCGCGTGGCAGCGCCACCTCACCCGCGCCTCCGAGACGGGCTTTGCGCTCTACGAGACGCTCCGGCGCGGCGGCGCCCTGCCCGATGGGGTCAGCCTGACGCCCCTGCCCGCCGCCGACGCCGCGCGCGCCGAACAGGGCCGGTTTCTGGAGCTGCCGGACCTGCCCGCCCCCGCCCATGTGACCCACGCGTCCATCTTCGATCCCGGCCCCGATCCGACGGCGCGTGAAACCATGGCGCTGATCATCGTGTCGGATCAGCTCCGCTACCCGATCGCCGATCTGGACTTGGGCCAGTCGATCACCGCCGCCCAGAAACTGGGCGCCATCACCCGCCTGATGGCGACCTATTGCAGCGATCCGGTGCTACTGGCCCGCCGCGCGGATGGCGACTGGCTGCGCATCGACGGCGGGCGCCTGTGGAGCTGCGACGCCCAGCCATCCGATCTGCGCCTGCCTGCGGTTCTGCTGGCGGCGGTCGTGCTGGCCGTGCTCGTGTCGCGGGTGATCGCCACGGCCGCTCTGTTCGAAAGCTTCGCCCGCGCCCTTCAGGGACGCCGCCGCCTGGGCGGGCCCGACGCCTATTCCAGCCAGGGCCCGGCCGAGCTGCGCGAGATCGTCGCCGCCGTGAACACCTATCTCGAAGTCGAACAGGACCAGATCGCCAAACGCGCGACCGTGCTGTCCGCCGTCAGTCACGATCTGGGCACCCCCGCCACCCGTCTGCGCCTGCGCACCGCCCTGATCCAGGATCCCGCCCTGCGCGACAAGCTGGATGCCGATATCGACAGCATGACCGGCATGATCGACAGCGTGCTGACCTACACCCGGTCCGAAATGAACGTGGAGGAACCCCGGCGCCTGTCTCTGACCTCCTTCATCGAAGCCATCGTGGCCGACTACCAGGACACCGGAGAGCCCGTCACGCTGGCCCCGCAAGAGCGCCCGGTGATGACCGGCGGGCGGTCGGTGTTTTCGGGCGTTGCGGGGCACGGATCGGTGCCGCCGGGCCAGCCGATCCTGGTGATGGCGCGGCCTGTGTCGCTCAAACGCGCGGTGGAAAACCTGATCGACAATGCGCTCAAATACGGGCGCCGGGCGCATGTGGCGCTCAGCGCGAATGCCGATCACGGGATCATCACGGTCGAAGACGAAGGCTCCGATCTGTCCACGCAGGACATGGAGGCGATCATCGGCCCGTTCCAACGCGGCGCAAACGCCGCCGGGGTGACGGGGTTCGGGCTCGGCCTGACCATCGTCGCGACGGTGGCCGAACAGCATGGCGGATCGCTCAGCTTTGAGAGCGGCCCCAAGGGCCTGCGCGCCCGGCTGGAGATCTGCCGGAACTAGGCGCCCGGCCTGCCATTCGGCGAACCGGGCGAACGGCCCCTGAAAGACGATCACACCCCCGGGCGCGGCGCCACAAGGGCGCGCGTTAGTCCTCTTGCGGCAGGACCCGCAGGTGCAGCTCGCGCAGCTGCGCGTTCATCGGCTGGGAAGGCGCGTCCATCATCAGATCCTCGGCCCGCTGGTTCATCGGGAACAGCATGACCTCGCGGATGTTGTGCTCATCGGCCAGCAGCATCACGATGCGATCCACCCCGGCGGCACAGCCCCCGTGCGGCGGCGCACCATATTGGAACGCGTTGACCAGCCCGCCGAAGCGCTTGCGCACCTCATCTTCGCCGTAACCGGCGATCTCGAAGGCTTTGAACATGATCTCGGGCTTGTGGTTCCGAATCGCGCCGGAGACGATCTCATAGCCGTTGCAGGCCAGGTCGTACTGGTAGCCCAGAACGTCCAGCGGATCGCCGTTCAGCGCGTCCATCCCGCCCTGCGGCGTGGAGAACGGGTTGTGCTCGAAATCGATCTCACCGGTCTCTTCGTCTTTCTCGTAGATCGGGAAATCCACGATCCAGGCGAAAGCGAAACGGTTCTTCTCGGTCAGGCCCAGCTCATTGCCGATCACATCGCGCGCACGGCCTGCGACGGCTTCGAAATCCTTGGCCTTGCCGCCCAGGAAGAACGCGGCATCGCCCACGCCCAGCCCCAGCTGCTCGCGGATCGCCTCGGTGCGTTCGGGGCCGATATTCTTAGCCAGCGGGCCAGCGGCTTCCATGCCCTCGCCCTGATCGCGCCAGAAGATATAGCCCATGCCGGGCAGGCCCTGCTCCTGCGCGAACTTGTTCATCCGGTCGCAGAACTTGCGGCTGCCGCCCGTGGGAGCGGGGATCGCACGCACCTCGGTGCCTTCGTTCTCCAGCAGCTTGGCGAAGATCGCAAAGCCCGAGCCGCGGAAATGCTCGGAGCAATCCTGCATCTTGATCGGGTTGCGCAGGTCCGGCTTGTCAGAGCCATACCACAGCGCCGCGTCGCGGTAGCTGATCTGCGGCCAGTCCTGATCGACCTTGGCGCCATTGCCGAACTCTTCGAACACGCCTTTCAGCACCGGCTGGATCGTGTCGAACACGTCCTGCTGGGTGACAAAGGACATCTCCATGTCGAGCTGGTAGAAATCGGTGGGCGAGCGGTCAGCGCGCGGGTCTTCGTCGCGGAAGCAGGGCGCAATCTGGAAATACTTGTCAAAGCCCGACACCATCAGCAGCTGCTTGAACTGCTGCGGCGCCTGCGGCAGCGCGTAGAACTTGCCCGGATGCAGACGGGACGGCACGAGGAAGTCGCGCGCGCCCTCGGGCGAAGACGCCGTGATGATCGGCGTCTGGAACTCGCGGAAATCAGCGCCCCACATCCGCTTGCGCATGGAGGCCACAACATCCGAGCGCAGCTTCATGTTCGCCTGCATCTTCTCCCGGCGCAGGTCGAGGTAGCGATAGCGCAGGCGGGTTTCTTCGGGGTATTCCTGCTCTCCGAACACCATGAGCGGCAGCTCTCCGGCCTGGCCCAGCACTTCCAGATCGCGGACATAGACTTCGATACCCCCGGTGGGGATCTTGGCGTTGACCAGCTCCGGCGCGCGGGCCTTCACCTCTCCGTCGATGCGGATGCACCATTCGGAGCGCACCTGCTCCATCTGTTGGAACACCGGGCTGTCCGGGTCGCACAGAAGCTGGGTCATCCCGTAGGTGTCGCGCAAATCGACAAAAAGCACCCCGCCGTGATCGCGGATCCGGTGGACCCAGCCAGACAGACGGACGGTCTGCCCCACATTGGATGCGTCCAGTTCGGCGCAGGTTTGGGTGCGATATGCGTGCATGGAAAGCTCCAGGGATGCAAAGGTTGCGACCCGGGCGGTAAACCGTGCCAAGGCCATCAGGTCAAGACAAACCCCTCTTTTGGTCCTAAATACCCCCGTCAAAGCCGCCCTGGCGGCCCGAGCCCCCTTGCGCCCGAAGGCCACACGCCTATAACCCCGGTCGATTTGCGCACATCACCGGGGGCCGCCATGCCGAAAAGAACCGACATCCGTTCGATCATGATCATCGGGGCCGGGCCCATCGTCATCGGGCAAGCCTGCGAATTCGACTATTCCGGCGCCCAGGCCTGCAAGGCCCTGCGCGAAGAAGGCTACCGCGTGGTGCTGGTGAACTCGAACCCGGCCACGATCATGACCGATCCCGGCCTGGCCGACGCCACCTACATTGAGCCGATCACCCCCGAGATCGTCGCCAAGATCATCGAAAAGGAACGCCCCGACGCGCTGCTGCCCACCATGGGTGGCCAGACCGGCCTGAACACCGCGCTTGCGCTCGCGGACATGGGCGTTCTGGAGAAATTCGGCGTCCAGCTCATCGGCGCCAACCGCGCCGCGATTGAGATGGCCGAAGACCGCCACCTGTTCCGCGAAGCGATGGAAGAGATCGGGCTGGAAAACCCCCGCGCCACCATCGTCACGGCCCCCAAGGTGGACGACAAGTTCGACATTGAGGCCGGGGTGAAGATCGCGCTCGACGCGCTGCCCGAGATCGGCCTGCCCGCCATCATCCGCCCCGCCTTCACGCTGGGCGGCACCGGCGGCGGCGTGGCCTATAACCGTGAAGACTATGAACATTTCTGCCGCACGGGGATGGACGCCTCCCCGGCCGGACAGATCCTGGTCGATGAAAGCCTGCTGGGCTGGAAAGAGTATGAGATGGAGGTCGTCCGCGACAAAGCGGACAACGCGATCATCGTGTGCTCCATCGAAAACGTGGACCCGATGGGCGTGCACACGGGCGATTCGATCACCGTTGCACCCGCGCTGACGCTCACGGACAAAGAATACCAGATGATGCGCACCGCTTCGATCGACGTGCTGCGCAAGATCGGCGTCGAAACCGGCGGCTCCAATGTGCAGTGGGCCGTGAACCCTGCCGATGGCCGCATGGTCGTGATCGAGATGAACCCGCGGGTGTCGCGCTCCTCCGCGCTCGCGTCGAAAGCCACCGGCTTCCCGATTGCCAAGATCGCCGCGAAACTGGCAGTGGGCTACACGCTCGATGAGCTGGACAACGACATCACCAAGGTGACGCCCGCGTCCTTCGAGCCCTCCATCGACTACGTGGTCACCAAGATCCCGCGCTTCGCCTTTGAGAAGTTCCCGGGGTCGGAGCCCTACCTGACCACCGCGATGAAATCCGTGGGCGAAGCCATGGCCATCGGCCGCTCGATCCACGAATCGCTGCAAAAGGCGCTCGCCTCCATGGAAACCGGGCTGACCGGCTTTGATGAGATCGAAATCCCCGGCGCAGCGGATGAAGGCAAACCCGCCGTCATCGCCGCTCTGGCGCAGCAGACCCCCGACCGCCTGCGGGTCGTGGCCGAAGCCATGCGGTTCGGGCTCACCGATGCCGAAATCCACGACATCACCATGTTCGACCCGTGGTTCCTGGCCCGCATCCGCGAGATCGTGGATGCCGAAAACACCGTGCGCGAAAACGGCCTGCCCGAGGACGAAGCCGGCCTGCGCGCGCTCAAGGAGATGGGCTTCTCCGATGCCCGCCTGGCGCATCTGACGGGGCATTCCGAAAGCTACATCCGCGCCAAGCGCCACGCCCTAAGCGTCAATGCCGTGTTCAAGCGGATCGACACCTGCGCCGCCGAGTTCGAGGCGCAAACGCCCTACATGTATTCCACCTATGAGGCCCCCGCGATGGGCGAAGTGGAATGCGAGGCGCGGCCTTCGGATCGCAAGAAAGTGGTCATCCTGGGCGGCGGCCCCAACCGGATCGGCCAGGGGATCGAGTTCGACTACTGCTGCTGTCATGCGTGCTTTGCCCTGACCGATCAGGGCTATGAGACGATCATGATCAACTGCAACCCCGAGACGGTCTCGACCGACTATGACACCTCCGACCGCCTCTATTTCGAGCCGCTCACGCTGGAGCATGTGCTGGAAATCCTCCGGGTCGAACAAGAGAACGGCACGCTGCATGGCGTCATCGTCCAGTTCGGCGGTCAGACCCCTCTGAAGCTCGCCCGCGCGCTTGAGGCCGAGGGCATCCCGATCCTGGGCACCACCCCGGACGCCATCGACCGCGCCGAAGATCGCGACCGGTTCATGGAGCTTGTGAACAAGCTGGGACTCAAGCAGCCCGAAAACGGTATCGCCCGCTCCGAACATGAGGCCGAAGCCATCGCAGAGCGGATCGGTTATCCGCTGGTTGTGCGCCCGTCCTATGTTCTGGGCGGTCGCGCCATGGAAATTGTGCGCGATCACGGATCGCTGGAGCGCTACATGAAAGAGGCCGTCGTCGTGTCCGGCGACAGCCCGGTGCTGCTGGACAGCTACCTGTCCGGCGCCGTCGAGGTTGATGTGGACGCGCTCAGCGACGGGACCAACGTCCATGTCGCGGGCATCATGCAGCACATCGAAGAAGCGGGCGTGCACTCCGGCGACAGCGCCTGCTGCCTGCCGCCGCACTCGCTCCCCGAAGACGTGATCGCGGTGATCAAGGATCAAGCCATCAAACTGGCACAGGAATTGGGCGTTGTCGGCCTGATGAACATCCAGTTCGCGGTGAAGGACGGCGATATCTACCTGATCGAGGTCAACCCCCGCGCCTCGCGCACCGTGCCCTTCGTGGCCAAGGCCACCGACAGCGCCATCGCCTCCATCGCGGCGCGGCTGATGGCCGGAGAGCCGCTGGCCAACTTCCCGCTGCGCCCGGCCTATGCGCCGACCGAAGACCCGATGGAGGTCATGCCGCTGGGCGATCCCTTCACCCTCGCCGATCCGAAAACGCCGTGGTTCTCCGTCAAGGAAGCCGTCCTGCCCTTCGCCCGTTTCCCGGGCGTGGACACGATCCTGGGGCCGGAAATGCGCTCCACCGGCGAAGTCATGGGCTGGGCCCGCAGCTTCCCGCGCGCCTTCCTCAAGGCGCAGCTTGGCGCGGGCACGCATCTGCCGGAAAGCGGCACAGCGTTCATCTCTGTGAAAGACGCTGACAAGGGCGACATGGTCGAAGAGGCCGCCCGGATCATGGCCGATCTTGGGTTCAAGATCATCTCCACCGGCGGCACCGCCACGTGGCTGGCCGAAAAGGGCATCCCGGCCGAGAAGGTGAACAAGCTCTATGAGGGCGGGCGCACCATCGTCGATCACCTCAAGGACGGGCTGGTGGATATCGTCATGAACTCCACCGAAGGCGCCCGCGCCATCGAGGACAGCCGCGAAATCCGCTCCGTCGCGCTCTATGACAAGATCCCCTACTTCACCACCGCCGCCGGCAGCCACGCCGCCGCGCTCGCCATCCAGGCGATGAAAGAAGACGAAGTCAAAGTCCGCGCGCTTCAGGGGTGATCGCCGGTCCCGGCATAGCCGGGTGAAACGTCCAGTGGACGGTTCAAGGCGATCACAGGCCAACAGCACAGCCGGGCGGCGCCTCTTGCTGCGCCCCCGCGATGCTGCGAGAATCCGCCCATGAATGGCTGCGGACCCCAGACATGACCGATCAGGAGATCTTCCTCGACGTGGTCGCAAGATGCGCGTCAGAGCTCGGTTCGATCTCGGACGACTGGATGCTGTTTGGCGGGGCCGCAATGGTGCTGCACGGGCTCTCGGGCCCGATTGTCAGTGACATCGACATCGTGACATCGACCGGCACCGCGGCGCAGCTTGCGGAAAAATACGCGCTGCCCGATCAGTCCAACAGTGCATCGAAGCTCTTCCGCTCAGAGGTTTTCGTGCGGCCCGATTTTGGGCCGATCCCGGTCGAAGTCATGGGCGGGTTCGAGATATATCGCGACGGCCTCTGGGTGCCGGTGACAGCGGCGCAGTTTCAAAAGGTCTCAATCAGTGGGCAGATGGTCAATCTGGCCTCCCGACACCGGTTGAAGGAGATTTTCGAACTCTGTGGCCGAGAGAAAGACCTCACCCGAGCCGGTCGGCTGGGATAGCGCCGCCGCGCGCGGACCTTGTCGGCACAGCGTCCCGACACGCCGTGACAAAGCCTGTCCAGACACGAAACTCACCCGGTCCAAGGCGGAAATCCTTTCACCCCCCGGTGGTCGCCACCTATGCTGGTCTCACCCCTGATCAACCGGAGACCCGTTTCCATGCGTATTCTCGCCCTTACCGCCGCCGCCATCGCTCCTCTTGCGGGCTGCGCCCCCAACGATCCCGATCCGATGGTGTTTGACGACCCGGCTGACGCCTGCGACATCGCCGGTGAAAGTGCCGCCACCGCGGATCTGCTGGATCACACCGCGACCCTCTACGCCTGTCCCGAGGGGGTCGTGATCGACGGCATGGTCCCGGTCGGCTCGGATATGAGCGTGACCTATTATTCCGTACCGGACCGTTAAACCATTATGCAGGCAGGGCCGGGCTTGCGTTCCCGGCCCGCTCCGCTTTACCTATCGGGACCAGCCAAACAGGATCCCGCAATGCACCAACCCGCCATCACCGGAACCGGCGTCTTCACGCCGCCGCACACGATCACCAATGATGAGCTGGTTGAGGCCTTCAACGCCCATGCCGATCTCTGGAACGCCGAGCACAAGGCCCAGATCGACGCCGGAGAGCTGGAGCCCAAGCCCCATTCTTCCTCCGATTTCATCTTCGCCGCTTCGGGGATTGAAAGCCGCTACGTGATGGAAAAGGACGGCGTGCTCGATCCGGCCCGCATGTGCCCCCGCTTTGACCCGCGCCCCGATGAGGCGCCCTCGATGATGGCGGAGATCGCGCTCATTGCCGCCCGCACCGCGCTTGCGCAGGCCGGGACCGACGCCGCCGAGATTGATCTTGTGATCTGCGCCGCCTCCAATATGGAGCGCGCCTACCCCGCCATGGCCGTCGAAATCCAGCAGCTGCTGGGCGCCGGGGGGTTTGGCTTTGACATGAACGTCGCCTGTTCTTCGGCCACGTTCGGCATCCAGGCCGCCGCCGACATGATCCGCGCCGGATCGGTGCGCAAGGCACTCGTGGTGAACCCGGAAATCACCTCCGGCCACCTCGAATGGCGCGACCGCGACTGCCATTTCATCTTCGGAGACGTGGCCACCGCCACCGTGCTGGAGCGCGCTGAAGACGCCAAAGGCGATCACTTCAAGGTGCTTTCGACCCGCTGCGCGACGGAATTTTCCAACAATATCCGCAACAACGCAGGCTTCCTGCGCCGCGCGCATGACCAGATGGACGACCGCCGCGACATGCAGTTCATGCAAAACGGCCGCAAGGTCTTCAAAGAGGTCCTGCCGCTCGTCTCCCGCCACATCGCGGCGCATATGGAAGACGAAGCCGTGCAGGCCAGCGATCTCAAGCGGCTCTGGCTGCACCAGGCCAACAAGTCGATGAACGACTATATCGGCAAGCGCGTCCTGGGCCGCGATCCCGAGCCGGGCGAGCAGCCCAATATCTTGCAGGACTACGCGAACACCTCCTCGGCGGGGTCGATTATCGCCTTCGCCAAACACTCCGCCGACCTGCAACCGGGCGACAAGGGGCTGATCTGCTCCTTCGGCGCGGGCTATTCCGTCGGCTCGGTGCTGGTAGAACGCGCCTGACAAGCAGCGCTTTGCGCAGGAAACGGGTCGCCCGGGCGGGCCCCGGACGGCAGGCTCCCGGTATCAAACCCGGAACCAGCCATGACCTTTCAGATCCACGCCCTGCCCGCAGAGCCTTTCGCCCCCCTCTTTGACCTGACAGAGGCCGAACTGGCGGCGCGCGCCATCCATCGCAGCACCGTGCGGGACTGCCCCGGCACCCCCTGCCGCGTAAGCCTTGAGGACGCGCAGCCCGGCGAAACCGTGCTGCTTCTCAATCACACGCATCAACCCGCTCAAACGCCCTACCGGTCCAGCCACGCGATCTTCGTGCGTCAGGGCGCCGCGCAGGCTCGCCCCGCACCGGGGGTCGTCCCCGAAATGATCCAAAGACGGCTCATCTCGCTGCGCCTGTTCGATGCGAATAACATGATGATCGACGCCGACGTGATCGACGGGCAGGCCGTCGCCTCTGCCCTGGACAGCGCATTCTCATCGCAACAGGTTGCCTATGCCCACCTGCATATCGCCAAACCGGGCTGCTTCGCGGCGTCGGTGACGCGCACGCCTGTTGGTGCGATCTGATTGAGCGCAGGCTCAAGGGAGGCAGCGCCCCCACACAGGTCGGTCCCGAAATCGCTATTCAGATACCCGCGTGTGGACCTGTTCGAGCGTCTCCACCCTCTCTGAATAGCGATCGGTCAGCTCGGGCCGTCCGCGCAGCATCCAGGTGAAGCGGACCAGCTCCTCCATCACATCCACGATGCGGTTGTAATGCGACCCTGCGATCATGCGTCCGTCTTCGAATTTCTTCCACGCCTGCGGCACGGAAGACTGGTTCGGGATCGTCACCAGCCGCATCCAGCGACCCAGGATGCGCAACTGATTGACCACGTTGAAGCTTTGCGACCCGCCGCAAACCTGCATCACCGCCAGCGATTTGCCCTGGGTCGGACGAATCCCTCCAATGGGGGAAAGCGGCAGCCAGTCGATCTGGGCCTTCATCACGGCGGTCATCGCCCCGTGGCGTTCGGGGCTGGACCAGACCATGCCCTCGCTCCAAAGCACCAGATCGCGCAGCTCTGCCACCTTGGGGTGGTCGTCATCGGCATCTCCGGGCAGCGGCAACCCGCTGGGGTCATAGAACCGGACCTCGCAGCCCAGAGCGCGCAGCACCCGCGCGCCTTCTTCCGCGGCCAGCCGCGAATAGCTCACCTCCCGAAGGGAGCCATAGAGGATCAGGATGCGCGGCGGATGCAGGTCCGCTCCAGGCGCCGCCAATGCCGCACCATCCACGGGCTGCAAAGCCCCCGGAACAATGTTTGGCATGTCGGATGTGTCCATCACGCGTCCGAGTCGTGCTCCAGATGAAGCTTCATCTCCAGCAGCACCCGCTGCAAGGCAACGGTCTCGCGCAGAAGCCGCTTGGCCTCATTGACCGAAATCACACCATCTTCGATGGACTGGTTATACTCTGCCATCAGCATCGCAAACCGCTGCGACAGGGTGATCACGTCCGAATTGATGCCGCCCTTGGCGTCGTGGTTCTTGGGCGCATCGTCATAGCTCAGCGTGATCTTCTTCAGCTCCGCCAGAGCCGAGGTGACATGAGGGTAGGACGATGCCGCCTCAAGAGCCGCGACGGCATCGACCGGCATGAAGCGATCCGCATGCTCGGGAGCATCGGAGTAATAGCGCCCCAGCGTGGCTTTGGATTTGCCTGTCAGCGCGCAAGCCGGCTCGATACCGACGTCCTTAACCAAAGCTTCGGTATGTTTCTTCAGATAGCTGCCGATACTCGTCATTGACCATTTTTCCTTGGTGCCACTCGGGGGAGACGCCCATCGTCCAATTCCCCTTAAGTCCACTTGGCGGAATTGTCACACTAATCTTGACCCGGTGCAACGCCGGGCTTCCCGAGACCCGCCTTACCCTGCGTCCCAGGGGGCGGTAGGACCGGGGACGCATTCCCCAGTTGGGGCGTAATCGGGATCCCCTCCCGCTTGCGGCCCGGCCCGCGTCCCCGGTCCGCTTGTCATTTTCCGTCTGTCTGGCAATAGAGAGCCCATGGCCAAGCTCTATTTCCACTACTCGACCATGAATGCGGGCAAATCGACTGTCCTGCTTCAAGCCGCCCACAATTACGAAGAGCGCGGGATGAAAACCTGCCTTCTGACCGCCGGGCTCGACACCCGCGCCGGGGAAGGCCGCATCGCCAGCCGGATAGGTATTTCGCGCGAGGCCCGCGTGTTTGGTCCAGAGACTCAGCTTTGCGACCTATTGGCGCAAGTAATCCGTGACGAATCCCCCGCCTGCATCTTCGTCGACGAAGCCCAGTTCCTGACCGAAGATCAGGTCTGGCAGCTCGCCCGTGTCGTCGATGATCTGCGCGTGCCGGTGATGTGCTACGGGCTGCGGGTGGATTTCCTCGGCCAGCTCTTTCCCGGCTCTGCCGCCCTGCTCGCTCTGGCCGATGAAATGCGCGAGGTACGCACGATCTGCCATTGCGGCAAGAAGGCCACGATGGTCGTGCGGCGCGGTGCCGATGGCGCGGTGCTCACCACCGGCGATCAGGTGCAGGTCGGCGGGAACGAGACCTACGTGTCCCTGTGCCGCCGCCACTGGCGCGAAGCCGTGGGCGATGAGGTGCTCACCCCGTGATCCGGGTGCTGGCCCTCCTGCTGGCCCTGCTTCCGGGGCTGGCGTGGGCGCAGGACTGCGTGATTTTGCTTCACGGGCTCGCCCGCACGGACGCGTCTCTGCTGATCCTCGAAGAGCGGCTCAAGGCGCGCGGCTATCTGGTGGTCAATCAGGGCTACCCCTCGACCGAAAAGGCCATCGCCCCGCTCATGCGCGAGGCCCTGCCCAAGGCCGTCGCGGCCTGCGGTGGGCGCAAGACGCATTTCGTCACCCATTCGATGGGCGGTATCCTGCTGCGCGCATGGCTGACTGAGACGCCGGAGGCTGAGCCGGGCCGGATCGTGATGCTTGCACCGCCCAATCACGGCTCGCAACTGGTGGACGCGCTCGGCGACATCGCTCTGTTCGAATGGCTCAACGGCCCGGCGGGGATGCAGCTTGGCACCGGCGCAGCCAGCGTGCCCGAGCACCTGCCGCCCATCAACGCCGACCTGGGCATCATCGCCGGGAACCGCAGCCTGAACCCGGTTTTCTCAGCGCTGATCGACGGAGAGGATGACGGCAAGGTGTCGGTGGCTTCGACCCGGCTGATCGGCATGGACGATCACATCGTCCTGCCCGTGTCGCACACCTTCATGATGAACAACCCGCTGGTCTTTGCCCAGATCGCGACCTTCCTGCGCACCGGGCAGTTCGATCACGGGCTGCGGCTCTGGGACGTGCTCTTCGAAGACTGAGCCAGCCCCCGCCGCAGCCACGCCTCGACATAAGAGCAGCTTGGCCGGATGGTCAGACCCTCTGCCCGCGCATCCTGCACCAGCCGCTCCACCAAAGCCGCCGCGATCCCGCGCCCTCCGATGGGGCGCGGAACCAGGGTGTGATAGGCGTCGATCACATCGCCCCTGCGGCGAAAATCCAGATGCGCGACATGCCCATCCACATGGGTCTCATAGCGGTTTTCCGCACGGGTGATGGTCGGATCACCCATCAAAGGCTCGTGCAGACGTATTTCATCTCAAGGTAATCATCGATCCCGTGCTTCGATCCCTCGCGGCCCAGGCCCGATTGCTTGACCCCGCCAAAGGGGGCAACCTCGGTCGAGATGATCCCGGTGTTGACCCCGACGATCCCGTATTCCAGCCCCTCCTGCACGCGGGTCACGCGGCCGATGTCGCGGGCATAGAAATAGGCCGCGAGGCCAAAGATCGTGTCATTGGCCAGGGCAATCGCCTCGTCTTCGGTGTCGAAGGCAAAGAGCGGCGCGAAGGGGCCAAAGGTCTCTTCGGTGGCGACCTTCATGTCGCGGGTCGCGCCGGTGACAACCGTGGGCTGGAAGAACAGCGGGCCCTCATTGGCGGTCGATCCGCCCGCCAGAACGGTGGCGCCCTTGGACGTCGCGTCCTCCAGATGCTCGCGCACCTTATCCACGGCGGCAGGCTCTACCAGAGGCCCCATCTGGATGCCCTCCTCCAGCCCGTCGCCCACGCGCAGCGCGTCGACCTTTTCCTTCAGCTTGGCGGCAAAGGCGTCATAGACCCCGCGCTGCACATAGATGCGGTTGGCACAAACGCAGGTCTGCCCGGCGTTGCGGAACTTGCAGATCAACGCGCCTTCCACGGCTGCATCCAGATCGGCATCGTCGAACACGATGAAGGGCGCGTTGCCGCCCAGCTCCATGGAGCATTTCATCACCTGATCCGCCGCCTGCCGCAACAGGATGCGCCCCACCTCGGTCGAACCGGTGAAGGACAGCTTGCGCACGGTGGGATTCTCGCAAAACTCCTTGCCCACGCCGCTGCTGTCGGTCGACGTGACGATGGACAAAACGCCCTTTGGGATGCCCGCCTCTTCGGCCAGCTTGGCCAGGGCCAGAGCCGATAGCGGCGTCAGCGTCGCGGGCCGCACCACCATCGAGCAGCCCGCCGCCAGAGCAGGGCCAACCTTGCGGGTGATCATCGCGTTGGGGAAATTCCACGGCGTGATCGCGGCGGCGACGCCAATGGGCTGGCGGATCACGGTGATCCGCTTGTCGGACTGATGGCCGGGAATGGTCTCACCATAGACGCGCTTGGCCTCCTCGGCGAACCACTCGATGAAGGCGGCGCCATAGGCGACCTCCCCGCGCGATTCCGCCAAGGGCTTGCCCTGCTCGGCGGTCATGATGATCGCCAGATCCTCCTGGTTTTCCATGATCATGTCGAACCAGCGGCGCAGGATGTTGGCCCGCTCCTTGGCGGTGCGCGCGGCCCAGGCGGGCTGCGCCTGCTCGGCCAGCTCAATGGCGCGGGTCACATCGGCACGGGTCAGATCCGCGACCTGCGCGATCACGTCGCCCCGCGCCGGGTTGACCACATCGAACCGCACCGCGCCCGCGACCCAATCGCCGCCCAGATAGGCATCTTCGCAGATCAGATCCGGGCGGTTCAGGCGTGTTTTCAAATCGGTGGTCGCATCGGTCATGGCAGGGTCCTCCTCAGGCTTTCGCCCAGAGGATCATGCCACGCCGCGCAGGTCCAGCCCGGTTACTGGCCGAAGTTCTCCAGAGCGCGATAGTCGATCTGCTCCAGATGGGCCTTCATCGCCTCCAGATCGCCGCCCGACGCCTGGACGATGATCCGGTTGCCGATCAGAATGGACAGATCGCCGTCCTGGTTCAGGAATTTCTGCCGCCCGATCCGCTCGATCTTGCCCATCGTGGCCATCATCTGCGCATTGCCGAACATGCCGGACATCATCGCCACCATCGGGCTGTCCGCCATGATGGTCAGCGTGAAGCTGTCACTGCCGTTGCTGAACTCCGCCTCGGCCGCGGTGCCGCCGCCCAGCATCCCCATCGCCGCACCGGCGTCCTCGGACAGGGTGCGCGTCCAGCCGTCCAGAGCCTCGGGCACAAAGCCTTCGAGTTCCCCGGCTTTCATCTCCTGAAGAAGCTGCTGGGCATAGACCAGCTCCTCCATGGCATAGGCGACATCGCCATCTTGATAGGCCTCGAGGGCCGAGGTCAGCGTATCGCTCACCTCATCGGCGGCGGCAGGCATTGATGCGAGGCAAACGGGCAGGCAAAGGGAAAGCAAAAGGCGCATGAAAAGCTCCAATATATGTCTTCAATGTGCGGACTTAGCCACAACCGCCCCCGCGCGTGAAGTCATGAAATCAAGCCCCGCCGAAGCGGGCCTGCCAGCAGGGCAGAACGTCCCCCGGTGCGGGCCGCGCCGCGTGAACCCCGCGCGCAATCGCCCGCGCCAGAGCCACCGCAGCCCCGTGCCCCAGCCACAGCCGCGCCAGCTCATCTGCGGGCTTTGCGCCGGTAGCTGCGGCAAAGACCAGATCGCCGTCCATAGGCGTGTGGCTGGGCACCAGGGCGCGCGCCATCCCGTCATGGGCGGCCACCGCCAGACGCTTGGCCTGCGCCTGGGTCAGATCGGCATCGGTCGCCACGATGGCAATGGTGGTGCTGCCCTGCGGCCCCAGCTTGGTGCGCGGGGGCTCCTGCGGCGCGGCCACACCGCGCCCGCCGAACTCCGCACCCTGCTCGAACGGCGCGGCCCAGAACTGCGGGCCGTTATCCACGACCGCGCTGCCCAAGGCATTCACCGCAACCAGAGCGCCAACCACATGCCCCGACGGCATCACCACCGACGCCGAGCCCAAGCCCCCCTTGAGCCCCGCCGTCGTGCAGCCCGTCCCGGCCCCGACCGATCCCAAAGCGACATCGCCCGACGCAGCGCGCAGCGCCGCCCGGCCAAGCGCGGGGTATGGGTTCTCTACCCAGCCGTGATCGCCCCCGGCCATGAGATCGAACAGGATCGCACCGGGCACAATCGGCACCCGCGCCGGTCCCACGGCAAAGCCGCGCCCCTGGGCCTTCAGCTCCGCCGCGACCCCGTCGCAGGCCGCCAGCCCAAAGGCCGACCCACCCGAGAGCACGAGGGCATCCACCTCCTGCACGGTCTTGTCCGGCGCCAGAAGATCGCTCTCCCGCGTGCCCGGCGCGCCGCCCATGACATGCATGCCCGCCACGAACGGCGCAGCGCCCATCAGAACGCTCACCCCGGACTTGAGCGTCTCATCCTGCGCCTGCCCGACCAGCAGGCCCTCCACATCGGCAATCGTGTTCAGCGGTCCCGGCTTCATCGCGCATCCTCGCGTCTTTGGCCCCGGACAGGGCCGGAAAGAGCCCGCGCGAAACGCGGACGGGGGGCCATGCCCCCCGCCTCACAGAATAAGAGCGCGCGTCAGCGCACCGCAAGGTCAGGCCGCTTACCGCGGGTTGCGATAGATCATCCGCCGCACGGAGCCGGTCTTGGACCGCATGAGCAGCGTCTCGGTCTGCACCGAGCCCGGACGGTGCTTGATGCCCGGCAGCAAGGAGCCATCGGTCACGCCGGTCGCGGCAAAGATCACATCGCCCCGAACCATCTCATCGCGGGTGTAGATGCGGTCCAGATCGGTGATCCCGGCCTTCGCGGCGCGGGCCTTTTCGTCATCGTTGCGGAACACGAGGCGGCCGATCATCTGCCCACCCATGCATTTCAGAGCCGCCGCGGCCAGAACGCCTTCGGGCGCGCCGCCGGTGCCCATATACATGTCGATCCCGGTCACGTCGGGCTCGGCGCAGTGCATCACGCCCGCCACATCGCCATCGGTGATCAGGCGGATCGCCGCGCCGGTCTCGCGGATCTGCGCGATCATCTCCTGATGGCGCGGACGCTCCAGCACGCACACGGTGATGTCGCCCGTCTCGCAGCCCTTGGCGGCCGCCAGAGCGCGCACCCGCTCAGCCGGGGTCATGTCGAGCGAGACGACGCCCTCTTCGAAACCGGGTCCGATGGCCAGCTTCTCCATATAGGTGTCCGGCGCGTGCAACATGGAGCCGCGCGGCCCCATGGCGATCACGGTCAGCGCGTTGGGCATGTCTTTCGCGGTCAGGGTGGTGCCTTCCAGCGGGTCCAGAGCGATGTCCACGCCCGGGCCCTCGCCGGTGCCCACCTCTTCACCGATATAGAGCATCGGCGCCTCGTCGCGCTCGCCCTCACCGATCACGACAACGCCCTGGATATCGAGCTTGTTGAGCTGATCGCGCATGGCGTTCACCGCCGCCTGGTCGGCGGCTTTCTCATCGCCCCGCCCGACGTGATCGGCGGATGCAATGGCAGCGGCTTCGCTCACCCGGGCAAGCCCGAGAGAAAGCATACGGTCGTGAAATTCGGGCGCGGCGTCGACGGGCATGGGAGCCTCCTTGTTATCTGGGCATGGGGGTAGCTCGCGCCGCCCCGGTCGGCAACACGGTTTGCGCTAAAGGCGTGGCGGGCGGGGCTTTTCCCCAACGACGCAACGCGCGCGCCCCTCTCTGGGGCGATTTCACCGCACTAGAACGGGGGCCGTTACACCGGCGTCATATTGAACGCGCAAACAGGCCGGTATCATTGACCTTACACGAGAGATCCCCATGCGACTGACCAAAGTCTGCCTGACCTCCGCCCTCGCGCTGACCGCAGGGTCCGCTCTGGCCGAGATGAATTTCAACCGGATCGCCTCCTTTGCGACCGTGGACAACATGGCCGCTGGCGAAGACCGCGCGCGCGAAACCTCTGCCGAGATCATCGCCGCCACCGCCGATGGCATGACCCTCGTCTACACCGACAGCCCGCTCGAATCGCTGGGCCGCGTGGACATCACCGACCCCGCGAACCCCAAGCCGCTGGGCAATATCGCCCTGGGCGGTGAGCCGACCTCCGTCGCCGTGGCTGGCGGGTATGCCATCGTGGGCGTGAACACCTCGGAAAGCTACACCGACCCGTCGGGCTATCTGGCCGCGATCGACATCGCCACCGGCGAAGAAGCCGCGCGCTGCGATCTGGGCGGCCAGCCCGACAGCATCGCCGCCAAGGGCGGGCTCGTCTCCGTCGCCATCGAGAACGAGCGCGACGAAGACCTGGGCGATGGCCGCACCGGCCAGATGCCCGCTGGTTACCTCGTGCAGGTCATGGCCGATGACAACGGCCTTCTGAACTGCGACAGCCTGCGCAAGGTCGATCTGACCGGGCTGGCAGACGTGTCCCCCGAAGATCCGGAGCCGGAATTCGTGGACATCAACGGCCTGGGCGAAACCATCGTCACGATGCAGGAAAACAACCACCTGGCCGTGGTGTCGAAGGACGGCGAAGTGCTGGCCCACTTCTCTGCCGGGGCCGTGGACCTGGAAGGGATCGACACCCGCGATGAGCGCGGCGCGATCACCCCGATCGACAGCCAGCCGGGCCGCAAGCGCGAACCCGACGCGGTGAAGTGGATGGACGACACCCACTTCGCCATCGCCAACGAAGGCGACATGGACGGCGGCTCGCGCGGCTGGACGATCTTCTCCAAGGACGGCACCGTCGTCTATGAGAGCGGCGCCAGCTTCGAGCACGCCATCATCCAGATCGGCCACTACCCGGACAAGCGCTCCGACAGCAAAGGCGTGGAGCCCGAGAGCATCGAAACCGCCACGTTCGGCGACACGCCCTATGTGTTCGTCGGCTCCGAGCGCGGCTCCGTCGTCGGCGTCTACAACGTGACCGACCCCGCCGCACCGGTGCTGGAGCAGCTCCTGCCGTCGGGCATCGGGCCGGAAGGCTACGTTGCCATCCCCGAGCGCAACCTGCTCGTGTCGGCCAACGAAGTGGACGCCCGCGAAGACAAGGGCCCGCTGGCCCATGTCATGCTGTTCGAGCGCAGTGAGAGCCCGGCGCAGTATCCGATGCTGACCTCCGAAGGCGCCTCCGAGCTGATCGGCTGGGGCGCGATCTCCGGCATGGTCGCGGATCACGGCAACGGCATGATCTACGCGGTCAATGACAGCTTCTACGGCTTCCAGCCGCGCATCTTCTCGATTGATCCCAGCCAGACCCCAGCCCGGATCACCGGCGCGGTCGATGTGACCCGTGGCGGTCGCCCGGCGCAGAAGCTGGACATGGAAGGCATCACGCTGGACGGCGAAGGCGGGTTCTTCATCGCCTCCGAAGGCCGCACCGACCGCCTGACGCCCCACGCGATCTACCACGTGAACGGCGAAGGTGAGATCAAGGACGAAATCGCCTTCCCCGCCGAACTGCTCGCGGTTGAAAAGCGCTTCGGCTCCGAAGGGATCACCAAGGTCGGCGACACGCTCTGGATCGCCATCCAGCGTGAGTGGAAGGACGACCCGAAAGATCACGTGAAGCTGGTCTCCTACAACCTAGAAACCGAAGAATGGGGCGCCGTGCTCTACCCGCTGGAAGAGGCCGAAAAAGGCTGGGTCGGCTTGAGCGAGATCGTCGCTCATGACGGCGCCCTCTACCTGCTGGAGCGCGACAACCAGATCGGCACCAATGCCAAGGTGAAGCAGATCACCCGCGTCAGCCTCGACGGGCTGGAGCCCGCCGCCCTGGGCGGTCAGCTGCCGGTGGTGGAGAAGGAAGTCATCCGCGACCTGATCCCCGACCTGCTGCAAACCAACGGCTACGTTCAGGACAAGGTCGAAGGCCTGGCGATCATGGCCGATGGCACCATGTGGGTGTCCACCGACAATGACGGTGTGGATGACCACTCCGGCGAGACGCTGTTCTTCTCCGTGAAGTAAGCCACGCTTACACGCGTTGCGCGGGGGCCCTTTGGGGCCCCCGTTTGCATTTGGCGCGCCCTAGGCGGGGGCGGCGCCCTGCGATCGGGCCTGAAGCTTGATGTAGCCATCCAGCAGGATGCCGATCATCAGGCCGTTGAGCAGATGCCACAGGAAATGTGTGCCGTTTGGCCAGATCTCGCACAGGTGCATGTCGAGCGTGCGCAGGGTCAGGGACGAGATGAAGGTGATCGTCGCAAGCGTGATCCACGGCGCCATGGGGCTTTCGCGGCGGCGGGCGATGAAGGTGAACACCAACAGTGCAATGACTGCGGGGAAGTATTGCTCCGACCCGTTGAGCAGGCTGTGGCCCTCATGGGCGGCGACCGCATTGTCGGTGTCCGATCCGGTGCCCGCCGCCATGAAGACGACGACCAGAACCGCGATCAGCACCACCGCGCCGGTGACCGCCTTGCCGGGCTTCACCCCGCCGATCCGCACGATGGCGGACAGCGTGAAGAGCGCAACGAAGGTCCAGATCGGGATCACATCGGCCAGCGAAGACCAGCCGTTCGCGAAAGTGTGGAACATGAACGAGCCGACCCCGACGCAAAAGGCCAGCACGATCAGCGCAACAGTATCGGCGCTGCGCACACCCGTGCGGCGGGCCAGCATCCCGGCCCAGATCGCCGCCGCAATGAACGAGAGGTTGGAGAGCGCGTTGAGCGGCTCGGCCCAGAAGGCATCGCTCAGGCGTTCGCAGTAGATGTCGATCGGGGCAGTCCAGTCCATGGCGCGTGGCTCCTTGTTGGCATCCGGGCGGAGGGGCGCAGCCCCCTTGAGCCTGCGGCTCAACTCTCCCGGAGTGTTTTAAGCCAAAAGAAACGCATCGCGGCGCGCCGGTAAAGGGCGCGCGCGGCGCTCAGACCTCTTCGATGCGGATCGCGACCGGCGGGGTCTCCACCACGCCCGTGCTCTCGAACAGGGCGGCGGCGTCCTCGACGGCGCTGCGGGTGGTCTTGTGGGTGACGATCAGGACCGGCGCGGCGCCCGCCTCGTGATCGTATTGGCGCATCCGGTGGATCGAGATGCCGCAATCGCCCAGCACCGCCGCCACCTTGGCCAGAGCGCCGGGTTTGTCCGTGAGGCGCAGGCGCAGATAGTAGGGCGCGGCCACGGCGCCGACGGCGGGGCGCGCCGCGCGCAAACCGGTCGCGGGCTGGCCAAAGACCGGGATGCGCAGGCCACGCGCCACGTCGATCACATCGCCCATCACCGCGCTTGCGGTGGGGCCTTCGCCCGCCCCGGCGCCGCGCATGACGATCTGGCCCACGGCATCGCCTTCCAGAACGACCATGTTGGTGCCGCCTTCAAGCTGCCCCAGCGGGCTGTTCGCGGGGACAAGGCAAGGGGTCATGCGCTGCTCAAGCCCGCGGCCGGTGAGCTGCGCAACGCCCAGCAGCTTGATCCGGTAGCCCATATCGGCGGCGGCGCGGATGTCGTCCAGCGTGACATGCTGGATGCCCTCCAGCGTGACATTGCCGAAATCGACCTGAGTGCCGAAGGCGATCGAAGACAGGATGGCCAGCTTGTGCCCGGCGTCGATCCCGCCCACATCCAGGGTCGGGTCGGCCTCCAGATAGCCCAGCTCCGCGCATTCGTCGAACAGCACGTTATAGCCCTGGCCCGTGGCCTCCATGCGGGTGAGGATATAGTTGCAGGTGCCGTTCATGACGCCCATCACGCGGGTGATGCGGTTGCCCGCCAGCCCTTCGGTCAGCGCCTTCACGCAGGGGATCCCCCCCGCGACAGCGGCCTCATAGCGCAGCGCCACGCCCTGCGCTTCGGCGGAGATGGCCAGGGCCTGTCCGTGGATCGCCAGCAGCGCCTTGTTGGCGGTCACCACGTCCTTGCCCGCGGCAATGGCGGCTTCGATCGCGTCCTTGGCCGCGCCCTCATGGCCGCCCATGAGTTCGACGAACACGTCCACATCATCGCGGCGCGCCAGTGCGACCGGATCGTCTTCCCAGCCGATATCGGTCAGGTCCACGCCCCGGTCCTTGCCCTTGGAGCGGGCGGACACCGCGCTCACCGTGATCTCCCGGCCCGCGCGGGCGGTGATCAGCTCGGGGTTTTCGCGCAACATGCGGATCACACCGACGCCAACGGTTCCAAGTCCTGCGATGCCGAGGCGAAGGGGCTGTGTCACGGGGATACTCCGGGTTGGCGTTGGTCTCACAGCGGCTTATCCCGTGGCGCGCCCTACTGCAACGCCGCGCGGCGCATCCGGGCGCGCAGGGCGGGCGGGATCACCGGACCGCGCAGCGCCTGTGCCCGTGCGCGCAGCCCCGCCACCCGCGCATCCAGCGATATGGCCGGGTCGGACAGGGCCGCCTGCCCCTCTGCCTGGGCCAGAACGTCCCCCAATGGCGCAAGCGCCGGGGCGGCCAGCCGCTCCCCACGGGTGGGGGCACCGGGCACCTGCGGCGCGGGCGTGCAGGCGGCCAGCGCCAGCAAAAGGGCAAGGGTCACGCGCATGACGGGCTCCCGGTGATCGTTGCGCGCACCCTATCCCCGGCAATCGGGCCTAGGCAACCGGGGCCGCGCGGGGTTATTAAATGACCCATGGCGCGCAAACAGGGCTCACATTCCGATATCACCCGCCCCCGGATCCGGGAGGCTGCCCTGCGCTTGATCGCGCGGGACGGCTTTGCTGCGGTCTCCATGCGGCAGATCGCGCGCGAAGTGGGGGTGCAGGCCGGGGCGCTCTACAACTACACCGACGACAAGCAATCGCTGCTGGTGGACCTCATGGCCCGCCACATGGAAGAGCTACTGGCCGCCGTGGCCGACACCGATCTGGGCAGCGGCAACGCGCCAGAGCGGCTCGACGCCTTTACCCGGTTCCATATCCGCTGGCACCTGCCGCGCCGCGACGGGGTCTTTGTCAGCTATATGGAGCTGCGCAACCTCAGCCCCGAAAACTTCGCCCGGATCGAACAGCTGCGGCGCCGCTACGAAGACGTGCTCGAAGACATCTTGCGCGACGGCATGGAAGAAGGCGCCTTTGAACTGGCCGAACCGCGCCTGACCACCATGGCGCTGATCTCGCTGCTCACCGGCGTGACCAACTGGTACAAGGCCGAAGGCCGGCTCGATCTCGATGAGCTGGAAGCGCTCTATGTCGGGCTCGTGCGCCGGGCGGTGGGCGCCGACAACGACCCGCAAGGCATGGCCGCAGAATAAGGCACCCCATGACATCCCTGACACTGAAAGCCTCGCCCGCGCGGCGATTTCTGGCGCTGACCCTGATCGCGGGGCTGGCCCTGATCCTGCTCACACTCGCCCTGCGAGGAGAGCTCACCGGACTGTCGCGGCTGGTGCTTGGGGGCTTCGGGCTCGCGGCGCTCGCCGGGGCCGAAGCGATGCGCCGGGCCACAATGGGCAGCGTCACACTCACCGAAACCGGGCTGGTGGATGAAAGCGGCCGCCTGATCGCGGCCCTGGACGATATCGAGTCTGTGGATCGCGGGGCCTTTGCCTTCAAGCCGTCCAACGGCTTCATCCTACGCACCCGCACGCGTGGGGCGCGCCACTGGGCTCCGGGCCTGTGGTGGCGCATGGGCCGCCGGGTGGGCATTGGTGGGGTCACCCCCGCCGCCCCGGCCAAATCCATGGCCGAAGAAATCGGGATGCATATCGCTCAAAGAAACCGCTAACCCGGCCCCTCAAACAGAGGCGCCGGGAAGCAAGATCAACAGGTCCGGTTGATGCTCTCGGGATCGCTGGTGTTGGTCACGCAAAGCTGCGCCGCGTTCCGAAGCCGCGCCAACGCTTGCTGTCGCACTAGTAGCGGTTTGAAGCCGACGAACAGATCAACTGGATTGTAGTTGAAATAGGTCTCAACCAGCACGATGCCCTCATAGTCCGTCAGAGTCGGCAGACTGTTTTTCAGCAGATCCGCAGACGGCGCTTCGTCCTTGAGATCGCTCATCTGCGAGCCGATCCGCGTGCGGAACCAGCGCACCCGGTATTTCTTCGTGCTCGGGTCGTAGTCGACCATGGTGATACGGATGCCGGTGGCCTCACCGCCGCCCGAAAGCTGCTTGTAGAGGTTGTGCATCGTATCGAGATAGTCCGGCGTGATGTTTTTCGTCTCCCGGCTCAGGGCGTCCGCGACGGCATAGCGCGCCTTGGTGTCGCGCCCGATGGCGGCGTAATACCCGTAGGCCGACACCGGCAGCGCCGCGACCAAAGCAAGCAGCGTCATCACCATGACGAACTCGATAACTGCATGACCGTCCTGATCGCGCCGGAAACGCAGCATCGTCGCGAGGCGGGAAAAGTGCTTCAGAACTCTCATCAGCTCGGCTCCTTCACAAATGCCGTGGTGGCCATCACCTGATAGAACCGGTTCGGAGCATCCGGATCGCTGGTCCGCACCAACGCCCCCCCGACCCCGTAGCCGGGCATGAACGGCTCCACCACCGCACAGACACGCAGGACCACAAGCTGGTTGCCCTGGGCGGTGTCGAACTCCTTGGGCTCTGTATAGGTCACTTCCTTCAGGCTCTCACAGTCCGGGGTCGCCCCGATGGACTCCCAAGAATAGGGCGACATGGCCTTAAGCTGCAGCTTCAGCCGGGTCTCGCATTCGGGGATGATCCGTGCGGTCTCGCAGATCGCCTTGCGCAGCCCCGCGTAGTCATCCGCCGGGCGCAAGCCCAGCCGAATGCTCCGCGCCTGCACGTCCACTGCACGCTCAAGCATCACCTGCCGGGTCAGCGAAATCCCCAGATCGCCTGCAAACCCCATGATGATCCCGATCAGCGGCATCAACACCATGAGCGACATCGCGTAGGTGCCCCGAACGTCCCGCCGCAGCCTCGCGAAGCGGCGTTTGATTGCGGCAAATCTGGTCATAGCGTCAGCCTCAGCTTGATAGCGTCGGAGAGAATTTTCCGGAACGCTTCCTGGATCTGGTCATCAGCCACGTCGAAATAGTTGTTAGAGTCGTTCCCGACACAGTCCATCATCGGCGCGACACCCGCTCTTGGCATGTGAACCCCGATCCCGAGGATCTCGATCCCCTTGGCCCGCGCCGCCGCACAGATCCGGCTGAGCTGGTTGTTCGCCTGAGTGTAGCTCATATAGCGCGTGCGCATTGATTCCGGGTAATAGGGATCGGTGTAGCGCGGCCAAACGTTATATTCGTAGTAGTTGAAGTTGTAGTTCGCCCAGTATTCCCGGTTCAGGCGGTACAGCTCCTGCGTCTCATAGCTCGTCACATAGCACCAGCAGTTCCAGCTCCAGGTCTGAGAGACCGGCACACGGCGCGAAATCACATAGTCCTGATCGTAGAACTTGTCCTTCGCGCGATAGCTATCGGAATTCTCACCGTCTGAGACGACGATCAGGAACTTGCGGGTTTCGCCGCCGTAATCCACCGGACGCCCCTTCATCGCCGTGACGAGCTCGCCCCGGACCGTCTCACGGATGGACGGGTCCAGCATGACCGCGCCCCATTTCACACCGTTGTTGATCTGGGTCCCGTGCGAGGGCCGTAGCGCAGCGATAGCTGTTTGCAGCGTGGCCAAGTTGTTCGAAATCGGAATCACCACTTCCCCATCCAGATAGGGGCACAGTGCACTCGTCAGCTCGAGGGACGGATCTCCGCCGAGATAGGGGTTCTGCTCACTTGCCGATTTCCAGATCTGAATATGCTGGGTCTGGCGCATGGCCACCGTCGTGTCCAACGCCACGCGGTCATACTCACTGTTGGGCAGATCCACGCAGAAGGAATTCGTATGAGACCGCTGCGGCTGATAGGGGTCGGTTCTCAGCGTGTTAAAGATGGACTCCGGAATACCGACTTGTTCGGAGAACGGCACGATCGACACGGACGCACCGGATGACGTGCTCCCCAACACGGCCTTGACGAAATCGTCCACCGCCGAGCGCAGCGCCTCGATGCGGGTCGTGGCAATGGGACGACCGTATTCGTCCCGGCCCTGCTCTGCCATGGAGCCGGAGATATCCAGCACCAGCGAAATCTCTACCTTCGGCGCGGCATTTTCTGCGGTCGACGTATTGGCCACCTGCAGCGGGGCACGGAACATCTTGAACAATGGGTTGGTCGTGATTTTGGTATTCGCCGTGACGGTGCGCGGCCCCGTGGTGCTGACCACCGGATCGCCGTCCAGCGCACTGGCCAGACCAGCGGCGGCCATGTAATCCTTCACGACCGTGGCGGGGTCGCCCTTCTGGTCGATATCGGTCGCCGCGAGGACGGCGGTGTCCAACGCCCCCTGCACAGCGGATCGCTCCGCCTCGACCCGCATCAAATCCACGGCAAATCCGGCAATGCCCAGAATAATCAGGGCCAGGTAAAGGCCAAACACGACAATCGAGCCGTCTTCGCCTTGGCGCAGATCGCGAAGACGCCGGTTTTTCTCAACTAAACGAATGCCCATTTCCAGGTGCCTTCTATACTATTTCCAGTGTCATAATGGTTTAGGGATTTGGAGCAGTTGGGGCGCAAATGCGGCGAAATCAGGGAGACACTCTCCCTACCTGCGGCGCAACGCCGCGCCGACTGAATCTTCTGCTTGCAAGAGCCGCTTTTCTCGCGCGCCGACCGCCCCAGAAACGTCTCGCCTCATGAGGGCAAACCTGATTAGGCTGTCATTATGTCGCAGGGCCCGCAGAGGCCCTCGGTTCTCATCTGGAGGGAGAGGTCACCATGGCCCAGAAGTCCAACACGGCGGAGCCAAGCTTCCGCGAATCTGTCGATCTGATGTTCAACCGAGCCGTCGCGCTGATGGATCTGCCCGAGGGGCTCGAAGAAAAGATCCGGGTCTGCAACGCGACCTATACCGTGCGGTTCGGGGTCAAGCTGCGCGGGAAAATCCAGACCTTCACCGGCTACCGTTCGGTCCATTCCGAACATATGGAGCCCGTGAAAGGCGGCATTCGCTACGCGCTCGCCGTGAACCAGGACGAGGTGGAAGCACTCGCAGCGCTGATGACCTACAAATGCGCCCTGGTGGATGCGCCGTTCGGCGGTTCCAAAGGGGGTTTGTGCATCGACCCCAACGAATGGAACGAAGAAGAGCTGGAGCGCATCACCCGCCGCTTCGCCTATGAGCTGACCAAGCGCGACCTGATCAACCCGGCCCAGAACGTCCCCGCCCCCGACATGGGCACCGGGGAACGCGAAATGGCGTGGATCGCGGATCAGTATCGCCGCATGAACACGACCGACATCAACTCCGCCGCCTGTGTGACCGGCAAGCCGACCCATGCGGGCGGCATCCAGGGCCGCACCGAAGCCACCGGCCGCGGCGTGCAATACGCGCTTCAGGAATTCTTCCGCCATCCCGAAGACATGCGCATCGCCGGGCTCACCGGGTCGCTCGACGGCAAGAAGGTGATTGTTCAGGGCCTCGGCAATGTGGGCTATCACGCGGCCAAGTTCCTCGCCGAAGAAGACGGCGCCAAGATCACCGCGATCATTGAGCGCGACGGCGCCCTGGTGGATGACAATGGGCTTGACCCGGAAAAGATCCGCCAGTGGATCATGCGCCACGGCGGTGTGTCGGGCTACCCGGATGCGGAATATATCGCAGATGGCGCGCCCGTCCTTGAAAAGGAATGCGACATCCTGATCCCGGCGGCTCTGGAAGGGGTCATCAACCGCGACAATGCCGATCGGATCAAGGCGAAGCTCATCATCGAGGCCGCGAACGGCCCGGTGACGGCGGGGGCAGACGAAATCCTGCGCAACAAGGGCGTGGTCATCATCCCCGACATGTATGCCAACGCGGGCGGGGTCACGGTGTCCTATTTCGAATGGGTCAAGAACCTGTCCCATATCCGGTTCGGTCGCCTGCAACGCCGCCAGGAAGAGGCGCGTCACCAGCTTCTGGTCGATGAGCTCGCGCGGCTGGATCGCTACCTGGGCGACAGCTGGTCGATGACCCCGGACTTCAAGAAGAAGTATCTCAAGGGCGCCGATGAGCTTGAGCTGGTCCGCTCCGGTCTCGACGACACGATGCGCGCCGCCTATGGCGCGATGTCCGACATGTGGCACTCCCGCGAGGACGTGACCGATCTGCGCACGGCGGCTTTCATCGTGTCGATCAACAAAGTCGCGAAAAGCTACGCAGCCAAGGGGCTCTGAGCCGAGAGCGACGGGTCCGGCGGCGCCCCTTCGGGGGCGCCCAGCAGTGTTTTGACCGAAAGCGCGCGGTTTTCGGTCACACCGGCCGCGTGCGCTGCTCAAAGGCCTCTTTCAGTGCGGCCTGGAAACGACCATAAATCGCGCAGTTTCGGTCACAACGCGGGATCCCCGATGCGTCTGCCTCTCCTAGCTCTTGCCCTGTTGGCCGCCTGCGCCCGCGCGCCCGACCCTGCCCCGTCCGTGCCGGACTACCGCCGGGACGGAGCCCCAATCGGGTCCGTGGTGGTTCTGGATTCGGCCCGCTTTTCAGGCTCTTGGGTTCAGATCGCCCAATACCCCGGCGCCTGCCCGGCAGAACGCCTGACCCTGACAGCGCGCGATGGAGGCTTTCTGGCCGAACGCAACTGCAACGGCGAAGAAACAACGGAATCGTGGTCCCTCTCCGCGCCGGGACGGATCGAAACACCGGACGGAACCCTTTGGATTCTTTGGATAGATCAGGGGTATCGCACCGCCGTTCTGGGCCGCCCCGAAGGAGATTTCGGCGTCATCTGGAACCGCAATCAGTCAATCCCCGCCGATCGCCGCAAGGCGGCGCGTGAAATTCTCGACTTCAACGGGTATGACTTGGGGCAACTTGTGGAGAATCGCTGATGAAACGTCTGTCTGTTTGTCTCGCCCTGATCGCTCTGGCCGGTTGTGATGGTGCCCTGCCCATGGGCGGTGCCGGGGGCGGCGGGGCCACATCTGGTGGTGGCGGCGGCGGCTTCCGCGAATATCTTGTGCTTGGCTCAAAGATGAGCTTCGAGCAATGCCGCGCCAAAGGCGGGCTGATCATCCGTGACGCGGGCAGCCCGCAGGTTGCCTGCGACCCCCGCGTCGTCGGCCCCGTGGTCCCCGCCGATGAGTTCAACCACCCCGGCGCCCCGGTCGGCGCCAACGCCACCGCCGGGTGAATCGCGCCGCATTCATAGCCACTGAAGGTGCTTTTTCCGGCTGGGCCGCTCGGTTCCTGTTGATGGGCTGGGACGTGGCCCTTGCCCCCGGCGCCCGGCGCGGCCTTGTCGAAGACAGGCTGGCCCGGTCCCAGCTTGCCGGGCTGTTCGACAGGCCCCTTCCCACACCCGGACAACTGATCGACTGCGCCAGCCTCGAAGAGGCCCTCGCGGGCGCGCAGTGGGTCATGGGCGGCGAAGCCCCCGGCACCGATCCCGGCGCCATCATCGTGGGAGACACGGTGCAGGTTAACGGGATCGAACCCGTGGACCTGATCCCCGCCGTCGAAGTTTTTGGGCCCGATTCCAAGCGCGCAATCAACATCTTGCGCGACATCGGCTGCGACCCCGTGGAGACGCCCGGCGGCGTGCTCCCGGCCCTGTCCGATGCTCTTGGCGAAGCCGCGCGGAGCTGTGTTGGCGCGGGCGCCTCTGCCGAGGCAGTCTCGCGCTTGCTGGGTCATGGGCTCGCCCAGACCTGGGCGCTCAGCGGCCCGCACCGGGCCGAGGATCCGGTCACCCGCGATGGCGATCTGACGGCGATCATGCGCGCCCTGAAATGGCAGATGCGCTCCGTCGGGGCGGAGCTCATGGACGCGGATCGCCACCTTGGCGGCCTGCCCGATTTCGAGGCCCTGGACCTGACCGCGCCGATCCCGACCCTGCATCAGACGGTGCCTGCCGATTGGGCGGATTACAACGGCCACATGACCGAAGCCCGCTACCTTGATGCCTTCGGTCGGGCCACGGATCGGTTCATGCAGCTGATCGGCTGCACTCTCGACTATGTGCGCGCGGGGCAAAGCTTCTTCACAGCCGAAACGCATATCTGCCACCTGGCGGAGACCAAGATCGGCGAGCTCGCCAGGATCGAGACGCAACTGATCGCGGCCCCTGGGCGCAAAATGCACCTGTTCCACAGGCTCTGGGCGGGCGACACGTTGCGCGCCACGGGCGAACATGTGTTGATCCACGTGTCGCTCGACACCCGCCGGGCGTGCCCCTTTGGCGATCCGCTCGCGGACCGGCTGGCCGCCATCATGGCGCAGCACAGCGCTCTGCCGCGCCCCGATCAGGCGGGACGCGCGATTGAGTAAAGCGCCTTTGCGCTTTCGTCGGTTGTCGGCCCCGGGCTAGATACGACCATGGAGCCCTGGATTCTCGTCACTCTGCTGGCCGCTTTTGCGCAGGCCACCCGTTTTGTTCTGCAAAAGAAGATGACCGCCACCGGGCTGACACCGGCCGGGGCGACCTTCGCGCGGTTCCTTTTTGCGTTCCCCGTCGTCGCGCTTCTGGCCGCGCTCTATGCGGGGATCAGCGCGCAGGCCTTGCCCGGCATCCCGGCGCAGTTCTGGCCCTACGCCATGGCCGGCGGGCTGGCCCAGATCGGCGGAACGATTGCGACCGTGTCCCTGTTCCAGCAGCGCAATTTCGCCGTGGGCATCACCTTCAAGAAGACCGAGGTCATCCTTGCCGCTCTGGTCGGGTTGGCGGTGCTGGGCGAAGGCGTGTCGGGCGTGGCCGTGATCGCAATCGTGCTGGGGCTGGCGGGGGTTCTGCTGCTCTCCAGGAACCCGACCGGGGGCGGAGTGTTCACCCGCGCGGCCGGAATCGGATTGCTGGCGGGGCTGCTCTTTGCCATCTCGGGCGTGGCCTATCGCGGGGCTTCTCTGTCGCTGACCGAAGGCAATGCGGTGCTGCGGGCGGCGGTCACGCTGGCTTGCGTGACGGGGTTCCAGACCCTTGCCATGATCGCGGGGTTTCTGCTGCGCGATCCGGGGCAGATCGGCGCGGTGCTCCGGCGGTGGAAGGCCGCAGCCCTGGTGGCGCTGACCTCTCTGGTCGGGTCGCTATGCTGGTTCATCGCCTTCACGCTGCAAACGGTCGCGTTGGTGAAGGCCGTCGGCCAAGTGGAGCTGGTCTTCTCTCTCGCCGCGAGCTGGCTGATCTTTGCAGAGAAGATCACCCGGCGAGAGCTGGCCGGGATGGCGTTGGTGCTTGGGTCCGTTCTGCTCCTGATCGCCGCTCACCCGTAGGCGATCACCAGAAGGATCACGCCCAAGATCACCCGGTAGATCACGTAGGGCGTGAAGCTGACCGATTGCAAAAGCCGCATCATCAGCGTCAGCGCGGCCAAGGCGGACGCAAAGGCAAAGCCTGCGGCGATGGCTCCGTCGCGGAACGCCGCCATGTTGGCCTGCGCCGCGGCATCCGCGCCCAGCAGCACCGCAGAGGCCAGGATGACCGGGATCGACATCAGCATCGACACGCGCGCTGCGTCTTCGCGGGCATAGCCCAGGAACCGCGCACCGGTGATGGTAATGCCCGACCGCGACGTGCCGGGGATCAGAGCGACCGCCTGCCAGAGGCCCAGGATCACCGCGTGGCGCAGGCTCCAGTCTTCGGTGCGGAGCTGCGTCGCGCCCCGGCGGTCGGCCCACCACAGGACAAGCCCGAAGACAAGCATGGTCCAGCCGATCACGGCGATGGAGCGCATCGCGTCGCTGAGCCCTGTGACCTTCAGAAAAAGCCCAAACAGCACCGCAGGGATGGTCGCAACGATCAGGCACAGCGCCAGCCGCGCCCCCGGTGCCTCAAGGCGCCCCAGCATAAGCGGCGCAAGCCCCCGCAGCCCGAGCCTCACGTCCCGCCAGAAATAGACCACGACCGCCCCCAAGGTGCCGACATGGACGGACACGTCCAGGAACTGCCCCTGATCGTCGAGGCCGGTGAGGCCCGGCAGAAGGATCAGATGCCCCGAGGAAGAGATCGGGAGAAACTCCGTAATCCCTTGGATGACAGCGATAAGAATCAGGTGAAACAGGGGCATTTGCGCGCTCCGAGAGATGCCCGATCCGCATAGGGGAGCGCGAAGATGAGCGCAATAGGTCCGTTTTGTGACATAAATTTCCGAATGCGCCCACCGCATGCGACAAAAAATCCGCAACGGATGACATTAAGGTCAGCAATGCTGTCTTTTCTTTCACGGAACGTGCCGCTATTCAAAGAGGCCGATCACGAGAGGACCACCCATGGCCGCAGAAAAGATGCTCAAGTTCGTCGATGTTGCCCGCGACATGCCACAAAAGCGTGACGCTGCGGATCGACGTCAGGATTTTGCAGAGATCTACGCCGAATATGCCGCCGAAAAAGCCGAAGAGCAGGCCAGCCGGTGCAGCCAATGCGGCGTCCCCTACTGCCAGAACCATTGCCCGCTGCACAACAACATCCCCGACTGGCTGCGCCTGACCGCCACCGGGCGGCTGCGCGAAGCCTATGAGATCAGCCAGGCCACCAACACCTTCCCGGAAATCTGCGGCCGCATTTGCCCGCAAGACCGCCTGTGCGAAGGCAATTGCGTGATCGAACAGTCCGGCCACGGCACCGTGACCATCGGCGCGGTTGAGAAATACATCACCGACACCGCGTGGGAGCAAGGCTGGGTCCAGCCCATCACCCCGCGTGCGGAGCGGACCGAGAGCGTCGGCATCATCGGCGCCGGCCCCGCAGGCCTCGCCGCCGCAGACCGCCTGCGCCGTGAAGGCGTGAACGTCACCGTCTATGACCGCTACGACCGTGGCGGCGGATTGCTGACCTACGGCATCCCCGGCTTCAAGCTGGAGAAGGATGTGGTCATGGCCCGCATGGACCAGCTCGAAAAGGGCGGCGTGACGTTCAAGATGAACTGCAATGTGGGCGACGACATTACCTTTGCGGAGATTCGCGAAGCTCATGACGCGACTCTGATCGCCACCGGCGTTTACAAGTCTCGTCAGCTGGACGGCGCGGGCGTGGTCAAGGCGCTCGACTACCTCACCGCATCGAACAAGGACGATTTCGGGGACAAGGTGCCCGAGCTGGAGGATGGCTCGCTCAACGCCAAGGGCAAGCGTGTGGTCGTCATCGGCGGTGGCGACACCGCCATGGACTGCGTGCGCACCGCGATTCGCCAGGGCGCGGAGACGGTGAAGTGTCTCTACCGCCGCGACCGCGCCAACATGCCGGGATCGCAGCGCGAAGTGCAGAACGCCGAAGAAGAAGGCGTGGAATTCGTCTGGCTGGCCTCCCCCGCCGGGGTCACAAAGGACGGCGTTCAGGTGCACAAGATGCGTCTTGGCGCGCCCGACGCCTCTGGCCGCCGCGCGCCCGAGAAGATCGAAGGCGCCGACTATCTGGAGCCCGCCGATCTGGTGATCGCCGCGCTTGGGTTCGAGCCCGAGGATCTGCCCAAGCTCTGGGACACAGACGGGCTCGAAGTCACCCGTTGGGGCACCGTCAAAGCGGAGTTCGGAACTGGCCAGACGTCGCTGGACGATGTGTTCGCCGCAGGCGACATCGTGCGCGGCGCCTCTCTGGTCGTGTGGGGGATCCGCGATGGCCGCGAGGCCGCCGATGCGATCTTGGCAAAGTTCGGCGCGGCTGCCGCAATCGCCGCAGAGTGATTTTGAGCGGCGCGCGCCCTGTGGCAAGGTCCCGGTGACCTTCAGCCAAGGAGCGCGCCGATGACACGGACGACAAGGATGACCTCTCGCCTTTCCCTGATACTGGCCCTGTGCGCCGCAAGCCCGCTTGCCGCGTTCGAGCCGCCTTCGGGCTGCACCGGAAAGCTGACGGTGCAGTATCAGGGATGCTTTGTGTCCAATATCTGGACCTGCGAGGGCGACGCAGAAGGCGAGCAGTGGATTGCGCTGTTCTCTCAAGATGGCCCCTACCAGGTGCGCAAGGTCGACCGCGAATTCCAGTGGCTTCAGACCTTTCACATGAACCCGCCCAGCACCGAGGTGATGCAAGTCCCGGTCCCGGATCCCGAAAACCTGACAGAGCTCTTTGCCACGGGCGAAGACCTCTACGATTTCACCATCCAGGAGAGCGGCGGGAACGCCGTGCGCTATCAAGGCTATGACCGCCTGCCCGGCGAAGCGGTCGTCATCGACGGCGAGCCGCTGCAGCGCACGGAGTTTTCCTACCAGGCCATGACTCCCGAGGGCGAGGTGCTCTATTCCCGGATGGGCCGCCAGTATGTGAGCGAAAAGCACCGGCTGTTCTTCTTTGGCAGCGTCTGGGACCCGGCCAATGGCGAAGGCGCCGCCGAGGACACGAGCCCGGTGGAGTTCATCTATCCCGAAGAGCCGGGCTTCATGTCCTCAAGCCCCAAACACGGCTGCGGGGAGATGGTGTCATGAGAGCGCTTGCCCTGATCCTCGCCGCCTCCCCGGCGATGGCCGCCGATGAATGGCCCCTGCCCGAAAGCTGCTCCGGCGTGGTGACGGTGCAGGCGGCCGATTGCACTGTCACGCATTACTACCGCTGCGAGGGAGATGCCCCCGGCGCCATGCGCCGGGACGATCTGGAGGAAGACGGGCTCGTCTTTCGCACCCGCACCGACAACGAGGCCCGCTGGATCGAAAGCGAGCATGTGGAGATCGGGATCACCGACATCCTGGGCGCCGAGCGCGACCCGGCCAGCCTGAGTGATCTGCTGGCCACCGGACGGGACGATTTCGACTTCCTGACCTATTCGTCGGACGGGCAGCGGCAGCGCTACATCGGCTTTGACGCGCTCACCGGCGAAGAGGTCGTGATCGACGGCGTTCCGCTCAAGCGCACGGCGTTCGAGATGCGGGTCGAGGACATGCAGGGCAACTGGCTCTGGTCGTCGGTCGGCAATGAATATGTCAGCGACCAGTGGCGCATCTTCATTGGCGGCACCCGCACGGTCAGCTCTCCGCAGGAAGAGTTCGTCCGCGACGGAACGCCTGAACGCGTGGTGCTTCCGGGTGAGCCGGGCTTTCTGGCGCGGCGCCCGATCTACGGCTGCGGGGTGATGATGTCGGGGCTTCCGGCGATCGGGGGGGCAGGATGATCGGATCCAGTTTCCTGATCGGCCTTCTGAGCGCGCTGCTGCTGCCCGGCACGGCGCCCGATGCGAATATGCGCATCCACGGCGACAATGCGGCGGCGTGGGAGGCTCCTGCAGGACATCAGGCGGATTCAGACCAGACCGGCAATGCCGCCCCCGTCGGGGAGTGGCAGATCGCAGCGCGTTTCGATCCCCAGACCGACATCGCCCGCAATTTCGACGCGGCGGGGCACGATCTGGACCTGCTGCGCGGCCCGCGCGATTTCTATTTCGATGCGGTGCTCGTTCAGGGCACGGAGAGCCTGACCTCGGGCGTGTCGTGCGAAGACGCGACCGCCCTGCGCCTTGTTGTGATCGCCGAGACCGAAGAAGGCCTGATCGAGCTGGACACCAAGCTGTTGCCCGGCGCTCCCGGCACATGGGCTGTCGGCCCCGGCGCGCTGCGTGTCACCGACCGCCATGTCCCGGACTTCGAGACCTATGCCGGAACGCCCGCAGACCTGATCCAAGAGATCGCCCTGACCTGCCTGTCCAAAGACATGGCCGCCGTGACGGTGCGGCTGGACGGCACGTTGATCGCGACCACAGCGGGCGACACGCGCCCCGCCCTATCCATGACCCTGAACAGCACAGCCGAAGCGCCGTTGATCGACGCCCAAAGCTACAGACCCTGACGAAAACGACCCGCAGCCCCCGGCACGCCCGGAGGCCCCAGAAGAGGTGAATGACCATGACCAAGCTCGATGCCCAATGGGCCGCCCGCGAGGAAGCCAAACGCGCCTATATGGCGGAAAACAGCCTCTATCGCCCCGATGATGAACGCGCCAACTGCGGCGTGGGGCTGGTGGTGAGCGTGGATGGCAAGGCCACCCGCTCGGTGGTCGAAAAGGGGATCCAGGCGCTCAAGGCGATCTGGCACCGCGGCGCGGTCGACGCCGATGGCAAGACCGGCGATGGCGCGGGCATCCATGTGCAGATCCCGGTTCCGTTCTTTTACGATCAGATCCGCCGCACCGGCCACGAGCCGCATCAGGACCAGCTGATCGCCGTTGGCCAGGTGTTCCTGCCGCGCAACGACTTCTCCGCCCAGGAGACCTGCCGCGTCATCGTGGAAACCCAGGTGATCCGCATGGGCTATGGCATCTATGGCTGGCGCCGGGTGCCGGTGAATGTCGAATGCCTGGGCGAGAAGGCCAACGCCACCCGCCCCGAGATCGAACAGATCCTGATCACCAATTCCAAGGGTGTGGACGAGGAAACCTTTGAGCGCGAGCTTTACGTGATCCGCCGCCGGATCGAAAAAGCCGCCGCCGCCGCAGGCGTCAAAGAGCTCTACCTCGCCTCCCTGTCCTGCCGGTCGATCATCTACAAGGGCATGATGCTGGCCGAGCAGGTGAGCGAATTCTACCCCGATCTTCAGGACGAACGGTTCGTGTCGGCCTTCGCGATCTATCACCAGCGGTATTCGACCAACACCTTCCCGCAATGGTGGCTGGCCCAGCCGTTCCGCATGCTGGCCCATAACGGCGAGATCAACACGCTCAAGGGCAACCTGGGCTGGCTCAAGAGCCACGAGATCCGCATGGCCTCCAACACCTTTGGTGATCTGGCCGAGGACATCAAACCGATCGTGGCCGCCGGGTCTTCGGACAGTGCCGCGCTCGATTCCGTGTTCGAAGTGCTGGTGCGCGCGGGTCGCTCCGCGCCGATGGCCAAGACGATGCTGGTGCCGGAAAGCTGGTCCAAGCAGGCGACCGAGCTGCCGCAGGCCTGGCGAGACATGTATTCCTACTGCAACTCCGTGATGGAGCCTTGGGACGGCCCCGCCGCTCTGGCGATGACCGATGGCCGCTGGGTCTGTGCCGGTCTGGACCGCAACGGGCTGCGTCCGATGCGCTATGTCGTCACCGGCGACGGCCTGCTGATCGCGGGCTCCGAAGTGGGCATGGTTCCGACGGATGAAACCAACGTCGTCGAGAAAGGCGCGCTTGGCCCCGGCCAGATGATCGCCGTGGACATGGCCGACGGCACGCTGTTCCACGACACCGAAATCAAGAACAAGCTGGCCACCGATCAGCCGTTTGGCGACTGGGTCGGCAAGATCAACGAGCTGGACGAAGAGCTTTCGGGCGCCCCCGAGGCACCGCTCTTCACGGGCGACGATCTGCGCCGCCGCCAGATCGCGGCAGGTTACACGCTGGAGGAGCTGGAGCAGATCCTCGCCCCGATGGCCGAGGACGGGAAGGAAGTGCTCGCCTCCATGGGCGATGACACGCCGTCCGCCGTGCTGTCCAACCAGTATCGCCCGCTGAGCCACTTCTTCCGGCAAAACTTCAGCCAGGTGACCAACCCGCCGATCGACAGCTTGCGCGAATACCGGGTGATGAGCCTCAAGACCCGGTTCGGCAACCTCAAGAACGTGCTGGACCAGTCGTCGTCCCAGACCGAGATCATGGTGCTGGAGAGCCCCTTCGTCGGCAACGCCCAGTTCGACGCGATGCAAAAGCAGTTCAACGCCCCCAGCGAGGAGATCGACTGCACCTTCGCGCCCGGTAAGGGTGCGCTGCAAGACGGCCTGGCCCGCATCCGCGAGGCCGCTGAGGACGCCGTGCGCTCGGGCGCGGGGCACCTGACGCTGACCGATCAGCATCAGGGCAACGGCAAGATCGCCATGCCGATGATCCTGGCCACCTCTGCCGTGCATTCGCATCTGACGCGCAAGGGTCTGCGGACCTTCTGCTCGCTCAATGTGCGCTCGGCAGAATGCATCGACCCGCATTACTTCGCGGTGCTGATCGGCTGCGGCGCGACCACGGTGAACGCCTACCTGGCCGAAGACAGCATTGCCGACCGGATCGAGCGCGGCCTTCTGGACGGCCCGCTGACCGAGGCCGTCGCGCGCTATCGCCAGGCGATTGACGCGGGCCTTCTGAAGATCATGGCAAAGATGGGGATTTCCGTCCTGTCGTCCTATCGGGGTGGCCTGAACTTCGAAGCCGTGGGCCTGTCGCGCGCCATGTGCGCCGAATACTTCCCCGGCATGCACAGCCGCATCTCCGGCATCGGGGTAAACGGCATTCAGAAGAAACTGGAAGAGGTCCACGCCCGTGGCTGGCTGAGCGACACGGTCGTGCCGATTGGCGGCTTCTACAAGGCGCGCAAATCCGGCGAGACCCACGCCTGGAGCGCCAATGCCATGCACCTGATGCAGATGGCCTGCAATCAGGGCAGCTACCAGATGTGGCAGAAATACTCGGCCACCATGCGGGCCAACCCGCCGATCCACCTGCGCGATCTGCTGGCGATGAAGCCTCTGGGCAAGCCGGTCCCGCTGGAAGAGGTCGAAAGCATCACCGCGATCCGCAAGCGCTTCGTGACGCCGGGCATGTCGCTGGGCGCCCTGTCGCCCGAAGCGCACAAGCTGCTGAACGTCGCCATGAACCGCATCGGCGCCAAATCCGACAGCGGTGAAGGCGGCGAGGATCCGGCGCATTTCGTGCCCGAGCCGAACGGGGACAATCCGTCGGCCAAGATCAAGCAGGTTGCATCTGGCCGCTTCGGTGTGACCGCCGAGTACCTGAACCAGTGCGAAGAGCTTGAGATCAAGGTCGCGCAGGGCGCCAAGCCCGGCGAAGGTGGCCAGCTTCCGGGGATGAAGGTCACCGACCTGATCGCCCGCCTGCGCCATTCGACCAAGGGCGTGACGCTGATCTCCCCGCCGCCGCACCACGACATCTATTCGATCGAGGATCTGGCGCAGCTCATCTACGACCTGAAACAGATCAACCCGCGCTGCAAGGTAACGGTGAAGCTGGTCGCCTCCTCTGGCGTTGGCACGATTGCCGCGGGCGTGGCCAAGGCCAAGGCCGATGTGATCCTGATCTCGGGCCATAATGGCGGCACCGGAGCGTCCCCGGCCACGTCGATCAAATATGCGGGCCTCCCCTGGGAGATGGGCCTGACCGAAGCCCATCAGGTGCTGGCGATGAACAACCTGCGCGAGCGGGTCACCCTGCGCACCGATGGTGGTCTGCGCACGGGCCGCGACATCGTCATGGCCGCAATGATGGGTGCCGAGGAATACGGCATCGGCACCGCCGCTCTGATCGCCATGGGCTGCATCATGGTCCGCCAGTGCCAGTCCAACACCTGCCCGGTCGGGGTCTGCACCCAGGACGAGCGTCTGCGCCAGAAATTCACTGGCACCGCTGACAAGGTGGTGAACCTCATCACTTTCTACGCTCAGGAAGTGCGCGAAGTGCTGGCCGAAATCGGCGCGCGCTCGCTCGATGAGGTGATCGGTCGGGCCGACCTGCTGGCGCAGGTCTCGCGCGGGGCGGCGCATCTGGACGATCTGGATCTGAACCCGCTGCTCATCACCGTCGATGGCGCGGACCAGATCACCTATGATCGCAACAAGCCCCGTCAGGCGGTGCCGGACACGCTGGACGCCCAGATCGTGCGCGATGCCGAACGGTTCCTGAAGGACGGCGAGAAGATGCAGCTCTCCTACGCGGTTCAGAACACCCTGCGGACGGTCGGCACCCGCGTGTCGAGCCACATCGTCCAGCGGTTCGGGATGCGCAACGATCTGCAACCCAACCACCTGACGGTGAAGCTGCAAGGGTCTGCCGGGCAATCGCTCGGGGCATTCGCCGCGCCGGGGCTCAAGATCGAAGTGTCGGGTGATGCCAACGACTATGTCGGCAAAGGCCTGTCTGGCGCGACCATCGTGGTGCGTCCGCCGATGGCGTCCCCGCTTGTCGCCGCTGACAACACGATCATCGGCAACACCGTGCTTTACGGCGCCACCGACGGCTATCTCTTCGCGGCAGGCCGCGCGGGCGAGCGGTTCGCCGTGCGCAACTCCGGCGCCAAGGTTGTGATCGAGGGCTGCGGATCGAACGGTTGCGAATACATGACCGGCGGCGTCGCGGTGATCCTGGGCTCCATCGGCGCGAACTTCGCGGCGGGGATGACCGGCGGGATGGCCTACCTGTTCGACCCCAAAGGCGAGGCGATGCCGCTCATCAACCATGAGAACGTCGTCACCTGCACCCCCGAGGGCGAATGGGAAGACGATCTGCGTACGCTGATCCAGCGTCACGCGGAGGAGACCGGATCGGCCCGCGCCGCCGAGATCCTGACCCACTGGGACCACACGCACAGCCAGTTCCTGCAGGTTGTGCCCAAGGAGATGCTCGACAAGCTGGCGCATCCGCTGCCAGCCCTCAACGAGGCCATCCCTGCGGAATGATTGGAAAAGCCCGGCCCTGCGCCGGGCTTTTTCGTTGTGGCGCGGGCGCGGCAGGCCACTCTTGGGCTGCCTGACACATCTCAATTCAGCCCGCCCGCGCGAGATTTCGTTGCCTTATTTCCCAAATTGGTCTAATTCTCTTACCAATTCGGGAGGTTCGCCATGGAAATGCCCATTGCTGATGCCAATGTCCTATCGCGCCGCGCGCGCGTGCTGGATCGTTTGTCCGCAGCCCTGCCCGCTGATGCTGTGATCTCGGATCCGGCAGAGCTTCTGGCCTATGAATGCGACGCGCTCACCGCCTATCGCTGCCCGCCCATGCTGGCGGTGCTGCCGTCTTCGACCGAAGAGGTCTCGGCCGTCTTACGCATCTGCCATGAGGAAGGCGTGCCGGTGGTGCCGCGGGGGTCGGGCACATCGCTGGCAGGCGGCGCCCTGCCGACGGCGGACAGCGTGATCCTGGGCGTGGCGCGCATGACCGAGGTGCTGGAGGTGTCGCCCGAAGACCGGCTGATCCGCGTGCAGAGCGGGCGCACGAACCTGTCCGTGACCGGAGAGGTCAGCGATCTGAGCTTTTTCTACGCGCCCGACCCTTCGTCGCAACTGGCCTGCGCGATTGCGGGCAATATCGCGATGAATTCGGGCGGGGCTCATTGCCTCAAATACGGGGTGACGACGAACAACCTTCTGGGCGTCACGATGGTGCTGATGGACGGCTCGGTCGTGGAGCTGGGCGGCGGGCATATGGATGCGGGGGGGCTGGACCTTCTGGGGCTGGTCTGCGGATCGGAAGGGCAGCTTGGCGTGGTGACCGAAGCCACGCTGCGCATTCTGCCCCAGCCCGAAGGCGCGCGGCCGGTGCTCATGGGGTTCGACAGCTCCGAGGTGGCCGGAGCCTGCGTGGCGGACATCATCCGCGCAGGTGTCTTGCCCGTGGCCATCGAGTTCATGGACCGTCTGGTGATCGCAGCGTCGGAAGCCCATGCGGGCGCGGGCTATCCCGATTGCGAGGCGCTGCTGATCGTGGAGGTCGAGGGCTCCGAGCCCGAGATCGCGCACCAGCTGGGGCTGATCCGCGAGATCGCGGAGCGGCACAACCCGGTGGAGTTCCGCGAGGCGCAGGATGCCGACGAGAGCGCCCGCATCTGGCTGGGCCGCAAGAGCGCCTTTGGCGCCATGGGCCAGATCAACGACTACATGTGCCTCGACGGCACAATCCCGGTCAGCGCCCTGCCCCAGGTGCTCCGCCGCATCGGTGAGCTGAGCCAGCAATACGGGCTGGACGTGGGCAACGTGTTCCACGCGGGCGACGGAAACATGCACCCGCTGATCCTGTTCGACGCCAACAAGCCCGGCGACCTGGAGCTGTGCGAGGCCATGGGCGCGGATATCTTGCGGCTCTGCGTCGAGGTGGGCGGCTGCCTCACCGGCGAGCACGGCGTGGGCGTGGAGAAGCGCGACCTGATGGATGTGCAATACGGGCCGGGCGATCTGGACGCACAGATGGCGGTGAAAGACGTGTTCGACCCCAACTGGCTGCTGAACCCGGCGAAGGTGTTCCCCCTGACCGTCAGCGCGGCGCGGCGCGCGCAGTAAAGGGGGCTCTGCCCCCCTGCGCCTGCGGCGCATTCCCCCCGAGGTATTTTGGACAAATAAGAAGATGATCGAGCCAGCAGACGAGACCGCGTTGAGCGAAGCCCTGGCCGGGGCAGGCGGCCCTTTGGAAATCCGCGGCGGCGGCACAAGGCCCGTGGGGCGCGGTGAGGGCGAGGTGCTGAGCACCCGCGCGTTGTCCGGTGTGAAGCTCTATGAGCCCGAGGCGCTGACGCTGGTGGTGGGGGCCGGGACGGCGTTGGCCGAGGTGGAGGCTCTGCTCTCTGCGGAGGGGCAGCGGCTGGCATTTGAGCCCATGGATCACCGGGCCCTGATGGGGATCGTGGGAGAGCCGACCATCGGCGGCATGGTCGCGGCCAACATCAGCGGCCCGCGCCGCGTGCAGTCCGGCGCCTGCCGCGATCACCTTCTGGGCGTGCGGTTCGTGGATGGGGCCGGGCGGGTCCTGTCGAATGGCGGGCGGGTGATGAAGAACGTCACCGGCTACGATCTGGTCAAGCTGTTGGCCGGGAGCTGGGGCACGCTCGGCGTTCTGAGCGAGGTCAGCCTGAAGGTACTGCCGGTGCCAGAAACCTTTGGCACCCTGCGCCTGCCGGAGCTGGATGTCTCGGAGGGTGTGCAGGCGATGTCGGCGGCGCTTGGGTCTCCGTTCGAGGTGACCGGCGCGGCCTGGGGGCCGGAGGGGGTGAGCCTTCGGGTGGAAGGGTTTGCCGATCAGGTCGCCTATCGCCTGGGGCGGCTGCGCGACATGCTGGGCGGCGAGGTCATTGACGAAGACCCCTGGCCCGCCATCCGCGACGTCACCGATTTTGCGGGGCAAGAGGGCGATGTCTGGCGCATCCACGCGCGGCCAAGCGCGGCGCCTGAACTGGCAGAGCGCATTCGCGGCACTGAGCTGCGGATGGATTGGGGCGGCGGCTTGATCTGGGCGCTGTGCGCACCGGGGCATGATCTGAGGGCCGATCTGGGTGCCTTTGACGGCCACGCAAGACGGGAACGCGGTTTGGGTCCGGCCTTTGGAGCACGCCCAAGCGGCGTCGGAGCCTTGGAGCAAGGTATCCGCCAGCGGTTCGACCCGCGCGGCATCCTTAACCCCGGAAGGATGAGCTGATGCGGACCGAATTCACCGAAGAGCAGCTGCGCGACCCCGGCACCGCCCGCGCGAACGAGATCCTGCGCGCGTGTGTTCATTGCGGTTTCTGCACCGCGACCTGCCCCACCTATCAGGTGCTGGGCGATGAGCTGGACAGCCCGCGCGGGCGCATCTACCTGATGAAGGAGATGCTGGAGAGCGGTAAGGCGCCCGATCCAACCACGGTGAAGCATGTCGATCGCTGCCTGTCCTGCCTCGCCTGCATGACGACCTGTCCGTCGGGCGTGCATTACATGCATCTCGTCGATCACGCCCGCGCCTATATAGAAAAGCACCACACACGGCCCTGGCATGAGCGCGCCCTGCGCTCCGTGCTGGCGGCGATCCTGCCCCATCCGGGGCGGTTCCGGCTGGCGCTTCTGGGGGCCAAGATCGCGCGCCCGTTCCGGCGCCTGGTCCCCGACGCGAGGCTGCGCGCCATGCTGGAGATGGCGCCCAAGCGCATCCCCGCCGTGAGCCCCAACGACAATGCCCAGGTGTTTCCCGCAAAGGGCGCGCGCAAGATGCGGGTCGCGTTGATGACCGGCTGCGCGCAGCGGGCGCTCGACACCGATATCAACGATGCCACCATCCGGCTGCTGCGGCGGCTGGGATGCGAGGTCGTGATTGCCGATGGTCAGGGCTGCTGCGGCGCGCTGACCCACCATATGGGCCGCGAATCGCAGGCCCATGCCTCGGCGCGGGCCAATATCGCCGCTTGGGAGGCCGCGGGAGAGTTGGACGCGGTGGTCATCAACACCTCGGGCTGCGGCACGACCGTGAAGGATTACGGCTACATGCTGCGCGGCACGGACGTGGCAGAGGCGGCGGAGCGGATCTCCTCCATTGCCTGCGATGTGACCGAGCTGCTCTCGCGGCTCGACCTGCCCGAGCGGGGAGCGCAGCCGCTGCGCGTGGCCTATCACGCGGCCTGCTCGCTCCAGCACGGGCAGAAGGTGGTCGGCGCGCCCAAGGCGCTGCTGCGCAAGGCGGGGTTTGAGGTGGTCGAGCCCAAGGACAGCCATCTGTGCTGCGGGTCGGCAGGCACCTACAACCTGCTTCAGCCGGAGATCTCCCAAGAGCTGAAGCGCCGGAAAATCGCCACGCTTGAGGCCAAGGAGCCGGACGTGATCGCCGCCGGGAATATCGGCTGCATGATGCAAATCGGGTCGGGCACCGGAGTGCCCGTCGTGCATACAGTCGAGCTTTTGGATTGGGCGACGGGCGGGCCACGACCGCGCAAGCTGCCACTGGACCTGCGCCCCGGCTGAAGGCACAAGAGGCGCCATGTGGATGCGTCTCGCCTTCTTCCTATTGCTGCTGGCCACGCCGCTTCGGGCGCAGGATCAGGATACGCCGCTGACCCGGCTCGATACGCTGGGCGCGGGTAAGGCATGGCAGGCAGTGGGGCGTCTGGACGTGGACGGGAAGGGCTTTTGCACCGGCACGCTGATCTCCAGCGATCTGGTTCTGACGGCGGCCCATTGCGTGATCGTCGAAGGCGCGGTGGTCGATCCCGGCCGGATCGGGTTCCGCGCCGGGCTGCGCGACGGTGCCAGCCATGCGGAGCGCCGCGCACGCCGGGTTCTGGTCCCACAGGACCGGGTGACCGATGACAGCCGAATGGATCTCGACATGGCTCTGGTGGAGCTGAGCCGCCCCGTGCGCCGGGCCGGGTTCGAACCGGCCATCCCTGCGGGCGGGCTCGCGCGCGGCACCGGGGTGGGGGTCGTGTCCTACGCCCAGGAGCGCGCCGAAGCGCCTTCGCTGCAATCGCTGTGCCGGACGCTGGGGGTCTGGCAGGGGGTCGCCGTGCTGAGCTGCGAAGCCAATTTCGGGTCCAGCGGCGCGCCCGTGTTCCGGTTGCTGCGCGGGCGGCCTGTGGTGGTTGGCGTGCTCACCGCGATCAGCGAGCTGAACGGGGAGAAGGTTTCCATGGCGGTGCGGATCGAAGATGTCCTGCCCGGCCTGATGCAGCGCGCGCGCGAAGGCGACGGCGTCTGGGCAAACGGACGTCAGGGCGCGTTCCAGAGCGTCACCCCGGGACAGCGCCGTGATACGGGTGCCAAGACGGTCCGCGTGCCGCAGCGCTAGGTTCCACGGGCGGCTCTTGAAACTGCGTCAGATGACCCCAGATTCGAACCACGGGATGCCCATGATGGGGCCCGTGTCACTGCTCTGCCCGATCCGGGAGGGCCACGAAAATGTATCGCTCAACGGAGGATGCGACATGCGTAATTTTGATCTTGCCCCGCTGTATCGGGCCACAGTCGGTTTCGACCAGATGGCTGAAATGATGGACCGGGTGCTGTCCGGTGATGCTGGCCAATCCAGCTACCCCCCTTACAACATTGAGAAAACCGGAGAAGATGCCTGGCGCATCTCTGTCGCCGTGGCGGGGTTTAGCCCCGAAGATCTGGGCGTTGAGGTCAAGGAGCAGAAGCTCCACGTGACGGCCCGCCGCGCGGAGGACGACTCCGACGCCGCCCGCACCTACCTGCACCGCGGCATCGCCACCCGCGCGTTCGAGCGCCGGTTCCACCTGGCCGATCACGTCCGGGTCGAAGGCGCGAGCCACGAGGATGGGATGCTTCATATCGACCTGCTGCGCGAGGTGCCCGAAGCCCTCAAACCCCGCCGGATCGAGATCGCCCGCGCCTCGGACGGCCCGGCGCAGATCGAAGCCTGATCCAGCAAGGCCCGGTGGCAACGCCGGGCCTTTTGCTCAGTGCATGGATTTCGCGGCGATCTTGCGCTCGGCATTGGCGCGCAGGCCAAGCTGCCTCTCTCGCGCGACGATGATGGCCCCCGACGCGATGATCAGCCCCGCGCCCATCATCATCGGCCATGTGGCGGTTTCCCCGAACCACAGGTAGCCGATCAGCAACGACCACAGCATTGACACGTAGGTGAAGGGCGCCAGCACCCCGGCTTCGGCATGGCGATACGAAGCGGTCACCAGGATCTGCCCCAGCCCGCCTGTGATCCCGGCACCGGCCAACCAGAGCCATTCCCACCCGTGCGGCATCACCCAGCCGAACGGCCATGAGCACAGGGCCAGTGCCGCCGCCGTGAGCTGAAACCAGAACACGATGGCGGCGGTTTTCTCCCGGCCCGACATAGCCTTCACGAAGACCTGCGCGAGCGCCGCAAGCCCTGCAGAGCCCAGGATCATCAGCGCCCCGACGGCCTCGCGCGATCCAAAGCCCCCCGACAGGCGCGGCGCGGTGATGACGGCGGTTCCCACCAGCCCCAGCACCACGGCCGAGATCCGCACAAGCCGGATGCGTTCTCCTAGGATCAGCGCGGCCAGCAGCACGATCAGCACGGGCGTCACGAAACGGATCGCGGTGACTTCGGGCAGCGGCAGGAACCGCAGACCCGCAAAGCCCAAGGCCATGGCCAAAGACCCCGCGATGCCCCGCACCGCATGGCTGCGCACGTTGCGGGTGGCGATCCCTCCGGGCAGGTCTCCGCGCATCGCGAGCCAGACCAGCACGACCGGCAGCGCCCCCGCCGCACGGAAGAACATCGCCTCCCCTGCCGGGATGCGCGCGGCTTCCTTGACGAAAGCCGACATCAAGACGAACACAGTGATCCCCAGCGTCATCAATCCGATGCCGCGCAGGAGCGATTTTTCAGAGGTCATAGGGCAGGCATATCCGACCGGCCCGCGCGCTTCCAGCCTCGCATTTCGCAGGCGGACGGTGATCGTTCACCCGTCGCTCACGGCGCGGCGTTCAGGCGCCCCAAGGCCCATTGCGCCGCCTCCGCCAAGGCCGCATCGGGATCGCGGGTCAAAGGCTCCACCGCCGGGATCAGAGTCGGATCGCCCGAGTTGCCGATCGCGTAGCACACATTGCGCAGGAACCGCGCCCGTCCGATCCGCTTGACCGGAGAAGCCGTGAACAATGCCCGGAACCCCGCATCGTCCAGCCCCGCCAGCTCCGCCAGTTTCGGAGCGCTCAGAACATCACGCTCCAGCAGCCGGGCATCGCGGGCCTCCTGGGCGAACTTGTTCCACGGGCAGACGGCAAGGCAGTCATCGCAGCCATAGATGCGATTGCCCAGGGCGGGGCGCAGCGCCGGATCGACCGGGCCGTCATGTTCGATCGTCAGATACGAGATGCACTTGCGCGCATCGAGCCGATGCGGCCCCTCGAATGCGTCGGTAGGGCACACATCCAGACAGGCCCGGCAGGAGCCGCAGTGATCCTCCCCGCCGGGATCGGGCGCCAGCTCAAGGGTCGTGAAGATCGCCCCCAGGAACACCCAGTTGCCAAAATCGCGGCTCAGAAGGTTGGTGTGCTTGCCCTGCCAGCCCAGCCCCGCAGCCTGCGCCAGAGGCTTCTCCATCACCGGCGCGGTGTCGACAAAGACCTTGATCTGCTCGTCCGGCGCCTGCTCCAGCAACCACCGCCCGACCCTCTTGAGCCGCTTCTTGACCACATCGTGGTAATCCCGCCCGCGGGCGTAAACGCTGATCGCCCCGCGATCCGGCTGCTCCAACACAGCGCGCGGATCAGATTGAGGCGCATAGCTCTCGGCCAGCATGATGATCGAGCGCGCCTCGGGCCATAGCTGAGCGGGATCGCCGCGCCAGCCCATGCGTTCCTCCATCCAGCCCATCTGCCCGTGCCAGCCCGACCCCACGAACCCGTCCAAAGCAGAACGCAAATCGGGCAGCGCACGCGGATCGCACACGCCCATGGCGACAAACCCCTCATCTAGGGCCTGCCGGTGGAGCCGCGCCTTCAGGTCCATGACGGGCCCTCACGCTTTTCTAGGATCGAAACGCGCCGGGCGCAGCACCTTGGGCGGAGGGAGCAAGTCCCCTCGCCCCGCCCTATCTCAGAAATCGAGATCGGCATAATGCGGCGGCTGCGGGAAGCCGGGGATCTGGTCTGTCAGCAGGGACCGGAAGGCCGGGCGCGACTTGATCGTCGCGTACCAATCCTTGACCACATCCGACCGGTTCCAATCCACATCGGTGAAATAGTCGATGCAGGACAGATGCGCGGCGGCGGCGAAATCGGCCAGGCTCAGCGTATTGCCCGCGAGCCACCGGCGCTGATCCAGCAGCCAGGTCATGTAGTCCAGGTGATACTTGATCGCCTGAAGCCCCGCGCGCACGTTCTTGCTGTCCGGATAGCCGGTGCCCTGCAGCTTGCGATACATCCGCTCACCAAGCAGCTTCGAGGTGACCTCGTGATAGAACGTGTCGTCGAACCAGCTCACGAGGCGGCGCACCTCATAGCGGTCCTCGGCCGATTTCGGCAGCAGGGGCGGCTCGGGGTGCTTGGCTTCGATGTATTCGCAGATGGCCATGCTCTCGGGCATCAGCCGGTCGCCCATCCGCAGCACCGGCACCTTCCCGGCGGGGTTGCGGCGCATCAGCTCGGGGCTCTTCTCCCAGTAGCGGTCTTCGACAAGCTCAAGCTCGATCTTCTTCTCGGCCAGAGTCAGGCGAACCTTCCTCGAAAAGGGGCAAAGCGGGAAATGGTACAGTCGTGTCATGCGGGCTCCGGTCGCGGGCTTGCTGTCCTATCTGCCCGAGCACCGGCGCGGTTTCAATCCTGGAAGCAGTCCGCGCGCCCGTCCCGGTCGATTGTCGCCGCCCCATCCATCACAGCGCGCATCTTGCGCAGCAGGTTCGGCGGCAGATCGGCGGCGTTGCGGCTCTTGGGGGCGGGAAGGACCGTGGCCAGCCTCGCGGCCTGTTCGGGCGTCAGATCGGCGGCGGAGCGGCGGAAATAGTGCCGCGCGGCGGCTTCGACGCCGAACACGCCCTCGTCGAACTCTGCCACGTTCAGGTAAATTTCGAGGATCCGTCTCTTGGACCAGAACGCCTCCACCATCGGCGTCAGAAGCGCCTCGATGGCCTTTCGGGTCCAGCTCCGGCCCTGCCAGAGATAAACGTTCTTGACGGTCTGCTGAGAGATGGTCGATCCGCCCCGCTGCGCGCCGTCCTCTAGAGCGGCCTGGATCGCCTCCAGCTCCAGCCCCCAGTGCTGGCAGAACCCGGCATCCTCGGCCGCAACGGCCGAGCGCGCCATGGCCGGAGCGATCTGCTCCAGCGGCACCCACTGACGCGCAATCCCGTCCAGCCGGTGCGATTCCGCGCGCATATACGGCCCGGCGGGCGGGTTCACGAAGATCGGCAAAGCGACAAGCGCGAGGATGGCGAACATGATGCCCCCGATGATCCGCAGCAGCCACTTGCGCACAAAGGCACCCGGCCGGGGACGGGCGGAGGCTTTGCGCCGGGACCTGCTGCTCTTCTTGGCCATGGCAAAGGTATCTCAGGGGCGACGCGTTGAAGCAAGGGTGCGATGGGCCGCCGCGCGCCTCTAAATCCGCCTGAACATGTAGGTTGTGGCATGAAAACCGGTGCCATCGGGGTCGAGCGCATAGTCCGGGATGATCCCGGCCTGTTCGAACCCGACCGCCCGATAGAGATGCTCTGACACATCGCCGGTCCGGGTATCGAGGGTGAGAAGCGTCTTTCCCGCCTCTCGCGCCAGATCAAGAGCGGCCCCCATCAGCGCCTTTCCGATCCCCTGCCGCCGGGCGTCCGGATGAACGATCATCTTGGCGATCTCGGCGCGGTGCGGCTGGTTGAGAGGCATCGCCACGACCAGTTGGACCGTGCCGATCAGTCGATCCTTCTGAAAGGCGCCCAGCAGGTGCCGATCTCCGGCCTCGACGAAAGCCTGCACGTCCGTCTTCCAGAACCGCGCGGCATCCATCGGGGACAGCGGCGCCAGAAAGCCAATCGCTGCGCCGTCGTCCACGCTGTCGATCAAAACGCGGCACAGATCGGCCGCGTGCCGGTCGATCTCTGCCGCGCCCAGGCTGCGGATCCGCACCTCCCCGCCGATCATTTGAGAGCAATCAGATAGCGGCACGGTTCATCTGCCGTGTAAAACACCGTCGGCCCGACCAGGAGATAGCGCAGGCAATCCCCCGCACCGAGCGTGTGCGAGCACCCTTCCACGGTGACCTCCATCCCGCCCGAGAGCACATAGAGGTGATGTTCCTGTCCGGGGATGGCTGCGGCATCGTAGGCGATGCGCTGCCCCGGGGCGAGATCGCATTCGATCAACTCCACGGAGAGCGGGCCATTCGCCGGCGAGACCGCGCGGCGGGTAAACTGATGCACAGGATCGTGCCAGACGGTTTGCTGGCCTCGTGTCAGAACCGGCAGGAAGGCGTCGTCCAGAGGCGAAAGCAGCCGCGAGATGGGCAGCCCATAGGTCGTGGCGAGCCGCCCGAGGGTCTCTGCCGTGGGGCTGGTTTCCCCATTTTCGATCCGAGAGAGGGTTGCGCGGCTGACGGCACTTTGCGCCGCGAGCGCAGCCAGCGTCAGGCCTCGCGCTTCGCGCAGCTCTCGAAGATGCCGGGCCAGGGCGGCTGTGGCAGGTGCGTGCGTGATGCCCATAATTGGGATAATTCCCAATTTCGGGATATTCGTAAAGCCCCTTTGACGCGGGATGTCAGCGCCGCCCTTCGCGCAGCCAGCCCCACAGCATCAGGCCCGCCGCCAAAAGCAGCGCGAGCCAGGCGGGCAGGAGCGGGGTGAGCCGCAGATCCGCCGTCAAGTAGGCACCTCGCGGGGTCACGCCCAGCCAGCCAGCCCCCGCCGCGATGCGGCCCGCACGGACCTCGCGGATGCGGGGCAGCCCGTCTTCGATGGCGATGTTTCCCCCCTGCCCGGCTGCGATGGCCGGGGCCAGAAGATCGCTCGTGGCAATCGTCTGCTCGAACTCCCGGGGCGCGGCGGGGCCGGTGGCGGTGACCGCCTCAAGCGTATCGTCGCGCAGCCGATAGATGCCCGGATCGGGCGCGGGGATCACCGCCTCAAAGAGGCCCGGTGCGCGCAGCGCCAACGGCAGGGTCTGCGTGCTCCCGTCGGGGCGGGTGACGGTCACCTCTGACGCGCTGTCCTCAAGCGTGCGCCGCTGCACGCGCAGCTGGCCATCCTCGGGCAGCGCGGTGAGCACCTCTTCCTCCAGCTCAGGCTCTTTCATCTCCCAATGGGCCAGGCGCCGGAGCAGCTCCAACTGCGGCCCGCCACCCTCGAACCCGCGCCCCCAGAGCCAGGCCTGATCCGAAGCCAGAAGCGCCACGCGCCCCTCGCCCACCCGCTGCAAGAGCAGCAGCGGACGGCCCTCAAGCCCCTCCATCAGGATCTGGGCATCGGGGGCGGGGCGCAGGTCGATCTGGCGGAACCAGCGGCCCCATTCGGCGTCATCGCCCAGCCCGCGCGTCACCGGGTGGCGCGCACCCAGCTCTGTCAGGGTCGGGCGGAAGCCCTGCTCTACCACGCGGGCGGTGGGCGAGCCGGGGAGGATATTGCCCAAGGGCGAGCGCCACAGCGAATCCGCGCCCGCAAAATCAGGCCCCGCGGCCACGAGGATGGCCCCGCCATCTTCGACATAGCGCTGAATATTGGCGAAATACTCGGTGGGCAGGATCCCCCGCCGTTTGTAGCGGTCGAACACGATCAGATCGAATTCGTCGATCTTTTCCAAGAACAGCTCGCGGGTCGGGAACGCGATGAGCGACAGCTCCGTCACCGGCACGCCGTCCTGCTTTTCGGGCGGGCGCAGGATGGTAAAGTGGACCAGATCGACGGAAGGATCGCTCTTGAGCAGGTTGCGCCATGTGCGCTCCCCGGCATGCGGTTCCCCCGACACCAGCAGCACCCGCAGCCGGTCGCGCACGCCGTTGATGCGCACGATGGCGCCGTTGTTGCGGTCGGTCAGCTCGCCCTCGACGGCGGGCGTTTCGATCCGCAGCAGGTTCATCCCGCCATGGGGCAGCCTGTAAGGCAGATCGACGGAACGCCCGACGGGCACGGTGAAGACCTGCTCGGGTCCGCCATCGACGGCGATCACCAGATCGGCCTGATCCGCGCCGGGGGCGGCGCCGGTGTCTTCGACACGGAAGCGCAGGGTGATGTCTTCGCCAAGGATCGCATAGGCGGGCGCGGATTCCATCACCAGCCTGCGGTCCCAGTCCTGCGCGCGCCCCGTGCGCAACAGATGCAGCGGCGCGGGCAGGTCCGGCGCAAGGTCGGTGTCGTGGATCACCCCGTCCGACAGGGCAAACACCCCGGCGATGCGGCTGCGCGGCAGATCGGTCAGCGCCTCTGAAAGTGCGCTCATCAGCCGGGTGCCGCCGCCCTGCGCGGCATCGGTGATCTCGACGGTCTCCACTTGCCCCCGCGCGGCAAGCTCGCGGCGCAGATGGGCCAGAGCGCGCTCCGTCTGATCAGGCCGCGTGCCCAGCTCTTGCGAGGCGCTGCGATCCACGGCCACGACGAAGATATCGTTGAGCGTCTCGCGCTCTTCCTCGCGCAGGGCCGGGCCGGACAGCGCGGCCAGCAGGACAAGCCCCGCCAACCCGCGCAAAGGCCATCCCCGCAGCCCCTTCCACAGCGCCCAGACCGTGGCCAAGGCGACAAGCGCGGCGAGCGCGGCCAAAGCCCAAAGCGGCACAAGCGGGGCAAAGACGATCCCGGTCATGGCTGCGCCTCCAGACGATCCAGCAGGGCGGGCACATGGACCTGATCGCTTTTGTAGTTGCCGGTGAGCACATGCATCACAAGGTTCAACCCGAACCGATGCGCCAGCTCGCGTTGGCGCTCTCCGGCCGTGCCCCGCCCGACCGGCAGGAGCGGGTTGCCCAGATCATCCGTCGCCCAGGCCGCAGCCCAATCGGCGCCGCCGATCACCACCGGGCTCACCCCGTCGTTGAGATCGCGGAACGGCATCCCTTCGGCGGCCTGCGCGCCGGCCGGAGCGGCTTCGACCCAAACCTCACCCGCGTAGCGGCCCGGAAAGCTGTCGAGCAGGTAGAAGGCCCGGGTCAGCACGTGGTCCTGCGGCATCGGCTCCAGCGGCGGAATATCGAGCGCGGCGGCCAGGGCGCGCAGCTTGCGGCCATTGGCCGTGGTGTCGCCATAACCCGCCAGATCGGCATCGCGGGTGTCGAACACGATCATCCCGCCGCCGAGCAGGTAGCGGTTCAGCCGCGCCACTGCCTGCGCCGAGGGCAGCGGCTGGGTTTCGGTGATCGGCCAATACAGCAGCGGGAAGAAGGCAAGCTCGTCCGTTTCGACATCCACGCCCATCGGGATCCCCGGCTCGATCGAGCTGCGGCGGAACAGAGTGTCCGAAAGCCCCTGAAGCCCGGCCTGCGCGATCTCATCCACCTTGGCATCGCCCGTGAGAACATGGGCCAGCACCACGTCGCGCGTGGCTTGGATGGCGAAGTCATCCGCCTCCTGCGCCTGCACGTCAGGGGGCAGAAGCAGCACCAGCATCAGCGCCAAAAGCCGCCCGCCAAGCGCAAGCGTCGCCGCCACGTCGACGGCCAACAGGATCAGCGCAAGCGCCAGAAGCGGCCCGCCCAAGGCACGGGCGGGCGCGGCGCTGCCCTGTTCGATCACGGTGCCCGCGGGCCAGTCGGCCAACCCCGTCACACGCGGGGCGTTGAGCACAAAGACGCGGTCGTCGCTTTCATAAAGGCCCGGCGGCAGGTCTGGCCCCGCGGCACCTTGCAAAGCCGCGCCATCGACGCCCGAAGCGGGCTCCGCGCCGGTCAGAGCGCCGTCCGCCCGCAGGCTCTGGGTGATCTGCCAGATCGTGCCGTCTTCGGCCTTTGCGTCTCCGGTCGGGCTGCCTGCGGCGATCGCCAGGCGCTCCAGCATCTGCACGAAGAGCCCCGAAAGCGGCAGGGTGGACCATTCCGCATTGGCCGTGACGTGAAACAGGACAATCTGCCCCGCTCCGACGGGTTTGCGGGTGACAAGCGGTGTGCCGTCGGCCAGCCGCGCGATCACGCGGCCTTCCAGATCCGGGCCGGGCTCGGCCAGCACCTGGGCAGAGACCTCCACGTCGCCCGGCACGCTCAGGCCGTGAAACGGGCTGGTCACGTCGAACGGTGCGAGCGCCTTGGGCGTGCCCCAGCTCATCGCGCCGCCGATGGTGCGCCCGCCGGCCCGCAGCCGGACAGGCAGCAGCGGGTCTTCGCCCGGCTCGGCCCGCGCCATGGACGGCCCGGCAAAGCGCAGCAGCAGCCCGCCTTGCTCCAGCCACGTCGTCAGCGCGTCCACCTCGGCCCCGGCGAGCCCGGCGACATCGGCCAGCACCAGCACATCGGGATTGGCCTGCAAGAGGTCCAGCAGCGTGCCCTCAATCAGCTCCGCCGTCGGGGTGAGCGCCTGGCGCAGATAGTGGAGCGGGGCCAGCAGCTCCATCGCCTCGCGCTCCGCCCGGCCAGCCACAAGCCCGATCTCACGCCGGGTCAGCGCGCCGCCGGTGAGCCAGACCCGTCCGGCAGAGCGGGCGCCCTCGATCTTGAGCGACGTGACGCGGTTGCGCAGCTCTGCTGGGAGCGTGAGACGCGCTTCGCCCTCGCCGCCATCAAAGCGCATCGGGGCCTCGGCCAGCACCCGCTCCACGCCCGAAGGGTCGGGGCCGATGGCCTGCACGGTTGGGTCATCGCCCTGCCCCGCGCGCCAGCCGGTGACCGACAAAAGCCCGTCCTGCATCGCCACACCGGTCAGAACGGGGCGCGGGGCGGCGGGCTCCACCACCCGCAGGTTGCCCCGCTCGGTGAGCGCCGCATGCAGGGCGCCGCGCTCGGGCCAGCCCAGACCGTCGCTGATCCACAGGGTATCGAACCGCTCCTCCGGCACCCAGTCGGGTGCGGCCAGGCCCCAGGGGCGCGGCTCAAGTCCCGGCAAGTGGCTAACCGTCTGGTCCGGGGCGGCGAAAACGGGGGTTTCAGGGGCAGAGGCCAGCACGACTGCGACAGGCCGCGCCTGCGACATGAGCCGCCGCCGCAGATCGCCGCGCAGCCCGTCCCAGCCCGGAGCCTGCGCCCATGTGCCATCGACCACGATCAAGAGCGGGCCGTCGCCGTCCGCGTCGCTGGCCACCGGGTTCAGCACCGGCCCGGCAAAGCCCAGGATCAGCGCCGCCACCGCAAGCGCCCGCAGCAAGAGCAGCCACCACGGGGTGCGATCGGTCACCTGGTCTTCGTCGCTCAGCCCAAGCAGCAGCGCCACCGCCGGGAACCGCCGCCGCAGGGGCGCGGGCGGGACCGCGCGCAGCAGCACCCACAGGAGCGGCAGCACCAAAAGCCCCAGCAGCAGCCAAGGCGCGGTGAAACCGACAGGGCCCAAGGTCAGCATGACGCCCCCTCCGGGCCAAGGGCGCGCATCATCCACAGCAGCGCCTCGGCTGCGGGGGTATCCGTGCGATGGGTCAGGACCTGCCAGCCGGTGCGCTCTGCCAACCGGCGCAGATCGGCCTGCCGCTGCGCAAGCCGCTCAAGGTAGCGATCGCGCAGGCCGTCGGCCTTGAGCGTCTCATGCTGCGGCGTGCCGGTCATGTCTTCAAAGATCGTGCGGCCCTTATACGGGAACTGCACTTCGTCGGGGTCGAGCACCTGGCACAGCACACCCTTGACCCCGCGCGCGGCGGCTTCGGTCAACACGGCCTCAACCGGCGCCAGATCCCCCAGGAAGTCGCCCAGCAGCGCCAGCCGGCCATGGGGCCGCACATGGACGGGATCGAGCGACACGCCATCGACCAGCCGTGTGGCCAGCCGGGTCACCTGCGTCTCTCCTCCGCGCGGAGGGGTGGGATCGAGCGGGCCGATCCGTTCTCCGCCCCGCGCGGCGAGGATGGCAACGGCAAGCGCCAGCTCCTGCGCGCGCTGCGCTTTGGTCACATCGCCCGATGCAAACCCCATGCCGGGGCCGGGATCGACCCAGACCTGCACCACCTGCGCCACCTGCCATTCGCGCTCACGGGCGAAAAGATCGTCACCCCGCGCCGAGCGGCGCCAGTCGATGCCGCGCATGCCGTCGCGCGGCTCTGCGGGACGGAACTGCCAGAAGGCTTCTCCCGCTCCGGCCCGGCGGCGACCGTGAAGGCCGGTCTGCACCGTGCTGGCCAGCCGCTCCGCCCCCGCCAGAAGAGCAGGCAGCGGCGCGGCCAGACCTTCGGCCCGCGCGCGAAGATCGGCGGCGCCGCTCACGCGGGGGCGATCCCGGTGCGGCTTTCGGTGATCTCAGCGATCAGCGCGTCCAGATCGGTGCCCCGGGCGCGCGCCGCGAAGGACAGGGCCATGCGGTGTTTCAGAACCGGCCCGGCCATGAAGGCCACATCCTCAGGCGCCGGGGCCAGCCGCCCGCGCAGCATCGCTTCGGCCCGCGCCAGCAGCATGAGCGCCTGTGCGGCCCGCGGCCCCGGCCCCCAGGCCACCGCGTCGCGCACCACGTCCGGGGCGCTGTCATCAGACGGGCGGAACGCCCGCACCAGATCGAGGATCATGTCGACGATGCTGTCGCCTACCGGCATTCGCCGCAGCAGAGCCTGCGCGCGGGTCAGCTCTTCGGCGGCAAAGACGGGTTCGGCGGCGGCCTCTTCACTACCGGTCGTCGCCAGCAGGATCGCGCGTTCGGTATCGCGCGCCGGGTAGGGCACATCGACCTGAACCAGGAACCGGTCAAGCTGCGCTTCGGGCAGCGGGTAGGTGCCTTCTTGCTCAAGGGGGTTCTGCGTGGCGAGCACGTGGAACGGAGGCCCAAGCGGCCGGTGCTGCCCGGCCACGGTGACCTCGCGCTCCTGCATCGCCTGAAGCAGCGCGGATTGCGTGCGCGGGCTGGCGCGGTTGATCTCATCCGCCATCAGAAGCTGCGTGAACACAGGGCCTTCGATGAAGCGAAAGTTGCGGCGGCCATCCTCGCCCGTTTCCAGAACTTCGGAACCCAGAATGTCGGCGGGCATCAGGTCCGGCGTGAACTGAATGCGGCTGGTGCCCAGCCCCATGACGGTGCCGAGCGTATCGACCAGCCGCGTCTTGCCCAGCCCCGGCAGACCGATCAGCAGCGCGTGCCCCCCGGCCAGCAGCGCCGACAGGGTCAGGTCCACGACCTTCTCCTGGCCGATGAACCGGGCCGCGATGGCGCCGCGCGCCTCGGCCAGCCGGGCTTCTAGCGCTTCGATTTCGGCCACCGGATCGAGGGTCTGGGTCATGGCAATCGGCCTCCTGCCGCAGTAATGTCCGACAAGACCTAGCGCAGCCAGACCGGAGGGCAAAGCCATGAGCGGACAAAAACCCGAGAGCCCGAGCGCCGAAGGCATCGCGCAGGCCGCAAAGGCCGCCTCCAGAAAGGGTCCGCCCCCCGTGGACAAGTGGAACCCGCCCTTTTGCGGCGATCTGGACATGCACATCGCGCGAGACGGCACCTGGTTCTACCTGGGCACGCCGATTGGCCGAAAACCGCTGGTGAAGCTGTTCTCCTCGATCATCCGCAAGGACGGGGAGAGCTATTTCCTCGTGACCCCGGTCGAGAAGGTGGGAATCACCGTGGAAGACGCGCCCTTCATCGCCGTCGATATCGACCGGGTGGCCGAGGGTCTGCGCTTTGTCACCAATGTCGAAGACGAGGTGATCGCAGGGCCCGACCACCCGATCCGCGTCGCGCGCGATCCCGAAACGGGAGAGCCATCGCCTTACGTCCTGATCCGCCGCAATCTGGAGGCGCTGATCGACCGCAAGTCCTTCTACCGGCTGGTGGATATGGGCGAAACGCGTCCCCATGACGGTGAGGACTGGTTCGGCGTCGTCTCGAACGGGGCGTTCTTCCCGATCATCCCATCCCGCGAGCTGCCCTGATGCCGCGATTTTGCGCGAACCTGTCGATGCTGTTCCCCGACCTTCCGCTGCCGCAGCGGATCGGCGCCGCGCGTGCCGCCGGGTTTGAGGCGGTGGAGATCCTCTTTCCCTACGAGGTCAACTCCGCAGAGCTTCTGGGGCCGTTGCGCCAAACGGGGCTTCCCCTTGCTCTGATCAACGGGCCGCCGCCCAGCTATGCGGGCGGCCCGCGTGGCTTTGCCGCGATACCGGGCGGGCAGGCCCGGTTTGCCGCCGATCTGCGCCGGGCCCTGCGCTATGTCGATGCGCTTGGGGCGCAGCACCTTCACCTGATGGCCGGTGTGGCCGAGGGCCCCAAGGCCCGCGCCGCTTTCGTCGAAAACCTGCGCCATGCGGTGCAGACAGCCCCGGCCCAGAGCTTCACCATCGAGCCCCTGAACCCCGCCGATATGCCCGGCTATTTCCTGTCGGATTTCGACGTGGCAATGGACATACTCGACGAGATTGACGCCCCCAACCTGCACCTGCAGTTCGACGCCTACCATGCGCACCGGATCACCGGCGATGTGATGGGCACCTGGGCCAAAACCCGCAGGCGCGTCGCCCATGTGCAGATCGCCGGGTATCCCGGACGGCACGAACCCACAGGCGGAGAGATCGACTACCCGGAGGTCTTCGCCATGCTCGACGCCGATGGATATGACGGCTGGGTCAGCGCGGAATACAACCCCAAGGGCGACACGGTCGCCGGTCTGGGCTGGCTGCAATAGCTGGCCCGGAGGCGTCCGCGCCCTGCCCTGTTCTAGCCCACGAACGCTTTTTCGATCACGAAATCGCCGGGCGACGCGTTGGAGCCTTCTTCGAAGCCCCGCGCTTCCAGCAGCGTTTTCATGTCGGTGTTCAGCGAAAGCGAGCCGCAGATCATCACGCGATCTTCCTGCGGGGATAACTCGGGCGCGCCCAGGTGGTCGGCCAGTCGGCCATCCGCGATCCAGTCGGTGATGCGGCCCATGTTCGGGCTTTCCGCGCGGGTCGTCGTCGGGACGTAGCGCAGGCGCGCGGCGTGCTCTCCGACCAGCGGATCTTCGGGCAGCGCCGAAACGAGCGCGGCGCCATAGGCCAGCTCATCCGGAGTGCGGCACGTATGGGTCAGCACGACCTCATCGTAACGCTCAAAGGTCTCCGGCTCACGCAACAGCGAGGCGAACGGCGCGATCCCTGTGCCCGTGGCGACCAGATAAAGCCGCCGCCCCGGCCGCAGCGCATCGTGAACCAGCGTGCCCACGGGCTTGGGCCGCAAGATCACCGGATCCCCGGGACGCACATGTTGCAGGCGAGAGGTCAGCGGGCCGTCCTCCACCTTGATGGAGTAGAACTCCAGCTCATCGTCCCAGGCGGGCGAGGCAATGGAATAGGCCCGCAGCAACGGGCGGCCATTGTCACCCATCAGGCCGATCATGACGAATTCGCCCGAGCGGAACCGCAAGCTGCGCGGACGGGTCAGCCGGAAGGAAAAGAGCCGGTCGGTGTAATGCGTGACGGCAGTCACGGTTTGCGCATCGGGCAGCGCGGCGGGAGCATTCATCGGGGGGTCTCCGGCATCAGACGGGATTGATAGCTTTGGCCAAAGCGGACGGATTGCCACTGCGGCTCGGGGTTTCGGTCGGCCTGCGGGGCGCTGATTTCGATGTCGTCGAAGCCCGCCCGCACCGCCGCGCGCAACTGATCGACCAGCAAAGCGCCGCTGGCCCGCAGATGGCCTTTGTAACCCAGCACCCGCAGTATCGCCGCAAGAGAGAACCCGCGACCATCCGCGTGGGTTTCAAACGGGATAACAATCAGATCGAGCCGGGCGAAATGCGCGCTCAAGCCGGTCGGGTCCGTATCCGGCGCCAGGCGCAGCGCCGGGCCGTTTTCATAGCTGTCCATATCCGGCACCGGGGTTCCGGCGAAGATGTCTTCGACGAAACCCTGTGCGGTAATCACCTGTGTCATCCCGCTCTCCTTTGGGGACGCCCGTCAGGGGCGAAGTGGATGCCGCATTCCTCGCGGGCTTCGCCGCGCCACCGCCCGGCGCGGCTGTCTTCCCCGGCATTCACCGGGCTGGTGCAGGGCGCGCAGCCGATGGACGGATAGCCACGCGCGACCAAAGGGTGACGCGGCAGGTCATGAGCCTCGAAGTAAGCCGCGACCTGTGCGGCGCTCCAGCTTGCCAGCGGGTTCACCTTCAGCCGCCCGGCCTCGAACTCAAAGGCGGGCAGCTCCGCGCGGTGGCGGGTCTGAAAGCGCTTGCGCCCGGTGATGACCGCATCGAAGCCGGTCAGCGCCGCTTCGAGCGGCGCGACCTTGCGCAGGGCGCAGCAGGCTTCGCTGTCGCGCAGGTGAAGTGTCCGGTCGGGATCGGTCGCTTCGTCCGGCGTAATCCGCCGCACATCGCTCAGGCCGAAACGTTCGGTCAGATCGGATTGGTAGGCCAGCGTCTCCGGGAACAGGAGCAGCGTGTCCAACATCAGGATCGGCACTGCCGGGTCGATACGGGACAGCATGTGAAGCAGCACCGCTGCCTCAGCTCCGAAGGAGGATACGAGCGCGACGCGGCCCTCGAAGCGGTCCAGGGCGAGCGCCAGAACCGATTCAGCCGGGGCAGCACCAAAGCGTGCACTCAGGCGGCGCGCGGTGACTTCGTCAGGCGGCTGCTGCATCACGATCTCCATAGAGCGCTTGCTTGAAGGGATCGATACCCACGCGGCGGAAGGCGTCAAGGAAAGTTTCCTGCGGGCCGTCGCGCAGCGCCAGGTAGGCTTCGATCACCCGCTCGACGGCTGGGACGATCTCGTCATGGGCGAAACCGGGGCCCGTCCGGGTGCCAAGCGCCGCCGCCTGGGTGCCATCGCCGCCCAGCGTGATCTGGTAGTTTTCCACCCCAGCCTTATCGAGCCCGAGGATCCCGATATGGCCCACATGGTGGTGCCCGCAGGCGTTGATGCAGCCGCTAATCTTGATTTTGAGCGGTCCGATCTCGTGCTGTGCATCGAGATCGGCGAAGGCTTCCCCGATCTGCTGCGCAATCGGGATCGAGCGCGCGGTGGCGAGGGCGCAGTAGTCCATGCCGGGGCATGCGATAATGTCGGAAATCAGCCCGACATTTGCCGTGGCCAGCCCCGCTTCGCGCAGTTCCTGATAGACCTGCGGCAAATCGTTGCGGTGCACATGGGGCAGGATCACATTCTGCTCATGGCTGATCCGCAGCTCATCATGGCTGAAGCGCTCCGCGAGGTCGGCAAGCACGCGCATCTGGTCCGAACTGGCGTCACCGGGCGTGGCGCCGATGGCTTTCATCGACACGGTGACGATGGCGTGATTGGCCTGCTTGTGGGGCGCTGTGTTGGTTTCCATAAAGGCGCGCAGGCCCGGGCCGGGCTCCGGCATGGTCACCGGACGCGGATCGAACGCGGGATCGAAAAAGCCCGCTTCGATCCGTTGAAGAATCGCAGGATCAACATCGGGCAGCAGCCGCTTTTGCGTCTCGAATTGCTGTTCGATCTGCGCTTTGAGCGTCTCAAGACCGGTCTCGTGGACCAGGATCTTGATCCGTGCCTTGTATTTGTTGTCGCGGCGGCCCGACAGGTTGTAGGTCCGCAAGATCGCCTCAAGATAGGCGAGCAGGTCGCGCTTGGGCAGGAAGTCCCGCACGACCTTGCCAATCATCGGCGTGCGGCCCAGACCGCCGCCAATCACCACCTGATACCCGACGTCGCCGTCCTGGCGGACCAATCTCAGCCCGATATCGTGGAACCGGATCACCGCGCGGTCGTCTTCACTTGCGGTGACCGCGACCTTGAACTTGCGCGGAAGCCAGGCGAATTCCGGGTGATCGGTGGACCACTGACGGATCAGCTCAGCGGTGATGCGGGGGTCTTCGGGTTCATTGGGCGCGGCACCGGCAAAGTGATCGGCGGTCACGTTGCGAATGCAGTTGCCGCTGGTCTGCACGGCATGCATCTGCACATCGGCCAGAGCGTCGAGGATGTCCGGGATGTCCCCCAGCTTCGGCCAGTTGAACTGGATGTTCTGGCGGGTCGTGAAATGGCCATAGCCCTTGTCCCAGCGATCCGCGATCATCGCCAGCTGCCGCATCTGGGCGCCGTTGAGCGTGCCATAAGGGATCGCCACCCGCAGCATGTAGGCATGAAGCTGAAGATACACGCCGTTCATCAGGCGCAGGGGCTTGAACTCCGCCTCGGTGAGCGATCCGTCGAGCCGCCGCGCGACCTGATCGCGGAACTCTGCCACGCGGGCGCGGACGAACGCTTGGTCGAATGCGCTGTAACTATACATGGCCAGCCTGCTTTCCATGAGGGTAATTGGACGGACCGCGCGCGCGGAACGCTTCGCGGAAATGGGCGGGCGCGGGCACGCCGGAGGACAGATCGACATCGGCCAGAGTGACTTCGACCGTTTCGCCGGGATGGCGGGACGCCTCGGCCAACAGGGCATCCGCGTCCTCAGGCGTGTGGGCAACCGCAGCTTCGGCCAGGTGCCGGGTCCAGCCGGGGCGGGTGAAGTAGATCACGTCACCTTCGATGAGGTGATTGGTCGTCGCAACCTTCGGGGCAAACGGGCGGACCATCAGAGCACCTCGCGCAGGTCGGCCGCCGCCTGACGCGGTGCCAGCCCCAGCATCAGGACGGCGGGGCCGTCGACCCCTCTGAGCTGTTCGGCCAGGGTCACCAGGGTCGCCGCAGCGATCCGCTGGTCGGGGCGCGAGGCATTCTCAACGATGCTGATCGGCGTGTCCGGGGCCGCCCCGTGCATCAGGAGCCGCCCGGACAGAAACCGCGCCGCCGCCTTGCCCATATAGATCGCCGCCACGGCGCCGGGCACCGCCAGAGCGCGCCAGTCCTGATCGGCGAAGCCGCGCGCGTCATGGCCCGTGATGATCCGAAGATCGCCGTTGCGGCCCCGCTGCGTCAGGCTGAGCTTCATCGTGGCCGCCGCGGCGGAGGCCGCCGTGATCCCGGGGGTGACGGCATAGGCGATCCCCGCCGCATCGAGCGCAGCGGTTTCCTCGTCCAGACGTCCGAACACACCGGGATCGCCGGATTTCAGCCGCACCACCTGCGCGGAGCCACCATGTTCGACCAGCAAGGCGTTAATGTCTTCCTGTTTCCACGACCGGCCAAACGGCACCTTGCCGACCTCGATCATGGTCGCTTCCCTGCGGGCCAGCTCCAGCACCTCGGGCGAGACGAGCCGGTCATGGATCACCACATCGGCATCGTGCAGCAACCGCCGCGCGCGCAGGGTCAGAAGCTCGGGATCGCCCGGCCCGGCCCCGATGAAATCGACATGACCCTGACGCGGACCCTCTTGGCTCATCTCGTCCAGAAGGGCGTTGAGCACATGCTCCGCCGCCCATTCCCCTTCGGCCAAAGCCTTGGGTCCCTGATCGAAATAGTAGCGCGCCCAGAAATCGCGGCGCGCCCGACCAAATGGGAGACGCGTCACCATCGGGCGGAACGCCTGACCGATCCGCGCCAGAAGGCCCAAAGACGGCGGCAGCATCGCCTCCACATCAGCCTTAATGCGGCGGGCCAGCACAGGGGCTGCGCCTTCGGTGCCAATCGCCACCGTGACGGGGGCGCGATCCACAATGGCCGGGGTGATGAAATCGCTGTCATCGAGGTTGTCGACGATCAGGCAGCGCACGCCCGCAGCGCGGGCAAGCGCGGCCGCCTTCTGATCCGCGTCGGGCTCATCGTTGGCCGCGTAGAGCAGCAGTGCCCCACCCAGATCGGAGGCCACCAGCTCCCGGTCGTGATACGAAAGCCGCCCCTCGCGCGCCCAGGTCACCACCTGCGGATCGGGGTCGGAGCCGAACACATCCACCTGCGCCTCGGTCTTGAGCAGAAGCCGCAGCTTGGCCACGGCGCAGTCCCCGGCGCCGGACACAACGATCCGTTTCCCTTGCGTGTCGAGATAGATCGGAAAATGGCGCATCGGCTTTCCTCCGGGGTGCGTGGAACGTTTGAGCAGTGATTTGGCGATAAATGTGACCAACGTTCTGGAATTGACAATCATTGCCACCGCATGATTGACCAGTTTTCACTTATCACCCGAAAGACGGATCAACCTTCGGAAACGATCATGACCGACCGAACACCCTCCCTTGACGATGACGACCGCAAGATCCTGCGCGAGGTCCAGAGCGACGGAACCCGCTCTTTGGAGCGAATCGCGGCGAAAGTCGGCCTGTCCAAGACGACCGTCTGGAACCGTCTGCAACGGCTCTTGCAGAGCGGGACGATCCTACGGCAGGCCGCGATCCTGGATGCCCGCAAGATCGGCCTGAAGGAGACGTTTTTCGTCTCTGTCCGCACCGCGCGGCACGACGCGGAATGGCTGGCCGAGTTCCGCGCGGTGATCGACGCCATGCCCGAGATCACGGAAGCGCACCGGCTGGCCGGAACGCTGGACTACCTGTTGAAAGTACAGGTGACTTCCACCGAAGCGTTCGACACGTTCTACAAGGATCTCGTCTCTCGGATTTCGATCTATGACGTGTCATCGAGCCTCTCGATGGAGGAGATGAAACGCTCGCTCGATCTGGTGGTTTAGGCGATCCGGTCAGCCCGCCAGTTGCCGCGCAACATCGGAGCACCATTGGTCGCTGACGTCCCAACTGGCGGCGCGCGCCGCGAGGACAAGCGCCCCCGGCAGGGGGGTAAAAGCGGGCTCTGCTGGCGGGCCGATCTGGCCCACGACGGCCTGAGCCACATGCGGATTGCCCAGGACCGATCCGGCGCCGCTCCACGCAAACCGCAAGCCAAGCCCGGCGCGCAGGGCGGCGGCCTCTGCCATCTTGGCCAGCTCGCGCCCCGCCGAAGCCAACAGCGCCTGTGCCGCCGGATCGCCCGCTTCCGCCAGCTCCGCGACATGCCCGGTCAGGGCCGCGATCTCACGCCGGGGCTTGCCCGCACTCCACGCGTAGAGCGCCTGCGGATCGGCGGCGATGCCAAGCGCGCCGCACAGCGCCTGCGCAAAATCCTCCTCTTCCCAGCCGGTTACCCCTTCGAGCCCGTCAGAGGCCTGCCGCAAGGCGGCCCGTGCGATGGCGTATCCGCTGCCCTGATCCGAATAGAGCGGCCCCCAGCCCCCCGCGCGGGCCGCGCCGTGCGGGCCTTCCGCGATGGCGACCGATCCGGTTCCGGCAACGATCAGAACACCGTGCCCGCCACCAAAGGCTGCGGCGCGGGCCAGATCGGCATCGCCCATCAGCGTCACCGGCGCGGCGATCACCTCGCTCAGCAGAGCATGGGCCGCCGCCTTGGCAGAGGGGTCTTCGGCCACGCCCGCCATCCCGGCCACCAGATGCGCCGCGCCCGTCGCGGGTGCCAGAACATCCGTCAGCACGGATCGCCACTGCACGACATCGGTTGGCGAGCAGCCCGACCCTTCGGGGCAGCGCGTGACGCGCCCCGCACGGTCGGCCAAAGCCAACCGGGTCCGGCTGCCGCCGCCATCAAGGGCGGCGACGCACTCAGCCAAGGATCTTCCGCACGCTGTCCACGGTCGCGCCGACGATGCGGTCGGCCTCTTCGCGGGTCAGGCAGAAGGGCGGCGAAAAGCCAAGGATGTCGCCTTCGGGCATCGCGCGGGCGATGATATTGTGCCCGGAGAGCATTTCGGCCGAGACCTGCGCAATGGTCTTCTTCGCCGGATCGAAAGCGGCCCGGTCGTCCTTGTCTTCCACGATCTCGACGGCGCAGAGCATCCCCGTCCCGCGCACCTCGCCCACATGGGGATGATCGGCGAGCGCCTCTTTCATCGTGGCGTTCAGGTATTCCCCGACCTCGCCCGCATTGTGAACAAGGTTCAGATCGTCCAGCAGAGTGAGGTTGGCCACCGCCGCCGCTGCACCGATGGGATGGGCGGAATAGGTCCAGCCGTGGCCAATGGGGCCGTTGCGGTCGGCCCCTTCCGCGAACACCTTGAACAGCTTGTCGCTGATGATGGAGCCCGACAGCGGCGCATAGGCCGAGGTCACGCCCTTGGCGATGGTGATGATGTCGGGCTCGATCCCGTAATGGGTCGATCCGAACATGGTGCCAAGCCGGCCAAATCCGGTGACGACCTCATCCGCGATCAGCAGGATGTCGTGCTTTTTCAGCACCGCCTGCACCTTGTCCCAATAGCCCGGCGGCGGCGGCACGATGCCGCCGGTGCCCAGATGCGGCTCCCCGATGAACGCGGCGATGGTGTCGGCGCCCTCGCGCGCGATCATGGCCTCCAGCTCTGCGACGCAGTGGTCGGTGAACTGTTCCGGCGTCATGTCCGCGTCCTTGCGGCGGTAGTAATAGGGCGCTTCGGTGTGGAGCACCTCCACCAGAGGCAAGCCGAAATGGCGGTGGAACGTGTGCAGCCCGGTGAGCGATCCGGTCAGAAGCCCCGAGCCATGATAGCCCCGCCACCGCGAGATGATCTTGCGCTTTTCGGGACGGTTCTGGAGCGCCCAGTAGTGCCAGACCAGCTTCACGTTGGTCTCGTTCGCGTCGGATCCGCCGAGGCCGAAGAACACCTTGGACATGTGATCCGGTGCTCGGTCCAGGATCATCTTGGCGGCGGTGACGCTCGCCTCCGTGCCGTGGCCCATATAGGCATGATAATAGGCAAGCTCCTTCGCCTGGGCGGCGATGGCGTCCGCGATCTCCTGGCGGCCATAGCCGACATTGACGCAGTAAAGCCCGGCAAAGGCGTCCAGCAGATCGCGCCCGTCGCGGTCGGTGATGGTGCAGCCGGAGGCGGTTGAGATGATACGCGTCTCTGTCTCCCCGCGCTCATGGGCGCCAAGCGCCGTCGAGGGGTGAAAGAAGTTCTCCCGGTCCCATTGGGCGAGCTGGTCGTTGGTGCGCATCTATGCCTCCCTCATGCGATATGCGGCGAGCCTAGGGGAGAATATGCAAGCGTGGAAGGGGGCTCTGCCCCTGCGATATTTGGGCTACCAGGGCACGCAAGGCTTGCGCGGGCGGCCATACCGCAGACAGGATGGCGGCCATGCTGGAGCGCGCGATTGAACATCTGGAAGTGCTGGTCGGGTTCGACTCCGTTTCGGAGCACCCCAACGGGCCCATTGCGGACCATCTGGCCGGGGTGCTTGAGGGGCTGGGCGCGCAGGTCGAACGGCAGGTCAACGGCGAGAAGGTCAACCTTTGGGCGCGGTTGGGGCCCGACGGTCCGGGCGGCGTGATCCTGTCGGCGCATATGGATGTCGTGCCCGTGGCGGGGCAGGACTGGACGCACCCGCCCTTTGCGCTCACGCGCGATCGCGGGCGGCTCTATGGGCGGGGCAGCTGCGACATGAAGGGGTTCATCGCCTGCGTGCTGGCAGTTCTGGAGACCGCACCACCGCAGGTTCCGATCTATGTCGCGCTGACCCATGACGAAGAGGTAGGCTGCCTGGGCGCGCAGCATCTGGTGGAGTGGCTCAAGGCCCGCGATGCGCATCCTGCCTTGTGCCTTGTGGGTGAGCCCACCGAGATGCGGGTGATCGACGCGCATAAGGGCTGCAACGAATACACCACGCGATTCACGGGCCGCGCCGGGCACGGTTCCGACCCGGATGCGGGCGTGAACGCCGCCCAGTATGCGGCGCGGTTCGCGCTCGGGCTTGAGCAGATCGCAGCCGCGTTGCCGGTGCCCGAGGACAGCCCCTTCACCCCGCCGCACACCACGCTCAACATCGGCGCGATCCGAGGCGGCAGCGCCCACAACGTGATCCCGGAGACGGCTGAGATTGCGTGGGAGTTTCGCGAAGTGCGCGCCGATCATGCCGCGCAGGTCCGCCAAAAGGCCGAGAGCCTGCGCACAAAGCTGGAGGCCGAGATGCAGGCGCGCGACCCAGCCTGTTCGATCCGCACCGACACCATCGGCGAAGTGGTCGGCCTGGCGCCACAGGAGCCGCACCCGATGCGCGATCTGATGCTGTCCCTGACCGGCGAAAACCGCGCCATGAGCGTGGCTTTCGGGACCGAAGCGGGACTGTTCCAATCGCTCGGCGCGGCGACGGTTGTGTGCGGCCCGGGCTCCATCGCGCAGGCCCACAAGGCGGATGAGTTCATCGAGGAAAGCCAGATGGCCGCCTGCTGCGCGCTGCTGGTTCGACTGCTGCGCCGCCTTGCCTCGGACCGGGGGCTTGTGTAACGCAAGGACCGATGGCCCGGATTACCAACATAAGCGACCACGCCCGCCTCCCATGGCGGTTTTTCGGCGCGGCGCGTTCGGTCCGGGCACGGCAGGGGTAAGCCCTTCACCCCCCTTCCCTTCTGTCCAGCCCGGAGATTCCGATGACCGCCAAGACACTCTATGACAAGATTTGGGACGCCCACCTTGTCGATGAAGCCGAAGATGGCACCTGCCTGCTCTATATCGACCGCCACCTCGTCCACGAAGTGACCAGCCCCCAGGCCTTTGAGGGCCTGCGCATGACGGGCCGCACCGTCCGCGCGCCCGACAAGACGATCGCCGTCCCGGACCACAACGTCCCCACCACGGAAGACCGCGAAAACGGGATCGAGAACGAAGAAAGCCGCATTCAGGTGGAGGCTCTCGACAAGAACGCGCGTGAATTCGGGGTGCATTACTACCCGGTCGATGACATCCGCCAGGGCATCGTGCACATCGTCGGACCGGAACAGGGCTGGACCCTGCCCGGCATGACTGTCGTGTGCGGCGACAGCCACACCGCGACTCACGGCGCCTTTGGGGCTCTGGCCCACGGGATCGGCACGTCAGAGGTGGAGCATGTGCTGGCTACCCAGACCCTGATCCAGAAGAAATCCAAGAACATGAAGGTCGAGATCACCGGCCAGCTTCAGCCGGGCGTGACCGCCAAGGACATCACGCTGGCCGTGATCGGCGCTACCGGCACGGCGGGCGGCACCGGCTACGTGATCGAATATTGCGGCGAAGCGATCGAATCCCTGTCGATGGAAGGCCGCATGACCGTGTGCAACATGGCCATCGAAGGCGGAGCCCGCGCGGGCCTGATCGCCCCCGACGAGAAGACTTTCGAATATGTCAAAGGCCGCCCCCACGCCCCTAAGGGCGCACAGTGGGAAGCCGCGTTGAACTGGTGGAAGACGCTCAAGACCGACGAAGGCGCCCATTGGGACAAGGTCATCACGCTCAAGGGCGAAGAGATCGCGCCGGTCGTCACCTGGGGAACCTCGCCCGAGGACGTGCTGCCGATCACCGCGACCGTGCCCAACCCCGAGGATTTCACCGGCGGCAAGGTCGACGCGGCGCGCCGTGCCATCGACTACATGGGACTGGAAGCGGGTCAGAAGCTGACCGATATCGAGATCGACACCGTGTTCATCGGCTCCTGCACCAATGGCCGGATCGAAGACCTCCGCGCCGCCGCTGCCATTCTGAAAGGCCGCAAGATCAAGGACGGCATCCGCGCCATGGTGGTGCCGGGCTCCGGGCTGGTGCGGGCGCAGGCCGAAGAGGAAGGCCTGGCCGACATCTTCAAAGAGGCCGGGTTCGAATGGCGGATGGCGGGGTGCTCCATGTGCCTGGCGATGAACCCCGACCAGCTCGCCCCGGAAGAGCGCTGCGCATCGACCTCCAACCGGAACTTCGAAGGGCGCCAGGGCTATAAGGGCCGCACGCACCTGCTGTCCCCGGCCATGGCGGCGGCAGCGGCGGTGACGGGTCGCCTCACCGACGTGCGCGATCTATAAGCGCCCAGGCTTAGGTCCAATCTACGAAAAGACGGGGGCGGGTGACGCCCCCGTCTTCGTTCTCAGACCCGCATGACGCGGACCGGGACGCTTCAGGCCTCGTTAATGAAGCAGACGAACGGCTCTTCATCGCCATGCAGGACGAGCACGCCGAGCGCCGTCACTACATGCTTCTCCTTGTTCTTCATGGCGGCGTTGAGCTGCCATTCGAACGGGCCAAGCCCGGCATGTTCGGTCAGATGCTCCATGAACCGGCGCACGGTCGACATGGCCGAGTTGTCGATCAGCCCGTCTTCGGCCTCGAAGGTGTACTTGCCTTCGCCGCCGCGCTCACCGTGCATCAGGGTCGCGTTGTAGGTTGCCATCGTCAAAATCCTTTGTTCGTTGGGGCTTAGACAGCCATTTCCGGCACATCGTCCGGTATGATCAGCGTCGCGCCGGTGCGAGCCGCGATCTCATCCACCGAAACGCCGGGCGCGCGTTCACGCAGAACCAACCCGCGCTCTTCCGGGGCGATCACGGCCAGGTCGGTCACAATCAGGTCCACCCGCCGTGTGGAGGTCAGCGGCAGGCTGCACTCCTCGACGATCTTCGGCGTGCCTTTGTGATCGTGGATCATGGCCACGACCACGCGCTTTGCGCCGGAAACAAGATCCATGGCGCCGCCCATGCCGGGCACCATCTTGCCGGGCACTTTCCAGTTGGCCAGCCGTCCCTCAGCGTCAACCTGCAATCCGCCCAGCACGGTCATATCGAGATGGCCGCCCCGGATCAGGCCAAAGCTCATCGCGCTATCGATCGACGCAGCGCCCGGCACAGCAGAGACAAAACCCCCGCCCGCATCGGTGAGATACACGTCCTCCATGCCTTCCGGGGGGCGAGCGCCCAACCCGACGACGCCGTTTTCGGCCTGAAAGAACACGTCCATCCCGGCGGGCAGGAAGTTGGCCACCATCGACGGCAGGCCGATCCCCAGATTGACGAGGCTGTCAGGCTTGACCTCCTGCGCGACGCGGCGCGCGATCATCTCTTTGGCTTCCATCACCATTACGAGGCCCTCCGCACGACATGGTTCACCAGAACGCCGGGCGTTTTCACCGCGTCGGGCGGGATGACCCCGACCGGGACGATCTCATCGGGCTCCGCGATCACGGTCGTCGCGGACAGCGCCATGATCGGATTGAAGTTATGCGCGGTCAGCGTGTAATCGAGATTGCCGACATAATCACAGTGCCGCGCACCGATCAGGGCGAAATCGGCGTGAAGCGGCTTCTCAAGCAGCCACCGCTGCCCGTCGATCTCCACGACCGGCTTGCCGTCTTCGACCTCGGTGCCGATGCCCGTCTGGGTCAGCGCGCCGCCAAGCCCGACACCCGCACAGCGGATGCGTTCGACCAAAGTGCCCTGCGGGACCAGCTCGACCTCCAGATCTCCGGCAATCATCTGCGCCTGGGTCTCGGGGTTCAGCCCGATATGAGACGTGATGACCTTCGCCACCGCGCGGGCCGAAACCAGCAGGCCGATCCCCACACCCGGTTTGGCCGTATCATTGGCGATCACGGTCAGCCCCGTGCGCCCGCTTTCGGCCAAGGCCGCCAGCAGCCGGTGCGGAGAGCCCACGCCCATGAAGCCGCCCACATGCAGCACCGCCCCGTCCGGGATCAGCGCGACGGCATCGCTCAGATCAATTGCTCGTTTCATGGATGTATCCTTCTTCGCGCGGAAACATAGGAGGCTCGTTTGACAGTTCTGCGACAGCCCGGCTTGCCGGACCGCCTCTGGCGTGCTTTATCCGTCAAGGATCAAGGAGGCCCTAATGGACAAGTTCGAAAAGCTCACCGGGATCGCGGCGCCGATGCCGCTCATCAATGTCGATACCGACATGATTATCCCCAAACAGTTCCTCAAGACCATCAAACGGTCGGGGCTGGGGCAGAACCTGTTCGACGAGATGCGCTTTGACCGCGACGGCAACGAGATCCCCGATTTCGTGCTGAACAAGCCCGCTTATCGCGCGGCCGAGATCCTCGTGGCAGGCGACAATTTCGGCTGCGGCTCCTCGCGCGAACATGCGCCCTGGGCGATCAAAGATTTCGGCATCCGCTGCGTGATCGCACCCAGCTTTGCGGACATCTTCTTCAACAACTGCTTCAAGAACGGCATCCTCCCCATCGCCCTCCCGCAGGAGACAGTCGATGTGCTGATGAAGGACGCGGAAAAAGGCGCCAACGCGCGGATGACCGTCGATCTGGAGGCGCAGGAGATCACCACATCGGAAGGCGAAGTGATCCCCTTCGATGTGGATCCGTTCCGTAAGCACTGCCTGCTGGAAGGGCTCGACGACGTCGGCCTGACCCTCGAGAAAGCCGCGGCCATCGACGGCTTCGAAGCAAAAGCGGGCCTGGAGCGCCCCTGGGTCTGACCGCTCGGACATTCCGATTGCCACATTTCGGGTCGCGTTACGGCGCGGCCCCAATATCTTCGATCTGAGGTTAAGATCGCCCTCTAATCGCTTGAGAATGGTTGCATTCTCGCACCACCTCCGCCGCAAAACCGCCCTGTTCCTTACTCATCTGTTACCTGAAGGCTTGCCGTCAGGGAGAGAAATGGGCAACTTTGTGTCATCAATGAGGCACCCGTCAGAGCAGGCGGGATCATCTGGCCCCAAAGGCACCGGAAAAATCCGGGCACGGGCGGATAGAGGGTTTGACAACATGCTGTCCCGATTGGCCGGGGCGGTCCTGCGCGGGTTCCTGATCGCGTGGCTGATCGCCTTACCGACACTGGTTCTCCCCGGCACGCCCGGAGACACAGCGCTGATCGCCCTGTTTCTTGCATCATGCGCCGGTGCGCTCACCGTCAGCGAATATCTCAGCGGCTCGCCCTCGCTTGTGGAATTCCGCGATGCCCCGCCGTTCAACCGCATTCGCTTCTTTGCCGCCGCCGCGACTGTTTTGCTCCTGACCCTTCTGGTGCGCGAACAGATCACCCCATCTCCGCTCGGGGGCGCGGTCGAAAGCGTTGCGCAGAGCGTGGCCAATCTTCTGGATCAGCCTTTCTCGCCCGTGCGGTTGATGGGGCTCATGCTCCCGCCAGAGATGCCCGCCTCAATGACCGCACTTGTCATCACGGCGTCCGCAGTCGCCTACATGATCGGCTGGCTGTCCGTCGCGTTCTTCGCGTTGTCACTGCGGACGATGGGATGGCCGACCCGGCGCCGCGACTTCAACCTCTGGATCAACTTGCCGACCTTCGAGGCCTCCAGCCGCGGAGACCTGATCCAAAGGCTGGAACGCACTGGCCAAATTAACCTCGTATTAGGATTTCTCCTGCCATTCCTGTTCCCAGCAACCGTCGAATATAGCGGCGGACTGATTGACGTGACACGGCTTGTCTCTGCACATAGCCAAATCTGGATGGTATCGGCATGGGGAGTCATTCCGGCCGGGCTGATGATGCGGGGCATCGCGCTTCTGCGGGTGGCCCAAATGGTCGAAGAACAGCGCCGCGAACGCGCCCAATCCGATACGGCGGAGCTCAGCGCCGCCTGAGCACTCCCGCACGGGGCAAACGGGCGCACTTATGGCGTGCGTGGCTTTGCGCCATTCTCCTTGCAGCACTAGCACCGAGCGCCACCCTAGCCGATGCGGTTCGCGTTGCCACCTACTCTGCTGCGTTCAGCCGCGACGGGCCCGGCCTTCTGCTGCGCGACCTTCTCAAAGGCGATGCCCAAACCGATGGCGCCATCGACGTCATCGCGCATGCCACGCCCGACATTTTACTCCTGACAGAGTTCGATTACGACGCAGGCGGCGCCGCGCTTTCCGCGCTGATCGACCGGCTGGCGGACAAAGGCCTGCACTACCCCCACCATCTGGCGCTGCGCCCGAATACGGGCCGGGTCAGCGGCCTAGACCTGAACGAGAACGGACGGCTGGGCGACGCTGAGGATGCTCAGGGCTTTGGTCGGTTCGCGGGCGATGGCGGCATGGCGATCCTGTCCCGCTTCCCAATCAGAGAACCGCGCGATCTGTCTTCGCTGCTTTGGCGCGACCTCCCTGGAAGCCGCGCACCCGAGGTCCTGACGCCCGACGCCCTGGCTGCGCAACGCCTCTCCTCGACCGCGCATTGGGTCGTTCCGGTGGAGACCCCCGGTACCATCCTGACGCTTTTGTGCTTCGCCGCAACAGCGCCCATTTTCGACGGCCCCGAAGATCGGAGCGGCGCGCGCAATGCCGACGAAATCATGCTCTGGCTGCGCTTGTTCGATGGCGCGTTGGGCGACGCACCGAACCCGCCCTTCGTCGTGCTGGGAAGGGCCAATCTTGACCCCCAAGACGGGGAAGGCCGCCATGGCGTGATCCGGGTCCTGTTGTCCGATCCGCGCCTACAGGATCCCGCCCCCAGCAGCGGCGGTGCAAGAGCGGCCGCCGACCCCGACCATGACGGCGACCCCGCGCATGACACCGCCGATTGGCCACGCGGTGCGCCGGGCAATCTGCGGGTGTCTTATGTGCTGCCTTCGGCGGATGTGGACGTCATGGATGCTCAAGTGGTGTGGCCAAGGCCTGGATCCCCCTTAGACCATTCCATCGAATCCGCCGGCCCTCATCGGCTCGTCTGGATCGATATCACAATACCCCGCCATCAAAATAGGTAAAATAGATGACACAACCCCATGAAAATAAGAGGTTGCACAAATTCATACCAAACAGTTAAACGTCACACGCCTGCTATGATTCCAGTGTTAGATGTACCACACCGCGTGGTTCCCGACGTTTATTCCTTTTCTGTCCCATTCCCCCTTCGAACCGAAGGGCGAGCTTGAGGAAAAATCAATGAAACGCCTTTCTTTGGGATCTGGCATTGAGTCTATTGGCATGCCGGACCGGACCAACCCGGTTGCCAAACCCTCTGACCTCTATGCCCGTGGCGGCAAGTACGTATTCGACTTACTTCTGATTCTCCTCAGCTTGCCATTCCTGCTACCAGTTTTCGCAATTTTGATTGTCGTAGCGTCACTTGACGGCGCCAGCCCGTTCTACATTCACCCCCGCGTTGGCAAGAACGGGAAAGCATTTCACTGCTTCAAGTTTCGCTCAATGGTGCCGGATGCTGACAAGAAACTGAAAGACCTTCTTGATAATGCCCCTGAAGCACGCAGCGAATGGGAACACTATCAGAAGATCAAAAATGATCCGCGCGTAACCAAATTCGGTCGATTCTTGCGTAGCAGCAGTCTCGATGAATTACCCCAACTCTTTAACGTCTTGAGAGGCGAGATGAGTTTGGTCGGACCGCGCCCATTCATGCCGAATCAAAATAAACTCTATAAGCAAGCAGGTGGAGGTCATTACTATGACCTGAAGCCGGGCATTACTGGCGCGTGGCAAGTCTCATCGAGGAACTCCTCGAGCTTTAAATCACGTACCGACTACGATGATCTGTACTATCAGAATATGTCGTTGTCCGAGGACGTGCGCATCCTTGCCAAAACGATCAGCGTCGTGCTCAAGCGCACCGGCCACTGACCGCGCCCGTTCTTGACCACTTCGCGGGGCCGGGCTACCCCGGCAGGCGATGTGTCAAGAAAGGACAGCCCCATGTCAGCCCAGAATGTCAACGCTTCGCTCCTGATTCTGCCTGGTGACGGGATTGGTCCCGAAGTCATGGCCGAGGTCCGCAAGGTCATTGACTGGTGCGGCACGCAAGGGCTGGCGTTCGACGTGTCCGAAGGGCTGGTCGGTGGCGCATCCTATGACGCCCACGGAACGCCCCTGACGGACGACACCATGGCCCGGGCTCAGGAGGTCGACGCCGTCCTGCTGGGCGCCGTGGGCGGGCCGAAGTATGACGATCTGGATTTCTCGATGAAGCCCGAACGCGGGCTGTTGCGCCTGCGCAAGGAGATGGACCTTTATGCCAACCTCCGCCCCGCCCAATGCTTCGATGCCTTGGCCGATTTCAGCAGCCTGAAGAAGGACGTGGTTGCCGGGCTCGACATCATGATCGTGCGCGAGCTGACCTCCGGCATCTATTTCGGAGAGCCCCGCGGCATCTTCGAAGAGGGCAATGAGCGCGTCGGCATCAACACGCAGCGATACACCGAAAGCGAGATCGAGCGCGTGGCGCGTTCCGCGTTCGAGCTGGCGATGCGGCGCGGCAAGAAGGTCTGCTCGATGGAGAAGGCCAACGTGATGGAGAGCGGCATCCTGTGGCGCGAAGTCGTCACCCGCGTCTCTGCCGACTACCCCGAGGTTGAGCTGTCCCACATGTATGCCGATGCCGGCGCCATGCAGCTGTGCCGCTGGCCCAAGCAGTTCGACGTGATCGTGACCGACAACCTCTTTGGTGACCTGCTCTCCGACGCCGCCGCCATGCTGACCGGATCGCTGGGGATGCTGCCGTCCGCCTCGCTCGGCGCGCCGATGGCGAATGGCCGCCCGAAGGCTCTTTATGAGCCGGTCCACGGCTCCGCCCCCGATATCGCGGGCGAAGGCAAGGCCAACCCGATCGCCTGCATCCTGAGCTTTGCCATGGCGTTGCGATATTCCTTCGACGCCGGAGACCTGGCGACGAAGGTAGAACAGGCCGTGGAAAAGGTCCTGGCCGATGGCGCCCGCACAGCGGACCTCATGGGCCCGGATGGCGGCACGCCGATTTCGACATCGGAGATGGGCGACAAGATCGTCGCCGCGCTGTCTGCCTAAGTGCTTTCACGCCCTTTTGGCGCGACCGGTTGGGGGAGAGCTCTGCTCTCCCCCAAACCCGTTCTAGGGATGATTCTGGCCAAACGAGATACGGGTTGACCATCAGAGGCCGCGCGATACGCTTTGCCTGAAAGCCTTTGACGTGACGCCATGACCCCGAACCTGCGCGCGGCGCTGTTTGCGCTGCTGGCCTTTGCGATCTTTGCCGGGCACGACGTGGTCGTGAAGCTTCTGGGCGCGCTCTATTCGCCTGTTCAGATCGTGTTTTTCGGAGCACTGTTTGCCTTCCCCTTGGCCACGCTGATGATGCTGCGGGACAAGACCCACGGAACCTTGATCCCGGTCCACCCCTGGTGGCTGGCTCTGCGCACCGGGGCGGCCGTGCTCACGGCCCTGTCGGCTTTCTACGCCTTTTCGGTCCTGCCGCTGGCGCAGGTCTATGCGATCATCTTTGCCACGCCGCTGTTCATCACATTGCTATCCGTGCCTTTGCTCGGGGAACGCGTCGGCCCCCACCGGGCGGGCGCGGTCATCTCGGGGCTGGCAGGCGTTCTGGTCGTTCTGCGCCCCGGCACTGAGGCGCTCACGCTCGGGCATCTGGCGGCGCTCTGCACCGCGGGGTGTGGAGCCCTGGCCTCCGTGATCGTGCGCAAGGTCGGTCGGGATGAGCGCCCCGTCGTGCTGCTGCTTTTGCCGATGATGGCCAATGTTATCCTGATGGGCGCCATGCTGGGCTTTGTGTACAAGCCCATGCCCGCCGGTCATCTGGGCATGCTGGCCGTGATCGCGGTGCTAAGTTGGTTCGCCGGGCGGCTGATGGTGGCGGCCTATTCTTCGGGCGAAGCGGCTGTGGTGGCACCCATGCAGTATTCGCAGATCCTTTGGGCGTCGGCCTATGGGTGGCTGATCTTCGACGAAAGAATCGACCGCTGGACGGCGATTGGCGCGGGGATCATCATCGCATCGGGCGTCTATATCGTCTGGCGCGAGGGGCGTGGCGGGCACTCTGTCAATCGCCCGGTGCTGCGGGCCCGGCCACGGCCCGAAACGGGAACCAATCCGCGATCCATCTCTTCGATATTGCGCGGCATCGACGGTCGCCGCCCCTGAGCCGCGCCAAATTGACACATGTCAAGGCGTAGATATTCACATGCTTGCATGAGAATAGGAGGCTCTTTCGAAAGGACCGTCATGATTCGACATTTCTCAGCATCGCTCGCGCTGCTGCTGGCGCTGCCGATCAGTGCTCTGGCGCAAGAGGCCGTGGCCCCCGACATTCCCGCAAGTGGCTCCACCGCCGATCACACGAAATTCGAGATCCTGCAAAAAGACTTCGCATCCGGTCCCGAAGTCACCGAAGCCTGTCTGACCTGCCACACCGAAGCGGACAATCAGGTCAAGCATACGACCCACTGGAACTGGGAATACTCTCACCCCACGACCGAACAGCTCCTGGGTAAGCGTTTCGTCATCAACTCCTTTTGCGGCAACGTGCCGTCGAATGAACCGCGCTGCACCTCGTGCCATGTCGGTTACGGCTGGGACGACATGCGGGAAGACCCGCCCATGGCCGATGCCGCCGTGGACTGTCTGGTCTGCCACGACCGTTCGGGCCAATATACCAAGTATTCCAACCGCGCCGGAGCCGTGCCTCTCGATCCCGTGCCGGACGGGGCCAAGACGATCACCGGCGCCGCCGCCTGGCCCGTGGATCTGAGCGAAGCCGCGCAAAGCGTGGGCATGCCGGGCCGCGACAATTGCGGCAACTGCCACTTCTATGGCGGCGGCGGCGATAACGTGAAGCACGGCGATCTGTCTTCTGCCCTGTATGAGCCCAGCTTCGAGGTGGATGTGCACATGTCCGCCGTCGAGGATGGCGGCGAAGGCTTTGTGTGCGCCACCTGCCACGTGTCGGATCAGCACGCCATTGCCGGATCGCGTTACAACACCACTCCCGAAGACCACCCGGATATGAAGCCGGGCGAGCGCCGGGATGTCGCCACCTGCCAGAGCTGCCACGGCGAAGAGCCGCACCCCACCACGCTGATGGGGCTGAAGCTGAACGACCATACCGACCGGCTGGCGTGCCAGACCTGCCATATCCCCGAATTCGCCCGCGGCGGCGTGGCCACAAAGACGGTCTGGGACTGGTCCACCGCCGGGCAGTTGCGCGACGGCAAGCCCTATCACGAAGAGGACTTCATCCAGTCCGACGGACAGCACCTGCACACCTACATGTCGCAGAAAGGCGATTTCGAATGGGGTGAAGATGTCGTGCCGTTCTACAGCTGGTTCGACGGTCAGGTGCGCTACACCGACACCAACACAAAGATCGACCCGAACGGCGTTGTGTCCGTCAACGCCGTCGGCGGCGATCCTGCCGATCCCCACGCCCGCATCTGGCCCTTCAAGCGCATGATCGGCCGTCAGGCCTATGACAGCCAGCTCAATGAGATGGTCATGACCAATGTCTATGGCCCCACAACCGACACTGCGCTGTGGACCAATTTCGACTGGGCCAAGGCGATCCAGGCAGGGATGGACTACATCGGAGAAGAGTATTCCGGGGAGTTCGGCTTCGTGGACACAGAGATGTTCTGGCCCACGACCCATATGGTTGCCCCGGCGGAGCAGGCTCTCGATTGCGAAAGCTGCCACGCCCGCGACGGGCGCCTGAACGGGCTGACCGGGATCTACATGCCCGGCGCGACCCTGCCGCCCGCCGCCAAGATCGGCCTGCTGCTGGTGCTGGCTGCTCTGGCCGGGGTCCTGATCCACGCCGCCCTGCGCATCTTTGGACCGAAAGGGAACAGCCATGACTGAGACGACCCAGACCCCTGATCGGACCGAATACTGCGTCAAGGTCTACACGCCGTTCAACCGGCTCTGGCACTGGAGCCAGGCCGCCTCGATCCTGATCCTGGTCTTCACCGGGCTGCGGATCGCGGGGCTGCACAGCCTGATCCCGTTCAAGGCGGCGGTCGGGATCCACACCATCACCGCGCTTGCACTGCTGCTGCTGTGGATCTTCGCGACCTTCTGGCTCTTCACCACCGGCGCGTGGAAGCAGTTCCTGCCGCGCTCCAAGGGCTTTCTGACCATGGTGAAGTTCTATGCCTGGGGTGTGTTCCATGGCGAGCATTCGCCCTACCGCAAGAAGCTCAAGCAGCGGCACAACCCACTGCAGGCGGCCACCTATATGGCACTGAAGATGGTGCTGTTCCCGGCGATCTGGTCCACGGGGATCATCTACCTGCTCCACACGTTCTGGAGCGATCTGGACCGCGGCAGCTTCTGGCTGACCATTGTCGCCAACCTGCATATCCTGGCGGGCTTTGCGATCATCGCCTTCGTGGTCGCCCACCTTTACCTTCTGACCATCGGCGGGTTCCGCAAGCATGTCGCGCCGATGATCACCGGGTTTGACCGCATCAACCTGACCAAGGAAGAGGCCGCTTACCTCAAGCAGGACGAACCGGGTCGTTTGCGCGAAACGCGGGACTGAATCCGCTTGCAATAACGCGCGGCGAGGTATACGCCGCGCGTCACGGTCGGAGTGTAGCTCAGCCTGGTAGAGCACTGTCTTCGGGTGGCAGGGGTCGTGAGTTCGAATCTCGCCACTCCGACCAAAAAATCTAGGCCTCGCCCTGATGCCAGAACCGCCATGATCGCGGATCCAGCCCCCAGAAATTGACATAGAACAAAGTGTCGCAGGCGAGACGTAGATATCTCGCCTTTGGAATATGTATTTACCCAATATCGGAGGGATATATGGATCGCAGACAGGTACTTTCGCTATTGGCGGGCGGCGGCGCTGCTGCCGCAGTGGCACCGCAGATTGGTCAGGCCCAGACACAGCGCGCGCAGACCAATGCGCGGATCGTGATCATCGGCGCCGGCGCTGCGGGGACCGCCCTTGCCAACCGGCTGGTTGCCCGGCTTGAGGGCGCGCAGATTACGGTGATCGATCCGCGTCAGAACCATCTCTACCAGCCGGGCCTGTCTCTGGTTGCAACCGGGCTGAAGCCTGCGGATTACGTCGTGTCCGACACCGCCAAATGGCTGCCGGAGGGCGTGACCTGGCTGGCCGAAAAGGTCGCCGCCGTCGATCCCGTGGCCAAGACCGTCTCCACCGAAAGCGGCGAGACGCTGGGCTATGACTGGCTGGTCGTCGCGCCGGGGCTGATCTTGGATCACGGGGCCATCGAAGGCTTCAGCCGCGACCTGATCGGCCAGAACGGGGTCGGTGCGCTTTATGGCGGACCCGAGGACGCTGCCAAGACCTGGGCCGCCGCGTCCAAGTTCTCCGAAGAGGGCGGCGTCGGGATCTTCACCCGCCCCGCCACCGAGATGAAATGCGCGGGCGCTCCGCTCAAGCACACCTTCCTGATCGACGATATTGCCCGCCGCGCGGGCACGCGCGGCAAGGCCGAATTCCGCTATGCCGCCCCGCAAGGCAGCCTGTTCGGCGTGCCGATCGTGGCCGAGAAAGTGCGGATGCTGTTTGCGGATCGCGGCGTCGACACCGCAATGAAGCACGCGCTGATCTCCATGGAGCCCGGCGCGAAGCGCGCGACCTTCATGACCGATGGCGGCCCCGTTGAGATGGATTACGACTATATCCATGTCATCCCGCCGCAGCGCGCGCCCGAATTCGTGCGCCAGTCCGGCCTGAGCTGGGCCGACAAATGGACCGATCAGGGCTGGGTGGAGTGTGACAAACATACGCTTCAGCACCTGCGCTACCCCGAGATCTTCGCGCTTGGCGATGTCGCCGGGGTGCCCAAGGGCAAGACCGCGGCCAGCGTCAAATGGCAGGTTCCCGTGGTCGAAGACCATCTCGTCGCCGCCATCACCGGCGCTCAGGCGACCGAGAGCTATAACGGCTACACCTCCTGCCCGATGATCACCCGCGTGGGCCGGGCGATGCTGGTCGAGTTCGACTATCAGAACAATCTGGTTCCGTCCTTCCCCGGCGTGATCGCGCCGCTCGAAGAGCTTTGGATCAGCTGGCTGATGAAGGAAGTCGCGCTCAAAGCGACCTACAACGCCATGCTGCGCGGCCGCGCCTAAGGAGACACGACGATGAAAGAACTTACCCTTTCCACCCTCATCGCGGTGTTCGAAGAGATCTTCGGCCGCGGGTTGTTCTGGATCATGGTCGCGGTCGCGGCGGTGATCACTCTCGCCTATCTGTTCGTGCTGATACGGGACCGCTCGGTCAGCTGGCGCAAGTTCCTGCTCGCGCAGCTGTCCATGCCCATCGGCGCGGTCGCGGCGGTGTGGTTCGTGCTGGCCATGACCCACTCCCAGCTCAAGGATCTTGGCGGGCCGATTGACCTGTTCGTCTTCCTTGGCGTGGCCGTTCTGGGCGCGATCGGGATGGCGATCCTGGTCTATACGACCGAATCCCTGCTGCGCTCGGACCGCGGCAGCAGCGACAGCTGATCCTGAATGACAGCTTCCGGGCGGCACATGTCGCCCGGATTGCACCCTCCGCCCCGACGTGATCGCAGCACGCGATGCACCGGGGCGCTCAGACCATGCGGATCACATCCTTGTCGATGGCCAGCATGTAGCCCTTGCGGGCGATGTTGCGCACCAAAAGCTCGCTCACCATCTGGTTGCCCAGCGTGTCGCGCAGCCGTTTGATCCGGGTGGCGCCTGCCGCCTCCTCGCACTCCGCCGCGCTACGGCCCGAGATCATGGCCTCAATCTCCGCGCCCGACAGCACGTCATCATCCATCCGCGCTTCGGCCAGCACCGAGAGCGTCTCAATCGCGGCCGGGGTCAGCTTGAATTCGAAGTTGTTCAGATAGACGAGGTTCTGATCGCGGTTGATCATCAGCGACGACACCTGAATGCCCGATTGCTCAATCTGGCCCATCCGCCGGTTCAGCGTGATGAGCATGACCAGAAAGACAAGAGCGGCCACCAGCATGGCGGTGGCAAAGACAAGCAGCACGAAGATCACGAAGCGGTACGATGTCAGCGTTTCGGAAAAGATCGTGCCCGACTGCGCGAGGATTTCGAGAAGCTTGATCTCCGCCGGGGCGGTCAGATCATTTTCGACGAAGATCTGCGTCACCTGATCGTTGAACGCGCCCGCATCGGGCAGGTTCAGGAACAAGAGCACAGCAGCACCTGTCAGGAAGGCGACAATCGCCGCGATCCCTATGATGACAGTCCGATCCCCAAGAGCCTTGGCCTCAGAAGCTGAGATAGTGGTCTCCCGCACGTGCTTTCCTTTCTTCCAGCCCGTCATCCCCGAATGTGCCCATCACATCGAGAAGGGTCCACCCCTTCCCGGCAAGGCGTGGGGTCAGTTCGGCCACGGCTGATGCGGCGTCACAAGGGCCGGTGATCTCGGCCACACCGTAGGCCAGCCGCAGGGGGTCGTCCTGCTTGGCCTTGTAATCAGCATAGCAGGCGGCCTGAGCGGCAGGCGCGGCGGCCAGAGCCAGAAGGAGAGAAAGCGTGCGTATCATGCGGATGACCATGCCCGTGCGGAAGGCGCTAATCAATAACGCGCGATGGAAATTGACGGCTATCGGGTGCGCCGCCGTCGTTATTGAGCGGCACGCCCGCATCTGCGCCCATCGCGTCATCCCGCATCGGCTGACACGAAAGGAGCCCCCATGCGCAAGACCCTCACCGCTCTTGGCCTGATCCTTGGCCTTGCCACCACGCCCGCGACCGCCCAGACCTATCCGCCGCAGGCGCGCTCGGCCCAGACGGGCGAGCAGGTTCTGGGCGCCATTGTCGGCGCGCTGATCCTGGGCGCCATCGTCCATGAGGTCACGAAGGACAAGAAGAAGTCCTCCTCGCCCTCAGAACCGCCCCGACGCCCTGACCGAGACCGCGATACGCCTCCGCATCGCGTGATCCCGGCGCAGTGCCTCGCCTTCACCGGCCCACGGCATGGGCACATGGAGGTCGCCCAAGCGCACTGCCTGGAGGCGCGCTATGACTGGCGCACTCTCCCGGCGGCCTGCCTGACATCCTACGGGCGCCACACGCGCAACGAGGGCTACGTGGTCAGTTGCCTTGAGCGGCACGGATGGCGCCTGCCCTAAAGGTCAAGTGACGCTGCGGCGCGGCGGACCTCCGCGCCGCGCTATGATAAGCGCCAACGCAGGGAGGACATATCAGGAGCAACCGCTATGACCGACCAGCCCCAAGACCGGCTTTTGCCCGAGTTCGACTATTACGACATTCTCGCCCTGGCCCACGATGCCAAGGCCCGCGCGCAAGAGCCTCAGCCGCGCCCGCAGCCGGCCTCCAAGGACTGACCTTGCACCCGGCCCGTGTGGCTGGTTGATGGGCCCATGACACATGGACCCGATCTTTCCTTTGAACAGGCCGCCATGGCGCGCGGCCTGACCCGTATCGCCGGTGTTGACGAAGTGGGCCGCGGCCCGCTTTGCGGCCCGGTCACGGCAGCGGCGGTGGTGCTGGACATCTCCCGCCTGCCCCCCGGCCTCGATGACAGCAAGAAACTGACCGCCGCCCGCCGCGCCGCTCTGGCCGAGGCGCTTGAGGGCTGTGCCGAAATCTCCATCGCCCATGCCAGCGTCGAAGAGATCGACCGGCTCAATATCCTCGCCGCCAGCCACCTGGCGATGTGCCGCGCGATTGAGGGGCTCGCGACGCTCCCCGACCTTGCGCTTGTGGACGGCAATCGCCTGCCACGCGATCTGCCCTGCCCCGGAGAGGCGATCGTGAAGGGCGATGGGCGCTCCGTGTCGATCGCGGCGGCGTCAATTGTGGCGAAAATAAGCCGCGACGCCATCATGGAGACTCTGGCGCAACAGCACCCCGGATACGGCTGGGAACGCAACGCAGGTTACGGGACGAAAGAACACAAAGCTGCGCTTCTAAATCTTGGCGTGACCCCACACCATAGACGTTCCTTCGCACCCATCCGCAACATCTTGTTGCAAGAGAAATCTTCAAACCCCTGATTCAAAAAAGATTTTGACAGGGAATCACCCCTGACTCATTCTGTTTGCAATAACCGAGCGAAAAATCGCCGGGCAATGAGGCGGACAGATATGACGAAACAAGCGACAAAGGGCGCAGCTCAGGCTGTGCTCCCTCTCAACACGATCCTGCCGGGCGACTGCATCGAAGAGATGCGCGCGCTCCCCGATGAGAGCATTGATCTGATCTTCGCGGATCCGCCCTACAACCTGCAACTCAAGGGCGAGCTGCACCGGCCCGACAACTCCCGCGTGGATGCGGTAGACGATCACTGGGACCAGTTCGACAGCCTGCGCGCCTATGACGATTTCACTCGCGCCTGGCTGACCGAGGCCCGCCGCCTGCTCAAGCCCAACGGCGCGATCTGGGTGATCGGCTCGTATCACAACGTGTTCCGCCTGGGCGCCGAGCTTCAGAACCAGGGGTTCTGGATCATGAACGACGTGGTCTGGCGCAAGTCGAACCCGATGCCCAATTTCCGCGGCAAGCGGCTGACCAATGCCCATGAAACCCTGATCTGGGCCGCCAAATCCGAAACCGCCAAGCCGACCTTCAACTATGAGGCGCTCAAGGCGCTCAACGAAGGCACGCAGATGCGCTCTGACTGGGTGCTGCCGATCTGCACCGGGCATGAGCGGCTCAAGGACTCGACGGGCGCCAAGGCGCACCCGACCCAAAAGCCCGAAAGCCTGCTGCACCGCGTGCTGATCGGCACCACCGAGCCGGGCGATGTGGTTCTGGACCCGTTCTTCGGCACCGGCACCACCGGCGCCGTGGCCAAGATGCTGGGCCGCGACTTCATCGGGATTGAGCGCGAAGAAGCCTACCGCGAGGCCGCGACCAAGCGCCTGGCCAAGGTGCGCCGGTTCGACCGCTCCGCGCTCGAAGTGACCCGCTCCAAGCGCGCCGAGCCCCGCGTGCCCTTCGGCCAGCTCGTCGAACGCGGCATGCTCCGCCCCGGAGAGATGCTCGTCAGCCCGCGCGGCAAGACCGCCAAGGTCCGCGCCGACGGCACGCTGATTGCCGACGAAACGCGCGGCTCCATCCACCAGGTCGGCGCCGCACTCGAAGGCGCACCGTCCTGCAACGGCTGGACCTACTGGCACTTCAAACGCGACGGCGAAACCGTCCCGATCGACATCCTGCGCCAGCAGATCCGCTCCGAGATGCGGCCGAGCTAACATTCACTTCGCCGGAGCCTGCGGCCCTATAGCCCGCAGGCCCACTTTCCCGCCATCGTCATGCCCGAGGCCTCCTCCGGCATGATGTGGCGGGATTTTTTTTGCGCAGGTGCGCTTACGATCCCTTTGGCAGGGGCGTCGTGCCCGCCTTGTAGGCCGACCAATCGGTGATCTGCGGATAATACTGCCGCCGCCAGGCCCGCACGCGCGGGTTCATCACCCGCCGCCAGACCGGCGGCACCATCGCCGCCATGGTCATAAGCGGATAGCCATAGGGCAGCTGCGGCGCGTCGGCCTCATCATAGGTTTGCAGCAGGGGGAAACGGCGGTCGGGCTTGTAGTGGTGGTCCGAATGGCGTTGCAGATTGATCAGCAACCAGTTCGTCGCGGTGTGGGCCGCGTTCCACGAATGGCGCGGTTTGACATGCTCGTATCGCCCCTCGCCCAGATGCTCCCGTGTCAGGCCGTAATGTTCGACATAGTTGGTTAGCTCCAGTTGCCAGATCGCGACGATGGACTGGAACAGGAACAAGGCCAGCCCCAGCCATCCGCCCAGCAAAATGACCAGAAGAGCGGAAATTACGGTCAAAACGCCGTATCGCCAGAACGGGTTGGCAAACCGCCCGCCGCCGCTCCGCCGGGCCTGCATCTGGCGCTCGGCCCGGATCGCGGACAGGAAGCTTTCAGGCAGCACGCGGAAGAAGAACCGGTGGAACCCTTCGTTATAGCGCGCGCTCACCGCATCGCGCGGGGTGCCGACATAGCGGTGATGCACCAGCAGATGTTCAGAGCGGAAATGCCCATAGCACACCATGCCCAGCAGGATATCCCCCAGCCACCGTTCCCAGGCCGGCTTTTGGTGCATGAGCTCATGGGCATAGACCATCCCGACCGTGCCGGATGCCACGCCCATGCCAAAGAACAGCCCGGCCAGCTCCCATCCTCCAAGATGGTCCGCGCGGGTCGCATAGGCGATCAGGCCAAACAGCGTCACGGCCTGCACAGGCACCCAGCCCGCAACTCCCAACCGATACCACCATAAGGCAGCGTCCGGGGTGTCTGGATCGGGGTTGTCCTCACTGAGGCCCAGCAGCGCATCGAGCGCGGTGAACATATACCACGCATAAACCGGCGGCAGCAGCACCCAAAGCCCGCCGCGCGTGGCCCCCAGCCAAAGCAGCGGCACCAGAAGATAGATCAGCATATAAGGCGCGGCGGAGCGGAAACGGGCAATTGCGGGCATCAATCTGGCCTCCTGAGTCGGGGGCACTATACGCCCCTGCGCGGCAGGGGAAATGCCGCGCGGCGTCAGGTCGCGGAGGGGCTCTAGCGCCTCATGCTCCGGGCTTCTTATTTGTAAAAATACCTTGGGAGGGGGCCTGGGGGAGGGCAAAGCCCTCCCCCAGCAGCGCCACCTTGCGCATCAGGCTGGGCAGTTCATCGGGCACGACATGCCGGAAGGCGCCCCGGTCGGGCACCGCATCGGCACTGCAGTTGGCCACCAGAACCTCAAGGATCAGGTGGAAATGGGTGAAGGTGTGACGCACCTCCTGCCCGGTCTCGTGCCAGTCGGTATCCAGCGGCGGCGGCGCCTCTCCATCCCAGCCGCTGGTCGGGAAGGCGAGCGTGCCGCCCAGGAGCCCGCGTGGGGGGCGACGCTCCAGCAGGAGCGCGCCATCGGCGCGGCGGGCGACCCAGACCACGCCGTCGCGGGTCGGTTTGGGGGGCTTGCGGGTCTTCTTGGGCAGCTCTGCCGCTGTGCCGCGCGCGCGGGCCAGGCAGGGATCGCGCCACGGGCAGATGCCACAGGCCGGGCTCTTGGGCGTGCAGATCGTCGCACCCAGATCCATGACCGCTTGCGCATAGTCTCCGGGCCGCGCCTGCGGGGTCAGCGCCTCCGCCAGGGTGGTCAGCTCGGGCTTGGCCGCTGGCAGGGGCGTGTGAATGTCGTGCAGCCGGGCCATGACCCGCTCCACATTGCCATCCACGACCACCGCGCGCTTCTGAAAGGCGATCGCCGACACCGCCGCCGCTGTATAGGGACCAATGCCGGGAAGGGCGCGCAGGGCTTCGGCATCCTCAGGGAACCCGATCCCCGCCACGGCCCGCGCGCATTTGAGCAGGTTGCGGGCGCGGGCGTAGTAGCCCAGCCCTGCCCACTCGGCCATGACATCATCGTCTTCGGCGGCGGCAAGATCTTCGACCGTGGGCCAGCGGGTCGTGAACCGCTCGAAATAGCCCTTCACCGCCGCGACGGTGGTTTGCTGGAGCATCACCTCTGACAGCCAGACACGATAGGGATCCGCGCGCTGCCCGCCCGGCGCCATGCGCCAGGGCAGATCGCGGGCGTGGCGGTCATACCAGTCCAGAAGATCGTCGCTCAGGTTCGTGCCCACGGGTCTCTCACTCTTTTGTCATCCGATAGCGCGGGGTGGCTCTGGCCCCTGCCCCGGCGGTCGCGCTATGCTACCCCCATGACAGGCCGCAAGACCACGACCCGCGGATTCTCCCGCGCTGCCACCCTGATGCAGGAGCGCATCCGCTCCGCCGGGGAAAAGCGCGGCTTTGCCGTGGCGCGGCTGCTCACCCACTGGAGCGAGATCGCGGGCGAGGAGGTGGCAGCCATCGCCCGCCCCGTCAAGGTCGGCTACGGGCGCGGCGGGATCGGCGCGACGCTGACCCTGCTGACCACGGGCGCTCAGGCCCCGATGGTGGAGATGCAGCTTCCCCTGATCCGGGACCGCGTCAACGCCTGCTACGGCTATAATGCCATCGCCCGCGTGCGGGTGACCCAGACCGCCCCGACCGGCTTTGCCGAAGGACAGGCACAGTTCGGCCACGCCCCGAAATCCACGCCCCGCGAGCCTGCCCCGCAGGCGCGCGCGCAGGCCCATGCCTGCACCGATGGCGTCCACGACACCGCCCTGCGCGACGCGCTCGACCGGCTCGGCGCGCAGGTGCTTTCCAAAGATGTCCCAACACGGAGTACGACATGACTTCTCGGATCCTGACCGGCGCGCTTGCGCTGACCCTTCTGGCCACCGGCAGCTGGGTAATGACCCGTGGCAGCGGCGCGGAAAGCCCGCTGCTGCCGGCCATGGCCAATGCGCAGGAAGCCGCAGCCGATCCGGCCGCTGCCACGGAAACGGTCGAGATCGCGGACATGACGCTCGGTGCGGCGGACGCCCCGGTCGAAATCATCGAATACGCCTCCTACACCTGCCCGCATTGCGCCGATTTCCACAACGATCAGTTCCAGAAGCTGAAGACCGAATATATCGACACCGGGAAGGTCCGCTTCACGCACCGCGAAGCGCTGTTCGACCGCGCGGCGCTTTGGGGCACCATGGTGGCCCGCTGCGGCGGTGAGATGCGCTATTGGGGCCTGTCCGGCCTGATCTATGAGACCCAGCAGGAATGGATCGGAGACGGCGATCTGGCCGGGATCGCGGAGCGGCTGCGCAAGACCGGGCTGACCGCCGGTCTTTCTCAGGAGCAGGTCGATGCCTGCATGTCCGACGCCGCGACCGCGCAGGCGCTGATCGACTGGTATAATGACAACCGCGAAGCCGATGACATCACCGCAACGCCGACGCTGATCATCGACGGCGAGAAGCACTCGAACATGAGCTTCGAGGACCTGGCCAAGATCATCGACGCCAAGCTCGCGGAATGAGCCGCCCGCTGGAAGGCCTTCGGGTCGTCGAACTGGCGCGCATCCTGGCCGGCCCCTGGGCCGGTCAGACGCTGGCCGATCTGGGCGCCGAAGTGATCAAGGTCGAGGCGCCGGAAGGCGATGACATCCGTCGCTGGGGCCCGCCCAATATCGACACGACCGGCGAAGAAACCGCCGCCTATTACCACGCGACCAATCGCGGCAAGCGGTCGGTCTGCATTGATTTTCGCACCGAAGAGGGCGCGGCGCAGCTGCGCAATCTGATCGAAAGCGCTGACATCCTGATCGAAAACTTCAAAGTCGGCGGGCTGGCCAAATACGGCTTTGGCTATGACGATATGTCAAAGCTGAACCCGCGGCTGATCTACTGCTCGGTCACCGGTTTCGGGCAGGATGGTCCCTACGCACCCCGTGCGGGCTATGATTTCATCATCCAGGGGATGAGCGGGCTCATGTCCGTGACGGGCGATCCATCCGGCCAGCCGCAAAAGATGGGTGTTCCGATCACCGATCTGGTGACGGGGCTTTATGCCACGAACGCCATCCTCGCCGCGCTCTACCGCCGCAAGGAAACTGGGCGCGGAGACCACATCGACATGGCGCTGCTGGACTGCGCTCTGGCGATCTCGTCCAATCAGGCGATGAACTACTTCGCGACCGGCAAGGCGCCGGTCCAGCATGGGAACGCCCACCCGAATATCGTGCCTTATCAGGTGTTCGACTGTGCCGATGGCCATGTCATCATCGCCGTGGGCAATGATGGCCAGTTCGCCCGGCTTTGCGATCAGCTGGGTGTGCCCGAGCTGGCGACCAACCCGGACTACGCCACCAACCCGGCGCGGCTGGCGAACCGCACCGCTCTGATCCCGCTGCTGGAGCCGCTGATCGCCGCGCTCCCGCGCGATGAGATCCTGCGCCGCTGCGAAGCGGGCGGCGTTCCGGCGGGGCCGATCAACGGGATGGATCAGGTGTTCGACGATCCGCAGGTCATTGCGCGCGGCATGAAGGTGGACCTGAACGGCACGCCCTCCGTGCGCAGCCCGATCCGGTTCCGCGAGGCACAGGTCGGGGCGGAGCGCCCCTCTCCGGTGAAGGGCGAAGGGCAGGATCTTCTGGACTAGGATCGGTCCTTGTCCGGGCGGCCACGCGTGCCGCCCGGACGATGGCGCTGTCAGAGCGCGGCGGGTGCGCCTTTGTTCAGTTCCTGATACTCCAGCTCTGCAAGCTGATCCCCGTTCAGGTGGCGATGCCTGCGCTTGATGCCCAGCATCAGAAGCGCGGGCGTCACCACCAGCGTCAGGACCGTGGCCACCATGAGCCCCCCGGCAATGGCCGATGACAGCTCCGTCCACCACTGGGTCGACGGGGCGCCATAGACGATCTCGCGCGAGAAGAAGTTGATGTTGAGCCCGATCACCATCGGCATCAGCCCCAGAGCGGTCGTCACCGAGGTCAGCAGAACCGGACGCAGACGCTGGGCACCGGTCCGCACGGCGGCCTCATAGGCGCTCATCCCGGCGGCGCGCAGGTCGTTGAACGTGTCGATCAGAACGATGTTGTTGTTCACCACGATCCCGGCCAGGGCGATCACGCCGATCCCGCCCATGACGACCCCGAACGGCCGCCCGGTGATCATCAGCCCCAAAAGCACGCCGCCCACCGAGAAGACGATCGCCGACATGACGATGAAGGCCTGCCAGAAGCTGTTGAACTGGGTCAGCAGCGCAGCGAACATCAGCGCAATCGCCGTGATGAAGGCCCCGATCAGGAAGGTCATGCTTTCCTGCTGGTCTTCGGCCTCACCGCCGAACTCCCAATCAACCCCGTCGGGCAGGTCCATGGTTTCGAGCGCCCCGCGCAGGGCCATGATCTGATCGTTGACCAAAAGCCCGGGCGCGACGTTCGATTCGATGGAAATGACCCTCTTCTGGTCGATCCGGGTGATCATCCCGGTGCGCGGCACCGCCTCAAAGGTCACGAAGTTGCTGATCGGGATCAGCCCCGACGAGGTCGGCACCCGCAGCCCTCGCAGCTCTTCGAGCGTGCGATCACCGGAGGGGAAACGCACGCGGATATCGACCGATCCATCGGTATAGTCGGGCCGGTAATCGGCGACCGTGATCCCACGCGTCAGAAGCTGCACCGCCTGCCCCAAAAGGCTGACATCTGCCCCGAACCGCGCCGCTTCGGAGCGATCCAGCTTGATCGTCCATTCCACGCCGGGCAGCGCTCGGGTGTCGGTGACATCGGTGAAGCCGCCAATGGCGTCCATCTGCTCGCGGATCTGCGCGACGGCCTGCTGCTGCGCGTCGGGGCTGCGCCCCCGCACCTTAAGGCTCACCGGCTTGCCTGAGCTGGGCCCCCCGCTATCTGTCTGGACCTGCACGTCAATGCCGGGGATCTGAGTCATTTCATCGCGGATCTGCTCGCCGATGACCTCTGCCTTGCGGCGGGTGTCCCATTCGGTCAGCTCAAGTTGAATGGTGCCGATCACCTCTTCGTCGCCCTGCCGGTCGGTGCCGGAGCGGGCGTAGACGGACTGGACCTCATCATAGGCCAGCAGGCGGTCTTCGACAGCCCGGACAAGCGCGTCGGTTTCATAGATCGAGTAGTTGTCCCGCCCGCGCACTGTCACCTGCATTACCTCGGGCTCCACCGAGGGGAAGAAGGTGAGACCATTGCCGAACTTGCCATAGGCTAGGAAGGCGCTCACCAGCAGAAGCATGGCAAAGACCAGCGTCACGATGGGACGCAAGATCGCCCATTGCAGAAGCCGTACATAGGCGCCGGTCAGGCCCGGCACCGTGCGGGGATCGCCCACCTCAGCCCCATGCAATGTGCGCTGCGTGGAGACGCTTTGCGGCTGCTTGCGCCCGATGACGCCGCCCAGAACGGGGATGAAGATCAGCGCCATGAACAGCGACGCGGTCAGCGTGAGGATCACCGTGATCGGCAGGAACTTCATGAATTCGCCCACCACGCCGTTCCAGAACAAAAGCGGGAAGAACACCGACAGCGTCGTGACCGTGGAGGCGATAATCGGCCAGGCCATGCGTTTCGCCGCATAGGCATAGGCCGCCCGTGGCGCGTAGCCGTCATGCAATCGGCGGTCGGCCAGCTCTACGGTCACGATGGCCCCGTCCACCAGCATTCCGACCACAAGGATCAGCGAGAACAGCACAACGATGTTCATCGTGTATCCCATGACCCAAAGCGCGGTGACCCCGGCCAGGAATGCGCCCGGAATGGCGAGCCCGACAAGGATCGACGCCCGCAGCCCGAGCGCCCAGACGACAACGATCATCACCAGGATGATCGCTGCAATCACGTTCGCTTCCAGGTCGGACAGCATGTCTTTGACGTCTTGGGACTGGTCGTTGAGATAATTGATCTTCACCGTATCGGGCCAATCGGCCTGCGCCTCGGCCACCACGGCGCGGACCTGATCGACCGTGTTGATGATGTTGGCCCCCACCCGCTTTTTGACCTCAAGCGCCAAGGCGGGCTGGCCGTTGATCCGGGCGAAGCTGGACGGATCTTCGAAGCTGCGCCGGATGGTGGCGACATCGGCAAAGGTCACGACAGTGTTGCCGCGCACCTTCACGGGCAGCTCCATCACGTCATCCACATCCTCGATCAGCCCCGGCACCTTGAGCACCAGACGACCGGCGCCCGTTTCAATCGCACCTGCCGCGATCAGACGGTTGTTCCGCTGGATCTGACCGATCAGCTCATCAAAAGAGATATTGTAGGTTTCAAAGGTGGTGGGGTCGATCACGACCTCCATCAGCTCGTCCCGTTCCCCGCCGACATCCACTTCGAGCACGCCGTTGATCGCTTCGATCTTGTCCTTCAGATCCTCGGCCAGACGGTTGAGCGTCCGCTCCGGCACGGGGCCGGAGAGCACCGTGGTCAGAATCGGAAAGAGGGCGGTGTTCACCTCGTTGACCGAAGGTTCGCTCGCGTCGCTCGGCAGGTTGGGCTTCGCCCGGTCCACCGCCTCGCGCACCTTGTCGAGCGCCTCATCAGCGTCAAACCCCGGTTCGAACTCCATGGTGACGGAGGCGTAGCCCTCCGCCGCGTGGCCTTCGATCTTCTTGAGGCCGGTAAGCCCGCTCAGCTCGGTCTCCAGCGGCTCGACCAGAAGGCGTTCGCTGTCCTCGGGGCTGATGCCTTCGAGGGTCGTGACCACATATGCCACCGGGATCGGGATTTCAGGAGAGCTTTCCTTGGGGATCGCCCGATAAGCCACCGCCCCGACCCCAAGGATCAGGAGCAGGGCCAGAACGATCACCCGCGCGCGGGAGAAGGCTGCATCAATCAGCGCGTTCATTCCTTTGTCTCCGATGTGTCGGCTTTGGTCTGGGCCGCGGCTTCAAGCAGATCGGATGCTTTCGGCTCCACGATTTCGCCGCGGTTCACGAAGCCCTGGCCGACGGTGATCACCGTCAACGCATCGGGCAGCCCGCCAACCCAGATCCCATCGGTCTGAGCGCGCAGGATCTCCACCGGGTAGAACACGACTTCGTTGCCCTCGCCCACGGCCTTCACCCCCAATTGACCCGTGGTGTCCAAAGACAGGATTGCCGGGCTCAGGAAATGCGCTTCCAGCTCGCCGGTCGGAATGCGGACCTGCGCCGACAGGCCCGCCGGGATGGTCCCGTCTTCGTTGGGCACTGTGATTTCTGCGGTAAAGGTCCGGGTCTGTGCATCCGCCGAGGTGCCGACAAACGTCACCTCTCCGGCACGATCGGTGCCCGTGATGAAATGGACATCCGCCGCCATGCCGACCTTCACATCGGCAATGGATTGCTGCGGCACCTGAACAGAGACCGTCAGCGGGTTCAGATCGACGATGCGACCGATCTCAGACCCGGCGCCGATCAGCTCCCCCGGTTGGAGATCGAGAGACTCGATCCGACCCGAGAAGGGCGCAACGATTTCCAGGTTCTTCATCGCCTCTTCGGCCGCGACCAATCCGGCACGCGCGGCGGCAGCGGCGCTTTCCGATTCGATCAAACGGTCATTGGTGGCGACGCCCCGCGCCAACAGCGTGCGGGCGTTCGCCAGATCACGCGCCGTGCGGGTCACTTCCGAGCGCGCACGTTCCAGATCGGCCTGACGCTGCGCCGGATCAATCCGCGCGATCACGGCCCCGCTTTCGACATCCGCCCCTTTTTCGATGACGATTTCGGCAACTGTCCCGCCGGTCTCTGCGCGCAGCGCGGTATCGCGGCGCGGCTCTGCCTGGCCCTCGGCCAGGAACTCCTGCTGTACAGGTGCCGCATGGCTTTCGTGAACGGCAACCGTCACCGCGCGGCGTTCCGCTTTGGCTGGTGTCGCCTCTTCGGCTGGCGCTTCCGCCGCCGGAAGCACATAGCCGCTGCCCATCCAGCCAACCAGCATCACGACCAGCAGGCCAGCAATCCACTTGGACCGGCTCGCGCCTTTTTCGTGCTGGAATTCAAGGTGTTCGGTCATCGTTTTCTCCGGTCAGCCGCGTCAGAGTGGCGGCGGCGCTGTCATAGACGGCACCATAAAACAGGGACAGTTCGGATAGCCGGGCATAGCGGTCATCCAGGGTTTTTCCGAGTTGCTCCAGCGTGATGGAGATCTCGGTCTCCGCGTCTCGCGCGCGGCGGGCAATGCGTTCCATCAGTCCCGAATACGGGTCTTCGGCGAGATCGAAATACTCGCCCCTCTCACCCGGGCGCGTAAAGCGGCGCAGCACACCGCGGCTCTCCAGGAAACGCACGGAGTTCGAGACGCTCCCACGGCTCACGTTCAGCCGCTCTGCCAAGTCTCCAAACGAGATCGGCCCGCCATCAAAGACGAGCAAAGCAAACATGCGCCCAGAGATCGGCGGCATCCCGTCGGCTGCCGCGATCAGGCTCATGCGGTCCAGAAAATCCGCGCGGATAGACTCAAGGCGTGTCATGGAGGGTCAGATGGGGACCGCGCTCCGTTCAGTCAATGCTGAACAAAAAGATTCTTTGACAAGTGTCAGTCTTCTTTCGGACGGTCATCATAGTCCGTACGCAGGATGCGTTCGGCATCCCCTTGCGGATCGTCATACTGGTCGTTCTTGAGCGTCCAGAAGAACAGGCCAAGCCCGATACCGCCAAGCACCAAAGACACCGGGATCAGGATCGCAAGAATTTCCATCAGCGGGTTCTCAGCGCATTGAGGGACACGACGATCGACGAGGTCGACATCGCAATCGCAGCGGCCAGAGGCGAGGCAAAGCCAAAGAACGCCACCGGGATCGACACGGCGTTGTAACACGCGGCCAACCCGAAGTTTTCCAGAATGCGCCGCCGCGCCACGCGGCCCAGCCGCATCGCTTCGGATACGGGCGCGATATCGGAGGAGGTCAGCACCACATCCGCCGCCACCCGCGTCGCTTCGATCGCCTGCGCGGGCGCGAGCGAGACATGGGCGAGCGCAAGCGCCCCCACATCGTTGAGCCCGTCGCCCACCATCATCACGCGCTCTCCGGCTTCGGAGCGGGCCCGGATGTGGTCGTTCTTGTCCTCGGGCATCAGGCCCGCCTGCCAATCGGTGATCCCCAGCTTGTCGGCCAGGGCCCAGACGGGCGCTTCGGCATCGCCGGACAGAAGCGTCACGGGAACGCCCTGCGCGGTGAGTGCGGCAACCAGCTCTTCGGCGCCGGGGCGGAGCGCATCCTCAAACGTCAGAGCAATGGGCGCATCCCCCTGCACCGCCAGAACGGTGCCTTCGCCCTGCCCGATCCAACCGGCACGGCCCAGGCGGATCCACCGCCCGTTCCACTGACCTTCGACGCCAAGGCCGGGATGCTCCCGGATGTCTGTCACCGTTGCCGCAGGAAGCCCCCGCGCCGCCTGCGCAACCGCCTGAGAGCGGGGGTGGGCGGAGCCATCAGCCAGAGCGCCGGCCGCCGCAAGAAGATCGTCGGGCAGCTCCGTGGTCAGGCGCGGCGTGCCCGTGGTGAGCGTGCCGGTCTTGTCAAAGATCACGGCATCGACCTCGGCCAGACGCTCTAGCGCGGTGGGGTGCTTCACCAGCAGCCCCCGCCGGAAGAGCTGCCCGGATGCGACCGTAGACACAGCCGGAACCGCCAGGCCAAGCGCACAGGGGCAGGTGATGATGAGCACAGCAACCGCGATCCCCATGGCATGGCGCAGATCGCCACCGGTCATCCACATCCAGAACAGGAACGCCGTGAGCGCCAGCAGGTGCACCGCCGGCGCATAGATCCGCGCCGCACGGTCGGCCAGCGAATTGTAGCGGCTTTTCGATTCCTCCGCGATCGTCACCAGATCCGCGAGCGCATTGAGCGACGTGTCCTTGCCGACCGCCGCCGCCGTCACGGTCAGCGGGCCGGTCAGGTTCAGTTCCCCGGCACGCACGTCAGCCCCCGTTTCCACCGGCACCGGATCGGTTTCGCCGGTCAGGATCGCTCGGTCCAGCTCGCTCGCTCCCTCGGTGATGGTGCCATCCACCGGCACGCGCATCCCGGCACGCACAAGCACGGCATCGCCCACCGCCAGATCAGCGGCCTTGACGGTGATCGGGCCCTCATCGGTCAGCTTCAGCGCCGTGGGCACGGACATCGCAGAGAGCTCTGCCGCCGCCGAGCGGGCAACGGAGCGCATCTTCTGGTCTAAGAACCGCCCGGCCAGCAGGAAGAAAGTCAGTGACAGCGCGGCGTCAAAATAGGCATGGGCGCCGGACTGCGAGGTCTCATAGACCGACATCAGCACGGCCAGGATGATCGCCAGAGAGATCGGCACATCCATGTTGAGCCGCCCGTGGCGCACCGCGCTCCATCCATGGCGGAAGAAGGGCTGTGCAGAAAACAGGATCGCAGGCAGCGTGATCGCGGCGGAAATCCAGTGGAACAGATCGCGCGTCGCATCCGTCGCCCCGGACCAGACCGAAATCGACAGAAGCATGACGTTCATCATGGCAAAGCCCGCAACGCCCATCCGCATCATCAGATCCCGGGCCGTGCGGTCGCTTTCCGAGGCGGTCAGGACCGCCCCGTCCATCGGCTGCGCCTCGTAGCCGAGCCGTTCAAGTTCATGGACCAGGGTTTCGGTCTCGGCCTCGGGCCGGGCCCGCACAGTGGCGCGCTTGCGGGTCAGGTTGACGCGGACATCCTCGACGCCCTCGATTTTCATCAGCCCGTTTTCGACGGTGGCCATGCAGGCTGCGCAATGGACCGTGGGCAAGGAGAGCTGCACGTCACGCGATGCGGAGGAGATCACCCGGCCCGAGCGATCCGTGATCGCCGGGGCCGCCAAGCAGCCCGGACAGGCCGCGCCAGAGCTTTCCGTCATCGCCATCGCTTAGTGCTCCACGTAGACGACAACCCTTTGTGTGAAGGGGGTGCCGTCTTGCGCCACGGCTTGCATCCGCAGGTTCCAGTTGCCACCCGGCGCATTCACCTTGGCGACGTAGCGCTGCCCGTCAAAGCGGAACTCCGGGGTCTGGTCATCACGCACCGTGGTGGCGCGGCCAAAGACGCCGGAAATCGAATCCACCTCCACCGGAGCGCCCGTCGCATCCAAGATCGTCACGTGCAGCTCGTCCTGCTTCACATCGGCATCAACGGTCCAGCCCAGCGATTCCTGCGCGGCGCGATTGTCATCGAAATGCTGGCTGGCAACGTAGGAGTTCTTTGTCTCCAGTCCCGGAAAGGTTCCGACGGCAAAGAACGCCATGGCGATATTCACCGCGATAATCACCACGAAGAACATGGCGAAAATCGCGAAGAACTTCTTACCCGTGATCTCTCCCCGCCCCAGCAGCACGCCGATGCCCAGCATCAGGAGAGCGCCACCGACCATGGCCGCAACCATGACCCAGGAGGAGAGTTCGAATTCGGGCATTAACGGGTTCCTTTCCCATCGAAATAGGCATCGTTGGACGCACGTTCGCTGCTGAACATGTCTTCCACCCAGAAGCGGAAATCGGTGCGTTCAGATTCGGCCGCGTCCGATCCCGGAGGCGCCATGACATAGACCCGTACCTGATGCGTGGCATCGGCGGGAACGTCAACCACGGGCGTGTCGGCACCTTCGACCGTCAGCTGCAGAGGCTGATCGGCGGTCAGGGAGAGCTCAAACGGGCGCTCTTCGCCATGCTTGTTGCGCAGACGGATCTCATAGGCGTTGCGGATCGTGCCATCCGAGAGCGTGACATAGGTCGGGTTGCGCACGGCGGCGACAGTCATGTCGATGTCGGGCCGGATGAATAGCGCAAAGACCAGCCCGACGCCCACGAGCGACCAGAGCGTCGTGTAGACGATCGTGCGCGGGCGCAGGATGTGCTTGATGACCGGCTTGCCGGGCTGGCCAGCCCGCTCTTTGGGCTCATCCGACAGGGCGAAATAGTCGATCAGCCCGCGCGGCTTGCCGATCTTGGCCATCATGTCGTCGCAGGCGTCGATACACAGGCCGCAGGTGATGCATTCAAGCTGCTGACCGTCGCGGATGTCGATGCCCATGGGGCAGACGTTCACGCAGGCACGGCAGTCGATGCAATCGCCGAGAGCCTCGGCGTCGGCCCCCTTGCGGTGCTTGCCACGCGGCTCTCCGCGCCAGTCGCGATAGCCGATGGTGATGGTGTCTTCGTCCATCATCGCCGCCTGAATCCGCGGCCACGGGCAGGCATAGATGCAGACCTGTTCGCGGGCGATGCCCCCGAAGAAGATCGTGGTGAAGGCGAGGATGAACATGGTCGAATAGGCCACCGGGTGCGCGGTGCCATTCAGAAGGTTCATCATAAGGGTCGGCGCGTCGGCAAAGTAGAAGATCCACGCCCCCCCCGTCGCAAGGCCGATCAGAAGCCACACGGCGTATTTCGTCACACGCAGACGGATCTTTTCAGCATCCCACTTGCGGTTATAGAGCCGGATCCGCGCGTTGCGGTCGCCCTCGATCCAGCGTTCCGTGTGCACGAACAGATCGGTCCACACGGTTTGCGGACAGGCATAGCCGCACCACACCCGGCCCAGGGCCGAGGTAAACAGGAACAGTCCAAGCCCCGCCATGATCAATAGCCCCGCAATGAAGTAGAACTCATGCGGCCAGATTTCGATCCAGAAGAAGTAGAACCGCCGGTTCGCCAGGTCGATCAGAACCGCCTGGTTGGGCAGTTCGGGACCGCGATCCCAACGAATCAAGGGCGTTAGATAGTAGATGCCCAGCATCACCGTCATCAGACCCCACTTCAGGCGGCGAAATGGCCCTCTGACCTTACGTGGGAAGACCGGCTCGCGGCCTTGATAGAGCTTCGGAGCTTCGGACTGGCTCATGGCTGGACCTTTCGGGCAAACGGATTGCGTCACTCGCTGGTATCGGGCTTTCAGCGGCTCCGCTCATTGACACAGGTCAAAATGTGCAAGCAATATGCGCTATTGTCGCGGCGCCCGTCCAGCCTTCCGCTCCGTGCTGTAGCGACGCAAAAGCGGCGCCCGTTGGGGGCGGAAGCTGTCCCCGGTCAGGGTCATCGAATGGATCCGATCCAGCCGGAACGACCTTGCATCCTTCCTTAGAAGACAGTGGGCCACGAGCAGCAGGGCATTGTCCATGTAGATGATGCAAAGCGGCCAGACACGGCGTTCGGTGCGCGCGCCGTCCTTGTCCTCATAGGTCAGATCAATCGCCAGCTCGTCCCAGCAGGCCCGGCGAAGTTCCGTTACGGCAACATTGGGCGCGGCCTGTGAAACGGGGGCATAGTTGCGCAGCACCGCGTGCATGGCGGCGCGTTGGCCGTCATCGTTCAGACGCGCAATGATCTTGGCCAGGGCGGTCTCCCCGGCGGTCACCAGCTCCCGGTCAGCATAGTCTCGAATCGCGGAAAGGCCGAGCGTGAGCGCTTCGACCTCCAACCGCGAAAGCTGTTGCGGCGGCAGCGCCGGATCCTCGGTGAGCGTGTAGCCCAGCCCGGCCTCCCCCTCGATCCGGGCCCCGCCCGCGCGCAAGGCGTCAATGTCGCGATAGAGCGTGCGTAGCGAAACGCCCGTCTCCTCCGCCAGACGCGCGGCTGTGATCGGCGCGGGCAGGCGCCGGATCGTGTCGAGCAAACGGAACAGTCGGTCAGAACGGGCCATGGACTCCTGCCGGAAAGTGTCAGTAGGGCGATGTTAGGAGCCCCCTATCGAAACGCCAAGGAGGCTCACCATGCTTACGCTTTATCATTCCCCGATGTCCCGCTCGACGTCGATCGTCTCTCTGATCGAGGAGCTCGGTGCCGATGTCGATATCATCACCGTCACCGTACCCAGGCAGGACGGGACGGGCGCCCGCGATCCGCGCAATCCGCACCCCGAAGGCAAGGTGCCGCTGCTGGTCCATGACGGGCAGCACATCCGCGAACGTGGCGCCATTGTCGCCCATCTGTGTGCACTCTACCCCGACGCCGGACTGGCCCCAGCCCCCGGCACGGCTGACCACGGCCGGTTCCTGTCCTGGCTGTTCTATTACCAAGGTGTGATGGAGCCCGTGATGGTGGCCAGCATTCTTGAGCTCAGCCACCCTGGGTTTGAGGCAACCTTCCGCGACAAAGCCGCCATGGCGCGCGTTCTTGAAACCGCTCTGAAGGACGGCCCCTACCTGATGGGCGACACGTTCAGCGCCGCCGATCTTCTGCTCCACAGCCCCTTTGGCTGGATGCCGGAGTTCACGCCCGATAGCCAAGTGATCCGCGACTGGGTGGCGCGCTGCGCGGCGCGCCCGTCTATCGCGCATGCGGCGGCCCGGGATCAGGAAAGCATGAGCGCCTGAACGAAAACGGGCGGCCAAAGGCCGCCCGTTTTACATCTGCTTATGCGGCCTCGCGATCAGATACCGCCGCCCAGGCTGTGCACATAGGTGGCCACGGCCTTGATTTCAGCTTCGGTCAGACCCGAGCCCGGACGCGCGTCCAGGTTCCACGCCGGCATCACGCCAAAGCGGGAATAGGTCACGGTGTGCGTGATAGTGTCCTCATCGCCGCCATAGAGCCAGATCGCGTCGGTCAGGTTCGGCGCGCCCTGGAACTGGTCACCCTTGCCATCAACGCCGTGGCAGGAGGAACAGTTGATGTCGAACACTTCGGCGCCAGTGGCGGCGAGAGCGGCATCATGTTCCTGCCCGGAAAGCGCACGCACGTGCTGAACCACGGCGGTGATTTCCTCTTCGGGGAGGATGTCGCCAAAGGCAGGCATTTCGGACCAGCGAGCTTCGCCGTCCTGTTCGTTCCGAATGCCGTGGGTGACGGTGTACACGATGTCGTCCATCGTGCCGCCCCAGAGCCAATCGTCGTCGATCAGGGTCGGGAACCCGCCCGCCTGCACACCCTGCGCGCCAGAGCCGTGGCACTGGGAGCAGTTTGCGCGGAACACGGAGGCGCCGGCGTTCTGAGCATAGCCCAGAAGCTCCGCATCGTCGGCAATCGCAGCCGGCTCTGCCGAAGCGAGGCGCTCGTTGATGGCGCCGTTGCGCTCGTCGACGGCGTCGATGTCCGCCTGAACGTTGGCGCGGGTGGACCAGCCCAGAAGGCCGGGCGTCGCGCCCTTGATCAGGGGCCAGGCGGGATAGGCGATCGAGTAGCCAATCGCCCAGATGATGCAGGCATAGAAGATCCATACCCACCATTTCGGAAGCGGGTTGTTGTATTCTTCAATCCCGTCCCACTCATGACCGGTCGTTTCGACCTGGTTCTTATCGTTTTGGTTGCTCATTTCTGACCCTCCTCCGGGTCCGTCGTATCGGTGTCAGGGGCGGGCCGATCCTCATGGCGGAACGGCACGTTCGCTGCATCGTCATGGAGTTCGCGGCTTCCGGGCCGGAAGGCCCAGAAGATGGCGAAGATGAACACGCCGAAGATAGCCAGCATTCCCCAGCTGTCAGCGAATTCACGAAAGGCGGAATACGTGTCCATCTTTGGGCTCCGTTAGCGGCTCGCGTCGGGGGTGAAGGTCGAGAAATCGACCATGGTGCCCAGAACCTGAAGATAGGCGACAAGCGCGTCCATCTCGGTCACGGCTTCCTGCCCGTCCCAGTTCGCGACCGTGGCGCCGGGGTAGCGCTCATTGAGCGCATCCACGTCACCCCACGGATCGGCCTGAGTGGCGAAGTCTTCCGCGGCGGCTTCCATCATTTCGTCCGTGTAGGGCACACCCACGAGGCGATGAGTCTTCATCTTGTCCTCGATATACTCGGGCGTGATCTCACGGTTCAGAAGGAAGCCGTATTTGGGCATCACCGATTCCGGCACCACCGACTGCGGGTTCGCAAGGTGCTGCACCTGCCAGTCGTTCGAGTACCGACCGCCAACACGGGCGAGGTCAGGCCCCGTCCGCTTGGAGCCCCACTGGAACGGGTGGTCATACATCGACTCGGCGGCAAGGCTGTAGTGGCCATAGCGTTCGACCTCGTCCCGCATGGGACGGATCATCTGGCTGTGACACACATAGCACCCTTCGCGCACATAGATATCCCGCCCGGTCAGCTCGAGAGGGGTGTAGGGACGCACGCCCTCCACCTCTTCGATGGTGTTTTCCAGGTAGAACAGCGGCGCGATTTCCACCAAGCCACCCACGGTGACCACCGCGAAAGCCCCAGCCAGAAGCAGCGTTGCGTTGCGTTCAATTACGGCGTGACGATCAAGAATTCCCATTGATACGTCTCCTTATTCGGCCGGCACGGCGGTGGCGGCATCCTCTTTGCGAGGCTGCGCGCGGACCGTCATGTAGAGGTTGAAGCACATGATGAGAGCGCCGGTCAGATACATCAGACCGCCGGTGCCGCGCACCACATACATCGGGAACTTGGCCGACACGGTGTCAGCGAAGCTGTTCACGAGGAAGCCGTTGGCATCCACTTCACGCCACATCAGGCCTTCCATGATGCCGGTCACCCACATCGACGCCGCGTAGAGCACGATGCCGATGGTCGCCAGCCAGAAGTGCCAGGACACGAGGCTCAGGGAGTACAGCTTCTCACGCTGCCACAGGCGCGGGGTCAGGAAGTACAGAGCACCGAAGGTGATCATGCCGTTCCAGCCCAGAGCACCGGAGTGCACGTGACCGATGGTCCAGTCAGTGTAGTGAGACAGCGAGTTCACCGCACGGATCGACATCATCGGACCTTCAAAGGTGGACATCCCGTAGAAGCCGACCGAGATGACCATCATACGGATGATCGGGTCGGTGCGGATTTTGTCCCAAGCGCCCGAGAGCGTCATCAGACCGTTGATCATGCCACCCCAGGACGGCATCCACAGCACGATGGACATCACCATGCCGAGGGTCGAGGCCCAGTCCGGCAGAGCGGTGTAGTGCAGGTGGTGCGGGCCAGCCCAGATGTAGATGAAGATCAGGGCCCAGAAGTGGATGATCGACAGCTTGTAGGAGAAGACCGGGCGCTCAGCCTGCTTCGGAACGAAGTAGTACATCATCCCCAGGAAGCCCGCCGTCAGGAAGAAGCCCACAGCGTTGTGGCCATACCACCACTGCGTCATGGCATCCTGAACACCAGCAAAGACCTGAACCGACTTGGAGCCCAGCAGGCTCACCGGGATGGAGAGGTTGTTGACCACGTGCAGCATCGCGACGGTGACGATGAAGGACAGGAAGAACCAGTTGGCCACGTAGATGTGGGGCTCTTTACGCTTGAAGAGCGTGCCCATGTAGATGCCCAGATAGGTCACCCAGACGATGGTCAGCCACCAGTCCACATACCACTCGGGTTCGGCGTATTCTTTGGATTGGGTGACACCCATCAGGTAGCCGGTCGCTGCCAGAACGATGAAAAGCTGATAGCCCCAGAACACGAACCACGCCGCGTTACCGCCCCAAAGGCGCGCGGCGGTGGTGCGCTGCACAACGTAGAAGGACGTCGCGATCAGCGCGTTGCCGCCAAAGGCGAAAATCACCGCGGAGGTGTGCAGCGGACGCAGGCGTCCGAAGTTGCCGTAGCCCTGCAGGAACTCAAAGTTGAGCTGCGGAAAGGCCAGCTGGAACGCGATGAACGTCCCCACCAGGAAGCCCGCGACCCCCCAGAATGCCGTGGCGATGACGCCGGCACGCACGACACCATCATGGTAGCCGGTATCGACGACCTTCGGCTCTCCGGTGCGGCGAATCGTGTAGATGAAAGCCAGGCCCGCGGCGATCATCACGATCAGCGCGTGGACCTGGTAGGCCATATCCCTCGCAAAGTTCGCCGCCACAGCGGCGAGGAGGGTCACGATCCCAAGGACCGCAATTTTCAACCAATCCGTCATTAGATTGTCCCTTCGTTTCGGTTTTTGCAGTCCCTGGCGCGTCTCAGAATACCGAACACGACGCCCCGCAGGACCTATTTTCCCAAGTTTCTTCTGTCATCCGCGCGCACCCCAAACCTTGATCCAAGTCAATCCGCGCGCGTCTGGCTCTTGCTAGGGAAGAGGAAGCTTCCCCGCAACGGGGCATGCTGGCGCAGCCTGCAAGGAGGGGTTTGACCGATGTCCTACCGTACAGTCTCTACGATTCTGACCGATCAGGAAAGCGATTCCACCGCGCTGAGCGCGGCCCGCGGGCTTGCCGCTCGAGAAGGCGCGCATCTCGAAGTGACCTGCCTTGGGATCGACCCAACACGCTATGAAGCCCTGCCTGCCGGGTCGGCCATCGTTCTGGACGAAGGCCGCGAGGACGCCCGCGCCCAGGCCGATTCGCTCGCCACTTGGGCGCGTCAGGCGGTTCCCGAAAGCGAGAACCGCGTCTCTGTCGAAGACATGGTCGTTGCACAACTTGCGCTCGATCGTCACATCGCACGGGTCGCCCGTTACACCGATCTGGTTGTGTCCTCGCGCCCGTACGGGGACGATGCCGCCCCCATCGCGCCGATCATCTTCGAAGCCGCCCTGTTCGGCGCGCGCGTGCCGGTGATGGTCGCGCCCAAACCCGACCTGCCCATCTTCAACCGAATCTGCGTGGCCTGGAACGAAACGGACGAATCCCTGACCGCCGTACGGAAGGCGCTTCCTCTTCTCACCGCGTCAAGCCATGTGGATATCGTGATGATCGACCCGCCGGCCCGGTCCGCAGAGCGGTCCGACCCCGGTGGCGCCCTGGCCCTGATGCTGGCCCGTCACGGTGTGACCTGTGAAGTGTCGGTCCTGTCCAAGACACTGCCTCGGGTCAGCGATGTTCTGATGCGCTTCACGGCCGACCATGCCAGCGATCTGTTGGTGATGGGGGCCTACGGCCATTCGCGGTTCCGCGAAGCTTTGATCGGCGGAGCGACCCGCGACCTGCTGGAAGAGGCGGAACTGCCTCTGTTCCTGGCGCATTGAGCTGCGCGATGATCGTTCAACGACCGGAAGCGGCGCGGGGGCTAGCTGATCACGCCCCCGTCAACGTCGTCCCCGGTCTCGGCCATCAGGCGCCTCAGGTCCGGAACCCGGATCCGGCGCTTGCCTTCCAGAACGATCACGCCTTCACGCTTCAGCGCCGACATCTGGCGGCTCACGGTCTCAAGCGTCAGCCCCAGGTAATCCGCCATCGCCTCGCGCGTCAGCGGAAGATCAATAATCAGATCGCGGCTCTGCGGGGTCATGCCGATCACGGCCTCACGCCGCGCAATGATGTTCAAAAGGCTCGCGATCTTTTCGCGGGCCGTTTTGCGCCCCAGGATCAGCATCCACTCGCGCGTGCTGTCGAGCTCATCCATGGTCATCTCAAGCAGCCGCTCCGCCACATGGGGCGTCGTCCGCATGAGCTGTTCGAACGGCTTGCGACGGAAGCAGCACAAGGTCACCGGCGCCACGGCCATCACGTCAAAGGCGGAATGGGTACGCCCCGGACGGCCAATGAAATCGCTGGGCAGCAACAGCCCGACCATTTGCGTGCGCCCGTCCTCCAGCGTCTGGGAGAGCGACGCCACCCCCGTCACGACGGAGGCGACAAAGCTCATCTCGTCCCCGGCCCAGGCGATCGTCTGCCCGGCATCATAGTTCCGGTAGTACTTGATTTCTTCGAGAGCGGAGAGTTCTTCGGGCTCGCAACGCGAGCAGACCGCGCGATACCGGATCGGGCAGTCACCGCAGTTCGTATCCAAGCGTGCGGGGTCGGCGCGCATGAATTTTCCTCAGCCTTTGATAGTTCGCCCTATAAGACACGAAACACGGAGCCTTGCCAATGACATCGCGTGCTAAACTCCGCGATCTGGGCCTGTTTGACGCGCGGGCACCGCGTTACACCAGCTACCCGCCCGCAAACCATTTCAGCGATCTCGCCGCCGATTCGACCGAAACCTGGATCCGCGCCCTGCCCTCTGGCGCACGCGTGTCGCTTTATCTGCACGTACCCTATTGCCGACGCCTGTGCTGGTTCTGCGCCTGCCGGACCCAAGGCACCAGCACAGATCGCCCGCTGGTTCCCTATGTCGACATGCTCAAGCGCGAGCTGGAGATCGTCGACGGGATGCTCGGCAAAGACGTGGTGCTGTCGCGCATCCATTTCGGGGGCGGCACGCCCACCATCCTCCCGCCGGAGCTGATCGCAGAGCTGGGCGGGATGCTCGACGGGTTCCGCGACCGCTCGGACGATTTCGAATTCTCGGTCGAGATCGACCCGACAGAGGTGGATCAGGCCCGGATCGACGCCTTCGCCGCGCTCGGCATGAGCCGCGCCTCCATCGGCGTTCAGGATTTCGACCCGATCGTGCAGGAAAGCATCGGCCGCCTGCAAAGCTTCGAGCAGACCCGCGACGTGGTGGAGCGCCTGCGCGCCGCCGGGGTGGGCAGCCTGAACATGGACATTCTCTATGGCCTGCCCCACCAGACCCGCGCCCGCATGGCCGCGAGCGTGGAAAAGGTGCTGGAGCTCGCCCCCGACCGCGTGGCGCTCTACGGCTACGCTCACGTTCCATGGATGGCGAAACGCCAGGTGATGATCCCCGCCGACGCTCTGCCCGACGCGGAAGAGCGGCTCGATCTGTTCGAGGCCGCCCGCAAGCTGTTCCTCTGGCGCGACTACGCCGAAATCGGGATCGACCACTTCGCCCGCAAGTCTGACAGCATGGCCCATGCCGCCGATGACGGCACGCTGGCGCGCAACTTCCAAGGCTACACGGTTGACCCCTCCGATGCGCTGATCGGGCTGGGGGCGTCGGCCATCTCGCGCTATCCGCAAGGCTTTGCACAGAACCACTCGACCAGCTCGAAATATACCGGCGCCGTGCAGGATGGCAGACTGGCCACCGTGCGCGGCCACGCGATGAGCGACGACGATCTGCTGCGCTCCGATCTGATCGAAGACCTCATGTGCCGCTTCGCCATCGACCTGAACGCCCGAGCCGCACAGCATGGCCGCCCGCTGGCGGAGCTGGAAGAGATGTGCGCAAGCATCCACGCCGATTTCGAAGGCTGGGTCGAACAGGACGGCCCGCTGCTGCGCATCACACGAGAGCCGCACCTGATCGCTCGGCTGGTGGCCCAGAAACTGGACGCCTATCTCATGCCCGAAGGACGCCACTCCAAGGCGCTGTGATCTTGCCAAGCCGCCGCGCGCGTGCCTTTCTCGCGCGGCAGGAGGCAAGACATGACCCATCCCGGCATCATCGCCCTGCTGGGCGCCTATGTGCTCAGCCAATTCTACCGCGCCTTTCTCGCGGTGCTCGCCCCCGTGCTGGAGCGCGATCTGGGCGCGGGCGCGGATGATCTCGCTCTGGCCTCGGGCCTGTGGTTTCTGACCTTCGCCGCCATGCAGATCCCTGTGGGAGAGGCCCTGGACCGGATTGGCCCGCGCCGAACGGCTGCGACGCTCTTTCTTCTGGGGGGCGCGGGTGGTGCGGCGGTCTTTGCCCTGGCCACGGCCCCGTGGCACATCACGCTCGCCATGATCCTGATCGGGATCGGCTGTTCTCCGGTGATGATGGCCAGCTATTTCATCTTCGCCCGCAGCTTCCCGCCCGCCGCTTTCGCCACGCTGGGCGCCATGGTCATCGGGATCGGATCGCTGGGCAACCTTGCATCTGCGGCGCCCATGGCCTGGGCCGAAGCCACCATCGGCTGGCGCGCGACCCTGTGGGTGCTGGCTGCCGTCACGGCCGCCATTGCGCTCGCGGTCTGGCGTCTGGTCGACGACCCGCCCCCGGCACCACGAGACGCCCAAGGATCGGTGATCGACCTTCTGAAGATCCCCGCATTGTGGCTGATCTTTCCCCTCATGGCGGTGCAATACGCCCCCTCCATGGGGCTGCGCGGGCTTTGGGCAGGCCCCTACTCCGCCGATGTGTTCGGAGCTGACCCGGCCATGATCGGGACCGTCACGCTTGTCATGGGGCTGGTCATGGTGGTCGGAAACTTCGGCTACGGCCCGATGGACCGACTGCTGCGCACCCGCAAATGGGTGGCGTTTGGCGGCAACCTGGGCGGCGCGCTCGCGTGTCTGGCACTTTGGGCCTTTTGGGATCACTCCCTCTGGCTTTCAACGGTGCTCCTGTCGCTGATCGGCTTGTTCGGCGCGAGCTTCGCCGTTCTGATCGCCCACGCCAAAGCGCTGTTCCCGCCGCACCTGACAGGGCGTGGCGTCACCTTGATGAACCTCTTCGGTGTCGGCGGCGTCGGGCTTGGCCAGATCGCGACGCGGCAGATCCACGCCAGCCATGGCGGCGCGCCAGAGGCGTTCCCGGCGATCTTCCTCTATTTCGGCGTCACGTTGCTGATCGGTCTCGCGCTCTACCTGTTCACCGAAGACCGGCTCGACTGATCTTCTTATTTGTCGAAAATACCTCGGGGTTTGGGGCAGAGCCCCAATCCAACCTCAGGGCAGCGGATCGGTCCGATAAAGCCGCACCTTCAGCCCGCCATGGGGTACCGGCGCCTCCTCCGTAGCAAAGGGAAGCCCCGTCGCCTTCGCCAACCCGGCATCTGACGTGATGATCCCCACGCGCCAGCCGGAAAACGCTTCCATCAGGCGCCGCCCAAGCGCGTCATGCGCCGCAAACAGCGGCTTTCGGGATCCGATCCGCGCCCCATAGGGCGGGTTGACGATAACCAAGCCGGGCGGGCCCGCAGGCCGTTCCAGATCGCTGACCGCGCCCTGCCGGAACTGACACAGATCCGAGACCCCTGCGCGCTCCGCATTGGCGGTGGCCCCGCTGATCGCGCCGCTGTCCCGGTCCGATCCGTAGAACATCGGCTCGACCGAACCCACCGGCTCCGCCCGGCGCAGTTTCCGCCACGCCTGGCCGTGAAAGCTCGCCAGTTGCTCGAACGCGAAGGCCCGGGATCGGCCCGGCAGCAGCCCTGACGCCATCTCGGCGGCTTCGATCACAAAGGTGCCCGAGCCGCACATCGGATCCAGCACCGGCTCGCCGGGCTGGTAGCCGCACTGGCGCAGGAAAGCCGCCGCGAGGCTCTCGCGCATCGGCGCCTTTCCGACGAACATCTTATGCCCCCGCTTATGGAGCGATTCACCCGTGCTATCGACGCTGAGCGTGCAGAGATCGTCATCGATTCGCACCTTCACGGTGACGGGAGCCTCATCAGAGAGGGGAGCGCCAAGTGTCTCCGCAATGGCACGCTCCACCCGCTGTGCGGCGGCACCGGCGTGGTAAATGCGGGACGCGCGGCAGGTCGCTTCTACCTTCACCGGCACATCGGGGCGCAGCACATCGGACCAGGCCACCTTGCGCGCCCGCTTATCAAGCTGCGCCAGATGCATCGCCCTGAACTGCGCCACCCGTACCAGCACCCGCACCGCGCAGCGCAGCGTCAGGTTGGCGCGCCAGACTTCGCGCCAATCGCCCTGTAACGCGACGCCACCGGGCACAATGGAAACGCCCGCAAAACCCGCCTCACGGGCCTCATCCGCCAGAACCGGCTCCAGCCCCGGAGGGGCTACGAGAAAAATATCGAGAAGATCGCTCATTCCGCGTCTCTAACGCGTATCGACAGACACCGCGAGAGCAAGACGCCCCTCCCCCGCAGGTCTCCAGTGCTAAGCCGCCACGCTCAGTCTATCTGACCGCATCCGAAGGGCGCGCGCACCATTTTTCCCTTGAAACTGAGCACGAGGCACCCAAAGACAGTGATAACAGCGAAAAAGAGGCTCGGAATATGCGTATCGCAGTCATTGGCACCGGTTATGTCGGCCTTGTATCAGGCGTTTGCTTCTCGGATTTTGGCCATGAAGTGGTCTGTGTGGACAAGGACCCTGGCAAGATCGAACGCCTGAAAGCGGGGGAAGTCCCGATCTATGAACCCGGGCTGGACGCCCTGATGGCGCGCAATGTTGAAGCGGGGCGCCTGACCTTCACACTCGATTTGCAAGAGGCGATCGAAGGCGCTCAGGCCGTGTTCATTGCGGTCGGCACACCGACCCGGCGCGGGGACGGGCACGCCGATCTGACCTTCGTCATGGCCGCCGCCGAAGAGATCGCGAAAGCCGCGACTGACTATCTGGTGATTGTCACGAAATCCACGGTTCCGGTCGGCACCAACCGCCAGGTGAAACAGGTTGTCCGCAAAGCCAATCCCGATCTCGAATTCGACGTCGCTTCGAACCCGGAGTTTCTGCGCGAAGGTCAGGCGATCGAGGATTTCATGAAGCCCGACAGGGTGGTTGTGGGCGTCCAATCCGAGCGCGCCGCCGACGTGATGAGCGAAATCTATCGCCCGCTCGAGCTGCGCGACTATCCCGTGATCGTGACCGATTTGGAATCGGCCGAAATGATCAAATACGCCGCCAACGCATTCCTTGCGACCAAGATCACTTTCATCAACGAGATCGCGGCGCTGTGCGAACGCACGGGCGCGGATGTGAAAGAGGTCGGCCGCGGGATGGGGCTCGATGCGCGGATTGGTGGCCGTTTCTTGAACGCCGGACCCGGCTATGGCGGAAGCTGCTTTCCGAAGGACACTAAGGCGCTTGCCCGGATCGGGCAGGAAAATGCGGTGCCAATGCAGATCACCGAGACGGTCATCAAGGTCAACGAGGAGATCAAGCGCCGCATGGTCGATAAGCTGGTCGACCTTTGTGACGGGAGCTTCAACGGAAAGACGGTCGCGGTGCTGGGCGTCACCTTCAAGCCCGACACCGACGACATGCGTGACAGTCCCAGCCTCACGCTGGTGCCCGCCATGGTAGGCGGCGGCGCAAAGGTGCGGGTCTGCGATCCCCAAGGACACCACGAAGGCGAAGCCCTGTTGCCCGGCGTCAACTGGTTCGATGACGCCTACAAAGCCGCGCGCAATGCTGATCTTGTGGTCATTCTGACCGAATGGAACGAGTTCCGTGCACTTGATCTGGAACGCATCGCGAAACACATGGCGATCCCGCGGATGGCGGATCTGCGCAATGTCTACACCGCGCGAGACGCCAAGAAGGCTGGGTTTGAGGCATATGCATCAATCGGACGTCCCGATCTGAGCGCCCGCCCCGATCAGGACTGATAGCGGCGCACACCGCGCTGTGCCAATGACAAAACGGCGCCCCGAGAATGCTCCGGGCGCCGTTTTTTTGTTTCGTCAAACGCTCGGTTGGCCGCGGCCCGTCAAAGCGCCTTCGCCGTGCGGGCCACACCGAACAGCTGGCCGATTGCACCAAGGATCGACTGCGTGGCGGTGAGCGGGCTTTCCGTCACATAGATCAAATCATCGGGCCGAATTTCGAACTCACCCGCGCTGAACAGACCATCCGCGTTGGTCAGATCGATAGTGAAGATCACCCGGCTCTCATCCGGACCGCTAGGCTTAACGGCAGAGGCCGGATACGTGCGCAAAATCAGCACACCACCGGGGTCGGCACGGCTGTCGGTCACGCCCCCGATGATGGAGATCGCTTCAAGCGCGGTCACCCGCTCTTCTCCAAAGTAATGCACGGCCTCGGAACGAGCCGCGCCGAGTGACAAGAACTTGCGATCGTCCTCCTGGACAACCACTTTATCGCCACCGATCAAGGTCGTGTCCCGGCTGGGGTTATCGTACAGCTCCTCGACCGACAGACCGTAGGTCTTCCCACCACGGTGAAGGCGAACCTGTGGGCTTTTCATCGACGGGTTCACACCACCGCCAGCGGCAAGCAGCGCCATCAACGTGTAGTCCTGATCGGGCATCGGATAGGATCCGGGACGGCTCACACCGCCCACCAGGTTGACCGAACTGTTCCGGCCGGGCTTGTGGGCGACCTGCACCTGCGCCGACGGCGCGACATTGAGATATTGCCCTTCAATCACCTCGCGCGCCCGCTCGGGGCTCATCCCCGACACGCGCACCTGGCCGATATAGGGCAGGAAGACCCGTCCAGTTGAAGACACCTGCATCGAGGGCATCGCCACAAAACGCTGCCCCGGAGCGGTCAGAAGGCTCGAATCCTGAGAGCTCCAGACAGTGATGTCGAGCGCATCGCCCGGGCGAATAATCTGATTGGCAGGTTGGCGCACGCGATCAATCCATCCCAGGCGCGGCTCTCCGACCCTTGGCCAGCTGGCGTACTCACCCACGGTGGCTCTGGTCACCGGAGCGACCTGAAAATCGGGCAAAACGCCGTCAGGATCGGCCGGATCGTTCGTCTCATCAAGAATTTCGCTTTGCAGTGCAGCGCCTCTCGGCATCTGTTCACACCCTGCGACGAATGTCGCAACCAAGCAGATGGCAAGCAGTTTCTTCATGGACGCAATCCCCCCGGGCTGGCATCTTTCCGAACACCCTTAAGCGCTTCCGACGCGTAGGGGAACAGCCCTGTGACAAAACCACCCCGTGCTGTCACCTTTCCGCCCCGCCCCTCTCGTGGTATTCCTCACCAGAGTCGCGGCCTCAGGCAGCGGCAAACATAGTGAAACAAAAGGTCTTCGATATGAAAACCCAAATCCTTGGCGCGGCTCTGGCCGTTATTGCTCTGCCCGCTCTTGCTCAGGATGCGCCGACCGGCGACGCCGGAGCTGGTGAAACGGCGTTCAACCGTCAGTGCGTGGCCTGTCACGTGGTCGTCGACGCCGACGGCAACAAGCTGGCTGGTCGCAACGCGAAAGTGGGCCCGAACCTTTATGGTGTGGCTGGGCGCGTGATCGGGTCCCAAGACGGCTTCCGTTACAGCGATGGTTTCGCGACCCTGAACGGTCAGGGCGACACCTGGGACGAAGCCCATTTCGTCGGCTATGTTCAGGATCCCACCGGCTGGCTGCGCGAAACGCTCAGCGACAACAGCGCCCGCGGCAAGATGGCGTTCAAAGTCCGCTCGGAAACCGATGCGGCTGATATTTACGCCTACCTGCACAGCGTGGCCCAGTAAGCACCTGAGTCCTTGACGCATTCGGAGAAGCCGCCCTTCGGGGCGGCTTTTTTGTGGCACGATCGCGGCACACCTTTCTAATGCCAAAGAACTTGGGCGGCGGTGTTTACACCCGCTCAATGCCTCCCGGTCACAGTCCCTTTCGTGGGGGTGAGTTTGGGAGAGGTGGCATGTCCGCAACTGCGAACGCACCAATTATTATCAAGCGCAAGAAGATCGTCGCTGGCGGCGGTCATCATGGTGGCGCGTGGAAAGTGGCCTATGCGGATTTCGTCACCGCGATGATGGCTTTCTTCATGCTGATGTGGCTGCTCAACGCCACGACAGAGCAGCAGCGCAAGGGCATCGCGGACTATTTTTCGCCGACGATCCCACTGGCAAAGATCTCCGGCGGCGGCAGCGGTTTGCTCAACGGTCAGGACGCCGCCACGCGCGAGAAAATCTATCGCGAGGCTGAAGGCGCCTCGACCGACAACCCGAACCCGCGCAACAGCACGTCGCGCGACGACGAGGATCTGGCCCGGATCGAAGAAGCGCTAGCCGGCACCGGGGGCGAAAGCACCGTTGCCGACGACACGCTCCGCCATATCGTGACGCGCACAACGGACGAAGGGCTCGTCATTGAGCTGTTCGATATTGGCGACACCAGAATTTTCGCCCCCGGCACGGCAGAATCAGAGCCTCTGGCCCATCAGCTTGCAGCGATGCTTGTCCGGGTGATCGCCACGGTCGAAAATGATGTAGCGGTGCGCGCCCATGTCCGGGCCTTCCCTGCCCCATTAGCCCAGGAAAAGACCTGGCCTCTCTCCATGGAGCGGGCGGATGTGTTCCGGCGATTGCTCGATCAGCACGGGCTGGAGGACGGCCGCGTGACCCGCACGACCGGGCGCGCTGCGACATCTCCGATCGTCCTAGATCCGATGGCCTTGCGCAACAACCGCGTCGAAATCGTTCTGCTGCGGCAGGGTCGCTGATCTCGCGGCCCTTAGCGCAATCTTAAGACACCGGGCGTTAGGGATGGAGGAGACACCACGGATCAAGCTCGCAAACAAGGATACGCATGACGATTTCATCCTCACTGAGCGCCGGAGTCGCCGGACTGGCAGCCAATGCAAGCCGCCTCGCCACGATTTCCGACAACATCGCGAACTCGGCGACGTACGGCTACAAACGCGCGGTCACCGACTTTCATTCGTTGGTGACAAATTCCGGCACCGGCAGCTACTCCGCCGGTGGGGTCCGAACGACAAGCGCGCGGATGGTATCGGAAAGTGGCCCGGTCGTGACCACGTCCAACCCCACAGACTTGGCCGTGACCGGCCGGGGTATGCTTCCGGTTACCTCGGTGACAGGCCTTGCGGAGAACAATACCACCCCCGATGTCAAACTGGTGACAACCGGATCGTTCAAGACCAACGCAGACGGTTTCCTGACGACCAGCGGCGGGCTCGCACTCATGGGCTGGGCCGCAAACCCCGACGGAACGATCGGCAGCTACCCGCAAGACACTTTTGCAGGTCTGACTCCCATCCAGATCAATACCAAGGAATACGCTGGGTCCGCGACGACCGATATCTCGCTCTCGGTGAACCTCGCAGCCACGGAAACGGAGGCGGGCGCATCCGGGGATCCGCGCACCATGTCGGTGGAGTATTTCGACCACCTGGCAAAGTCCCAAAACCTGCAGATTGAGTTCACCCCCACAGTGCCCGCCACCGGAGCCTCCAACGAATGGTCGATGGCCATCCGAGATGGCGCATCGGGCGGTGCAGTGATCGGCGAATACGTCCTGACTTTCGATAATACCCCCGCCAGCGGCGGAACCCTGGCCGCTGTCACCGCTGTCACCGGAGCCCCCTATGCCCCCGCGACAGGCACGCTTCCGCTAACCACACCGGGCGGCACCATCGCGCTCGACATCGGGATCCCGGGCCAACCGGGCAGGCTCTCCCAGATCTCAGACAAGTTCGCCCCGGGCGATATTTCCAAGAACGGCTATGCTGCAGGCAATCTGACCGCAGTCGAGGTCGATGCCGCAGGCCGAGTCCAAGCCTATTACGACAATGGCGTCGGTCGGACGATCGCTCAAATCCCATTGGTCGATGTGCCCAACGTGGACGGTCTGCGTGTGCATGATGATCAGACCTACACCCTCTCCAAGGATAGCGGTGATTTCCTTCTCTGGGCCGCCAGCGAAGGCCCAACCGGGGAAATCCTGAGCTTCGCGCGCGAAGAATCCGCCACGGATGTCGCACGCGAGTTGACCGATCTGATCCGCACGCAGCGCGCCTACTCTTCGAACGCAAAGATCATCCAGACGGTGGATGAGATGCTTCAAGAGACCACCAATATGAAGCGCTAAGAGGGCGCGAGTAGATGCCGATCAGCCAATCCCTCAACAACGCCCTTACGGGACTAAATGCCGCATCACGTGGCGCCGATCTCGTGTCATCCAACATCGCAAACGCGGCGACCGAAGGGTATGCGCCGCGCTCACTATCGCTCTCGGCCCGGGATGTCGGAGGGCTCGGCGCCGGCGTGCGGATCAACGGCGTCGTTCGGCACAACGACCCCTATCTCACGGCCCAACGGCAGCTGTCGGATGCGCGGGCAGGATATGATCAGACGATCGCTGAAGCAACAACCCATTGGGAGAAGAGTATCTCTGGCGGCGATGGCCTGCCCAGCCTCTCCAGCCGGATCACCGCCGTAGAAACCGCGCTTATCACCGCGGCGGGTGATCCATCATCTGCGGCCCGCCTGAAAGCGGTCACATCTTCTCTTGAAGACGTCGCAACAGGTTTCAAATCAGCGTCGGACGGCATCAGCGAGATCCGCGCGCGGGCGGAACAAACCATTTCGGCACAAGTCACGTCCGTCAACGAAGCGCTGCGCGAAATCGACCGGCTGAACGATGAGATCATCCGCGTCCGCTCCGGAAGTGGAGAGGCCTCGGGTCTCATTGACCAGCGACAGCAAGCCATCGACAGTATCTCTGAAATTATCCCCATCAAGCAACTCAACCGCGACGGTGGGCGGATCGCGCTGATCTCGACACAGGGAGAGTTCCTTCTGGATCATGAACCCCGCACGCTGTCCTTCTCTGCTGCGGGGGCCGTGGCGGCAGACATGACCTATGCGAACGGCGCTCTCTCCGGTCTAAGCATCAACGGACAGCCGGTGACTGGCACAGGATCGTTTGGAAACCTGGGCGGCGGAACGCTAGAGGCCCAATTCCAGATCCGCGACCAGCTTGGCGAGTCGTGGCAAAGCGCGCTCGACTTGAATGCAAGGGATCTGCTTCAAAGGCTCTCCAGCAATTCAGCCGATTCTTCGATTGCGTCGGGTCAACCGGGGCTATTGTCGCTCAGCAGTCCCTCCGCCTCAAGCACGGATCCAGGAGTCGCGGGGAAACTGGCCTTGAACGATAGGTTGGTGGCACCGACGGGCTCAGCAGACCGAATTCGAGATGGCCTTTATGCCATCGTTTCCGCTGGCAATGGCGACCCTTCGCAACTCCGCCGCTGGGCAGATGCGCTCTCAGCTCCGGACAGCCTGAGCCCCGGCGCACCAGCACGATCAGCCAGCGGAAATCTGGATGGCCTATCTGACGGTGCGAGCGCTGATCGGGTGCATGCGGAGAACAGGCAGTCTCGTTCGACAGCGGCACAGCAAAGCTATCTGGAACGTGAAAAGGCGCTCGGCGTCGACACCGATGCTGAGCTTCAAAACCTGATGCGGATCGAAAAGGCCTACGCCGCAAACGCCCGCGTCATTAAAACGATTGATACCCTTCTCAACAGACTGCTGGAGATATGATGCTACGCCCCCACCTTGGCGACATGGCGCGCCATCTTGCGAACCAGCAGCGCACGATACAGATCAAGACCGATCTGTATCGCCTGAGCGATGAACTATCCTCCGGCAAGAAATCAGACCTTCCTCGCGCGTTGGGTTTTTCACGCGCCCGTCATGCGGAGCTCGTATCGACGCTTTCCCTGAACAGCGCATTCAGCCAACTGGGTGAGGAAGTTGGGGTACGACTAGCGGCTCAGCAAGGCGCCCTAGCCGAGATAGGGGATCGCGGGTCGTCACTTGCGTCCGATATTATCGGCCTGCCGCTTGAACCATCACAACAAGACATCGCACGCACGGCGCGCAGTGCGGAGAGCGACTTCATCGACGGAATCGCAGCGCTTCGGACCTCCGTCGCAGGGCAGTTCGCCTTCTCGGGCGCGCAATCAGATCACCCGCCCCTGCCAGACGGCCAGACACTGCTTGCCGATCTGCGCGCGACCATCAACATGGGTGGGTCGTCTTCTCAAATCATTTCTGACGTCAGACAGTTCTTCACAGACACAGCCGGACGCTACGAAACCGCGCATTATACCGGTGGGGCCGCACCTGCCGAGACTTTGAGGTTGGGCGCAAATGTCACCTTGGAACCGCTCGCCACAGCGCTCGCGCCAGAAATCAGAGATGCACTCGCCGGTGTTGCCCTTGCAGCTATTGCGAATGACTTCTCCGCTCCGCGCGATCCGCGAGCCAAAGACCTCCTTCAAGCGGCACGTGACGATCTACAGAACACTGCGGGGCTTACTGCGATTAGCGCTAGGATTGGCACGGCAGAGCATCGCGTAGAAGAGGCTCAAACGCGCCTATCTGCAAACAGTAGCGCCATGCAGATAGAGCTCAACTCCATGGAGACAGCAGATCCATTCGAAACAGCGGTCCGCCTTCAAGAAACGCAACTTCAACTAGAAACACACTTTACGTCGCTGGCCAGACTTTCGAAACTTTCTTTGATTTACCATATGCCATGACTCAACGTTTTCTGTTCTTCGTCAGTGTCCTTTTGGCAGCTTGCCTGTCTGCCGCAGTTGCTCTGGCTGCGCCTGTCCGGCTCAAGGACTTGGTGGAGTTCGATGGTGTTCGTAGCAACGACCTCGTCGGATACGGCCTTGTTGTCGGGTTGAACGGGACGGGGGATGGCTTGCGCAACGCACCCTACACTGAGGAGATTCTATCCAACATCCTCGAGCGGTTAGGCGTCAACGTCACCGGAGAGCAGCTTCGCCCCAAAAACGTTGCGGCCGTGCTCGTGACAGCAAGCCTGCCGCCGTTTGCGCGGGCAGGCAGCCCGATCGACGTCACGGTTTCAGCGATCGGGGACGCGAAGAGCCTTCTTGGCGGGACCTTGGTCATGACGCCACTCAACGCCGCAGATGGTGCGATCTACGCGGTCGCGCAGGGAACGATCATAGCGGGTGGTGCCGTGGCAACCGCCGATGGCGCAAGTGTCACGCAAGGCGTTCCGACGTCCGGCGTCATTCCCGCAGGCGCGACAGTGGAGCGCGAGGTTGATTTTTCTTTATCGGAGCTTTCAGTGCTCCGGTTGGCCTTGCGCAACCCCGACTTCAGCTCGGCGATGAAAATCGAAAGCGTGATCAATCGCGCATTCAACCGGAATGTCGCTCTCATGCTGGATAGCGGCACAGTTGAGATCGACTTGGCAGCGTCAGGCGCTCGATCCCCAGCTCATGCGATTGGCCGGATCGAAAACCTGCGGATTGAACCGGAGCACCGAGCGCGCGTCGTAGTCGATCAGCGGTCTGGGACAATCGTCATGGGCGAAGATGTGCGGATCGGTCGGGTGGCGGTCAGCCAGGGCAATCTCACCCTTCGTGTGAGGGAAGAACCACTCGTTGTACAGCCCAACCCATTTTCCGATGGGGAAACCATCACCGTCCCGCGCAGCTCTGCGGCAATCGAGGAAGAACCCGGTATAGGCCTTGCGGAAGTTCGCGAAGGCACAACCTTGTCTGAAGTGATCGCGGGCTTGAACGCACTTGGCGTCGCACCACGCGATATGATCGATATCCTAAAAAGCATCAAAGCCGCTGGGGCGCTGCATGCGGAGTTTGTCGTACGATAAATGGGCCCCAATTCGCCAACGCATAGTTCTGAACCTTCCAAAGCCATGGAGTTCGCGCAAACAGCAGGTTAGTCTAGGTCAGCCAAAAGACAACGGGACACCACAGTGCAGGGCGCGAAACAGATACTGAGCAGTGCTATCACGTCATTGTCGCGGCGCCAAAAGCGCATGCTGCTTTTGGCTTTGGATGTCATTCTGATCCCGGCGGCACTACTTTTCGTGTTGCTTGTCGAACCGCACAGCACGCAACTCGACACGGCGGAGCAGTGGGGTGAGCTCGCTGCAATGGCGGGCCTGATGATGGTCTCAGGCGCGTTGTTGGCGTCGGCTCTGGGCCTGCCGAACGTAAAACTGAACACCTTCGAGCAGAATGCCATCCTGAAAAGCTGCCTCTTCACAGCATTGGTAAGTCTTGTCGGGCTGATGTCTCGGGCGGTGATCACACCGTCTGCAATGCAAGGGTCCGCTTTCATCATGTTCTGGATGGCGCTGACGATCTTCGCAGTGACCTCGCGCTTCGTGATCCGGCACTTCCTGCGAAAGATCTACGCCTTCTCGAAGAAGCGGGATCGGGTCCTGATTTACGGCGCAGGGCAAACGGGCGTACAGCTCGCAGTCGCGCTGAAGACGGATGCAACCCTCGATCCGGTTGCTTTTATTGATGATAACTCCACGCTGCAAAACGTAATCGTCGCAGGGCTCCGGGTCTATCCACCCGTCATGGTCGAGCATCTCGTGAAGGAGATGGGTATTAGGCGGGTCGTCTTGGCGATGCCGTCCCTGAGCCGCTCCAAATTGTCCCTGATCGCACGCAAACTGCAGCGACAGGGCTGCGACGTGCGCATGATGCCCTCCTTCGCCCGTCTGGTGAACGATGGAGACTTGCTGTCTTCGATTCAGCCAATCAATCCCGGGATGTTCCTGAACCGACCCGGGCGCCAGTTCGACCGCAAACGGATTGATAAGACATACCAAAACCAGTCGATCCTGGTGACGGGAGCGGGCGGATCCATCGGATCCGAGCTATGCCGCCAAGTACTTGCCAGCAATCCCTCGCGACTGGTTCTGTTCGATGTCAGCGAAGCAGCTTTGTACCAGATTGATCGCGAATTGCAGGCCATGCTGGAGGAACGCGCGCCTGAGCAGCGGCCTCTGGTCGTGCCGATCATGGGCTCCGTCACTGACCGGGCCGCGCTTGAGCGGGTCATGACGCAAAATGAGATCACGGTGGTGTTTCATGCCGCGGCCTACAAGCATGTGCCTCTGGTCGAGAAAAACCCCATCCCCGCGCTGCGAAACAACGTGCTCGGCACCCGCAATGTAGCAGAAGTCGCACGCGAGGTTGGCGTCAAACGCTTCGTTCTGGTGTCAACCGACAAGGCGGTACGCCCCGCCAACGTAATGGGCGCGACCAAGCGCATGGCCGAGTTGTCCGTACAGGACCTGGCGGAGCGCCCCCGCGATACCCGCTTCGCCATCGTTCGGTTTGGCAATGTCCTGGGCTCGTCCGGCTCCGTCATCCCCCTGTTTGAGGAGCAGATCCGTGCGGGCGGTCCGGTCACGGTGACCCATCGTGAGGTGACGCGCTATTTCATGACAATCGGTGAGGCGTCTCACTTGGTCCTGCTGGCCGGCACCTACGCCGAAGGCGGGGAGGTGTTCGTGCTCGACATGGGTAAGCCGGTCCCAATCGTAAAGCTGGCAACCCAGATCATCGAAAACGCGGGCTACACCGTGAAGGATGAAGAAAACCCGGACGGGGACATCGAAATCGAGATCACCGGCTTGCGGCCCGGCGAAAAACTGCACGAGGAACTGTTGATCGGCTCCAACGTCGTGGCCACCGAAAACGACAAGATCCTGCGCGCTCGCGAGGAGCTCTTTTCAGAGCTCGAAATGGCAGCAGCCCTGCGCGCGACTGAGAAAGCGATTGCCTCCGGCCAGCCCGACGAAGTGCGCGCTCTTCTCGCGAAATGGGTGACCGGGTTCGCGGACATGGCGCGGATCAGCGCCGAGAACGTTCAGTCCAGCATCAGCGAGCACGGCGCCGATCGGTGATGACCCAGCTGCCATCGCTCATGACCTATGGCGTGACCGGTCGGCTCGGCCGCCTGCTGGTCCCAGCTTGGGGCGATCACGTGTCTTGCCTTGCGCGGGCGCCCGCTCCGAGTTCGCCGATTGAGAAACTCGACCTTGAGGACCAGCAAGGATGGTCGGCCCTTCCCACCACCGACGCCTTCCTTTTGCTGGCTGGCGCAACCGCTCTAGGCGAGGGTGACGAAGCCAGCCATGCCGAATTGGCCGAGAAGGCAAGCGATCTATGCAGATCCAAAGGCATCCGGCACCTTATGCTGATGTCCTCGGCCGCTGTTTATGGCCGGATGGATCCTCCGCTGACGGAAAGCCGTGTTCCCCGCCCTGAAAGCATCTACGGCGCGGCCAAGCTTCAGCTTGAGACCCGCGCGCGCACCCTTGCCGGAAACGACCTTTCCATCACCGTCTTGCGGCTGGGGAATGTTGCGGGAGCGGATGCGTTATTGGGCGGTATGACTGCAGGTTCAGTGTCGCTTGACCAGTTTCCGGATGGACGGTCTCCTCGACGTAGCTATATCGGGCCGAAAACACTCGCGCACATGTTGCGTGTCTTGGCGCGGCGCCCGGAGGTGCCGTTTCGCATTTTGAACCTCGCCGAACCTGGCCCCGTCGAGATGGCTAACCTCGTTCGGGCCGCCGGGGCGCAGGTGATCCCCCGCGCGGCGCCGCCTCAAGCGATTGCTGAGGTTTCTCTTGATCTCACGGCCCTGATCGCAGCACTCGGGGAAGAACTGCCTGAGGCCGACCCCCAGACCATGGTCCGCGAATGGCGCGCGTTAGAGGAACAGCTATGACCCCTGCAAAGCGCATGATGGACATCCTCTTGGCGGTGCTACTGGGTGTTCTCCTTCTCCCGGTTCTCGTCGGGCTCAGCCTCGCGGTGCTGATCACCAGCGGACGCCCGATCTTCTACGTTTCAGAGCGGATGAAGACCGTCGATGAACCGTTCGACCTGATCAAGCTGCGCACGATGACCGTGGCGCGTGAGGACAGCGGCGTATCGGGAGCCGACAAAGCCGCGCGGATCACTCCCATAGGGCGCTTGCTGCGCAAGACTCGCGGGGATGAGATCCCACAGCTGTGGAACATCCTGCGCGGGGATATGAGCTTCGTGGGGCCGCGCCCCCCACTGCGCCAATATGTCGAGCGTTTTCCTGCACTGTATGCGCAAGTACTGCAGTCCCGGCCCGGCGTGACGGGGCTCGCATCTCTGATCTATCACCGACACGAATCCCTTCTTCTGGAGCAATGCCACAGCGCCGAAGAAACCGACGCCGTCTACACCCGCGCCTGCGTCCCGCGCAAAGCAACACTGGATCTGATCTATCAACGCCATCGCTCGGTCTGCTTTGATCTGGCGATCATGTGGCGCACGGCAGCGGGCGTTTTCCGGCGCTAGAGCGGGCCGAGATAGTCCAGGTCCTCGGAGAACTTCACCAGATCGGAGCGGGCTCGGCCCTCAATACGGGTCAGATGCTCCAGCCCCATCAGCTTCGCGGGCTCGGTGAGCGCCGCGCGCAGCGCGCGCTCAGGCCCAAACCCGAGCACATAGCATGCCCGTTTTGCCGCCCAGGACAGAGCCAGATGTGCCCCCGCAAGATTGCCTTCGCGGTTCACAAGGCGGCCGTCCTGTACGGTAATCTCGTCGCCTTGGAGCGAGAAATGCGATGGACCGCCCAGAGTCGGCATCGCATCCGAGACGAGAAAGATGCGCGGCGAGGCGCGCAGCGCCATGGTACACATCGCATCATGCACATGGTGCCCGTCGCAGATCAGCCCCGCCGCTACACCGCGAGACAGCGCAGCCCCCGCAAGGCCCGGCGCACGATGGTGCGGCGGCGCCATCGCGTTGAAAAGATGCGTCACCGCCGAGGCCCCGGCATCGAACGCCGCAATGGCCGTGTCAAAATCGCACCCGCTATGGCCCAACGATACGACGGCGCCCATCTCGCAAAGCGCATGGATGTCATCCGATGTCGCCATCTCAGGAGCCAGCGTCACGAGGGCTGGAATATCCGCACCGCGCAACCGCTCTATCGCGCGCAATGTGTGGGCATCGACGGGCCGCATGAACCGGCCCTGATGCGTCCCGCGCCGACGAGGATCAAGATGCGGGCCTTCGAGATGTATACCAGCGATCTCACGCGCACCGCGCGTCTCGATGGCGGCGCTCACAGCGGCATCCATGACCTGCGGCTCATCCGAGATCAGGGTGGGGAAGATCGCGCCGGTTCCCTGCGCACGGTGCGCAGCGGCAATCCTGATCATCCCCTGCGCGCTCGGCTCGGCGTTCAGAAGCACCCCGCCGCCGCCGTTGACCTGAAGATCCAAGAGCCCAGGCGCAACAATCCCTGTCAGCGCAACACCGCCCGAAACCTCTGCCGCGCTCCGCAGCTCGACAACGCGCCCGTCGTCAGCAAGCCCGATTGCGAGGCCGGATTGCAGCCGATCCTCCACGAACAACCATTCGGGACATAGCCATTTTGTCGGTTTTTGCGTCATACCCCTGTCCTGACGCAGCGCCGCGTCCGACACAAGACGCTCACATTGTCGTGGTCGTGCTTGTGATGGCGATCCCGCTTGGGCATCTGTGTGGCAACGGAAAGGACACCCATGCTCGACACCGCTGCCCGCCGATTGATCGACCCGCCGCTGAACCGGCTTGGACGCCGCCTGGCGGCGCGCGGGATGAGCGCGGATCACGTGACATTGGCGGGGCTTGCCTTTGGGCTTTTGGCGGCGGCCTTAATTGCAGTCGGCTTTCCAAGCGTCGCCCTGATCCCGCTGCTGCTGTCCCGACTGGCCGACGGGCTTGATGGCGCGGTGGCGCGGGCCAGCCGAAAGAGCGATTTTGGCGGATTTCTCGACATTACGTCTGATTTCGCCTTCTACGGCGCCGTGCCTTTTGCCTTTGCCCTGCTGGACCCTCAGGCCAACGCCATCGCCGCCGGATTCTTGCTTTTGTCGTTCTACATCAACGGCGCCAGCTTCCTCGGCTTTGCCATCCTCGCGGAGAAACGCGGCTTGACCACCAGCAAAAAGGGTCAAAAATCGCTCTACTTTTCGGATGGACTGCTGGAAGGCACGGAAACGATCTTGTTTTTCGTGGCGCTTTGCGTGGCACCGGCGCTGTTCGCTCCGCTGGCCTGGGGCTTTGGGCTCCTGTGCTTGATAACCGCTGTGCTTCGCGTACATGCGGCATGGCGCCTCTTTCCCTGACACTCACACACCGTTCAAATATAAGGACATATGATGAAACATCTGGCCCTGATTGCTGCGCTTGCTGCGCCGCTCCCTGCCCTAGCCCAGGATCCTGGCGACTGGGATGCCGTCTTGAACGACGCCCGGGGACAAACCGTCTATTGGAACGCCTGGGGCGGCGCGACGGCAACGAATGATTTCATTGCGTGGGCGGGTGAGCAGATCGCGGATACCTACGGCGTGACCGTCGAGCATGTGAAGCTCACCGACACCGCCGACGCCGTCACCCGCGTTCTGGCTGAACAGCAGTCCGGGCAGGATACCGGCGGCGCCATTGACATGATCTGGATCAACGGCGCCAATTTCGCCGCCATGAAGGACGCCGGGCTTCTCTTTGGGCCGTTTGCCGAGCAACTCCCGAACTGGCGCTATGTCGATACCGACGGCAAAACTGTTCAGACCGATTTCACCGTGCCCGTCGAAGGATATGAGGCACCTTGGGCCATGGCGCAGGTGGTGTTCATGCACGACACGGCCGATCTGGCCGCCCCGCTTCCGTCGATGACCGCAATCCTGGAGTGGGCGCAAGCCAACCCGGGGCGCTTCACCTATCCGCAGCCGCCCGATTTTCTGGGAACTACCTTTCTCAAGCAGGCTCTGGTCGATCTGACCGGCGACGACGATGCCCTGTCCCGCCCGGCGGACGAGGCCGATTACGACGCCGTGACCGCGCCGCTCTGGAGCTTCCTCGAAGATCTGACGCCGGTTCTGTGGCGCTCCGGGCAGGCCTATCCGGCAACCGGCCCCGCCCAACTTCAGCTGATTGCGGATGACGAAATCGACCTCGCGATCTCCTTCTCGCCCGGAGAGGCCACCGCAGCGATCGCGAATGGGCAGCTCCCCGACACGGTGCGCACCTTCGTGCTGGACGCGGGCACGATCGGCAACGCCTCATTCGTGGCCATTCCGTACAATTCGGACGCAAAGGCAGGCGCCATGGTGCTGGCCAACTTCCTGATGTCGCCGGAAGCGCAGCTGCGCGCGCAGGACCCCGATGTCCTGGGCTACGGCACCGTGCTGGCGATGGAAAAACTGACCCAGGCCGATCAGGATGCTTTCTCCGCGCTTGATCTGGGCATTGCGACCCTGTCGCCCCAGCAGCTTGGCACCGTGCGCCCGGAGCCGCATCCCAGCTGGATGACCCGCATCGCTGAGGACTGGGAAAGCCGCTACGGCACCGCGCAGTGATCCGACTTTGGCCCCTCCTCACAGTGCTGTTGCTGGTGGGGCCGGTCGCTGCTGGCTTATGGGGGGCCCTGCTCCCCGCCTTCGGGCATTTGCCCGCCGCGGGCCTGCACGGCCCGTCGCTGGAGCCGTTTCACGCCCTGTTGGCCTGGCCGGGGCTTGCGGAGGCCGTGGGGCTATCGGTGCGCGTCGGTCTGGTCTCCACGGTGGTGTCGCTGGTCATTGTGACACTGTTTGTGGCCGGGTGGTCCGGAACGCGCGCGTTTGCGCGCCTCGTTGGAGCGCTTTCGCCGCTGCTGTCCGTGCCGCACGCTGCGGCGGCATTTGGGATCGCGGCGATGCTGGCGCCGTCGGGATGGCTGGCACGTGCGATGTCACCCTGGGCCACGGGCTGGCAGCGCCCGGCCGATCTGCTGTTTCCGCAGGACCCTTGGGGCGTGGCGATGAGCGTGGGGCTCATCGCGAAAGAGGTGCCGTTCCTTCTGCTCATGACGCTTGCGGCCCTTCAGCAAGTTCCTGAAGCGCGGTTGCGCTCCGTCGCCGCGACACTGGGCCAGCCGCGCATCACAGGCTGGTTCAAAGCCGTCTTCCCGCTGATCTACCGACAACTCCGCTTGCCGATCTTCGCCGTGCTCGCCTATGCGATGTCGGTCGTCGACCTCGCCATCATCTTGGGCCCGTCCACGCCGCCGCCGCTCGCCGTACAAATCGTCCGTTGGACCTCTGATCCCGACATCGCCCGTCGCAGCGTTGCAGCTGCCGCAGCGCTTCTGCAGTTGGGACTGGTGCTCGCCGCCATTGGCCTTTGGCTTGCCGCAGAAAAGGGCAGCGGGTGGCTGGGGCAGCGGTGGATCCAGACAGGGCGCCGTGGAGGCCGCATGATCGGCCTGCGCCCTCTGTCGATGCTGATAACAACGGGATTGGCGGCTCTGCTGCTGACCGGTCTGGCGGTCCTTGGGCTTTGGTCCGTGGCAGGCCCATGGAGGTTCCCAGACATCTTGCCCTCGGCGGTGGACACCGCCACATGGAGCCGCGTCACGCGCACGGCACCGCGGATCCTGGGCGATACGGCCCTTATCGCCGGGCTCAGCACGGTTGCAGCACTCACCCTGACATTGGGAACGCTGGAGACACTCTTCCGCCGCGGCCGATCAAGCCCCGCACTCGGCATGATCTACATCCCGCTGATCGTGCCACAGATCGCGTTTCTGCCGGGCCTTCAGGTCTTTTTCCTTCACCTTGGTGCGGATCGAGGACTGGCCCCCGTGGTTCTCGCGCATCTCGTGTTCGTACTGCCCTACATGTTCCTGTCGCTCAGCGGACCCTTTCATGCCTGGGATGCCCGCCTCGCGGCCCAGGCGCGCAGCCTCGGAGCGAGCCAAGCCCGCGTGTTCTGGCACGTTCGGCTACCGATGATGCTGCGCCCGATCCTCACCGCTCTGGCGCTCGGCATCGCCGTATCCGTCGCCCAGTATCTTCCAACGCTTTTGATGGGCGGAGGCCGTATCGCGACCCTGACGACCGAGGCGCTTGCGCTTGCCTCGGGCGGGGACAGGCGCATGATCGGAGCCTACGGCATCCTGCAAACGCTGGCCGCTATCGCGCCTTTCGGGGTTGCGATCGCGCTGCCCGCCTATCTTTTCCGCAATCGAAGGGCGATGCGACATGACTGATGGCCTGTCCGTCCAAAACCTAAGCGTCTATCGCGCGGGCACCCTGCTGGCCTCACTCGACGCGCGCATTGCACCCGGAGACGTCCTGACCGTCATGGGGCCATCGGGGTCGGGAAAATCGACGCTGCTGGCGGCGATCACGGGCACGCTGGCGCCCGCATTCCAGACCAAGGGGCGCGTGTTTCTCAACGGCCGGGACATCTCCGCACTGCCGCCCGAGCGGAGGCGGATCGGATTGCTGTTCCAAGAGCCATTGTTGTTCCCCCATCTCAATGTGGGCAGCAACCTTGCCTTTGGACTGCCGGCAGGCGGATCGCGATCAGAGCGCCGCCAAAGGATTGAGGCCGCGCTCGAAGACGTCGGCTTGAACGGGTTTGTCTCCCGCGATCCGGCAACACTGTCGGGCGGACAAGCCGCGCGCGTCGCGCTGCTGCGGGCCCTGCTGTCGGAACCCGAAGCGCTGCTGCTGGATGAGCCATTCTCCGGGCTGGACCAAGCGCTGCGCGACCGCATCCGCGAACTGGTCTTCACGCGCGCGGCGCAGCGCGGTCTGCCCGTACTGCTGGTGACCCATGATCGCGCGGATGCAGATGCCGCAGGGGGGCGGGTGATCGAGATCAGTCAGGAATAGCTGCTCACCAAGGCCCCTGCGATCAGACTCCAACCGTCTGCGACGACGAAGAACCCCAGCTTGAATGGCAAGGCCACAATGGCTGGTGGAACCATCATCATGCCCATCGACATCAACACGGCGGCGACCACCAGATCGATGATGAGGAAGGGCAGGAAGAGCATGAAGCCAACCTGAAACGCGCGAGAGACTTCGCTCAACAGGAATGATGGCATCAACACCGAAAGCGGCGCATCCGCCCCGGGCACGGCGTTTAAATCCGGTCGCAGGTCCGCGAGGTTGGCGAAAGTCTCAGGGTCCACGCGGGCCGCCATGAAACCCCGAAACGGGGCAATCGCGAGCGGAAACGCCTCCTCAAGGCTGAGCTCCTCCGCCACCAGCGGGGCGATGCCTGCGTCCCACCCGGCGGTAAAGACCGGTTCCATGACGTAGTAGGTCAAGAACAGGGCGAGGCTCACAATCAGCATGTTCGGCGGCGCCGCTTGCAGCCCGATCCCCTGCTTGAGAATCGACAGCACCGTCACCATGAACGGAAAGCAGGTGAACATGATTGCGATGGCGGGGACGAGGCTCAGCACCGTCACCAGAACGAAAAGCTGCACCGACCGGTTGGTGAACGACACCCCTTCGCCCAGATCAACGCTCACGTCTTGGGCAATGGCGGGCCCCGCCAGCATCACTGCGATCAAGATCAGCGCAATACGCATATCAACAAAGGTCCTCGCCTGGCCCTGCGACTTCCGTGAGCCGGATCGCGAGCTGCCCGGGCTCCCCGCCCTCAAGCTCCTCAAGCTCACCGCGCGCGATGAGCCGTTCTCCGGCGTAAAGCTCGACCGGATCGTCCAAGTTGCGGTTAAGCGCCAGCACAGAGCCATCCGCGAGATCCAGCAGCTCGCGGACCGACGGGCGCGCCTGGCCAACCGAAACGGTCAGCTCAATTGGAATGTCTCCGAACGGATCGTTGCGGAGGGTCGGTTCCGGCGTTTCAGTTTCCATGGAGCACCTTTCTGTCCGGGGTATCAATCATCGCGGCAACGATGGTCTCAATGTCACGCAACACGCGCGGGGTATCGAACATCGTCTCATCCCCATTGTGAGCGAGCACGGCCTGTCCTGGCTCAAGCTCATCCGAGATGCCCAGGTGAACGACCGTCCCAACCGCATCAGCGAGATGCTCCGTCATGAGAGCATGATCGCTTGGGGATAGCGTCAACCGCAGAGCCTGAGCCGTATCGGCCTCAAGCGCATCACAGATGCGTCCGTGAAGATCCGCGAGCAGGCCTTGGCGGGCCAATACAGGCGCCACGTTTTCAAGGATGGTCGCAAAGAGCGGTGCCAATGCGCCAAGGAGCTCGGCCCGCGCCTGCGCGTAGCTGATGTCCAGATCGGAAAGCGTCTGCACGAGCGTTTCCATCGCTTTGTGCTGCCCGGCGGTGGCGGCGGCTTCGGCGTCCGCCAGGCCGCGCGCGTAGCCCTCGTCAAAGCTCAGCGGTGCGGATGCCTCGGGCTCCGGAGCCTCATGTTGCGCCTCGAAATCCTCTAGCAGCAGCGCCATCACGCGGCTCCCGGATCGGTGCGGGCGGGTTCGTCAAGCCACCCTTGCAGGATCTGAAGAGCATCATCCTGCCGCTCGTCAATCAACGTGCGCAACTTCGCCGTGGGGGTGTCCTCTTCGAGGCTGGCCATCGGCTCGAAGCCTCCGAACTCCAGTGCAGGGAGTGGAGCAAGCTCATCCGGCGCCGCAAGGGTGTCTTGCGGCAGGCCAAGCGGGGCGGGATCATCGACGGAGGGCGGAGCGCTCAACTGAGCGATATCCGCCCCAGCTGCGCTTCCCCGCACCATCAAGAGGGGCCGCATCACGAAAACACCCAGCACAATTGCAACAATGGAGAAGGCGGCGAGCTGCGCGAGCTGGAGCGCGTCGACGGGCTGCGCCCACCCATCCGCCGCTATCGCTTCTGTCCCCGCAGTGGGCAGCGGCTCGAACGGCATCGTTTCAATGGTCAACGCGTCGCCGCGCTCTTCATCCAGGCCGACCGCAGACGCGACCAACGCGCGAAGCATGGCAAGCTCTTCCTCGGACCGGGGGGTCAGTTCGCTTGATCCGTCAGGCGCGCTTTCCTGAATATGGTTCAACAAAACCGCGACGCTGAGCCGCTTGATATCGCCGGGCGCGCGCTCAACCTCCCGCTGGACTTCGGACACCTCGAAATTGGTTCGCTCGCGCACTTGCGTGCTCTTGCGACCGCTTCCTGCGGCCTCTGCGGCGTCACCATCGGGTAGATTGGATGCAACGGTAACGCTGCCCCCGGCTCCGTTGCTTTCTTCGCTCCGCTCCTCGCTCTCCGCGCTGATGGCCACGCGGCTGTCGGGGTCAAAGCGCCGCTCCGTCACGACTTCCCGTTCTGAAACGCGCTCCACCGAGACCTCAACCACCGCATTGCCCTGCCCCACCCGTGCACTGAGCAACCGCTCGACCCGCGCCTTAAGTTCCTGGCCAAGTTCACCCGTCCCAACACCCACAGCGCTATCTGCGGTGGAGACGAGACCATGCAGATCGTCGATGATCGATACGTCCTCTGGCCCGAGGTTCGAGACCGAAGCCGAGACCAGATGCTGGAGCGCAAGGGCCTGGTCTTTGGTGAGCGGCATCGATTGTGTGGTCACCGTCACTGCGGCACTGCCGCTGACACCGCGTTGGAATGGCCGTGATGTCGCGGCGGAGATATGCACTCTGGCGGCCCGGATATGAGGCGCGGACACGATGGTACGCGCCAGTTCTCCCTCCTTTGCGCGCCAATAGGCTGCGTCAAACATCTGTGAGGTCGTGCCAAAGCCGGACAGCTCATCCAGCAGCTCATAGCCCTTCGCGCCCATCGCTGGCATGCCCTCGGCCGCCAGAGCCATGCGCAAGCGATCACGATCCCTTTGATCGACAAAAATCGCGCCGCCCCGGACTTCATGGGCCACAGAACGCGCCTCCAACGCAGCAACGACCTGCCCCGCCGCCGCAGGATCAAGGCCGCTATACAGCAGCTCCATCGTCGGACTGCGCCCACGCCCCAGGGCGATAAGGGCGGCAAAAACGACCAAGGTGGCCGCCGCGATGATCAGCTTCTTCCGCACGTCCAACGCAGCCCAAGTCGCAGACAGGTTTTGCACACTCATATCTTTCCTCGCAGGCGTTCTGCCGCTTCAGGAAGTAGTCATCTCTGATCCTTCTTAAGAATCGGTTAGCTCCATCGCTCTAATCAGGGTCTCGACCATCAAAGTGTGGAGACAGTGATGACCGAAGCGTCAGCCCCCCCAGAAGAGACCCCGAAAAAGGGCTCCAAGCCTCTGATTTTTCTAAGCCTCGCCCTGGCGATCGGATGTGCCGCTGGCGGTTTTGCTGCCGTGAAGTTCGGGCTTCTGGACGGAATCCTGGGGGCCGAATCGGCCAGCGAGCAAGGACAGACACATGCCCCGCATAGTGACAGCGGAGCCGACACCTCCTTCGTGGAAGTACCGCCTGTCATGGTCAACCTTCCCAATGAGAGCGGCCATCACATCCTGCGCTTTGCGGTCCAACTCGAGGTCGAGCCGAGCGCCGCGCATGACGTCGAGGATCTCATGCCGCGGATCGTCGACATGATGAACCAGTACCTCAGGGCCGTAGATGTGCCCTTGCTGGAAGAACAACACGCCACGCTCATGGTTCGAAGCCATCTTCTGGCCCGCATCCGGCTCATCGTCGGTGACCAGGCCGTCCGTGATGTCCTGATCCAAGAATTCCTGCTGAACTGAAGAGCCAATATGTCCCTGATATCCGATCTATTTCTTTTTGCGGCAGCGCTCGGCGCGGGCGTTTACTGCTTTATCCTTTCCCGACGGCTACGCGCTTTGGGCGACCTGCAAAACGGAATCGGAGGCGCGATCGCCTCCCTCTCGCGCGAGGTTGAGGACCTAACAAAAGTCCTGGAGACGACCAAAAACGCCGCCAATACCGTCAGCGTAGGTTCAGAGGACCGGGTGAAACGCTCGGAGGCGGCAGCGCGCCAACTGGAGCTGCTGCTTGCCTCGATGCATGATCTCGAAACACCGGATCAGACGGCCCGGGAGGCGGACTGAGCCATGCGCCAAACGCCCACCCTCCTTGTTCTAGCATCAATGTTTCTGACGGCGGCGACACTCAAAGGCATCGGCGGCGCGGCCGCTGCACTTGATGTCACCACGGACGACACACAAACGCAAATCGACTGCCTCCCCGACACGACACCTGCAGCGCTTTCCCAAGCGCTGCAGGACCGAGAACAAGCCGTCTCCGCCAGGGAGGCCGCCCTGACAGAGCAGCAGTCCCGGATTGATCGGTCCAAAGAACAGCTCGAGGCGCAATTGATCATGCTGCAAGAGGCAGAGGCCGAAATGCGATCATCGCTCGCGATCGCTGAGCGGGGTGCACAGGACGACCTCGAACGCCTTACGCGGATGTATGAGGCCATGGATCCAGAGCAGGCCGGGAGGCTGTTCACGCAAATGGACCCAGCCTTCGCCGCAGAGTTCCTCGCACGCATGTCCTCCCCGGCGGCGGCAGGCGTGTTGGCAAGCCTGGAACCCGACCACGCCTACGCCATGAGCGTTTATATCGCCGGGCGGAATGTCGGAGGAGAGCCCGGGCCGCGAGATTGAGAGCACGTAGAGAAGCTTTCTTAACCATCCGCGTGCAACCAAGACGAACGCTCACTGACCAACGGGGGCCCCCACGTGATCGGCATCATCGGAATAGTACTGATCTTCGCCATGGTTTTCGGCGGTTATCTGCTCGCTGGGGGCAAGATGGCGATCATTGTCAAATCGCTCCCGTTCGAAATGATGATGATCGGTGGCGCGGCAGCAGGTGCTTTCGCCATCTCCAACGATATCTCCGTGATCAAGCACACAGCAAAAGATCTCGGAAAAGTCTTCAAGGGCGCAAGATGGAAGCCCGACGATTATAGGGACCTGCTTTGCCTGCTCTTCCTCCTCATCAAGATCGCGCGCTCCAACCCGGTCAAGCTTGAGGAACATATCGAAGACCCGCAGGCGAGCCCGATCTTCAATGACTTCCCCCGGCTCCTTGCCGACAAGGAAGCAATGGATCTGATTTGCGACACGTTGCGGTCTGCTTCCATGAATTTCGACGATCCCCACCAGGTAGAGGTCGTCCTGGAAAACAGGATCGACGAATCGATCGAGCACCGTCTTCACACCTCCCACGCGCTGCAGACCGTCGCTGATGGCCTGCCTGCGCTTGGGATCGTCGCGGCTGTGCTTGGCGTCATCAAGACGATGGGATCCATTGATCAGCCCCCAGAAGTGCTGGGCAAGCTCATCGGTGGCGCTCTGGTCGGGACCTTCCTCGGCGTTTTCTTGGCCTATGGGCTCGTCGGGCCGTTTGCATCAAAGATCAAAGCGGTTGTCGATGAAGAGGCGCATTTCTACCGCCTGATCCGCGAGGTCCTGATCGCAAATCTCCACCGCCACGCCCCGAACGTCTGCATTGAAGTCGGCCGCCAGAACACGCCTCACGCGCTTCGACCCACCTTTCCCGATCTCGAAGAAGCGCTACGCGAACTTCGGAAGGAGGCATAATGCGTTCTTTGCTAATTGCGGCTTCCCTGACCGTCGCCCCGGTCCTGTGCGCCGCGAATGATATTGAGGTCTCAGGTGGCCAGCATGACGGGTTCGTGCGGCTGTTCCTTGCGCCATCCGCCCGTAACGGAGCATGGGACAGCGATGGGGAGAGCGGGCAGATCATCATCACTCACAGCGCCCCTGGCGCGCGATACGATCTGTCCGCGACCTTTGCACGAATTGGCACAGACGTCGTCACCAATGTGACCAACGGCGGGTCGGGAAGGCTGGTTATCGCGACCGCCTGTGATTGCGCACATAGGCTCGTCACGCGATCGGATGGCAGCGCTTATGTCGACATCCTGGAGGATATAGCAGAGGATCATCCGTCCCGCGTTCGGCCGAGGCTTCGTCCGGTTTCGCAGTTGGCCGCAGAGGCTGCGGCGCCAGAGCCCGCATTGCCGTCTCCTGATGTTCTTAGTGAAATCAGTGAAATGGAACGGACATTGAGAGCGTCCATCACGACAGGCATAGAACAGCGCCTGCTTCTCGGCGCGGTTTCTCGGGAAGATCCCGTCCTGGAAGACCGGGAAGCGGTCGAAAAGGGCTCGCGTGAAGACATCTGCTTTCCTGCTGAGATGTACTCCTTTCTCGACGAGCACAGCGCGCCCCAAGCGAACACCTCCGGCTCGACCACGTTCGACGTTCTGGAAGGCATGCCGAGCGACACCGCGCTGATCGCCATGTCCCGCGATGAAATCAGATCCGGTCGTGGTTTCGAGGCAAGGGCAATCGCGCGGGCCGTCGCTGAGCCCTCTGTCGAAGCCGCATTCTTGACCAGTCTCGCCTCGATCATCGAAGACGTCGACGCCCCACAGGCTATGCGGCAGCACTGCAGAGGCAACTCCTTGCTCTGGTCACAGCTCGCCGATCCCAAGCCGTCCAACTTGACCGAGCCAGACGCAAAGTCGCTCTTCGAAGCAACGCTCCTCCTGCCGCGCCCGATCCTGTCTCTGATCGCTCCGCGCGTCGTGGCGCTCCTCGCCGATGCGCAGTTCAAAGATCTGTCACAGCAACTCCGCGCTTCAGCGCCGAGCAAGGCGTTGGCTTTCGAGGGGGCAATGTGGGCCGCATCCTCGGTTGAGCTCGAAGCCGATCAGACGACACGCAGTGCCGACAAGTCTTCTGAAGACCTTGCCTTTCCCCTGTCGGACTCGCTCGCTTATGAGAACCGCAGCAGTAATAGAGGGAAGGCTGTAGAAACGGATCGTTTCGATGCTTTACTGGAGCATGGCGACTATGCCGCCGCGCGAGAGGTACTCGATCGCTCCACTCCCACCGAAGGAGCGCCGATTGCGCGCATATCTCGTCTTGCAAACGCTGTGACCCGCGACGCCGACGACACGACATTCCTGACTTACAGTTTCGAGCTTACTCCCGACGAACTGAACATCCGGGCCCGCGACAAAGTCGCCGCGCGCCTGGACACCTTGGGGTTTCACACCCAGTCGAACGAGTGGCGCGGGACGGCGCCAGTCATCGTGGCAGAGCCAACGCCTGAGCCAGCTTTCACTGCGGGGGTCCAGTTAGAGAGCGTCTCCCCGGACACTGCCATCTCGCGTGCGCACGACGCGCTAGCAGCCGCGGAGCGCGTCCGTATCGATGCGTTCTCTGTGCTCGAGCAGTAGTAGGACGAACGGGCCCAATGTACCGCATCGATAGCACCCTCGTCGCCCTCCGAAGACTGCTCTTCGTCTGTCTCTGTCTCGCGACGGCACCGGCAATCAGCAGTAGCTCCGACTGCACGGAGGCGGCCTTCACGGCCTCTGAAGAATTCGGTGTGCCCACGGAGCTTCTCGCACGCATCGCGATGACGGAGAGCGGGTGGCGCGGCGCCCAAGGTTGGCCCTGGACAGTGAACGCCGGGGGCGAGGGCCACTATTTCGAGACCCGCAGCGATGCCGTTCGCTTCGCCTACGGCGCAATTCAACATGGGACGACAGGCATCGACATCGGCTGCTTTCAGATCAACACGCTCTGGCACGGTCAGCATTTCGAGTCGGTCGAAGAGATGTTTGATCCTCAGCGGAATGCCCGATACGCGGCCCGGTTCCTGCGCGACTTGCACGGCGAAACCGGTAGTTGGGAAACTGCGGTTGGATACTATCACTCCCGCGACGAAACCCGTGCCCGCGCCTATCGCGACCGCGTTTTTTCGAAGAATCTCGCGCCGGAACAATCGGAGTCGGACCGGCAAGCGCGACAGGCACCCCCACGCACGGCTCCGTGGATGACGATCAACCCAGGGCACCCCTCGACGCGGAGCCCGGGATCACTTGTCGCCCTTCCCGCGTTGGGGAGCGGATGATGCCCCCTTTCATGAAATCCCTTCTTAACCCAACAGTCGCACTGGCCTTCGCCTTGATGGGCGTCATCGTGATGATGATCCTGCCCATGCCCGCCGTTGTGTTGGACATTGGATTGGCGATATCGTTCGCCCTTGCGATCCTCATCTTCACGATCACGCTTTTCATCGAACGTCCGCTCGATTTTTCGGTGTTTCCAACGGTTTTGCTTGCCTCCCTGATGTTGCGCCTCGCGCTCAACGTGTCGTCGACAAAGCTGATCATCGGTCAAGGGCACACCGGAACTGCAGCCGCCGGTAATGTCATCGAAGGCTTTGCAGAGTTTGTGATGGGCGGAAGCGTGTTCCTAGGGCTGGTGGTCTTCGGCGTCCTGCTGATCGTCAACTTCGTCGTCATCAACAAAGGCGCCACGCGCATGGCTGAGGTTGGCGCCCGCTTCGCTCTGGATGCGATGCCGGGCAAGCAACTCGCTATTGATGCAGACATGAGCGCCGGCGCCATCAGCCACGCCGACGCCGCAGAACGGCGAGCGCGCGAGCAGGCAGAAACGACGTTTTTCGGCTCTCTCGATGGGGCGTCCAAATTCGTCAAAGGCGACGCCATCGCAGGCCTACTGATCACCGCGATGAACTTGGTCATGGGCCTGATCATGGGCACGCTGGTGCATGGCATGGCCTTTGGGGCGGCGCTTGAAACCTATGCCATCCTAACCGTCGGCGACGGACTGGTGAGCCAGATCCCCGCCGTCATTATCTCCATCGCATCGGCGCTTCTTCTTGCGCGGGGGGGCGCAACCGGCTCGACCGACACGGCACTGGTGACCCAACTGGGCGGACATCCCGTCGCCCTTGCCTCTGTGGCCGTGCTGATGGTGTTCTTCGCCTTCGTTCCCGGACTTCCCGTGCTGCCTTTCCTGCTCGGCGCAGGAGCGCTTGGCGGTTTCGCATGGCTCAGCCATCGCAATCAGGCAAAGGCGGTGCCGGAAACTGACACGACATCCGATGCCCCCCTTCCCGTCACATCGCTCGGCGATGTGCTTGATCTCGATGACATCCACCTGGAGTTCGCGCCGGATCTCGTCCCGATGGCGCTCGATGCCGCGACCGGCCTCGATGCCCGCATCTCGAACATGCGAAATCATGTCGCGACTGAATATGGCCTGATCTTGCCCGAAGTCCGCTTGACGGACACCTCGTCTCTGCCGCCGGGCACCTATGTCATCCGCATCCAGGGGGTCGAGATGGCCCGCGACACGTTGCGCCCTGATCACGTGATGGCGCTTCTCAGCGATAACTCTGCAGCTGCACCTTCCGGCGAAGATGTCGCAGAGCCCGTCTACGGCGCGCAGGCCCGCTGGATTTTGCCCGAGCATCAAGAAGACGCCGCGCTAAGCGGGCTCACGACCGTCCAGCCTAGCGAAGTGCTGGCGACGCACCTTCTGGAAGTGATCAAGCGCAATTTCGGTCGGTTGATGTCGCTGCGTGCCCTCCGCCGGATCCTCGATGAGATGACCAACCTGACCGATACACGGCGCGCAGACGCCAATCGGCGCATGCTGGATTCGCTGATCCCCGACAAGGTGCCGACAGAGTTCCTTCTTGCCGTGCTGAGGCTGCTTCTGGATGAGGGCGTATCCATCCGCAATATGACGCTCATCCTCGAAGCGGTTGCCGATAGCCGACAAACCGGAAGCCCCGTGGAAGCAGCGGCAGAGCATGTGCGTCAAAGGCTCGGGTTTCAGACCGTCGCACGGCTGCGCCGAAGCGATGGGCTGCTGCCGCTGGTGCAGCTCGATACCGGGTGGGAAGACATTTTCACCGCGCACCAAATCGGCCCCGATCATGCGATCAGCGATGTTGCTCTCCCTCCAGAGGAGTTCAACCGGCTTGCCGCAGCGATTTCGGAAACCCTCGACGCCACGGCCGAACAGGGACCCGCGGCGCTCATTACATCGTCCCGCAGGCGCCGGTTCCTGCGCACGGTGGTCGTCGCCAAGGGATTGTCGACCCCGGTGCTATCCTTCGAAGAGCTCGGACCAGAAAGCCGCCCCGCGCTTTTGGGAACGGTCGCAGCATGATCTTCGATCCCGCCGCACTCAACGCCCTGGCCGCGCCCCTTCTCGCCACCGCCGCCATCTTCGCACGGGTCGGCGCCATGATGTTCCTCGTTCCGGGCTTCGGAGAAGCCGCGATCCCAATGAGGATACGCTTGGCCGCCGCGATCTCATTCAGCCTCGTGCTCGCCCCACTGCTTCCCAGCACACCGGGCATCGCATCTTTAGACCCCGTTCAGATTGCGGAATTCCTGATCACGGAGGCTGCCATAGGTTGTGGCTTCGGTTTGCTCCTGCGGCTTTTTGTGATGGCGCTTCAGACTGCTGGAACCATTGCGGCGCAATCGACATCCCTGTCGCAAATCTTCGGGGGCACCGCCGGGGCAGACCCCCAGCCAGCTATGGGTCATCTCCTCACCTGGGCGGCCCTGGCCTTTGCGGTGGCAAGCGGGTTGCACCTTCGGCTTATCACCTTCTTGGCACGCACGTACGACATCTTCCCGGCGGGCAGCACGCCATCCTCTAGCGTGGCCACACCCTTTGTGGTCGAGCGGATCGCTCAAAGCTTTGCTTTGGCCTTCTCGATCGCGGCGCCATTCCTAATTGCGTCCATGCTCTACAACGTGACGCTCGGCGTCATTAACCGCGCGATGCCGCAGTTGATGGTCTCATTCGTCGGCGCCCCGGCCATCACAGCCGGCGGGCTCGCGCTGCTGATGGTGCTGTCACCGGCCATCATCCATCTGTGGCATGATAGTCTGACCCGGTTCATGCTCGCACCTGCGGAGGCCGGTTTTTGAGCGACCCGGACGACAGCGCAGAGAAAAGCCATGAAGCCACGCCCGAGAAGCTCAAGCAGGCACGGCGGGACGGGCAGATTGCGCGGTCAAACGATCTCACCACAGCCGGGAGCTACCTGGGGTTCTGGCTGGTTTCATCCACCTTCGGCGCCGGAGCCATCCTGTCGATCGGCGCTGTTCTTCAGGGGGCTCTGCAGAACGCAGCGGACACAGGTGTCAGTCTTTCGACGCAGCGCGTTGCGACCATCCTTCCGTCGCTCGTCTCCGCCATCGCACCTTGGATGCTTGTTCCCGCCGTAATGGCAGTCCTAACCTTGGTGGCTCAGCAGGCCCTGATCATCACGCCTAAGAATCTCAAACCCAAGATGTCGCGCATATCGCCGTTATCGAACGCGAAACAGAAATTCGGGCGCTCCGGCCTGTTCGAGTTCTTAAAGAGCGCGGCTAAGCTCATCCTTTACTCCATCGTTTTGGGCGTCTTTTTGGCGCACAACACAGACGCGATCCTAGGCAGCATTCATCTTTCCCCTCACCAGAGCGCTGCACAGATGATGCGGCTCGCCGGGGGCCTGCTCGGCATCGTGGTGATGGTCGCACTGGGATTGGGAACCGTCGATTTGATCTGGCAACGGGCGGAACACCTAAAGCGCAACCGCATGTCGAGAAAGGAGCTTTTGGACGAGACGAAGAACTCGGAGGGTGATCCGGAGATGAAGCATAAGCGCCGCAGCAAAGGACAGGAGATCGCGCTGAACCAAATGCTGGCTGACGTCCCGAAAGCCGATGTTGTCGTAGTCAACCCCACCCACTACGCGGTCGCGTTGGCGTGGGACCGCTCGTCTGGTGGCGCGCCGCTCTGCGTAGCGAAGGGGCTCGATGATACCGCTGCGGCTATTCGAAAGGTCGCACAAGAACATGGGGTGCCCATCCAATCCGATCCTCCGACGGCACGGGCCCTTCATGCTACTTTCGAGATCGGAGAAGAGATCACACCGGAGTTTTTCGCGCCGGTCGCTGCCGCCATCCGGTTTGCGGATGACATGCGCAAAAAGGCGCGAGCACGATGAAGCAGCAGGCCCGGCTTGGGGAGTTAACCCGCATAACAGAGCTCGCCTTTTCGACACAGCAGGGCCGCGTGGCGCGGCTGCAGGCCCAATTCGATGCGCTCGGTCAGCAGCTCGCGGCGCTCGACCGGCAGCGCAAAGCCCGAGCGGACGCTCCGGGCGCGACGCCGGATGCCGCCTTCTGTGTCGGCGCGGACATGACCTGGTTGAAATGGGTCGAGCGACGCAAAACGGCAATCAACCTGGAACGGGCTCAGATCGCCGCGCGGATCGAACATGAGAAAAGCGCGTTGCGGCTCGCGTTCGGCCGCCACCAGGCCGCCCGCGCCTTGCAAGCAAAATGCTCGGGCATCACGCGTCAAAAACTCTGACGCGCGAGCTCCGTCACGAGGACGCCGTGCACCGCCGCTCCGGCGATCTCTTCTGCCTTCGCGAGCAAGGCGCGTTTCAGCTCAGATTGAGCAAGAGAGGCCGTAAAATCCCCCTCGAAACCACCGATACGGGCGTGGTCGAACAAGGCCGAGAGAAACGCATCCTGGAATCGCGGCAGCAGGTGCACAACTGCCTCTCGCGACTGCTCGTCGATCTCCATGGTCAGCGACAGAACAACCATCGCCCGCACCTTGCCGTCATGCAGGATGGGAATGGTGAACTGCCCCGGCATTTTGACGAAGCCGTCGTCCACAGACGAAGCGTGGTCACCGTGCCCCGCGTCGGGTCCGGGCTCAGCATGTGTTTCATGATCCTCCATCGGGGGATCATGCGGCGGCTCGCTGGGTTTCAACGCTATCGCAGCGCCGAGACCAGATCCGGCGCCGACAACAGCGGCGATGAGCGGAACAATCATCTTCTTCATCGTATCTGCTCAGAAAGGGAGGACGGCTTCGACGATTTGCTGCCCATAGCGGGGCTGTTGCATCTCGGATATCTGGCCACGCCCCCCATAGGAGATGCGGGCGGATGCGATTTTGTCGTAAGTGATCTCGTTTTGACGACTGATGTCCTCTGGCCGGACAAACCCGCTTACCAGCAACTCTCTCATCTCGTAGTTCACCCGAACCTCCTGGCGTCCCTCGATCGCCAGAACGCCATTGGGAAGCGTCCCCGTCACTGTCGCCGCGACCCGCAGCTCTAGCTTTTCGTTGCGGCGCACCGCGCCATCTCCGCTCGCCTTGGAGCTGGAGTTGAAAGACACGCCCGGATCCAGAGACGCCCCTTCAGGCAGATGTGCCTGTGCCCGCTGAGGCAGTCCGAAGAGCGCCCCGATGCTCATTTCTTCGCCGCCATTGCGGCTGCGTTCGGACGAGTTTCTGATCTCAGCGCTGTCGTCGATCTGAATGACAACGGTGAGGATGTCGCCGCGCGCCATCGCCCGGCGATCCCCCAAGAGCGAGCCCCGGCCCCGGGACCACAGCGACGCATCCGCGCTTGCAACCGGGGCTGAGCTGTCAATCGAAAGCGGCAAGTCGTTGGACAGCATCGCACGATACTCCGCCCCGGTCGGCTGCGGAGAAAGCTCCGGAGCCTCCCCGATCTGGTGGCTGCGGCCACATCCTGCCGCCGCAAGGACCAGCGTTAGAGCGACGAGAGATCTACTGGACATGGGCTTTTCCTTCGGCAGTGATTATCGCGCTGACCGTGCTGCGCGACGAAAGGTTCATGACGCGAATGGTCTCCCCCACACCGGCCCGGTCCAAGGCGCGACCTTCAGTAGAGATCGTGAGAGCGGTCCCGGCATAGATCAGCGGGACCACTTGATTGCGCTCGACAAGAGCGGGCGCACCAACATCGCCTTGGCGAATAGGCCTGCCGGCATAGAGCGCCACGCGCGCCTCTCGCCCGATGACCTGCTCCGGCGCGGTAAGCGCCCCTGCGATACTGATGTCCTTCACGCTCACGTCGTCTGCGGTGATAACCTCTTTGGGCCTGATGTTGCGCGCGGCAACGAGCGCCTCCGCCCCGGCGGATTGCGCAAGAAGGCACAGGGCCAATCCGATCCGGATCATCGGACCTGCACCGTCGCGCCGAGCATCTGGTCGGCCGCGCTGATGACCTTGGAGTTCATTTCATATCCGCGCTGTGCTTCGATCAGCTCCGTAATCTCCCGGACTGGGTCCACGGAGCTATCCTCAAGGTAGCCTTGGCGGAGCAGGCCGAGGCCATCTTCCCCCGGGGCCGCGATCACCGGCGGCCCCGACGCTGGGCTTTCGACAAAGAGGTTGGAGCCCATCGCCTCCAGCCCGCGCGCATTGGTGAACCCGGCCAGAGTGAACTGACCAAGGATTTCGGGCTCCACCCGATCGCGGAAATAGGCGTAGACCTCGCCTTCGGCGTTCACTGACACAGATGTGGCATCGCGCGGGATGGTGATTTCGGGCACGACAGGATGGCCGTCAGAGGTCACGATCAGCCCTTCACCCGTGCGTTTCAGCCCCCCATCGCGCGTATACGCCGCGCGACCATCGGGCAGTCGGACCTCAAGATAGCCGTCGCCTTCGATCCCAACGTCCAGATCGCCGCCGGTGGCCGTCAACGTGCCTTGCGCCAGCATCATCGAAACGGCTGCGGGCCGCACGCCCTGTCCCAGCTGCACACCGGTCGGCACTTCGCTGCCGTCACTGGCGCTGATGCTGCCGGGACGGACGACCTGCTGGTAGTGAAGGTCTGCAAACTCCGCCCGGCGGGCGTTGTAGCCGGTGGTGCTCATGTTTGAGAGGTTGTTGGAAATGACTTCGACGCGCATCTGCTGCGCGCTCATTCCGGCAGCGGCGATCTGTAAGGCACGCATATCCTGCTCCTATCGTCCGAGGGTGGTGAGGACGCCGCGAATGCGCTCGTCCTCTTGGTCCAGAAAACTCTGGCTAAGCTCGTAGGCCCGCTGGACCTCGATCATCCGGCTCATTTGGTGCACAGGGTTGATATTCGCGCTCTCCAAGCGCCCCTGACGCAGCTGAGGTTCGGGAACAGGATCCCAGCCGCCAGGCGCGTCGAACAACGCACCAGAGCGGCGCATCATCCCTCCGCGATCAACCGGCGTGACAACGGCAAGCTGCGCGAGCGGCCGCCCTTCTGCCGAAAGAGTTCCGTCAGCGGAAATGGCCACATCTTTCACACCGGGCGGCACGGCGATCGGCCCCTCACCAACGTCGAGAACCCGATGGCCATCAGGCGTCACCAGAGTGCCCGTCGCGTCGGGCGTGAAATGCCCCGCCCGTGTCAACTGCGAACCGTTGGGGGTTTCAACCAAGAAGAACCCATCGCCTTCAATGGCAACGTCATAGGTCCCGCCCGTCAGCTTCAGCTGACCCTGGGTGTGGTCCCAAATCCTGCCGCGCGCGGTGGCCATGGACAGCGAGTCGCTGTCTCCGGTCGTGCGCACGAACTCGGAAAAAACAAGCGCCTCTCCCTGAAAACCCGTTGTCTGGAGATTGGCGATGTTGTTGGCCAGAACTCGCATCTCGCGCATCAGCCCCGACTGGCGCGTCGCCGCAATATACCCCGCGTTATTCATGCGTTACATCCCCACAATCAGCGGCAGAACCGCGCTCTGAAAAAATGTGGAGAGCGTTTGCGTCATGAAGCCCATGGTGACCCAGAACGTCACAACGATGGCCGCAAGCTTGGGCACAAAGGTGAGCGTCATCTCTTGAACAGAGGTCAGCGCTTGGAACAGCCCCACGACCAGCCCGACCACGAGCGCTACCGTCAGGATCGGCAGAGCCGTCGTCACCGCGACCCACAAGGCGGCGCGGAGCAGGTCAAAAAACTGCGAATCCGTCAGCATCAGACCGGCATCCGAAGGATTTCCTGATAGGCCTCAACGACCTTGTCGCGGATGGTGACGGCGGTCTCGACAGCCAGCTCGGTCTGCGCAAGCGCCTGAACCAGGGCGTGTGGATCCCCGGCCCCCGTCATCGCCGCCATGGCCTGTCCTTCCGAAGCGCGCAGAGTGGCAGCCATGCCAGACGCCATTTCCTTCGCAAACGTCCCTGCGTGGCCAGAGGGGTCGGGCCTGGTGGCCGGACGGGTGGCGGCATAACCTTGGGCCGCAGCCAATTGCGATGTGATCATAAGGGTTTCTCCCTCTGCCGGTTGTTGGGGGCTATCGCTTGAGCAGCGACAGTAAGTCAGAGCGCATCTTGCGCGTCTGATCGAAGATCCTCAGGTTGGCGTCGTAGCTTCGCTGGGCTTCGCGGGCGTCGGCCACTTCGATCATCAGATCCACATTGGACCCGGTGTAATGCCCGGTTTGATCGGCCATCGGGTGTGAGGGATCGTAGATCTTCTCTCCCTCCGACGGATCGAGCCGAACGGGCCCGGTGCGCACCATCCCGTCTTCGAGACGAAAGGGCACCGTCTTGCGACGGTATCCCGGAGTATCCGCATTCGCGATGTTTTCAGACAGATGCCGAAGACGCTTCGCCTGGGCGCGCATCGCGCTCGACGCGAGATCAAGGGACGAGGCAAAATCGGTCATGTCAGCCTACCTCCGCCCAAGGACAGTCCGCAGAACGGTCATGCCGTGGCGGTAGACAGCCAATGCACCGTCATGCTGCGATTTGGCCGCAACCGCGGTAACCATCTCCTGTTCGAGCGACACATCATTGCCATTCGGAGACATCTCTCCACCGCGCAAGGCGGTCGTGAAACGCAGATCCCCCCCCTGCGCGGCGAGGTGTTGGGCGCGCGTCTGCCGCAGCCCGGTACGGGGCGCGGTAGTGTCGAGCCGAAACGGCTCCAGGCTCTGCGCGCGATATCCTGGGGTGTCCGCATTGGCGATGTTCTTCGTCACGACGGCTTGCGTTTGTGCTGCGTAGCTCGCGCGCCCTTGAGCGGCCGCGAACAGGGACAGGTTCTGGTACACCGGGGCTTCTCCCTCGATTGGCTTCAACACTGAATTAACGGTGATTCCCTAAGATCCGGTTGAGATGGATCGAAGGATTGCCAATGAACGATAAACCCATCGCGCGGGCGATCTCCGCCATTGAACGTCTTGCGATCAGCGCCCCGCTTGGGCGCGTGACGGATCTGGGCGGCGGAACCATTGGGATCGGCGGGCTGCAAAATCGCGCGCGGCTCGGCGACCGGGTTGAAATCTCCGGCCCCGCCGGACCCGTTGTCGCGGAGGTTCTGCACTTGGGCACCGACATCCGCGTGCTCCCGGAAACGGCCACCGATGGGCTCGCGATCGGCGCGCCTGCCCGGATGTTGCAAGAGCAGCATTTCGCGCCTCATGAGGGGTGGCTGGGCCGTGTCATTGATCCCGATGGCAAGCCGCTCGACGGAAGGCCTCTGCTTATGGGCCGCACGCCGCGTGCAATTAAGTCCTCTCCCCCACAGCCTCAGGACCGGCGCGCGCTAGGGGCGCGAATGACCACGGGGCTGGCTGTTTTCGACACATTCCTGCCGCTCGTTGCGGGGCAACGCATCGGTCTTTTCGCCGGGTCTGGCGTGGGCAAGTCAACCTTACTTGGTGAATTTGCACGCGGGATCGACGCCGATGTTATCGTGATTTCATTGGTCGGGGAACGCGGACGGGAATTGCGCGAGTTTGTTGAGGAAGTCCTGGGCTCCTCAGGGCTAGCGCGCTCCGTCGTGGTTGCCGCAACCTCGGACCGGGCACCTCAGACCAGACGACGATGCGCCTGGTCGGCCATGGCTGTCGCAGAGCACTTTCGAGACGCAGGCCAGAACGTGCTTCTGCTGATGGACTCGGTAACACGGTTCGCGGAAGCACACCGCGAACTGGCCATTGCAGGCGGCGAACCCGCGAACTTGCGAGGCTTTCCGCCCTCGACCGGTCCCGCAATCGCCGCCCTGTGCGAACGGGCTGGCCCCGGCCCGGAGGGCGGCGGAGACATAACCGCTGTCTTCACTGTTTTGGTCGCGGGCTCTGACATGGAAGAGCCCGTGGCCGACATGCTCCGCGGCGTCCTGGACGGTCACACGGTCCTCGACCGCGAAATCGCAGAGCGCGGCCGGTTTCCGGCAGTCAACCTGCTCCGGTCCGTTTCCCGGGCGCTGCCACAAGCAGCGACCGAGGGCGAAAATGCCCTTCTGACGGAGGCGCGCCGGCTCGTCGGGGTTTACGACCGCGCCGAGATGATGATCCAAGCGGGCCTATACACCGAAGGCAGCGATCCCGAGATTGACCGGGCCATGGCACTGCACCCCGTGATCGAGCGGTTCATGTCCTTGCGCGAGCCGAAGGGCGTTCCCGCGAGCTTTGCGGCACTACGAACCCTGCTCCATACGTGACGCTCTGCTGAAGATTTTGAGTCAGCGCCAAGTACAAAGCGCGCGGAATTCAGGAACAGATCTGACACTCCTTTGAAGTCTCAAATGTCACAGGGGGGGACGCGTTGACGCTGTCACGCCTGAACGGACAACTATCCCGTTTTCCAAGGGTTCCCCATTGACGAGAGCAGTGCCAACGCAACCTGGCCCGATGATGATCGGGCGCTGAACTGGTCAGCCTCCCGGCGGATCAGGAAGGTTTGAATCAACTTCTCCTGCAACGCAGGATCTTTCAGATCCGCGAACGTGTCGGAGCCCAGAACAGCTTCGCTGCGCTTACGGAACTGATCCAACTGCTGATCGATATCGAGCGATCCAAAGCCCGATGGGAACCCAAACGCGGTTTCGAACACTTCACGCAAAGGAGGGGTGCCCATCATTGTGAACCAATGCGAGCGATCAGTTCCACCCTTCTTGAACATGTCATTCAACTCGCCCGAAACATTCATGGCGAGCCGCAGATCGTTATTCTGTGCACCAACCGCGCTTTCAAATTCCTTTGCGCGGAACCTCTCGGTGATCTCTTCCGCCAGAACGGAAAATTGGGTGCGTGGACCCAAGGCTGAATCAAAACCAAATGCCTTGGAGAACGCCGCGTATCTCTTGTCAGCAAGCTTGTTCGCAAGCGCCGCACGATCCGTTGTCCCTTCGGCGAGAACGCGCTCCACAAAGTAGCGACTGTCCAGATCACGCTCGAGCCCAAACGCGCTGAGCGCCACGTTGAGCATACGGCGATCCGACGTCAGATCCTGAGCGGTCCGCACTTTCCCGATGTTTTCGCGGAAGTAGTCGACGTCACGCTTGATCGTCGGATCGGCAAGAAAGGCCGCTTTCTGACCCGCCATCGTCCTTTGCAAAAAACGCCAGCCCGTATACCCGCCGATCGGAATGGCGGGCTGGAAGCTCATACGACGGCCCCTGAATAGCCGAGCAGGCGTTGCTCCCGATCCAGCAACCCGCGTAGCGTCTTCAGTGCCCGATAGGCATCGCCATTGAGCACCGCCGCGCTTGCGTCCGCCAGGCTGCTGCGGCTGTCGCTGTCTCGCAGGGCCTGACTGAGCTGCTCAATACCCGTAAGAAGCTGAGGACGCGCGTCATCCACAGTCATGTCGCCAGACAGCACCAGTTGAGCCAGATAGCACACCCGCCGGACCGGCGTGTTTGCCTCGTCGGGGCGAAGGGCGTCCCGCAGGCGCAGGATGTTGGCGTTCGGGGTCTTGATCGACAGACGCGAACGGCGATCCCCATTTTCAATAACCGCGCCATTGATCAGAACGCGCTCACGGGGGCCGAGCTTGAGGACGAGACCACTCATTCGGACTGTCCCTTCATGGGCTGCAGGCCGCGCATGACCGCTTTGTTGATATCGATCAGAGACGCGGGATCGGCGCCATCACGCAGCACCTTGCCGCTCTGATGTTCGACGAACTCGTAAAGATAAAAAATCTGCGCGCGCAGCGGCTGAGGAAGGGCGTTATCGGGATGCGCGACATCAACGGCCAGGCGGTTCCAGAACCGGCGATTTTCACCAAGCACCTCGACAAGGTTCCGAAATGCGGCGGGTCCGTTACGCGAAGCCTGACCAAGTCGGGCGGTGATACGGGCAAGAAGATCAAATTCCGTTCCGCGATCGCTGCGCACTGTGGCGAGCGTTGCACCATAGGCCATTTGAGCCTGAGACTGTGCTTGCACGTTGCTATCCTTTCAGGATGAGAGGGAGGTCACGGAGCTTTGCCGTGGTGGTGTCGAGGGCGCCCAAAACGGGCGCCCCACCCTGATCGGTTAGCGGAACAGCGACAACAGAGCCTGCGGCGCCTGGTTCGCAATCGACAGCGACTGCGTGCCCAGCTGCTGCTGCACCTGAAGCGCCTGAAGGCGGGCGGACGTCTCTTCCATGTTGGCGTCCACCATGGAGCCGATCCCGGACTTCAGGCTGTCCGTCAGTTTCCCGACGAAGTCAGACTGAATTTCGATCCGCTTTTCGGCGGAACCGAAGGATGCGGCCGTATCGATGGAAGACTGGATCATCCCCTCGATGGCTTCGAGTGCAGCCGAAGCGCCTTCGTCCGACACAACATCGATCGCTGACAGCTTGCCCATGTCACCGCGTACGGCATCGGACTTCACAGTCACCTGCTCAGTGGCGAGACTGGAGATTTCGATGTCATCGCCGCCACCGCCAGCCACGATCGTGATCGCGCTGCTGATCCCGGCGTCGGTTGCTGCAGCACTCAAGCCCGAAATCACGTTGGCCAGAGCATCACCCTCAGCAATCGTGTAGGAGACATCCTTGCCTTCCAACTGCAAGCTGACAGTGTCGCCCGCCAGAAGGCCAGCGGCTTGGGCTCCGGCGTTGAGATCATCTTTGCTGATCGCCGTGCCGCCCGATGCGCCCGCGCCGGTTGCGTCGGCGAACAGGAAATCGCCCAGGCTCTGGGTAACGGCGGTAGAGCCGTCACTGGCGATCATGTTCGTCTCGGCGACAGCGGTATAGCCAGACACGAGTTCCGAACGCATATCGGCGGTCGCCACGTCGATGGACGAGGCTTTGACCCCATCAGCCGAGCGATCCAGCGAGGACAGCACCGACACGGGGTTCTCAGACGAGCCATTCACCAGGTTCAGGCCATTGAACTGGGCAGAGCCCACGACGGATTTGATCTGGTCGGTCAGGGCTTCGATGTCGGTCTGCAGCTTGGCCCGGTCGACGTTCTCTTCCTGAGCGGAGACGATTTTGCCCTTCACCTCCTTGAGGAGGTCGGTGATGCCTTCGGCGGCGTTACGCCCCACCGCGACGGTGGATTCGCCCAGGGCAAGGCTGTCAGAGATACCTTCGAAGCCTTTGACATCGGATTCCATCACCTTGGAGATGGCCCAAACGGCGGCGTTGTCCTTCGCGGAGGCCACCGATTTACCGGTGGAAATCTCGCTCTGGGTTTTGGCCATGCTGGCGTTGATGCCCTTGAGGGTTTGCAGCGCCACCATGGCGCCATTGTTGGTCAGAATACTGGACATAGCTGTCGGTCCCTTGCGTGAGGGGCGCATTTTGCGCCGGGAGTTTCAGGATGCCGCGACGCAAAGGCCGAGGCAGGGAAAGCCCTTCTGACTGAGCAGCAAGACGCCGCTGTCCGTTTTGGACAGCCCAGCAATGCACCGTCAGGCGTGAAGAAAGCCTGAACGGCGCACCGCCAGTTGATCGCAATTTTATCTAATCGGGGTCAGGGCAGGATTCGCGCAGCATGGTCGGACAGATAGATCCTCAGCCAAGGCGTGAACCGCTCCGGCGTTTGCGCGATTTCCTCTCGCAGGGTGTCCAAGGTGACCCACCGCGTCCCTGCGACTTCATCGGGGTTCAACGTGATCACGGGAGCAACCACAGGGCTGGCCCGGAAGAGCCGGACATGTTCGTGCTCCACCATGCCGTTTCCGACATCGGCGCGGTATTCCACCTCTCCGAGATCTTCCAGATCGAGCCCCCCGATCCCGAGCTCTTCGTCCAGACGCCGTTCGGCGCAGGCCAGATCGGGCTCTCCCCAGATCGGGTGGGTGCAACAGGTGTTCGCCCAGAGCCCCGGCGTGTGGTACTTGCCGACGGCCCGCTGCTGGATCAACAGCGCCCCGTCGTGAAAAACGAAAACACTGACCGCCCGGTGCGGAAGGCCCTCAAGATGCACCTGCATCTTGTCAACGGGGCTCAGAACGCCATCGCGCCAGGCTGGGATCAAGCTCGGATCAGTCATGCGCCCGGCGATAGCGCAGCCCAGGCCAAGGCGCTAGCCCGAGCCGATCAGAACGCCCGCCGCGAAAACGAGCGCCCCGCCCAGAACCACCTGGAACGCGGCACGCAGAAACGGGGTTTCCATCCACTTGTTCTGTATCCACGCGATCGCCCAGAGCTCTGCAAAGACCACGAAGAAGGCGATGATCGTAGCAGTCCAGAAATCGGGGATCAGGTAGGGCAAAGCGTGGCCCAGCCCGCCCACGGCAGTCATCACGCCCGACGCAATGCCGCGCTTGATCGGGCTGCCGCGCCCGGAGATCGAGCCGTCATCCGACGCGGCTTCGGTGAACCCCATGGAGATCCCGGCCCCGACCGACGCCGCCAGCCCGACCAAAAAGGTCGTCCAGGTGTCTTGCGTGGCAAAGGCCGTCGCAAAGATCGGCGCAAGGGTCGACACCGACCCATCCATCAGCCCGGCCAGACCCGGTTGCACCCAGGTCAGCACGAACTGCCGGTGCGCCTTGGCGTCTTCATGTTCGACCGCCTCCGCGCTCATGCCCTCTCCGAGCGCCTCTGCCGAAACCTCGTGCCCCGCCTCGGCGGCTGCCAGATCGCCCAAAAGCTTGCGAGTACCCGCATCGGACGTGGCCTGCGCGGCGCGCGTGTAGAACGCGTGGGCCTCGCGCTCCATCTGGGCGGCTTCCTCGCGCATCCGCTCCAGGCTCAGGTTTTCGACAAGCCAGACCGGGCGGCGCGCATAGAAGCCCGACACGTGCTCACGCCGGATCAGAGGGATCGTTTCCCCAAAGCGCGCGCGGTGCATGTCGATCAGGGCGGTGCGGTGGATGTCCTCTTCCTCTGCCATGCTGTCGAACACATGGGCGCTTTCGGGATAATCGCCGCGCAGCCTCTCCGCATAGAGCCTGTAAATGCGCGCGTCGTCTTCTTCCGAAGAGATCGCAAGCGCCAGAACCTCCTGTTCGCTCAAATCAGCGAACCGGCGACGCTGTGAAAAACCGGGGATCATGTCAGGCTCCTTTTGGAATGATTCCAAATTAATGCAGGCCGCCGGGCACTGCAACCGTAGGCTTGCCAGACCGCCGCGTCGGAGGCATGACTCGCTTATGAAACGCTTCACCCTCCCGATCATGCTGATTGCCGCCGCGTGCTCTGGCCCGACAGGCAAAGCGACCAATGCGCCGGAGTGGCATTCTCCGATCTCCCCTATCGCCGCCGCGACGGGGGACGAATGTGGCGCCGCGCCGCATGAGAGCCTGACGGGGCAGGACGCGACCGTTCTGGAACGGGTTCTGATCCTTGGGCAGGTGCGCGTGATCCGGCCTGGTCGTCCCTATACGGAAGACCACCGGCCAAAGCGGCTGAACTTCGAGGTGGACGCCATGGGCCACATCGCGCGGGTCTTCTGCGGATAAAGCTCGACTTCGGGGGAGGCATTGGTCAGATTGGCAAGCAACTTCCGCGTGACCACTCCGGAGCATCCATGGCCCTGATCCGCTTTCTTCCGATTATCGCGCTGCTGGCCGCCTGCGCCCAGCCCATGAAGACCTATCAAGACGCCTGTTTTGAGCCTGCGACGCCCCGAGCCAATGGCACCCAGCTCTTCGGCGGGCCGAAGCGTGCTCCGGAATACGATCCGGTTTTGACGGTGCAGCAGCAAGGGGGACGGACACTGGTCTACTGCCAGTGAGTTCGACGAAGACCTCGAAGCGGCATCTGTGTGGGGGCTGAAGTAGACGCTGCCCCGAAGCCTTCGTCATGAAGACCAGATGCCCGGACGCTGCGGCGCCGGTTTGAAGCTTCTGCGGTTCTTTGGGGGAAAAATCGTGGCACGAATGGGGCGCCCCTTGATTTGAAGCGCCACGCGCGGAAGAGTTGAAGCGATGTTGCAAACGCCCCTGACCGCCTCCACCCCGCCCGGCGACGCCGTTGCGTTCCACCGCACGGAACTTGCGCCGATCCTGTCTCTCTATGGCCGCATGGTCGCCGCCGGAGAATGGCGCGATTACGGGATCTCATGCCTGCGCGACATGGCGGTGTTCTCTGTCTTTCGCCGCACGGCGGAACAACCGCTCTACCGGATCGAGAAACGGCCCAAGCTGCGGCTGCGTCAGGGGCAGTATTGCGTGATCGGAATGGATGGCCGGATCCTGAAGCGCGGTGACGATCTGCGGCAAGTGCTGCGCGTTCTGGAGCGCAAGCTCATCCGCTCGGTCGAGTGATCCGGCGCCGCGATGTGACCGGACCATCCCCCTGATCCGCAATCCGCTGGCACGCCCCGGCAAAATCTTCGCGCGCAACGGCCATCGCATGGGCATTCGCGTGAAGCAGCGTCCGGTCATCCTCCATGATCCCGACATGACCACGCCAGAACACAATGTCTCCGCGCTGCAAAGGTGCCCCGTCGGGCAGGCGCTCCCCCAGTTCCGCCTCCTGCATATCACTGTCGCCGGGACATGAAATGCCACATGCGCGACACGCAGCCTGCACCAGCCCGGAGCAGTCGATCCCCCAGATGGAGTTGCCACCCCACAAATAGGGAGTGCCCAGATACAGCAAAGCAACCTCGACCGGATCGGAGGCGCGATGCGCGAGGGGCACGAGATGCGACACCGGAACATGTCCCATCGGCGTCGCGGCCCAGGTGTCATTGATCCCCTCAACGGCAAGGCGGGCACCGTGCGGCAGCGCGGCGCGTTCGTGGCTTTTGAGATCGGGTGCAGTGTAGGCATGAGTCGCAGCGGTTGCGACGGTGTGGGTCGGCTGCTGGATCGCCGCCCCCAGAGAATCCGCCGAAACGTAGCCGACATAGTCGTCTTCCGCCTGCACAAAGCTCCAGCCCTCATAGGTCTCGTAGACCGTCAGCGGCGCCCCCAGAAGCAACTGGCGATCACGCGCCCCCCCCGGCGCTCGAAGGAGGTCTGTGACCGGCACATGCACCTGCGCGGCGGAACCGTCGACGAAGCGGGGTGCATCAATCTGCCCCCGCAGATGGCTTGCGGCTACGCGGTCATTGGCAGCAAGGCGGCGCCGGTCAGTCATCACAGCACCTCTGGCAGCGCGTCGAACAGGGCGCGCCAGCCCTGCCCCGTTCCGCCAGCCAGCCGACCGGGTGCAGCCGTCGGCATCCAGGCATAGATGTCGAAATGGGTATAGGGCGCGTCGCCCGCAAAGCGGCGCAAGAACAGCGCCGCAGTGATCGAGCCCGCCATGCCGCCCTTCGGAGCATTGTCCAGATCGGCAATGGCTGGCTCAATCATGGGCTCGTAGGGTGCATGAAACGGCATCCGCCAGACCGGGTCCGCAGCGCGCTCCGCCGCAGCGGTGATCGCCCCCGCGACACGGTCCTGATCGGTGTAAAACGGCGCGATATCCGGCCCGACCGCAACCCGCGCCGCCCCCGTCAGGGTCGCCATGGATACAAGCTGATCAGGCCGATCCTCGGCAGCAAGGGCGAGCGCATCGGCGAGCACCAAGCGCCCTTCGGCATCGGTGTTATTGACCTCAACGGTCAGACCATTGCGCGCGGTCAGAACGTCGCCGGGCCGGAACGCATTGGACGCCACGCTGTTTTCCACGGCGGGGATCAGGACCCGAAGCGACACAGGCCAGTTGCTGCCCATGATGGCCTGCGCAAGCGCCAGCACATTCGCAGCACCGCCCATGTCTTTCTTCATCAACCCCATCGACGCTCCAGGCTTGAGATTGAGCCCACCCGTGTCGAACGCCACGCCCTTGCCGACGAGGGTCAACGCGGGACCGCTGCCCCAACGCATGTCGATCAAGCGCGGCGCCTGGGGCCCCGCGCGTCCGACCGCATGGATCAGCGGCAGGTTCGCCGCCAGAAGATCGTCGCCCGTGGTGACCTCGACCCGGGCTCCGTGATCGTCGGCCAGTCGCCGCACCGCCTCTTCGATCTGATCGGGGCCCATATCCGCCGCCGGGGTATTCACCAGATCCCGCGCGAGGCGCTCCGCGTTGGCAATACGCTCCAGCCGCGCGGCATCGACGCCCTCAGGTGCGACGAGCCGCGCTTTAGGATCTTCGGCTGGTTTGTAACGCGCGTAGCGGTAGCTCTCCATCAGCCAGCCCAGGGCGAACTGATCGGGGAGAGTGTCGCCGCTCGTGGCAACCCGGTAGCACCCCTCCGGCAATCGCGATGCGGCAATGCTTGGCGCGAAACGCTGCCGCGCGCGCGCGCCGGGCGCACCTTCTCCGACCAGGACCGCCGCGAGAGCACCGGTCGCGTCCGGAAGGCACAGGCATTCTCCGATGGCGCCAGAAGCGCCGTGCGTGCGGGCCCAGGTCCGAGCCGTCTCAGGCAAACCGCTCAGAACATGATCCAGCGACGCGGGCGACACGATATGGATCGGAATCGCACCGGGATCATCGGGGGCGAAAGAGAGCGGAGCGGAGGCGAAAGCAGTCTGATCTGTCATATCGCGACCCTATCGCCACGCCGCGCCATGGCAAGCCCTGCGGCACCTAAGTGCCCGCGAATACAGCGGCACCCGCGTCCCCCAAACGAAGCAGCCGCGCGATAGTTGCCGCGAGAGCGGCATCATCACCGCCTGAAAGCACCTGCGCGACATCGCGCGCGACATGGAGGGCCATGTCCATGCCAAGCGCCCTGAAGTCCGGCTCCAGGATGGTTAGGGCCGCCGCGATGCCCGGCCCATCGTCACGGGCCCACGCATCGGCCATCTGCGAAAGCGCCCCGTTTAGCCGATCAACCGTCTGCCAGACGCTCTCCCGCGCCGCGTCACGCCCCAGTTCGATCGTCAACCGGGCAAGAACGTCACAGTCGATCCGCGCGTTCTCTTGGGGCGTCAGCCAAAGGATATCGACGTCGGGGTCACGAATGTAGCTGAGCGCGGTTTCCATTCCTGGATCCTGCCCGCCAAGAAACTGCCATGGGGTTACCGAAACCGACGAAAGCCTCTCGAAATTTCGGAAAACTGGACTTAGTTTCATCCGAACGCGATCAGGAAGGAGACCCCCGATGGACCACGCCCGCCCGCTGCCCGACTATCTGGCCCGCCGCTATCATGGCTGGAAGGCCACGAATTACGCCGAGAACGAGAGCTGGTATCGCCATCTGGCCGATATGGGGCAACGTCCGCGCGCGATGATCATCTCGTGCTGCGACTCGCGGGTTCATGTCACGTCGATCTTCGGCGCCGACCAGGGTGAGTTCTTCATTCACCGCAATATTGCCAACCTGGTTCCGCCCCATGCCCCCGATGGGCAGCAGCACGGCACCTCGGCCGCAGTGGAATATGCGGTGACAGCCCTTCGGGTCGCGCATCTGATCGTGATCGGCCATTCCTCCTGCGGCGGCGTCGCCGGGTGCTACGACATGTGCCGCGGCGAAGCGCCCGAGCTGGAGGAGAAATCCTCCTTCGTGGGCCGCTGGATGGACATCCTGCGCCCGGCCTATGATGACCTTCCCGAAGGGGACGACTCCAAGCGGCTCGCCGCGTTCGAGAAGAGCGCCGTGCTCGTGTCGCTCGACAATCTGATGACCTTCCCCTTCGTGCGCGAAGCGGTGGAAGAAGGTCGCCTGAGCCTGCATGGCGTCTGGAACGACATCGGTAGCGGCGGGCTGGAATGCTACGACCCGGACGAAGGCGCCTTCGTCCAGGTCTGATTGCAGCCCACGGGCTTAACGAATCAGGATTTGATCCCGCGGCCAGCGGAGCGTGTAGTCCACGGTAATCTCTTGAGAGGCCCCCGGCGCCAGCGTCGGGTGCCACTCCAGCAGCCCGCGTTTGCCCTCGGGATCGGTCACGTCCGGCTGTGGCTGCGTCGACCAATCCACCGTCAGATCCTCCTGAGTAGAGACCGGAACCCGCGCGCTCAGGCGCAGATCCCACGGATCGCGGGTCAGGTTGCGGATCGTATAGGCGGTCTTGGACTGCTCCGCATTCTGGCGCGAGATGATGCCGGCCCCGCCCTCAAGATGCTCCAGCTCGCGGCGCGTGATCTCGATCCCCTCGATAGGGCCAAAGGCCAGCTCCGCATCCGATCCGGCCACCATGGTGTCGATCCAGCGGCGCCCGACGAAACCGCCTTCGAAATAGAACCCGGCATCGGCTGGCAGGAGGATCATGTCGTCGGGCAAGGTCAGCCGGGCCATGGCATAGGCCACGTCATCATGCGGAAGCGCCGCCCGTGCAAAAGCCTCGGCGTCCAGATCGCGCTCCGCCAGCGTGACGCGGACCTGCCCGACGCCGGATGGCATGTTGACCGGAACGGTCAGATCCCGCTCCATGCGCACGCCCGAAAAGTTGCGGATTTCCGCAACGACGGGAGCTGCGGCATCCATCGCCATTTCGGCCGGGGCCATCGACTTGGGGCTGCGCAGGGCCTCTCCGTAGGTGGTGACCGCAGGGTGTGGCTCTTCGATCCGGGGCATCCAGGAGGACAGGGTCGTCGGCTGCGACCGGCCCGAGGGGCGCGTGGTGGAGAGCGTGACCGACACACCCTCCCAGGCCTCACCGGTATTTTGATAGAGCAGCGCGGCCTCTTCGACGCGGAGCCGCGCGCCGCCCTCATCGCGGGTCAGATAGAAATCATACTGCGGCGCCCAACCGGCGGTGAGCACGGGATAGACCAACCGCAGCACACCCGTCGCGGGCGCATCGCTCTGGATCGCGACGGTGGCGAATGCGCGGTCTCCCTGCGGCTGAAGCAACGCCGCAAGCCGCTGACGTGCGTCGTTCAGATCGTCTTCCAAATCGTTCCGCTCACGCCCCAAAGCCGCAGCATCCCGCCGCGCGATCAGGGCCTCCCGCTCTGCGGTCAGGGTGTTTTCCGCGATCATGGAGGCAATCGCCCGCAAACTGTCGGCATCCTGCGCCATACCCTCCAAGGGCAACTTGTCGAGAAACCCCGTCTGCGCCCGCGCCGCCGTTTCCCGCAGCAGGATTTCCTGGCGCCGATGCTCCAGATCTTGAAGCGCATCCTTCAGCCGCTCGACCTCCGCTTGGGCGGCCCGCACAGCCTCCGTTTCCGGGGCCTCGTTCGGCGGCAATTGCTCTCCGCGTAGCGAAACAGCCCCCAATGCGGCACCCTCGACCGAGATGCGCAGCTGATCGAGCGGCACCGAAGGCGGCAGGTCGGATATGGTGATCCGGTGCTGCCCCGGCGGCAGATCGAAAGGTATTTCGCGAGTCAGGCTCGCGCCGTCGGGGAACAAAACTCCGGACGCAACATGGCTGGGAAGCTGCACATCATCCGCATGGGCGGTGCTGGCGATCAGGGCGGCAAGGGCAAGAAGCGGGCGCATCGTGTTCGGGCTCCGTTGGACGCTAGATATCTGCGCCCATCGTGCCGCCCCAAGATGCGGAGCAACAGCGATTTTCAATCTCTTACATCAGATCGGCGGTTTTCCGAGCGGGCCTGCCGCGCGCGTCCCGCCATCGCAGAGCCCAACCGCTTCCAAAGAAAAAGGGCCGGCGATCACGCCGGCCCCCCACATGTCTTCAGGCGTTGGATCAGCCCTTCTTGAGACAGCGCTGACCGAGCGTCTCCGCGATCTGAACCGCGTTCAGGGCCGCGCCCTTGCGCAGGTTGTCGGAGACGCACCACAGGTTCAGACCGTTTTCGATGGTGCTGTCCTGGCGGATCCGGCTGATGAAGGTGGCGTAATCGCCCACGCATTCGACCGGCGTGACGTAGCCGCCATCTTCGCGCTTGTCGATCACCATGACGCCGGGCGCTTCCCGCAGGATGTCACGGGCTTCGTCTTCGTCGAGGAACTCCTCGAACTCGACGTTCACCGCCTCCGAATGGCCGACAAAGACCGGCACGCGCACGCAGGTCGCGGTGACCTTGATGGCCGGATCGACGATCTTCTTCGTCTCGGCGACCATCTTCCACTCTTCCTTGGTGGAGCCGTCTTCCATGAACACGTCGATATGCGGGATCACGTTGAACGCGATCTGCTTGGTGAACTTCGTGGCCGGTTTGTCATCGGTCGGGTTGTAGATCGACTTGGTCTGATCCCACAGCTCGTCGATGCCCTCTTTGCCCGCGCCGGACACGGACTGATAGGTCGACACCACCACGCGCTTGATCTTCGCGCGGTCGTGCAGCGGCTTGAGCGCCACGACCATCTGCGCGGTCGAACAGTTCGGGTTCGCGATGATGTTCTTCTTGGTGTAGCCGTCCACGGCCTCGGGGTTGCACTCCGGCACAACCAGCGGAACGTCGGGATCGTAGCGATAGAGGCTGGAATTGTCGATCACGACACAGCCCGCCGCAGCCGCCTTGGGCGCATAGACCTTGGTCGCGTCCGAGCCGATGGCGAACAGAGCAATGTCCCAGCCGGAGAAGTCGAACTCCTCCAGGTCCTTGGTTGTCAGGGTCTTGTCGCCAAAGCTCACCTCAGTGCCAAGGCTCCGGCGCGAAGCCAGAGCCACAACCTCATCAGCAGGAAACTGGCGCTCGGCCAGGATATTGAGCATCTCGCGGCCCACGTTGCCCGTGGCACCGACAACGGCGACTTTATAGCCCATCGGGGACCTCCGTTTTTCAAACGTGCGAGCCTTACCGCGCAAAGGTCTCTGATGAAAGGGTTGATCGCGCCGCTTGCCCGGAATGTGACATAAGTCACCGCCGAGCAGCGCCCGACGGGGCAGGAAAATCGGACAATGGCGACCCCGGCAGGATTCGAACCTGCAACCTGCCCCTTAGGAGGGGAAAGCCGCATGATTTCAGGGGGTTTCAAGAGGGTGCTGGAAGTTCGGAAAAGTCCTTTTCTTTTAGCATGTTACAGTTTTAACTAGGATCAGGTGGTTTCATGCGGGATCACCGGAACCCGGTCATTTTGAAACCCCAGTGAAACCCCAAATGCAGAAGCGCCTCACCGAAGCTGCCGTCGCCAAGATCAAGCCCGAGCCGGGCAAACGCCTGGAAGTGCACGACCTCGCCATGTCCGGTTTGACACTTCAGATCTCGCCCACCGGCAAGCGGTCTTGATCCTTAATGTATCGAGTCGCGGGCGAGGCAGACGATGGCGTCTAACTAACTCGATGCACTTCCGAAAGGTTGCGCTTCGTTTTAGAACGTTTGAGCGGCTGACAGTTTGAATTTCACCGTGCTGCCACAATCTGCGGCGGCCGTTGTCGCAAGCCAACATGTCCCAGTATTCTGTTCTGAGAGGAATTTCATTTTGCCCGCTATTCGGGAAATTAGATCTCTCCCGATGGCAATACTGCCTACCACCGGAGGCCCTCAAGGATCTGTGCTGCTGCGATGGGAAGCGATGCGACATCTAGGTGCGATGCTTTGACGTCCTCAATGAGCAGGTCTTGTGTAAGCCACCTATGATACTTGCCAAATTCCGATCCGACGAGGACCTCGAAGAGCTTGGGTGTATCATTTTCCACCAGACGAGTTAGAACATCGGTGACAGAAGGGCTCGTTGGGCCGGGCTCGAGCCGGAGTAGCCCGGTTTCCGCAATTGCTGTATAGCCGTGGGCGCGGAACTCCAACGCAAGTGTGGCGGTCTTGACGGTGCCGAGACGGGTCAGCAGCACCTTAGGGCCGCCATTCAGGGCAGAAGAACGATAGTCAGCGCGGAAGGTCTGAAAATGATCGCGCGCCTCACGAAGCAGTTCTGATGCCACCTGATCGATCCAAGCAATGTCCGTTTGCCGATCCAACAACGCAAACATGCGATCCACTACGGTGTCATGAATGGCGCCCGGCGTGCCTTGGAAGTCCGGGGGGCGGCATGCTTTGGACGGGGTGACATACAGGACGCGTTTGTCTTCGTCGATTCCCGACACTTCCCAACGCCGTCCAGCAAAGGTGAACGGCATGCCGAGGTCCGTCAGTGAGCAGAAGGGGAGTGTTCCCAGCGTCAGCCCGTCCGAGACGATACGGTATTCGTTGGAAGTGTCGAACACTGCGAAAAAGTCATAATGTGCAACAAGCCGCTCCCCATTTTCACCAAGCAGGAGCAGCCCGTCCGGCGCAGGCTCAATCAGGGCGGAATCAGGCGCCATGATGGCGTTCACCAGCGCATTGAACATGCCCTTTGATACCGTGCGGAACGGACCTCTCTGACAAAGCGTTTCATAGAGGGCCCCCATTCGCGCCCCTCCGGAGCCGGCGATGATCGACAGGATCTGTTGAACGAGTGTCGACAAGTGCAATGCCTGCGGCGCGGGAGGCTCGCACCATCCCTCGAGCAACAGTTCGATCATCGCGATCGCCTGCACCAGTTCGAGGCGAAGCCGTGCGGTGACGGGTGCATCGGGCTTGGGCGTGGCGGTCACAACATATTGCCGCAAAATCGCGGGTTGCCCCGGTTGCCTTCCAGATCGACCGAGCCGCTGCCGCAATGAGGCGACAGAATAGGGCGCTCCGATAAGCGCAACACTTCGCACGTCTCCGATATCAATCCCAAGTTCGAGGGTGGACGTGCAAATGGCCGTGGTTGGGGCGCGGTCGCTTTTCAGGCGCGCTTCCACGTCTTGTCGATGGTGCTGCGAGAGGTTCGCGTAATGGGCATGGAATTCATGAGGCACTCCAGCCAGATCGGAGAGCTGGTGCAGCAGGTCGGTATAGACTTCCGTCTGCTTGCGCGAGCCCGCAAAGACCAGATTGTTCGTGCCGCGCAACTGCGCGAACAGCTCGGCGGCAATGAGCTTCTGCGCCGGTGGGCGTGTGGTGTCCTCTGGATCTGAAACAACCGCGCGCAGGCGCAGCAGCAGCTTGGTCTGGTCGCTATTGGCTTCGATGAGAGAAACGCGCTCGGGGTCGTCAGGGCGAAGAAAACTGCGGGTTTGATCCATGTCTCCCAATGTGGCCGAAAGACCGACGCGCCGGAGAGGTGCGCCGCGCGCTTCTTCCAAACGGGTCAGGAGCGCATTGAGTTGAACGCCGCGTTCAGTTCCCAAAAAGCTGTGCAGTTCGTCGATGACAACAGCGCGTGTCGAGCGGAACAAGTCGGGGATTCTGGAGGCTTTCAGGACGAACATGGCTTCGAGCGCTTCGGGTGTGATCAATAGTACGCCACCTGGCTCGGACAGAGCGCGTTTCTTAACGGACTGTATGACGTCCCCGTGCCATGGGAAGACGGCGAGCCCGGCGCCGTCGCACATGTCGTCCAGCCGGGTTTTCTGATCCGAGATCAGGGCCTTCAGCGGGGCGACATAGAGCATGTCAAACCCGCCCCCTTCCGCAGGCATCTGACAAATCTGGGACAAAAGCGGCAGGAAGGCTGCTTCGGATTTGCCTCCTGCTGTCGGGGCCGAGATGATCACATCGTCCTTACCGTCCAAGATCCGATGGATCGCGCGATCCTGGATCTCATGCAGCTGTGACCATCCCTGATTGCGGATCCAATTGCGGATCGGCGGAGCCAGCTTGTCAAATGCCTGCGTCATGGTGCTTCCCTCGCTTAGATGCGGACTTCGACAAGTGCGCTGTCGTTGCTCAGCGGGCTGTCATGGTCGTTGCTGGTCGATGTGCCCCGAAGCGCGATGCTTGGCGGGTTTGTGCAACCGAGTTGCGGGTCATCTTCTTGGTCGGGAGCGACCTCCACCCGATCAATGAGATCGGTCCATGCAATGTCCGGGTTTTGCTCCAGCACGGACAGCAAGTTGACGAAGGCCGTCACGGTATTGCGGGGCGTTCGGAAATACGCTTCCCCGATGCGATTGGAACAATGCGCCATGAATGCGTGAAGCGCCTCGTCTGGCAGGGCCGTCTCGCTGTCCTGCATCACGTTGCGGACATTTCCAAGAAGCACGAAAAGATCCTCAGGGGTAAGGTTCTCCAAGCGGATAATCGGACCACTCAGATCGACCAGCCCCTCGCGCGCAAAGCTGTTTTCCGCGAGCCGCGACTGCAGTGCATCATAGCTAAACAATCCCCGGCGGCGATCGGCGAGAAATTCTGGTGTCCCACCCAAAACGAAGCCAAGATGAGCGGCACTGCCCTGAAGCACATCATTCAGCATCCGCAGGATTTGTTCGTAATTGGCGGTGCGGGCGCCGGGCGAGGTGAGTTTGTAGAGGTTCACCATCTCATCAAGGCCAACGAGAAGCCCGGCATAGCCGGCCTCACGAACAAAGACCGACATAAGCTTCAGATGATCGTAGACATTTGTGTCATCGACAATCGTCCGCAGACCCAGCGCCTTGCGTGCGTCGGTGCGGGTGGCGAATTCACCGCGCAGCCAACGCATCGCCGAGGTAATCAGGTCTTCGTCTGCGGTCTCGTGGCCCTCCCAATAGAGCTGGATGACGCGGGCGAACTCAAAGCCACCGGTCAGCTCCTGGAAATGAGCCAACCGCTCTTGAATGACCGCGTCGGTCGATATGGAGCGCGCGTCTGCCTCTTGCTGCGCGCGCGTCAGAAAGCGCTCCACGACACTGGGGAGTGCGCCGCCATCAGCTTTGCTCCGGGTCGACAGATTTCGGGCCAATTCGGCATAGAGCCCGCGCGCCTGCCCCGCCGATGCATGCAGGCGACGGTCCGGCGCGAGGTCGGCAAACATCGTCACCAGACCTTTTTGATGTGCAATCAGGCGGAGCAGATTCATGAAGAATGTCTTGCCCGATCCATAATCGCCGATGACGAAGCGCATCGCAGCGCCCCCTTCACGGATACGATCCATATCGCGGATCATTTCTTCGATCTCACGGACACGTCCGACCTGAATGTGCTGAAGCCCGCGCTTTGGTACGACACCGGCACGAAGGGATTGGATGATTGCGTCTCGCTCTTGGGGTGTTGGGACTGACATGGTTAAGCCTTTCTGTGTATGTCCTTAAGGATGGCTGCTGCCACGGCGGCATCTACGGGATAGTCGGGAGCATCTCCGATCAGCTGCGCGCCGTATTGTTCGAAGCTCCAGTCGTTGATGGCTTCCATCGCGCCAAGGGCAAGGCGCCCATGAGTTTCTGCCTCCTGGGAAAAATCCCCGGGGTTTCCTGATCGAAAACCTATTGTTTTCATGAGGATAGAGGAAAGGGCTTCATCGAGCCCCGCCGGGTCACTGGATGCAGCTTGCTTCGAAGGCTGTTCGGGGACCGCGTCATGGAAAACCGACGCAAGAACTTTGGACACCTGATCGGTATCTGACTGGATTTGAGCAATTCGGATGCTGTCCAGCTTTGGACAGGCTGGGGCACGCGCTGAGGTGAGGGAACGGCGCGCCAATTCCGGATCAAGTCCGCCTGCGCGATAGACTCTCTCTATCGCGTCAGCCCGTGATGAGGTTGGGCGCTGCTTCACAAAGACGTCTAGGATTGACTGCAAGCGTTCATGATCGGTTGTCGAACTTGCCCCTAGGCGACGCCTTAAGAGACGCCACTCGATTGGCACCGCAATGAGCCATTCCAGTTCGGCGCGGAGTCGCGGGCGTTCTTGATCTGATGGGATGGTTTCCTGATCCGCAATGGTGCGCAGCGCTATCGCGTCTCGCTCACTGATCTGTCCATCAGACCGAGCGATGTAAGTCCCCGCTGCCAAACCGAGAATGAAAGAACGAATGTCAGGACAGGCGGGGGCCTGCGGAGCTTCGGGTGGCGTTTCTAGACGATACAGCGCGACAGGCTCGTCGCTTCGTGCACCACGCAAAGCGAAACGCGGATCGGGTGCCATGCCAATATTGATCCGAGCCAGTGCCGTTACAGCTTCGGTGATTTGGCGCTTGTTGAGCTTGTCCGGGGCGGCGCCATTCAAGCGCGTGAAAACGTCGCTGGCCGGAGCAAAACCGCCTTCAACAATGAGGTCCGACGCCCAAGCTTTCAACGACGCCATAACCGGATTGGGAAACGCCACCCATAGCTCTGGGGGCAGCAAAGCATGAGCCTGGGCAGAGGCACGCCCATCGGGGGAGCGACCAAGAAAGCGGCTCAACTTGTCCAGATCGTCGGCCACATCGTCTGAGATTTCCTGAGCAATTTCTACGGGCTGGCGCAAGCCAGAGATGTCGGGAACAGGCGTTCCCTTGTGTTCAGGCGTCATCGAAACGGAAAATGACCCGGATGCGGACTTGTAGTGCACTTTGAATAGCTTTCGCGGGCGCTTGAGCGTCAACCCGTCTGGGAAACGTGCATCGAAGCGAAGCTTGAACAGCGCCTCGAATTCTTCTGCGCAGCGCAGCGCAGGGGTACGCAGGCGGCGTTCTGGGTGGTTCATGAACCAGATGAACAAGTCTTCGGCCCGCAGAGGGCGCCCGTCAGCAAGTTGAGCACCAAATCTGAATTTCAGGACAGCGGGCAGGTCAGGCAGATCTGTGAGACCGGGGGAGATCTCTTCGGAGCCATATTTCAACGACACGGCATCGAGGAACCGGGAAAATATGCGCTGGACGACGTGCTTTGCCGGGTAGAGATTTTGGAGCCGATTGACTTCGTCAAGGATAATCCCCGCGTCATCGTCCGCCTCGTCGATGAGCAATCTGCGCTCCAGGCCGGAGAAGTAAAGCAGCATGTATTTGGGATCGACCGAGATGTCGTTCCGTCCTGTTGCCAGCCAATTCAAATAGGTCGCGCGCGCGCTCGGGGACATCGAAGCGTAGTCCAGCAGCCTATTAAGGCGTGGTGTCGGGTCCGCTTTTGATGCGACCGGGCTGGTGGGATCAATGGCCTCAGGTATGCGAAGCTCTTGCGACTGGTTCCCCGTGTCCGTTGCAAGATATGTCATGCCGCCGATCCGAAGCCCGGCCACGCGCACGTTTCTGGTTGGCGGCACCCAAATTTCGGGAGCGCGACTTAGCGTCGCAATCCGCCGAGCTCCGCGCAGCAGCTTAACACGAAGGCGCGCCGAAGCAGATCTATGCTGAGAGCCGGGCGGTTTTGCCTTCGTCTGTTTCGAGCGGGGCAGATCCGGCTTTTCACGCAAGCTTAGGATCCGCAGGAGACAGATACATGCGCCCGAGATCAGATACGCTGCGATGGCCTTTGGAGGTGGCCCATCGACCTGTGTTCCCAGCATTGCCACAGAGACGCACAGGACAAGCAATGTGATCTTTCGCTGCGCAAATCCAAGCTCGGGCATGGGGTGTCCTTTCTCCTCGACGCAGACCGTCCTGCAGGGTGGTCTACGGGATGGTCCGCGCCTAATGTGTGCGCGAGGACATTGCCGTCAGGGACATGCGACAGCGGGGAGAAGGAATTTGTGATGACGAAGCGCGGTTTTCCGATGTGGGCAATTGGGGTGATTGTCACGATTTTGGCCTGTGTGCCGTTGGCGGTGCATGCGGAAAAATACGCGCTCATCATTGCCAATCAGAGTTACGAGAATGTCGAGTCGCTAGAAAACACGCGGGCAGACGCACGCGCCTATCGCGATATGTTGGAAAACTTCGGGTATGACACGCGTGAGTTCCATCTGAATCTTGGTCAAAGCCAGATGCTGGACATGATCGACCGTGTCGCAGAGCGGATCGATTCTGGCGACGAAGTTGTGTTTGTTTATTCCGGCCATGGTTGGAGCGACGGCGCGGAGAATTTTCTGGTTCCCGTGGATGCGCCCAAATCAGGGCGCGAAAGCTTTTTGGCTGCCCGATCCGTTTCTCTGGAAAATCAGGTTTTGAGAAGCTTCAAGAGAGCGGGCGCCAGACTGACCGTTGCGATCATCGACGCGTGCCGTAACAATCCCTTCACACCGGCGCGCGGCAGCAAGTCCGTCGGCATCGCCCGAGGGCTTGCACTTAGCCCTGGTCCAGAGGGTAGTTTTACCATCTTTTCGGCAGGCCGAGGCGAAGAGGCGCTTGACAGGCTGCCTGATGATAGTGCCGACACCACGCTCTCTGTGTTCTCACGAGTGTTCATCCCGCTAGTAGAGGCGAAACTGCCGCTGGAAATTGCGATGAGCCGGGCCCAACTGGAAACGCGGGATCTGGCGATCAGCTATGGTGGCCATGCCCAGAACCCAGCCTATTCCGATGAAACTCCGGGATTCACCTGCCTCGCCGATAGATGCAGCACTCAGATGCCCGTCGCAGACGCGGTCGGGGGGACCTGCGACCAACTTCATGCAGCGGCGGAGCGCGCTGACAGGTGCTACGCATGGGAGGCTTTTGTCGATCAATGTCCGGCCCATCCGTTATTTCCTGCCGGACGGCGCTATGTCCGTAAGCATTGTGAGGAAGATGTGCCTCTGATTGTGGGGGAAGAAGAAGACCCGATGTATCTCGTTCCAGTGTTAGAGACCTACAGCTCATCTGAACGGCCTGCTGCGGAAGGCCTTTGCCAGAGGGAAACGGGAGCAGATGCGATCAGCGCCTGTTTGTCGTTGGGCTCTATGTACGAGTCCGATCAGGGATTGGTTCGCCAGGACTTTGAGGAGGCTGTAAAATTCTATGAACGCGCCTGTGACATCGGAATTGCATCGGCTAGCCTTGACGGTTTGTATGGCTGCGACAGGGCTGGGTATCTGTTGCGAACTAAGATCAAGTCTGACGAACGAACGTTCGCGGTTTTGGCTCACGGGTGTCTTTATCGGACCGATAATGTGGACCGAGGTCAAGCCTGCAATGGTGCCGGTCTCGCAGCTGATCGCTCAGGTGACGCCTTTAATGTTTCTGCTGACAGCATCGCAAAGCTATTTGTCGAAGCCTGTGAGGCGGGCTACCCTTATGGATGTGGAAATGTTACATCTGTCTACCCCCTGCCAGAGAGGGCTGATTTTTCATTCGCGCGGGTCGAAGGCCTTTTGCGGGATGGCTGCTATGGAGTTAACTTCTCCAAAAACACATTGCGAGATATTGGAGTGCAGTACAGCTGTAAGGAGCTGGGGCAATTCCTCATCTCATTCGGGCCGGACACAACTAAGAACCTCGAGGAGGCATTTGCGGCTTTTGATCGTTCATGCCTCAACGGACCAGATCGGGGTGAAAGTTGTGAACAAGCTGCGAACTATGCCGCTTCGATGATTGAACCGGCACCGCCGCATCCGTTCGAAGTGGAAAAGCTCTTGAATATGGCGTGCTCGCTTGACCGGACTGACGCCTGTTTGCGGTATCTTGATGAAAGGGACCGTGAGTATCGAGATGATATAGATCTTATCGAAGAGCCGGTTTTGGTGTTCGATGACTACTCTGCCCCCGAATGGATGACATATCGCAAGATTATCGAGCGCTTGCTTGATCGCCAGTCGCTTGTATTTGCGCGCGGCTTACCAAATGCGGCGCGGTTTCGACTCGCAAATACTCAGGATGTTCTAAAGAGCAGGGGCCTCTATTCGGGCGCCATCGACGGTATCTGGGGGCCTGGCACGAAACGGGCTGTCGAGGCGGCCTGTGGATGCCGGATCTGACGTGACCACATAAAAAAGCCGCCCTCACGAGGTAGGGCGGCTTCGATTTCGGTTTCTACGCGATCACCAGACGCCGAGCAGGGACATCACGCGCGTGGTCAGATAGCCCGTCGGAGCCAGTCCGCCTGCGCCCTGCCACTTGGTCAGGGCCCGGCGGGTGTTGGGGCCAAAGATCCCGTCCACTGCCCCTGCGCTGAACCCCCGGCTGTTGAGAGCCAGCTGCACAGCGCGTCTTTCCGCGTGCGTCAGGCCGAGGTTGCGTTCCACATCCACGGCCGTCCGGACCGGAGTTGCTTCGGCGTTGCGCGCCTCGCGGATGTTGAGCAAGAGATTGTAGCTAGACCAGTCACGCTGGTTTGCCAGCACGACTTCAATATCCTTGGACAGCTCTTGTGCCGAGACAGTGGCGGATTTGAACGGTCCGGCCGGAGTAAAGACCGTGTTGGCGAAGATCGGATCCGGCGTATCGGTGACGATCACCTTGACCAGCTCGATGCCCTCCGGGCCTGATGCTCTCAGGTTGTAGTCAGCACCTTCGCCGGGCACACGGACCAGCTCACCGGCCTTGATCTGATTGCCGTTTGAGTGGGCATTGGGATAGATCTGGTGGACCTGGCCGCTTGTCCCCACGTCCAGCAGCCAGAGGTACCCATCTTGGGTTGCCCGAATGCTGAGATCAACCAGCTCGCCCGGCGCGTAGGTGTTGTTCTCCCGGCTTGTCCAGGCTGCCACGCGGAGCCCTGTTTCAGAAGGTGCAGCGGTCTGGACCCCGAGGGCGGTCGCCGGAAGAACAGTCGCCACAGCCACCTGTTCAGGGATCAGATCGCGGGTGATACCGGCCATGGCCGGAGCGGTGGCCTGAGGGGTTTCTTGCGCCGCCCCCATCATGGGGGCGGCGACGGCGAAGGTGGCCGTGGCCAAGATCGCAAAGTGTGTCATCGAAATTTTCATCGTTCTGTTCCTTTCAGTTTAAGAGTTACTTGCCGAAACGGATGTTGTTCAGCAGGCGGGTGTCGCCGGCGAGGGCAGGGTCCATGCGGCCTTGGCTCGCTTCGCGGGTCAGGCGATCGGTCTTGTCGAACAAATCCGCGAAGCTGTCGCCGGGCTGCATCTGGCCAAGGGCTGCGACCAGCTGCATGGTGAAGATGCCGCCGCCGGCCACCTCGAGCGCGTACTGATCTTCCTGCACCGCAGCGAACGCCGTCCCTTTGATGCCGTTCAGACCGCCGCTATCGAGACCGCCGCCGATGTCAGAGCCTTGCAGCTCTTCGTCGATCAGGCTTTTGGCCATCGGTTGCACCGCGTCGATCGCGATCGAGCTGAGCGCCTTTTGCTTGGCCCCGATGACGGAGAAGTTGAGCGCTTTCGACAGACCGCCAGAATGGCACGCATCCATGATGGAGATGACGTTATCGGTCGGCAGCGCCGCGACGAGTTTGGACCACTCATCATCCCGGATGACGTTGGACACGCGCAGCCCACTCACTTCGGCATCCATGGGGATGAACACTTCATCGAGCAAGTCTGCTTCGTCGCCATCGTCGTCGGTGACCACACTCCCATGCCCGCTATAGTACAGCATGACCTGATCGCCGGGCTTTGCATTGTCGCGGAGCCAAGCCATCCCATCGTAGAAGTCCTTGCGATAGGTCTCCTCGCTCAGGCGGACATTGGAGGCAGGGACGTCAAAGGCCGTTTGCATCGCACGGGTGAAGTTGCGCGCATCGTCATCCGTATGGGCCAGGCCAGCGACGTTCGCGCCCATGGCAAAAATCCAGACATTGCCGCCATCAATCCCTTCGACGGACGGGACGTTCCCCGACGTGACCGCCGACTGGTTCGGGCGGACCGATGCATTCGGGTCAACGATCTCATAGCTGACGGTGACCGTTTCCCAATTGGAAGACGCTTCAACATGGAGATCCTTGCCCAGAGCGCGACGCATCTCGCGGTTCAGCTTAGGAAGGCTGTCGGCGGATTTGGGCTGCTGCTCCAAATGACGGGTCCAGATGAGCATCGAAGTTTCGATGCCGCCGGGACCGGTCACCCGATACTGGTAGGGCGCGCCATCGGGCCCTGCGCAGGTCTCGGTATAAGCTTCCACCCAGATCGGGTCCGTGGACGCCGTGTAGGGGAAGATGCGGTGCACAGAGCCGCTGGTGCCGAAGTTGTACATAGAGACGTAGCCGGACTTCGAGCTTTCGAAGCAGAAGGACATGGTGTCTCCAACCTCGACGACGCTGTCGGATGCCCGCAGAACGATCTGAACATCGGGGTTGTTGTTGGCCGGAAGGACGTCGACCACAAGATCGCGGGTCTGCGCCTCGGCGGTGGCGGTGATCATGGACGCCGCGATTGCAGCAGCGGAAAAGATAGAGGTTTTCATTAGATTAGTTCCCTTCAAAAGTTACGTTGACGCGGGCTTCGGCGGCGTAGCTGTCTGGCAAGGCAAAGAACGCCTGGCCGTCGAGATCGCTGAAAACCATTGGAGAGGTTGTCGGGATCACGCGGATTGGTTCACCGCGGAAACCCATGGCTTGGGCGTCTTCTTTGGAGATCGAAGACGGCACGCGGGTGATGATCGCGCGCAGGTCGAGCGCCTGGCTGTCCTCGGTCAGAGTGAAAGGACCGACCGCATAGATCTGGTCTTCGACCACGAAGTTCTCGACATGGCTGTCATTCGGGCGCAGACGCTCGATGAACCCCTCGTCGGTCTTCTGGAACAGCGAGAAGTAACCGTCCCGCGTCGCCGTGTAGTAGAGCTGCACCTGCGCGCCGGGTTTGATTTCGCCGCTCTCATCGAGAGACTCGACCCACATCCGCAGATCGTATTCCGGTACAGGCTCAGGCTTCAGTTCCAGCGCCGTCAGCAGGAAGTCACGGACAGGCTCTTCGAGGATGTCGATCTCATCAGGAGCAACCTTAATGCTGCGCTCCGCGATGATTTCAGCCTCGTCGTCGGTGTTGCCCTGGCTAACCATGTTCAGCAGCTTCAGCTGAACTTCGACCAGACCAGCGCCGTTACCCAAAAGACCTGCTTCGGTCAGGCTGTCCGGGATATGGACGGCCAGACGGTAAGCGCTACGCACTGCGCCGGGGTCCGCAGGGGTTTCTGCGTGGCTCGGCATGTCTTCGGGCGACAGCACCGGCTGCGCACGATTTACCAAAGCCAGCCCCGGCACACTCCGCGTCGAACGGGACAGCACAGTCAGAATCTGCTGCTTGAGTTCTGCAGTCACCTCTGCATCGCTGTCGCCGTCTTCCGGCGCCGCCTCATCGAGGCCTCCGCCAGTCAGCACAAGCTCCATAGCTTGCGTGGCCTGTTGGGTTTCATTCGCGTCTGTGGTTTCGACGGCGATGCCTTCGGCGGGGATGAGTTCCGCTTGAGCCGGAGCGACCAGCGCCGCAATGGCCAGAGCAGAGCAGAGCCCCGTGTTGATGATGAAGGTTTTCATTGGCGTCCATCTCCTTTGCTTGTGGAACACTGATAGCTACGGGACGGTTTGATCCGCGTTCCGCACAGCCGGAGTGTTTTTTCAGGAGATAAACGAGATTTTTTCTCTTAAGCTATTGTTTCAAAATAAACTCTACTCTAAGAAAAGTTCGACAATGCACAGGGCTAGGGCATCGCGTTCTGCATTTTCGGGCGGTGCGATCAGGTCTTGAGCGGGTGCGAACTGCACGGATCCACTGATCCCCTTACGAGGTGCCTGATACTTATCCAGCTCGATCTCATGCAAATCTAAGGGGAGCTGAGTGAGGTCAACCAAGGCCCCGCCTTCAATTGTCATGCGCGCACTCTCAAGGCTGGCTAAGCCGGAAGGGGCTGTCACAAGAAGCAGAAGCGCCTGACCATATTTCATGTGGGGTGCGAACCAACCTGCGTCCACGTCGAGCATGTCGGTCTGACGGTGCCGTTCGATCAGGAATGCATAATGTGCTTTTGAAGAGGCACGGTGCGACAGCATGATTGCCGGAGACGAAGACAAGGTAACCTTATTGACACCTCCGGCAGATAAGATGTGCAGTTTCTGTTCTTGCTCGTCATATCTTTCGATGAGCTGCCATGGGCACGAGGGGTCGGACAGATCCGCTAGGGCTGGTGGCGCAATGGCTCCGACCAGCAGGGCAAGCGTGGTAATGAGACCGTTGCGGGACATTGTGGAGGCTACTCTTCGGTGCATGGGCTCTTTGCGACTGAACGGTAGCGATATGCCACAAAGCCAGGATAGCGGTCACGGAGAAATGCTTCTGCCCTATTGAGCCTAGCTTCGCCCTCAAGATCCTCGATGGCCGAGTTTAGATCGTCGATTACATCGCTGGTGGATGTGTGTGTGCGCTCGGCAGTCAGAACGATCAATAGGTCCTCTGCCGGAGGACGGACGGGAATAATGGCCACATTATCCGGCCCGTTTTCTGTGCCGGTCACCCCATTAAGTCCACGAAACATCTTTTGATCGACCACGACTGGATCGCTCTGTGAACCAACACCGACAATCGATAAGGCACCGCGTTCCAACAGTGTTGCCTCTAGGTGAGCAGGGTGGATCTCAGGGTGGATGAGCAGCGTTTCGTTGATGGCGATGAGGGGTTGGCTGGTCACGCGATCTCTACAGGTGGGGCGGATGACATACTGGTTCAGTAGGTTATCATAACGCGCCCGTGTTGGTGCGCCAGCAGGAATATTGAATGTTCGAAGTCCGCCGAATGCGATGTCAATCGGTCTATTCACGCACCAAGCATTTATGCCAATTGCCGCCCAAACTAAAATGGCGAGCGTGAGGGTCAACATTCCGAACTTGAAACGGCGATCCATCCGAGGAGCCCAGCGCTTATCGGACTCCACGATCTCTTTGAAAGCATCCAAGGGCATGACCTTGAGCGAGATCTGGTGGGGGTCGCAGAGAGACTGGATGCGCTCCAGCTCACGTTCTATGTCCTGATCACGGTCAGGGTCGTTGGGATCATAGTTCTGGCGCGGAAAGAGCACGTGAACGGAGCGTTTCTTCAGTTCATTGGCATTCGTTTCAAGGTAGTCCGAGAACAGCTCGAGCTTCTCTTTCAGGTGACCGATTTCCTGAATAGGCAGTTTGCTGTTGCTGCTTGTATCCGTGATCACTTTACCTGTGGCAAAAACAATGTCTGCGGTATCGTAAAACTTGTGATATAAGAAAGCAGCAGCCAATCCCAGGCCCGCGCTGTCCTGATTTCCTCGACCGACGTGGCCGTTATCACTTTTCGTAAGGCGCAGGAAGCTAGGGCGCGGCTTATAAGCGAGCCGGGAGGGCCAGCCAGGGCACCGCGCATCATAAAACTGATCGGTCGCGGCGCGCACTCCCTCGGCAATGCTATCAAGCCCAACGGGGTAAAGCTCGGCGACGTCTGCCGAAAAACCGTCTAACACCGTTTCCGGCGGCGACTCTTGCGGTTGGATCGAAATAAGCGCTCCATTCCCCTTCGCGCCGGAAGCGAAGGGGATTAGAATTGTCAATTCATCCGTTTTCTCTGCGATCATACCGTGGCGATGTATAGGCGGAACATCTGCCACGTCGAATCCGTCCATGGATCCTCTGCTACCTCGATCTCGAGCGTGGCGGTGCCCATGTGGTCGAAATCGATGGATTCGGGCGCGCGATCCGCTTGCGGGAAAGACAGCATGCCAGACTGATCGGCAAACTGGCGCATGCCGCGCGGGCCAATGGCCTGCAACGTGAGGCGAATAGCCCGCTGCGGTTCATTTGCCATGTCTTCCATTGTGATCCGTAGCATACGATCAGAATCCATAACGCCTTCAGTTGGAAAGCGGCGCGTTCCTGCATCGGCTGCGAGCACTTGGAAGTCGAAAGAGGCTGGAGCGTGTTCAAGCATGAACGCGTCATACTCTTTCGATGTGCGCCAGAAGTCCAATCGGCTTATAAGTTCATCCGAGACCTTGCTTATGATCCCAGCGAGTTCTTTGTTTCTTGAGTCGTCCTGCATGTCATCCTCTCGATTTCAGGGTGGTGCTATGAACTACGGGATGGTCCATGCATTAAAACTCACCTTTTTCTCTGAATTGCATCGCTTTAGCTTCTAAGGCCTCCAAAAATGCCGGTAGTGCGAAGATTATCTGCCCGGAATCTTTGGCGTTTTCTTTAACTATATCATAGGCTGCTTCAACAGCCACCTTTTCTAAGAGAAGCTCCAAAAACTCGATTTCGTGGGGGGTAAATGCATCGGCTTCTTTAGCCTTCTCCAAGAAAATACTGCGATCGGTTTCTGTGCTTTCCTCTTGGACTTCGGTCTCTTCTGAATCCTCTGACGCTTTCCAATCATCAGAGTCGTATAAGTCTGGCGCCTTTTTTTTGGGACCGTACTCCAATACCGGGTCAGGCCTTGAAATAATAGTTCTCCAGAGTTCCGAATTACAAAACTCTTCAATCGTGTACTTTGGCACCCCTGCTACGGCATCCCAGGATGATTGCATGAGGGGCACCATTTCATCGCCAAATACATTCTCCGACGGTTGTGACGCCGCGGGTGCGCTTTTGTGCATTGCGTGAAGATCTGAAATCAGTGTTTTGATTCTTTTGAGCTGAGAATGACTTGGTTTGCCTATGTCGTCCTCAATGTCACCTGTTTTGGCCCACTCTGATGGGTTAAGCCCCATCTGCATCAAAAGCTCGACATATTGCGACCTTGTGTCCATCACTCTGAGAATGAGACGAAACGTTTCCCAGACATCATGCTCTTCGGCCTCTCGTAAATGTTCGGGGCATTTGCGAAAAATTTCTTCAAGAGAAAACGTCTTCTCCGTTATGTCGAATGGAGGTTCGGATTTTTCGACCGACAAAGCCAGAAGATGCTCCATCAGTCTTTCGGGCGTATAAGGTTTTGGTCTCTGCCGCTGGGTCTCTCGCGCAATTGCGTATTCCCAATAAAGGCCTGCAGCCTCCCTGGCGACCTCCCAATGTTCGGCTGACCACTTTGAAAGCTCAGTTCCAGTGGGTAGTAATTGCGAGTAATATGTCAAATGGCTTGCGTATTTCCTTGAGGAAAGTAACAGGAAAGCCTTTTCAAAAAACCAAGCGAACTGACGCTGCTGGAGGCTGTCTGGAATTCTAGGAAGAGCCTGCACTTCTTTATAATCTCGTGCGAGAACGCTTGGTGGGGGTGTGTTACGTTCTTGATCATGCAGCAGTCGAGCTAGGAAACCACAGAATTTTTGCCTGTATTCCTTCATTGAGAAAACCCTATGATTTGCGCCTCGTTTGTGCCCACGCTTGACCACGGCGCCGAAGTGAGCATGTTTTACCTGCTCATATGAGCCTTAGCATTATGGGGGACATCCATTGAAACGTCGACTACTTTTGAGCTTTCTGGCCGTGCTTCCGACGGCCACCGTCGCGGACAGTTATGCGCTGGTTGTGGGTAACGCATCGTACGAGCCGCCATTTGCACCTCTTGCAAGTCCCGCGAAAGATGCCGCGCGTTTCGAGGCCGCCTTTACAGAGCTCGGGTTCTCTGTGGAAGTCTTGTTAGATGCTGATCATGCACAGTTCGACGCTGCGCTTACCGACATGCAGGGGAAAGTCGCAGAAGGGGATACCGTTGCCGTGGTTTATTCCGGGAATGGCTGGCGGGCTCAGGGTGTGGACTATCTGATGCCAATTGATGCGGGAAATGAAGCCAGCCTGTTAGAAAAGTCGATTCCCCTCCGGAATGGGGAAACAGGGGTTTTGGACCGGTTGCGCGCAACACCTGCCGATCTTGTCGTTGTGATAAGCGATGCTGGTCGTTCCGAGCTTTCGGCGCCCATGATCAAGCGCCGAATCGCGCTGCCTGATAGCTTGGCGGAGTATTTTTTGATCCAGTCGACAAGTCCCGGCGGCGGCGCCATTGATGGACAGCCCGACGATGGTGGATCACCATTCGCGCGCAGCCTTGCCCCTCTTTTGACGCAGAAAATCGGCCTGGAAGAAGCCGTTGGATTGACGCAGACCAGCGTCGCCGCCAAAGGTTCAAAGTCCGAAGGCCAGCGACCAACCTACGAAGACGGCACCTTCGGTCTGACCTGCCTGATAGAGCAGTGCGTGGACTAAACTCGTGTGCTTTGCGGGCTTTGAGTGTGCTGGTAAAGCTCGTCATTTTGGAGGAGCGAAATGCGCATTTTCTGCCTTATCGCCTTATTTCTTTTGCTTCCACTGAGCGTGTCCGCCGAAAGGCTCGCACTTGTGGTTGGTAACGGATCGTACGACACGCTCGATGATCTACAGAACCCGCATTTCGATGCCGAAGCTTATGCGGCAGCTTTTGATGATCTTGGCTTCCAAGTGGTGTATTATTTCGACCTGACCGGCGACGAGCTTTTGGCGGCGCTGGAGCGCTTTAAGCGCCGTGTTGCGCCCGGTGATACGGTTGCGTTCGTCTATTCCGGTCATGGGTGGAGCGATGGCCACACCAACTTTCTGGTGCCGACGGACACGCCACTGGACGCCTCAGCTGACATGCTGCCTCAGCTTGCTGTTCCTATTCAGAATGGGCGCGATGGCGTTTTGGAGCAACTTGAAGCTGCCGGGACCGAGCTCATTGTTGCGATCATAGACGCTTGCCGCAACAACCCGTTTGGTGCGCGGATGACCGACGTCGCCGCAGGATCCCGCGTCGTTCCGTCAAATGCTCCGGGAATGCAGCGCGGGCTCGCATTGCAAAGCTCCGCACCGTCTGGCAGCTTCGTGATTTACTCCGCAGGGCGGGGTCAGACGGCGCTAGATCGGCTCCCGGATGATCCGCCAACAGAACGCCTGTCTGTTTTTACGCGCACCTTTATCCCCATGTTGAAACAACAGATTACGCTTGAAGACGCGATCGGCATTGCTCAGGTGGAAACGGCCAAACTTGCGAGCCGTTATCCGGGGGGGCATACGCAGCATCCTGGTTATATCGATGAAACCCTGGGGGAGACTTGTCTAAACGACAGATGCAGGGAGCCCAAAGTGGGTGCAGTGGCGCGTCGGGACTGGGCCCGACTTGCATTTGAGCAACTCTCGGATTTGCGAGCGGCCGAGGGCCGGAGGCCGGTGGTGCTGGATGACACCAAGTCTCTCGCAGCAGAATTAATTGCGCTCAAGCTTGCGAATGGTGAAGTTGATTCTGAGTCCATTTATGACGCTGAATTTGAGGCCATGAAAAAATACAAAATTCGTGGTTCAGATTGCATGAAATCAATGGTTTTTTCGCATATCGACGTGCCAATTGAGTCTGCTCTAGATGGAAGCAGTTACGTAAAGGTTTTCCATGATGGAAGTCTTTGTGATCGCTTTGAGGGCGTACGCGGAACCGCAAAATCCGTTGGGATTGGTGTTGCAGAGCTGTCCAATGGAGATGCTGTCGTGGTAACCCAAGTTTATCACTGACCCCTTCTAGATCATCGCGAAATACGCCTCAATCACCCTTTCGCGTGTGAAATAGGCCTCGGGGATCAGCGCATGCCCCTCAAACCCATAAGGGTTATCCGAGGCCCATTCCGAGCCCCAGCTGTTGCGCACGAGATAGAGCGTAATGCCGTAGGGATTGCTTGGGTGGTCGGCGTCAATGTAACCCACGATCACCATGGCATGGTTGTCGCTGCGGCGCTCCCCATCAAGCGGGATTGAGATCAAACCATCTTGGCCTGATGCCGCGCTGTGAAAGCTCTCATAGAGTACAAGCGAGACGCCCACGAGATTAGGGGCCATCTCGCGCGTAAGGTTCCCGGACAGGGTCGCCTTAATCAGCCGCATGAGATGCGTCATGTTCGTGGTGCTGTCCAGAAGGTCCACGCATCCGCTGATCCGGTAATCCCTGGCGCGCCGTTTGAGAGGTGCAACCGGTTTCTCAGTGATACAATCCTGCATGGTATAGAACCGGTCTTTGACATGTCCTGTATTGCAGGCATGTTTCAGGGCGAAGTGGAACGAAGATCCTGCGCCGACGCCCTTTGGGAAATCCGGTTCAGAGCGGGACCCGGCATAGAGGTAGCAATCCGCCAAAGCGGTTTGATAGAGAAACTCGATCATTGCATCGGTCGCGAAGCCGACACAAAATGGATTGGGTCCCTGAGAACTGACTGGCTGCATTTGAGGCGCGAGGCATGCGCTCGTAGGCAGGGGGCCTAATCCATCCAAGTAGCGGGCAATCCCGCGCCCATCCCCGATTCCTCGCGCTGTTTTAGGCGACAGCAGCTGCGTGGACACGCCGGAGGGCGCACGAGAGCCATGCAGCCTCATGGATGGGGCATCAAGGTCGGGCAGTGGACCCAGATGGGTCACAATGATCCGGCGCATGTCTGCCGCAGAGACACGGACAATTTGAGCCACTGCATGAGGCGCGCGCAGGAACCGTTCTACAAGCTGTGCTTTGGTCACGATGCCGCGTCGGCGGAATGCACGCGTGATGCCAGGGGGGAGAGAACTATTTGCAAGGGCATGTTTTTGTGCCGTTGCGGCGCAGTTTAAGCGGTCGGCGCGTGCAAAAACATCAAACATCTTTCGCCCCCGTGTCCGATGCCAACGGACGCAGCATCGAGGCTTTCGGGCCGCCGGTTCCGAAGTCGCTGATGTCAGGAGTGACCCGGGCGAGTATGGTTTCCGCTATCATAATGCTGATTGAGAGATCGAGATCTTCGCGGGTCAGGCCCATGTTTTCGAGCGTCTCATCGGGCGCGTCCGAAAGCCGCGTTAGCGCTGAGGCCGCATGCGAGAGAGTGACTATTGCGTGCGCGGCAAAGAACTCAATGATGCTTTCAGGAAGTCCTGATTTTACTTCACGCAGGGGAGTGTAGTGGGGTTTCGAAAATTCCATCACTTTGCCTCCTTGGTCAAAAGTGTAGCCAGTCGAATACGACCATGTTGGTCACGGGGGAGGTCCTGGATATGGCTGCGCGACATGGGCGCGCAGATCAGGTGCTTCAAAAGCGCGCCCCCTGCCCCAACGCTCCCGGCAATTTGAGGCGAGACGTAAACTGGTCCGATCAGCGCGACGGAGCATGCAGCGCATACGACGACGGCGATGCGAGGCATGAGGAAGGCGAGCAACAAAGCGAGGCTGAGTGTTGGTGCGTTAGTGTGATCAACACCGAACACTCCGGCTCCGGACATTGCTACAGCCACAACAGCTATCGCTGTGAAACGATCTGCGAGGATAGGCTTTGGGCTTTTGTCTGCGGAAACTGCAGGGGCAGACGCCATTAGCCCGAACCAGACCAGTTTAATGCCTGGAAGGAGTTGAGCGACCTCAGCGATCAGTGGAAAGGGCTGAGACAGGGCAGAAATGGTCGCTAGGCCGCCAACCGCTGCAATCGATGCACGCACCACCGCAAGTGCCTGAGCGCTGAAAAGCAGCGAGAAAACCCCAACCGTCAGGACTGCAGCTTTCGAAACAGCTATGAAGTTTTCGCGTACGTCACTGAAGATTTGTAAGAATTTTAGGGCGGCGGAGGTTTTAATCTCGATGCTATGGGTTGCTAGAAATGAGGTCGGCGAACGATCGCTAGTACGCCCGAGGGCAACAACGATGTCGCCCACTTCAAGTGGGCTGCTCACATTGAATGAGGATCGCAGAAAATCACTCTCGGAGTGCTCGATACCTCCAATTTTGGTCACGCTGGTTGATCTTCCAAGCTGATGCTCAGCAGAGCGCACGACACCTAGAGCAATACTGTCTGATGCTACATCGGCAACAATCATAGCCGTTCCGATGAATGTACAAATGGTCAATGCAGTGACAAGGATCGCATGGAACAAGATACGCATAGGTCCCCCCGTTTTTTGTGTCTTGGGAGATCTACGGGATGCTTTTCGGGGCTTTGGTCTGCGCCGGGAGCTTTTTCCTACCAATTTGCAATGGGGCTACTACAATAAGACTGTCATGGCCGAATAACCTTTAAGGGGTTCGTATGCGGATTTTTCTCATTTTCGCGCTTTACCTTCTGTCGTTTTGTCCGTTGTCGGCCTCAGCCAAGGACATCGCCCTGATTATTGGCAATGCCCGTTATGGTGAGTTGATAGATTTGCGGAATCCGGTCGGCGATGCTTCAGCCTTTGCCGCAGCATTCGAGAGCCTCGGGTATGACGTGCATTTGGAAAGCAATCTGTCCCGGCGCGGGATGATCCGGGCGATGGATAGACTGACCCGATTAATCGAGGAAGGAGATCGCGTTGCTTTCGTCTACTCTGGGCATGGCTGGAGCGATGGCGGGGAGAACTTTCTTGTTCCAACTGATGCACCTGCGCGTGGGGGGGGATCGTTGCTGCGTCAGGAATCGGTTGCACTTGAAAGCTACGTTTTAAGTGAGATCCGCGCAGCAGGGGCCAAGTTGACCTTTGCGATCATTGACGCATGTCGCAATAATCCGTTCGAGCTGCCTGAAGGCGCCAAGTCGGTGGATGGGACCGGAGGCAAAGGGCTGACCATTGCTCCTGGTCCAAGGGGCAGCTTCATTGTCTATTCAGCGAGTCGGGGCCAGATCTCTTATGACCGTCTACCCGATGATCCTCGCGAGCAAAGACTGTCCGTATTTGCCCGTTCACTTGTGCCGCTTTTGGAGACACATGAGCCGTTGCAGACTTCGGTCAAGCGCGCACAACGTATGACACGTGATCTGGTCGCAACGATCAACAAAGAGCAAGTTCCCTCATATGTAGACGAAGTCGAGGGATTGGCGTGCCTCACGGATCGGTGCCAAAGCCTGCAGGCCCCGGCGTTTCAGGCCTGCGAGCGCCGCCTGAGCACGGCGCGCGGACGATTGGCCCTGTGTGATCCCGGCTGGCAAGAACACCTAGAGGCCTGCCCCGACCATCAAGCGGCGCGCATTCTGCGTTTGGACCGGGAATCTCTCTGCTCTGCGAGCGGTGCGGCGCTCACCAGCCGCGAGAAAATTCTGGCCTGTGATCGGGCGGCGGGGTCCGAATTCTTCGAGAGCGAGCTGCCGAGCGGAGTTCTCTCGGTTGATTTTTCGGATATCGCACCCGCGGAAGCCATCGCGGCATGTCGTGCAGCCTTCGATGCGGCACCTTCGAATTTGCGGGTTGGCTATCAGCTTGCGCGCAGCCTGCGCGCTGAAGGGGGAGAGGCGAATAATTCTGAGGCAGAAGGCATTTATCTAACCGCATGCCAGCGCCACAATAATCCAGCAGCGTGTTTCGGCGCCGGAAAAGCCCTAGCTTCGTCAGACCCAGACCGCGCAGCTGCTTTGTTGGACCAATCCTGCAAGTTGAAAGATGGGCGCGCGAGTGCTTTGGCCTGCACGAATTTGGCTTACTTGTATCGCGATGGCGCAGGGTCACTTGACGAAGATTTGGACACAGCAATCGATCTCTTCATCGAAGCCTGCGACTTGGGAGAACCGTGGGGCTGCAACGGGGCAGCATATCAACTCAGCGAAGCAGAGGGACAAACGGATTTTGATTTGCCCCAGTCTTTGGCGAAACGTGGCTGCGATATGCATTATGGGCGCGGTAGCGCCGCATCCTGCAACACACTGGGAGTTGCATATGAAGAGGGAGAAGGGAAACTAGAACCCGACAACCCCACGGCTATCGATTACTATCAGCAGGCCTGTGAATTGGGCAGTGCATATGGGTGTAACAATTGGGGCGATATACTTGCATTGGAGGGGCCGCTTCAAAGTGCTGAGCGGGCTGCTCGTCTGTTCGAGAGGATTTGCGAGCAGGGAGATGGTCTTACAAGTGCCTACTCTTGTTATGATCTTGGCAGTCTATACGCGAACGGCACGGGTGAATTTGAAGAGGACTATGACCGTGCGGCTCCATTCTATGCCCAAGCTTGTGAGCTGGGCTATGTTTGGGGATGCGAAAATGCCGGTGCGCATTGGAGAGATTCTTCAGAACCTGAGTTGCGTGATCGTGCGATGGAGTTGTTGCGCAAAGGGTGCGATATGAAAGAGGGCTTTGGGAGTGGGCGCTCTTGTAACAAGCTTGCTATGGCGCTCGAACGCCCTGCAACAAAAGATGAATTCTCGCCCGAAACGTTCAATGAAATTTTGGACCTGTACGAACAAGGATGCGAACTAGGACCATCCTTTATCTGTAGCAACCCTTTGTATGCCTTGTGGGACTACGAGGAGACTCGAGACCCGCAGCGCGCTCTTCGCCTTATGAAGATCGGTTGTGAGTCGGAGATGATAGATGACACGTCTTGCGTAGTTTGGGCAGAGGCATATCGAGATGGCACTGCTCCTGTTGAAAAAAACCCCGCTCGGGCATCCGAGTTGTTGCGGAGAGCATGCACGACGAAATATCCGTCCGCATCTGCAGGCATTGCATTGTTTGAGCTGGAGGCAGTTCGTGGAGACAAAGAGGAAGGCCTCGCCTGCCTAGAGAAGAGTTGTGAGGGGGATGACTCTGAGGCTTGTCTCGTCCTCGGTGAGATCTATGCGGCAGGGAATGGCGTTCGTAAGAATGCGGCGACGGCATCTTCCTATTTCGAACAAGCCTGCTCGAAGTCCTACATTTCTGGCGGCGCCGGTGTTGCGATGATGTCCACCCCTGGTATCGCACCGGACGCTCAAGCGGCCTTGTCATGTCTTCAGAAAAGCTGCGACCAACTGACAGGCTACGCCTGCTTCCACATCGGGTACTTCTATGACCAAGGCTTCTCGGAGTTGATCTCGGCCGACGAGGCCGCCGAAGCCTTGGTGAAGGGCCGTGAGCTTTATGACCGGAATCTGCCCAACTTTGCCGCCAGTTTCCCGGTCGACCTGCGCCGGGCGCTGCAACGCAAGCTCAAGGAGAGGGGGCTCTATAACGGGGCGATAGACGGAGTGATCGGCGCGGGCACTCTGGCCGCTATTGAACGGCTATAGGTCAGCACCTGGCTTGTTGATTTGGGCTGTGGTCTGGATTACGAGCAGGATGACACCTGTCGTAAGCCTGCGAGCGTGCCTGGCCCGTAGTCTCCATCAATTGCCTTGTCGTACACACCCTTTGCCTGCAGTGCCGCTTGAACGGCTCGAATAGCTGATTTGGATGCAAATGACATAACGGAGCTTCTTCATCAAGGTCCGCGCAGGAACTCGAATCGAAGTTTGACAGTCCTTCCATGAAGCTTGTCGCCATGTCCGCGAGGTCGGTTCCTGAAAAGCGTTCTGAGCCTTCCTCCTGATCGAACAGCCATTCACAGCTATATAGTGAACCGAGTGCGCATCCTTTGCTGAACGACCGATAGGCGTCTGCGCGCGCGCCTTCATCAGCCTGATATCTCCCCAATTGAGCGCAAGAATCTCCACTGTCTTCTCCGCGCTCCAGATCGCACCCCCGAGAGGCCATCGTCTTGGCGCCCGCGAGATCCCCCAATCCTTCAAGGGTGACGCTGGCGTTGAAACAAGCCCACTCGTACTCCAGTTCGCAAGACTTCATGTGCAGCTCGCTAGCACGGCGCGGGTCATTTCTGAAAGCTCCTTCCCCCTCGTCACGCATACGGGCGAGATGATAGCACGCGCGTCCGGCTCCGCGGCTTCTGTCCATGTCACAGGCCTTGGCGAGAACCTCTGCTGCGCGGGCGAAATCCTGGTGTGGCTTGTCTGATCGAAGGTTTGAGCCGACATTCGAACAAGACCACGCATTGCCCAGATCACATCCTTGCTGGTAGTATTCTATCGCAGTTGCGAGATCCTGATCGAGCTGACCCTCACCGTATCTATGCATAACTCCCAGACTTAGGCAGGCATCGGCACTGCCCTCCCCATCTTTCAAATCACAGCCCTTTTCGAAATACACGGCGGCCTGATCAAGATCCTGAATGCTCTTAATGTCCCTCAGGTTACCTGCAGCATTTGAGCACCCCAAGGCTCACCCAATTCGCAAGCGCGGATGTATAGGTCATTTGCAGTTGCAAGACTGGCTTCAAATGGCCCCTCACCGCGCCTGTTCATAATGCCCAGATTATTGCACGCGGAGCCGCTTGCTTTGCCGGCATCCATCTCGCACCCTTTTTCAAGAAACACTGCAGCCTTTTCATAGTCACGGACGGTGGGATCGGTACGCAGTTGGTGTCCAGCAGCGCCGCAGCCATTGGCATTGCCAAGATCGCAGGCTTTCAGGTACAATTCTGTCGCAGCAGGAATACTGAGTTGCAAATCAGCTTCACCATTCGCATGCATGCGCCCCAATCGGAAGCATGACTTGCCGCTTCCAGCACTATCACCCATCTCGCACCCTTTCTCGAGAATTTGGAGTGCCTGCGTTTCGTTGCGGAGGCCTTCATTTGTTCGATAGAGAAGCCCCGCGTTACTACACCCCCAAGCTACGCCTAGCGAACATGCTTCGGTGTAAAACTTGATCGCGCGGGCAGCGCTACGCGGAAAGCCGTCCGTTCCAGTGTCGTAGTCGTACCCTAGCATATTGCAGGCAAATCCACTCCCGCGGCCTTCGGACATGTTACAGGCTTTTTAGAGCAGCTCAGTTGCTTGATCTGGATCGTCGCCCTGTAAGATCGCTCCTGCAGAGCGACATGCCGCTGCCTTGTTCTGTTCTTGGCAGAGGGACTTATAGATTTCCAGTGCTGCATCGAGTTGGCTTTCCTCGCCGCCCGCGTGCAACGCCCGCGCCAGTTGATAGGCGACACGTTCCGACGCTGGCGCGGCATTCAGTGCTGCGCGGCAGGCAGGAATGGCGGCATCTGTGTCGATCTTTTCAAATGGCACCAAGGAAATACGCGACGCATACTCAGCTTGATAGTATTCCGAAGCGGCAAGTCGGTCGCACGCCAACACCTGCTCGGCCGGAGTGAGGCGGTCCCCATCGTTGCCACAGTTGGAGACCCGGTTGCGGAGAAGGGACTGGGCAAGCTTATGTTAGCCGCAGCTCTCCAAGTAAGGCTCCCAGTCAAGGCTGCACCAATCAGTGAGCTCTGACAGGGCCGCTTCCAATTGCCTGCCGCATTGCAGGTAGGTGATGTCTTCGCGGACTTCGCAGGCTGCGGTCAGACATGCGCCGCCCGCATATGCGATCCGTATCGCAGGGACTTGGTCGTGCTCCACGGACTTGGCGAGCCGGGTTGTCTGGACCTGAGCCTCTTCGAATGTATCCTGTAGGCTTATTTCTTCTTCCAATGCCGGGATCAAGAAGCGAGCAAAAACGGAAAGCTCCCCATCGTTGGGAGCTTCACCAGGAAGATAATCGAGCGCGGTCTGACCTTGGCGGGCGGAATAGACGACGACGCTACCGTCGCCGCCGCGCGACAGCTTGAGCCCGCGCGTTGGCAGCCCGGACCGATCCGTGTCAGGCAGATCAAAGGGATTGTTCCGGCAGGCGTCGATCACCGCAAAGGTCAGCTTTGCCTTGGCTGATTCAATCGGGCGCAGAACGGCCTCATCCACACGGATCGACTCACTGGCGAGGAAATTCTGGGATCCGCGCGCAGCGGCGTCCACGGGGATCAGGTAATTTCGGGTGCCGTCGCTCCAGCCATGCCCGGAATAGACAACCACGACCCTGTCGCCCTCTTCGATCTGGCGGTGAAAATGGTCCAAAGTTTGGTAGAAGGTTGCTTTGTCGACGTCGACAGCAAGCTGCACACTATACCCTAGTGTTTGAAGCAGTTCGCGATAGGCTTCTGCGTCTTGTTTCGGACTGCGGAGCGAGGTGATGTTGTCATAGGAACCATTGCCAATCACCAATGCGATATTCTCCGCGCGCACCGTTTTGGGTAGCCACATGAAAAGGCAAAGGACTGACATAATAAGTCGAAACATTGCTACGAATTCCTCCTGAAAACGGATAAAATCCGCTATCTAGCCTCTCGTCTCGTTGACGGTTTGTTGCAATTCTCTGTCGTGTGCACTCGCATTTTGGATCAATGGGTTGGTACGACGCCTTATCTTGAAATCACGTAGTCGACACTCGCTAGTGACCAATGCACGGCGCGGTTGGTATCGGCTTCGTGCCAGACAGACATCAGATGATGCGCCAGTTCAGAGAGGTAGGTCTCTTCATTGGGCATGACCGAAAGGTCTCGGGTACGGCTCAGCAGGTCATCGAGCGGTAGGTTGTCGCGTGTCACGATGGCAACCAGTTTGCCAGTGCCGACCTCTTCGGCAAAGAACTCACAACCGTAACCTGCAGCGGGAATGGTCAGGCTGGCGCCTGGCTGAATCTTGCGGGAGTTATGCTCACACACGCTGGGGAAAAGCTGCACCACACCACCGTTGTTTCGAACGTCAAGCAGGATGAGATACCCGCCATCAGGTGCCGTTACCCGCGCGCGCCATACATCTCCGACACGCATGTTTTTTCGAGGAAGCAGGTCAAGGAAGACATTCGATGGTTGTTGCTGCGGCAACAAATCCGAAGGGCTGACGTCATTTGGGCCAGAGGGCGTTTCAGAAAATCCAGCCCAAGACAGCAGGTCTAGCCCCATGGACCCCGTCGGCGCTTCAAGTGTCGGGGTCATAGAGCCTGAGGCGCAGGGCGCGTGTCGGCAGTATTCTGCTGAACTCGCTCGGAGATGCCCAAAAAGCTCGGCCACTGAAATCTTGCCATTTCCGTTTACATCCGCCGCGCCTTCCAGACCTTCGGCGAAGCGACGCGTGAACACGCCCTGTGCGGCATTTTCGGGGGTGGTTTCATCCACATGTGCGACTTCCTGCGCCGTCACTGCTGTCCATGCCATCACGTTCGAGAAGGATTCGAACGGGGTGGTCTCGAGGCGGTGAGCGATGGCGACTTGCGCACCTGGATAGGTGTCTGCCGGGTTCGGGACATAGCGACCTGGAATCGAGGCAGGATTCAGGTCGCGGGTCATTGTTCCTGAGTTGCAGGAGTCCAACACGAGCATAACCGATCGTCCATTCAGACGGGAGAGCAGGTTATGCATTTGGTCGTCTGTCACGATGTTGCTGATGCCGGTCTTTGTGAGTGTTGCGTCGAATGGGACAAGAACTTCATCGCGCTGATCTGCCTCGTCGCCGTCTTCATCGAGGATTTGCGCACCATGCCCGGAGTAAGAAATGAGCACGCGATCGCCGACTGATGTACCTTCGATCAGAAAACTCTCAATTGTCGCGACGATTCCCTGGGCCGTCGCCTCGCCATCCACAAGTGTTCTGACAGATGAAATGTTGAACACGTCGCGGGCAACGCGCTCCATTGTTTTCGCATCATTGGCGGAGCCGATCAGTTGTAAGGATTCGGCAAGATGGGGATACTTGTCGACGCCAATAATAAGGGCGCGGTCTTCGGCTGCAGTCGGAGCGGCTAGGAACGGCAATACGCCAATGCTTAGCGTGGTCAAGAGCGGTTTCACTTTGCCTCCGTAGTGTAAAGTTCTTGGAGGCCAATTTTTGCTTTTCCTGCAAGGAGGATGTCCAGCTGCTCCGATAAATTCTGGGCCGTGTTCGTTGGCGAAAGTAGGTCCTGCATTGCGTTTCCAAGCGGCGACTTTGACAGGATCCCAACAACATGATCTGCACCAAAAGGCGGTGTGACGATCAGGTCTGCCACCACGACGCTTTTGGATCCGGTGAATGCCTTATCTATGAAAAGTGGTTGGATCTCCGATCCAGAAGAAAGATTAAATAGCGTCAGGTAGGGGAAGTCTGGATCAGGCGTCAGGCGCAGCTGGAGATTATTGCCCCGACGATGGATCGTTCGGGTGGGGACAATCTCCATAGAGACGGGTTCGTAGCGCATAGCAAGCGATTTGAGTTCGGTCAGAGTGTGCCATTTATTGACTACGGCCTGAAGACCAAGCGGCGCGACGTGCTCCGCAGCGACATCGCCAAGCTGTGTGGTCACAGTGCGAGACTCTGCATCGTATGTCAAAAGAGCGACTTCGCCAGGATTGGGGCGTCGCGCATATTGGAGGTTATTCCAGACTACAGCGCTCTGATCATGGACTACATCCAAAACGATCTTTGGTCCCACTTCGATCGGGACATTGGTGTCGAAGCGATCAAAAACCGTGGTGTCAAACAGCTCCGATGATATCGAAATGGACGGGATCTGCCGCCCTTCTGTCTGCGTCCTGACGGCTGTTTGAACGAAGCTGCCAATTTCCCGAAACGACGCTCCATTATGATTAAGGTCGCCCGCACCTTCGAGTGCTCTGGCAAACGCCCAACTCAAGGCGCCTCGCATCATACCGTCAATAGGGACTTCCACGGCGACATTATTGTCGGAGGCGGCCCCAAGCACTGCGATGCCACTATAGGTTAGTAACTCGTCTGGAATTTCGGCGACGTCCGCCTCTTGCGTGATCGCAGGTGGAGCGTATTCCGTTGCGTATCTTGCGCCATAAGGTTCACCTCCAAGATAGGCGCGGATCGGCGTACCTGAGTGACAGGAATCGGCCACGTAGATTACGTTAGCTCCACGCTGTGCCGCTGCGTTGAGCCACATCCCGATTTCGTCGTCCAGAATTCGTTCTGTACCGTTTGAAAGGCGATCATAGCCGCTAAGGATAAGAACTTCGTCGGAGCCATCACGCTCAGACCCAGCCACTTTTTCAGGCTCTTGCGCGCCATGTCCCGCAAAACTCAGTATGATCGTATCACCGTCGTCCAACTGCGCGACAAGGTCGAACCAAGACTGTCGGATCGCGTCCGCTGTTGCTTTTTTGTCTAGCAACAGGACCGTCTTCGTTGCTCCGAGTGCATCGAGCGTTGAGGCAATGTCCCGTGCATCATTCACCGCCCCACGCAGATCTGTGAACGACTGGTACTGGTTCACCCCGATTGACAGGCCATAAACGTCCTGCGCCAACAGTGATGAAGAAAGAGAAGAAAACAAGAAGGCTGTCGTGGCTGCCACGATTCGCTTTTTCATAGGAGCATCACAATCAGTTATCGATCACGAGTTCGACGCGGCGGCGCAACTGATGAATTTCGTCAATCGAGTAGAGGTCTGGGTCGTCCAACGCCACTGTGACCTGCTCGCCTCTCCCGTCGGTTTGGACATCTCCGAGATAGCCTCGTTTGATCAAAAAGTCTCTCACGGCCTCGGCGCGTTTGAGTGATAGCGACAAGTTGTAGGCGTCGGGGCCTTGGGGATCTGTATGGCCGATAAGGGTGATGTTCGGACTTCCTTGCCGCTCCAGTGTCGTCAGCATATCCTCAGCGGCCTCAATTCCGAAATCTTCAAGCTCCGCTGAGTTGTAGGTAAAACGCACAGGGATCGCGCGGCGCCTCACCCCATGCCCTCGAATGCTAAGGCGGCCCAAGCCGCCAACCTCTCCGCGGGCGCGCGTTGCGACGATATAGTCTGGCGCAAGCGAGCGAGCGATTGTGGCATCAGCAAAAATCTTTCTGATCACCTCGATGCTCGGCGCTTCCGCGACCGAGGCAACTTCGATGTCATCAATCGCCTCTTGAAACAGATGAACAGCGCTCGAGTAATCTTTCTTCGCAAGCTTTATTTCGGCCAAAGATGCTGTAACTTGCCATGGTCGTCCATACTGAAGCGCTTGATCTAGCAGCTGTTCCGCAGTTTCCGTATCCACACGAGGGCTTCGTGCGGCTGATAAGTGAGCGTAGGCTGTCCATCGGCCCAAGGAGGCCAAAGACCCGCTTGAACAACCGGGATCAGTTTCTCCTTGTGAAAAGAGTCTAATAGAGCCGTCAGCATCCCCTCGCTCAGCCATCGCTTTCATGCGCGATTCTAGGTCATTGCAATCTGCAAATAGTGGTGAAGCGGCAAATGCCGATACGATCCAGACGGGCCGCAATGCGAAAGTTCCAAACATCATCCAAAGCCTCTCAGTCAAGTCGGGGCGGTATCGCTTTGGACCAACCTACGGGATGATCGGTCACGATTCTTTGCGTGACAAGGGAGGAAATGAAGAAAGATTGCGAAGTCTATGGATAGACCCAGAAGAAGATCAGCGGCAAAAAAGATCGCCACACTTAGGAGGGGAAAGCCGCATGATTTCAGGGGGTTTCAGGAGAGTGCTGGAAGTTCGGAAAAGTCCTTTTCTTTTAGCATGTTACAGTTTTAACTAGGATCAGGTGGTTTCATGCGAGATCACCGAAACCCGGTCATTTTGAAACCCCAGTGAAACCCCAAATGCAGAAGCGCCTCACCGAAGCCGCCGTCGCCAAGATCAAGCCCGAGCCGGGCAAACGCCTGGAAGTGCACGACCTCGCCATGTCCGGTTTGCGGCTTCGGGTCTCGCCCACCGGCAAGCGGTCTTGGTCCTTTATGTATCGGGTCGCGGGTGAGGCGGACGATGGCGGGAGGGGCAAGAACCGGCGCATGACTCTGGGGGCCTATCCGTTGGTGAGCCTCAAGCGCGCACGCGAGCTGGCCTCGGAGGCGCAAGAGCTGGCGGACCGGGGCATCGACCCCGTGGACAAGCGTAACGCCGCAGTGGCCGAGCGCGTGAGCCGCAAGATCGACAAGCTGATCCCGAAGTTCATCGAACTCTATGCGCGGCCCAACACCAAGAAGTGGCGGGGGACCGAGCAGCTTTTGACCTCGACCGTTGGCGTCATCTGGAAAGGGCGAGACGTGACCAAGATCACGCGGGCCCAGGTCCATGCGCTGTTGGACGAGGTCTCAGAGCGCGAGGGGGCTGCCAAGGCTCGCGAGGTGCGCAAACAGCTTTCGGTGATGCTCAACTGGGCGGTGGATCGCGGTATCTGCCCGTTCAACCCAATGGCGGGGATGAAGCGCAAAGATCTACGCTATGTACCACGCTCCCGGTTTTTGGAAATCGACGAGCTACGGGCGATCTGGGATGCGGCGGAAGCTATGGGCTATCCGTTTGGCCCGATCACCCAGCTATTGATGCTCAGCGGCCAGCGTCGGTCAGAGATCGCGAACATCCGTCGCACGTGGCTGATGGACGGGATGATCGAGATCCCTGCGGAATTTTATAAGACCCGCCGGGCACACGTGGTGCCACTGACGAACCGCATGTCCGAGATCATCGACAGTCAGCCGATCTGGAACGAGGGTGACTTTGTGTTCTCGACCACGGGAGGTCGGACGCCTTCGAGTGGCTTCAGCCAAGCCAAGCAGATTTTGGACCGGCGAAGCGAGGTTGAGGCATGGACATTCCACGACCTGCGGCGGTCCGTAGCGACCCACATGGCCCGCGCTGGGGTTATGCAGGAGCACATCGAGCAGGTTCTGGGGCATGTGATCCCGGGCGTTGCTGGGACCTATAACAGGTATAGCTATCTGGAGGAGAGGCTGGCGGCGCTGAGGGCTTGGGATGAGATGTTGTTTGGATAGTCCGGGCGGGAAGCAGCCATTCGCTGCATGTGCATTGAGAGTACTCTGTGATCTTCAAAGCCGACATTAACTTCCGAGAGAGTTCTAGTGATCAGCTAGGTGTAGCTGGATAATGAGGTTTGCAATTTCAGCAGTTTCAAACCAACTTCGTTTTGAGTATCGGAAAAATATGATGTGTATTCGTCAATCGAGCTGATGTCGCCGCATCTTCGAGAGAAACCGAACTCATCCAAGAAGGCTACGAAATCTGTGAGTGATTTCTCAGATAAACGTTCTTCGTCTTTCTGTCCGACCAGTGATACGATGTTTGGGTAGTCTAGTGTTTCTGCGAGAGCTTGAGCCGAGAAGGCTGGCCTCCGTGAACCTGCCGCGTGCGCTATCGCTATAGTCCTCACACTCCAAGCAAGTTTTTTGTTGATTGAAGCGGCGCTCAGCTCCCCCCAAAGGGATGCAATCGCCCATCCGACTTCTGATCCTTTCAGTATCTGACTTTCGTAGTTTTGCGAAAATCGAAACTCATTCTGCAGTTCTGGAAGAACATCGTTCGGATCAAAAACTGCCAGTGCTTCGGTTACGATGTGCCAAATAAACAGATCGCCCTGCCTTGCTTTTGAAAGCAACCATTCGGAATTGTAGTGGTAGAGAGTTGCAGGGCCCGCCCCTGTAACCATGGGCTCCGAAACGTTACTTACGGCTAGAAGATCAATGTCGGAGCCTGCTGAATTATCCCCACGAGCTCTACTACCAAAGAGAAAAAGGGCGGACACGCTCATGGGTCTGTAACGTCTGCGTAGCGCTTCAGTGCGTCTTTAGAGAGTTTTCTAGCGACTTCTCTGGCTTGGACAACATCCTCAGCATTCCTCAGAACAATCTGTTGTTTGGCAGGGGATAGGACTCCTTCACCAACATCGAGGTTGTGCTCACTCATCAAATAAAAGCTGACCGACAGGCGGCAGTTAATCCTTAGGCAGCCGTCGACCATCTCGTATTCATATTCAACGGCTGCTTGCTTCTCATCTGGTAGATTGGGATTCGGAACGATTTCCAAGTCTATGGAGTGGTGCCATTGAAAGTCCAGCGAGCGGTCCACTGCAGCGGGCTTGCCCTGTTTCGCTTCATGAATTCGGTTGAGATTGTAATCGCGGAAATCGTTGTGCTCACTCGACCAAGCCCGTACGTACCACCGGCCAGAATTATAGCTTAGTGCGTGAGGTTCGACCAAGCGCGTCGATGCGGTCGATCCGGTCATCGATCGATACCCCATGTCAAGCTGGCGTTCATTGCGGATCGCATCCAAAACGTTCATTAAAACATCGGTATCCGCTCTCTTCTTAGTGAGCGTGGTAACCTCGACCGCCTGTCTTTCCCCAAACCAAGTTTCGTCATGGTCAAGCCAGCCGCTCTCGATAGCAACAAGTTGCAACAAGTATCTCTGGGTTGATGCCCCGATGAATGTTGGAACGAAGTCCTCTGATCGGAAGTACGATTTCTGTCCGGCATCGTAGCTCAGGTTTTTGGGCGCAATCTGTTCATATGTTGAGATGTCCGCCGAAGCCTGTTGCGCAGAAATGCCAAACGTGTCGATCAGGTCTTTGCGATTTAGCCGCTCAGCCCAGAACAACCGGAACTCAATGAACTCCAAGCGTTTCTGAACATTCCATTTTGCCTTTTTTTTGGATGCTTGATCGTTGGATTCGACCATAAAATCCGCCTTTTCGATTTCAGTTCGTCTACTTTCTTGACGCATAAGCGCCAAACACTTAAAATAATATGCGAAATAGAGCGACTCGGGTCAACACGCGGTTGCGCTCAACGACGAGGCGAAGGCAGATGAACATCAGAACAAATTTTGAAGACTTCGCGCGGAGCCTGCATATCGATCCCGTTGAAGCCGCGCTAATGGATGTGGCTCGGGCCATCCAGATCACCGTGACTATGCACCGCGAGGCAGAAGCTCACTATCGCGGATTGGCCAGCCATGTAGATCGGCCGGGAAGCCCGTTTGAAGACCTTGTCCACGAGATTTACGCGTCCGGCAGCTTTGCCATTCACGCACCGACGCGATCTCGTCTTAAGCGAGATCAGCATGATGTCGACGCTGTCATTGAACTGAACGTGCTACCAGGCAGTGACCCTGAATGGGTTCTGACCACGCTCTACAAGGCAATCAAGGGCGATCCGGGCAGCAAGTACCACAGCTATCTGATCGAAAAGAACAGCCGCTGTGTGACAGTGACATATCCGGATGGCGTGACCGTGGATCTGATGCCGGTTGTCCGTTTGGCTGGCACCCCGGATCGCGTCGCGACCTTGTTCCACCACAAGCCGGAAACGGGCACTTGCTACCACAAGGAAGTGAACCCAAAGGGGTTTGCCGACCACTTCAATGGCCATATCGAAACTAGCGCAGTCTTCCAGGATCGGTTTGATGCGCGGCGTTTCCTCGTAGACGGCGAAACCTACGAAACTATGGCAAAACGCATGACGCCTGATGGCAGCATGATCAAGGCCGATACCCAACCGATGCCTGTCCATGTCCCGCTCGACCAAAAGTCTCCGCGCGTCGTTGCTCTGCAATTGATCAAGCGGTTTCGTGACAAGCGTTTCCGCAAACATGATGACCACCGCGGCAAACGGAAACCTCCCTCGATCATCATGGCTGCGATCGCGTTGGAAGCTGGTCCCGTGCAAGACAGTCTCGTTGACGAGGTCATTGCACTGGCAACACGTATGCGCCGCCGAATCCAGGATGCCGAAAGCTGCCTGCGATTGTTGAAAGTTCGCAATCCGGCTCATACACCCGATATCTTCACCGACCGGTGGCCTGAACAACGAAGCGACCAGCAACTCTGGGCCCGTGATCTCCAGACACTCATTGACCGCCTGAAAACCCTGCAACGGGTTGGTTTCAACCCAGCGGTAATTCAGTCAACCTTCGACGATCTCTTCGGTGAGAAAGCCGGTGAAACTGCACTGCAGGCGTTTCACCAGGCACGGATGGTTCAGCTTGAGCACGGCACGATTGGAATGAAACCGGGCGGAGAGTTCAAGCCTGCAGCCCCTGCTTTGGGGGCAGGTGTCGCGGCTGCGAGCGGTCTGATTTCGCCCGCCCGAGCCAATACCAACATGGGGGGCGTCGTGCCCGATGATAACTGTTGGTAGCCAGATCGCGGATATGCGCGCTATTCTCCCGACCTGGTCGTGCAATCAGCCGGACAAACGGACTGCCATTTGGCATGGCACGCTCACACCCCACAAAACGACTTATGAGTTGCGGGTAGAATACACCGAACCACTGTTGCTCGAGGGGCGGTCAAATCTCTATCTTCAGCCGCTGGTAGAGGTGTTAAGTCCAACGCTGACCCGGAGATTTGGAAATGCGGAAGGCTCGCTCCCGCATGTCTACATCGAACATCCGCGAACGCAGCGGATCGGACCCTTTCTTTGTCTCTTTGATGATGAAGCCGGCGAATGGTCACCAGATGATCGCATTAGCGATACCACCATCCCGTGGGCTTCAAACTGGCTAAGCTGCTATGAGTGCTGGCTGTTAACGGGCAAGTGGTTCGGCACCGGCAAGCACATCAGATCAGAAACAGATAGCCGCAATCCAGTCGCGGCAGCATTGGAACGCTACTATGGAACAACCTCAGTCGCGGCGGTCACACGGCACGATTTTTCATCGGCGTGAACAACTCGAATGGACGGCCGACGCCTTCCGCATCCTCTCGATCGATGGTGGCGGAATTAAAGGCATATTGCCTGCCGCCGTGCTGGCCGAATGCGAGCGGCGATTTCTGAAAGGCGGGTCAGCAGCGGCCTATTTCGATTTGCTAGCAGGGACGTCAACCGGTGGCATAATCGCGCTTGGTCTGAGCGCTGGTATGCGTGCAGCAGAGGTTCTTGACATCTACCTTACACACGGAGGGAAGATCTTCCCTAAAGACTGGACTCCTCCGTTTGCTTTGGGTCGGGCGGCAAAATCCGTCTACGGATTTGCACGCAACATGGCCGTCTACCGCTATGACCGAGAGCCTCTCGAGCGCGCCCTTAGGGACTGTTTCGGCAACAGAACTCTTGGGACGGTGGATCGACGGTTAAACATTCCAACCTTTGATGGTTTCAACGAGGTCACTGTCCTAAAGACTCCGCATCACCCTGATTTTCGCTTGGACTGGCAGGAGGAGATCGTCACGGCCGCCCTCGCGACCTCCGCTGCTCCTACCTTCTTTTCGACTTACCGAAACGGCACGCGTCACTTTGCCGATGGAGGTGTTTGGGCAAACAATCCAGCCATGGTTGCGCTGGTTGATGCCCTTTCGTGTTTCGACCTCGACCGACATACCGTCGACATTCTATCTCTCGGATGTGGCGAACAGGATTTGCGCATGTCAGCCTCGCAGATCAAGTGGGGCGGGATGTTTCACTGGCGAACGATCATTGAGACAGCCATGCATCTGCAAAGCCAAAACGCAGTCGGTCAGGCCGGTCTGCTTATAGGGCGAGACAGGTTGCTGCGAGTAACGACTGCACCTTCATTGGCTCCAATAGCGATGGACGACTTTGAAAGAGCACGTGATGAGCTTCCCGGGCAAGCCCGGCGGCTTGTAGAAGAAAATGCGGAGCGGCTTGAGATGTTCTTCGATGGAGCGAGGGCATCGGTGACTTTCTATCACGGGAAGCACGAAGTGAGGTAGCAATGACGATTGATGAAACGGCAATACGCCAATGGGCCGACCGGCACGAATGCCGCAGCAACCTACCAATTCTGGTTCGGCGATTGATCCGTGAAACAACGAGCTCGCTCGTTTCACTTCGGTTTCCTGGCAACGAAGCAGTTGATTTATCTGGTCTCGATGGTCAGGCAGAATGCGAGGATGCGACCACTTGGGTTCCTGCGGGTCGAAGTGTTTGGGAAATGGGCTGCAATCAGGATCCACGGGCCAAAGCAGATGCCGACTATATCAAGCGGACTGGCGAGACGCCTCAACCAGACCGGCAATCCACTGGTTACTTGTTTGTCACTCCTAGAAGATGGAATGGCAAAGAAGCTTGGTTGACTGAAAAACGTGCAGAGGGAGATTGGGCCGCAGTTGAGGCATACGATGCGATTGATCTTGAAACATGGTTAGAGGAAGCACCTGCGACGGCGCGATGGCTCAGTGAGAAACTGGGTATTGGAACGCCTGGACTTAAATCACCGCAAGAGTGGTGGAATAGCTGGACAACGGCATCGCAACCCCCGCTGTCCATAAAACTTGTGTCGACACGCCGACATAACGAACAAGCAGTTCTATTGGAAAAACTACGCGGGAATGAGCACACCATACCCGTTCAGGCAGACGATCGCGGTGAGGCAGTCGCATTTGTTATCGCCACGCTGATCGAAACAAACGCGCTCGATTTACTCGACAGAACACTCGTTGCAACCTCACCTGGTGTCCGCATTCCGACAAGCTCCAATCGTCTCGTTGTCGTAGCAGATGTTGAGGAAGGCGCCGATCTCGATCTTGGTGATCGCACAAATCTGACGGTTGTTCGCCCATACCCCAAGGGTCGATTAGACGTGCGCGAGCCTTTATTGCTCTCACATGTTCCTGCCGATGCATTTAGATCTGGGCTTCAAGAAATGGGCCTAGCTGCCGATGATGCCGAGGGCTTGGCTCTAAAAGTCGGCCACTCCATTCCTGTTTTGCGTCGACACTTGTCTAGCGACCCTGATGTCAGAAGGCCATCGTGGGCGAGGAATCGCGTATCGGCGAAGCGGTTGCTGCCCTTTGCTTTGGCTGGGTCATGGGTTGAGCGCGAGAATATGGAAGACGGGACAATTCTCCAATTGCTCGGTGAATTCCAAGATGGCGAAATCGAACGGATTCGAGATGAGTTACTAACACTCGATGACGCACCTATTGCGCGCTATGGCCACGTCAATATCGTTGTTTCTCAACTGGATGCGCTCTTTGCGGCCGGGCAGTATATCGAAAGGGAGGATCTAGATCGCTTCTTTCAGCTCGTTCCTGAATTGCTAGGCGATCGCGATCCCGCTTTAGATCTTCCACAGGATCAGTGGTACATGGCGAATGTTCTTGGCCATGCTCGCAGCTTCTCTGGGGCATTGCTGTCTGGGCTGGGCGATGCGCTGTGTATTCTCTCCGTCCATGGAGCCGAAATCTGTGGGAACAGGCTTAGAATGGATTTGTCAGTTCGTGCCGGACAAGTTGTGCGCTCACTTATGCAGGATGCAAACGAAGAGCGCTGGCTTTCAATCCGCGGACACTTGCGGGCGTTAGCTGAGGCTTCTCCATCCACATTTCTTGATTGCTTAGAAACGGAGCTTCGCAAACCAGAACCTGCTATCAGGGCAATCATGGGGACAACCGACGGTGTCATGAGCGGAGAGTGTCTCAGGACAAACCTGCTTTGGGCTCTTGAGCTTTTGGCTTGGCATCCCGCCTACTTTTCTCGAGTGGCGGAAGTTGTTTTCCGCCTGCGAGGCTTTGAGGTCGAAGACAACTGGTCGAACTCTCCGAGAAACACAGCAAGGTCTTTGTTCCTGCCATGGTTGCCTGCCACCACGCTTCGGGTTGAAGAGAAAATGGAAATCCTGCGTCGGCTTTCTAACGACTTTAGGCGCCCCGCGATGGACGTTTGCATCTCCCTCCTGCCGGGCGGTGGTCCGGGCTTTGCCTCAAGAACAGCGCGTCCACAGTGGCGAGCACTTGAAGCCGAAGTGCCTGATCCCACAAACCTGGATGTTCATGAAGCTGCGATTGAGGCCAGTCGTCTACTCATTGATCTGGCACCGTTTGATAAAGCCGAGTTCGATGACCTGTTTGAGGTTGCAACGCGCCTGCATCCCGATGATCTGAAACGAATGGTAGTTGAGGTAGAGCGTTGGTCAGAAAACGCGTCGGATGAGGACAAAGCAGAACTTCGGAATAGCCTAAGACGTCGTGACGTTATGAGGGCGTATCAGGAGAGCGAAGAAGACGAGCAGCTCGTCACAGCGCTCCGCCGTCTTGAATTGGCGCTGGAACCAGAATCCGCAGTATCTCGACATAAATGGCTGTTTGAAAACTCGCATGTCGAGTGGCGCTCTCTCGTCGAAGACGAGGGAGAAGGTCGTCTTTCATGGGAAGAACGCAGCGCACTGGTACAACAAACTCGCCGAACAGCACTGGAAGAAATCAGAGAAGAACTGGGCGATGAAGCTCTGCTGTCGTTCGCGTTGTGCGTGAAGCAGCCAGAAATCGTGGCACAAGTTCTGCTTCCACAGGAGGCCGGTGTGGATGCGGCAGTGCAATGGTCGCGCGATGCATTGCTCGCAGAAGAGAGTGAGAAGTCGGATGTGTTTCTAGGACAGGTATTATGGAGCGCGAGTTGGATAGATTTGCACGGTGTGATCAAAGGTCTCGATCAGCAAGGCCACCTGAATACTGCAAATGCGAGGTCTCGATTGGCAAAGCACCTTCCCGGCCGGCCAATCGGATGGGAAGTGGCTGAAGCACTCGGCGATGACGTTGCTTCCGTGTTTTGGGAGTCGACCCAAATAAGAGTTTGGGATGAAACGCCCGTTGAACAAGTTGAATACGCCGTTGCTAAGCTTCTTGCCGCGCAAAGGCCTCGATCCGCGTTTTCAGCCGTTCAATTCATTGGCGATAGACTACCTGCGGCGCTTTGGATCGATGTTATTCAAGCGGTTTCCAGAGGCGAAGAACCAGACGGTCCATTTCCAGACGCTTACAGATTGGACGAAGTGTTCAAGTACCTTGACGCAGCCGACGATGTAACTGACGAGCAGATTGCGAACCTAGAACTTCCGTTCGTTCCACTGCTCTGCCGGTATGGCCACCGCAACCACGAGAGGACTCTGGCAGTGCATCGACAATTGACCAAAGAACCGAGCCTTTTTGTTGAACTGCTTCGTTGGCATTATCGGCGGCGAGACGGAACTGATGAGCCCGACCGGCAAGAAATTCCGGAAGACAGGCGTAAGTTCCTGGCAGAGCTGGCCTATCATGCGCTGGAGGGCTGGAACATAGTCCCGGGCGATGATGCAAGTGGCATCGTAAATCAGGACGATTTCAACACATGGGCGGACGCGGCCTTGGCGGATGCAGGAGAGGCAGATCGTAAGGAGGTCGCCGAAACGCATCTTGGGGCGTTGCTTGCGCGATTTGCTCGCCGCCGGCCTTGGGACGACTGGTTGCCTGTCTGTATATTGGACTACCTTGAACGCCCTGAAAATGACGGTCTCCGAGAGAAGTTTGATCTTGGCGTGCGAAATGCCAGAGGCGTCACGACGCGCGGCCCGTACGATGGTGGCGAACAAGAAAGGCGACTTGCCGAGCGATATCGCAATCTGGCCGGACGTTTTGACAACTCGCACCCGAGAGTCGGACAAATGCTAGTTCGCATCGCTGAAGGGTACGAATGGGATGGACGTCGACAAGATGAGCAAGCGGCGGTTGGGGAGCGCTGGCATCCTTAAGCATGTCGAATTAGGCAACTAATTCGGTTGGCAGATCGACGGTCTTTCTATTCTTCCAGGAGCGCAGTAGTCGGACAAAGAACTACTAGGGGCGGTTCACTGGCCGATGCGAATGGCAGCTAAGCGGATTGCAACCGCAGCATTCGGAAGAGGTGCTGAGAGTCCGCTCTGGGCCGGGAGCGAGCAGTTCTAGCGTCGACGCCAATTGCCTCAGTAGACGAGGCTTGACCAGTCCGCGTCGATCTGCCAGTTGCTCGCTCAGGTGCCGGGCACCTGCCGCCTGCGGACGCAAGTCACGGTGAAGCCCGGAGAACGACGACACCTCACCCTCGAAGCATTTCGCAGGTGGGTAATGCAGGCACCCTCCCGATCCGAAATGCCTCCATGGAGGAGTGAGCGATGTCTGTTCGTCGCGCAATCAATGCCCCGTCCGCAGTGGGCGTGAATTCCTTTCTGACCGGGCCCATCGGTCGGGTTTTCCTGTCAAACGCCGTGCCCATGGCGGTGGTGATGTCCACCGGCGGGCTCTTGAATGTCGTCGATGGCATTTTCGTGGGACGGTTCGTTGGCGCGGATGCCTTGGCGGCGATCAGCCTGGCCTTTCCGATTGTCATGGTGCTGACCGCACTCACCACACTGGTCGGCGGCGGTATGGCGAGCCTGTTCACGCGGCACCTTGGCGCGACAAACCGAGAGGCGGCGGGTGCGGTCTTCGCGGGCGCACATGGGCTTGTCCTTGCAGTGAGCGCCTGTTTGGCCGTCGGTGCCTATGCCTTCGGGGACATGGCGCTGGCTTGGCTATCGACGGGCAATCGGGATGTCGCCGGACTCGCCCGTGACTATCTGGCGATCCTGCTGCTCGGGGCGCCGATCCAGTTTGCCCTTGGCCTGCATGGGGACGCGCTGCGCAGTGAGGGCAAAGCCGGGGTGATCGCGCTGCTGTCGGTGCTGGTGAACTTCTTCAACATCGCTGCCAACTATGTCGCCATTGTTGTGTTCGACCTCGGCATTGCGGGTTCTGCCATCGGGACCGTCGCCGCCCAAGCCCTCGGCTTTGGACTGGCGCTGATGGTCCGTGGCCGCAGCCCGTCGCTTCTGCCCCTACGCCTGATCCTCAGCACTAGCTGGTTGCGACACTGGCGCCAGATCCTTGGTCTGGGTTTGCCGCTCTGCCTCAGCTTTGTCGGCATGGCGCTGGTCTCGACCATCGTTCTGCGGGCCATCGGGACGCAGAGCGCCGACCCCGCCACCGATGTCGCGGGGTATGGCGTGGTGACGCGGATCTTGGGCTTCGCGTTCCTGCCGCAATTGGCGTTTGCCCTCACGGTCCAGACGATCACGGGCACCAATGTCGGCGCCGGGCTACCGGACCGCGCCCTTGCGGCGCTGAAGCTTGGGATGGGGTGCGCATTCCTCTGGTGTCTCGGCGTGACCCTTGCCGGGGTCGTGGCGGGGGAGGCCATCGGCGCGCTCTTCAGCGATGATCTGGCTGTTGCCCAAGCGACCGGGCGGATCATGACGATCATCACGCTGCTTTACGCGGCCAACGGGCCGATCTTGGTTCTGGCCATGCACTTTCAGGCCATGGGGCACCCGGTGCGCACGGCTGTTCTGACACTTGCCAAGCCTTGGTTGCTTACACCAGCGCTGATCGCCGCTTTGTCGGCGCGTTTTGGCGCTGACGGGATCTGGGCAGCCTTTCCATGTGCCGATGCGGTGCTTCTTGCGCTGGCTCTGACCATCGGGTTTCGCGGCGACCTCGCTCCCGCGCAGAACTCAGCCACCATAGGAGAGACCAAATGACCGATCTGACACTGGACGCCGCGAAGGCGCAGGCGAAGGCCCTGCGGCAAGCGCTGGCGGCAAACAATTCCCCCGTCAGCCACGCTCAGGCGCTGGAGCTTGTCGCCCAGCAGCATGGCGCGCGCGATTGGAACACGCTTCACGCGCGGCTCACACGTCGCAACGTACCGCCAGAACTGGCGCTTGGGGATCGCGTGACAGGCACCTATCTTGGCCAGTCCTATCGCGGGAAGATCATTGCGATTTCGGGCCCCCCCGATCACCGACATGTCGAGATCCGGCTGGATGAGCCGGTCGACACGGTGACGTTTGCAAGCTTTTCCAACTGGCGGCGCCAGATCAGGGGGACGCTTGACGCGCAAGGGCGAAGCTATCGAAAGACCTCCGATGGCGTGCCTCAGCTGGTTGTTGAGAAAGGCGAAACGTAAGCCCGGTCAGCTTCGCTCGGAATCCAGACAGTCCATCTGCCTTACGCATAGAGGGCGCAGGCAAATGGTCCCGCACCGATATTCATCGATGCTTGCCTAGGAGAGCGAGCTTCTTCAGAACGCACATCGGATGTCTCCTTTGGGCCGTTCGTAAGTTTGACCCTGCCCTCGAAACACGAGGAGTGAATAAGCCGGTTGACGTAGGTGCGAAGAAACCTGCCATGGTCGGAGAAGTCGTACCTTCTCCGAACTTGAGGCAAATGGAAGCCTACGCCGCGTCCTTTCCGGTGCCCGACCTTCTGAGAGATTATCACCTCACTATATGGCAAGGAGGCTGACTGTATGAGCCGCCGGTATTTTTGGACTAAGACTTGGGGTGCTCCCGGCTTTCCGGAGCATGAGGCTCTGGCGCTGAGCGAAGAATCTACACGTCAGCGCATCCTAAAATACATCCAGCCCGGTGACATCGTTGTTTACCTAACGAGCAAACAGAAGGAAGCCGATCCCAAGCGAAGCGGGCGAATCGCTGGTGCCGTCGAGATCGCACATCCTCTTCGGGAGGTAGATGTTGAGCCTCTGTCGGACGGGAGCCGACCGCCGGAGGACTATAGGGAGAGAGATGGGCGATTCCGTTGGCCCTATGGTATAGCTGTGTCGCGGACATGGTCTTTCATTGAGCAAGAAAGCAACGATACACTGATCCCGGACCACGCTGGGAAAGGAATACAGGGCGCAAAAGACATTCATGAGATGCGACCAGAAGAGATCGACCGCCTTATGCCGTTGAGCGCCATAGAGCTAGTGAAGGGCAAAGCGTCCCAAGAGCTATCATTCGAAGACTCACTTCATCGCCCTTGACACCAAAAGATCGGGGTGGGCACAGCGCAGAATTCAGATCCAGCCACACATCTTTATATTGCACAGACCTATGATGATGCCCGTGGACTGACCTTCAAGGTCAGCGTAGGGACAGCCGCAGAAGGGGTTGAAGACCTAAATCGCTATTGTCGTTTGGCCGAGGGACAATCGAGGTGGTCCGAGAGATCAGCGAGCCAGTTCGCCACAGTCGCTGGCGCAAAGGCTGCCAAGGATTCTATTCTGCGCGAAGCAAGGAATGCAGGGTACGGGTCCAGTGATCATTCCGAACTTCTGGTCGGCATCTCGACTCGCGATCTGGATACGCTTTTTCGAAGGCCCGAGCTATTGGTTTTAGTGTAGATGGCGAAGGAGGGCCGATCGAACCCAGCTGAAAATCAGTTTATGATGTGCTCTGTTAGAGCCACATCGATTTGCTGGGCGTTTGAGCGTTGGGATGCAGTTCAGTTCACTCCGAGTTTGCAAAGCCTACGGCTCATACTCATGCGAATCCTCGGAGATTGCCTCGATAGCAACATCCTCCGCCGAAGATCGATCTACTCGGATCTTTGGGGCAGCCTTTTTCCACGCGACCAGATGTGAGCCGACCTCTCGATAGAACGCGGGCACAATGTCTTCGAGGTCAGAAATGAAATTCTGCTGCTGAGTAAACCGCGCCCCCAGTTTCTTGGCGTAAAACACATAGAAACTATGGGGCGACTTGCCTTCCATACCCTGTTCGGCCAGCGCCACGTCAGCGATTAAGTCACTTACCAAATGCTGCGTTGGGTCCGCGCTACCGGGCCAAAGTAGCCGCACAAACAAGTCGTCCACGGCTTCGGTTTTGACCTGTCTAAGAAGCCAGTTCACTCGCGCCTTGGTAGAGACCTTATCTTCGGGCGCGCGCAGTGTCATACCTACGTCAATTGCGCGGCGTGGCATGTCTGCGATAACCTCTAGCGGTGCTGCTGCATCTGGGATGTCGAGCAAAGCCGAGAGCTGTTTGTTATCTCGCAGCCTGGTTAATCCTGCCTTCTCGCGCTCTCCATGATCAGCCTTTTCCTTGCGGGACAGCTTTTCAGAAACATTGGCTTCGGTCATGCGACTCAGAATTAGGGAAAGGTCCCTGCTTTCTTGATGCCAGGCATGGATCACCTCAACCGCATCACTTGAACGTGCAGGGATCACACCGCCACTCGACACCAATCTATTAAGTTCGGTCCAGGCCTTCGGCATCCGGTCAAAGCCTTTCACCCCGGCACTTTCGTGGGTCAGGAAACGCCGTAGCTCGTTGAGCAAAATCCGCTGATCGATATCGTCAACGTCATCCTGACTCAGCAGCAGATCTGCCTCGGTAAGCACATGCATCCACGACCAATGATACACAGGGATCTTGGAACGGCTTTTGCGGACATCGGCCAAAGGATGCTGATCGGCGGCGGTGGCGAACTGATTGGAGATCGTAAGCACGCAGTCGATGTCATTATCCTTGGCCAAGTGCCGGATCCTTGGCCAAGTGCCGGTATTTTTCGATCTGCTCTGTGGTTAGCTCACTACTGCCAACCTTGGCTTCGACCAAGGCGCGCCATTCCCGTTTGCCGGTTTTCACCACGATCAACCCGTCGGGACGGTCTTTTAGATTGCTTGGGCGGTTTTTCAGTACGATTTCGGTATAGGTCTCAATCCGGCTGCGCACTCCGATCCTTTGGCCAAGGGAGCCAAGCAAATTTGCTCCGAATTCGTTTACCTTTGAAAGGCATGCCAACACGATCGATGTCGTTCGGCCTTCTTTGGACGTGGTTGACAGGACGGGGAACAGCCGCGCGGGCTCTCCTTGAACAACGGATTCGGGCAAACCTTCTTTCAAAACAATCTCCTCCAATTCCTGAAAGCATGGACTGCCCAAAAGTGATCAGTCAACAATATTGCTCGCCCGTTCAAAGCATCTGTCTTTGATGTGGCCGTATCTGCCTCGTCGACTTTATTGTTGCCAACGCTTGGATTGATGCAATTTCAATCAGTCTAGAAGTGACGGTGACCCGACAAACGACAGTGATCTAGTCCACAATGTGCCCATGCTCCCTCGAGGTCTCCAACTCCACCGCTGTAACAGGCCGATACGAGACAAACTCGCTCCCCGAACAGGACGGCAGGCCAAGGGCCTCTATCAGCGGGGCGTCGTAGTGGCCGGACAGCAGCAACACGCCCTCACGCGCCAGAATGTCCCGTGTCCCCCTCCCGTTGTCTGACCTGATCCGGCGCATGAAGTCTTGCTGTTGGGCGACCGCCTCCACCACATCGCGCGTGATCGGAATGCCCTGCACTTCTCGGAACAGCGCCGCCATCCTCTGATTGCCCGTCTTGCCCGCGAATATCCGGGAGACCACATCAGGTTCCACGGTTCGCCAGAAATTCGGTGGATAGGGGTGGTCTCGCAGCAGCCAAAAGATGTTTTCGAACCCCGCTGCTGAGACGCTCTTTTTCGCATCCTTGTTCTGACCCAGCGTCAGATAGTCCGTCTTCGACACGATCAGGCCCAGGTAGCATCGGGCGCGGGCCTCATCTGCAGCGACCAAGATACAGGGATGGTCAAGCGCCTCCGTCGGGATCATCCAGTTGTTGCCCATGGTGTTCTTGATATCGACATCGCGCCCTAGAATCTCCGTGTCGAGCTTGCCTTTGGGCAGGTCCAACATGGCGCGCAATTCGATCTCAACGCGGGTGCCGATGTAGGTCTTCTCGGTCTTCTCCAACTCGTCGTAGGACCGCCGCCCGGTCTTGGGCGTCATGATGACATCATCCACGCATTGCCGCAGCATGGCGGAGAACTGCTCGGCCAGCCCATCGGGGCCGCCAGCCCGCGCGGTGATGTCTTGCGCCAGAGCGGACAGCAGCTCGTGGTCGGGGTGACCCGGCACAACAATGCTCTCAGGGATATTTTTCTTCATCCGACTCTCCGGGCAGATCAGCCACCCGGAGTGTGTCACGCCGCGAGAGTGTGGGGAAGGCTAGGCGCTCACCGCATGGAGGACAGGCTTTTGAAGAGACGCCTTGATCTTGAGCGCTACAGCCTCGGCCACAGGGGGCGGGAAGGCATTGCCCACCTGCCGGTAGGCGTTGGTCTTGGCGCCGGTAAAGTGCCAGTCATCCGGGAAGCCCTGGATGCGCGCCACCATAGGCACGGTCAGGCGGGGCATCCCGCTATGAAAGGGGTCGGGGGCCTCAGGGGCAATCGTGCGCCCCTCAACGCCCAGAGCGGCCCATGCACGGCGGGCACGGGTAGGGCCAAGGTCAGGGCCTCCATGCTTCTTGGAGCCGCCGACAATCGTCGGAGCGATCTCGTCGGCTTTGTCAGCCCAGGCCTTTGCTCCCCGCCAGCCACGTTCGGCCATCAGGTCCCCCAGGGTTTCGCCCACGGTCGGTGGGTTGTGGGGGTGAGCCTCGGGCCAGTCGAACAGATCAGAGCAGGCCTTCTCAACCGCCACGATCACAACGCGGGGCCGAAGCTGGGGCACCCCGAAATCGGAAGCATTCAGCAGCCGCCAGTCGGTGTGGTAACCCATCTTGCTCAGCTGCCGCTTGAGGCGCTCGCGGTAGTCGTGGAACACAGCGTCCAGAAACCCCCGGACATTCTCGATCATCACGGCGCGCGGGCGGGCGTCCGCGATGATGTCCAGCGCGTCGTTGAACAGGTTGCGCTCGTCCTTCTCGCCAAGCTGTTTGCCAGCGACCGAGAACGGCGGACAGGGGAGCCCCCCGGCGAGCAAGTCGATCCCGCGATAGTCTGCGGCGCGTTCCTTGAAGATGCGCATATCCTCTTCGAGCACATTCCAAGCGGGGCGGTTGTGGCGAAGCGTGTTGCAGCAATGCTTGTCGATCTCGACAAGGGCGGTGTGGTCAAAACCGGCCCGCTCAAGGCCAAGGGCTTGCCCGCCTGCACCTGCACACAACTCCACCGAAGTCAGCATAACGCCCGATCCTTTGTTCTTTTTCTGATGCCTAACACGCGCGCGAGACGGCACCAATGCCCGATCCTTTGTTCTATACTTGTTCTTCGCGCAAAATCAAACCCACAAGCCAACACGCACCTTGCGCCTCTGCTTTTCTCCTTTCGATTTCCGTGCACTGGCAGTAACCTTCGCGTGGCGCGGAAGACGCATCCGCGTTGGGGCGTAGCAACCCCTCTACGACTAGGCCGGGACACCGGCTGAACACCACTGACCTATGGTCGGGGTGCCTGTGTTATACAACAGGCTCCGGCTAAAGGCGCAGGGTCCGTGTCGTAGCGGATTGCTAACACCCCGATCACCATCAGGTTTGCGAGGGCGCTCGCGTACGGGGTTTGCATTATGAGCGACAGCAACAAGAAGTTAAGAACCTGCCCGGCCTGCAGCAATCAGGTCAGCAAAAAGGTCAAGACCTGCCCGCATTGCGGAGAGCGGTTGAAGCGCGGTTTTTTCTACAAGCTTATGGTCGCCGTGCTGGGCCTCTTTGTCGCCTTTGTTGTTTTGCTGATGGCCCTACCAGCCCCCGACAAGGACCCCCGCTTGACCGAGGTGAATGCGGAGCCTCCGCAGTCTGAGGTCGACGCCGACACCTGGCGGCAATGCAAAGAGAACGACGCCTATTTCGAGCAACTATGCAAAGGCAAACAGGTGGTCTGGGTCGGCGTGATCAAAGAGATGAAGAACGCGCGTGACATCAAGGTGAATGTCGCGGGGTTGGGGAACTTCCGGGTGCGAATGGCCGAGAGGATCGATGTGACAGCGACCCCGGTTGATACGGAGATTTCATTCGTCGCAGAGGTGGTGAATGCCGATGGGGTTTTCATCAGAGGCGAATTGCGCGACGCTCGTATCCTAGAGGTGCTGCGCACGGCCAGCGAGTTTGAGGACGAGAGACGCGCGGAACAAGCCGAAGCGGCAGCACGAGAAGCCGAAGAAGAGGCGGCACGGGCGGAAGCGGAGGCGACCAGCTGTATTGGCGATCTGACCTACTGCGAGAGCGTTGAAGACTTCGTTAAACACAACAATGCGATGGCAGCGTGGCGCTACCGCTGCGTCGAAAGGGTAGAGCAAGCCTCCCGCTATGGTGACGTGAAATGGGGCAGCAGTTTCATGAACCGCATTCAGTTCGAGTCCTATGAGCCGGGAGAGTGGGACCCTGACGCTCCCTCTGTCACGCTGATCGACCGGGATGCCGAGGTGCCCAACGCGTTCGGGACAATGGAGCGAACAGTTTTGCGGTGCACTTTTGACCCTAAGGCGCTCGCCATCACCGAGCTCACGGCGCAGTAGGCGGTCAGATACGAGCCCAGGAGTGTTTCGTGAACACCCCCTCGTCGGGCTTTCTCGTTCAGCCGGAAGAGCCAGAGACCAAAAACTGGCAAATATGGCATCTCTCGAAAAAGGAAGGGGGTGTTTCGGGAGTTGCCCGCTTGCCGCCTCCTTCCTTCTGGAAAAACGGTGCTGGACTACAAATCCGGGCCAAGGGCCAACTTTTACCCTGTTTTTGAAGATTCTTAGGAAGAACGGAGGTTGGCAGAAGAGACGCTTAGAGGTTTTGCAAATCCAATCTTTTTTGGCCCTTTGGCCCGGCGTGAGATAGAGGCCCATCCGTCAGGCAGTGATGCAATCCGACAACGCACTGTCCGAACGACAGAAAGGTTGCCAGGGGGTTCCTGCTAGTTCTGAACGGATCATGTTGGCGTGGGGCGATCGTCATGTTGCAAATGCTTTTTGTACCGTAGACACTAACCTTTGGAACGGCGATGTGTCGGAGATTTTTATGACCAATAGCGATGATGACTTGTCAGATCCTCTCATTGGCCCTTCGTGGGGCCCATCATTTCTAGAAAAGTTAATTACCGCCCTGGTGGACGGCCATATGTCGCTACAGGCGGAGATGTCAAAAGAAGAACAAGCCGACATGAATGAGAAAAGTCGGGATCAAAGAATTCGCGATGCTATGTTTGCGATAAGCGGAGTACATATCCGCGGCGGAAAAAAGACCCAAGACGATACGGACCTCCTCAGACATATGGCGCTGCTCGACTACAAAGATAAGATCCAAAAGGGGATAGGATCGACCGCCGCAGAGGAGCAGCCGCTGTCCGCGCGCGCTCTGGCCAAATTGGCGATCAATGACACAGGCCTGATTGAACGGCACGTGACCGGTGAGGACGTGACGATTAAGCGGCTGTCAACTAAATACAAAGAGAGCCGGACAGGCCTTTTGGGGCTCGAAATATACGATGACGACATCGTCAACTCGGTCGAGCATCAAATCCTAACTCGCATCGGCGAAGAGCTGAAAAAAGCGGAGATCCCCTTCGAGTTCGAAGACCTTTAAGCAGTTATAAAGCATGACTTTGCCCTAGGGCAAAGTCGATATATTTACTCAATTAAAATCGTTACTTCATTCCCATCACTGCCGATGGAGAATGTCATGACTGACGAAAAAAAGAAGACCCCACAACTGCGCCTTGATGCGTTGCTAAACCAGCGAGAGGTAGCCCAGTTAACCCGCCTCAGCAAAGGCTCCCTTTACCGACTGATGCAAGCCGGAGTCTTTCCGCGCCCTGTGCGCCTGTCGGTCAACCGTGTCGCATGGCGTACACGTGACGTAATCGCGTGGATCAACAGCCTCCCAGAAGCCGACGGTGGTTCCTCGCAGCTCGCTGAATCGGGAGGTAAACATGTCGGGTAAAAAGAGAATTTCAAATGTCGATCAAATCCAGATAGTCGCAACGTACTATCGCCGTATACGCGCGGAACCATATTCGATGTTCGTCGGACGGGTCACACAGAAAATAGATGGCTATGACAAGACGGTCTGCGAGATCCAATTTGATCGCACGGGCAACATTGAGGTGTCTAATAAAGAGGTGTCTAGTAAAACCTATGAGCCGACTGATGCGGAGCGAGATGCCATCAAAATTGCATTTCAGGACTTCGAGTTTCCGAAGCATTTTCCATTGGCAGCGTTGATCAATCCACCAAAGGAGTTCGAACAGGCCTCCGAAGAAGACAAATTCGTGTATAAAACTGCATATGGCAGGATCGCGATGCTAGAGGTTCGCGTCGATCATGACAACGGACATAAAGAGTACATTCCTTTCATCTATATGAGCGACGGCCACTGGTATCGTCAACGCCCAGAGACAGGAAACCCGATATACAATCTCGAAAAGGCTCGGGACAATCTTGTTGTCTATATCCACGAGGGTGCCAAAGCGGCGCGTAAGGCGCAGGAACTAATCGAAGGCAGCTCTCGCAAGGTTCAGACGGACCATCCCTGGTACCAATTCCTGAGGGGGGGCGTGCATATTGGATGGAGTGGTGGGGCCTATGATGAGCACAACACGGACTGGGCGCAGCTGAAACGTATGGGCGTCGAAAAAGCGATCATCATCGCGGACAATGATCTCGTCGGAATGCGTGCTGCCCTTCAGATCTCAAAGCGGCTTCAGATGGATACCAGGATTGTACAGTTCACCGATGAATTTCCTGCTTGTTTCGACCTGGGCGATGAGTTCCCTGACGATATGTTCAAGCCGATGCCGGAAAACTCGAAGCCGGGCGGCCCAACGCGCAAGTACATTGGGCCAAGTTATTTTGATTGCCTTCACCCTGGGACATGGGCGACGGATCGCATCAAAGGAAAAGACGACAAGACTAGAACAATCTTGCGGCGGCATTTCATGGACTACATACGATACGTTGAGGAAGCCGAGGTGTTCGTGCACACCGATTTTCCTCAGCTGCGAGAAAGTGAAAAAGCGTTCAACGCGCGGATGACGGCCCACAGTCATACCGACAAGCTCAGCAAGCTTGTGCTGCGGGAACGGACCACGCGCATTGAAAATGCTTGCCTATCGCCCCGGTGTCAAAGAACAACTGATCACAGTAGGCGGCACCTCTGCATTCAACATTTATCGCCCGCCGGACATTAGGCCGAACCCTTTCGATAGGCTGGAGCCTGGCGATGTGGCGCCATTCCTAGAGTTCCTTGCCTATTTGATTCCGAATGAAGCTGATCGAAAAAGCCTGTGTGCGTGGATCGCGACCTTGATTGGGCGGCCAAAGGTCCGGATGGGGTACGGGGTTCTGCTGGCAAGCGAGAAGCAGGGGGTTGGGAAGTCGACGCTCGGCAATGTCTTGGCTCAGTTGGTGGGTCCGTGGAACGTCTCGCACCCATCTGAGAGCGACATCGCCGGGAAGTATACCGGCTGGCTCGCCAACAAGCGGCTCGTGCAGGTTGAGGAGATCTACCAAGGGCACAGCTTCGCAACGGCCAACCGCCTGAAGTCTTTGATCACCGAAAAGCATGTCAGGGTCGAGGAAAAGTATCAGGCGGCCTATGAGATCGAGAATTGGGCGCATTTCTTCGCGACCTCGAACTCGATGCGTCCGCTGAAAATGGCGGAGTCTGAGCGGCGATGGTTCGTCCCGGGTGTGACCGAGGAGGTCTGGGATCAAGCTAAGTTCAGGGAACTGCATGACTGGCTTGAGTGCGACGGGCTGCGGCACATCGCCAACTGGGCCAACAGGTACGGTCATTTCGTCAGGCCAGGCGATCATGCCCCAGCCACGGATGCGCGAAACCGGATCATTCAGGACTCGGAATCGAACGCAGTCAAAAGCCTCAGAGATATCGCTGAGGCGGCGATTGAGAGCGCAAAGCCGCTGACCTTTACCCGCAACGCAGCTGTGGCGGAGGCGGAGCGCACGACCCGGGAAAAGGTCTACGAGGGTGAGGCCCAGATTGGTCGGGTTCTTGTGGGCTGCGGCATGGTCAAGCTCGGGCGGGTGCGGATCGACAAGACCAAGGAACTGGTCTTCGGCAATCCTGCCGCTGCACAGGCGCTCAAGGGCCTCCCAGAGGGCACAGAGCGAAACAAACGCATCCGGTCGTTCTGCGTGGCTTGGCGGGATCAGACCGACCTCTGAGCGACGAAACAGAGAGCATTGGGTGGAGGGGCTGTGGGCCTCTCCACCCGTAGTATTGAGAGTGTGGGGGCTGCGAAGAAGCGTCACAGTTCATGGTGCTGCCCTCGGCAAGTTCATCGCCGCTATTCAGCCAGTATCAGAACCAGACCTTATGGGCGCAATCACCACGAAGGGCGGCTGTGGGGACAAAATCGCCGTTCGACCTGACCAGGGACCACCGCGTTGGCTACGCCTATCGCATTAAGCCCAAATCAGCTTAACTGAAACGAGGGATATCACCCCTTGGAAAACGGCTCGAAGCAATCGTAGTTGCGCAGGCTCGTCACTTTGCCATCCTCGAAATCAAAGACCGCGATGCAGTTTGCCCGCAGGTTCTGACCAGCTTTCAGCGGTGGGATGTCGATGGCCATTGTCCCCGTCCAGATCATTTCAAACATGATCGAAGTCTCGTCAGCGAGGGTCTTGGTGACCTCATAGTGTTGTCCGTCGATGATCCCCTTGGCCTTTTCAAGAGCGACCTTCAATGCAGCGAGGTTGCGCACGTCCCCTTGGGGCTTGAACGCATTTGGAAACTCGATCTGTTTGATGTCCGGGGCAAAGAAACCATCGAGGCCACTGCCATCCATGGCCTCGACTGCGGTGAGGAAACGTTTGGCGGTTTCAATGTTGCTGGTGCGAAGACTTGTTGTCATGGGGCATACCTACTAGAATATCGTTCTAGGCCCCAATTAGAATACCGTTCTAGTTGCTGTCAACCCAAGGATTTCGCATGTCCGATCGAAAGCAAACCATACTTGACGCCGCTCTTCCACTCTTTGTTGCGCAGGGCTATGCGGGCACGACCATGGCGGACATTCGCAAAGCAAGCGGGGCAACAACAGGCAGCATTTACCATTTTTTTAAAGGCAAATCTGGCATCGCAACGGTGTTGTGGCAGCAGGCCAATCGAGCCTGGTTGGCAAATACCGAAACCCTGCGCACGGCGCGCACCCCACAGGACATGACGACCAGCACGGTCCGGGGTTTATTGGAGTGGGCGACGGAAAACCGGCCTCTGTTTTTGTTTTTCGAAGACCTGAGAATGCGGGCACGCTCGGACCCCGATCTGGTGCTGTTGCGCGACGAGATCGCGACGACGCATAAAGAAGCCGCAGCCATTTATGGCGAGTGGGTCAAACGCGGGGCTGTGAGGGATATTCCATGGCCGGTCGCTTCTGCCCTGATTGTCGGGCCAGCCTATGACTATCTGAGAAAATGTGCGCCTGCGGACGATCATGAAGAAGCTATTGTGCTGCTCTGCTCCCAAGCTTGGAACGCCGTGCGTCCCACCTCAGAAAACTAATCCCCTCGCCACAAACTCAGTAAAGCTATTGCGTAGGTATGGGCTCAAAGCGGACATGCGGCGGTGCCGCATGTCGCATACTGGCATCGTCGCTACATCAGCGTCGGGCCACGGGGCCAAAAAATGCTTGGATTTGCAAAACCTCTAAGCGTCTCCTCTCCTGCCTCCTCCTCTTCTTCGGAGTTTTCAAAAACAGGGTAAAAGTTGGCCCTTGGCCCGGATTTGGATCTGGGTGCGGGTCCTTCTGAAGGGGAGGGGGTGGTGAACGGGTAACTCCCGAACCGTCTGCTCTCTGTTTTTTCGAGAGAAAACACCTTTGCCAGTTTGTTTTTGGTCTCTTGTCCATGTGGCGCGCGGTGGATGCCTTGCATGCGCGACGAGGTCCAAGGTTTTTCGTTCAGTCTCAGGGTTCTTCCAGTGCCCCGGCGGGCAGTTTTTTCGTCTTCGATGGACTGATTTTTTGAAACCCCAGGTGAAACCCCAAACCGATCTTGCGGCGTCTTCGAAAAATCGGCCAACACAAAAGATATTGATATATAACATAAAAGATGGCGACCCCGGCAGGATTCGAACCTGCAACCTGCCCCTTAGGAGGGGGCTGCTCTATCCAGTTGAGCCACGGGGCCGGATCGCGTCCGTTCTGGAGGCGCCGCGTCCGGCTTGCAAGTGAAACCCTTGGAGTTCCGCCGCAACCCGGTCTACATTAGCGCAAACACCGAAAGACGAGGACACATCGACGTGACTACGCCACCGCCCCGCCCGCTGACCTTGCGCGATGTTTCCGAAGCTTCCGGGGTCAGCGAGATGACGGTGAGCCGGGTGCTGCGCGGGAAGGGCGATGTGTCTGACGCAACGCGCGATAAGGTCCGCGCGGCGGCCAAGAGGCTCGGCTATGTCCCCAACAAGATTGCGGGGGCGCTTGCCTCCAACCGGGTCAACCTCGTCGGCGTGGTGATCCCGTCGCTGGGCAACATGGTGTTCCCCGAAGTGCTGCGCGGCATCTCTGATGTGCTGGAGCAGACAGAGCTTCAACCTGTCGTCGGCGTCACCGACTACCTTCCTGAAAAGGAAGAAAAAGTCCTGTTCGAGTTGCTCTCCTGGCGCCCGTCCGGGGTGATCGTTGCGGGGCTGGAGCACAACGACGCAGCACGGGCGATGCTGGCCCGTGCCGGGATCCCGATCGTTGAGATCATGGACACGGATGGAGAGCCCATCGACAGCTGCGTCGGGATCTCGCATCGCCGCGCGGGTCGCCAGATGGCCGAGGCGATCCTGGCCCAGGGCTACCGCAAGATCGGGTTCCTCGGCACGAAGATGCCTCTGGATCACCGGGCGCGGAAGCGGTTCGAAGGCTTCACCCGCGGGCTCGGCAAGGGCGGTGTGGAGATCACCGCGTCGGAATTCTATTCGGGCGGCTCCGCGCTCGCCAAAGGGCGCGAGATGACGCAGGCGATGCTGGCCAAGCACCCCGATCTCGATTTCATATACTACTCCAACGACATGATCGGCGCCGGTGGGCTGCTGTGGCTGCGCGAACAGGGCTATGACATTCCCGGCCAGATCGGGATCGCTGGCTTCAACGGGGTCGAGCTTCTGGACGGCCTGCCCACCCGGCTCGCCACGATGGACGCCTGTCGCCGGGAAATCGGGCGCCGCGCCGCCCAGATGATTGCAGCGCGCCAGGATGACGATAGCGGCCACGGCGCTGTCGTCGAGCTTGAGCCGGTGCTTGATGCGGGGGACACCCTGCGCCGACGTTAGACCTGAGCGGCGCGCGCCTCCGCGCGCAGCCATCGGATCAGGTCCTTCACCTGAGGGCGCATGCCCCCCGGACGGCGCAGAAGGATGTAGGACAGATCGCCGCAAGACTGCATCGGCAAGCGCGTGAGCGCGCCTGCGTTCAGGTCAGCTTCGGCCAGGGCAATCGGCACAATGCCCGCCCCTGCCCCGGCGCGCGCCCCCGCCAGAACCATCGCCGGGTTCGGCAGTTCCTGCACGACGCTCTGCGCCGTGATCAGGCCAACGGCTCGCCCCCAGTTCAGGGCCTCCGGTGCGGTCGTCTCCGTCAGCCAAGGAAGATCCTCCGTCGGCGTCCCGACCCAGCTTGGCGCCATCACGACGGCCAGATCTGCGGGCAGCAGGCGCTCTTCTTCGAAGCCGGGCCAACCGCCGCGACCGTAGCGGATCGCAAGATCATGCCCGTCCGAACGCAGATCGGATAAGCCAGTCTCGGGCGTGATCGACAGGCGCACATCAGGATAGGCGCGCCAAAGCCTCGCCAACCGTGGCATCAGCCAGAACTCCGCAAAGCTGGGCGTGGTTGTCAGTCGGATCGGGCGGGCACCGCCAGTGTCTCGCAAGGCATGGACCGCATCGGCGATCTGGGCAAAGCCAGCGGAGCAGGCCGCCGCAAGCGGCGCTCCGGCCTCCGTCGCGACCATGACACCGCCGTCACGGATCACCAGCGGCTCCCCCAGTTCATCGGCCAGCTTGCGCAGATGCTGCGACACGGCGGCATGCGTCACGTTCAGCTCATCCGCCGCCCGCGACACTGAGCCAAGCCGCACAACCGCCTCGAAGGCGCGCAGAGCCGCCAGGGAAGGAATTGATCGCCAGTCCATGTTTGTTAGTTTTTCTTACATGCGCGAAATCTTCAAGAGCAGACATGGCGTCGCCGCGCATGGCATCACGGATGGGCAGAGAGAAGGAGACCCGCCATGTTCAGCATTTTCAACGCCATGATCCGCACGGCCACGCGGCTCGATTCCGATGTCCACGACCACCACCGGCCCTTTCGCCCACACGGCTGGCATCAGCGTATGCCTCTCAGCCCGCCGGACGCACGCCGGGCCATCAAGGATCGCGACTGCAACTTGGACTAACGTTCGGAGCGGTGCTGGCGCTCAGCCTTGAGCGCCGGGATCGGGGAGCGAAATGTCTGACTGCGCCGGAACCACGCGCATCAAGCAGCCCTCCAGAGCGTCCTTCAGCAGCGGATCATCTGCGTGCTTCTCGGTCAGGATGACCTCGCCGCGCAGGTAGGGTTTGAGAAGGCGGAACGCCTCCTGCAAGTCCGGCGCGGTGCCGTCTCCGATCACGACCGTCCCGATCCGATCCACCGGCAATCCCGTCTCGGCGAAGCCCGGTTGCCAGTCGCCGACGATCTGGCCCGGGCCGCGACGATCCAGCACTTGCGCCACAAGCGCCGAGCGGTCGATCACGTCGCCCTCCCAGGCCAGACGCAGCACAATGCCTTCATCCGACTGACCCGGACCGACATAGTCTCTCAGGGCCATGTGGAACGAATGGAGATAGGTATGCCCCATCTGCGGCATCACGTTAATCTCGCAGATCGTGCCCCCGGTGGCCGCGACCGGCTCCGCGATGCTCCGGCAGATCAGATCGACCCCCGCGATATCGAGCGCCATCAGCGCGCAGGCGCGTTCGCACAGACGGACGTTTTCTGGATGGATGTCATCCGTCACGACAACGGTTGACCCACCCGAGCTGACATTGGCATTGGCGCGCAGGCGGACGAACACGCCCTCTTCGGGCACGCTGGTCAGCTTGTAGCCCGTCTTGTGCAGGTAGGCCCGCAGATCGTCGTCGATCTCGATCGGCTTCATCACGGAAAACGCCCCGGCCGAGCGCCTCGGGTCCTTGTTCTCCTGGGCGATCAGGGCGCGGATCGTATGCTCCCCGTCGCCGGTCACTCCCGCCGGAAGCCGTAGCACCGCTCCAACGACCTTCCCCGCGACGACATTCACACGATAGTCCTGCCCCTCGATATGTCGCTCAACCACCACGTTCGGAGACTGCGCGCACGCGTCGTGAAACCGCTGGGCGACCTCCTCGGTGGACACGAGCCGCGGGAAAACGCCATCCCCGTGGGTGCGGTCCGTGGGCTTGACGACGACCGGGAAACCGAAAGCCTCTGCCGCGGCGATGGCCTCGTTTTCACTGGCAACCTTTGCCTGATCGGCCACCGGGAACCCGGCAAGGCGCAGCATCTGGCTTGCCGCGGCCTTGTCCGTGCTCAGCAGCATGCCCATGCTGGAGGTCGTGTCGCTGGTGGTGCTGCGGAACAGCCGCGCGCCCTTCCCGTAGCCATACTGCACCATGCCCAGCGGAAGACGCAGGACAGGAATATCCATGTTCAGCGCCTCGCGCAGGAAATGGCGGCTGCTGGTCCCGAAGGCGAAATCGTTGCTGTGCCGCTTACCGACGGCATCCAGCTCTGCCTTTTCATCGGCAAAGAACCCGTCGGGCTGGCCCGCATCGACATAGGCGCGCACGCGACCGGCCAAATGACGCGCCAGCGGAAGGGCCGATTTCGGCAAGGTGCTGGGCGCCAGGATGCGCACCGCATGCCAGCCTTCGGGCGCGGTGTCATCCAAGCGCGGCACAACGATGGCAGGCCCCGAAACAACGCCGCCGGAGCGCTCTTCGAGGGCGGCCAATAGCGCGCAGAGCAGCTGGAGATTGGCCTCACCGCCAATGTCCGAGAGCGTTAGCGACTCCAGATCAGCGGGCGGGCAATCGGGCAGCATCGGGCGAAGAAGGCCGTGAACATGCGCCACCAAGCCGTGATCGCCGCAGGCGCTGTCCACATGAGCGTCGATCACCACCGCATGCTGGCGAAGCCCATAGAGAAACCCGATCAGGGTCGAAAAGGACGTGATGCGGTAATTGTGTGGGCTGGGCATGGAAAACGGTCCTGAAATCAATCAGCACCGTTCTATCAAGCCTTCAGCGTCAGACAAGCGCGCACAAAAAAGCCCCGGTCGCTCAACGCGCACCGGGGCTTTTACCATTGGGTCAGGATCAGAGCGTGCGCTCGACCTCTTCGCGTTCAAAGATTTCGATGACATCGCCGGGGCGAATGTCGTCGTAGTTTTCGAACGCCATACCGCATTCCTGGCCGGACTGAACCTCGGGCACCTCATCCTTGAAGCGCTTGAGCGTCTTCAACGTGCCTTCGTGGATCACCACATCGTCGCGCAGCAGGCGCACCCCGGCGGAGCGGCGTGCAACGCCCTCGGTGACCAGACAGCCCGCGACCTTGCCGATATTGGAGACCTTGAAGACTTCCTTGATGTCGGCATAGCCGATGAAGTTCTCCTTGATCTCGTTCGACAGCAGACCGGACGCCGCCGCTTTCACGTCATCCACGAGGTCGTAGATCACGCTGTAGTAGCGGATCTCGATGCCCTTCTGGTTGGCGCTGTTGCGGGCCGGAGCGTTCGCACGAACGTTGAAGCCGATGACCGGGGTGCCCGATGCTTCGGCCAAGCCGATATCGGTTTCAGTGATCGCGCCCACACCGTAGTGCAGCACGCGCACGCGCACCTCGTCGTTGCCGACTTTCTCCAGAGCCTGCACGATCGCTTCGGCAGAGCCCTGCACGTCGGCCTTCACCACCACCGGGAGCTCGGAGACGTTCTCGTCTTCCTTGGCCTTGGCCATGAGCTGTTCCAAGGTGGTCGCAGCACCGGCAGCGGCGCGCTTCTCCTTGGCGGCTTTCTCGCGGTATTCTGCGATCTCGCGGGCCTGGGCTTCGGTGTCCACCACGTTCAGAACGTCGCCTGCTTCGGGCGTGCCGTTCAGGCCCAGCACCTCGACGGGGACGGACGGACCGGCCTCTTCGACGCGCTCGCCCTGATCGTTGATCAGCGCACGAACCTTACCCCACTGCTCCCCGACGACGAAGATGTCGCCGCGCTTGAGCGTGCCGTTCTGGACCAGAACGGTGGCAACCGGGCCACGACCCACGTCAAGCTGAGCTTCGATCACGGCGCCTTGGGCGGCACGATCGGGGTTGGCTTTCAGCTCAAGAATTTCCGCCTGAAGCGCGATGGCTTCGAGCAGCTCATCCAGACCCTGGCCGGTGATCGCGGACACTTCCACGTCCTGCACATCGCCCGACAGTTTTTCGACGATCACTTCGTGCTGAAGCAGATCAGTGCGCACCTTGTCGGGGTTGGCGGCCGGGCGGTCGATCTTGTTGATCGCAATGATCATCGGGACCTTCGCCGCCTTGGCGTGATTGATCGCTTCAATCGTCTGCGGCATCACCGCATCGTCGGCAGCGACCACCAGAACCACGATATCCGTCACCTGAGCCCCGCGCGAGCGCATGGAGGTGAACGCCGCGTGGCCGGGCGTATCCAGGAAGGACAGCACCGCACCGCCATCGGTCGTGACCTGATAGGCGCCGATATGCTGGGTGATCCCGCCGGCTTCGCCGCTCACCACCTTGGTGTGGCGGATCGCGTCCAGCAGCGAGGTCTTACCGTGGTCCACGTGGCCCATGATCGTGATGATCGGGGCGCGCGGCTTCAGGTCTTCGGCCTTGTCCTCGATCGTGTCGATCACGTCTTCGACGTCGGCATCGGACACGCGCACGACCTTGTGGCCGAACTCTTCGATGATCAGTTCAGCTGTGTCGGCGTCGATGCTTTGGTTCTGGGTCGCCATGATGCCGTTGTTCATCAGCGCCTTGACCACATCGGCCACACGCTCGGCCATACGGTTGGCCAGCTCTGACACCACGATCATTTCGGGCAACTGAACGTCACGCACAACCTTTTCGCGCTCGACCGCGCCGCCCATGGCTTTCTGACGCGCACGCTCCTGCTTGCGCTTCATCGCGGCGAGCGACTTCTGACGCCCACCTTCGCCGCCGGACAGAGCCTGGTTCAGCGTCAGCTTGCCACCGCGACGGCCACCGTCGCCGCGGTCGTTCTTGCCACGGCTGTCACGATCACGATTGTCGCGTTCGGGCTTGCGGGCGCCGCCGCCAGCGGGGCGCGCACGTTCCTGAGCCTGAGCCGCCGCCGGATCGGCAGGGGTCTCGGCCGCGCGAGCGGGCTTGGCCTGGGCCGCATCACGTGCGGCTTTGGCCTCTTCGGCCTCACGCTTCTTGCGCTCTTCCTCTTCGGCCTTCGCCTTCAGAGCCTCTTCGCGCTCACGCTCTTCGCGTTCCTTGGCTTCGGCTTCCTCGCGGCGGCGACGGCGCTCTTCCTCGCGGGCCTTCTCTTCGGCGGCACGCTTGGCGGCGTCTTCGGCTTCGCGCGCCTTCGCGGCGGCCAGGGCCTTCATCCGGCGTTCGAGCTCGGCCTCGGAAATGCCAGCAGGGCGCTTCTTGGGGTCGCCCCCGGCGGGAGCCGAGCTCCGCGCACCGGGTTTCGCCGCGCCGGGCTTGGGCACCACGACGCGCTTTTTCTTGGTTTCCACCACGACGCTCTTGGTCCGGCCATGGCTGAAGCTCTGCTTCACCGAGCCCGACCGGGGGCCGCCGCGAACACCAAGGGGTTTTTTTCCGTCGTTCTCACTCATCGAAGTCTTCATTCCTTCCCGGAGACGCCTTCGTCCCCGTTTTGACTGCGCATCCCGCGCAGCTTTGCCGCTTCCTCTACTACACGGTCAGCCAAGGCGCCAGCGGCCAGAGCCCCGTGTATGACAGTTTCGCGCCCGAATGCCAAACCAAGCTCATCGCTCGTCAAACAATCGAAATAGCGGGCCCCTTCCGGGGTCCAGAACTTGCCCTTCTGACGGGCGGAGCCGTCGCTTGCCTGCAAGAGAACGCGGATCGGCGCGCCTCCGGCAAGAAGGGTCTTCACTTTCTCGAACCCGACCGTGGCCAGCCCCGCCTTACGGGCCAGAGCGACCAGATCCACGACCCGCCGGGCAAGCTGGCGCTCCACCTCATCGGCCAGACCTTCGGGCACCACCACCTGCGCCTTGGCGGCGCGGGCGAACTGCCCCTTGCCCGCCTTGTCGAGCACCTCGCGCGAGGCGGTCACCCACATGCCGCGCCCTGGAAGCTTCTCCAGAATGTCGGGCACCACAGCCCCATCCGGCCCCACGACGAAACGGATCAGCCCTTCCTTGGGCTGCGAGTCGCGTGTGACGATGCAGGTCCGTTCAGACCCTTCGCTGCGGTTATGACGCTTACCCCGGCTCATGCGGGCGACCCCCGGAGGCCTGAGATCAGGCCTCCTGCTCCTCTTCGTTTTCCACGTCGCCTTCGGCGTCCACATCGGCGTCGTCGGCAACAAGATCATCCGGATCGACCCAGCCCAGCATGACGCGGGCGGTCATCACCATCTCCTGAGCTTCCTCCAGACTCACGTCGAAGGGCTCAAGCACGCCGTCATCCTTGCTGCGCTCCCCATCGACAGTGGTCCAGCCACCGGCCAGTTCCCAGTCGGCGCAGGTCGCGAAGTCTTCGAGCGTCAGAACGCCGTCCTTGGCGAGGGCCTCCACCATCTGCGGGGACAGGCCGTCAAACCCGATCAGGCTGTCTTCGGCACCCAGCTCGCGGGCGGCTTCGATGGCCTTGCGGTTCTGCTCTTCGATCACGTCGCGGGCACGGGCCTGCAATTCGGTGGCCGTACCTTCGTCCACGCCGTCGATCACCAACAGCTCGTCGATCTCGACATAGGCGACCTCTTCGAGGTTGGTGAAGCCTTCCGAGACCAGAAGCTGCGCGAAGAATTCGTCCAGATCGAGAGCGGCCATGAACAGGCCGGTGCGCTCTTCGAATTCCTTCTGGCGGCGGGCCGATTCTTCAGCTTCGGTCAGGATGTCGATATCCAACCCGGTCAGCTGCGAGGCCAGACGCACGTTCTGACCGCGGCGGCCGATGGCCAGAGAAAGCTGTTCCTCGGGGACCACGACTTCGATCCGCTCGGCGTCTTCGTCGAACACCACCTTGGACACTTCAGCAGGCTGAAGCGCGTTCACGAGGAAGGTCGGCATGTCCTCGTTCCACGGGATGATGTCGATCTTTTCGCCCTGCAGCTCGTTCACGACGGCCTGCACACGGGAGCCCCGCATACCGACACAGGCGCCGACCGGGTCAATCGAGCCGTCATAGGAAATCACGGCGATCTTCGCGCGCGAACCCGGATCACGGGCCACGGCCTTGATCTCGATGATGCCCTCGTAGATTTCCGGCACTTCCATCTTGAACAGCTCGGCCATGAATTCCGGCGCGGTGCGCGACAGGAAGATCTGCGGGCCGCGCGGCTCGCGGCGCACATCCTTGATGTAGCAACGGATACGGTCGTTCGGGCGATAGCTCTCGCGGCCGATCTTTTCGTTGCGGCGCAAAACACCCTCGCCGGGGTTCAGCTCCACGATGACATTGCCGTATTCCTCGCGCTTGACGAGCGCGTTGATGATGGTCCCGGCCTTGTCCTTGTATTCTTCATACTGCTTGTCGCGCTCGGCTTCGCGGACCTTTTGCAAGATCACCTGCTTGGCAGACTGAGCCGCAATCCGGCCCAGCTCCACAGGGGGGACTTCTTCGATGAACTGATCGCCCACCTTGGGATCGTCCATGTACTGCTTGGCCTGCTCGACGGTGAATTCCGCCTGGTAGTTCTCAAGCTCTTCTTCGTCGACCACCGTGCGCACACGGGTGAAGGTCGCCTTGCCGGTCTTGCGGTCGATATCCACGCGGATATCCATCTCCGCGCCGTAGCGGGACTTCGCCGCACGGGCGAGGCTTTCTTCCATGGCCTCAACGACGAGATTCGGGTCGATCCCCTTCTCGCGGCCCACGGCCTCAGCGGTTTGCAGCAGCTCAAGCTGGTTAGCGGATGTGATTGCCATCAGGCTTTCTCCTCATCGTCATCGCCATCCACGATGGTCTGGACTTCGTCGAATTGTTTCTCGTCGATCTCACCGGCATCCTTGCGCGCGCGCAGGACATCGCGGATCAGCTCATCGGTCAGGACCAGCTTGGCATCGGCCAGCCAGTCGAATTGCAGACCGATGGTGACCGGCTCCCCGGCTTCGTCGATCTGGATCAGGACTTCACTGCCTTCGGTGCCTTCCAGCACGCCCTTGAAGCGGCGACGCCCGTCGATCAGCTCGTGGGTTTCGATCTTGGCAACATAGCCGTCCCACTGCTCGAAATCCTTGAGCCGGGTCAAAGGCCGATCAATGCCAGGGCTCGACACTTCCAGCGTGTAGGCATCAAGGATCGGGTCTTCCACGTCCATGACCGCGCTCACGGCGGTGCTGATATCGGCGCATTCATCCACGTCGATGGCCCCATCGGGGCGCTGTACCATGAGCTGAAGCGTCGCGTTCTGGCTGCCCATGTAGCGCACGCGCACCAGCTCAAACCCCATGTCCTCGATAACAGGGGTGATGATCTCTGCAATGCGCCGATCCATGGCGCCTTTGGCAATCATATCGTTCATTGGTCTTCCAGCCTCTCGTGCTGGCACAAAAAAACGGGCGCGCGGCCCGTTGTCGTTTCCGGTGGAGCCTCTTTCAAAGCGCCGCTGTTGAAAGGCCATATAGGCCGGAGCACGCAAGGATGCAAGCCTTAGCCGATAGGACCTACATCCTGTCGAGCCGCAGCGGCACAACATCGGGGTTCAGCCGCCAGACCGCCACATTGAGCGCGAGCGCAAAACTCATTAACGCGACACGCTAGCTGAGGGATCGTTCCCCTGCGGCGCCCGCAATCCGATCCATATGCGCGATCAAGGCGCGGGCAATCCCCGGCTCGGACATCGTGTGCCCCGCATCGCGGATCATCTCAAGCCGCGCAGCAGGCCAGGCATCGGCCAGCCGATACGCGGTCTGCGGCGGACAGATCATGTCATAGCGCCCCTGAACAATCTTGCCGGGGATTCGCGCAATCCGATCCATCCGCGACAGGATCTGGCGATCCTCGCCGAGCCACCCGCGATTGAGGAAGTAATGCGATTCGAGCCGCGCGAAGGCCCGCACATAGTCCGGCGCCCCGCCCCCAAGAACCCCGCCCCCGTGGACGGCAAGCGCATTCTCCCAGCCGCTCCAGATGCGGGCCAGGCGCTGCTCTTCACTCCGGTCACCGCTGAACAGGCGTCGGTGATAGGCCGCAATCAGATCGCCGCGCTCCTCCTCCGGGATCGGCGCGGTGAAGCTGTCCCACAGCTCGGGCCAGAACGCGCCTGCCCCGCCGCCATAGAACCAGTCGAGCTCCGGCTCCGTCATCAAAAAGACGCCGCGCAGGATGAGCGACAGTGCCCGCGCCGGGTGCTCCTGCGCATAGATCAAGGCCAGGGTCGCCCCCCAGCTTCCGCCGAACACATGCCAGGCCTCGACCCCAAGCGTCTCGCGGATCAGCTCCATGTCACACACCAGATGCCACGTCGTATTGGCCTCGACGCAGGCATGGGGCGTCGACCTCCCACAGCCCCGCTGATCGAACAGGATGATGCGGAACACCTCCGGATCAAAGAACCGCCGCATGAACGGGCTGCACCCGCCGCCGGGGCCCCCATGGCACACGACCACCGGGATACCGTCGGCACGCCCGCTCTGCTCGACGTAAACGCTGTGACCATCGCCCACATCGAGCATCCGCACATCGAACGGCTCAACGGCGGGATACATCCCGCCCGCCGCGCGTTTATGCCTCAAGCTCTTGTCCATTTTCGCCGCCGCAGCCCCGTGCTACATCCCCCTTGGACCTGCCACGAAGGAGAACCCGATGCAAACCACCTCCAGCATCGACCAGGGTGAAGTCGAAAAATTCCAGGCCATGGCGGCCGAGTGGTGGGACCCGAACGGCAAGTTCAAGCCGCTCCATATGCTCAACCCCTGCCGGCTGGACTACATCACCAGCCAGATCGCAGCGGAGTTCAACCGAGACCTCTCCACCCCAGAGCCGTTCAAGGGCCTGCGCCTTCTGGATATCGGTTGCGGCGGCGGGCTCCTGTCGGAGCCGATGGCGCGGCTGGGCGCAGAGGTAGTCGGCGCCGACGCGGCAGAGCGCAACATCCCCGTAGCCCAGCTCCACGCAGAGCAAATGGGGCTCGACATCGACTACCGAAACACCACCGCCGAAGCGATTGCCGAAGGCGGAGAGCGCTTCGACATCGTCCTGAACATGGAAGTGGTCGAACACGTGGCCGACCCGCAAGAGTTCCTGAACACTTGCGCCTCTCTGCTCAAACCGGGCGGCCTGCACATCTGTTCAACCATCAACCGCAACCCGAAAAGCTACGCGGTGGCGATTGTCGGCGCCGAGGTCGTGATGCGGTGGCTCCCGCGCGGCACCCATGACTGGGCCAAATTCATCACCCCGGACGAGCTGATCGCCATGCTGCAAAACGCCGGGCTCACCCCGGTGGATCGCACCGGTTTCGTCTTCAATCCGCTCGGCTGGAGCTGGAGCCTGTCCCCCCGCGATCTCTCGGTGAACTACGTGACCGCGGCAACCAAGCCCCGCTGATCTTCTTATTTGTCCAAATACCTCGGGGAGCGCGAGGGGCAGCGCCCCTCGCCCGGGTCGCGCACCGCGCGAAACAGCTCAATAGCCGCGCTTGACCACCGCCATCAGCCGCTCAGAGGGCCTGAAACCGCAGCGCCGATATATACGTCCGGGCGCGCCGTTCCGATCCGCGATCATCACCACATGCACCGCAACGGCCCGCGCCGCGACCTCACCGACGAGCGCGGCACAGATCCCTCGCCCGCGATGCGACGGGCGGGTTTCGACCGATTGAAACCGGGCGATCTTTCCGTCGGAATAGAGCCCCATATCCGCCACCAGAAGATCGCCGTCGAACGCGCCGAACCATTTGGCTCGCCCGGCACCAGATGCCGCGCGATGCGCATCAAACCGGCGCTCGACATAGTCGAGATGGGCCGCTTCGGGGTGACCATCCTCCTCAACTCCGGTGCGGTGCTGCAGGTCGGCCACCTGCGCCCAGTCCGCCGCGCGCTCAACGCGGCGCACCGCGATCCCTTCAGGCATCGGGAACCGGATCAGCCGATCCAGGACCAAGACATCGGTGTCGTCGATCTGAAACCCATCGGCGCCCCATTCGCTCAGATCGGCGTCCAGATCCGGCACATCCCACTGAATGCAGATATGCGGCGCTTGCGGAAAATCTGCCCGAAACTGCGAGATGTCGGCATCTTTGTCGCCGGAGTAGCCGCGAAAAGTCACGCAATTGCCGAACCAGTAGCTCGGCTGTTCGGGCGTGCGCAGCACCATCCGATCAGTATGCGACTCAATCACCTGAGACGTACCGCCGACCAGAATGTCGCTGGCGATGCCAAGCGAGCGGAGAGTCATTCCTCTGCCAGCGTCAGGCGCAGTTCCCTCAGAACCGGCAGCGCGGCGCGCACCCGGTCCGCGCCGATCTGGCGGACCGCTCCGGCAATGATCGGAGAGATCGCCGCAAGCGCCTCATCGCGGGCGCGGCGGCCGGCGGGGCTGACCGAAACCAGTTTCTTGCGGGCATCGTCCCAATCGGGCCGCACATGCACCCAGCCCGCCCATTCTAGCCGCTGCAACGTGTTGGTCATCGCTCCACGCGTCAGATGAAAACTGCGCGCCATCTGGGCCGGAGTGCGCTCCAACCCGCTGTGTGCCAAATGGTTGAGCACCGCGAAATGCGACAGCTCCATCCCCTTGGGCAGCGCCCGCGCCACGCGGTTGCGGGCCAACTGATCAACGGACAGGATCTCCGCGAAAAGGGTTGCGGCCAGGTCTTCTTCGCCGCTGCTCATAATAGGCCTCCAAACGGACGGTCATGGCGGAGCGAGGGCACCTTGCGGCGTGCCTCCGCCACCCGGTCCAAATCAAGATCAATGAATATCGCTCCGGGTTCGGTCCCGGCTTCGGCAAGCACCTCGCCCCACGGCCCGATCGCCATGCTGTGACCATAGGTCTGCCGGGCCCGTTCATCGCGCGCGCCGTGGGTGCCCGTCTGAGCCGCGGCCAGCACATAGGCCCCGCACTCAATGGCCCGCGCGCGCAAGAGCGGCTCCCAATGGGCCGCGCCTGTCGCCGGAGCAAAAGCGGCCGGGATCAGCAAAATCTCCGCTCCCGCCTGCGCCAATCGCCGATAGAGTGCGGGGAAGCGCAAATCGTAGCAAATGCTCAGGCCCAACATGCCGAACGGCGTCTCGCACAGAACGGCTTGATCGCCGGGGCGGTAGCCCTTCGATTCGCTGTAGGACTCGGCGTCGGACAAGGTCACGTCGAACATGTGGATCTTGTCGTAGCGGGCTTTCACCGCGCCATCGGGGCCGATCACAAAGGACCGGTTGGCGTAGCGCCCATCGGGGTCGTCGGTCTTCAGCGCAAGCGATCCGAGCGACAGCCAGACCCCCAGCTCCGCCGCCACATCGCGCAGGCGGGCGAGCGTCGGATCGCTGCGTTCTGGGTGCAGGACCTCCTGCTGACGGCGGCGCAAGAGAGAGACGCAGTTCGTGACTTCGGGCGTCAGGATGAACCCGGCGCCCTGGGCGGCGGCATCGCGCATGGCGCGCTCCGTGACCACAAGGTTTTCCTTCGGATCATCCGAGGAGGTCAGTTGCAAAAGCGCCGCCTTCATCCGTTCAAAAGCGCATCCAGCTTGCCCGCACGTTCCAGGGCATGCAGCTCGTCGCTGCCCCCGACATGGGTTCCACCGATAAAGATCTGCGGCACCGTGCGACGCCCCCCGGCCCGCTGGATCATCGCGGCGCGCAGCTCGGGGTCGCTCACGTCTGTCTCTTGAAAGGCGATACCTTTCTTGGTGAGCAAACGCTTGGCCATGTGGCAAAAACCGCAAAAGCGGGTGGTGTAAATCTCGACGGGTTGCATTGCGTCCTCCTGAACGCTTCAACCCTTAAACATCTTTCGCCACCCTGGCCAGCACCGCGATGCTGACCCGACTGGCCCCGGCATCGAAGGCGGCCTGTGTGGCGGCGCTCAGCGTCGCGCCGGTGGTCATCACGTCATCCACGATCAAGACCGGGCGCCCCTCTGCGCTTCGGCGCGGATGTGGCGCGATGGCGGAGCGTAAAACTTCGGCGCGTTCTTCGCGCCCCTTCCCGTCCAGAACGGGCGTGCGCCGGGGGCGGATCAGAAGGTCCGGACAGAGCTCCACCTCCGCATCATGCGCCAGAGCGCGCGCCATCAGTTCGGATTGGTTGTAGCGGCGGCGCCACAGCCGCAGCCAATGCAGCGGAACAGGCACGACCAACGTGTCGGGTGTAATCCAACGGTGGGCCTTGCTGGCCATCCAGCCCCCGGCCGCCCGCGCCAGATCGGTCCGATCACCATGCTTGAGCGCCAGCACGAAGCGCCGCGCGGCGTCCTGATAGGGAAGCACCGCAACCCCACCCTCCCAAGGGCGGGGTTCTGCCAGGCATTCATCGCACAGCTCATCGCGATTCGATGTGCCAGGCAGAGGCGCGCCGCAGTCGCGGCAGGCCAGCCCGCTGAGGAACCCCATCCCGGCCCAGCAGGCGCCGCACAGGGCAAAGTCCTGCTCCACCCGTTCGCTGCACAAAAGGCATTGCGCCGGGTAGAGCCCCCGCGCCAAGGCTTGCATCACCGCGTTTCTCCCGCCATGTCCCGCGCATGAGCCGCCTCACCGACCGCCCAGCGCTTTTGCGCAACCGCGCCCGCGCCGCCGCCACCGGCCCGGAGCTTTTCCTCCACGAACGCCTGCGCGACGACATCGAAGATCGCCTCGCAATGGTTAACAGGGCGTTTACAGCGCCCGCCGTTGTGACCGGCTGGCCGACCATCTGGGACGGCTGGAACGGCGCGAAGGTCATCACCGATGACGCGCTGCTGTCTCTTGAGGAAAACGCGCATGACCTGGTGATCCACGCGCTATCGCTGCACTGGGCGGATGATCCCGTCGGGCAGCTCGTCCAATGCCGCCGCGCGCTGAAACCTGATGGCCTGCTGATCACGGCCCTCTTCGGAGGAGAGACCCTGCACGAGCTGCGCGCCGCACTCGCCACAGCAGAAAGCCAGATCACCGGCGGGCTGGCCCCGCGCGTGCTGCCGATGGGCGAAATCCGCGATCTGGGAAATCTGCTGAACCGGGCCGGGCTCGCATTGCCGGTGGCCGATAGCGATGAAGTAACGGTGCGGTATGACAGCGCACTTCACCTGATGCGCGATCTGCGCCAGATGGGCGAAGCCAACGCCATGGAGTCCCGCCTGCGCCGCCCGACGACGCGGGGGCTGATGCTCGAAGCCGCACGGCTCTATGCCGACATTCATGGCGAAGACGGCCGCATCCCCGCGACCTTCGAAATCGTCACGCTGACCGGCTGGGCCCCTGCCCCCGACCAGCCGCAACCGCTCAAACCCGGATCGGCCTCGCACCGGCTTGACGACATTTTGCGCGACCTGCGGAACGAAACTTGACGCTGATGCGTTGCCCCGGCACGAGTGCCGTAGCCAGACAGGAGAGCCACATGACCGAAGCCAAGCGCCCGGAACACGCGCCAGCCGATCACCCGAAGATCATGCCCGATCGGATCGGGATCCTGCTGGCCAATCTGGGCACGCCGGACGGCACGGATTACTGGTCGATGCGCCGCTATCTGAACGAATTTCTCAGCGATCAGCGCGTGATCGACTATCCGAAATGGAAATGGCAGCCGCTGCTTCAGCTCATCATCCTGACCAAGCGCCCGTTCTCCAGCGGCGAAGCCTATCGCGGCATCTGGAATAACGACAAAGACGAAGGCCCCCTGCTGACCATCACCCGCGACCAGACCGACGCGATCCGCACCCGGATGGAAGAGGCCCATGGCGACCGCGTGATGGTGGATTTCTGCATGCGCTACGGCAACCCGTCGACGAAGTCGAAGGTCGACGCGATGATCAAAGCGGGCTGCACCAAGATCCTGTTCTTCCCGCTCTACCCGCAATACGCGGGTGCAACCTCGGCCACGGCCTGTGACAGCTTCTTCAAGGCGTTGATGGCCGAAAAGCACCGCCAGCCCGTCGCCCGCGTGGTGCCGCCCTATTTCGACGATCCTGCCTATATCGACGCGCTCGCCCAGTCGGTGGAACGCGCTTATGCCGAAACGGCGGATAAGCCGGACATCCTGGTGTGTTCCTACCACGGCGTGCCGAAGCGCTATCTGCTGGAGGGCGATCCCTATCACTGCCAGTGCCAGAAGACGACGCGCCTTTTGAAAGAACGGCTGGGCTGGGACGACACCCAGATCACCACCACCTTCCAAAGCCAGTTCGGCCCCGAAGACTGGCTACGCCCCTACACGGTGGACCACGTGGCCACGCTGGCAAAAGAGGGCAAGAAGAAGATCGCCGTGATCGCTCCGGCCTTTTCGGCAGACTGCATCGAGACGCTCGAAGAGATCAACGAAGAGATCAAGGAAAGCTTCGAGCACGCAGGCGGAGAGCAGTTCACCTACATCCCCTGCCTCAATGACGAGCCCGCCCATGTGGATGCTTTGGTCGGCGTGATCGAAGCGAACCTGCGCGGGTGGATCTAGCTCCGGGAAGCCGTTTCAGTCAGCCCCACCCGATGCGCCCCCCCCATGGCGGGCGCTCACCGCATAGCCCAAGACACCGAGGTTAGCTGTCCCCAGCCACCTCAGCCGCAATCTGCGCACGGCTCTTCCGGGCGCGCTCGGTCGCGGACTTCAGCTGCCCGCAGGCGGCCATGATGTCTTCGCCGCGCGGCGTGCGGATCGGGGACGCATAGCCCGCCTTGTAGATAATATCCGCGAAACGGTGGATCCGGTTGTTCGAGGACCGCTTATACGGCGCGCCCGGCCATTCATTGAACGGGATCAGGTTGATCTTGGCCGGGATGCCTTCGATCAGCTGGATCAGACGCCGGGCGTCTTCATCCGTGTCATTCACCCCGTTCAGCATCACGTATTCAAAGGTGATCCGCTCGGAATTCGACAGGCGCGGATAGGCGCGCAGCGCGTCCAGCAGCGCCGCGATGTTCCAGCGTTTGTTGATCGGCACCAGCCTGTCGCGCACCTCATCTGTGGTCGCGTGGAAGCTGATGGCAAGCTGACAGCCGATTTCTTCGGCGCAGCGGGCGATTTCTGGCACGACACCCGAGGTGGACAGCGTGATCCGGCGGCGCGACAGGGCAATGCCTTCGCCATCCATGGCGATCTTCATGGCATCGCGCACATTGTCGAAATTGTAGAGCGGCTCGCCCATGCCCATCAGCACGATGTTGGACAGCAGGCGCGTTTCATCCTTGGGCGCGCCGCGCTCGGGCCATTCGCCAAGATCGTCCCGCGCCAGCATGATCTGGCCGACAATTTCTCCGGCGGTCAGGTTGCGCACCAGTTTCTGCGTGCCCGTATGGCAGAAGGAACAGGTCAGCGTGCAGCCGACCTGAGAGCTGACACACAGCGTGCCGCGATCCTCTTCGGGGATATAGACCACCTCGACCTCGTGCCCGCCCGCGATGCGCACAAGGTATTTGCGGGTGCCGTCTTCGGACACATTGCGCACGATCATCTCGGGCAGACCGATGACAAACCGCTCCGCGAGCATGGCGCGGAAGGGTTTGGCCAGGTTGGTCATGTTCGCGAAATCACGCTCACCCCAGTGATAGACCCACTGCCACAGCTGGTTGACCCGCATCTTCACCTGCTTCTCGGGCGTTCCCGCCTCAATCAGGGCATCGCGCAGCTGGTCGCGGGTGAGGCCCACGATATTGACCTTCCCGTCCGGACCTTCCGGGCGCTTGCGGGGGATCGTGATGGCATCGGGCGTGATGGCGTCGGTCATGGTCCAAAGGGTCCTGAAGGGGCGGAAGGCCCCGATATAAGCAAAACGGGCGCCGGTCTCAAACCCGCGCCCGCGAAAAACATGCGCCCGAGGGGCTTATTTGCAGCGATTGCCCGCTTCATCCACCGATGCGGTGAAGCCCAGCAGGCTGAACGTGTCTTGCGTTTGCGTCCCGCGCGCCGAACGGGCGGTCAGAACGGCATTGGCGCCACGCTTCATCGACGCGACGATCTTGGCGTCATCGCCGGGAGTCGCGGGCCAGGCCCATTCGCCTTCGGTGAACAGGTCATAGCTGCTGTCCCCGATCTGCATGCTGACGGTGGAGCCGGGCGCGAACGGGTAGCCCCCGGTAAAGGTCACCTGGCCGCTGACATTGGCGCCGGGACGGTAGAACACGAACAGCAGGATTTTGCCGCGCCGCACTTCGACCGGCTGGCCGTTGCGGGTGTTGAGCGTCTGCTTGGGCTTCGACACGGCGAAGCATTCCTTGGGGTCGCTCTCCACGAAAACGGACCAGTCCGTTTCGCTGGCCACGCGGTTCGTGGTTTCTTCCTGCGCGAACGCCGCGCCGCCGGTCAGCCCAAGGGCCGCCATCGTGAGCGCGAAGAGGGGGGTCTTCAGGGTCATCTCTGTCTTAGCCTCCTGGCTGTCTCGTCTACCTCTGGTCACTTCCGGGGTCCGCTCTGGCGGCGGCATTGCGGGAGGGACCGGCGCTGTGTAACCGATAGATCAGCGTTATCAAATAGCGGCGCAAGGCGAAAGGCTTGGCGCGGGCATGGGCATAAGCTTGCCGGGAGGAAATTCCATGACAGCAGCGCCGGTTCTGGCCGAAGTGTTTCGCGGCGGTCACCAGGAGGGTCAGCACCGCGGCCATGCGGTGATCTGCGGCCCCGACGGGGAGGTGATCGAGGCCTGGGGCGATCCCGGCGCGGTGATCTTCCCGCGGTCGTCCTGCAAGATGGTGCAGGCGCTGCCACTGGTGGAAAGCGGCGCGGCGGATGCGTTCGGTCTGACATCCGCGCAACTGGCGCTCGCCTGCGCCAGCCACGAGGCCGCGCCGATCCACAACGATGCCGTGCGGGCGTGGCTTTCGGATCTGGGCCTAAACGATTCCGATCTGGAATGCGGCCCGCAACCACCGCGTGACCGGGAGGTGAAACACGGCCTGATCCGCGAGGGGCACAGCCCCTGCCGGGTGCATAACAACTGTTCCGGCAAGCATGCCGGGTTCCTGACGCTGGCAAAGCACCTGAAAGCTCCGACCGAAGGCTACGTGCTCCCGGATCATCCGGTCCAGCAAGCCGCGCGCGCCGCCTTGGAAGATACCGCAGGGGAGACCGCCCAAGGCTACGGAATCGACGGATGCTCCGCCCCGAACTATCGGGTGACGCTGGCCGGGCTTGGGCGCTCCATGGCCAGTTTCGCGGCAGCAGGGGCGCGCTCGGATGCCCGCTCCCGTGCGCAGAGCCGTCTGGTCGATGCCATGCGCAGCCACCCGCTGCTGGTCGCCGGTAACGGGCGTGCCTGCACAGAGCTGATGCAGGCCGGGCAAGGGCGTTTTGCGGTCAAAACCGGCGCTGAAGCCGTGTTCATCGCCATCCTGCCGGAAACCGGCCATTCCATCGCGCTCAAGATTGAGGACGGCGCCACCCGCGCCAGCGAAGCGGTGATCGCCGCGCTTCTGGTGCGGCTGGGCGCGGTCGAGCCCGCGCACCCGCTGGTGCAAAAGCGCATGAACGCCGTGCTGCGCAATTTCGCCGGACAAGAGGTCGGGGAAGTGCGGGCCGTGGCCGGGCTGAGCGGCTAGACAGCCCCTGCCCGGCGATCCATCAGGATAGTGCGCTCACCCGGGGGCGATCAGGCGCGGAACTGGTCGCGGCTGTAGCCTTGCAGGAACAAGAGCGCGGTCAGATCGCCATTGCTGACGCGCAGATCACTTTGCGCGGCAACGGCGGGCTTGGCATGAAGCGCAACCCCCATCCCGGCGGCATGGATCATCCCCAGATCGTTGGCGCCATCCCCCACGGCAAGCGCGTCCTGCGCAGAAATGCCCTGCTCCGTGCACAGCGCGTCCAGACGGGCGACCTTGGCCTCGCGCCCAAGGATCGGGGGAATGACCTGGCCGGTCAGCGTGCCGTCCACCGATTCGAGCACATTGGCGCGGTGGCTGTGAAAGCCGATACGTTTCGCGATCTCACCCGAGAAAGCCGTGAACCCGCCCGAGACAAGAGCGGTCTGCGCTCCATGGGCCGTCATCGTCGCGATCAGGCAGCGCCCACCGGGGGCGAGTGTGATCCGGTCATCCAGCACGCGGGTGATGGTGCTTTCCGGCAGCCCCTTCAGCAGCGCCACGCGTTCGGTCAGGGCCTCTTCGAAGTCCAGCTCTCCGTTCATGGCGCGGGCGGTGATCCCGGCGACATGAGCGCCCACGCCTGCCTCATCGGCCAGCTCGTCGATGCATTCCTGCTCGATCATGGTGCTGTCCATGTCGGCCAGAAGCAGCTTCTTGCGGCGGCCATCGGAGGGCAGCGCATTCAGATCGACGCCTTCACTCAGGAGCGCGGCGCGGGTGTCTTCGAAATTGTCCGGGAGCTGCTCAATCTCGAACTCCGCCGCCTCGTCGGGAGACAGCCAGAGCACGTCTCCGCCGCCCCACGCATTGCGCAGCGATTCGGCCAGGTGGGGGTTCAGATGCTCAGGGCGGGCGATGAGAGACACGGTCAACATGCCCCCGCGATAGGCCGCCGGGGCCGCGCAGGCAAGTGGAACGCGGCTCATATTCAAATTGAGATGAATGTGACTTGCTGCAGTGCCGCAGATGTGCATGGTGGTCGGTGGGACACCCTTCCCCAACGAAGGGCGCATATCTGGAAGGATACCAGCAATGGTGACGAATACCCCGGCGACGCGGCCGGCTAATCCGCGTTTTTCGTCTGGCCCCTGTGCCAAACCCCCCACTTGGACTCCCGATGCGATTGCCGATGCCCCCCTGGGCCGGTCGCACCGTGCCGCCATCGGCAAGGATCGCCTGAAGCGCGCGATCGAGGAAACCCGCGATCTGCTGGGCATTCCGGCTGACTACAAGATCGGCATCGTGCCCGCATCGGATACCGGTGCCGTTGAGATGGCGATGTGGTCCTTGCTGGGCGAACGGCCCGCAGAGATGGTCGCCTGGGAAAGCTTTGGCGCGGGCTGGGTGTCCGACGTGGTCAAGCAGCTCAAGATCGAAGCCAATGTGCACGAAGCGCCCTATGGCGAGATCGTCGACATGGCCGCGCTGAACTACGACAACGATGTCGTGTTCACCTGGAACGGCACGACCTCGGGCGTGCGAGTGCCGACCGGCGACGTGATCCCGGCGGACCGTGCGGGCCTGACGATTTGCGACGCCACATCGGCCGCCTTCGCGCAGGACCTGCCCTGGGACAAGCTCGATGTAACCACCTTCAGCTGGCAGAAGGTCATGGGCGGCGAAGCGGCCCACGGGATGCTGATCCTCTCCCCCCGCGCGGTGGAGCGGCTGGAAAGCTACACCCCCGCCTGGCCCCTGCCCAAGATCTTCCGCATGACCAAGGGCGGCAAGCTGATCGACGGGATTTTCACCGGTGCGACGATCAACACGCCGTCCATGATGTGCGTCGAAGACTATCTCTTCGCGCTGAACTGGGCGCGCGAGATCGGCGGTGCTGCGGCGCTGCGCGACCGGGCCGATGCCAATGCTCAGGCGATCTGGGATTTCTGCGACGCGCGCGACTGGATCGCGAACCTCGCCGAAGACGACGCCACACGCTCCAACACCTCGGTCTGTCTGAAATTCACGGACGACCGCATTCAGGACGGTGCTACCTTTGCCAAGGCCGTGCAAAAGCGTCTGGAAGCCGAAGGTGTGGGCCTTGATCTGGGCGCCTATCGCGATGCTCCGGCAGGTCTGCGCATCTGGTGCGGCGCCACGGTCGAGACGTCCGATGTCGAGGCTCTTCTGCCCTGGATCGAATGGGCCTTTGAGGCCGAGATTTCCGCGCAGGGCTGATCGCCAGCCCGCGCCCCCAACCCATTTTTTCAAGGAGTGCCAAAAATGGCCCCCAAAGTTCTTGTCTCTGACAAACTGAGCGAAACCGCCGTGCAGATCTTCCGTGATCGCGGCATCGACGTGACCTTCGATCCTTCCATCGGCAAGGATAAGGACCGCCTGGCCGAAGTGATCGGCGACTATGACGGCCTCGCCATCCGCTCTGCCACCAAGGTGACGGAAAAGCTGATCGAACAGGCCACCAACCTCAAGGTCGTCGGCCGCGCCGGGATCGGGGTGGACAACGTGGACATCCCCGCCGCCTCGCGCCGCGGGATCATCGTGATGAACACGCCGTTCGGGAACTCCATCACCACCGCCGAACACGCGATTGCGATGATGTTCGCCGTGGCCCGCCAGATTCCCGAGGCCAGCGAAAGCACCCATGCCGGGAAGTGGGAGAAGTCGAAATTCATGGGCGTCGAGCTGACTGGCAAGACGCTGGGCGTCATCGGCGCCGGCAATATCGGCTCCATCGTCTGCGACCGCGCGCGCGGGCTGAAGATGAAGGTCATCGCCTACGATCCCTTCCTGAGCGAAGAGCGTGCCGACAAGATCGGTGTCGAAAAGGTCGAGCTGGATGACCTTCTGGGCCGCGCCGATTTCATCACCCTGCACGTGCCGAAAACCGAACAGACCGCCAATATCCTGAGCCGCGAGAACATCGCCAAGCTCAAGCCCGGCATGCGTCTGATCAACTGCGCGCGCGGCGGCCTCGTGGACGAAGAGGCCCTGGCCGAAGCCCTGAAGGAAGGCCGCGTGGCCGGAGCCGCGTTCGACGTGTTCGCCGTCGAGCCCGCCACCGACAGCCCGCTGTTCAACCTGCCCAACGTCGTCGTGACCCCGCATCTGGGCGCCGCCACGACCGAGGCGCAGGAAAACGTTGCCCTTCAGGTGGCCGAACAGATGTCCGACTTCCTTCTGACCGGCGCCGTGACCAACGGCATCAACATGCCCTCGATCACCGCCGAAGAGGCCAAGGTCATGGGCCCGTGGGTCAAGCTGGCGGGCCATCTGGGCCAATTCGCCGGACAACTGACCGAAGAGGCGATCAAGGCCGTGAACATCCTCTATGACGGGGAAGTGGCCGATATGAACCTGGCCGCGCTGACCTCTGCCGCTGTGGCCGGTCTGCTGCGCCCGATGATCGCGGATATCAACATGGTCTCCGCCCCGGTGATCGCGAAGGAACGCGGCATCCAGATCTCGACCACGAAGCAGGACCAGTCCGGCGCGTTCGAGGGCTACATCAAGATCACCGTCGTCACCGAGGAGCGCGAGCGCTCCATCGCGGGCACGGTGTTCAGCGATGGCAAGCCGCGCTTCATCCAGATCAAGGGCATCAATATCGACGCCGAGGTCGGGGAGCATATGCTCTACACCACCAACGAAGACGTGCCGGGCATCATCGGGACGCTGGGCCAGACGCTGGGTGAAAACAGCGTGAACATCGCAAACTTCACCCTGGGCCGCTCCGAAGCCCATGGCGAGGCGATTGCGCTGCTCTATCTGGACGAACAGCCGCCGGAAGACGTGCTCAAGACCCTGTGCGACACCGGCATGTTCAAGCAGGTCCGCCCGCTGCAGTTCGACATGAGCTAAGGGTCGCTTCACCGTGACCCTGGTGAGGGGGCTGTCGGCCCCCTCGCCCTCCCTCTGGGGTATCAAGAAAGAGATCATGATCTACGCCGTCGGAGACATTCACGGGCACCTCAACCAGCTCGACCGTGCGCTCCGCCTGATCGAAGCGGATGGCGGGGCCGATGCACGGGTCGTGTTTCTGGGCGATTACGTGGATCGCGGACCGGACAGCGCCGGGGTCCTGCAACGGCTGATCGACGGCCAGGCCGAGGGCCGCGACTGGATTTGCCTCAAGGGCAATCACGACCGGCTGCTTCAGACCTTTGTCGAAAACGGCAATCATCATGATGACAATATCCGCTCGGGCAAGAGCTGGCTTCACGAAGCACTCGGTGGGCTGACCACTCTGGCCTCCTATGGCGTGGAAGGCGACGATCCAGAGACGCTGTGGAAAGCCGCGCGCAAGGCGGTGCCGCAGGCGCATCTCGACTTCCTGCAGAACCTTCCGCTCTGGCATGGTGAAGACGATCTGATCTTTGTCCATGCGGGCATCCGCCCCGGCCTGCCCATGGGGTTCCAACAGGAAGACGATCTGGTCTGGATCCGTGAGCCGTTCCTGAGCGACACGCGCGATCACGGCGCGCTGATCGTCCACGGCCATACCGTGCAGGAGCGTCCGGTCCATTGCGGCAACCGTGTCAATCTGGATGGCGGCGCGGGTTACGGGCGGCTTTTGGTGCCAGCCGTGTTCACCGGGCGCCGCTGCGAGATCCTGACAGAACGGGGCCGCTGGCCGCTTGAGCCCTGACCCTTTCGCTCTCCGCGCGGGAGGCGTAGGAGAGCCCCATGAAACGCCAGTTCCAGAGCCTGTCTGATCTGCTCGCCCACGGGGCCGATACGGTGATCGACGTGCGCTCCCCGTCCGAATTTGCCGAAGACCACATCCCCGGCGCGATCAATCTGCCCGTGCTGAGCGACGCGGAGCGGGCAAAGGTCGGCACGATCTATGTCCAGCAATCCGCCTTCCTGGCGAGGAAGATCGGCGCGGCCCTGGTTGCGCAAAACTCCGCGCTCCACCTGCAAGGCCCCCTGGCCGACAAGGACGGCGCGTGGAAGCCTTTGGTCTATTGCTGGCGCGGGGGGCAGCGGTCGGGCAGCTTTGCCACGATCCTGGCGCAGGTCGGCTGGCGCGTCGGGCTGATCGAGGGCGGGTATCAGAGCTGGCGGCGACTGGTGCACCGCGCGCTCTATGACGATCCGATCCCGGTCCGCGTCGTGTTGCTGGACGGGCTGACCGGCACCGCCAAGACCGACATCCTGCACCGCTTTGCCGCGCAGGGCGGACAGATGATCGACCTTGAGGGGCTGGCCAATCACCGCGGGTCGCTTCTGGGCGGGCGGCCCGAGGGACAGCCCTCGCAAAAGGCCTTTGAAAGCCGCCTTGCCACCGCGCTTGCCGGGCTGGACCCGGCCCGTCCGGTGCTGATTGAGGCCGAAAGCAACAAGATTGGCGATCTGCATGTGCCGCCCACCTTGTGGGAGGCCATGAAATCCGCCCCTGCCCTGAGAATCGAGGCGCCGCTGGCGGCCCGCGCGGATTATCTGACTGAGGCCTATGCCGACATGGTGGAAGATCGCGCCGCCCTGGTCACCCGACTGGACAAACTGCGCCAGCTGCGGGGCGGAGAGGCCTATGGACGCTGGTGCGATCTGCTCGACGACGGGGATTTTCGCGGGCTCGCGCGCTGCCTGATGGCTGAGCATTACGATCCCGCCTACACCAAATCCCGCGCAGCCCATGAACGGCCCGAGGCGGGGGTGTTGTACAGCGCGACGCTCACCCCTGAGGATCGCGATCAGCTTGCCGGAGCGCTGCTGACGCGCCTTTCGTCAGAGCACGGTGATCCGTGAAGGTCCTTCAGTGATCCGCCCGATCCGGGCGCTGAGACCGGCGATCTCGCCCAGCGCCTGCATGGTTTGATCCGCCTCTGCTTCGGGCACGGCGGCCAGCAGCCCCCCGGAGGTTTGCGGATCGAACAGAAGCGCCGCGTGGGGGGTGTCGGGCATCTCAATAAGCGGCACCGCGCCGCGATTGTCCGCCCACAAGGTCGAGCGCATGCCCGCTTTGGAAAGTTCCAAGGCGCCGGGCAGGAGCGGCACGGCGTCCAGCGTCAGCTCCGCACTCACGTCCGAGGACTCGCACATCCCCCACAGATGACCCGCGAGACCAAAGCCCGTCACATCGGTCATCGCATGGGCCACACCGCGCAGGATACGGCTGGCGGCTCCCTGATCTTGGGTCAGCGCGTCCCAGCAGGCGACCACATCATCGCCGTCCGCCTGCCCGGCCATCTCGGCGGCAAGGATCGTGCCGGAGCCGATGGGCTTGGTCAGGATCAGGACATCGCCGGGGCAGGCGCCGCGCAGGGTGATCGGCTCCGCCTCGCACAGGCCGGTCAGCGCGAACCCGATGGTCAGCTCACTGCCCATTGAGGAATGGCCGCCGACAATGGCCGCGCCCGCCTTGGTCAGAGCATCATGCGTGGTGCGCATGATTTCTTCCATGGTGCGGCGTTGGAGCGTCTCATCCATGCGGGGCAGGATGATCTGCGCCGTTGCCGCCTGAGGCTCCGCCCCCATGGCCCAGATATCGCCCAGGGCGTGAGCGGCGGCGATGCGGGTCATCAATACCGGATCGTCCACCACGGCCCGCAGATGATCGGTGGTGAACACCTGCCGCGCGCCGCCGGTGCGCAGCAGCGCCGCGTCATCGCCGGGCAAGGGTTCAATATCGGCCCTGTCGGTCGGGGGCAGCCCTGCCAGCACCGCGCCAAGCGCGCCCTTGCCGACCTTGGCGCCGCAACCGCCACACATGGGCTTGCCGCCAAGCGCCGCGTCCACGCCCGCCGCGCGGGCGCGCGGCAGGGGCGGCGCGGGCATGGGGCCGAATTCCTTGAGCATGACCATGAATTTGCGGTCGATCCGGTTCTTCCACCGCCACATGAGCCGCCCGCGATAGGCGCGCCCGCCCTTCTCGGCCAGGGCACGCTTTCCGCCCAGCGATACGAGCTTGAGGTAATCCTTCTGCGGGTGGAACGGTTTCATCCGGCCACGTTCCTGCAGCGCAATGCGCAGGTTATGATCGAGCGTCGGCGCAGCGCGCACCGCATAGACCCCGGCCTTGGGGCGCGGCGCATGGCTCAGATGCGCGCAATCGCCCGCAGCGAAGATCGACGGGTCCGAAGTCTGGAGCGTCTTGCCCACACTCAGGTAGCCGTCATGGGTGTCGAGCCCGGTCTCCGCCAGCCAGGGATAGGGCCGCGCCCCAGCAGCGCCGGTGACAAAGCGCGCTTCGATCTGCCCATCTTCCAGCAGGACCGCATCATCGGTGATGCGGGTGACGGCGGCGTGTTCGTGCAGGGTGACGCCCTGCCGCGCCAGCTCCTCCAGCATCGCCTCGCGGGCGCGCTCGGGCATCTCGTCCAGAACGCGGGCACGGTCGATCAGGTGAACGGGCACGGACGCGCGTTTTTGGCGCAAGGCATGGGCCATGGCCATGGCCAGCTCCGCCCCTGCGAGCCCGCCGCCGATGACCGCAGCAGGGCCCGGATCGGCGCGAAACTGCGCCCAGGCATCCGCAAAAGGGCCCAGCGGCTTGGCAGCGATGGCATGATCGGCAAAGCCCGGCAGATCGGGCATCTGCGTGTGGATGCCGATATCGACAGAAGCCACATCGTAGGGCACCGGCGGTCGTCCCGAAACGCGCACGGTCTTGGCCTGCGGATCAATCCCCAAGGCCTTTGCCGGGATCACCCGTGCCCCGGCGATGCGGGCCAGCCGCACCAGATCAATCGACAGATCGTCCCGCGCATAGTGCCCGGCCACAAAGCCTGGCAGCATCCCCGAATAGGCCACCGTGGCACCGGGGTCGATCACGGTCACGCGCACGCCCGGCAGCGGGTTCATGGCCCACATCCGAAGGACAAGCGCGTGGGTGTGGCCACCGCCAATAAGGACAAGATCACGGGTGAGGGGGATGAGGTTCTGCATACCGCTTATGTAGCGCCGCGAAGGGCGCGCGGACAGGGCCTCCACGCGGTCGTGATGCCGCAGCCGCGCCCAAGCGGCGACCCGGCGCGAAGGGAGACGCGCCGGGCCAGCTCTGCTTCAAGAGCTCGCGCAGATCAGAAGCTGCGCTGCCACCCGTGGGCGGCAAAGACCTCTGCCGCGCTGTCGGACTGGACGTAGTCAAGGAACTCCGCCGCGACATCGCGCGTCGCGCCCCGTTCGGTCAGGCCAATCCCGGTGTCGCGGTAGATCGCCAGATCCGGTTCCACGGCCACCATGTCGGCCAGATCGGGATTGTCGATCTGCCAGTGGTTCCAGATCAGCCAGGCGTCGAGGCTTTCATCCTCCTGCCACAGCGAGCGGGCCACGCCGCTATTGGGCGCCCGGACGACGATATTGTCGCGAAACGCCTTGAGCTGCGCGATGTCGCGCATCCGCCCCACGGCGTCTTCCCACATGCCGACTTGCCCGGCGCCCTGGACCACCATGATCTTGGTGCCCGGCTCCAGCAGGCTCTTGAGCCCGTCAAAGCCATCCGGGTTGCCCTTGCGGACCAGGATCGCGGAGGGCCGCATGTAAAGCGGCACGACGCTGTCTTCGACGATCTCGCCATGGGCGGCGAAGAACGCCGTCATCATGTTTTCGGACCCGCTGTAGATCAGGTCGGCATCGGCCTTGGCCTGCTCCATCCACCGCGAGGCAGGGCCTGCGGTGACCTCGACATCGTGGCCGGTCTTGGCCTCAAAGGCGGCGGCCACCTCTTTCATGGCCGGGGTCGGCCCGCCCGGACCATAAAGGCGCAACGTGTCGGCCTCGGCGGACAGAGTGCCGAGCACCGCAACAGCGGTGCCCAGCATGAGGGTGGTGAAGGTGTTCATCCCTGCCGCCTCAGTAATCGCTGGCCATGGGCGCGATCTGCCAGGTCTCGGAGACGATCTGGGAGCCGCGATAGGTCAGGACATAGCGCACCGGGATCGGCATTTTGCCGGTGAACACCACATTGGCGGAGACGGTCGCGCCCGCGGGGTTTTCGTGGACGCTCAGATCGTCGACCGCCACGTCGAGCATGCCCTGGGCACCAGTGAATTTGGTCCAGACACCTTCGATCGCGGCCGCATCGGCGTACCGTCCATCGAGCGGGCCCCCAACCCATTCGAAAACGGCGCTGTCCGCATAGGTTTCGGTGATGCCCGCGACATCGCCGGAGCCGATGGCGGCGAAATGGGCCTGCGCCAGATCGGCATGGGCCGCACTATCCGCAAGCGCCGCGTTCCCGGCGAAGGCAAAGATCACGAGGGCGGTGCGAAGGGTGGTTCCGTGAGAGATGGTCATGGCAAGTGCTCCTGTCATTGGCTGGTCAATGCAGGAACTACGGGTGCGCGCGGGGATTATTCCCGGTGCTTTGAAAAAAGCCTGCGCCGCTACGGCGCGCGCCATTCTCCGGCCCAGCCATCGCCCCGCTGGAACACGGCGCGGATGTCGGGGCGTGCAAGACGCACGACATCCAGAACCGCCACATTCAGCGTGATTCGGGCGAAGGCCTCGAAGGCCGAGCTGCGATGATAGTCCGTGGGGCCGTCGATGACCCGCCCGGGTGGCGGGGTCATGCCGTATTGGCTCTGCTCGAACGGGCTCAAGCTGTCCCAGACAGCGCCAAGCGCGGGGCCGCTCTCCACGGTCGCGATGCCGGTTGCGCGCAGATGCAGACGCGCCTGCGGATCCCAAAGATGCAGCCCGGCGCGCGGGTCGGCCCGCAGCTCTGCGATCTTGGTCGAAAACAGATCGGCATAGACCGTCAGCGTGCCTGCCGCGCGATCCGCGCCGCGCAATACGACAGAGCGCATTTGCGGCCCCTCAGCGCCCCAGGTCCCGAAGGTGGCGATTGGATCGGCCCCATCGGCCCCGAAACGGTCCCAGGCAGCGGTCCAGAGATCAGGCAAACCCGTCATAGACGTGGAAAGGGCCGCCCCAAAGGAGCGACCCTTGATCCCTTAGGCTTGGGCGTCGCGCGGGATGCGCAGCACCTGACCGGGGTAGATCTTGTCCGGGTCGGACAGCATCGGCTTGTTGGCCTCGAAGATCTCGGTGTAGCGGGCGCCGTTGCCCAGATGCTTCTCCGCGATCTTCCACAGGTTCTCGCCCTTGGCGACCGTGTGGAACAGGGGCTCTTCGGCGCTGTCATCTTCGACCTTGGCGACGCCAGCGGCGTTCCCGGCGGCGAGGATGATCTTCTCACGGGTTTCGGCATCCTTCGGGGTGCCTTTGACCTTCACGGTGTCGCCTTCGACTTCGATTTCGACGCCTTCCGTGTCCAGCCCCAGGTCCTCGACTTCCTTGCGGATGTCTTCAGCCTTGGGGGCTTCGTCTTCGTCTTTCTTCCAGAAATTGAACAGGCCCATGGGAAGCCTCCTTCTATTGGTGACTCAAAGAGGATGGCCGCTATGGCCGCAAAGGAAAAGGGGGAATCATAGAGGGATTCGCATCCCGTCGCGTCCGACATAAAGCGGCCCGGACCAATGGCGCGCGACCTCGCGGCGCCAGTCTTCTTCGGTGAAATCGGGATCATCCGACGGTACCAGGTGGTGCAGCGCAAGCGCGCCCACGCCTGCTTGCGCGGCGATACGCCCCACCTCGGCTGCGGGGGCGTGGCTGCGCTCCAGATGGGTGCGCAGGCGGTCATCCCCATTGCCCACCCGCGCACAGAGCGCGTCGATCCCGGCGGAGAGCATGGCTTCATGCACCAAGAGGTCGCTGCCCTGGGCAAAGCGCGCCATCTCTTCCATCGGCGCGGTATCGCCCGAGAAGGTGACGCTGCGCGAGCCCGTGACGCGCAGGGCAAAGCTGTCGGTGATCGGCGGATGCACATTGCGCATCGCCGCCAGGGAAAGCGGGCCAATCTGCGCCCCCGGCTCAATTGGCTGGAACTGCGGCAGGGCGTGCAGATCAGGGCGCCCCTCATCCGCGATCCGCAGGGAGATATCGAACGCCATCGCCGCGCAGAAATGGCGCCAGTACTCCGCCAGCCCATCGGGACCATAGACGGGCAGCTCCCGCGCCAGCCCCGCCGTCCAGGCGGTGTGCAGCAGCGGGCCCAGCTCAAGATAATGGTCGGAATGCAGGTGGGTGATGCAGATGGCATCCAGCTCGTGCAGCCCCACCCCGGCACGAATCAGGCCCTGGCTTGCGCCAAGGCCTGCGTCGATCAGCACCTTTTGCCCGTCCAGCTCCAGCAAGCTGGCGGTGGGCATCGGAGAGCCGGGCCGGATCGCCGGCCCGCCCTTCACGCCCAGCAAGGTGACTGCGTTCATTGCCCCTCCGGGGTTCCGTCGAAGTGCTTTTCAAGCCCTTTCCAGCAGTCGATGTAATCGTCCTGCACCGGTGCTTCCTTGGCGGCGAAGCTGGTGAGATGCTGGGGGAAGCGGGTCTCGAACATGAAGGACATGGTATTGTCCAGCTTCTCCGCTTTCAATTCCGCATTCGACGCGCCCTCGAACGCATCGCGGTCCGGGCCGTGCGGGATCATCATGTTGTGGAGCGACATGCCGCCGGGAACAAAGCCCTGCGGCTTGGCGTCATACTGGCCGTAGATGTTGCCCATCAGCTCGGACATCAGGTTCTTGTGATACCAGGGCGGGCGGAAGGTGTTTTCGGCCACCATCCAGCGTTCGCGGAACAGCACGAAGTCGATATTGGCCGTGCCCGGCACGCCCGACGGCGCGGTCAGCACGGTGAAGATCGACGGATCGGGGTGATCGAACAAGATCGCGCCGACCGGGCAATAGGTGGTCAGGTCGTATTTGTACGGCGCGTAGTTGCCATGCCAGGCCACCACATCCAGCGGAGAAGCAGGCACATCGCAGCGGTGGAACTCACCGCACCATTTTACGGTGATGGTCGAGGCGACCTCGCGGTCTTCGAACGCCGCGACGGGCGCTTTGAAGTCGCGCGGGTTGGCCATGCAGTTGGCGCCGATCGGGCCACGGCCCGGCAGGTCGAACTTCTGACCGTAGTTCTCACACACGAAGCCGCGCGCGGGGCCTTCGAGAAGCTCCACCCGATAGACCAGACCACGCGGGATCACACCGATCTCTTGCGGGGCGAGGTCAATGATGCCCAGCTCGGTGTAGAAGCGCAGCTTGCCGTCCTGCGGCACGACCAGAAGCTCACTGTCGGCGGAGAAGAAATAGTCGTCCTCCATCGATTCGGTGACCAGGTAGATGTGGCTCGCCATCCCGGCCTGGGTGTTCACGTCCCCGGCCGTGGTCATGGTGCGCATCCCGGTCAGCCAGGTCAGGCCGTCCTGCATCGGCACCGGATCCCAGCGATACTGGCCCAGAGAGGCAATGTCCGGTTCCTGGTTGGGCGCGGATTTCCAGTAGGGCAGGTCAATCTTGGTGTAGCGGCCCGAATGCTTCACGGACGGGCGAATGCGGTAGCACCAGGTGCGCTCCACGTTCTCCGCGGTGAAGGCGGTGCCGGAGAGCTGCTCACCATAGAGGCCGTAGGCACATTTTTGCGGGCTGTTCATGCCCTGCGGGAGCGAGCCAGGCAGCGCTTCGGTCTCAAAATCATTGCCCCAACCGGGCATGTAGCCCTCGTGCGGGCCGGGGTGACTGGGCGCGACGGTCATGTCGCGGGGGGTGGGTTGATCTTTCATGGGGGTCCTCCAACTCTGCGCCGGAAAATATGGTTACAAACGTAACTGTCAATGACCCGAGGTCAGGAAGCGGACCTCGCTGATCTCGGCCTCAAAGAACGGAAAGAAGGCGTCGGTGCCGGGAAAATGACCGATCCGGACCCGTGTCGGGATGGTGAACCCATCGAATTGGCCAAACGCGAGAAGATCACCCCCAAAGGGCTGAAGCCGGTGCATGCGGTCGGGATTCACATCGCTCCACCGGGCGATCACGGCGCGCGTCGGCTGACCGTTCGGCAAAAGGGAAAGATCAACGACATGATCATGACCGTCCAGCGTGAAGACGACGCGCGCGGTGTCGGGCCCGGCCTCCTCCCACCGCACCCCCGGCCCCGGAAGCGCCGCGGCCGGGGTCCAGAGCACCGCCTCGATCACCTGCCGCCCAAGCGCGGAGCGATCATGGTCGGCCCCCTTCCCCACACGGGCAACGGGGATCAGCCCCATCAGCCAGAACCGCGTCCACGCCCCGCTGTCCGAGCCCCCAACCCGCATGACGCCGTCCTTGGCGCTCATCCGCCAGATGAACCCATGCGGCGGAGCGAGGATCTGACGCGCGCTCATCGCCATGGCGCGCGGTTGGCTGGCGTCACCCAGCCGGAAGGTGCCCGTCATACGCAGCTCGGCCACCGGGGTTAAAGGCGCGCCTTCCGCTATGGCAAAGCTCAGGTAGCGCCGCGCGGGTTCGGGCAAACCATCGAGCATCGCCGGATCGAACCGGGCCGGATTGACAGGCGCCGTCGCGCGCAGGCGCGCCCATTCCCGACGATCGGCCAGCCGGTCAACGCCGCGCCACAGCGCTAGGCCAACCAGCAGCGCCAGCACAGTGACAATGAAGATCCGCATGTGGTCCCTTTCCGCTCCGCCTGTCGCATTCTATCATGCGCCGCTGCTGACAGGAGCCCCCATGATCATCCGTGACGCGACCCCCGCCGATGCCGCCGCCATCACTGCGCTGCACAATCACAATGTGCGCGAAAGCACTGCGCTCTGGACCGTGGAGGAGACCACCGAGGCGGACCGCGCGGCGTGGATCATCCAGCGGCAGGCTGCGGGCTTTGCCGTGCTCGTGGCGGATGCGCCCGGATTTACGGGCTATGCCAGTTACGGACCGTTCCGGGACAAGGACGGGTATGACCTGACGGTCGAAAACTCCGTCTATGTCACGCCCGAGGCGCAAGGACGCGGCATTGCCCGCGCCCTCATGGAAGCCCTGATCGAACATGCCCGCGAGCGCGGCTTCCACGCAATGATCGGCGCTGTCGAGAGCGCCAATGCCGGATCCCTGCACCTGCATCGCAGCCTCGGCTTTCAAACCGTCGGCCAGATGCCCCAGGTCGGACAGAAATTCGGACGCTGGCTGGACCTGACGCTGGTCCAGCTTACATTGGACGCGTCTTCCACACCGCCCGGCTAAAAAACCCTTGCCAACTTGGCTTTCGGGGTCTATGCGGGCCACTTCATCAGGAACCCACCGGGAATCAGGGTCACCTTGCATGGCGAGGGCTCTCCGGTGATGTGGAAAGGAAAAAGGCGATGAACGCCCAAGACCTGCGGGGCAAAACCCCCGAAGAGCTGCGTGAGCAACTCACCCAACTGAAGAAAGAGGCCTTTAACCTGCGTTTCCAGCAGGCGTCCGGCCAACTTGAAAACACGGCTCGTATGCGCTCCGTGAAGCGCGAAGTTGCCCGTGTGAATACCATTCTGAACGAGAAAGCGGCTGCCGCCGCTCAGGAGGCCTGATCCATGCCTAAGCGTATCCTTCAGGGCACCGTTGTCTCCAACCAGAATGCCCAGACCGTGACCGTCCTTGTCGAGCGTCGCTACAAGCACCCGCTGCTGCACAAGACCGTTAAGTCGACCAAGAAATACCGCGCCCACGACGAGAACGACACGTTCGCAGTTGGGGATATCGTGCGTATCCAGGAATGCGCTCCGCGTTCCAAAACCAAACGCTGGGAGGTGATTGCCTCCTAAGGCAGCCACATTCTGGTTTGAGCGAAACCCTGGGGCATCCAACTGCGAAAGCGGGCCCCACAGGTCGGGAGAAACCCCATGATCCAGATGCAGACCAATCTGGATGTCGCTGACAACTCCGGTGCTCGCCGGGTTCAGTGCATCAAGGTCCTCGGCGGCTCGCACCGCCGTTACGCATCCGTGGGCGACATCATTGTGGTGTCGGTCAAGGAAGCGATCCCGCGCGGCCGCGTGAAGAAAGGTGACGTCCGTAAGGCCGTCGTCGTGCGCACCGCCAAGGAAGTCCGCCGTGAAGACGGCACCGCCATCCGCTTCGACAAGAACGCGGCTGTGATCCTCAACAACAACAACGAGCCGGTCGGCACCCGTATCTTCGGGCCGGTGGTTCGTGAGCTGCGCGCGAAGAACTTCATGAAGATCATCTCGCTCGCTCCGGAGGTGCTGTAATGGCTGCTAAACTCCGTAAAGGTGACAAGGTCATCGTCCTGACCGGCAAGGACAAGGGCAAGACCGGCGAGATCGAAAGCGTCGATCCGAAGTCCGGCAAAGCCATTGTCGGCGGGATCAACATGGCCATCCGCCACACCCGCCAAAGCCAGACCACCCAGGGCGGCCGTCATCCCAAAGCGATGCCGATCGAACTGTCCAACCTGGCCATCGTCGATGCCAACGGCAAAGCGACCCGCGTCGGCTTCCGCATGGAAGGTGACCAGAAGGTCCGCTTCGCCAAAACCACGGGGGACGTGATCTAATGCTGGACAAAGCAAGCTACACCCCGCGGCTCAAGACGCTCTACCGCGAAGAGATCAAGGCCAAGCTGAAAGAAGAATTCGGCTACAAGAACGCCATGATGATCCCGGGTCTGGACAAGATCGTCCTGAACATCGGCGCCGGCGCTGAATCCGTGAAGGACAGCAAGAAAGCCACCCGCGCCGCCGAAGATCTGACCGCAATCGCCGGTCAGAAGGCCATGGTCACCCGCGCCAAGAAGTCCATCGCTGGCTTCCGCGTGCGTGAAGACATGCCGCTCGGCGCAAAGGTGACCCTGCGCGGTGACCGGATGTATGAATTCCTCGATCGCCTGATCACCATTGCCATGCCCCGCATCCGCGACTTCCGCGGCGTGTCCGGCAAGAGCTTTGACGGTCGTGGCAACTACGCCATGGGCATCAAGGAACACATCGTCTTTCCCGAAATCAACTTCGACCAAGTGGACGAAGTGTGGGGCATTGACGTCGTGATCTGCACCAACGCGAAGACCGACGCAGAGGCGAAAGCCCTGCTGACGCACTTCAACATGCCGTTCAACAGCTAAGGGATTCGAGAAATGGCGAAGAAATCCATGATCGAACGCGAAAAGAAGCGGGAACGGCTGGTTGCGAAATACGCCGCCAAGCGCGCCGCTCTGAAAGAGATCGCGAACGATGAATCGAAGCCGATGGAAGAGCGCTTCAAGGCCCGCCTCAAGCTGGCCAAGCTGCCGCGCAACTCCGCGCCGTCGCGTCTTCACAACCGTTGTCAGCTGACCGGGCGTCCTCACGCTTATTACCGGAAGCTGAAAGTCAGCCGTATCATGCTGCGGGAAATGGGCCAGCAGGGCCAAATCCCCGGCCTGGTCAAATCGAGCTGGTAAGGAGGTCAGACTATGAACGATCCTATCGGTGATATGCTGACCCGTATCCGTAACGCTCAGATGCGTGGCAAATCCTCCGTGGAAACGCCCGCCTCCAAGCTGCGCGGCTGGGTTCTGGATGTGCTGGCCGACGAAGGCTACATCCGCGGCTACGAAAAGTGCGATGGCAAGGACGGTCACCCCGCCCTGCGCATCGAGCTGAAATACTACGAAGGCGCTCCCGTCATTCGCGAACTCAAGCGGGTCTCCAAGCCCGGCCGTCGCGTCTACATGGGCGTCAATGACATCCCGCAGGTCCGTCAGGGTCTGGGCGTGTCGATTGTCTCCACCTCCAAAGGTGTGATGTCGGATGCAAATGCACGTGCGGCCAATATTGGCGGCGAAGTGCTTTGCACGATCTTCTAAGGAGGCCCGGAAATGTCTCGTATTGGTAAAAAACCGGTCGAGCTTCCCTCGGGTGTCGAGGCGAAGATCAGCGGCCAGCAGATCGAAGTGAAGGGCCCGAAAGGCACCCTGAGCTTCACCGCGACCGACGATGTCACCCTGTCCGTCGAAGACGGCTCCGTGAAGGTTGAACCGCGCGGCAAGTCCAAGCGCGCGCGCCAGCAGTGGGGCATGTCCCGCACGATGGTGGCCAACATGGTGACCGGCGTGACCGACGGCTTCAAAAAAGAGCTGGAGATCAACGGTGTGGGTTACCGGGCTCAGATGCAGGGCAACACCCTGAAGCTGAACCTGGGCTATTCTCATGACGTCAACTTCGAAGTACCCCAGGGCGTGACCGTGACGGCTCCCAAGCCGACCGTGATCATCATTGAGGGCGCGGATCCGCAGCTTGTGGGTCAGGTTGCGGCGAACATCCGCGAATGGCGCAAGCCCGAGCCCTACAAGGGCAAAGGCATCAAGTATGTCGATGAATATATCTTCCGCAAGGAAGGTAAGAAGAAGTAAGGGCACACAGATATGGCTAACAATAAGAGAACTCTGTTCCTTAAGCGCCGTCTGCGCGTCCGGAACAAGCTTCGCAAGGTGAATGCCGGTCGCGTGCGGCTGTCGGTTCACCGCTCCAACAAGAACATCTCGGTTCAGCTGATCGACGATGTGGCGGGCCGTACCCTGGCCGCCGCCTCCTCGCTCGAGAAGGATCTGGGTGTCGTGGGCAAGAACAACATCGACGCCGCCAAGAAGGTGGGTGCCGCGATCGCAGAGCGCGCGAAAGCCGCTGGCGTGACCGAAGCTTACTTCGATCGTGGTGGCTTCCTGTATCACGGCAAGGTGAAGGCTCTGGCCGACGCTGCTCGTGAAGCTGGCCTGAAACTGTAAGGAGACGCGCAAATGGCACGTGAACCGCAAAAGGGGAACCGTCGCGAACGCGAAGAGGCTCCTGAATTCGCCGATCGCCTTGTCGCGATCAACCGGGTGTCCAAGACCGTGAAGGGTGGTAAGCGTTTTGGCTTTGCCGCGCTCGTGGTCGTGGGCGATCAGAAGGGCCGTGTTGGCTTTGGCAAAGGTAAGGCCAAGGAGGTCCCCGAGGCCATCCGCAAAGCCACCGAATCCGCCAAGCGCAACATGATCCGTGTTCCGCTCCGCGAAGGCCGGACGCTGCACCACGACATGTCGGGCCGTCACGGCGCCGGCAAGGTGGTCATGCGCACCGCCCCGCAGGGTACCGGTATCATTGCCGGTGGTCCGATGCGCGCCGTGTTCGAGATGCTGGGCATCCAGGACGTCGTCGCGAAATCGATCGGCTCGCAGAACCCGTACAACATGATCCGCGCCACCCTGAACGGCCTGCAGAATGAGCAGTCCCCGCGTCAGGTGGCTCAGCGTCGCGGCAAGAAGGTCGCGGACATCCTGCCCAAGACCGACGCACCCGTGGCGGAAGCCCCGGCTGAAGCGGCCGAAGCGTAAGGAGACTGAGCAATGGCAAAGACCATCGTCGTCAAGCAGATCGGTTCCCCGATCCGCCGCCCGGCCAAACAGCGTCAGACGCTGATCGGCCTCGGCCTCAACAAAATGCACCGCACCCGTGAGCTGGAAGACACCCCTTCCGTGCGCGGCATGGTGGAATCGATCCCGCACCTGGTCGAGATCGTCGAAGAAAAAGGCTAAGCATCCCTGCTAAGCCAGATTATGCCGCCCCGCTCTTCATTGAGCGGGGCGGTTTTCGTTTGTGATCCCCCGCCCCGGCGCGGGCTCAACATGCCGACACAAAAAACAAAGGGCCGAAGTTTTCACTTCGGCCCTTTCATTCCGTCGGTTTCCCGCAGGTTATCAGGAGACCAGCGGCTTTTGGTTTTGCTGGTGACGCATCGCCAAACGGCGGGCCATACGGCCGGTGGCCAAATGACGTGCGGCAATCGCCTCTTCATGGGCATCGCGCAGCTCGGGGAAGAGCGCAAAAATCTCTTCGCGGGCTTCACGTCCGACCCCTTTGAGCGCCTCATCGCCGGTGTAGAGCGATTCCGTCTCCGCACCTTCCGAGAAGATGATCTGGTGGTCGTCGAACAGGATGTGCACGTAGGTCACTTCGTTCAACTCCTCCGCGACATCGATCCCCTCCAGCATCAAAAGCTGTTTCGCCGCGACCAACACCTCGTCCGTCCCAAACATGCGCTGTGCAATACGCGAGCGCACCAGAACGCGGTGCTGAGGCGAAATCAGAAGATCGGCAGCCGGGATATTGTCGCCAAGCGCACCGGCACGGACGCGAATCGGGCGCAGCTTGCTGCCTTCAGCCATCCGCGCGCCCGCCACATGGTGCGACCCGACCCAACGGACTTCCTGGAAGCCGTTGTCGCGAGTCTTCACCAGATCACCCGACCGGATCGCGCCCGCGGCCTTAAGCCCGTCAGCGGTTTCGATCATCACCGTATCGGCAAAGCATGGGCCGGAAGGGGGATACCATGCCTCAGGATTGGTGCCGATATCATAGAGGAAGCCGTTGCTATCGCTGGAGCCGACATATTCCACACTCACGGACGAGATCCCGTTGGGGTCATTGATCGTGATGTAGCCGATTTCGTTTGCCTGCAACGCGCCGCCGCTCACCACGGCGGTGGACCGGCCACGTATCGTTGTCAGCCCACCGTCTCCGCTTCCGGTGTAGTCACCGTCTGCGTTGTTGGTCAGGGTGATGCGAGGGTCGTTCAATAGATCGACCTTTTCACCGTTAATGTACACGTACATGACCTCGGTTCCGCTGGCGAGCGAGTTGCTGAGATCCGTGAAGGCGATCTGCACGTCGGTCACATACGCGGGTTCACCTGTTTGGGTGGTGTAGTTGTGCGTGTAAGTTTCAGACGAGTTTCCGCTCGCCCCCAGCCACCAGGCATAGTTGCCATTTGGGGAATTGAAGCCTGCGTCGTAGTTAAACCCGGTCGTATTGTCGATGCTTCCATCCGAACTGGTGGTCGTCGACAGATACGAATATCCGTCCGCGGTCGTGAATCCTTGAGTCAGCCGTACAGCGTTAAACACAGCAGATTCAAGCTGGGAGTCATATGCCATTACTATCTCCTTGAGTGCGTACACTCATCAAGACAAGGCACCAATGTCTGAAAAATGCGGCCAAGCTCCGCGGAGCGGGGACCCTACTGAACATATACAGACACCAAGTAGCCAGTGAAGGTTTCTCAGATATCGAAGAATCACTATGTGATCCTGTGCACTGGATAATCTGCTCACACCGCCAATGTCAAGATTTTGGCGCATTTCGCAGCTTTTCGGCCCATTTTTCGACGTTTTCGGCGGTTTTTCGCTTTATGCCGTTTCTGGAGTCTTCCCAATCCGTTCGGGCTTGCCCCACCGTTGGCGGACATCGCTTGCATTGACCAAGGCGGATCGTTATGGACGCCCGATGTGGGAGACCCCCACATATTTATCTTAACGCAAGCCGTGTCCCCTCTATTTGCGCTTCGCAGAGGGTCGTCCGGCAAAGGAGAAGCGACATGAAACTGAATGAACTCCGGGACAACCCCGGCGCCGCCAAGAAACGTATGCGTGTGGGCCGTGGCCCCGGCTCCGGCAAAGGTAAGACCGGTGGCCGTGGTATCAAAGGTCAAAAGTCCCGTTCGGGTGTGGCCATCAACGGCTACGAAGGCGGCCAGATGCCGATCTACCAGCGTCTGCCCAAGCGCGGCTTCAACAAGCCGAACCGCAAGGTCTACGCTGTCGTGAACCTCGGCCTGATCCAGAAATTCATCGACGCCGGCAAGCTGGACGCCGCCAACATCACCGAAGAGACGCTCATCGAGAGCGGCCTGGTGACCCGGTCGCGTCTGCGCGACGGCGTGCGCGTCCTGGGCAAGGGCGAGCTGACCGCGAAAGCCACCATCACCGTGACCGGCGCCTCCAAGGGTGCGGTCGAGGCGGTGGAGAAGGCTGGCGGTAAACTCACCGTCACCGCCCCGGCTGCGGCTGAGTAACAGGTTGTCGGCGGGTCTTTGCCCGCTTAGATACCTGTCATGTTTCCAATGCGCGCCGCCGGCCGGAAACGGTTCGGCGGCGCCTGCATGAGAAGAGAAGGGCCCACATGGCATCCGCAGCAGAACAGATGGCCTCCAATCTGAGCTGGAGCACTCTCGGCAAAGCGACCGAACTGCGTCAGCGAATCTTCTTCACCATCCTTCTTCTGGTGGTCTACCGCATCGGCACGTTCATCCCCGTTCCGGGGATCGACGGTCAGGCCTTGCGCGACTTCATGGAAGGCGCGGCCAGCGGGATCGGGGGCATCTTGTCGATGTTCACCGGCGGCGCGCTGTCGCGGATGGGGGTCTTTGCTCTGGGCATCATGCCTTACATCTCGGCCTCGATCATCGTGCAGCTCCTCGGCTCCATGTGGGAGCCGCTCAAGCAGCTCAAGAAGGAGGGCGAGCAGGGGCGCAAGAAGATCAACCAATACACCCGCTACGGCACCGTCGCTCTGGCGACGTTCCAGGCCTATGGGCTTGCCGTCAGCCTCGAAGCCGGGAGCCTCGCCTCTGATCCGGGCATGTTCTTCCGCGCCGCCTGCGTCATCACGCTGGTCGGGGGCACCATGTTCCTGATGTGGCTGGGTGAACAGATCACCGCGCGCGGGATCGGTAACGGCATCTCGCTGATCATCTTCGTCGGCATCATCGCGGAAATCCCCGCCGCTCTCGCCCAGTTCCTGAGCCAGGGCCGGTCCGGCGCGGTCAGCCCCGGCGTGATCGTGGGCGTCTTTGCCATGGTCATCGCGGCGCTTGCCTTTGTCGTGTTCATGGAGCGGGCCCTGCGCAAGGTGCACATCCAGTACCCGCGCCGCCAGGTCGGCATGAAGGTCTATGACGGCGGCTCCTCGCACCTGCCGATCAAGGTGAACCCGGCGGGCGTGATCCCGGCGATCTTCGCCTCTGCCCTGCTGCTGCTGCCGACCACGCTGTCCACCTTCTCGGGCGGGCAGACGGGGCCGGTCATGTCCACCATCCTGGCCTATTTCGGGCCCGGCCAACCGCTGTACCTGCTGTTCTTCACGGCGATGATCGTGTTCTTCACGTTCTTCTACACCAAGGAAGTCGCGTTCAAAGTCGATGACGTGGCCGACAACCTGAAGAACCAGAACGGCTTCGTCCCCGGCGTGCGCCCCGGCAAGCGGACCGCGGAATATCTGGACTATGTTGTGACCCGCCTGCTGGTGCTGGGCTCCGCATATCTGGCCTTTGTCTGCCTCCTCCCGGAGATCATGCGTTCGCAGCTTTCCATTCCTTTCTATTTCGGGGGCACTTCCATTCTGATTATTGTTTCCGTAGGGATGGATACGATCCAACAGGTGCAGTCGCATCTGCTTGCCCATCAGTATGAAGGGCTGATCGAGAAATCCCAGCTGCGCGGTCGCAGCAAAGCTGGGGCCGGAAAGAAACGCAGGAAGGGACCCGCGCGCAAATGAATATTATCCTTCTCGGACCGCCCGGAGCAGGCAAAGGCACTCAGGCCCGCCGGCTCGTTGAGACCCGCAAGATGATGCAGCTGTCCACCGGCGACATGCTGCGAGAGGCTCAATCCAGCGGCTCCGAGATGGGCAAGCGCGTGGCCGATGTGATCGCTCGCGGTGAACTGGTCACCGATGAGATCGTCATCGGCCTGATCCGCGAGAAGCTCGAAGGCGAGCGTCCTGAGGGCGGCTTCATCTTCGACGGCTTCCCCCGCACGCTGGCCCAGGCGGATGCTCTGGGCGAACTGCTTGGCGAAGAAGGCATGACGCTCGACACCGTGGTCGAAATGCGCGTGGATGACGATGTGCTGGTCGAGCGGGTTGAAAACCGCGCCCGCGAAGCCGCCGCCGCCGGAGAGCCGGTGCGCCCCGACGACAATGCGGAAAGCCTGCGCACGCGGCTGATGGCCTATTACAAACAAACCTCGCCGCTGATCGGCTACTACCACGCCAAGGGTAAGCTCCAGTCCATCAACGGCCTGGGCCAGATCGACGAGGTTGCCGAGCGGCTCAGCGGCGCGCTCGACGGTTAAGGCGCCCGAGCTCTACAAAGCACCAAAGGCTGAGTGCCAACCATAAAAAGCGCGCGGGGTCAGACGATCCCGCGCGCTTTCTCTTTTCCGATTGGATGGACCGCCCTGCCCTACCGATCGCTCTCACGCCAGCGGGGGTTGATCCAGGGCGCTGCGTTGTCACGCGGCAGGCTCCGGCCCAGGATGTGATCCGACACCTTTTCACCCACCATTATCGACGGCGCGTTCAGGTTCCCATTCGTGATACGCGGGAAGATCGAGCTGTCAGCGACGCGCAGGCCGTCCACGCCGATCACCCGCGCCTGCGGATCCACCACGGCGCCCGGATCGTCAGCCGCGCCCATCCGGCAGGTGCCGCAGGGGTGATAGGCGCTTTCGGCGTGCTCAGCGATGAAGGCGTTCAGCTCCTCATCGGTCTGCACATCGGCGCCGGGCTGGATCTCTTTGCCGCGGAACGGATCGAAGGCCTGCTGCCCAAAGATCTCCCGGGTCAGGCGGATGCAGTGGCGGAAATCGCGCCAGTCGTCCTCATGGCTCATGTAGTTGAACCGGATCTCGGGGGCTTCCTGCGCCGCGCCGGACCGCAGCCGCACATGCCCCCGGCTCTTGGAGCGCATCGGCCCAACATGGGCCTGGAAGCCGTGGCCTTCCGCAGCCGCCTGCCCGTCATAGCGCACGGCGATGGGCAGGAAGTGATACTGGATGTCGGGATACTCGACCCCGGCGGCAGAGCGCAGGAAAGCCGCCGATTCGAACTGGTTCGACGCACCGGGACCCGTGCGGGTGAACAGCCATTTGGCACCGACGAAGGCTTTGCCCAGGAGGTTCCAGTATTTGTAGAGCGTGATCGGCTGGGTGCAGGCCTGCTGGATGTAAAGCTCCAGATGGTCTTGCAGATTGCCGCCGACACCAGGCCGGTCCGCCACCAGGTCGATGCCGTATTCGGCCAGATGGGCGGCGGGACCGATGCCGGACAGCATCAGAAGCTTGGGCGAATTGATGGCCGATGCGGCCACGATCACCTCAGCACCCGCGCGGATGGTGTCCACCTTGCCTCCGCGCTCGACCTCAACCCCGACCGCGCGCCCGTTCTCGATCACCACGCGCCGTGCAAAGGCGCGGATCAGATCACAGTTGGGGCGCTTCAGCGCAGGTTTAAGATAGGCATTCGCCGCCGACCACCGCTGACCGCGATGGACCGTCATTTCCATCGGGCCAAAGCCCTCTTGCTTCTCGCCGTTATAATCTGAGGTGGTTTCGAACCCGGCCTGCGCGCCCGCTTTCACGAAGGCGTCGTGCAACGGGATATCGCGCGGGCCGCGCGTGACGTGCAACGGGCCATCCGTGCCGCGCCAATCGCGGTCGCCGCCATGGCCGCGCGGATCCCAGTTTTCCATCCGTTTGAAATAGGGCAGCACATCCGCGAAATCCCAGCCCGCCGCGCCGTTTTCGGCCCAATGGGCGTAATCCCCGGCGTGGCCGCGCACATAGACCATCCCGTTGATGGAAGACGACCCGCCCACGACCTTGCCGCGCGGGCAGACCAGCGAGCGCCCATTCAGCGCCGGTTCCGGCTCCGCCATGAAGCCCCAATCATAGCGGGACATGTTCATCGGGTAAGACAGCGCACCGGGCATCTGGATGAACGGCCCCGCATCGGTGCCGCCATGTTCGATCACCAGCACGGATTTCCCGGCTTCGGACAGACGGTAAGCCATGGCGCAGCCAGCGGAGCCGGCACCGATGATGACGTAATCTGCTTGCATCAGAAGGGCGCCTCCACCGGGCTCAAGCCCACATAGACCGACTTCACCTGGGTGTAGTGCTCAATCGCGGCGCGGGCGTTCTCGCGGCCGAAACCGGACTGCTTCACCGCGCCGAACGGCATCTCGACCGGCGTCAGGTTATAGGCGTTGATCCAGGTCGTGCCCGCCTGAAGCTGGGCGATCACGCGGTGGGCGCGGGTGATGTCCTGGGTAAACACGCCTGCGGCCAGGCCGAAGTGGGTGTCATTGGCGCGGGAGATCACTTCGTCTTCATCGTCGAAGGGCAGGATCGACAGGACCGGGCCAAAGATCTCCTCGCGGGCGATGGTCATGTCATCGCGCACATCGCTGAAGATCGTCGGCGCGACAAAGAACCCTTCGCGGTCCATCCGGTGGCCGCCCAGCACCAGCGTGGCGCCTTCGGCCTTGCCGGTCTCAATATAGGACAGCACCTTCTCCATCTGCGCTTCGGTGACGAGCGGGCCGAAGGTCGTGGCCTCATCCTTGGGGTCTCCGATCACCGCATTTTGGGTGCGCTCCACCAGCCGGGCGATGAACGGCTCTAGCACCTTGCGCTGCACGAAGACACGCGTGCCGTTGGAGCAGATCTGCCCCGACGAGTAGAAATTGCCCAGGATCGCACCGCCCACGGCGTCTTCGATGCTGGCGTCTTCGAACACGATCAGCGGAGATTTGCCGCCCAGCTCCATGGTGATGTGCTTGAGCTCTCCGGCGGCAGCGGCAGCGACTTTGGCGCCCGTCGGCACCGACCCGGTCAGAGAGACCTTGGCGACATCGGGGTGGCTGGTTAGCGCCGCGCCCACGGCGCCATAGCCCTGCACGACATTGAAAAGCCCTTTGGGCGCGCCCGCTTCGATCAGGATCTCGGCCAGCTTCAGGGCAGACATGGGCGTGATTTCGGAGGGCTTGAACACCATCGCGTTTCCTGCGGCCAGAGCCGGAGCGGCCTTCCAGCAGGCGATCTGGATCGGGTAGTTCCACGCGCCGATACCGGCGCAGACGCCCAGCGGTTCGCGCAGGGTATAGGCGAAATCGCCGCCCTGCCCGCCAAAGGGGATTTGGTCTCCGGTCAGGGTCGCGGCGAGCCCGCCGAAATACTCCATGGCATCCGCGCCCGAGGCCGCATCGGCCACCAGCGTTTCCGAGAGCGGCTTGCCCGTGTCGAGCGTTTCAAGCTCGGAGAGCTCCTGATTGCGGGCCCGCAGGATATCCGCGACGCGGCGCAGCACACGGCCGCGCTCTGCGGGAGGGGTGGCGGCCCACTCGGCCTGGGCGCGCGCGGCAGAGGCCACGGCGCGCTGCACCAGATCGTCGGTCGCCGCGTGAAAGGTCGCGACCTGCTGGCCATTGGCCGGGTCGATCACCGGGATCGGCGCGCCGGTTTCGTCTTCGATGAAAGCGCCGTCGATGAAATGGGAAGCGGTGGGGATCATGTCTGCTCCGATAGGTAAAGCGAGATGGTTTCTTCGATACGCGCGACCACATGGCCCGCGTCCGGTGGACGTTGGCGCAGCGCGTGACGCAGGTAGAACCCGTCGATCAGCGCAGCGAGCGTGTCAGCCAGGGCTTCGGCCCGGGCCTGAGGAGCCAGCTGCCGGACCTCGTGGAGGAGGTTCGACTGCAGGCGCCGGAAATAGATGCGCAGCAGGCGCTGCGTGGGCTCATCGGCCTGGGCCCGCACATAGAAGTTCAGCCAGGCCGAGATCGTCTTGTCACAGAACTGGCCGGGCCCGAAATTGGCGCGGATCAGCGCCGAAAGCCGGGCGCGGGGGCCGTTGGCCGCACGCAGCGCCGCGATCACATCGGCATTCAGCCGCCGCAGCATGTCGCGCAGCGCCTCGGTGATCAGCGCGTCCTTTGTTCCGAAGTAGTGCGACGCCAAAGGCCCCGACACCCCCGCCCGCGCAGCGATGGCCGCCATGGTCACGCCCAAAGTGCCTTGCGCATGGATCTCGTCGATCGCGGCAACGATCAACGCAGCGCGGCGCTCTGTGGCAAGCGAGGGGCGACCCATGATATGCTCCTTGTGTCACTGCGGAATAATAAGTTGACTGACCAGTCAATAAATGTTTCCTAACCCCTAATCCCGCCGTCAAGCGGCGTCAATAATGATCATCAACAGGAGCTTTCCATGAACCGTCTTGCCATCCTTGCCACTTTGACCACCGCGCTTGGCACCGGCGCGCTCGCCGATTGCGACAGCGTGACCTTCTCGGACGTGGGCTGGACGGACATCACCGCCACCACCGCCGTCACCACTCAGGTGCTCGAAGCGCTTGGCTATGACACCGAGATCAAGGTGCTCTCCGTGCCGGTGACCTACACCGCGCTTGCGGGCGGCGATGTGGATGTGTTCCTAGGCAACTGGATGCCCACCATGGAAGCCGATATCCGCCCCTATCTGGACGCAGGCACCGTCGAAAGCATCCACCAGAACCTGGAAGGCGCAAAATACACGCTGGCCACCAATGCGGCGGGCGCGGCTCTGGGCATCACGGATTTCGCCGACATCGCGGCTCATGCCGATGAACTGGACGGCAAGATCTACGGGATCGAGCCGGGCAATGACGGCAACCGCCTGATCATCGACATGATCGACGCCAACGCCTTCGACCTGTCTGAGTTCGAAGTCGTCGAGAGCTCTGAGCAGGGCATGCTGGCCCAGGTCGGCCGCCTGTCCGGCCGCGACAAGCCGATCGTGTTCCTGGGCTGGGAGCCCCACCCGATGAACGCCAATTTCGACCTGACCTACCTGGCGGGCGGCGATGATGTCTTCGGCCCCGATTTCGGCGGCGCGACCGTGCACACCAATGTCACCGCCGGTTATGCCGACGCCTGCCCGAATGTGGGCGCCCTGCTGGGCAACCTGACTTTCTCGCTCGCCATGGAGAACGAGATCATGGGCGCGATCCTCAATGACGGCGAAAAGCCCGAAGACGCGGCCCGCGCCTGGCTGTCCGCCAATATGGACGAAGCCAAGGGCTGGCTCGACGGCGTGACGACCAAGGACGGCGAAAACGCGGCCGATGCGCTCGCCGCGGCCCTGAACTAAGGCCCATGACCTCGGCGCCCTCCGCCGGGGTCTTTTTCCATCATGGATATTCTGACCGCGTATAAAATCCCGGTCGGCGACGTCTCTGAGAGCGTCGTCGACTGGCTGATCGCCAATCTGGGCTTTGTCTTTGACGGGTTCGCCACCGGGGCCGAAGCCCTGATCGACGCCATCCTCTGGGCGCTCCAGACCCCGCCGATGATCGTCGTCGTCGCCGCTCTGGTCGCGCTGACCTGGGTGTTGCAACGGGGCTGGAAAGTGCCTCTGGGCGTGCTGCTGGCCTTGGCCTTTGTCATCAACCAGGGCTACTGGGAAGAGACGACCGAAACGCTCACGCTGGTCGTCACGGCCTGCATCCTGTGCATGGGGCTGGGGGTGCCTTTGGGCATCTACGCCGCCCACCGCCCGCGCGTCTATGCGTGGATGCGGCCCGTGCTGGACCTGATGCAGACCCTGCCGACCTTCGTCTACCTGATCCCGGCGATCGTGTTCTTTGGCATCGGCATGGTGCCCGGCCTGATCGCCACCGCGATCTTCGTGATCCCGGCGCCGATCCGGCTGACCCATCTGGGCATCAGCTCCACCCCGCCCGAGCTGCTGGAAGCCGGTGAGGCCTTCGGCGCCACGCCGGGCCAGGTGCTGCGCAAGATCGAATTGCCCTACGCCCTGCCGCAGATCATGGCCGGGCTGACGCAGACGATCATGCTGTCTCTGTCGATGGTGGTGATTGCCGCACTTGTCGGCGCTGACGGGCTTGGTGTTCCGGTCGTGCGGGCGCTCAATTCGGTCAATACCGGGCTGGGGTTCGAGGCCGGGTTCGTGATCGTCGTCGTGGCCATCATGCTTGACCGCATGTTCAAGAAGGACTGACCCATGGTGCGCATGATCGAGTTCGACAAGGTGAACATCGTCTTTGGCGACGCCCCCGAAGAGGCTCTGCCTCTGATGGATGAAGGCCAAAGCCGCGAAGACATCCAGACCAGCACCGGGCAAATCCTGGGCGTTCATGACGCCTCTCTCTCCGTCGAGGAGGGCGAGATCGTCGTGCTGATGGGGCTGTCCGGCTCCGGCAAATCGACGCTGCTGCGGGCGGTGAACGGGCTCAACCCGGTCACGCGCGGGACGATGAATGTCTATGACGGCAGCGCGATGCTGGACGTGGGGCAAGCCAGCCCCCGCGACATTCGCGATCTGCGCCGCACGCGCGTGTCCATGGTGTTCCAGAAATTCGGCCTGCTGCCCTGGCGCAGCGTGATCGACAACGTGGCGCTTGGGCTCGAACTTGCCGGGATGCCCGAAGCCGAGCGGCTGGAGCGCGCCCGCGCCGAGCTGGAGGTCGTCAACCTCGCGGATTGGGCGGACAACCAGGTGTCCGAGCTGTCCGGCGGTATGCAGCAGCGGGTCGGATTGGCGCGAGCCTTTGCCACCGATGCGCCGATCCTGCTGATGGATGAGCCGTTCTCCGCGCTTGATCCGCTGATCCGGGCGAAGCTGCAAGATGACCTGCTCACCTTGCAAGAGCGCACCCGCCGCACGATCCTCTTCGTCAGTCACGATCTGGAAGAGGCCATGAAGATCGGCAACCGGATCGCAATCATGGAAGGCGGGCGGATCGTGCAGATCGGCACGCCCGAACAGATCGTGCTGGAGCCCGCAGATGACTACGTTGCGGATTTCGTCGCCAACATCAATCCGCTGCCGGTGCTCACTGCGCGCGATTGCGTGTCCGAGACCCAAGCGCCCGATGGCTGCGCTTCGGTCGATGCGAGCGCGCGCATCACAGACCTGTCGGATCTGCTGGCGCATTCGGCCCGCGTGGCCGTAACCGAGAACGGGCAAACCATCGGATCTCTGTCCGCCAGCGATGTCCTGACACGGCTGGTGAACCGAGACAGCTAAGCGACGCCCCGCAGCCAAGTGCCGCGGGAATGTCATTGGAGTGTTACCTATTGTTCATGGCTTGGTGCCATTGATCCCCGGCAACGGTCAGCCGGGGATCATCCATGTTTTCACTACAGGGCAAGAAAGCGCTCGTCGTCGGCATCGCGAACGAGCATTCGATCGCCTGGGGCTGCGCCCGCGCGCTGAAGGCCCAGGGCGCCGATCTGGCCATTACGTGGCTCAACGACAAGGCCGAACCCCATGTGCGCCCGCTCGCCGAAGAGCTGGACGCACGGATCATGGGGCCGCTGGATGTCGCACAGCCCGGCGCGCTCGAATCCCTGTTCCAGCGGATCGAAGACGAATGGGGGCGGCTGGACACGCTGCTCCACTCCATCGCCTTCGCCCCGCGAGACGATCTGCACGGGCGGGTGGTGGACTGCTCTGCCGATGGGTTCTCGCTGGCGATGAACATCTCGGTCCATTCCTTCCTGCGCATGATCCGCCTGGCGGAGCCGCTGATGCGCGATGGCGGGTGCTGCATGTCGGTCAGTTTCTTCGGCTCATCCCGCGTTGTGCGCCATTACAACATGATGGGCCCGGTGAAGGCCGCGCTTGAAAGCACCGTGCGCTATGCCGCCGCCGAACTGGGCGAACAGCGCATTCGCGTTCATGCGCTCTCCCCTGGGCCGCTGGCCACCCGCGCCGCGTCTGGGATCGACCATTTCGACGAACTTCTCGACAGCGCGGCCACCCGTGCCCCGACCCACCATCTGGCCACCATCGACGATGTGGGCGCTATGGCGGCGTTCCTTGCCTCGGACGAGGCGCGCAACCTGACCGGCGGTGTGCACGACATCGACGGCGGCTTCTCCATCACGGCGTGAGGTATCCCATGACCAATGTGTTTGACCTGTTCGACCCGGCCCGCCAGCCTGCCGTTCCGCGCCCCGAAGCCGACCTGATCCAGAACATGCGCCACGGCCTCGCCCTGACGGAGCACGAGCTGGAGGCAGGCGCCGCCACCGCAGACATCCTATCCACGGCCGCCTCGCGGCAGGGACGCCGGATCGTGGACACCCACGCCGCCCGCGCCCGTGAGGTGGTGGAGCAGACCGAACAGCTGGTCGGCGCGATTCGCGCGGCCCAGTCCAACGGCACGCTGATCGATGCCTGGAGCAGCTACCTGCGCGACGCGGCGGAGCGGTGGGTGTTGTCCATGGACACCCTGCGCAAGCGCGGCGATGTGTTCCTGGAGCACGAGGCCGCCGGATGCCCTCCGGTTCTGGTCTATGATTACGACGTGGTGATGGAGGGCAAGGACCTACCCTTCCCCTCCAACTACATGCTGCTTCAAATCAAGCCGCCCAAGGGCGTGACCGTCCATGACTGGAAGCGCCCCTATGTCATCATCGACCCGCGCGCGGGCCACGGCCCCGGCATCGGCGGGTTCAAGCCCGACAGCCAGGTGGGCGTCGCCCTGCGAGACGGTCACCCGGTCTATTTCGTCGCATTCCACCGCGAACCGGAGCCGGGACAATTCCTGTCCTACGTGACCCGCAGCGAAGCCGCCTTCGTTCGGGAGATCATGCGCCGTCACCCCGACGCCGCCGCACCCGTTATCACCGGCAATTGCCAGGGCGGCTGGGCCACGCTGCTGCTGGCCGCGCTGAACCCCGATCTGACCGGCCCGATCGTCATCAACGGCGCTCCGGTCGCGCCCTGGGCGGGCAAGGTGGGCGAGAACCCGATGCGCTACAATGCGGGCGTTCTGGGCGGCACCTGGATCCCGATGTTCCTGGCCGACCTGGGCGGCGGCATCTTCGATGGCGCTCATCTGGTGCAGAACTTCGAACTTCTGAACCCCAGCCGGACCCTGTTCCGCAAATACACCGACCTGTTCCGCGACATCGACAAAGGGGATGACACATTCCTTGAATTCGAACGCTGGTGGGGCGGGTTCTTCCTCCTGAATGAGCCCGAAATCCGCTGGATCGTGGAACAGCTCTTCGTCGGGAACCGCCTGGTCAAGAACGAAGCCCGGATCGAACCCGGTCGCCCGATTGACCTCAAGGCGATCCGCGCGCCGATCATCGTCTTCGCCAGCCACGGGGACAACATCACCCCGCCGCAGCAGGCTCTGAACTGGATCGTGGAGACCTATGCCGATGTGTCCGAAATCCGCATTCGCGGGCAGCGCATCGTCTACATGGTCCATGAACAAGTCGGCCATCTGGGCATCTTCGTGTCCAGCAAGATCGCCAAGCGCGAGCATTCCGAAGTGGCCTCGACGCTGAAGACCATCGAAGCCCTCGCCCCCGGCCTTTACGAGATGACCATCGAGGACGTGACCGAGGAAGACGGGCACAAGACCTTCACCGTCGGCTTCGCAGAGCGGTCGCTGGACGATATCCGCGCGCTTGGCGACGGGCTGGCCGATGAACGCCCCTTTGCCGCGGTCGCCCGCGCCGCAGAAATTCAGGCGCAGGTCTATGACAGCACGCTGCGCCCCGCGATCCGCGCGCTTGTCTCCGACACCGCCGCCGAAGCCAGCCGCGCCCTGCACCCGCAGCGGCTCAGCCGGGCGCTGATGTCCTCGCGCAACCCGATGACCGCACCGCTTAAGGCCCAGGCGGAGAAGCTGCGCGATACGCGCACGCCCGCAGAGCCCAGCAACCCGTTCCTCGCCGCCGAGGCGCTATGGGTGCAGGCGGCAGAACAAACGATCGATTTCTGGCGCGACATGCGCGACATGACCTATGAGCTGACATTCCACAGCCTCTGGGGCACCCCCTGGGCCCGCGCATTCGGCCGCACCCACGAGGCGCGCCGCACCCTCAAGAGCCTTGATGAGCTGCGCGGCCTGCCCGAGGTCTCGCAGGCGCTGATGACCATCGATCAGGGCGGCTTCCCGGAAGCGGTGATCCGCATGCTGGTGCTGATGGCCGACACGCGCGGCCAGGTCCGCCGCGATCGGCTGGAGCGGTCATCGAAGGTGCTCAACCACAACGAACCCTTTGCCAGCCTTGGCTCCAGCCGCCGTGCGATGATCATCCACCAGCAGACGCTGATCGCCTCTTACGAGCCCGACCAAGGTATCGCCACGCTGCCCAAATTGTTCGACAGCCCCGAAGAGGCCGAGCTGGCGATGCGCGTGGTCCAATATATCGCGGGCGCCATCGAAGAGATGTCCCCGCACACCCTGTCGCTCCTGCAGCGCATCCGCGAAGCGCTCGATCTTGGGCCGCTCACCGCCGATGTCACCGAAAACCCGCTGGACCCCGATGCCGCGCCGCCCAAGAAGGGCCGTGCGCCAAGCAAGAAGACCTCCGGCTAGACCGCGAGGGGTCGGTGATCTCTCATTGAGAGGATCAAGGATCCGGGGCTGAGAGGGGGCTCCCGCCGCCAAGATCCTGGGCCGCCGTCTTGATGATGCGCAACCACTGTTGGGGGCTGACGGACTCATTCGGGTCCATCGCGATCTCCGCGTAGCCCATGGACCAATCAGGAAACTGCCGATTGGGGCCATTCTGGGTCATCAGCGTTTTCACATCACTATGACGCTTGTCCCTACGGATCTGGGCATAAAGCTCCCACACAACGCCTTCTTCACCCTCTAGCAACTGTGCAAAATGCGAAGGTGAGCGCACGAGATAGCCGGTCACGCCGAGCTGCGCATTGCGTTCCAGGGCCTCACGCAGGATATCAAGGTCCTCGATCTGGCCTCGCGGAGTGATTGCGCGACTCTCGTACAGAAGCTGAAAAACCAATACTGCATCCCCCGGTACTCAGAGCGCCGATGTGATCGGCCACACAACTTACCAAATGGTTAACGCGCCACAAGCTCTGCGTGTGGGATTGACAGTTGGGCTCTGCTCCCGTAGGCAGCGCCGTCCCGATAGGGAATCGCTCGGATTCGGGCGGACCACCTCACCCATAGCGGCCTTATCAGCCGCAGTTGTGAAAAAAGGCTCTGGCAAGACGGAGCCGCAACGAAAGGAACGCAAGCCTTGGCACGTATTGCCGGCGTGAACCTGCCCACCGCGAAGCGGGTTCCCATCGCCCTCACCTACATCACCGGTATCGGCCCCTCCTCCGCGAAAGCGATCTGCGAGGCGACCGGCATCGACGAAACCCGCCGCCTGAACGACCTGTCCGACGCCGAAGTGCTCGCCATCCGTGAGCATATCGACGCGAACTACACCGTCGAAGGCGACCTGCGCCGCGAAGTGCAGATGAACATCAAACGCCTGATGGACCTGGGCTGCTACCGTGGCCTGCGCCACCGCCGCAACCTGCCGGTTCGCGGTCAGCGTACGCACACCAATGCGCGCACCCGCAAAGGCCCGGCGAAACCCATCGCCGGCAAGAAGAAATAAGGAGGCGCACAGATGGCTCGTGATCCCCGTCGCGGAGGCAAGAAGAAGGTCTCCAAGAACATCGCTGCTGGCGTCGCCCACGTGAACTCCAGCTTCAACAACACCAAGATCCTGATCTCGGACGTGCAGGGCAACGCCATTTCCTGGTCGTCCGCTGGCACCATGGGCTTCAAAGGGTCGCGCAAATCGACCCCTTACGCCGCCCAGCTGGCCGCCGAAGACGCGGGCCGCAAGGCTCAGGAACACGGTGTGAAGACTCTGGAAGTCGAAGTGCAGGGCCCGGGTTCGGGTCGTGAGAGCGCCCTGCGTGCTCTGGCTGCTGTCGGGTTCAACATCACGTCCATCCGCGACGTGACCCCGATCGCCCACAACGGCTGCCGCCCGCCGAAGCGCCGCCGCGTCTAAGGCAAACCAATTCGGGCCGGGGCCGTGCATTTTGCGCGGTCCCGTCCTTTCGTTTTTTGAAACCTCGGGTGCCGCCCCTGAAGGACCATGGAGGGGCAAGGCTAGAATGGAGGGACACATGATCCACAAGAATTGGGCCGAACTGATCAAGCCGACCCAGCTGGAGGTCAAGCCTGGCTTTGACCCTGCGCGTCAGGCCACCGTCGTGGCCGAGCCGCTGGAGCGTGGCTTTGGTCTGACCCTGGGCAACGCGCTGCGCCGCGTCCTGCTCTCCTCGCTGCAAGGTGCTGCGATCACCTCCGTGCAGATCGACAACGTCCTGCACGAGTTCTCCTCCGTGTCCGGCGTGCGCGAAGATGTCACCGACATGGTGCTGAACCTCAAGCAGGTCGCGCTGCGCATGGAAGTCGAAGGCCCCAAGCGTCTGCAGGTGCAGGCCAAAGGCCCCGGCGCTGTGACCGCTGGCGACATCTCGGAAAGCGCGGGCATCGAGATCCTGAACAAGGATCACGTGATCTGCCATCTCGACGAAGGCGCCGACCTGTTCATGGAGCTGACCGTGAACACCGGCAAAGGCTACGTCGCCGCTGACAAGAACAAGCCGGAAGATGCCCCCATCGGCATGATCGCCATCGACGCGATCTATTCCCCGGTCAAGAAGGTCTCCTATGACGTGCAGCCGACCCGTGAGGGCCAGGTGCTCGACTATGACAAGCTGACCATGAAGGTGGAAACCGACGGCTCCATCACCCCGGACGATGCCGTGGCCTTTGCTGCGCGCATCCTGCAGGACCAGCTTCAGATCTTCGTCAACTTCGACGAGCCTGAAACCGCTGGCACCGGCTCCGACGATGACGGGCTGGAGTTCAACCCGCTCCTCCTCAAGAAGGTGGACGAGCTGGAACTGTCTGTCCGTTCGGCCAACTGCCTGAAGAACGACAACATCGTCTATATTGGCGACCTGATCCAGAAGACCGAAGCCGAGATGCTCCGCACCCCGAACTTCGGCCGCAAGTCGCTCAACGAGATCAAGGAAGTGCTGTCCGGCATGGGTCTGCACCTCGGCATGGATGTCGAGGACTGGCCGCCGGAGAACATCGAAGAGCTGGCCAAGAAATTCGAAGACCAGTTCTAAGGCATTCGGGGCCCGCCCGCCGGGCCCCGTTTCACCCCGGGCAATCCCGCCCCAAGGAGAGGGACCGACACGCATCGGTTCCCGGACAAAGCAAAACGTGAAAGGATAAATCAATGCGTCACGCCAAAGGTTACCGCCGCCTGAACCGCACCCATGAGCACCGCAAGGCGCTGTGGGCGAACATGGCCGGCTCGCTCATCGAACATGAGCAGATCAAGACCACCCTGCCCAAAGCCAAAGAACTGCGCCGCGTCGTCGAAAAGCTCGTCACGCTCGGCAAGCGTGGTGACCTGCACGCCCGTCGTCAGGCCGCTGCTCAGCTCAAGCAGGACATGCACGTCGCCAAGCTGTTCGACGTGATCGGCCCCCGGTATGCCGACCGTCAGGGCGGCTATGTTCGCATCATGAAAGCGGGCTTCCGCTATGGCGACATGGCCCCGATGGCGATCATCGAATTCGTGGATCGCGACGTGGACGCCAAAGGCGCCGCCGACAAGGCCCGCAATGAGGCCGAACTGGCGCTCGAAGACGAATAAGAATCAGACGCCGGAAGGCATCTGGAAAGCCCCGCCACTGGCGGGGCTTTTTACGTTGAGCCGTTCTTGTAGGTCAGCGCCCGGCGGATCAACCACGCCACGGGCTCCATCGGCAACGGCTCCGCATCCGCAAGGTGGAGCGCGCGATTGCCCTCAATCGGAAGATTGGCGAACCGGGCGGCCAGGTCGCTCATCACGCGGGTCTGGCAATGCGTGTAGATCGCCAGCCCGGCCTCCGTCTGACCAAGCCTGATCGGAGTGCCCTTGGGCACGGCAAAGGACGGCTGCCCCCATTTCACGCTTTCCGCAACGTCTGCCCCCAGCTGCGCGGCGCAGGCGTGGATCATCCCGCGCAGGGCGATGGCTCTTTCGCGCGTTTGGGGGCGGTACTGGTGGATGATGTCCATGGGATCCATGCCGACGCTTTCCTCCGCTCTAAGGGTCACCTACCCTCCAGGCATCCTAACCGGAGCACGCGCCCATGACGACCTTCGCCCACATACTGACTGCCCTGATCGCCTTGCTGCACCTCTACATCCTCTGGTTCGAGATGTTCGCCTGGGAAAGCCGCGGCCCTCGCGTCTTTACCAGCTTTCCGCGCGATCTCTTCGCACCCACCAAAGTGATGGCGGCCAACCAGGGGCTCTATAACGGCTTTCTCGCCGCAGGATTGCTCTGGTCACTGCTGATTGGCGATCCGGGCTGGTCCCGGTCGGTGGCGCTGTTCTTCCTCGGCTGCGTCAGCATCGCCGGGCTCTACGGAGCCGCAACCGCATCCCGCAGGATCTTTGTCGTGCAGGCCCTTCCCGCCCTTGTCGCCATAGCGTTGCTGCTCATCGCCTGACCCGCAGCGTGCGATGGGCGCGCGATCATGGCATGATGCGGCGGCAGCCACAGGAGCCATCGCATGATTCGCATCATCCTCACCGCCCTTCTGCTTGCCGGTCCGGCATTTGCCCAGGACTACCCGGCGCTCCATTCGGTGACGGGCGTGGCGTCGGATGATCGCCTGAACATCCGCGCAGCGCCAGACGCGTCGTCGGACATCCTCGACAGCCTCTCGCCCTATGCGATCTCTGTCGAAGTGCTGCGCACGACCTCCGATGGCCGCTGGGGCCAAGTGCTGACCGGAGAGGGCAATGGCTGGGTGTCCATGCGCTACATGGCCCGCACCGATGAAGACCCCTGGGCGGAGCCGGTGCCCCTAATCTGCCACGGCACGGAGCCGTTCTGGCGGCTGGGGCTCTATCCGAAGGGCAGCGAATACGACAGCCCCGATACCGGCCGCAGGGATCTGTCGCTGACCTCGCACCGCAAGGCGCGCAATGGCTGGAAGCTGGAGTTTCAGGAGGGCCCGACCCTCACCCGGACGCTGATCGTGCAGCGCTTCCCATGCAGCGACGGGATGAGCGACGCGATGTTCGGCTACCGCGCCACCCTGTTCAACGATTCGCCCGATGGGGCGGCGATCCAGTCCGGCTGCTGCACCCGCGACAACCGCTAGGTCACGACCCGCAAGGTCAGGTTGATCCGCCCGCCGCCCTCCAGCAGCGCGGAGGAGCCCGTGCGAATCCGGTCCACGCCGTGATGGATCAGCCGGGCGGCACCGCCCATCACCAGCACGTCCCCGGAGCCAAGCCAGAGCGATTCGGTCCGCCCGCCTTTCTCCACATTGCCGATCCGGAACAGGGCGTCATCGCCCAGCGATATCGACACGACCGGCTGGCTCAGGTCGGCCTCATCCCGGTCCTGATGCAGACCCATCTTCGCGCTGCCACGATACAGGTTGATCAGGCAGCATTCGGGGGCCCGCGCATCCGGGGCGACCGCGTTCCACACTTGCAGGACACATGCCGGGATCGCAGGCCAGTCCACGCCGGACGGATGGCGAGGCTCATAGCGGTAGCCGCGCCCGTCGCTGACCCAGCCGAACGCGCCTGCGGCGGTCATCTGCACCGACATCGGCCCCCGCCGGGTGCGCGGGGTGAAGAACGGCGCGCGCGCCACGACGTCGCGCAGGGCCGCGACCATCTGCGCCTGTGCCGCAGGCTCCAGAAAGCCGGGGATGTAGGTGCAGCCGCGAATACCGTGAGTGCGCATGGTGCCTGTCCGCCTCCCGCCACGAGTTTGGCGAGGCCAACCCGCCCGCGCAAGGCACGAAGCCGCCAGGGCGCAGGCCCCGGCGGCTCTGGGTGTTTTAGTCGATGGTGGTGATCATCTCATCGCGGGATTTGCGGACCTTTTCCATGGACAGCAGCCAGTCCCCGCCAGCATCGCGATAACCCAGCGGCAGCAGTACGACCGACCGCAACCCGCGCGCCTTCAGGCCAAGGATTTCGTCGACCTTCTCAGGGTCGAACCCTTCCATCGGCGTGCAATCCACGTCCTGCTCCGCAGCGGCGATCAGGGCCACACCCAAAGCGATATAGGCCTGACGCGCGGCGTGCTCGTAATTGGTGCGGGCGTCGCGCGGCAGGTAGTTGGCCTTCAGGTTCTCGTAATACTGGGTCATCAGCGGCAGATCTCCACGGACCTCAGTCATCTGCCGGGTCACGGCGTCGATGCGTTCTTCGTTGTAGTTGTCCCAGGCCGCAAAGACGAGGAGGTGCGAGCCATCGGTGATCTGAGCTTGATCCCAGGCCACCTTACGGATCTGGGCGCGCAGTTCGGGATCGGTGACCACCAGCATCTCGAAAGGCTGCGTGCCGCTGGAGGTCGGCGTCATGCGGATCGCCTCAAGGATCGCATCGACCTTGTCCTGCGGCACCGCTTTGGCCGGGTCCATCTTCTTGGTGGCATAGCGCCAGTTCAGGTGATCGAGCAAAGCACGTTCGGTCATGGGGTATCCTGTCATTGTCTGGGGATCGGTCATCGGGCCGATAGTCGCGGCGATATAGGAAGCCGCCCCTGCCCCGCCAAGAGTGCCGCCCGCGCGCCTGCCGCAACGGAAGCCCACTGCCGCACGGGAGCGGCGGCGAAACACCTGGGGCAAGCCGCCCTACACTGCGTTTCCCTGTCACAGCGCTGTTGCAGGTAGAAAAACGCCTCCCTATATACCGATCAGCCCGCGCGACAGGCGCGGAACACTCATCCATACGGGGTGGGCGCCGTAACGGGTCCGCTCCACTCACATCGCCTATGAAGAAGGGATATGAACATGGCCAAAGTCATCGGTATCGACCTCGGCACCACCAACTCCTGCGTTGCCATCATGGATGGCTCCCAGCCCCGCGTGATCGAAAACGCGGAAGGCGCGCGCACCACCCCCTCCATCGTCGCCTTCGCGGATGACGAACGTCTGGTCGGCCAGCCCGCAAAGCGGCAGGCTGTCACCAACCCCGACGCCACCATCTTTGGTGTGAAGCGTCTGATCGGCCGCCGCGTGGGCGATGCCGAAGTCGAAAAAGACAAGAAGCTCGTCCCCTATGACATCGTGGACGGCGGCAACGGCGACGCCTGGGTCGAGGCCAAGGGCGAAAAATACTCCCCCAGCCAGATCAGCGCCTTCATCCTGCAAAAGATGAAAGAGACCGCCGAAAGCTACCTGGGCGAAGAAGTGACGCAAGCCGTCATCACCGTGCCTGCCTATTTCAACGACGCCCAGCGTCAGGCCACCAAGGACGCAGGTCGGATCGCCGGTCTGGAAGTGCTGCGGATCATCAACGAACCGACGGCCGCCGCTCTCGCCTACGGGCTCGACAAGAAAGAAACCAAAACCATCGCCGTTTATGACCTTGGCGGCGGTACCTTCGACGTGACCATTCTCGAAATCGACGATGGCCTCTTCGAGGTGAAGTCCACCAACGGTGACACGTTCCTGGGCGGTGAAGACTTCGACATGCGCATCGTGAACTACCTCGCCGAGGAGTTCAAAAAAGAGAACGGCGTCGATCTGACCAAGGACAAGATGGCTCTGCAGCGCCTGAAAGAGGCCGCCGAGAAAGCCAAGATCGAACTGTCGAGCGCCAGCCAGACCGAGATCAACCAGCCGTTCATCTCCATGGGCAAGGACGGCACGCCCCTGCACATGGTCATGAAACTGACCCGCGCGAAGCTGGAAAGCCTCGTGGGCGATCTGATCAAGAAATCGCTGGCCCCGTGTAAAGCGGCGCTCAAGGATGCGGGCATCTCCACAGATGAGATCGACGAGGTCGTTCTGGTCGGCGGTCAGACCCGGATGCCGAAAGTCATCGAAGAGGTGACCAAGTTCTTCGGGAAAGAGCCCCACAAAGGCGTGAACCCGGACGAAGTCGTGGCCATGGGCGCCGCCATTCAGGCCGGTGTGCTTCAGGGCGACGTGAAGGACGTGGTCCTGCTGGACGTGACCCCGCTGTCTCTGGGCATCGAAACCCTGGGCGGTGTGTTCACCCGCCTGATCGACCGCAACACCACGATCCCGACCAAGAAGAGCCAGGTCTTCTCCACCGCCGAGGACAACCAGAACGCCGTGACGATCCGGGTGTTCCAGGGCGAACGCGAAATGGCCGCGGACAACAAGCTGCTGGGTCAGTTCAACCTCGAAAACATCCCGCCCGCACCGCGCGGCATGCCGCAGATCGAAGTGACCTTCGACATTGACGCGAACGGCATCGTGTCCGTCTCCGCCAAGGACAAGGGCACCGGCAAAGAGCAGAAGATCACCATCCAGGCTTCGGGCGGTCTGTCCGACGAGGACATCGAAAAGATGGTGAAGGACGCCGAAGACAACGCCGACGCCGACAAGGCCCGCAAGGAGCTGGTCGAGGCCCACAACCAGGCCGAAAGCCTGATCCACTCGACCGAGAAGGCTCTGGAAGAGCATTCCGACAAGGTGGACCCGACCACCGTCGAAGCGATCGAGCTGGCCATCGCCGCGCTGAAAGACGATCTGGAGAAAGAGGATCCCGAGAAGATCAAGTCCGGCATCCAGAACGTCACCGAAGCCTCGATGAAGCTGGGTGAAGCTATCTACAAGGCCGGCCAGGAAGAGGGCGACGTCGCAGATGAGCCCGAAGCCGCCGATGCGGGCCCGGGTGACGACGACATTGTCGATGCCGATTTCGAGGATCTTGGCGAAGACAAGCGTTCGTAAGAGCGCCTGACCGGAAATCGACAGGCCGGCCCGCTCGCCGGGTCGGCCTTCGTCGTTTCGAGAGGTTTATGAATGGCAAAACGCGACTATTACGAAACGCTCGGGGTCTCGAAGGGCGCGTCGGCCGACGAGATCAAAAAGGGCTATCGCACGAAAGCCAAAGAGCTGCACCCGGACCGCAACGCGGACAACCCCAACGCCGAAGCGCAGTTCAAGGAGGTCAACGAGGCCTACGAGGTGCTCAAGGACGCCGAAAAGAAGGCCGCCTATGACCGCTACGGCCACGCGGCCTTCGAAGGCGGTATGGGCGGCGGCGGTCATCCGGGCGGCGGAGCTGGCGGGTTCCACGGGCAGGGCGATTTCGCGTCGGCCTTTTCCGACATCTTCGACGATCTGTTCGGCGGTGGCGGCGGTATGGGCGGGCGCGCCGGTGGCGGAGCCCGCAGCCGGGCCACGCGCGGCGACGATCTGCGCTATAACCTGCGCATCAATCTGGAGGACGCCTTCCACGGCGCTCAGGAGACGATCAAGGTTCCCACTTCCGTGTCCTGCGATCAGTGCTCCGGCACCGGCGCGGCGGGCGGCTCCGAGCCGCATACCTGCCCGACCTGCTCCGGCATGGGCAAGGTGCGCGCGCAGCAGGGCTTCTTCACGGTGGAGCGCACCTGCCCGACCTGCAACGGCGCCGGGCAGACGATCAAGGATCCCTGCACCAAATGCCACGGCGCGGGCCGGATCGAGAAGGACAAGAGCCTGTCGGTGAACATCCCCGCCGGGGTCGAAACCGGCACCCGCATCCGGCTGGCCGGTGAGGGCGAGGCCGGGCTGCGCGGCGGACCTGCCGGGGATCTTTACATCTTCATTGAAGTGAAGCCCCACAAGCTGTTTGAGCGGGACGGCGTGAACCTCTTTTGCCGCGTGCCCGTGTCGGTCACCTCTGCCGCTCTGGGCGGGGATATCGAAGTGCCGACGATCGATGGCGGACGCTCGCGTGTGAAAATCCCTGCCGGATCGCAATCCGGGCGCCAGATGCGCCTGCGCGGCAAGGGCATGCCCGCCCTGCGCGGCCAGGGTCAGGGCGATATGTTCATCGAACTGGCGGTGGAAACCCCGGTGAACCTGACCGGCCGCCAGAAAGAGCTTTTGCGCGAGTTCGATGAGATCAGCGCGGAAAACAACCCGCAATCCAAGAGCTTCTTCAGCTCCGTCAAAAATTTCTGGGACGGCATGAAGGGGTGAGGTTCGCGCTCCGGCACAACCGGAGTGGAGAGTTCTAGCGGGCGCAGCCCGGAACAATTCAAAACACCAAAAGCCGCCCTCCGGGGCGGCTTTTCTGCATCGGCACCAATCTAGATGGGATGCCCCTTCGCGCGTTCCCCTGCGTAGAACTGAAACAGAAGGCCAAGCGCGACGAACGCGAGGGACAGGTAAATGGGATAGCTGACCGACGTGAAATGCGGGTTATAGTTCAGGAATACAAACCCCCGGAGCTGGTCGATGATGTGGAACAGCGGATTCCAGTCGAAAAACGGCATCATGAACCCCGGCAGCGAATTGGCCACGAACATTTTTCCGGAAAACACCATGTTGGCACGCATATAGATCGTAATGGCCATCCCTGTCAGCGCAGGGAGAAACGGCTTGAGACCCCACAAAAGGATGCCCACCGCGCAGCCGGACGCCCAGCACAGGATGAACATCCCGACAGCCGGAACCGGTTGGTCCAGCACCACATTGCCCGTGAAGGCTTCATAGACGCCCAGGATGACCGCCGCTGCGACGACCTGCCGGTACAGATCCGTCAGCGCCACGCTGATGATCGAAATCATCGTATTCATGGGCGCATGAAGCACCATCGGACTGGTGGGCCCGTCCGCTTTCTGCACCGCCGACACCGCTTTCACATGGACCATAAAACAGAAAACGCCTGACATGAGGTACAGCATGTAGTCTCCGCGCACGGCGGATTTCCGCATCCCCATGACGTTGAACATCACGTAGAACACCGAGATCATCAGCAGAGTCTGAAAGATCTGTTTGAGCAGCGCCATAGCCGGATGGCGGTGTGATTGGCTCAGCTCCCGCGCGGTCCAGTGAAAGATCAGCTCCAGCATCTGGAATGCGGAACCGACGCGGTTGCGGGGGCGTCTCGTCTCGAACATGGGTGCGTTGTGCCTCTGGGGCCGCTTCTTGCTTGCGGCGATTGGCCAAAGCATAAGGGGCGTGAGCTTTCCATTCAATGAAAAGGCCCGTGAGCGGCCAAGGTGAGGGACTATGAAACATGCCGATCTGATGCCGGTGTTCCGGCGGCTGGCCATCGAAGCCGGGGCCGAGATCATGGAGATCTATGGCCAGGACGATTTCAACGTCGATACCAAAAGCGACGACAGCCCCGTCACCGCCGCCGATCTGGCTGCAGATAAGCTGATCTCGGCCGGGCTGCGCGCCGCCTTTCCCGATGTTGCGCTCATCACCGAAGAACAGGCCGCAACGCACGATCTGTCGGTCGACGCGTTCCTGATCGTCGATCCGCTGGACGGCACTAAGGAGTTCGTTCACCGCCGCGGCGATTTCACCGTGAACATCGCCTATGTCGAAAACGGAACGCCTGTGGCGGGCGTGGTCTATGCCCCCGCCAAGGGGCGACTGTTCTACACCAATGCGGATGGCATTTCGGTCGAAGAGACGGGCGATCTGGACCCAGCACAGCCCGGCCCGACCGCACCGATCCGCGTGTCCGCCCCGGACAACAGCGCGCTGATGGTGGTGGCCTCAAAATCGCACCGCGATCAGGCTACCGACGACTACATCGGCAAATACGCCGTGAAGGACAGCAAGAGCGCCGGTTCGTCGTTGAAATTCTGCCTTGTCGCCACGGGCGAGGCCGACATCTACCCCCGCGTGGGCCGCACGATGGAATGGGACACCGCCGCCGGGCATGCCGTTCTGGCAGGCGCAGGCGGCGCGGTCGTGCGCTTCGACGATCACACGCCGCTGCGCTACGGCAAGGACGGCTTCGCCAACCCGTTCTTCATCGCCCACGCTCCGGGCGTCAATCTCAAGGAGGCATAATGCAGCCGCTGATCGTCATCCCCGCCCGCTTCGCGTCGACCCGCTATCCGGGCAAGCCCTTGGTGGAGCTGCGCGGCGCCACCGGGCACTCGCGCAGCCTCATCCACCGCTCCTGGCTGGCGGCCTGCCAGGTGCCCGATTGCCGCGTGGTGGTGGCCACCGATGATAACCGCATCCGCGAGGCTGCCGAAGGCTTTGGCGCGCAGGTCGTCATGACATCGGAAAGCTGCGTCAACGGGACCGAGCGCGTGGCCGAGGCCGCGCAGACCTTGGGCGGAGATCACGACATCATCGTCAACCTTCAGGGCGACGCGCCGCTGACCCCTCATTGGTTCGTCGAAGACTTGATCGCGGATCTGCGGGCCCATCCCGGCTTTGGCGTCGCCACCCCGGTGCTGCGATGTGACGGCGCCGCCCTGTCCGGCTTTCGCGAGGATCGCCGCGCGGGCCGTGTGGGGGGCACCACCGCTGTCTTCGGCGCGGACCGGCGCGGGCTCTACTTCAGCAAGGAAGTGATCCCCTACACCGGCACCGACTATCCCGCCGATGCAGACACGCCCGTTTGGCACCATGTCGGCGTCTACGCCTACCGCCCCGACGCGCTGCGCGCCTATACCGGCTGGGATCAGGGGCCGCTGGAGACGCTCGAAGGGCTCGAACAACTCAGGTTCCTGGAACGCGGCGAGCCACTGCTCTGCACCCAGGTCGAAGCCCGTGGCCGCACCTTTTGGGAGCTGAACAACCCCGAAGACGTGCCGCGCATCGAAGCGATGATGGCCGAGATGGGGATGGAGTGACACGCCTCTCCACCAGCGTCGTCGTGGTCAGCGCAGGCCGCCCGCGCGAGCTGGAGCGCTGCCTGACCGCGCTTGGCCAAATATACCACCCCGCCGCCGAGTTGATCGTTGTTGCGGATGCTCAGGGCCGCGAGGCAGTGCGGCGGCATCCTCTTGCGGATCACATTCGCCTGTGTGCCTGCGATGAGCCAAACATCTCGGTGGCGCGCAATATCGGCATCGCCGCCGCCGCCGGAGAAATCATTGCCTTCATCGACGATGACAGCGTGCCAGAGCCGCTCTGGCTCTGGCACCTGACCGCCCCCTTCGCGGATGGGGATGTGACCGCAGCAACCGGCTACGTGCGGGGGCGCAATGGCATCGCCTTTCAGTCCCGCGCCGCAGAGGCGCTTTCTGACGGCACGACAAGGCCGATCCCGTTGAGCGGAGACGCCCCTGTGGCCCTGCGCGCCCGCCCCGGCAAAGGCATTAAGACCGAAGGGACCAACATGGCCTTCAGGCGCGGGGAGCTTGCCGCGATGGGGGGGTTCGATCCCGCATTCCGGTTCTACCTAGACGAAACGGACGTGAACCTGCGCCTCGCAGCGGCGGGGAAAGTCACGGCGATTGTCCCCCTCGCACAGGTGCATCACGGCAAGGCCGCCAGCCGCCTTCGGCGCGATGATCGTACTCCCCGCGACCTGACGCAGATCGGGACCAGCCTCGCTGTCTTCCTGCGCAAACACGCAGCCGAAGCCCGTCACGAGCGGATCATCGCACAAGAGCGCGCACGTCAACGGCACCGGCTTCTGCGCGCCATGCGTATCGGCCGGATCGAACCACGTGACGTGACCCGACTTCTGGCTGGCTTCGATACCGGGATCGCACAGGGGCGCGATCAGAAGATCCTTGAATTCAAAGCGATTTCCTCCAAACACGCGCCCTTTTCCGCGCGACCACACGCCCCCTTCTCTCCTAGGGTGATCACTGGTCGGCTCTGGGCTCGGCGCGTGCATCAGCGCCGGTCAAAGCAAGCCCTTGCCGACGGGGCAACGCCCGTCTGCCTCTACTTGTTCTCGCGCACCGCAATCTGGCATCGGGTGCGATTTCATCCCGATGGCTACTGGGAGCAACGCGGCGGTCTGTTCGGCCGCGCCGGGCGGAACGAGCCGCTCTGGCGCTTCTGGCGCATGAAGGCGCGTGTGGCCCATGAGGTCGAAAGCGCCGCGCCGCAACGTGGCGTCACATTGTAGGAACGCCTGAATCGTGCCAGAAGCGGCAAAGTGTCGTCGTCGCGCCACGTTAACCCCATACGGGATGCGTCGAACCGCTGCATTCGCACATCGCTGCGTTTCCTCGCGTCAAAAGGCAATTCGAACATGACCAAGAAAGTCACCAAAGCCATTTTCCCGGTAGCGGGTTTGGGCACGCGTTTTCTTCCGGCGACGAAGTCAGTCCCGAAAGAGATC